>PDWJ01000022.1_pt1 | contig 194896 bp, 154 predicted proteins | sample 1430881 | NCBI WGS metagenome assembly PDWJ01 (sample SAMN01162460, study PRJNA174530) | Oral metagenome, whole genome shotgun sequencing project. | biome: Marine environment; feature: Marine mammal; material: Swab sample of the gingival sulcus; isolation source: swab sample of gingival sulcus...
CCCAGCCAGTCACTTTCGACCGACTCTTTATTCAATACTACCATATTTACTTCTATCGGCCCGCTCGCTACTACTCTTCAGTTTTCAAAGATCAAGGCAACTGCCACTAGCCCTAAAAAGCTGTGTGGCCTTGCAGTATAGATAGCTTTCCGGGTGTTGTCAACACTTTCCTGAAAACCGTCTGTCGTTACTGAGCACTGCTGGTGCAGCAGTTATTTCTGCTGAGCAACGAAGCGCGAATATACAGAAGGTCGGGGGGGCCGTCAAGAGTTTTTGTGCTGTGAGCCTAAAAAAAACTGGTAGCCAGAGATAGGGTTTGTTATTTTGCAGGGTTACGTAATTTTTTTACGGCAGAGGGAGGAGGATCTTCCCCGAAAATGAACAGTTGTTGGTCTTTTTTGACCGGCTGTTTCAGTAGCGCAGAGACTACCATGGAAAATAACGTGAAGCCCGTCTACCAGCTGTTCCAGCATATCCCCAATGTGCACGACTGCCTAGGCAGCCTTGCCGAAGAACCCGCTGTCGCAGAGGTGCCAGCAGGGCGATTGAAAAACAGTGTGCGGCAATACCTGGAGGTGCTGCGGCAGCGGATCCGAGAAGGGTCGTTGACCCGGGAAACCGAATTGACCCTGGAGGTGGTCCTTGCAGGGATGATCCCCTGGATTGTTGAGCACCACAAACCCAGGTTTCGCCGGGTTATTAACGCCACTGGCGTCATTGTTCACACCAATCTGGGGAGATCCCTGCTCCCTAAAGAGACCATGCAGTGGCTCTATCAGGCAGGCAGCCATTACGCCAACCTTGAGTTTGATCTGGACACTGGTGAGCGGGGCAGTCGTTACAGCCTTGTGGAGGAGATCCTCTGCGAGCTGACAGGCGCTGAGGCTGCTTTGGTGGTCAACAACAATGCTGCTGCCGTACTCCTTGCCCTTGATACTTTGGCAAAGGGCAAAGAGGCGATTGTTTCCCGGGGACAGCTGGTTGAAATTGGCGGTAGCTTCCGGATACCAGACGTGATGCAGCGCAGTGGGGCACGCCTTGTCGAGGTCGGTGCCACCAATCGCACCCATCTGCGTGATTACGAGGCGGCCATCGGTGCGGAGACCAGTCTGCTGCTCAAGGTCCATTGCAGCAATTTTCGCGTTATCGGTTTTACCAGCGAGGTGAGCAATGCCCAGCTTGTTGCCCTTGGCCGTTCTCATGGCGTCCCGGTGATGGAGGATCTGGGGTCCGGCTGCCTGGTGGATCTGTCACCGTATGGCCTTGAGCGGGAGCCCACCGTACCTGAGGTGGTGCAGGCCGGCCTTGACGTTGTGACGTTCAGCGGTGACAAGCTGCTGGGTGGGCCCCAGGCGGGGATGATTCTCGGTCGTCGTGCCATTATCTCCAAAATCAAGCGCAACCCTTTGACCCGGGCGCTGCGAATAGATAAATTTACACTTGCCGCACTGGAATCTATCCTGCGGATGTATCTTGATCCCCGGAAAGTTATGGAGCAGGTACCAACACTGAAAATGATCGCCGCCCCTGCAGCAGAGATCAATGCCCGTGCCCGTGCCACTGTCGAACTGCTTGCTGGTCTTTCTCCTGAACAGGGCACTGTTGAGATTGTTCCAGTAGTCTCGCGGGTTGGCGGAGGAGCGTTGCCCGAACAGAACCTCGAAAGTGCTGCCCTCTGCCTCACCTCTCAAGCGTTGCGTGCCAGTGAAATGGAGCGCAGGTTGCGAACCCTGGAGGTGCCGGTCATCTGCCGGATCGAAGATGACAGGCTGCTTTTTGATATGCGGACAGTTGGCGATGATGAACTGGAGCTGCTTGCCGCAAACCTCTTGCAGGTGGTTAGTCATGGTTGAGAGTCCAGGCCTGTCTTTGCCGCGAACGCCGACACTGACGGCCGATGATTTTGTCATTCTCGCTCAACCGTTTGCCGAAGAGACAGCCCGGCTGCTGCCGGTGCCGGTGCCCGTGACTTTTCTTTTCAGGGCAGCGAAACAGCGGCAGGGACCAGGGAGGGCAACAGCCTTTCCTGAGGCACTGCTCCAGGGGACGGCCGTCCATGTCGACGGAGGCCGTGTCTTTTTCGCCCTGGTCATTCCCGGGGAAGGAACCATTGCTGTGGCTATGGAGATGGACCTGGAACTGGTGGCCAGGCTGTCCAGGTCATGGCTGGAGGAGTTGCAGGCGCGTCTGCCGGAACAGCTGCAGCGGGTGAAACTGGCCTATCAGGACCCGCTGACCGGCCTGTACAATGCCCGGGCACTGGATCTGCAGTTTCACCAGGAGGCAGATGAAGACGATCGGCTCTTGCTTTTGCATGCGGTCTTCAACAGGAGATCCCCCCAGAGAAATCTTCAAAGGGTACAGCGGATTGCCGGACATCTCAATGCCAGCTGTCCGGGTACCTTGTTTTATCTCGGCTATGGCATTTTTGCCTTGCTGCAGGCGTTTGCGACAAGTGCTAAGGCCATGGGGTTTTTCAGGGCTTTGCAGCGGCAGTGTCGTCGGGATGGCCTGGCCAGGATTCAGGGGGTGTTCTGCAGGCTTGGCGGAGATAAAGTGGGGTGTACCAGGGAAGCACTGTGGCAGGGGCTGAACAGGGTACAACAGCGCGGTCCCTGTGGCGTCATGGAACTGGGGACGACCTCGGCTGCCTCTGAGCCGTTTCTCCCGAAAGATAGCACACTTGTACGCCGACTGCAGCGATCCTGGCGGGGCTTGAAAGGCTTTTCTCTTCTTGGTGTGCGGGTACATGACGGCAGAAGGACTGGTAAGGTTGGTTGTGAGTTGGAGGGGCTGCTCAAGCAGGGAGAGCTAGCTGCGGTCGGTGACGGTCACCTGTTCGTTGTCTTGCCAGATTGTCGTGGTGCAGCCTTACAGGCAAGACTCGGCACCATTGCCGCTGCCCTGAAAAGGACACACGGCGATAAGAGCGTTACCCTGGCGGCCAGCTCCTGGCCTTTTATGGATACCAGCAAAATTGATTGTCTGCGAAACTGTATGAAGGTCTTGCTGCACTGCAGTTTTTATGGACAGGGGGCGGTCCAGGAACTCAACGCCCTTACCATGAATGTCAGTGGGGATCATTATTTTGAAATGGGTGATTTTCGTGCAGCTATCCGTGAGTATACCAGGGGGCTGCTCCTTGATCCCAGTGATATCAATTTGTTGAACAGCCTCGGCGTGGCTCTGGCCCAGGTGGATCGCAACAGAGAGGCTATCGCCACGTTTGAAAAGGTACTGCTCCAGCGTCCCGGAGAGTATATGGCCCTGGTGAATCAAGGGTTTGCCAGGCAGGCAGTTGGCGAACAGGACGAGGCTCTTGAGTGTTTTGAGAAGGCCTTGACCGTCAAGCTACACTCGGCGATTGGCGGCACTGAACTTTTTTTGCCGCTCTGCAGGATATACTCGAGAAAAGGGCGTTGGGAAAGGGTCAGCCAGATCCTTGGGCGCTGGCGCGAAGAGGGGAGTACCGACGAGTATCTGTACCACCGTCTTTTCGCGCAATCATCGTGTGAGCAGGGCCAACTGGACGAGGGGATGCAGGCTGCCCAGAAGGCCTTGACTCTCAACCCTGTGGATGATGTCAGCATGAGCCTGCTCGGCCTCCTGTATGTACTGGGAGGGCAGGGCGAAGAGGTGGGGCTAAGCCTGTGCCAGCGGGCGACAGAGATGCGGGGAGGCAACGCCGACAACTGGTACCGGTTTGCTCGTGCCCTGGCTACTGTCGGGAAAAGCGACGAGGCCCGCCAGGCTGTACGTCGATGCAGACAACTGAACCGTCGCCATGAGGCGGTCAGCCTGCTTGAAGCCCAGCTGCTTGCCGAGAATGGCAAAAAGAAAAGGGCTGTTAGCATTCTTAAAAAGCTTGCACAGATGCCGTTGGAGCGTGCCGATGTTCGTGAACAGGCAGAGCGGATGCGGGCCGCAGTAGAGGAGAACCAGGGCACATGAGAACGCGGTGGTTCCCCAAAGGATTGCGGGCAGGTCTGGCACAGGTATTTTTACTGTTGATTTTTTGATTTTTCAGCGCATTGATGATACTAGTGAGAATAAACTGTTTTTTTGGGAAGTAACGCTGAAATCCAGTGCTGCGAGTATGGCTGCCGATTAGCCGGCAGGTCTGCGGCGGCACCATAACGGAGTGGGATATGGCTCGCATAGATGCTTTTTTTAAATTGATGAATGATGAAGGCGCCTCTGACCTGCATCTGATGGCTGGCCAGCAGCCGGTCTTGCGTATTCGTGGCGAGATGGAGCGTGTCAAGTTCAAGATCCTCGAAGACGAGGAGCTGCGCAGTATGCTCTATGAGATCTGTCCTGAGGACAAGATCAAGATTTACGAGGAGTCCGGCGATATGGACTTTGGCTACGAAATCCCGGGCCTGGCCAGATATCGGTGCAATTTTTTTACGCAAAAAAACGGTATCGGTGCGGTTTTCCGTGAAATCCCCAGCGATATCCTGACAGTGGACCAACTGGGCCTACCCAGGGTCATCAGTAAGCTGGCCACCCTGCCAAAGGGGCTGGTCCTGGTCACCGGTCCGACGGGCTCTGGTAAATCAACGACCTTGGCTGCCATTGTCGATGAATGCAACAAGACCCGCAAGCACCATATTCTCACCATAGAGGACCCCATTGAGTTTGTCCACCGAAGCCAGCAGTGCGTGGTGAATCACCGCGAAGTGGGAACCCATACTAAAAGTTTCAGTGCGGCGTTACGTGGTGCGTTGCGTGAGGATCCAGATATTATTCTGGTTGGCGAGCTGCGCGACCTGGAGACGGTGACGCTTGCCATGGAGGCGGCCATGACCGGTCATCTGGTTATGGGGACCCTGCACACCATGAATGCCATGAAGACCGTAGACCGCGTTGTCGAGATCTTTCCAGCAAATCAGCAGAGCCAGGTGCGGTCAACGCTTGCAGATGCATTGAAAGCGGTGGTTTCCCAGACTCTTTTCAAGCGTGTCGATATCAAGGGGCGGGTCGCCGCCCTTGAGGTGCTTATCTGCACACCGGCTGTACGTAACCTTATTCGCGAGGGTAAGACGTACCAAATTCCCTCGATCATGCAGACCGGACGAAAGTACGGGATGCAGACCATGGACGATGCGATTCAGGAGCATCTCGACAGAAGACGAATTTCTGCCGAGGATGCGTATATTAACTGTATAGACAAACAGAGGTTTGTGAAGTTTCTTCGTAAGGCGCCAGCAGATTTTACCGAGGTGTAGGGAGAGAATCGAGCCGGCGGCCGTGCTCCTTGATGCAGAGGTCGAGGAGCTCTTGTTGGTCGTCGTTGAGCTCGAGAAAGCTGGCACTGGAGCGTCGCGATTGTCGCGAATCCTGCACCTCTTTGTTGCCCTGTATTTTCGTGGAGACGATTTTTGCCGGCAGTTTTTCCAGGGAGCGTCCGTTTTCACAGTTATACAGATCGACCTCGAGCAGGGCTCCAGGAGACAGGTCTGTATCAGCCTTGCAGAGAAAGCCTACACCGCCCCTACTGATATTGGTGATTCTCCCATAATGTGGCTGGGTATCGTGGATACGCATCAGAAATTTCGTGGGTAAGGCGTGACGAGGTTCCCGGCGCTGATCATCGTCGAAGCTGCAGGGCCAGCGATAGCGGATTGACCTGTGGCAGATATCACAAAGGTATCTGCCATTTTTTTCTCGTCCTGCGGTGCTGTTCTCTTGCTTTTTCAGGGCAGTTTTACCACATTGGGGGCATTTTTTTCCAAAAACAATCATAAAGTTTTCTCCAAGATAGATAATAAGTTAAGGATATTAAAAGATTTTGAAATACTTGGCAACCAAGAAACCTCAAAAGAGGCCGTGAACGCAAGAGGCTACTGACCTGATTGTTCTCCAATTCCCTTCCACCACACAGTTTTTTTGTTCAATGAAAAGATAATGGTGCCCTGGTCGGGAGTCTGCAAAACCGTGGTTCCTGCCTTTCTCCATCGCCGGACATGAGCAGTAGCAGGAAAGCTGCCCCGGTTGCTTCGGCCAGAGGAAACGACGATATATCTGGGGGCAACAGCCCTGATAAACCCAGGGCTGCTGGAGGTGGTGCTGCCGTGATGTGGGGCCAGCAGTATATCGGCGCGAAGAGCCTCGGGGGGTGTTTGTCTGTTGAGCAGTGCCTGTTCACTTACCCTTGTGATATCTCCGGGGAAAAGCACGGAGTACCCGGTAGTTGTCAATTTCAGGACGAGACTCTGATCGTTGAGGCTGAGGGTGTCCAGGGGGGCCAGCCCTGGAATACCCAGGCAGGTCAGGGTACTGGAGGGAGTTTTCCATACCAGGTCGCCGGCTTTGATGCGGATTACGCGCACTCCCTGTTGGTTGGCAAGCTCAAGAGAGGGGATAAGTTGCGAAACAGGCTGTCCCTGGCCAAGGATCAGCACCTCAGGGGTGAAGTGCTCCAGGAGAAACTCAAGACCGTTGATATGGTCACTGTGGGGATGAGAGATGACAATGCCCTCGAGTTTTCTGATGCGACGATGCCACAGACAGGGGGCGATGATGCGCTCACCGGTGGCGAAATCTGGGCCCCCCGGTCCGCCGCAGTCGATCATCCACGCCTTTTTACCTGTTTCCACAAGGGTTGCCGATCCCTGCCCCACATCGAGAAAGATGACCCTGTCAGGGTCGCGTCTGAGAAGCGCCAGCGGGTCGAGGATAAAGGAGAGCAGGCAGAGCGAGAGCAGGAACAGCGGCAGCAGGATTTTACCTTTTTTCTCCACTGTCCTGAGCAGAAGAGTGCCACCGGCCAGGTAAAGGACAATCTCGTAGAGGGTGGGTTGAATAGTGTGCAGATCAACCCCGTTGAACCCTGCTACCCAGCTCGTCACTGCCAGGGCAAGGTCGATACCCCACGCTCCTGTGTGCAGAAGCAGATCTCCCAGACCCGGGAAAACTGTTCCTACTGGCAGGGCCACCAGGCCAAGGGGGAGAGCCCAGAAGCACAACAACGGTTCGACAATCAGGTTGACCAGGGGGCCGACAAGAGAGATGCGATGAAAATGCCAGAGCATGAGGGGCAAGGTGCCAAGCGTTGCCGCCAGCGCGACGAGGAAGGCGGCAAACAGCCAGTGCAAAGGTATCAGCAACCGACGTTGATGCCTGGTGTCGAGTACGGCGGTAATCGTAGGTACAGCCAGAGCGATGGCGGTCACCGCAGCAAAACTCAGCTGAAAACTCACGGTGAACAGGGCAAGCGGATTGAACAGCAGCAGGAGCAGCGCTGCCCCTGCCACCAGGGCAAGGATGTTTCTCTGCCGGCCAAGAAGAACACCGGTAACCACCAGGACAGCCATAAGGAGAGCGCGCAGTACAGGCGCATGTGCCCCGGCGATCAGGGTATAGCAGGCAAGTAGCGGCAGGGTACAGCACAGTGCCAGGCTCGGGACATGAACCTTGAGCAGTAACCAGGTGCTGCAATTGAAAAGGCGCCGCAAGAGGGTATACCCGATAAGGCTGAGTAGGCCAAGGTGAAGGCCGGAAATGGCCAACAGGTGCATTGTTCCTGTGGCCTTGAACTGCTCGAGAATATCGTTGGATATTCCTGAACGGTCCCCGGTCAGCAGCGCTTTGTAGAGGGCTGCCTCCTCTTGATCAAGGGTGGAGGTGATGGTGTGGCCGATCTGCTGACGGATGCGTTCGGCAAGGAGACCGAATTTTTTCCAGGGAGACTGCGAGGGGATTTCGATATGGAGGATAGCCTCGGGTGAGTTGATCCAGGCGGAGACGTAGATCCGCTGGGCTGCCATGTGTCGCCGGTAATCGAACACTCCAGGTGTGTGAAAATTGCGGATCGGACCGGCCCTGGCCAGTGCCATGATCTGCTCACCCGGGACCAGGTCGACCGGTCCTTTGATTGACATCCTGACAAGGCCACGACAGGGTTGCAGCGCTGTCTGCCCGACTGGATCCCGTCGAAGGTATGCAAAAAGGCGCAGGGTAAAACGTGTTACTGTTCCATTGAATTCCGGCAGGGAGACAACCCTGCCAGCAAGGGTCACCTTGGTTCGCTCGGTAATGAGTCGCTGTACATGATCAGCCGGAAGACTCGGGTGCAGTGCCGCTGAGGTGTGAAGCACACCGCTGAGCATGGCTGCGATGAGCATCGATGGGGTCTTGCCGGCCTTTTTTCCCAGCAGCACCAGCAGGGCAAACAGCAGGGGCACGGTAACCACAGGCCAGGGAAGATGTATCGCTGCCCCATGAACGTCGGCCAGCACAGTTCCTGTCATATAGGTGAGGGTTGCCACTGGCAGGGGGTTGGCCTTTATCTGCCGCTGGCAGCCGGTGAACCAGACAGGGGCCACGGGCTCAGCGCTCCAGCAACCGCTTGATGTAAACGAGGTGTTTGTCGATAACGCTGGTATGGAGGGTGACCTGGTCAAGGGCTGCTTGGCCGGCCTGGTGCCGCAGCGTTTCGTTGGTCAGCAGTTCACGTACCTGCACAGTGAGGGCTGCTGCGGTGTCAATCTGGAAAGCACCATTGCTGGCCAGTAGCTCGGCACTGATCTCCGGAAAATCCTCCATGTGGGGACCAAACAGTACCGGTACCCCAAAGGCAGCAGGCTCTATGGGGTTGTGCCCACCTTCAGGTACCAGGCTGCCGCCGATAAAGGCGATGTCGGCATGGCGGTAGCAGCCGCTCAACTCGCCCAGGGAGTCGAGAATAAGCAACGGCCCCTGCCCACCTTGGCTGCGTTTTCGTACAGCCAGCCTTTTTTCTGCGCAGAGACCTGCTATTTGGTCAGATCGTGCCGGTGATCTTGGGGCAAGCAGCAGCTGGATGTCCGGGATGGTGTTCTGCAGTGCCTTGAAGCTTTCCAGGAGAAGGGCTTCTTCGCCATGATGTGTTGAACCGCACACCCAGAGAGGGGCATCTCTGCTGAATCCCAGCTCTTCCAGCTCCGGTCCCTGGTTGGTCTGTCCGGTGTTGGCGGCGCAGGCAGCGTATTTGAGATTTCCCAGGCGCAGGAGTCGATCTCTTTCAACACCCAGGGCTTGCATGCGCTCGACATCAACAGCACTCTGCATGCCCAGCAGGGTAAACGACCTGAAAAGTGCCCTGCAGAACGGGGCAAAGCGCCGGTAAGCTGCGGCAGACTGTTCTGATACCCGGCCGTTAACCAGCATGGTCGGGACCTCGGCATCGTTGAGCCGGAGTAGCCAGTTGGGCCAGAAATCGGTTTCCACGAGAATGAACAGGGGTGGCCGGATTGCCCTGATGAAGGCCTGGATGATCAGGGGATGGTCGAGCGGGGCCGGGATAACCGGCACCTCATCTGGCAGTAGCCTGCGTGCCGTCTCCATGCCGGAGGTGGTCGTTGAAGACAGGACAATGGCAAAGGTGGAGGTGTTCAGCAAGCGCTGTATCAGGGGCAGGGCTGACGTTACTTCACCAACGCTCAGGGCGTGAATCCAGATACTTTGTCGTTGCTGCTCCCGGAGAAGGCTGCCAAGTCCAAATCCCATTCGTCCGCGCAGACGCCCGCTGTACCCGGGGTGGATGAGCAGTACCAGGGCAACGGGCCAGAGCAGCAGGAGGAAAAGGTGCAGTAGCAGGTTATACAGGCTCCGCATGGACTGATGGTCGTGTTCGGTGCAGTTTTATGAGCGCTCTGCCTTACTGATGACGTTGCAGAGCTCCCTGGCAAGGGCGGTGATCTCCTGCTGATCTTCCCCTTCAGCCATCACCCGGATGACCGGCTCTGTTCCTGAGGGACGCACCAGGATACGGCCGCGGTCACCGAGGCGGGCTTCAGCGGTACGCAGGGCCTCGGCAAAGCCATTGATATTTTCAGGGGCAATCCAGGTGGCCAGGCGGACGTTCTCCAGGACCTGTGGATAACTGGTCATGACCGTTGCCAGCTCGGAAAGGGGACGGTTTTTTCTGATCATGATTGCCAGTAGCTGCAGGGCGGCAAGGATACCATCTCCGGTGGTGATGTGGTCGAGGAACACCAGGTGCCCGGACTGTTCGCCACCAAAGCTGTACCCCTTGGCGCGCATCATCTCCACCACGTAGCGGTCGCCAACCTGGCTGCGCACCAGCTGGCCGCCCATCTCCGTCATCGCCTTTTCCAGGCCCATATTACTCATGACCGTGGCCACCAGGGTCTTCTTCCTGAGTTTACGTCGTCGTATCAGCTCCCGGGCGCAGATGGCCATAATGTGATCACCGTCAACGATGCTGCCGTGTTCGTCGCAGACAATGAGCCGGTCCCCGTCCCCGTCCAGGGCCAGGCCGATATCGGCACCGGTGAGTCGGACCTTGGCGGCCATGACTTCCGGGTGCAGGGCCCCACAGCCGGCATTGATGTTTGTCCCGTCTGGCTCGGCGCCGATGACGGTCACCCTTGCTCCCAGCTCGGTAAAAACATGGGGGGCTACCCGGTAGGTAGCTCCGTGGGCGCAGTCGAGGACAATGTGAAAGTCGTCCAGGGTATAGGTATCAGGGAAGGTGTGTTTGAGAAACTGGATATAGCGACCGCAGGCATCTTCAATGCGCTCGGCCTTGCCTACCTCCTCGGCGACAGGCCGTAGTGCCGCCATTTTCTGGGAGAAAATCAGGTCTTCAATATCTGCCTCCAGCTCATCGGGTAGTTTGAAGCCGGTGCGGGCAAAGATCTTGATGCCGTTGTCCTGAAAGGGGTTGTGTGAGGCGGAAATAACCACCCCGGCATCGGCACGCATGGAGGTAGTGATGAAGGCAATACCGGGAGTGGGGAGCGGTCCGACCAACTGGACATTGACACCCATGGAACAGATCCCGGCAGCCAGGGCATTTTCAATCATATAGCCCGAGAGACGGGTATCCTTGCCAATGACAATCGAACTGACGCCGCTCTGTTTTTTGACGATAAAGGCGATGGCCCGGCCTATCTGCATGGCGATTTCAGTGGTCATGGGATAGATGTTGGCTGTCCCGCGAACACCGTCGGTTCCAAAGAGTTTACGCATGTCGGTTCCCTGCATGATGGTTACCTTCGAGGCCTGGAATGACGTCCGAGCAACCGGCGGGCATTCCGGGAAAAGGTGCCGTCTCTTTTGCGGCAAGGCTGTTGTCCCTATGTGTCATTGCTGCCCGGTTTTTTTTCTGTGGAGTTTTGTGCCGCCCTGGTTTTGCCAGGTATTTTTTTGGTCGGGGAGCTGTTGAGTTTTTCAGGAAAAAGAAAGACCTGCTGAGGAAGGATGGAGTTGATCTGGATGGGGACATGGCCTGGGACGTCAATGCCGTTGACAGAGACTTCGACCTTCTGTGGGTCATCCTTTACTGTGTTGCCGTTGACTGAGGCGCGAAAAAGCATTGCCAGCTCAGGGGTATCCCTGATCAGGTTTTCCGGGATACTGGCCACCACCGTGACACTTGTCGGTTCAGTGCCAGCAGGGACCGGGTTGTCACGGACGTTGATGGGGATACCGCGAACCGTCTTGGTGAGGATGGTCTCACTGACCTTGACCTGTACCATGACGACGGTTTCACCGATGAGCTCCTGCAGGGAGGGAGCCAGGTTGAGGTATGCCTGTACCGTTGCCGATGAGTTCCAGCCGTTGATGTCGATGAAGAAGGTTGTCAGTGTTCTTTCCTTTTCCAGCAGGGTTTTGGGGCCAGAAACCGTCAGAACCGGAGGCTCGACAGCAACCTCCTCAAGGGAAAAGCCTGGCGCCAGCGTACCTTCGGTGAGGGGTTCGATGGGAAAATCCTTGCGGATGAGCTCATCCAGGAACAGGGTGATGTTGGCGGGTTGTAAGTGGAGGACCTCAACGCCTTTGGGAAAGCTGATCGACTCTTGGTTGTTGGAGATCACCGATGTCCCGGCAACAGCCTTGCCCAGGTCCACGGGTCTGGTTATCCCTCGCTGTTTGATATCCTGCAGTGTTTTCCTCGGCCCGCGAACACTGACCTCGATATCTTTTTTAAACTGATTACTGATCACCAGGTGTGGTGGTAGATTGTGGATCTCAAGCGGTACGGTCATGGTCATGTCCACCTGATCCTCCTCCACTACCACGAACCAGAGGCAGAATCCCATAAAGAGTGACAGGACCTTTATTTTCCAGTGACGAGTCAGGAATGCGGGCAGGGAAGCGGTCATGATTTTTTCACTTTGGTGAACCAGGAAAAGAGCTGGGAGGGGGTCAGTGACGAAGGACTGCTGATCAGGAGCTCCTTGAGGGTGCTGGTCAGCCGCTGCTCATCCCGCAGCGGCGTGATTTTCCCCTGAAGGACCAGAGAGATCTCCTGGGTCTCTTCAGAGACGACAATGACGACGGCATCGGTTTTTTCCGAAAGGCCAAGAGCAGCACGATGGCGGGTACCGTAGCGCTTGGGAATAGTGGTGCTTTGCGACAGCGGCAACAGGCAGCCCGAGCTGTGGATTCTGCCCTTGTGAACGATGACGCCACCATCATGCATGGGAGAAGAGGGCAGGAAGATAGCGATGAGCAGTTCATGGAGCAGGCGGGCATCAAGGCGATGACCGGACTCCAGGTACTCACGCAGGCCGGTTTCCCGTTCAATGACGATAAGGGCGCCGACGCGGCGTTTGGCCAGGTAGGTGGCGGCCTTGACGATCTCTTCCAGGTCGGTGATGGCTACATCACCGCTTCGCTGAAAGGGGGTGCGTCCCATTTGGGTGAGCGCCCTGCGAATATCTTCCTGGAAGACGATGATGATTACCAGCAGAAAACTTGAGAGAAAGGTCTGCAGGAGCCAGTGCAGGGTTAACAGGTCCAGTCTGCTGGAGATGAAATAGAGAACGGTGATGACCGCGATGCCTGCGAGCATCTGGACAGCCCTGGTTCCCTTGATAAGCAGGATTAGCCGGTAGATGATGTAGGAGACAAGGAGGATATCAAGGAGATCCTGCCATTGGAGAGAGATCAGGGTGTCAAGCATTGGCCACTGGATGCTGTTTCATTTTTTATTCAATTATTATAATATGTAGCATGTTGCGGTTCCAATGAATAGGGAAAATATGGTATTTTCTCTATTTATTTCCGGTAAGCTACTTGGTGCGTACCGGCGAGACTGATCCGAAGAATATCTATAGCTTTTTGTATATACGTGGAAAAAAGGAAATCACAAAAAACAGGGGCTGATGACCCTGCTGGATTCGGGGCTATCCCCATTCATCAGGAAGCCCCAGAGGTCTTCACCGGGAACGGCGGCGAAGAGATTGTGACGGGACACCGTTTGTCTGCCCGGAAAAAGAGCGGTCGTCCTCGCCGGCACCTTTTATTGGCGGTGTTGCTACTGCTGCTGCTTACGGCAGTGTATGCAGGAGCAGGGTATCTCCTGGGAGGAAATCTCCTGGCCAGGGCCGTTACTGAGAATCTAGGTGCGTTGACCGGCATGGAGGCCGCCTTTGCCAAGGCCCGTTTTGACCCGTTTCTTCTCCGCCTCGATCTTTTTGACATGACCCTTGCCCCGTCAGCGCCAGGGCAGGGGGTGGAGGGCACGCCCTTTCTACAGGCGGCACGGGTTCGTGCCAAGGCGGGATTTGGTGGACTTTTACGGGGTCGGCTCGAGGTGAAAGAGGTCCTGGTGACCAGGCCTGAAATCCAGTTGTGTCAGACCCGGGCTGGGCAGCAGGGAATTGGTGAAGGATTTGGCCGGCTCATTGCAGCAGATGATGCAGGTGAACTGCCGCCATGGCTGCATGTCAAGCGGTTGAGGATAGAGGAGGGAGTGCTTGCCTGTGAGGATGCGCAAACCGGCAAACAAAGACGGTTCACGTCACTGTACGGTGAACTGCCTGTGGAGAAAGGGTTCCATCAGGAGCAGTATTTTCGCCTGGAGTTCGAGCTGTACGGCATACCGGTGCGGCTTGTCCGTTTCGAGACCGTGGTCGACAAGGGACAGGCCATGCGCCGGGCTGAACTGGAGCTGGCCGAGGCACCACTGGCAAGGTTGAGTCAATTCTTCCTTGCCGACGGCACGGACCTGCAGATTGCGGAAGGTGTTGCCTCGGCCCGTGCCATTGTCAGTTGGCCAGCGGCAGATTTTTCTGCGCTGCAGGTGGAGGTGGAGGCAGAGATTGACGGTGTGCAGCTCACCACCCCTGATGGCGCTATCCACGCGGAAAGCGCCACCATGGTTGTTGCCGGTGACGCCGATGTCCTGCGGGTGCGTGATCTACACCTGGAAAATCCACGGGTTGATCTCCCGGCCAGAGGAGACCTGCTCGCCCTGTCGCGGCAGCTCGGGCGTTCTTTACCCCTTGATGCCCTGCCGGAGCGGTTGTCCTTTCGGCAAGGGATTGTCAGGCAGAGCCGCACCAGCGCCGGGCACAAGGAGCTGGCCAGGGCGCTGTCCGGCACCCTGACACCTGACAGCGCTGGCCGGCGGCGGCTCGAGTTGAGCTGGTCAGCCGGAGACCTGCGCTGCCGCTATGACGGCGAGATAGACGCACAGCTCGTAACCCGTGGTGCCATGCGGATCGAGGACGCGAGGCTGGATCAATTTCCGCTGAGTTGGGCGCCTTCTCAGTTGAGTATCTTTCGCCGGGGTACAGCCAGCTTTACCGGCAACGTCACTCTGGCGCTGACAGCGGCAGAACCGACGTTTATCGTTGAGAGCGGTACCCTGACCCTGGAGAATTTTGCTGCTGCTCTGGCTGGAAAGGAAGTCTTTTCCGGTACCTCTCTGGTCTGTTCGAACATCAGTGGCAACAGCTGCGGCAGCACCGAACTGGTCGGAGGCAGGATCAACGCGGATCTCTGGCAACATGTCCTGAAGAGAAGTGGAGGGGCGTTGTTGTCAGAGCTTGGGGTACTGCGCCTCAAGGGGGCAACGCTGGCGTTGAATCCGGGCTATGGTGACGGCAGGCAGCTGCCTCTGGTACTCGAACAGGTTGTGCTCGGGTACTCCCCAGCCAGCGAGGAAAAGCCCGGCCATCTTACCCTCAGGGCGGCGATCGGCAAGCAGGGATCCTTGCAGGTACAGGGAGACCTGGCCGCAGGGGGCGAGGGGGTGCTGCAGCTTGATGCCCGGAATATGGAGGCTGAAACGTTTCTCCCCCTTGTCCGACCCTTTTTTCCTGCAGATGTCAACGCCGGGGTGCTTAACCTTCAGGGCGAGTTGCGATTTCCTGACAAAGCATTCACTGGGCAGGCCCTTTTGACCAAGGTCCAGGTCAAGACCGGCACCGGAGTACACTTGGCTATTCCCGAGCTTGCAGTCTCCGGGCTGGCCTGGGCTGCCGAGCCCTTTCAGCTGCGGGCCGCAAAGGTACAGGGTGATGGTAACCTTGAGCTCGATCGCTGGGAGTCCCTCACCGCATGGTGCTCTGAACCTCGGGATCCAGGGGCCACACCACTGCAGCTCGACACCCTCAGCCTCGAGGGGAGAGTCCTTTTCAAGACAGGAATAATGGCCGGAGTACCACAGGGGCGTTGGCAGGGAACGCTTACAGCCTCGCGTCTCCACAAGGGAGACTGTACCTTTGATGTCGCCTTGCACTCCGGGCAGAGTCGATTTGCTACTACTGGCCGTCTTACCGGGGCAGCGCCGTCCGTCTGTAAGACAACCATGGATAATTTTCCTCTGGCCTCCTTTGCCGGCCAGTTTGGCCGCTATGATCTCGATGTCTCAGGGGCCAGCGCTGACTGGCAACTCGAGCAGGGTTCTGGAGATGTCGCAGGGACAGCCACCCTGACCCTGCGACATCTCCAGGGGACTGCAGCGGAGATGCGCTCAGCCCTTGCCCTGCTTAGGGATACCGATCAGAAGATAACACTTGAGCTGGATCACCTTGAAGGGCAGAAACTCTTTTCTGCTGCTGCCCTGTATCTCGCTCGGCAACGGGTCAAGGCCACCCTTGATCCAGCACTTGTTCTGGGGGCGGCCCTGCCGGCCGAGCTGCGCCTGCAGTTTGCGGCAAACAGTAGCCTTGTCGATCTGGACGGTTTTCCGGAGGGATACAGTCGTTTCCTCCAGGAACATCCCGGTCTGCAGGTCAGCCTTCAGGGAGCCTACGGTGAAGAGGATCGTTCTGCGCAGCGTGCAGTGCTGCAGGAAGAAGAGTATGCCCGGATTGCTCTGGAGGCAGCCCGACTGGAGCAGCAGCGGGCCGAGCTGCTTCATCGTGGTGACCTTGCGGCACTGGATCTCCTTGATGCCCTCGAACCACCAACACCGAAATCCGTCAAGGTCCCGGAAGGAGAACTGATCGCCCTTGCGCGCCTGCGGGCGGCAGCGGTTCGCGATGATCTCATCAATCTTTTTGGTATCCACGAGGACAGGATTCTTCTCGACCCGGAAATTGCTGCCCATGGCGCATATGTCCTTGTGCGCCTCCGACTTAAACAACAGTAGGGAAAAACCAGAAGGTTGTGCTGGCAGACACAGGAACAATCGCCCAGGGGTTTTGTCCGTTAATGACAGGGAGGAGAGTATGCTGAAGGAACTGATGACACGAACCCGGACGGTCCGCCGTTTTGCCGCCTCCCGACGTCTGACCAGGAAACAGCTCGTTGACCTGGTGGATCTTGCTCGCCTGGCCGGTTCAGCCAGGAACGCGCAGGTTCTCAAATTCATGCCGATCATTGATGCCGACCGTTGTGCCAAACTCTTTCCGTTGCTGGCCTGGGCAGGCTATCTTCCCCACTGGCCAGGACCTGCTGAAGGAGAACGGCCGCCCGCCTATCTGCTCTGCTTGCAGGACAACAGTCTGCACAGCGGCCCTGAAGACGAGGTGTGTGTCGATCTTGGCATCGCCACCCAGAACATCCTGCTCGGCGCCGCAGAACAGGGAGTATATGGCTGCCGCATCAAGGCTTTTTCTCCAAAAATTCATACGCTGCTTGATCTGGAAGAACGTTACAGAGTGCTGCTGGTGCTTGCCCTGGGGTACCCACAGGAGACCGTGGTGATGGAGGCGGTGGCTGAGGATGGTTCCATCCGCTACTGGCATGATGATGCCGGTGTTCACCATGTTCCCAAACGCAGCCTCGAGGAACTACTACTCCCCGAACCTGAGCAGGATTGACCGGGCATCATGTCCACCATGGAGGTTTCAGCGCCGTTTTTGAAGTTCTTGGGGATGGTCTCGGTGGTGATGTTTATCGGCAGTCTGCTGCTCATTCCGATTCTTGTCGCAAGACTGCCCCGAGAGTTCTTTCTTCGTCAGGGCCGTGGCCAGTCGACACCCGAAAGGCCTCGGTTCGCCGGAGCTGTGCTCCTGACTGTGGTGAAAAATGCTGCGGGGCTTCTGTTTCTGGGAGCCGGTATTGTCATGCTGGTGCTGCCGGGTCAGGGGCTGTTGACCATTCTTGTCGGCTTGTCCCTTATGACGTTTCCCGGAAAGAATCGGCTCACTGCCAGGTTACTGGCGATGACTTCGGTACGCACTTCGCTCAACTGGTTGCGCAAGCGGGCCCGGCAGGCCCCATTTGTCTTTGATGCAGGTGAAAGATGAGCTAGTTTTCAGCTGGGGGAAAGGGTCGGTACAGGGGATCGCCGATGAGTACCATCTGCCAACTCAGGTAAGGCAGGCTGACAAGATATGCCTCACCCAGGCTTAGGTAGCCCTGGATCAGCCTGGTCATGAACAGCTCAGGGAGGGGAAAGGCCTGGATATACGGTTCGTAGACCGGGCCGATAGTGGCGGCGACCCCGTCTTCCAGCATGCGTTTGCACCAGCCTGTCGATGCTGGTCGCTTCAGGGTCGAGCACTCGCCGCTGGCGATATGATAGCCAATGGCTCCCGGTACCCAGGTAAAGGCATCCACATAGTGATTCAGGCTGTACCATCCGGCATACAGCGCCGTATTTCTGCAGCGGCTGGCATCGGTAATCAGGGCTTCCTCCTGATCGAGCGCTACCGGCCAGCCCGCCGCCTTGAGCTGATCGGCGGCCCGGTGCAGGCTTTGGTCGTAGAAGGCGTAGGCACTGAGCTGGGTCTCTGGTGCTGGTGCCGGCCAACGGGCGTCAAGGCAGGCCTTGCCTCGGAGCCCCTGTTGCTCTGCCTGCAGGGTATCGGTGATGAGCCGCTCTACAGTAGCGGCATCCGGGCCATCCAGGCGGCTGACCATCAGCACCTGATCAGTACTGATGGCCATTGATTTGTAGTGAAATCCCAGGTAGAAGGGGTTTGGCTGCCAGGTGTCAAGTGCGTAGGGGGCTGCCAGTACCAGGGCCAGCTCACTGTCCACTGCGGCCCGCGAGTCTGTGCGCTCCAGCATGTCGAGCTCCCAGCCCTTTTGCCGGATGCGGCTGTCGTAGATCTCCCGGAGTTCGGTGGCAGCTGTGCTTTGTTCCTCTTGCAGTTGTGTGATTTCGGCATGGAGACGGGCAAGGGTTTGCGCATCGGTTGTTTCATTGGCTGTCGGCGAGATCTTGAGGGGCAGCCCGTAGATGCTCACCAGGCAGCGGATGCGGTGCTGGTTGCGCAGTCGTTCCACTGCCTGGCGGACCGGGCCGGCAATGTCGAGCTGGTACTGCTCCCGACTGCAGATCTCGTCGGGCCTGGTGTCCACAGTGATGAGCCGGTTTGCCGGAATATGACGGAGCTTCATGTACAGGCGAGCCAGCCGCAGGGACTCTGGCACCCGGGAGTTGGCGATCACCGCCACCTCTTCTGGCTCCAAGGCCTGGAGCGGCGGGGCGGGTAACAGCCAGGTCAGCAGGCTTAGGAGAAAGGCCAGACAGTAGTGGCAAGAAGAACTGTTGAGACGCATATGAACAGATCGCTGGGACTGGTGAACGATACCCTGATGACAAGAACTCTTCTCATCATGAACGAGGTAGAGAAAATCTTCAAGAACTGATGCACAACACCGCCGAAATTCTTCTCCTGCGCAAGCAGCTCAGACAATGGTTTACCGCTAATCAGCGGCCGCTGCCCTGGCGCTCGACATACCATCCTTATCAGGTGTGGATTTCCGAGATCATGGGGCAGCAGACGCAGATGGACAGGGTGGTCGTCTATTTCAACAGATGGATGGTGCTGTTTCCTGATATCCAGGCCCTTGCCGGCGCTGATGAAGACCGTGTCCTCAAAGCCTGGGAGGGGCTGGGGTATTACAGTCGGGCTCGTAATCTCCTGCGGGCCGCCCGGCAGCTGATTGAGGAGCATGATGGCAGGTTTCCCCAAGAGGTTGCCGCCCTGCGGCAGCTTCCCGGGATTGGCCCTTATACTGCGGCGGCTATCGCCTCTATTGCCTTTAACCACCCGGTTCCCCTTGTGGATGCCAATGTGGAACGGGTTGTCTGTCGGTTGACCGACCTGGAGGGGAATCCCAGGAAAAGCCCGGCTCGGCAACGTATTGAGCAGTTTAGCGCTGATCTTCTCGATGATACAGATCCCCGGCACCATAACCAGGCAATGATGGAGCTGGGCGCACTCATCTGTACCCCGAGAAATCCCCGATGTGATGACTGTCCGCTGATGGATTACTGTCGGGCGTTTTATCGGGGAACAGTGGCTGAGCGTCCGCAAAAGATGAAAAAGGCGGCAACGCTTGATATTGTCATGGCCTGTGCGCTTATTATCGGCGGTGATGGCGACTCGTTCTATATTCAGAAACGCCTTGATGAGGATATCTGGGGTGGGCTGTGGGAGTTCCCCGGTGGTAAGGTCGAGGCTGGTGAGACCCTTGAGCAGGCTGTACGCCGTGAGGTCCTTGAAGAGACCGAATGGCAGCTTGCCGAGCTTGAACCGTATGCCACGGTGATTCACTACTATACCCGCTACCGGGTTACCCTCCATGCTTTTCTTGGCCGATGTGCACAGCCGGAGGCTTTACCGGTGTTGCACGCGGCGACCAGGTGGCAATGGGTCAGGCTGGTAGAGCTGCAACAGTTCTCTTTTCCTGCCGGGCATCGGCAGCTGGTTGCGAAATTGATAAAGGGTAGGGCGTAAGCGCCATAAAACCGGAAAAGAGGAATGCCCAAAATATTTTTCCGAATATTCGGAAAAATATTTTGGGCATTCCTCTTTCTGTGCTAAGATACCAACAACTATACCTTTCAATTTTTTTTACGAGGCTTGGTTTGGGTAACGAAGTACAGCAATCTGCTATGCAGGTGGAGATAGAACGGCTGACCACGAACTGGCGCAACCTGCTGGATGCCATGCCGGAGATGGTGATTTTACTCAACAGTGTCCACCATGTGGAGTATATGAACCGCAGCGCCGTCGCCTGTTTTGGAAGACTGGGCGAGCAGGTCAAAAGTGATCTCAAGGAACTAGGACAGGTCTGCAAGGACAGTGAAGGTGACGGGCCAGAGACGATGTCCTGGGCAGAAGGGTCACGCGAGTTTCTGGTAGGGGAAATGCCGGTGGAATACTCCTGGGTGCCTTTTGTCGGGTATCGCGGCGAGGAGTTACGGATGCTGATTATGCGCGACATTGCCCAGCGTAAACAGCAGGAGTCGGAGCTGAGAGAGTTCAATAACAATATCGAGGGTATTCTCAAGCAGAAGATTGAGGAACTGAAGGAGAGCGAAGAGATGCGGCTGCGCCTCTCCCGTCAGGTGAACAGTCTCAAATCACAGTTGGGGCATCATCATCAGGCTGACAAGATGGTAGGTGGCAGTAAAAGAATGCGGGAACTGCGGGAGATGATCCATCAGGTGGCCAGCTCGGATGCGACGATCCTCATCACCGGCGAGTCGGGAACCGGCAAGGAGCTGGTGGCAAATCTAATCAAGGCAACCTCTACCCGGGAAGACAAACCTTTTCTCAAAATCAACTGTAACGCCATTAATGACTCTGTCCTTGAGAGCGACCTTTTTGGTTATGAAAAAGGAGCCTTTACCGGGGCTTCCTCGAGAAAGATCGGAAAATTCGAGGTGGTTGATGGCGGCACTATTTTCCTTGACGAAATAGGTGATATCAGTGCACGGATGCAGGCCTCACTCCTGCGGGTGCTGCAAAATGGTGAAATTGTCCGCGTTGGCGGCACCCAGCCGGTGCGGGTAAATGTCCGCGTGATTGCCGCGACCAACGTTGATCTGGCCGAAGCGGTGAAAAACAAGACGTTTCGCCTCGATCTCTATTACCGGTTGAACATCATCAATATTGAGATGCCACCGCTCAGGGAGCGCAAAGAAGACATTGTTGAACTGGTTTCCCACTTTGTGCAACGGTATAGAGAGGCCTTTAAAAAAGACATTGATTTTGTACCGCAGTCGATCATCAGCAGGCTGTTACTCCACGATTGGCCCGGCAATGTCCGTGAGTTGGAGAATCTTATCCAACGGGCAGTGCTGATGGCTAAGGGGAAGATGATAACAGAGGAAGATCTGTTTTTTGATCAGATTATGATGAATGCCCCTGTCATTGCAGCACCTGTGGATGTAGGAACCAGCCTCGGCAAGGAACCGCTCAAACAGATGGTGGCCAAGTACGAAGAAGGCATCATTACCCAAGCCCTTGAAAAGTATGCCGGTAGTGTCGCCGAGGCGGCCAGCGCTATGGATGTAGGCAAGACCGCCCTTTATGACAAGATGAAGCGTTACGGTATCAGCGCCAAGGCAATCAAAAAGCAGACGACCCCTTGAGCGCCTTATCCTCTTTGATGACGTGCGCACTGCAATCGACTCGGTGATGTTTTTTTCCACACGTGTTTGTCTCTTTTCTCTTCACGAATTTGACAGATGCGGCCGTTGCTTGCTAAAATTATTTATTTGTGAAGGAGAAAAATTTTTTCAGTAACTGTGAAGAGCTAAGTATTAGTGGAGGAGGTTATGGGCGGTATAGGTGAGTTTGCCGGAACGGCCTTGGAAAAAGTCGGCGCATTTCTTGAACCGTTGACCAAATGGGTCGACAAGACACATATCCCGGAGCAGGTGGCTGATGTTGATTATGTCGGGCTGTTCACCAATCCCTGGTTCCTGGTGCCGTTTGTCATTTTCGTTGGTTACATGTTGTACAAGCAGGCCTGGCGAGACCTCATTATCATCGGTGTAATCATCGGAGGCTGGATCGTCACCGGTACCGAGTACATGCAAACCCTGGTCGTAGGCGATGAACTGCAGGTGAGAAAAGTGCTGCCGGTAATGTTCGGTGGTGCGGTAGTGCTTGGTTTTCTTATCTATTTGATCTTTGGTAGGTCTGACTGAGCTGCATGAAGAAGTACCGTGACGCCATTTTTGTTGTTGTCGAGGACCGCTCCTGCCCTATCTATAATGTTGGCGAGGAGTTCAAGGTGGAGAAAGGAGCTCTTGGGGTACCCCAGGCCAAGCCTGCCTGCCTGCTCATGGTCCAGGAGGTGATGAAGGTTGTCAGCAGTTCACAGAGTTTCGAACGGTTTACCCAACAAGGAATACAGAAAAACAAATTTACATGCGGTGGCTGCACCGGCACGATTCGTTTTGAATTCAAGCAGGCACGAGGATTTGCCACGCTGCAGATGAAACTGCTCGCTGCTGCGGAGCAGAAGGCCAAGAGGCGTCATATTGATGAGTTTTTTGATCTGTTGCGGATTCTCGATATTTTTGAACCGTTGTCTGATGATAGCCTGCGTGACCTGTCAGGCCTGTTGCAGCTGAGGGACTATGCTGCCGGCAAGGTTATCCTCAAGAAAGGTGAGCCGGGGAACAATCTCTTCATCGTCCTAGAAGGGCTGGTTGCCGTTATAGGTGATGAGGGTCAGACCCTCACCGAAATGGGCCCTGGAGATATCTTTGGTGAGATGAGCCTCTTGTCGGGTGAACCGGTGACGACCTCAATTTATACCCGGCAAAAAAGTAAATTTGCCACTCTTTCCGGAAAAAATTTCAAATATATCCTTAACCGCTTCCCGGTATTGCAGGTGTTCTTTTACCGGATGCTGGTGGAACGGGCCCAGACCAACAGCCTGCGTGCCGGACGGATCAGTTCGGGCATGACAGGCAGGTTATCCGAGGTTTCCGCAGTGGATCTGTTCCAGATGATCAATTCCAGCCAGAAGAGCGGGCGGATCCAGTTAAAAATTGAGAACGAGGGTGAGGCCGAGGTGCTTTTTCATGATGGCGAGCTGATTCACGTCGATTTTAGGGGTCTACAGGGAAAACAGGCCCTGTTTCGGCTGCTGGGCAAGAATAAAGGAACGTTCACCTACACCTCAGGAATCAGCAGTGAAGAAAAAAAACTGGAGTCAATCGGCGGTTTTTTTGGCCTTATCATGGAGGGATTACGCCGCATTGACGAGGAGCAGGGTGAGGTACATGTAAGGTAATTTGCGCCTGTTGTCCGGCGTTCCCTTTCCCTTCGTTTATTCCAGGTTGCGGAATATCAGGCAGGCGTTGGTGCCACCAAAACCGTAAGAGTTGCTCATGACGGTACGAAGGGGTGTCTTTCTGTACTCGGTGACGATGTCCAGCCCTGCGGCGCCCTCATCGAGTTGCTCGATATTGGCTGAGGCCGCGACAAAACCATGGCGGAGCATGAGGAGGCTGTAGATGGCCTCGTGAACCCCTGCGGCCCCGAGGGTGTGCCCGGTCAGGGATTTGGTGGAGCTGATCATTGGCACGGCTTCGCCAAACACCTCACGGATAGCGTTCAGCTCGACGATGTCGCCTGTCGGTGTCGATGTGCCATGGGTGTTGATGTAGTCCACTGGCCCGTCCACCGTTTGGAGTGCCTGCCGTATACAACGAACAGCTCCCTCACCCGAGGGAACGACCATCTCAAAACCATCTGCAGTGGCGCCATAGCCGATAATCTCGGCAAGAATATCTGCACCTCGAGCCTGGGCGTGTTCCAGGGCCTCGACCACAACAATGCCTGCACCAGAGGCGACAACAAAACCGTCACGCTCCCTGTCATAGGGGCGGGAGGCTTTTTCAGGGCAGTGATTGTAACTGGTGCTCAGTGCCCCCATGGCATCAAACATTGAGGTCTGGGTCCAGTGCTCCTCGTCGGCTCCACCGGCAAAGACCAGATCCTGTTTACCGAACTGGATCTGCTCCATAGCCGCGCCAATGCAGTGAGCACCTGTAGCGCAGGCAGATGAAATGGAGTAACAGACACCCTTGATGTGAAAGGGCGCAGAGAGTCCTGCCGTGACGGTACTGCTCATGGTGCGGGGAACCATGAAGGGACTCAGACGCCTGAGTCCCTTGCTGCGCATGATATCGGTGGTGAGTACAACGTTTTCCGCTGAGGTGCCCCCTGAGCCGACGATCAGACCGGTACGAGGATTGGAGACCATATCTTCGGAAAGCCCTGCCCCGGTAATGGCCTGCTGCAGGGCGATATGGGCGTAAGCCGCGGCATTGCCCATAAATCGCAGCTCTTTCTTTTCCACATGGTCCTGCACCTGCACCCTTGTGAAGCCACCCACATGGGAACGTAATCCCATCTCCGCATAGGGCGGGTGAAATCGAACACCTGACCTCCCCTCTTCAAGGGATGTCTTTGCCTCGGCAACGGTGTCGCCAATCGGGGAAACCAACCCCATGCCTGTGATAACAACTCGTCGCATATTTTTAGAAAAAATAATAGGTTAAGTCGTTTATCGCAACCATTTATACTATGGATAAAAAAACAGCTTTTCTCGTAAAACTCAAGGTTTTTCCCTTTGGGGATGGAATTTGTCCTGTGAGTGTTTATGGTGGGGCTAGAAGGAAACTGTGAAGTAGTATCACAATAAACAACCCATACAAGGAGTACGACATGCTCAACGACAAGGTTCTCAAGGCCCTCAACGACCAGATCAATGCAGAACTGTTTTCCAGTTATTTTTACCTGGCCATGGAGGCCTATCTTCACGATCGGCAGTTGACTGGCTGTGCCACGTGGATGCGCGCCCAGGCAGCAGAAGAGCTGACACACGCCATGAAGATCTACGATTATGTGGTCAAGAGCGGCGGCCGCATAATTCTGGAAAAAATTGACCGGCCGGAGCATACCTGGGAGTCACCCCTGCACTGTTTCGAAGCAACCCTTGAGCATGAACAGTATGTAACCTCGTTGATCAGCGCACTGGTTGAGGTGGCGATCAAGGAAGGAGATGATGCCACCAAAAACATGCTGGACTGGTTTGTCAGTGAGCAGGAGGAAGAGGAAGAGAGCGTCGGTGAAGTGCTGGAAAAATTTAAGCATGCCGGCAACGATACCGCAGCACTTGCCGCCCTTGATGCTGAACTGGGGAAACGCTCTGTGGAAGTGGGGTGAGAAAGAGGCGTGGCAGTCAGATCTGGCGGTAGTCGCCGCATCAAGGAACAGGTGATGGCCCTGTTACCCATGAAGGATAGAGACCGGTTGCTCGATGAGCTCGACGCTTACCCGGTAAAGGCAGTGATCAATGTGCTGTTCTCGGGTATCTGCCGGACCGATTCCCTGCTGCGCTGGAACAGTATCACCATGATGGGCGTTATGGTTGGACGTCTGGCTGACCAGCAGATGGAAGCGGCGCGGGTGATCATGCGCCGCTTTCTCTGGAGTCTCAACGATGAATCCGGTGGCATCGGCTGGGGAGCACCTGAATCCATGGCTGAGGCCTGCTGCGCCCATGCCGGTATTGCCAAGGAATATCTTCACATGTTGATCTCCTACATGCATGAGGATGGAGAAGAACTCTGTCAGGATGGCAACTATCTGGAGCACCTTACCCTGCAGCGGGGGCTGTTGTGGGGCATTGCCCGAGTGGCCTCCTGCCGGCCGCAACTACTGCGGCAGCGGGGTGTGGGGCCAGAGGTCGCCGCCTATCTGGATTCGCCCGACGCCGAGGTCCGGGGCCTGGCGACATTGACGGTGGGCCTGCTGCGGTATCGTGCCGCACTGCCGCAGTTGGAATGGTTACAGAGAGATGCCAGTATCCTGCAGCTCTTTCTCCACGGAGAATTTTGCCAGGTCACCGTTGCTGAGCTTGCCGAAGAAGCACTTGCGAGGATGGAGGAAGAGGTCGTATGAACTGTGGATTTTCTACTGTAGGTGCTCTGCAGATCCGGATAACGCTGGGTGCTCCTCGTGACAACCTGGAAAAGGTACGGAGGTTGCTCTCGGCAGAAGAGCCTGTTGCTGGCTCGTTGCTTGTCTTACCTGAGCTCTGGGCCACCGGCTTTGACTACGCCAACCTTACCGCCCTGACCAGCCAGACCCCTGAACTCCTCGAAGAATTTCAACGCCTGGCTGCGGCGCATACTATCTATCTGGCAGGGACTTTTGCAGAAGATTCCGGCCAGGCACGTCCATGGAACACGCTTTATGTGGTCGGGCCAGAGGGGGTGGTGGCCCGGCAGCGCAAACAGCACCTGTTTCCCCACTGGCAAGAAGATCACCACTTTTTGCCAGGCAGGCGCAATACCCCCATGGTAACTCCGGGAGGGCTGCTTGGCGGGTTGATCTGCTATGACCTGCGTTTCCCTGAGCTTGCCCGAGAACTGGTTTACGACGGTTGTTCGCTGCTGGTGGTCACGGCCCAGTGGCCGGCGACCCGACTCGACCACTGGCAGACCCTCCTCAGGGCCCGGGCCATTGAAAACCAGGTATATGTGGTTGCCGCCAACAGTAGCGGACTCACCGGCGCCATGACCATGGCCGGACATTCCATGGTACTCGGCCCTGACGGCGGCTGTCTTGCCGGGCTGGCAACTGAAGAGGGGCTATGTCAGTTTCCGCTGGTGAACAACTACCTTGACGATATTCGTGCCCGCTTCTGCAGCATGGGGGAGCGCCCCTGGCAGTGCAGCGATGTGGAGAAGGTCATAGAGATAACCGCGCTGGAGGAGCAGCTGCGAATAAGCCGCCATCCAGGGAGCCGCCTGGTCTTCACCAATGGCTGTTTTGATATTCTCCACCCTGGGCATGTCAGCTATCTTGAGGAGGCCCGCCGGTGCGGAGATTATCTGGTGGTTGGCCTCAACAGTGATGCGTCAGTCAGGCGTCTTAAAGGGAGCGGGCGCCCGGTGAACAGCGAAACAGAACGTGCCCGGGTGCTGGCCGCCCTCGGTGCTGTTGACCGGGTTGTCATTTTTGCTGAAGACACACCACTGGAGCTGATTAATCGATTGCGACCGGATGTACTGGTCAAGGGCGCAGACTGGCCTGAGGAGGAGATTGTCGGCGCAAAGGAAGTCAAGGGCTGGGGCGGCCAGGTGGAGCGGATTCATTTTGCGCATCAGTCGTCCACCTCTGGGGTAATCGAGCGCATCCGGGAGCTCCCCTGATAGCACTGTTGCGTGCACTGGCAAAGACTCTTTCAAGCAGGTTGTCGGTACTGTCGCTACCATGGAGATCCCGGCCTGTGCAGGCTTTTTTTCAGAGGTAAGCTTTTTGCGAGACAATTTTTTTCAAGAGAGTAAAGATGACACAGATGTGTAACAACAGCCTGCTGACAGCAGCTGTTGTCTGGAAGCTGGAAGACCTGTATACTTCCCCTGAAGATCCCCATATTGGTGAGCACGTACGTCAATGCCGGGAGCGGGCCACTGCCCTGATGCGACGATATGCCGGCAGGGTGGCTGATCTCGATGCAGCGGCCCTTGCCGGACTTATCGCTGACCTTGAGGCTCTTAATACCTTGGTGACGCGCCTGTCCACCTATGCTTTTCTCAACTTTATTACCCGTATTGACGATGCCGCAGCTTCGGCACTGCACCAACAGATGGAGGAGCTGGCAGCCGAAATCGGCCGGTTGACCGTCTTTTTTCGCCTGGAGTGGAATCATCTGCCCGGGGACAAGGCTCGTCAACTCGTAGCCACGACAGCTCTGCAGAGGTATGCCCATTATCTGGAGGCACTCAGACGCTATGCCCCTTATCAGCTCGGCCAGCAAAGGGAGGAGTTACTCCAGGAGCTGGCACCGGTGGGCCGGAGTGCCTGGAATGTCCTCTTTGACAAGGTCATGGGCCAGCTTCGCTTTGGGGAAGAACAGCGAAGTGAGGAAGAGGTACTGAGCGACCTCTATCATCGGGAGCGATCCGTGCGGATCGAGGCGGCGCAACAGCTTACGCAAGGGTTGCGCAATAATCTCCATATCCTCACCCATATCTTCAACACCCTGGCTGCAGAAAAGATGATCGAAGACCGGGTACGTGGCTATCCGCACTGGTCAGCGGTTATGAATCTGGAGAATGAGCTTGCTGACACCACGGTGGAGACCCTGGTGGAGGTGGTGACCAGCCGTTACGATCTGGTACACCGCTATTATCGGTTAAAACGGCGGCTGCTTGGGTTGGATGAACTCTTCGATTATGATCGCTACGCGCCGGTACCGGGGCTGGAATCAACAGCACTGAGTTGGCCTGCCTGCCGCGAGATTGTCCAGGATGCCTTTACCCGGTTTTCTCCGGAGATGGCGAGAATCTCGGCGATGTTTTTTGACAATGGCTGGATTCATGCCCCAGTGCTGCCGGCAAAGCGCGGCGGTGCCTTTGCCCATCCCTGTGTCCCAGATGTCCATCCCTATGTGATGGTAAACTATACGGGTAATCTGCGTGATGTCGCCACCGTAGCCCATGAGCTCGGGCATGGCGTTCATCAGTATCTGGCAGCACCTCAGGGCCTGTACAATGCTGACACCCCTTTGGTGCTCGCGGAAACAGCCTCTGTTTTTGCCGAGCTCCTGGTGTTCAGGGCCCAGCTGGAACTTCTCGACAGCGATGCCCAGCGCCGGGCCTTTACCTGCCAGAAACTTGAGTCTATTTTTGCCACCGTGTTCCGTCAGGTTGCCATGAACCGCTTTGAGGCGCGGCTCCATAACGGCCGCAGAGAGGAAGGCGAGTTGTCAGGAGCGCGGCTTAGCTCTTTCTGGCTGGAGACCCAGCAACCCATGTTTGGCGATGCGGTCACCCTGACCGAGGGGTATGGACTCTGGTGGTCATACATTCCTCACTTTCTGGCGACGCCTGGATATGTGTACTCTTACGCCTTTGGTGAACTGCTGGTACTGGCCCTGTATGCCCGTTATCTTGACGAGGGCGATGATTTTGTGGCGCGCTACCTCGACCTGCTTGCCGCTGGTGGCAGCAAGGCTCCCGGTGACCTGCTGCTGCCCTTTGCCATCAACCTAAATGACCCCGAATTCTGGCAGGGTGGCTTGACGATTATCGAAGGGATGCTTGAGGACGTTGGCGCTTAACCAAACTTCGGGCGGGGAGCATTGAAGAAAACCAGACACCTCGCCAACAGTAACGGAGGAGATATGCTGCACTCTTCAGTGCATCCTGACGGTATTTTCCGGGTTGGTGTCCATCGTCCGAGCTATTCGGCGGTCAACCTGCGACAGCAGACCCGGATAATGCCACTTGGTAAGGATGAGCAAGGTCAGCTTGTGGAAAATTATGCAAATTTTCCTTGCGGCGATGTCGAGGTACAGCACGCGAGACCAGTCTATGAAATTGCCAATGCCCTGACATTTCGTGGAGCCACCTTTATCAACTCCTCCTGGGCTGATGCCAGGGTGGATAAACCGCAATCCTTTCATCTGCCGCCGGCCGATACCTGCTCACTACGAGGGCTGCTCGAAGAGGAGCTCGAAGAACCCCTGTCAACGGCACTGCTTGCGAAACTGCCACGGCAGTTGAAATGTGCGCTGGCTGCGACCTCGACAGATCCCCAAGAACTCATTCTGCTGGCCCGAGATGTCTGTACGATGGTGTTTGCCAACGACGGCTCACCTGTAGGCCTGGCCTATACGGGTAAGGATAGGCCTGTTCCGGTGATCGATGATTTCGAGCTTTTTGAGACCATCGCCAACAATCCTGCCCTGCCGGACGCGTATAAGGAAGTCATGGTGCTGCGCCCTGGAGTTCAGGGCGACAGCCCCATTGTTGGCGAGGTACAGGGCGCTACCCATGTGGTTGAGTATCTGCGGGGCAACTCCTATATTCCGTGGGGGCATTACGCTGCCAATCTTGCCGATGATCACATCCGCTATCGTACTGCAGACCTCACCCTGGCTGATATGGAGGGGATGCGGCACCTCTACTACCAGCGGATATTTTGTACTCTGGCGGCACAGTTGAGCCTTCCTCTTCCTGAAAAACATCTGGATGTGGCAGAACTGGAAGAACTGCGATTGACAATTCTCCAGAAAGCGGCAGGTCTCAGCCATTCGGCAACCCTGTGGGGCTGGAATTTTGGGTATGATTACTCGGCCTCCGGGTATCGGCTTCATGCCTCGCATCAGATGATTCATCAGCAGTATGCCATGGTACCTGAGCAGGTGGAACTCGTGCATGGCGGTACTGTACCGACCTATTCCTGTGGTGATCTGGTTGCCAACGAGATACAGCGCTACAGGGATGCATACGGCTCAGATTTTTTCAGTGACCTGCTCTCCTGCATCCGGGGGAACAGGCGCACAGATACTCGTGATCTTTGCGATTCCCTGATTATCTGGGAGGATGAGCATGTGCTGTTGTTCGTTCCCAAGGCCCAGCTTTCCCAGTGGGAGGTACAGTTACTGGTTACTGCCAATGTCGGATCAGTGCCGGTGGGCAGCGTGGTGGAGGCAGACAGTGCTGTGCGGCGGTCTCTGGATATCGCCCTCCTAAAAATTCAACATATCTATGCCATCCTGGGGGCCACCCTGGTCACGTCCATTGAGTATCCGAAACGGCTGGGAATCTTCAATAACCAGCGCCTCCTTTACTCTTTTTTGCCCAAGCTTCCCTGGTCCATGGGAGCCTTCAGTGAAGCCCAGGGGCGCTCTATTCTTGGCCATTATCCTGAGGATTTTGCCGCAGCCTGCCGGGATTGTCTCTCCTGATCAGGTCACAAGGATATGAGTCCTGAGGCGAGAGGGGACTCCTCACCTGCATCCGGATGAAGAGACAGGCCGCGGCCCTGGCAATCCGGTTTTTTACGAAAACGATCAGGGAGTTAAATTGCAACCTCTCACAAACCTGGAGAAAATTCGGTAGTCGCACGGAGCAGTGAGATGGTGGCTTTTTGCATACATTGCTGGCCAATCCTTACTGTGGATAAGTTGTTTTTCAGTTTTTTTTTGCGTACGGTATGTTTGGACCTAATGAGGACTTTTTTAGGTAGACGTTTTTATGAAAATATCGAGAAACGAATATACGCTGAAACGGAGACAATAGTTTATTAAAAAATCAGAATTTGCTGATAGCAATAATGAAAATAAAAGTGACGACAACAATAAACACAGATGAAGCAAGCATGTGGAAAGAACTTCAAAAAGTATCCTCACTGCTGTATGTTTCCTACCCTTTAATAATTTTTAGGCCACAAAAAGGATGTCTTCTTCCTGAAATCTGGTCGATGCAGACGGCATACACTTTTAAATTATTTTTTTTAATTATCCTGCCGCTGGGAAGTCATTGCATTGAAATAGTAGAGCTAGAAAAAGACAAAAACAGCATAAGATCACAAGAACATGGCAAATTTATCAATTCATGGAAACACCGCATAACTTTTAAGCAAAATAGCACTGGCAATATTGACTATATGGATGAAGTCGAGATTGATGCAGGGCTCCTGACTCTACCTGTCTGGATGTTTTCTCATGTTTTTTACAGATACCGGCAATATCGCTGGAGGAAATTTTTTACGAGTAACCAGCTGCGTAGTTGTACAGGTTGACGCGACAATGAATTTCATGGTAGAAAAGGACAGATACATGTTCGACAGGTTTACCGCTTGCCGAGTGGCAACAGGTTCTGAGGGGAGACATGGTGCCGCAGGAGCGGTAGTGTAATAAAAAGCTCATGCCGAGCTGTAGGGTAGGGGATCTTGCCAGTACACGGCTTCCTCGGACTTGCTTCACTCACTATAACCTGACTGAGACAACCAATGACAGCACTTACTCAAATCACACCTGTAAAAAATACATTTACCGACAATGATCTGGTATGTTATTGTTTTAAATATACAAAAAAAGATATTGAAAAGGATTTCCAGGAGTATGGCTATTCCAGAGTTCTTGCGAGGATAACGACTGAAAAAAAGAACAAGGGATGCAACTGTGAGGTTAAGAATCCCAAGAAGAGGTGATGCTTGGGAGATGTCCACCAGGTGGTGGAAGACGTGAAAAAAGAGCACAGGATAAGCAGGTAACCTTGTCCTGTTTCCGGCAACCCTAAAAACCAGCAATCAGGCAGCGCTGATCAACGAAAAAAGCTCAAAAGGCAGGAATATCTTCGCCAGTACACCCCACCACGACAATGCCAGCCCTGTCAGCAGCGGCAATCATCTCTTTTGCATCAAACAGCAGCGACTGCCCAGCTTCCACAGCCAGGACCGCCCCTTTGACCGCCGCCAGGGTCGTGATAGTCTGAACACCTGTGGCCGGCAAATCAAAGCGGAAATCCTGGCCAGGTTTGCGCAGCTTTACCACCACCGCATCTGTACCGGCCAATTGACCGCCGCGGGTAATGGCCGCATCAGTGCCCTCCATCGCCTCGACAGCAAGCACTGACTTGTCGCGAACCACCACGCACTGGCCGATATCCATTCGGCCGATGCCCCGGGCAATCTGCCAGGCAAAGGTGATATCTTGGCACTGTACTTCGGTGGGTTTTTGTCGGGTCAGCACCCCTTTGGGAAACAACAGGTGCTCCAGGTAACAGGTGGAGGGGAGTACGGTAATGCCTTCCTCGGCAAGTGCCGTGGCTACAGCTCGCAAGATGGCATCATCCTGACGCTTATCGATCCTGTTCCACAGGGTCAGCCCTTTGAGGTCTGGCAGGACATCGTGGTATATGCGGGTCTTGGTTATGGTGCCGGCAAAGACCGTCTCCTGCACCCTTTCATGGTGAAAACATTTAATAATCTTACCGAGCTGACCAAGCTTGACCCAGTGCACCGTGTCGGCAAGGGCCTCTATCTCCGGCAGGGTCTCGCTGAGGTGGGCGATGGCCACGACCCGACGCCCCCGGCGCCTAGCTGCATCGGCAAACAGCAGGGGAAACTGCCCGCCCCCGGCAATGAGCCCGATAGCTGACTGCATCGCTGTTTCAGTCTTCCATGGTGCGCTTGACCACACCGCGTTTGCTGGAGTTGAAGAACTCGACGATCAACTGCACCTCCCGACACTGGAGGAACTCACCTTCACCAAGCATGGCCAGCGAATCTTTAAGGAGCAGGTCGGGTGAACGAAACAGCAGCTTGAAGGCCTGGTCGAGCAGTTTGATGGTTTCCCGGTCCATACCGCTGCGCCGGAGCCCTATCTTGTTGATGCCCGCAATACGCATCTGATTGCGGGTTCCCTCGAGGATCACGTAGGGGGGGACATCGAGACTGATACCGGACATCCCTCCCACATAGGCATAGTCGCCGATACGGCAGAACTGATGAACCGCCACCAGTCCCCCCAGATTGGCGTTGTTGCCGATCTCCACATGGCCTGCCAGGGTGGCGACGTTGGCCATGATAACATTGCTGGCAATCCGGCAGTCATGGGCGACATGGCAGTAGGCCATGATCAGGTTATGATCACCAAGGCTTGTCAGGCCACCGCCTTTTACGGTGCCTCGATTAATGGAGACATACTCGCGGATGACATTGTCATTACCGATCTCCAGCTGGGTGGGCTCACCTCTATAATGGATATCCTGGGGCGGCGCACCGATACTGCAGAACGAGGCGATCTTGTTGCCCTCGCCAATAGTGGTACCCCCATGGATAACGCAATGGGATTCAATCGTGCTGCCGGCACCGATGACAGCTCCCGCATGGATAATCGTATAGGGGCCAACTTCGACATTGTCGCCGAGACGGGCGTTATCATCGACGACGGCAGTGGCATGAATGTTCATGGAAATATACGTCCTCTCTTGGATTTTTCAGAGTCGGCCAGGACCGCAAAGTTTCAGGCAAAGGTTGCCAGCAGCTCGGCCTCGGTCACCAGGTCATCATCGACATAGGCCTTACCGTTGATCTTGGTGAGACGTGCTTTCTGTTTGATCAGCTCACATTTGAACAGGAGCTGGTCGCCGGGACGAACCACCTTGCGAAAACGAGCCTTGTCAACGCCAGCAAAATAGACCAGCTTCTCGCCGATCATCTCGGGCGCGGAAAGGTAAGCGAGAATCCCTCCAGCCTGGGCCATACCCTCAAGGATAAGCACTCCAGGCATGACAGGCTCACCAGGAAAATGCCCCTGGAAATACGGTTCACCCATGGAGACGTTTTTCAGACCGACAATGGTCTTGCCCTTGTCAAACGCTACGATTCGGTCCACCAGGATAAAGGGATACCGGTGGGGGAGCAGTTCGAGAATTTTTTTGATATCAACTGGCATCTCCACTGTTTCCTGTGTTTTCATGCTGAGTCCTCACTCCCTTGTCGTGATTCATTTTCGGCGCTAAGCCGCATGACCTCTTTGCGTAGCCGTCTGAGCTCCCGGCGCATTTCAGGCAACCGGTAGAGCACCGCCATGGCCCGGCCCCAGATCTTGGAATCGGTGGCAGGCACGCCACCGACTCGTGCTCCGGCAGGCTGGTTGTTGTGTATGCCACTTGCCGCCGCCGCCATTACCCGGTCACCCAGCTCGAGATGCCCGGCAACCGCGGTCTTGCCACCCAGCATGACCCCTCTTCCCAGCCGGGTGGAGCCGGCAATGCCCACCTGGGCAACCAGGACAGAGTTTTCCCCCACCTCGACGTTATGCGCCACCTGGACGAGGTTGTCAATGCGCACCCCTGCCTTGATCCAGGTGGTGCCAAAGGTGGCACGATCGATGCAACTGCAGGCCCCTACCTGGACATCATCGTCAAGGCGGACTGTTCCCACCTGGGGGCTGGTGTAGTGACGTCCGGTTGTCTTGTCGATGGCAAAGCCAAAGCCGTCGCTGCCGATAACAGCGCCATGATGCAGGACGACCCGTTTGCCGATACGACAGCGTTCGGCAATGGTGACATTGGCATGAACAACAGTGTCATCGCCGATGGTGACATCGTCTTCAATGACGACCCCGGCACCGATCCTGACCCGCTCACCCAGGCGAACCCGGTCACCGATGCAGGCGCCGGCACCGATGGTTACTGCAGCGGGGATATGGCAGTCGACACCGATAACAGCGGCAGGATGCACGCCCCTGGCCTGAAACGGCGTTTCGAGCAGATACTGATGAATAATGGCTGCAGCGACATCGGCCTGCTCAACCTTGATCAGCGGCAGGCCTTCAACCTCGACCTCGGCCGGAACGATGCAGGCCGAGGCCTTGCCCTGCTTGAGTTCCTCCACCTGCCTGGCATGGAGAATAAAGGTGATCTCTCCTTCACCGGCAAGCTCAAGGCCGTTCAGGGCCCAGATGCGTAGATCGCCATCACCCTGTAACTGTCCCTTGACCAGAACGGCCAGTTCAGCCAGGGATGCTGGTGCTCCCATGATACAACTCCCTTAAAGATCTTTTGGTAACGCCCCCTTGCAATGACCAGGGCAGGCAATCCAGGAGACTGACACTTTTTTGAAGAGTATCCCTTCACTTCGTTCGCCCAGGGTAAGCGGCAAAAAACCTCAGCGCCCTTGCGGTACATGGAGGGATTCAACGGCCAGCAAGGTTGTCAGCCACAGGTTGCTGCAACTGCCGCCTCCGGAGCAGATGGGGCGAACTTATCCTATTTTAGCTTAGTCGTAAAGTAAAACAGGGGCAATACGCTCACGGTACGCGGCCAGATCCTTTTGCCAGGAGGCCTCGATTTCCAGGAGATCAACGCCCTGTTCCAGGGCCTCACGGACGTTGACGTCACCGATAATCAGGTCCATGGGCAGACGCTCAAATTCATACTCATACGGTGGTGCCTTGTAGGCAAAATGCTCCGGATACAGGGAGCGAATGACCTGCAGCAAGGCCAGGCTGGTGCGATACGGTAAAAATTCGTCTGGATCGGTGACATGCAGGTGCAGACCGCCGCAGTCTGTGCCGCTGTGCTTGCCTGATGTGGGAGAAAATGTCAGCGGTCTAAGCAGACATCCTGGCAGTGGTGTCTGTAGCGCCGCCAGCACGGCCCGGGGGTCCAGCCAGGGGGCACCAAACAGTTCAAACGGTAAGGTGGTGCCCCGCCCCTCGGAAAGCGTGGTTCCTTCCCAGAGCACCTGTCCGGGGTAAACCAGGGCCGTTTCATAGGTCGGCATGTTGGGCGAGGGAAAGATCCAGGGCAGGCCAGTGGCTGGGTGGTGCTGCTGCCGCTGCCAGCCGTCAGCGGCGATCACGTCAAGCCTGGCGTCTATCGCCATCTCCCGGTTGCACAGCTCTGCCATCTCTCCCAGGCTCAGGCCATGCCGCATGGGAACATCAAGCATACCAACAAAGGAGCGGCAGGCATCGGTAAGGAGGTTCCCCTCGATCTGGAGGCCGCCCAGGGGATTGGGACGATCGAGCACTATCACCCGCACGCCAGTTGCCGCTGCTGCCTGCAGGCAAAGGGCCACCGTCCAGATAAAGGTGTAGACCCTGGTCCCCACATCAACGAGATCAATCAGCAGCACATCCAGGTCTTCAAGCATCCAGAGGTGGGGCTGCCGGGTCTCACTGTACAGGGAATAGATGGGCAGCCCCGTCTGTGGTTCGACGGCGTGGTCAGACTCAATCATGTTATCCTGCTTTTCGCAGAAAAACCCGTGCTGCGGTGAAAACAGTCGGAAAAGCTGGCCCGGAAAGGCCCTGGTGACACGCTCGATGCTGTGGGTCAACGAGGTGTCAAGCGCGGCCTGGTTGCTGAGTAGCGCCAACCGCTTACCAGCCAGATCGGCAGGTGGTGAGGCGCAAAACTGCTCCACCCCTGGACGAATCATGATCGAGTCTCCTCGGCCAGGGCAGGGGCCGCAACAGTGGTGGCCAGGGGCAGCTCCCCGGTCAAGTGGCTTTTCCTGGTACTGAAGAACAACGGCTGTGGCTGCATCACGCAAGTATCAATTTCACAGGATAGTTGAAAAAAACAGGGCACTCCTGGACAACAAGTTCCGGCCAGAGTAGCACAGTTGTCGGCACTCTCCAATTTTTTCCGACGCGCAGAGGCCAACGCTGGTCAATCGGTCGGCCCCGCCAGGGCTTGTCAGGATTGCTCATTGATCCTGATCTCCCAGCTGACCTCCATAATCTTACGATACATGGCGCTTACTCCGCAGTACTTGTCCTGGGAGAGCGTAACCGCTTTCTCGAGCTTGTGACGTTCAAGATTCTCTCCCCTGAACGAGTAGATCAGGTGCATCGACGAAAACAGTGACGGCTGCCCGTCGGTCAGTTCGGCCTCCACGGTAATGGTCAGGCTGGCCAGCTCCACTCGCATCTTTTTGAGAAGAGAGATGACATCTATCCCGGTGCAGCCGCTCAGGGCAACCATCATCAGCTTTTTCGGACTAGGCCCTCTGTTCTCCCCATCGAACTCAAGGGGGGCATCGGTTATCACCTGGTGCCCGCCAATCTCGGAGCTGAAGGCCAGGTTCTTCTGCCAATGGGTATGCATGGTGGTGTTCATTAGTCGTAACCTTCCTGTTTTTCAAGGTTTTTTTGGGTGCCTTCGCTTTACTCAGGGAACGCTTTCCAACCAGGCGGCAACTCGGTCGTGTCTGCCCCGGGCGTCAATGAGGGTGATCTGCACACCGCCCGGTCCTTGCGGGGTAAAACTGGCTACCTCACCATTGGCTGGCAGGGGGACAGGGCTACCGTTGACCAGCCAGTGGTAGGGCATAACCCCACCCTGTGCCCGCAAAGGGATCGCTTCAAGGCTGTCACCGCAGCGCTTGAGTATCACCCGACTACCATCCACCGGATAGTGAATTCGAGGAGCGGCTGGCAACTCCGGAGTGTTGTCAGTAAACCAGCGCAGACCTGAGGGCAGTGCTTCCAGGTCTGCGGGCGCTTCACCGGCGGCGCTCGCCTTCGTCTCCACAGCAGGGAGCGCAGCAACGACCTGCTTTAACAGGGGCACTGCCGCCGATGCCCCGGTGAGCTGCTTGCCGTAACCGCCGTCGGGCCGGCCCACCCAGATACCTATAGTATGGCCATGGTCATAGCCGACAGCCCAGGCATCCCTGAACCCATAGGAGGTGCCGGTCTTGTAGCGAATGACCCTGCCGGGAGCGCCGGCCAGTGGTGCAGTGTGCAGCTGCAACAGACAGTCGTCGAGGAGCAGCACCGACCGACGGGAAAGGAGCCTGGTCTCCACTGCCTCCTGCTGCGGCTGCGTTTTCAGGTCTGCATACATTCCGGCTCTTGCCAGGGCTGTATACAAGCCGACCAGTTCTTCCAGGGTGCAGCCGGCCCCTCCCAGGGCCAGCGACAGACCGGCCTGCCCCTGGTAGCGCAACGTTACCCCGGCCCTTTGCAGCCGCGACACGAACCGTTGCGGGCCAAGCCGTTCCAGCACCTGAACAGCCGGGAGGTTGAGGGAGCGCTGCAACGCGGTACGTACCGAAACCCAACCGTGAGTGGTGCCGTCAAAATTGCTGGGACCATAGGTATCAAAGCGCTGGTGACCATCAAAGATGAGGGTCTTGGGATGCAGGAGGTTGCGTTCAAGAGCCATTGCGTAGATAAAGGGTTTGAGCGCCGACCCGGGTGAGCGTACAGCCCGGGTCAGATCAAGCTGGCACTGGCGGAAATCCCCGGACCCCAGGTGGGCCAGCACCTGATGGGTAGCATTTTCGACAACCAGGGCGGCGACGGTTGTCTGCCGGTCCAGTGCAAAGCTGGCCTGCGCGGCAATGGCTTCTAATTTTGTCTGCAGCTCCCGGTCCAGGGTTGTGGTTATGCACTGACTGTCAGGGAGAGCGCGATGCAGGGAACCGGTAAGCTGCGGGGCCAAAAATGGGGCAGATGCCCGCCCAGGCACCGGTCTGGTGGCAGCGAGCTGTGCGGCCTCAGAGGTCAGGACCCCCTTCTTCTCCAGCCTGGCAAGGAGGAGATTGCGGCTGTGAGTCGCATTGGCAGGGAAGCGGTCCGGACGTCTGCTCTCGGGGGCCTGCGGCAGGGCAAGTAGCAGCGCCATTCTCGAAGGCACCAGCCGCGTCGGAGCATCGCGAAAGTACAACAGGGAGGCGGCTTCAACTCCCTGGATGTTGCCCCCATAGGGAGCGAGGCTCAGGTAGAGCTCGAGGATCTGGCGCTTGGTCATCCTCTGTTCAAGCCGCAAGGCCTGGATCATCTCGACCAGCTTGTTGTATACGGTCCGGGGCCGTGGCGAGAGCAGGCGTACAAGCTGCATGGTGAGCGTGGACGCACCTGAAAGAACGCGGCCATTGAGCAGATACTGACCAGTGGCCCGCGCCATTGCCAGGGGATCAACTCCCGGATGGGTCCAGAACCGTTGATCCTCGACAGCGAAAAGCCCTGCGATAAACCGGGGATCAAGGCGATCCAGATCTGCGGGCAGCCGCCAGAAACCAGTCGGGGTGGTAAAGACCCGCAAGGTCTTGCCTTGCCGGTCCACCACCCGGGTGGACCAGGCAATCTCCTCGGCCTGGGTCAACAGCGGCATGGGCAGGTATCGGTCTGCCAGCCCGGCGAAAACGAGAAGGAGCGAACAGCCACCCAAGAGCAACAGGACGGTTCTTGCCCAGGAGATGGTTTTCACCGGCTGATGATGACCTGATCCGCCGTGGTCGTCGCCCGACTGGCGGGTTGATACATATCCTCAACCTCGGCCGGAGGCAGGGTGTAGTTTCCCGGAAAAATCGCGCGCATCAGATAGGCCAGGCGAAACAGATGCTTTTCCCCCCACGGAGGCGGGGGCAGATCATCTGTATCAAGCGCTGCCACAAACCGATCATCAAGGCCATCGATATACTGGGTCGGGCTGAGCTCAGGCAGCCAGTCGGACAGCCCCGGTATCGTACCAAGGCGGTTCTTGAGGCGGCTGTCCATGATCTCAAAGCCCGCTGGTAGCAAGTCCACGACCAGAGCCCGACTCCTGCCGTCCTTGGTAACCTCGCCACGAAGGAGGACAACCACCATATCGCCCTGCAGCACTGCAGCCCTGTCCACGGGCGTACCGTCAAGGGTGAACCAGCTTCGCTTCAGGGAAAACCCCTTGGCTACGAGTGGCGGCGGTTCAATGGTCAGCCCCTTGACCGTGGCTGACAGCCAGACAGGATGCTTACCTGTATTGACCAGGTATGGGCCGCCATCAGTGCCGAGCCGGGCCTCGCCAAGGGTGAACACCTGTTGTCCCATGGCAACAGGCTGATCGTCAAGACGCAGGTCCAGCGGCGCTCCACCTTCCAGTGTCAACGCCGCCAGGATCAGCCAGGCCTGCTCCTGGGTGGACAGGAAGGAGGTGGCTGCCACCTCACGGGTAAGCTCCTCCCAGGCTTGCGCAGGGTCAATATCACTGCCACACTCATCGATGATGCTGATCACCACGGCTAGATCACGGATCCTTGAACCGTAGCTTGACCAGTACTCCCCCTGCTTTTTCCCACGTTGCAAGGCAGCGTTCAAGGCCCGGCTGCCGCGCTTGTTATCACCAAGAAGGGTGAGGGTTCCGCCGAGATGAGCAAGCGCCTGCGATGACAGAGAGGCATGATCGAGGGTATCAAAGAGGTAACGGACATCTTCAGGGCTGGCCATGTTCTCCCGGGCAAGGACCCAGTGGGCATAGGCGAGTGCTGCCACCCCGGTATCCTTGGGCAGATCAGCGGCCCGAACCCGCTTACTCAACCACTGCAGCCCCTGCTCGTACAAGGTATCGGCAACAAGGATTTGTTTTTTTCTGGCGCGCGCGAGAAAATCCATGGCATAGGCACTCAGCCAGGGATCTGTTTCACCCTGACCGGACCAGAGGCCAAAGCTGCCATCTTCACGCTGTTTCTCCAAGACAAGGGTGACGGCCTCGGCAAGACGGCCATCCAGGTTGTCCTCGCCGTTGCCGGCATGCCATTGGCGGGCCAGACTGTCCGCGTACAACAACGGCATGGCCCGGCTGGTCACCTGTTCCAGGCAGCCATAGGGGTAGCGTTTCAGCTGCGCCAGCAGTCCTGGTACATCAAGGTTTGGCGTGCTGCTGACACTGAGGGCGAAGGTGACCGTGTCCCTGTGCAGGTCACTGATCAGCGCGGCGGGGACTGTAAAACCTTGCTGTGGGGCGAGCCGTACAAAGGTTCTGCGCAGGACAGGCAGGTATTTATCACGCACATTGAGGGAATAGCTGGTGGTCGTTGTGTAGCTGCCCGGCCCTTTAACGGCAAGCGTAAGGGTACCGGAACCGACACCTTCTGCCCGAAGGTCATAGCTCAGACCCTGTCGTTGCCCCTGGGTCAGGACCACATGCCTGACACTCTCACCCTTGATGGCGACGGCCCCGGCAGCGGTGGCAGTGACCAGGTATTCACCGTCATCACCATCCATGTTCTCGATGAGGAGATGCATGGAACTGCGGTCATCACGCGCGAGGAACCGGGGCAGCGAGGGGGAGAGCACCACGGCATCACGAACAGTCAGCTCCTTGCTGGCAGCGCCCATGGCAGAGACGCTCCAGGCCATGGCCGTCAGTCGCAGTCTGCCGTTAATATCCGGGAGTTCCAGGGGCACGACAGCCCTGCCATCAGGGCCGACCGCAACCGTGCCGGAAAACAGGGCCACAACCCGGACGTTAGACTCGACCATACCGCGGAGGGCGTCATCACCGCCACCGGAGCGCAGAGGAAGCGGCTTACCGCCAGGGCCACTGATGAGCCGGCCGTACAGGTCACGGATGTCTGTCCCCAATTGCTGCTGCCCAAAGAAATACGACAGCGGATCCGGGGCCGGGTGTCCGGTCATCTCAAGGACCCCCGCATCCACGGCAGCCAACACCAGCGACGCCTTCTCCCCCTTTTTGACACCAGCAACCTGGACAGGAACCTCCAGGGTTTTTCGTGGCGCGGTCTTCTCCGGGGTTTCGATACGCACCTCCATCTGCTGATCCCTGTGATCAACCCCCAGCCAGACCAGGCCCATGGCACGTCCGGGGCCAGCCTTACTCTCACCGGGCCGGTACACCGTGACCAGGGCGTAAACACCGGCACCCCAGTCCCTGGTCACCGGCACGGTGAGCTCGTGTTCACCGGTGTTGAGAGAAAAAGAACGCAGCTGGTGGACGCCGGTCCCGGCGAGCACCAGGGTGGCCTCGCCGGTAAAGGGTGCCTGCAGCCGCAGTCGGGCTGTCTCTCCGGGAAGATAGTTTTTCCGGTCCGTCGACACCTGCACGGCGTCTGGAATATCAGCACTGTCTCGACCCTGCCCTGCCCAAAAACGCCAGGAGGCAACCGGGGTAGAACGGTGATCGAGCACCTCAAAACGATAGCCACCCCATTGCACCGGCACTGACATCTTTCCATGGCCGGGGCTGGTGAACTCGACCGGCTGCTGCAGGACCTGATGTTCCCTGACCACTCGCTGATAACTCCATTCACCGCCCTTGCTGAACCACTGATAGTCAATGTCTTCCTTGACCAGGCGGTAGCTGAGTTGTGCAGCCGGTAACGGCTTACCCTGGCCATCGAGGACGATCACCTCGAAGTCAGCCATGCTCTCTTCTGATGTCTTTTTTCCGGAAAAGCCTGGTTTGATGCCAACATAACGGTCCAGATGCCGCACCGGAACCTGGATCTGATGGGCAACAGTGCGCCCATCGATATCAACCACATCAAGGGCAACAGTTGCCCGGACCGGCCGGGTCCCTCCGGGGAACTCGTCGAGACCACAGGAGAACACCGCCACGCCCGCATCGTCTGTTCTCGTTTCCTCCATCTGCTGGACAGCAAAATCTATCTGCTCGTCTTCACGTCCAAACAGGTACCCGTCAAACTCCGTAAAGGGGCGAGGATCTGGGGTGAGGGAGAACTGGGCCTCTACCTGGAGCCCACTGCCGGGGGCGCCATAGAGATATTCGGCAGAGACAACCACCCTGGCCCTAGCTTTGCGGGTAATCATGCCCTCGACCTCAGCCTGAATTTCCAGACGGGGCGGGGTAAAGGCGTCCACTTCAAATGCAGTGCGGCCCACAGGCGGCCGGTCAGGATCGGCGAACAGCAATACCTGCCAATTCCCTGTACGAGCACCCTGGGGCAAGGCCAAAGAGCTTACCAGGGCCCCGGCCGTATCCGTATGCAGCAGCCGCTCCACAGCAATCTTTCCATCAGGCCTGCGGAGCTGCAATGTCAAGGGTGGAGCCTGCAGGGCCCGGCCCTGACCATCACGAACCAGACCAACGAGGTTGACCTGGCCTCCAGGCCGGTATATTCCCCGATCTGTGTGGAGATAGGCATCCATTGCGGTTGGCGGCATTCTCCCAGCAACGCCGCGGTCACTGAGGTCAAAGGGTGCGGTCTCCAGCGGTAAAAAGGTAAAGCCATGCACCTGATCCTGGGCGACCACCAGGGCAGGGCGCGACCCGCCTTTGCCTCGCAGCAGCCCGGCAGGAAAGTGGGCACGCCCCTGTTCGTCAGTACGGACAACGGCCAGCTCCTTGTTGTTCCTGGAAAACAGGGATACGGACAGGCCGGAAAAGGATCGGGCCGTGGCAAGGCTGCGGGCAACCACGGTCAACCCGTCATTCCCCTGATAGGTTGTCAGGCCTATGTCAGTAATCACAAGCCATTGCGAGGCGTTATCCTGCCAGCGCTTTCCCTGTTCGCTAGCCCTGACAGCGGTCAGCGCGTAAAGCCCGGGTTCCTTGAGTACCTTTTGCGGCAGTTCCAGGCTGTTGACACTGACCTGATCCTGCTCACCCGGGAGATCGACCATGCCCTCCCAGACCAGCTCACCAACAGTGTCACGGATCTGCTCCATCTCATTTCTGTTGAGTTTTCGCCGGAACTTTGACTGCACAAATCCACTGAGCAGGTTGCGCTCCTGAATGCGATAGAGCTCGAGTCTGGCGGTCTTCACATTCACGGAGTGGAGGCCAATGCCTGTCTCTGCGAGCAGTGGAAGAACATAGGCATCAGTCTCGAACCAGAGGGCTGGATCCCGGTGGCCAGTGTGCATGGTAAAACTGGTGGACTCGGGCAGGACCGAGCCTGTGCCGGGTAACCCTTTAAGGAGGGTCAGCGTATAGGTGGTGCCAAATTGTGCCCCGTCTATACAGACTTCCCGGCCTCTTACCCGAAACTCGCCGCCGGGCTGCGGAGAGATCCGGATATACTCTTCCAGGCTGCCACTGTCCTCGGTGTTTAACCGGTGATTAAACTGCAGACAGAGGCCAGGCTGACTCCCTTGCTCTGACACCTCGTGACCGACAAGCTGCAGTTGTTGAGTTTTTTGCTTCAACTGCCGGATCTTCTCTTCGATCTCGACAGTATCCTCAAGGTCAAGCAACATCTCATAAACAGCCAGGGCCGCGGGGGTCCAGTCATTGCGGTAATGACTGCGCTGCTCAAGAGCCTCGGCAACCCGCCGCAGGGATCTGGCCCGTTGCCGAGGATCCTCAGTGGCCAAAGCGGCAAGATAACCGGTGGTGGCGGCATATCTCCACTGGGAAGAACAAAACGAAGCCCGGGACAGCCCTTCCCAGACGGCGTAGTCCGGCGTAACACCCAGCTTCAAGGCCTGCCAGTACAGGCTGTATGCCAGTCCGCACTCCTTTTCACTGGTCATGAGTTCAGCTGCCTGCAAAAGAATCTGGCCGTGTTCGGGCTTGGGCCGAACCCGCGTTTGCCCTTCGAGCTGCTGCTGAAACAGGGCGACCTCACGGGTCAGATCCATCAGCTTGTTGCTGGCGTTTCCCGGTGTCCAGCCCAGGAGCAGACAAATTACGGACAGTATCAGCGATCGAAGAAGGGTCATGGTGTTCTCCCTGGTGAGGCAATCCATGATTGCGGCATTTTTTCCAGCACAAGCTTCAGCAACGCATCAGGAGTTCTCGCGGCAATAGACGTGCCAATAGACGTATACACCGTTGCAAGGCAGTGAGCATCAGCAGTAGCCGGGTGTAGCCGGGGGCTGATACCGTGCCACTATGGACCGGTCAAGCACTGCCCTCTCGAGAAAAAAAGCAAAAGTCAACCACTCGGTCAGGTAACAAGGATGGCAAAACAGAGCGACAGGTGCAGGACAAGGCTGACCTGGGCAGACCACCCTTTTTTTGGTGCACCCGGCAAAGACTACCTGCAGGATTATTCAAGGTATTCGATTTCTTCATCAAGATCAAGCCAGGGGAAGTTGTAGCGCAGGGTCGCAGTCAGGACTTGCTGGTAACTAATTGATAATAAATAAAATAAAATTACATCAGCAAGAACAGAAGAAGGTTTGCATCAGGGAGTGTCACGGTCCCATGCAAGCTTGTTGCGGCAATCAGTACCACACTGAACAGCAGTCTGTCTCTGGGTATGAGAAAAACAGAGCAAGCGGCAAGGCAGAGGTTTTCTGCCTTGCCAAAGCCAATCTTATTTTACCGCAGTCACCCATTGCGGCACTACACCGATATCGATGCCAAAAACAGGAATCACGATCAGGTACGTCAGAATCACGGTCAACATAATCCCTAGGATGTTCAGCCCGATTCCACTCTTCACCATTTGCGGAATAGTGACATAGCCTGAGCCAAAAACAATGGCATTTGGCGGTGTTGCCACCGGGAGCATAAAGGCGCAGGATGACGCGATAGCTGCCGGAACGATGAGCAACAGCGGATTCTGGCCAAGGCCTATGGCGACAGCTGAGAGAATAGGCATGATCATTGCTGAAGTTGCGGTGTTGGACGTGAGCTCTGTGAGGAAAATAATCAGCGTTGTTACCGCAATCACCAGCACTATGATTGGTGCCAGTTCCAGTAGGCTGACCTGCGCACCTATCCACTGGGCAAGCTTGGTTGCCTTGAACCCGGCAGCCATGGAAAGCCCGCCCCCAAAGAGGATAAGAACGCCCCAGGGCATCTTTTGCGCCCAGCGCCAGTTCATGACAAAGATGTTCTTTTTCAGGTTGATGGGGATAACAAAGAGCACCAGCGCCCCTGTCATGGCGATGGCCGCATCTGTCACCAGTTTTGGATCCGGAAAAATAAAACTCAGTTTTTTCCGGAAAATCCAGCAAATGGCGGTAAGGGCAAAGACCAGGGCTGTCCATTTTTCGCCGGTGCTCATCGGCCCCATATCTTTTAGCTGCTGCTCAATAAGGTCGTGACCTCCAGGAACCTTTTTCAGTTTCATGGGGTTAACAATCCTTGTCAAAAAGAGCCAGCATAGAGGCAGAAAAACGGCGACAAGCGGCACACCCACCATCATCCAACCGGCAAAGGTAATCTCATAGCCGTATGTCTTTTGCAGGTATCCAGCGAGAACAGTGTTTGGCGGAGTGCCGATCAGCGTAGCGATACCACCTATGGACGCAGCATAGGCAATGCCAAGCATCAGGTTGAGACCAAAATTGAAATTTTCAGGTGTGAAGTCGATTTTTGCGTCAAGCCCTTCTTTCTTTCCCTCAGTGACAACATGGGAAATAATTGCCAAGCCAATAGGCATCATCATAACCGTGGTGGCAGTATTGGAAACAAAGGCCGAGAGCGCTGCAGTTGCGATCATAAAGCCGAAGATCAGACGACTGGGAGAAAAACCGATCCGCCTGACAATTTGCATGGCGATGCGCCGGTGCAAATTCCAGCGCTGCATGGCAAGGGCAATGATGAACCCCCCCATGAACAGAAAGATAAGATGAGAGGCATAGGGAGCGGTCGCCTGCTTGGTGTGCATAATACCCAGCAGGGGAAACAAAGCGATGGGCAGTAGTGAAGTGGCAGGAATGGGAATAGCTTCACTCATCCACCAGGTGGCCATCAGACAGGCAACGGCCGCCATTTTCTGGGCAGCCGGTGTCATCCCCTCGGGCTGGGGAAGAACAAGCACAAGTAGGAAAAGCAGCGGCCCGAGGACAAGGCCGATTTTTTGACGTCTGCTGTACTCCTTGGGGGCCCCTTCATTAACACCGCCCGGTCCGGTTTTCAGCCGGTCGATGTGCTCTGCCGGTGCAGATTCCATTTCATCAGCAAGGGCCACTTCTCTTGCATTTTCATCTTCATTGCTGTTTTGCTGATGAACAAAATGGCGGACCATTTTGTGGGGGCGAAAAAAGACCAGCGCCTTTGTCTCCTCATGCATCTTCCACAGACGGCTCCATAAGACTGCTACTCCTTCCATGAACAGACCTCCCAAGTTAGATGGTAGTGGTTGTGTCAGAAAAAAAATCTTTTCTTTCCCGACAGAAGACTCTCCTGCAAGAACATAAAAAAACGAAACCCCTAAAGGTTTCTGTCGTTTTTCTTCCTGGCCACTGTCCACGAAAAAAATGTATGCTTTTTATCCATACGGCAAAAATAGCATATTTTTGATGACGGGTTTTCCAGTCTATCAGGACTCTTTTTCAGCATAACACTGCAAACTGCTTGTAACTTTCTGTAACAAACGGCATAAATATTAATAGTAGGTATACCAATTTTCGTAAATTAAATTAGGTTGTTAAAGGTAAAATAGAAGTTTTTTCTTGCATGTCAAGCATTTTCCTTTAACCCTAGGTTAGGGCTAAAGGAAAATGCATTTTTTAAATTAATCTAAAATATTTTCTGCTCATACTTTCATTGCTTACAATAGTTTTTTCTGAGCCATCACTTTTTTCCCAAACAATACCTGAGAACTCATTCTTTTTCAGAAAAATTTTCAAAAGACAGGTGAAAAGGCTTGACGCCTTACTTAGGATTTTCTAATATTTTCACGTATTGCATACTTTTTCATGGCGTTCAAATTCCTTGCCGTGCGTTGTTTGTCATGAGTCTGTAAAAAAAGAAATTCACGCCCAACTACTACTTGCCCTACGAGAGAGAACATGGCACCATTTATTCCTGTGGCTTGTGGTGTTGCCACTGTGCTGACATTTGTCCTCGCCTATGAAACTGGCAAAGGAACCAAGCGAAAATTAGAACGCCGAAGACGACGCAATGCCAAAAAAAACCGACCTTGAAACAAGGAAAGAACTCGCCAAGATTGCAATGACTGCGGCCCTGGGTGTCACTGTCCTTACGGCTCCGTTGCTCAAGCGTAATAAACTCGCCAAAAATATCCACACAGGTGCTGGTGTCTTGTTGGTTGGTTTTTCGTTGTGGCACCATTATCTGTACCAGCCAGCCAATGGCACAAAAACTCTGCCCACAACGAACCAAACCCCCGACCCCAATATATCCTGATCTTCGCCTGTGAGGTTCCTTCACTGCTCTAACCAAGAGCAAAGCCTGCAAAAAGGTTGATCGTCAACCTGAAGAGATCAAAAAGAGATTAGGGCTATTGGAAAAGGAGTTTACCGGCCAGGCCGGGGGTGAAAATCGAAGATTCAGTAATCGTCACTTACCTGCGGCAACTCCTGTGACGCCTTCTGCCACCGCACCCGCCTCTTCTCCTGCCTTGTTGGCGCTTGTGGGGCTGATCTTCAACGTGTGCATACTGTCTTGAAAATCTTATGACACATCGCTGAAATGCAGGCAGATGATGCTCTGCGGACGCTCTCTGCAGGTTTATCATCACACCTTGGACATCAGGATAATCGACGGTTGCCTTAAGCAGTCGGTTATACATCTCGACATTTTCAATTTCGGCTGTGACCCCTGCCGTGCAAGCATCTTCAATTGATTGGGGTTTGGTGATTCGCTGATCCCAGGTATCTGGAGGTACTGGGATTCTGTATTTGTGGAAAAGGGGGAGAAGGGCTTCAATATGTCTGGTTTCAGCATTGACGATGTTGCTGAACGGACGGATCGGACCAAAGGTGTCGATAACGTAACGATAGGTTGCGCGGGCTTTATATTCATCATCAAGTGCTTCGATAAGTGCGTCGGCTAGAGAAATTAGCATTGCAGACTCCTTTGTTACAGTATGGTATGCCTGTTTTTTGTACACATTGTGCTGTGGTGTCAAACCCTAAAATTTAATCTAACCGTTTTGTAATCATAAAACTATTTCTGCCAGTATCTGCGACGGGCGAGAGACGGCGCCGAGTACAGCGACGCACAGACAACATCCCCCCTTCAGGAAGCCACAAAACTCGAACCCATCGTAAGAGCAGTATAAACATCTCCTGGTGTGGAGGCGACCCTGAGTGTTGCAGTTGGTGCAAGAAAAACGTGTCGAAAGTTATCTTGCCTTGACGACGCTATTTTTTTTGGGGGGGGGAAGCCAACTCCGAAGCTTGAGCTTTTAATGAAAATCAGCTGAGAAAAAACCGTTTTTATCTGCAACCGGTGGACTCCCAGCAGGTAAAGGTAGCTTGCTCACATCATTACTATACTGAATCCCCGACCAAGATATGCTGTGGTCCATTTCTCCCTTTGCAAAAAAATCTGCAAACCTGCAGGTAATAGTGAACCATTCCTTCTGAGACTGATCATGGGTATATTCAAGAATGCCAAGATCAAGAAATTCTTCTACAATATTTTTATATTTTAAGGAAAGTGTGGAGACTGCTACCGGATACTGTTGGTGTTTAGCGAAATACTCTTCGACTGCATCACGCAATGTAACCGCCATGAATGTTCGGTGTTTGTTTATTTTTTCTACTTTTATCATCACGGAGTTGTATACAAGAAACAGTGCGGTAAAGAGAAACAGAACAACGAGTAAGCCTTTTCGTATTTTTTTCATAGTCATGCATCAGTGATGAGGGATTTGATGGCTACCTGCAGGGGCCATCCTGTTATTTCATATTACCACGCTTGTCCATCCTGCGGTCGATCACGCCAGCAACGCCACGGAGTAAGAAATAAACTCCCCCGCCGCAAGCGGCGGGGGAGTAGCCCCATAGCTTCGCAATAAAAAAAGCCGTAACCCTTGCAGGCTACAGCTTTGACGATGTTATCCAGTTTCGTGAACAGTAGAGATGGTGCCCGGAGCGAGAATCGAACTCGCACAGCCAGTGGCCGAGGGATTTTAAGTCCCTTGCGTCTACCAGTTCCGCCATCCGGGCAATGTGTCAACCCTGGGGAATATTTTGTTGCAGAGAGGTTACTACAGTAGCTCATTACGGACGCTCAATGGTTTTCTCTCGTCGACAAGCGTCAGCCAATCTACCCGTAGAGGAAGAGTTTGTCAAATGACAACAGTTTTGAAGGCTTTTGTTTTCAGCAGGTTATCACTGGTTTTTTTGCTGTGATCTGTGATAAACTCCTTATGTAGCGGTTATCAAAGAAAAGTTTTTCACCTTTGAGGGGCTGCCTGCCGAGACCGGTGGCTAGACTTTCCTTGCTGCCGATTTGCCGGACCAGACAGGAGATACGTATAGGAGCATGAAAAAAGCAGCTGTTATCATCATGTTGTTTGCCCTCCTGCTCTTCGGGGGCACCTTCGGGTACATGCTGTTTGAGAATACCGGATTCTGGGATGGCCTGTACCTGACGATCATCACCATCTTCACCGTTGGCTACGGTGACATGGTACCCATCTATCCTGCCGGCAAGGTCTTTACTGTTTTTCTGGTGGTCACCAGTGTCAGCTTTGTCATGTATTCGTTTAGTAAGATCACTGAGAGGATGATCGAAGGTGAGTTGCGCGGTATTTTCAAGAGGAGAGAGATGAACAGGAAGATTGAACGGTTGTCTGCGCACTATATTATCTGTGGCTATGGGCGCATCGGTAAGGAGATAGCTCGAATTCTCAACGAATATGGGCGTCCATTTGTGGTCATTGAAAACAATGAGCAAAAGATCTCCAGTCTTGAGCAGGCTGGTTTCCTTCATCTTTCCGGCGAGGCTGCCGATGACGATGTTTTGCTCAACTCCGGGATTAATCGAGCCAAAGGGCTGGTTTCCGTGGTGTCAACTGATGCGGATAATCTTTATATCACGCTGACAGCGCGTGGGTTGAACTCAGATCTCTATATCATGAGCCGCTCCAGTGGTGAAGCAGGTGTCAGGACCAAGCTGCTTCGTGCCGGAGCATCCAAGGTGATCTCTCCCCATAGCATCGGGGCACGGCGCATGGCCCAAATTATTGTCAGGCCGACGGTGACAGACTTCATTGATGTGATAACCCAGGCAAGTGATCTGGGCCTGGCAATGGAGGAGTTACTGGTAGAGGAGCACTCACCTCTGGTGGGTAAGACCCTGGTGAATGCGGAAATTCGTCAACGTTTTGACATCATTGTGGTGGCCATTAAACGCGAGGACGGCAGTATGCTGTTCAATCCGAAGCCAGACGTGCAGATCATGGGCAGAGACACCCTCGTTGCCCTTGGCAAGGCAGACTCGGTTACCAGGCTGCAGGCTGAGCTTGAATAAGCGCCAGCATTTCCCGCACCGCTTGATCCAGCCCCACCAGTACCGCTCTGCTGATAACGGCGTGGCCAATACTTAACTCGTCAATGGCCGGTAAGGCTGCAATACGCGCGGTGTTTCGGTAATCAAGGCCGTGCCCAGCGTTCACCCGAAGCCCTGAATCCTTGGCCAACATGGCGCTCTGGCGTATCAGCTGGAACTCTTCTTCCGTCTCTTCAGCATCGGCAGCATCGCTGTATCTTCCCGTATGCAGCTCGACAAAGGTTGCTCCTGCCTCAAGGCTGGCCTCAATCTGTTCGGCGTCAGGATCAATAAACAGGGAAACCGGGATGCCGGCGTCGGTAAGCTGTGCCACTGCCTTGTTGATTTTTTTTGCATTGCCACGGACATCAAGGCCGCCCTCAGTGGTCAGCTCCTGACGTTTTTCCGGAACCAATGTGACAAGGTCTGGCTGGATCTGGGCGGCAATGGCAATCATCTCTTGAGTGGGTGCCATTTCCAGGTTGAGCTTGGTCTTCACCGTTTCCCTGAGCAGCCGTATATCCCGGTCCTGCATGTGACGGCGGTCTTCCCGGAGGTGGGCAACAATGCCCATGGCGCCGGCCAGCTCACAAACAGCAGCGGCATGCACAGGGTCAGGTTCAACTGTACCACGGGCCTGGCGAACCGTGGCGACATGATCGACATTGATGGCAAGATGTGGCATGATATGTTCCTTTTCGCGGGTAAATTGTGCAAAGAGCTGGCGCTCCATGGCATACATCTTTTTGGCATCTTCCTCGGAGCGTTCATGATCGTAGTCAAGCAGATGCAGGAGGCCGTGAATGAGTAACTCGGTGAGGCGATAGTTGAGCCCCACGCCCAATCTGCTGGCTTCCCTCGAAGCGGTATCCACAGAGAGGAGAATATCGCCGAGATCTTCCTCTGGAGGAGCCGGAAAACCGGGTGGATTTGCCGCTGGAAAACTGAGAACATTGGTGGCGCCGGCCCGGCCACGGAAGTGCTGGTTATAGTCCGCCATGGTTTCGTCATCGAGCAAGACAATGCTGACATTTCTGCCTGCCTGACCTAGCAGCAGCAACAGGCGGTCGGCAAAGTGCAGGAGCAGCTCGTTGCTGACTCGGCGCCTATAAGGAGTGCAGGAGAGCAGGGCAGGCATGGGGGATCTTTTCCGAGAAAACCAGGTGCCGGTACTCAGGCGGCCTCATTTTTTTCTTTGCTGCGCGCATAGGCGTGGATGATTTCCTGTACCAGGGGATGGCGCACCACATCAGTTTTGGTAAAGCGGCAGAAATAGATGCCCTTGATGTGATGCAACAGCTGCTCAGCCTGAACCAGGCCAGACCGCCTGCCTCCGGGCAAATCAATTTGAGTGACATCGCCTGTGATCACAGCGCGGGAGTCAAATCCAATCCTGGTCAGCAGCATCTGCATTTGCTCCCGTGTGGTGTTTTGTGCCTCATCAAGAATAATAAAGGCATTGTTCAATGTCCGTCCCCGCATAAAGGCCAGCGGTGCTATCTCTATAACCCCCCGTTCCACCATCTCCTGGGTCCGTTCCTTACCGAGCATCGACGTGATGGCATCGGTGAGCGGTCGCAGGTAAGGGTCTATTTTCTGGGCCATGTCACCGGGAAGAAAGCCAAGTTTTTCGCCAGCCTCCACAGCCGGGCGGGTGAGAATAATCGTGGCGACCTGTTCCGCGGCCAATGCTGCCACAGCCATGGCCACAGCCAGGTATGTCTTTCCTGTACCTGCCGGGCCAATGCCAAAGACGATATCGTTTTGCCGAATCGCCTCGATATAGCGTTTCTGGTTGACAGACTTAGGGCTGATTACACGGTTGCGCGAGGTGATGCACACCTTGTCGAGAAAGATATCCTCAAGTTTTACTTTTGGCGATGATTCAAGTATTTTTATGCCAAAAGCAATGTCTTTTGTGAAGACTGGGTACCCTTTTGCAACAAGTCTGTACAGCTGCTCCAGCAGGCTGGTGGCAAGCTCCACAGCAGGTAGGGCGCCACTCACATTCACCAGGTTACCCCTGGTGTGGATGGTGACGCCGGTTCCCTGCATAACGGCCTGTAGGTTACGGTTCAGTTCTCCGAACAGCAGTTGTGCAGTGGTGTTGTCCGGAAAATCTAAATTTTTGCTGACATGTTTCACCTGTTCTTTGGTAAGCCCCACCTCACTTACCGCTGACTTTGGCGATTTCTTCATCAATCATGCCCTGCAGGCCGGCAGGTGAACGATCTTTGACAGGCCGGCCGTTAATAAACACAGTGGGCGTGCCCGTGACGTCTGCCTGCTGAGCAGCCATCATGTCGTTTTGCAGCTGCATAATGGTCTCCTGGGTTGCCAGGTCTTTATCAAAGGCTTCCATGTCGAGGCCAAGCTGTTCTGCAGCTTTCCTGATATTCTCGGGGGTCAGGGGCTTGATGGTGAACAGCAGGTCATGCATCTCCCAGAATTTTCCCTGTTTCTGGGCGGCAATGGCAGCAAGGGCAGCAGGTTGGGCCCCGGGATGCATTTGGAGTGGCAGGTGTTTGAAGACCATTTTTACTGTATCTTTATTTTTTTCATACAACTGGTTGAGCAGTGGTTCGAACTTGCTGCAGAAGGGGCACTCAAAGTCGGAGAAAACAACCAGGGTCACCGGAGCTTCTTTTGCTCCCTTAACCGGGCTGCCGGTGAGATCAATGTACTGTTTGAGGCTCCACTCAACAGCACTGTACACCTTGCCCTGCCGGCTTATCAGATAGATGAGCTCTCCACGCGGGGCAATATCAATGGCCGTGACATCCTTGTCCACAGCAAAGTCACCCAGTTTTGTTCCCTTGGAGGTATAGATGTGCACCTTGGAATCAGTACCCAAGACAAAAACTTTCTTGTTGTCAAGGCTCTGGGCAAAGTCAACAGGGGTAGGCTCAAGGTTCCAGGTTTCAATAACCCTGGCTTCCATGTCCTTTGAGGCTTCAAGAGACTGGGCAGCTGCCTGCTGAACGCAGAGAACCGCCGATACTATCAAAAGGATTGCTTTGTTCATGTCTTTTCCTTGTCTGTCGAGTTTCTTTTTGGTGTACGCTCTTTTTTCCTGCTGCACAGAGGAGGTCACCGGTTTGTCTGCATCTTAAAACTGCTGATGGGTACTATACTTACGGAAAACCTCTTGTGCAAGCCACGTGTGTGGTAACTCCTTAACGGCCTGAATAGCTTCTTGAAGAGAATGCGTGATTCAGATACAATGCATCTTGCTCTACTCCTGGTTTTTCACTGATAAGGACCTGCCATGCGTGACGCTGCTTTTTTCTTTGCTGTCTTGCTGTTGCTTTCTTTTTTTGGGGGATGTTCAGTGACCTCGGCGCCAACGGAAAGTACCACGGAAACCCTGGAGAACGTTCTTGAGGCAACCACAGACCACTCTTCAAGTACGAGCCCGGGTGCTGATAGCTCGGCGGCAAACCGTGCAGCTGATTTTATTCGTCTGCACTACGCTGATGTCCAGAAAGATATGGCCCAGGGAGAAGGTGAATACCTTGAGGCACTGGGGGAACTTCTCGGGGTCCTTCCGGCCCGGCTCCCTGAATTTTGTGCGCTGGGGTATACGAGCTATTCGAGCCTGTACGGTCAGGGACGTCAGGAGAGCACCGTTCTTGCCGCTTCACTTGCCAGAGAGCTGGCTCTGCGACCAGACCTTGTCCTGGCAAACTGAGTGCTGTGTGGCCTCGCGATTTTTTCCTGCTTTTTGTGGGGATAGGGGGACTCCTTACCCTCCAATCTGGATGGGCCTGGGCCACGGTATCCGAAGAGATCTTCATTACACTCCAGCGGCAGGGATTCTGGCAAAGCCCGCAGTGGCTGCGACTCCTGCATATTCCCGATGATTTTCCCGGCCGCCCCAGCCGGATTGACAACCCTGATTTTTTTCTCATCTCCAGTGTTGATCCTGTTGCTGAGGGACGAGCCTTTGTCGACCTGGCCTGCAAGAAAACAGCAGAGCCTGTTGCGTGTAGGTATCCGGCAAGATTTCTCCGGGTCAATGAGGCCTTGAGCGGTTCTGGTCTGCACCTTCCTACAGCAGTCTGCCCAGAGGTTGATGACTGGCTTGCACGATTTCAGCCTGAAGGACTTTCCCTGATTCAGGCCGAGGCGGCGCTCACCAACCCTGCCTCCATGTTTGGTCACAGTTTTTTGCGTATTATTTCAAGTAGATATCACAGTCCGCTGCTCTTTCCGGTAATAGGATTTAGCGCGACAACTGCTGATGACCGGGGCCTCGGCTATGCACTTCGGGGCCTGTTTGGTGGGTATCATGGCACGTTTTCCATTGGCAGGTACGCTGAAATGGTCAGGGCCTATGGTGCCCTTGAAAACAGGGATATCTGGGAGTATCAGCTCGACGTTACCGCTGAGGAGACCAGATTTCTTCTCCTGCATGTCTTTGAACTACAACACGCCAGATATGCCTATTTTTTTCTCCATGAAAACTGTGCCTTTCAGTTAATGACCCTGCTGGAGGCAGCCCGGCCGAGCCTGCGACTTGTCAACGATCTTTCCCCCTGGGTTCTGCCAACAGACACAGTGCGGGTCCTTGACAAACAGCAGGTTATTGTCGGTGGAGAATATCGACCCGGCAGGCAAGCCCGTCTCCAGGCCATGGAAAAGTCTCTCTCTCGCAAAGCAGTAGACCGCGCCGCACTGTTGTGCCACGAGGAGATAGAGCAGCTTGAACAACTCCTTGGTACCCCTGAGTCGCAGGAGGCAGCCGTACTTGAGCTTGCCCTGGAATGTCGTTACCAGGACCAGCTGGCTGAGCGTGGTCAGGAAGATCCGGCTGGCCCGGAAGAGGACGCGCTGCTGAAGGCCCTGCACCAGAAGCCTCCTTACTCCTGGAAGGGTGAACGTCGAGTCCGGCCGGACCAGGGCCATGCCAGCAGCAGGGTGCAGCTGCGCCTTGGAGACGATAATGGCCTGTTTCTGGAGGCTGGCTATCGCCCTGCGCTGCACGGCCTGCTTGATCCAATGGAGGGCTATCCTGACGGCGCTACTGTTGAGCTGTTACAGCCTTGGATTCGCTATAAAAAAGCACAGGAGCGCCTGTCTCTTGAACGGTTCCGGCTCCTGCAGATCCAGAGTGTCTCTCCGGTCAGTCGGCTGGTACGGCCAACGGCCTGGAAGATCAATATCGAGGCCAGACGGATAGAGTTTCCAGGGAACAGGCGCTCCCTTGTTTTCTGTACAGAGGTTGGCGCAGGCATCAGTTTTCGTCCAGCCCGCGATCTGCTGGTTTTCGGTATGCCAGAAGTAATGCTGGCAGGGAGCTCGCTTTTCACTGATAACGTCCGCCTGGCTGCTGGTCTCACCTTTGGCGCCCTTGCCACCGGTACGCCCTGGTCCCTTGCCCTCACCGGCAAATGCCATCATTTTTTTGGCGATTCCAGTGAATTTGTTTATGAAGCAGGGCTCCGCCTCAGTCGGCAGCTACGGCAAGATCTGGTTGTTTTTGGACAGTGGGGCGTCAAACAGGAGTTTGATGCCAGCCATCCTGCTGTTTTACTGGGAGTCTCTTTTTACTTTTAGGACCACAGGCCCTTGCCACCCCAGTTAAAAAACAGTTGTACGAATGCTGCATGATTGAAAATGCCTGGCAAAATCCGCGTATTCTGTTGCCTGTGTATGTTTCTGCCTCGTGCTTGTCTTGACTAACCACTATAACTATATTAGATATACAGGGTTATCGCGAGAGTGGCGGAACTGGTAGACGCACTGGACTTAGGATCCAGCGCACCTTGTGCATGGGGGTTCAACTCCCCCCTCTCGCACCATAGTGGTATCGTAAAGAAAAAACAGGAAACACATAGCCTATTCACGTTACTCGGTGCCCGTTTACCGGGTGCCAAAACATAAGGATCCACGCAACATGGACATTGTCGTTGAAAACGTAGCAGAACTCACCCGGAAATTGACCATTACCCTTTCTCGTGATCAGGTCAGCTCTTCGCTGAACAAGGCGTATAGTAAGCTGAAAAACGAAGTTAATCTCAAAGGTTATCGTAGAGGCAAGGTCCCTAGAGCTGTACTGGAGAGGAATTTTAAGGAGAAAGTTCAAGCAGAGGTCGGTGAACAGCTTGTACAGGAGACCTATTTCGATGCCATCGAGAAAGAGAAGATCGACGCGGTGGTGCATCCTGAAATAATGGAACACAATTTTCCCGAAGACGGTTCTTTTTCCTATGTTGCCATGGTGGATGTGAAACCGGAGTTTGATCTGGTGGGATACAAGGGCCTGGAGATCGAAAAACCGAGCACCGAGGTAACAGATGAAGAGATCGACAAGGAACTTGTCCTGTTGCAAAAACAGCACGCTGTTGTCCGTACAGCCGATGACGGCCATCTCATTGAGCTTGACGATATCGCTGTGGTCGACTTTCAGGGGTTCCATCGTGGCAAGGCCATGAAAGAGGTGCAAAACAGCGACTACACCGTAGATGTCGGAATGCATCGGCTTGGCGAAGAGTTCGAAGGCAAGTTGATTGGTCTGAAAAAAGGCGAAAAGACCCTCTATGAAATAGACTTCCCGGCAGAATATGGAAACCCTGTGCTTGCCGGCAAGACGGTTGAGTTTAAGGTTGACATTAAAGAGGTCAAGGTTCGGGTTAAACCGGAACTGGACGATGAATTTGCAAAAGATATCAACCCTGACCATACCAGTCTGGATGACCTGAAAAGTGAAATACAGCAACGCCTTCAGGGAGAAAAAGAAAAAGCACTTGTCGGAGACCTGGATGACCGCCTCATGAATCGGCTCCTCGAGGAGAACTCCTTTACCGTGCCTGCCCGCCTGATCAACTATGAGGTCCAGGAGATGATCAAGCAGACTGAGGAGATGCTCAAACGGAGCGGCATGACCCTGGAGACCTCTGGTATTAACCTGGAGGAGATGGTCGAACAGAATAAAAAAGTTGCTGAAAAACGTGTCCGCGGTGACTTTATTCTGAAAAAGGTGGCCGAGCTCGAAGAGATCAAGCTGGCAGAGGAAGACATTCAGCGCGGCTATCAGCGTATTGCTGATCAGTACAACATGACTATTGATGAGGTGAAGGGGTATTTTAAGCGGCGTGAGGAGCTGTTGCCGTTTATGAATGAACTCCTCAATGAAAAGATTCTCGCCTTCCTGCGTGATAATGCCAGTATCTCGGAGGAGTCGGTGAAAGAGCCGGCAGCAACGCCCGAGCCGGAAGAAGACGGGCAGGGTGAGGCGGCATAAGGCTCTTGTATTACTGTAGGTTCAGGTTATCCTGGCCTGATATCAAGGCGATAAACACCTGGTGAACAGGTGATACCTTCGGGCTTGCCCGAAGCATATTGATCGGAGAGACGCATGAACCTGGTACCCATGGTGGTGGAGCAGAGTCCCCGGGGCGAAAGAGCCTATGACATCTATTCTCGTCTTTTAAAGGAGCGTATTGTCTTTCTCGGCACCCAGGTCAACGATGAAGTTGCCAGCACTATCATCGCCCAGCTGCTGTTTCTGGAAGCCGATGATCCGGACAAGGACATTACTTTTTATATCAACTCGCCCGGAGGTTCAGTCACTGCTGGAATGGCCATTTACGACACCATGCAGTATGTGCGCTGCGACGTGGCAACCCTGTGTATGGGGCAGGCTGCGTCCATGGGGGCACTGCTGCTGGCTGCCGGTGCAAAAGACAAACGATTCTCCCTGCCTCATGCCAGAATCATGATCCATCAGCCCATGGGAGGTTTCCATGGGCAGGCAACCGAGATTGACATTCATGCAAAGGAGATCTTGCGGATGCGTAAGGCGTTGAATGCCATCCTTGCACATCATACCGGGCGGACAGTGAAAAAGATCGAAGCAGATACCGAGCGGGATAATTTCATGGAGGCAACTGAAGCCATGAAATATGGCCTTATTGATAAGGTCTTGACCAGCCGAGCGGTAGCTGATGAGGAGAACAAGAAGTGAGTGACGACATTAACGGCGATCATAACCTTACCTGTATCTGTTCCTTTTGTGGCAGAACCCAGGAAGAGGTGGGGAAACTCATTGCAGGGCCCAATGTGTATATCTGTGACGAATGCATTGACCTGTGCAATGAGATTGTCCGGGACAGCAGAGAGGTGCAAAAGCCTGCGGAAGACGAGGTCTTGCTGCCTAAGCCCCGGGAGATCAAGCAGTACCTTGATGACTATGTCATCGGCCAGGAGTATGCCAAGCGTGTTCTGAGTGTTGCCGTTCACAATCATTACAAACGCATTGATGCCGAGCCTGCCAAGAGCGGCGATGTTGAGCTGCAGAAGTCAAATATTATCCTGACCGGGCCAACTGGGAGCGGAAAGACCCTGATGGCCCAGACCCTCGCACGAGTACTTAACGTTCCCTTTACCATTGCTGATGCCACCACTTTGACTGAAGCTGGATATGTGGGGGACGATGTCGAGAATATCCTGGTTAACCTGCTCCAGGCTGCGGATTATGAAATTGAACGGGCCGAACGGGGGATTATCTACATCGATGAGATTGACAAGATTGCCCGCAAATCTGATTCTGCCTCTCTGACCCGGGATGTCAGCGGTGAAGGTGTACAGCAGGCCCTGTTGAAGATCATTGAAGGGACAATGGCATCGGTGCCTCCAAAGGGCGGGCGCAAGCATCCGCAGCAGGAGCTGGTACGGATAGATACCACCAATATTCTGTTTATTGTGGGCGGGGCCTTTGTCGGCCTTGACGCGGTGATAAAACGCCGTACAGGAACCAAGGCCATCGGTTTCGGTGCCAAGGTAACCAGTGAGTCCACCAGGAGTTTTGGTGAAATTATGGCTGAACTTCAGCCTGAGGATTTGCTCAAGTTTGGCCTTATACCTGAACTGGTCGGCCGTTTACCGGTTATTGCCACAATGGAGGAGCTAAAAGAGGATGACTTGATCCGTATCCTCAAGGAACCGAAAAATGCACTGACCAAGCAGTATCAAAAGTTATTCGAGTTTGACGGGATAACCCTGCGATTCACCGAGGGGTCCCTGAAGGCCATTGCCCAAAAGGCGTTGCAGCGCAAATCAGGGGCTCGCGGCCTTCGTTCGGTGATGGAAGAGGCCATGCTTGACGTGATGTACGAACTGCCCTCGGACGTCCACGCCACTGAATGTGTTATTAACGAGCAGGTCATTACCAATGGTGACTATCCGGTGGTCCTGTACGATCATAGCCGGGATCAAAAGAGTGCCTGATCATGCCGCAAAGCGAATTTAGCCATTCCAGTTATCCACTGATGCCCTTAAGGGACATTGTCCTCTTCCCCGGAATGGTCGCTCCTCTTGTCGTGGGGCGGCGCAAGTCCATCCTGGCACTTGAAAGCGCCATGGAACAGCGTGCGCTCATCTTCCTGGTCACACAGCGGGACGCGAAGATAGACGACCCTGTCCAGGAACACCTGTACCGCACCGGGACGCTGGCTTCGGTTATGCAGTTACTGCGTCTACCGGACGGAACAATCAAGGCCCTGGTGGAGGGTAAGCGCAGGGCGCGTATTATCGGTGATATTTTTGGTGGTAAAGACGAGGAGAGCTTCTTTACCGCCAACCTCGAAGAGCTGCCTGATGTACACCTTGAGCGACCTGAACTCGCCGCTTATGTCCGTGAGCTTCGCAAGGCCTTTGAGCTGTTTTCCCAGGCCAACCAGAAGCTGCCGCGGGAAGTGCTCAAGTCAGTTACAACCATCGAAGACCCTTCACGTCTTACTGACCTGATCTGCTCCCACATCCAGATACGCAGTGAAGAGAAACAGGAAATCCTTGAGCTGGTTTCCGTTCCAGATCGTATTGCCAAGGTATTGGAAGTGCTGTACCGGGAGGTGGAGCTCTCTGAGCTGGAAAAGAATATCCACGCCAAGGTCAAGAAAAAGATGGGCTCCACCCAGCGTAACTATTACCTTGCTGAAAAGATTCGAGTTATTCAAGATGAGATCGGACAGGGGGCAGGAGAGGGGGATGAGCTTGCCGAACTGGAGGCTGCTATTGGTAAAAAGCGGTTTCCTAAGTTGGTTCGGGAAAAAGTGGCCAAGGAGTTTAAGAAGCTCAAGCAGATGCCGCCCATGTCTGCTGAGACCACGGTGGTGCGCAACTACATCGATGCCATTCTCAGTCTGCCCTGGGCAAAAAAGTCACGGGCTAAAATTGATATCAAGGTCGCTGAGTCAGTGCTGGATGAGGATCATTTCGGCCTGGAACGACCCAAAGAACGGATTCTTGAGTATCTGGCCGTTCAGGCCCAGGTGAAGAAAATTCGTGGACCAATCATCTGTCTGGTAGGCCCACCCGGTGTTGGCAAGACATCCATCTGCCGTTCCATTGCCAGGGCCATGAACCGGCGTTTTGTTCGGCTCTCCCTGGGCGGGGTACGTGATGAGGCGGAAATCCGAGGACACCGCCGGACCTATATTGGTGCCATGCCTGGAAAAATTATCCTCTCCATGCAGAAGGCCGGAGTTGTCAACCCTGTGTTTTGTCTGGATGAAGTGGACAAGATGAGCGTGGATTTTCGAGGAGATCCTTCTTCTGCCTTGCTTGAGGTGCTTGACCCTGAACAAAATTCCACGTTCAATGATCATTACCTTGATCTGGACTATGATCTGTCCGAGGTGTTTTTCATCACCACTGCCAACAACCTGCACGGAATACCGCTACCGCTCCAGGATAGGATGGAAATTATTCAGCTCAACGGTTATACCGAAGAGGAAAAACTTCGTATTGCCGGAGACTTTCTGCTGCCCAAACAACTTGACCTCAACGGTTTTAAGAAAAAAGGACTGTATATCGGCGATGCAGCCATGCTGGAGATTATCCGACGCTATACCCGTGAGGCAGGAGTCAGAAATCTTGAGCGGACGCTGGCAGCCATCTGCCGCAAGGTAGCCAGGGAGCGCCTCAAAAGTGGAGAACGCAACAGGAATTTTCGCATAACCGGAAAATCGGTGGGCAAATTCCTTGGTGTTCCTAAGTATCGCTACGGTCTTGCAGAAGAGTATGACGAGATCGGACTGACAACAGGGATGGCGTGGACTGAGGTTGGTGGCGAGCTTCTGCAGATAGAGGCGACAATTATGCCGGGTTCAGGCAAACTGATTGTCACCGGTAAGCTGGGCGACGTAATGCAGGAATCAGCCCAGGCGGCCCTGAGTTATGTCCGCAGCCGCAGCATGCGACTGGGTCTGGCAACAGAGTTCTACCAGAAGGTTGATATTCATGTGCATGTCCCAGCTGGAGCCATTCCTAAAGATGGACCCTCTGCCGGTATTACCATTGCCACCTCAATTGTTTCAGCCATGCTGAAACTGCCGGTAAATCGACAGCTTGCCATGACCGGTGAAATTACCCTCCGCGGTCGTATTCTCCCCATCGGCGGTTTGACCGAAAAACTGCTCGCGGCCCGGCGTGGCCATATCACCCATGTCCTCATTCCTAAGGAAAACGAGCGAAACCTCGAGGAGGTTCCGCTGAAAATCCGTAACAGCCTGAACATTGAGCTCGTGAAAAATATGGATGAAGTCCTCAAGAAGGCCCTTTTACTCAAAAAAGGTGAGCAGCTCTTCAAGGACGTCCCCTTGGACATGATTTTTAGTGACTATACGGTATCCTCTCACAATACTTCGGCGCATTAAGGAAGAATATCGAGATATTCTGTAGCATTACACAGTAAAAAGTGACCAGGAAATTCTCGGGTTGCCTGTTTTTTTTATTGACGGACACCCGCCTTCCTGCTAAATACTCCCTTCACGCTGTGGGCGAATAGCTCAGCTGGGAGAGCATCGGCCTTACAAGCCGAGGGTCACAGGTTCGAGCCCTGTTTCGCCCACCACGCATAACTGGGGTCGTAGTTCAGTTGGTTAGAACGCCGGCCTGTCACGCCGGAGGTCGCGAGTTCGAGTCTCGTCGGCCCCGCCAGTTATATCGGGCAACGAGAGAGATCTGGTTGCCCGTTTTTTTTGTTTTTTTCTCGCCGAAAACCTGAAAAGGAACTGCTGGGGCAACGGATCAGGGGGCAAGCCTGTGGATGGACCAGCTACCGTCAGTGCATGATCGATATTGAAAGCGGTCATGCAGGCGGGCTTTGCGCCCCTGCCAGAACTCAAAACTGTGCGGCCGAATACGATAGCCACCCCAGAAATCAGGCAGGGGAATTTTTCCTTGGCTGAACTTCTTTTTTACTTCGTTGAGTTTCTGGAGCAGTAGGGCCCTGGAATCAATTTCCGAACTCTGCGGACTTATCCAGGCGCCAATCTGACTTTCCTTGGGCCTGGAGGCAAAGTATCTGGCAGATTCCATCATGCTTATTTTTTCAGTAGTTCCCTGAATAATGACCTGCCGTTCCAGGAGCAACCAGGGAAAAAGCAGAGAGACCTTTGGGTTTTTTTCAATTTCACGGGCCTTTGTGGACGTGTAATTGGTAAAAAAAACAAACCCTTTGGTGTCAAAAAATTTTAGCAGAACAGTGCGCTGACTGGGCTGACCAGCGCTGTTGACTGTGCCCAGGCACATGGCATTGGGCTCCCATAATTCAGCGCTGAGGGCTTCCTCGAACCATTTTTCAAACTGGGCAAAAGGGTCCGGAGACAGGGTGTTTCGATTCAGTTCGGCTTGGGTGTAGTCTTGACGAAGTTGATGCAGGTCCATGTGGGTGTCGCGTCGCTCTATGAAATGTACAGATATTTGTGTTGAAATTCCTCTGTTCAGGGCTTGTTACCAGGAACGTTGTTCTTTATACGGGATTATCAGGGAAAGGTCCATCCTTGTTTATCGTAGCTGACCACAAAAGCGTGGCAGCTGTGACGTATCTGCTCTAAACTCGACCATGGTCGAGTTTAGAGATTGACCCCCAGACCTAATCCAGCTACAAGGAAAGGAGAAAGGAAGAACGGAGAGGAGTATGTCAGGGGTTCGTGAAACGCGAAAACAACAGACCAAAGAAGCGATTCTTACTGCCGCGATGGCGTTTTTTCAGCGTAAAGGGTACCGGCAGACTTCGCTCAAAGAACTCGCCGAGCAGGTCGGTATTGGCAAAAGTACCCTGTACACCTATTTTCGCAACAAGTCTGAACTGTTTCTTGCCTTCTGTGAGGATGAATATGCCAGAAAAAATCAGGAATATCTCGCTTGTCTGCAAGGGAATGACCCGTTGGTCACTAAGCTGCATCGGTTTTTCATGGCGAAATTTGACAATATTTGCGCAAGCGGTGATGCTGGTAGAATGCTCATACGGGAAGTCTTTTTCCCTGGCGATCATGCGTTGCGAACCGGTGTCCAGCAACTAGACAACCGCTATATTGACCTGCTGATTCCCTATTTCCGGGCAGCGCAGAAAAAAAAAGAGTTGAGACAGGATGTTGACCTGCCCCTGGTTATCGGCCAGTTTTACGGGTCGTATCTGATTACCCTGTCATCCTGGTATACGACTCGGCTCCAGACCCGTGAAGATGTATCTCGGGTTTTGCTGAACTTCTTTGAAATGGCGATGATCGGCCTGATTTCTTCTGTTGAACAACCAAGGGAAGTTGACAAAGATGAGGCACAAGTATGACAAGAGGGGCTCCGTGGCCACCTCAAAAATGACACCTGCAACAACTGCACCGGTAAGAAAGGGCATACTGTATCATGTGTGGAACACCTTGCCGCGCTTGCTCTTGCTGGTTTTTATCGTTGTTCTTGTTAAACTCATGTTTCTCATTGGTGCAAAAAAAGAAGAGATGACAACTGCTCGGGCAGCCGCAAAAGTTCGCGAAAAAATGCGTATCAATGCCGTGTTGTTGCAGGTACAGCCCGGCGTGGTCAACGATATTCTCGATCTTCCCGGCACCATTGAGCCCTGGACACGTCTGCAGCTCAAGACCAAGGTTCACGGCGCCATTGCAGAGGTGCTCGTTCAGGAGGGAGACAACGTTCTTGCGGGACAGGTTCTTGCCCGGCTTGAAAAGGATGACTATACCATAGCACTGGACGCGGCAGATGCGGCCTACCAGCTCGCGCAGGCCACCTATGCCCGTGACCAGGTCATGTTCAGAAAAAAAATTATCTCCTCGGCCAACCTGGATGTGAGCAAAACATCGCTGAGCACCGCTCGTTCAGCCCTGGAACAGGCCAGACTGCAACTTTCCCGCTGTGAAATAAAGGCCCCTGTGAGCGGGGTCATCAGCCGGGTTGACGCCGAGATAGGACTGCTGATGAGCGTCGGCGATCCGGTCCTGGAAATACTACAGATTGACCGAGTCAAGGCAGTGGTGGGGATCCCCGAGTCAGATGTCGCTGCCGTACGCCAACTTGCCCAGGCAAAAATTACGGTCACGGCTCTGGGAGATGCGGTCTTTACCGGCCGCCGTCATTTTTTGGCCCCTGCTCCTGAAAATTCAGCCTATCTCTACCGGCTTGAACTTGCCGTTGAAAACCCGGAACACCGCCTCCTGCCCGGGATGTTTTTCCGTTCCCGGATTATCAAACGCCAGGTCAAAAACGCCCTGGCCATTCCGTTGTATGCCATTGTCGCCCGTGGTGACAAGCAGTATGTGTTCGTGGCAAACGATCAAACCGTTGAACGCAGGGCTGTAAAAATAGGCATCATTGAGGGCTGGCTGGTGGAGATCACCCAGGGACTCGATCCTGGTGATCGGGTTTTGGTGGAAGGACAGCGGGAAGTCGAGGCAGGACAGGAAATCAACATTATCAAGGTGCTGACCGATCCCCATGAGCGTCTTTTATGATTCTCTCTGATACTGCAGTCAGAAAATCTGTTACGGTTGTCGTTCTCGCGGTGATCATCTTTGCCTTTGGCGTGTACTGTTATCTGGTGCTGCCCAGGGAAAATGATCCAGATATCACCATACCCCATGTGTTTGTCTCCACCACCTATCGCGGTGTTTCTTCATCTGATATTGAGACCTCGATCACCGCTGAAATAGAAAAAAAACTCAAAGGGCTCGACGGGCTCAAGAAAATTGAATCAGTGTCAAGTGAAGGACTGAGTTCGATTAATGTTGAGTTCGTCACCGGTACAGACATCGACCAGGCGGTCCAGGATGTCAAAGATAAGGTGGATGAGGCACGCGGAGAGTTGCCCGGTGACCTGGACGAAGATCCCTCGGTGTTCGAGATCAACTTGTCGGAAATGCCCATCGTTGTCTTGTCGTTGTCCGGAACCTGCGGGCTGCCCTGCCTGAAAAAGATTGCCGATGACCTGAAGGATGATATCGAAGCCATTACCGGTGTTCTGGAGGTCGAAATCACCGGTGGCCTGGAGCGAGAGATACGCGTTGAGGTCTCTCCAGAGAAGCTTGCCTATTATGGCCTGAACTTTATTGACCTACAGGCTGCTCTGCAGAGTGAAAACACCAACACTTCCGGGGGGGCTCTGCGCCTGGGTGACGGGCGTTTTCTCTTGCAGGTGCCTGGTGAATTTACGTCACCCGAAGAGATCTTTTGGCTGGTGGTGGGGACACACCAGGGGCAGCCCGTCTATCTCCGGGATGTCGCCCAGGTGCTTGACGGGTTCAAGGAGGAAACCAGCCGTTCAAGGCTTGATGGTCGTAGCGCCGTCAATATTTCCGTGAAAAAACGCAGCGGTGAAAATATTATTGAAATCACCGACAAAATTGACGAGTTACTTGCCAAGCGGCAACCCTCCTGGCCTCAGGGGACCACGATTACCAAGGTCATGGACGAGGCCGAAGATATCCGCTTGATGGTTGCTGATCTTGAAAACAATATCCTCTCCGGCCTGGTGCTGGTGGTGATTGTCATTTTTATTGCCATGGGCTGGCGTAACGCCTTTCTGGTGAGTGCGGCCATTCCCTTTTCCATGCTCTTGAGTTTCATAATTTTATATCTTCTTGATATAACGCTTAATATGGTTGTGCTCTTCAGCCTGTCCCTTGCCCTGGGCATGCTCGTCGATAACGCCATTGTTATCATCGAAAACTGTTACCGGTTTATGGAACAGGGCGCCAGCCGGGTTGAAGCCGCCATGAAAGCCACCAGCGAGGTGGCGTATCCGGTAATAGCCTCTACCTTGACAACCCTTGCCGCCTTTTCCCCCATGCTGTTCTGGCCCGGCGTTATGGGGGAGTTTATGCGCTATCTCCCGCTCACACTGATTGTGACCCTCAGCTCCAGTCTTTTTGTGGCACTGGTCATCAATCCTGCCTTTGCCTCGCTGATCATGCGGGTCAACGAGAAGGTAGCCCGGAAAGAACCACCGGGAGACAAGCAGAGAGCCGGGATTGAACAGCCGGTGCAGATCAGTGGCTGGCTGCTTGGCAGCTACCACCGGATTATCCGGTTTGCGCTCGATAAGCCTTTTGTTCTTATCGGTTTTGCCGTTGGTGTGCTGGTGCTGATGGTGGAAGGCTGGCTGATGGTGATCGGCCTGGAGAAGACAGTGGAGTTCCTGCCCGATGTCGAACCAAAGGCCATGTATGTGAACGTTGAGGTGCCCGAGGGTGCTGACCTGGACTATATTGACCAGGTCATGCAGCGGGTGGAGCTTGTCATTGCTGGCGTTGCCCCGGATCAGGTGGTGCAGGGGCAGATTTCACCTGAGGAGTACCAGCGCGCTCTTGCCCCCAAAAAACACCGGTCTCCACGTTCCGGGCTCGAGTACGAAGGCCCCAGTGACCTCTTAAATATCGAAAATGTCTACATGAGAGGTGTGGTTTCCGCCGGTGCAGCCGCCTCGTTCGGCGACAATAAACCCAACCATATTGGTATCCGTTTTCTTGATATCCAGGACCGGGACGGTACCACCCATGCATCCGTGAAACATATTCGTGAGCGTACTCGAAGCATTCCCGGAGGACTTGTTACGGTGGCCCTGCAACAGGAGGGCCCTCCCACAGGTGCCCCCATCAATATCGAAATAACCGGTGACCGCCTTGAAGTCCTGGGGGCGATTGCCAAAAAAATTCGCCACACCATCGAACAGTATCCCCATGTCAAAGATGTCGAGGATGACTACGATGCTGGCACCCCGACCGTGAGGGTACACATTGATCGGCAAAAGGCAGCGCTGTTTGGTTTGACAACAGGGGCTATTGGTGCAGCACTGAAAATCGCCTACAACGGCCTCAACGTCAGTTCGTACCGGGAAGGTAACGACGACTACGACATCACCGTGCAGCTGGCCGAATCAAATCGCAGGGTCATAGATGTCCTGAACGAGCTGATCATACCAACGCCATCAGGGGTAAAAGTCCCCCTGTCAACACTTGCCACTGTGGAGATTGCCGGCGCCGTCGGTAGCATTAACCATATCGATACTGAACGGGTGGTGACTGTCAAGGCCAACGTTGACGAGACAAAGATAACTGGGGCAGATGCACGGGCAGCAGCGGAAAAACTGCTGAAAGATATGCAGCTGCCTCCAGGCTACAAGGTGAAATTTACCGGTGAATTTGAGTTTCAGCAGGAGGCCCAGGCTTTTCTCACCAAGGCCTTTATGGTGGCCCTGCTCCTGATCTTCCTTATCCTGGTGGCTATGTTCAATTCCGTGGGGCAACCTTTTTTGATCATGACCTCGGTTCTCCTGTCTTTTGGGGGGGCCTTTCTGGGGCTTATGCTTTTTCATCAGCCCTTTGGTATTATCATGACCGGTGTGGGAATTATCTCCCTGGCCGGCGTCGTGGTGAATAATGGTATCGTCCTGATTGACTATACCAACAAACTCAGGGAACGAGGATATGACCTTAAAGAGGCGGTGATATCAGCCGGTGCCACCAGGCTGCGACCTGTGCTGCTCACTGCCATCACCACAATCCTTGGGCTGATACCGATGATGACCGGGGTGAGTTTCGATTTTCATTCAATGGCCATCTCCTGGTTCTCCGAATCCAGTCAATGGTGGCGCTCCATGGCTGTTGTCGTTATTTTCGGATTAATGGTCGCCACCTTCCTCACCCTGGTGGTCGTACCGACACTCTATTACCAGCAGCAACGGTTTGTTGAGCTCTCCCAACTCTTTTCCAGGGCCTTGCGAAAATACTACTGGAGCCTGTATGATCGCATTGCCGGACAGGGGTCCGGCTAACCAGGTGGTTTTCTGAAAAATAACAGGTCTCGACATGTTGAGGTTTTTGCCGTTGCTAACCACTATATGTTGTGGTATAAGCCCAGTATTCCAGCTAAGATTCCCTGTCTGCGGTGGTCCGTACCAGGGGTGTTTCCATCTGTTTTTTTCAGTTTCAACCAGGGCAACGAGGATGAGATGAGCAAGGAGATGATTCGTCCGCAGCTGACAGAGACTGCAGAGGCTGTGCTTGAACGGAGATATTACCTCAAGGATGGGCAGGGGAACATCCTGGAAAACTGGGAAAAGCTCTGCCGCCGGGTCGCAGATGCCGTTGCTTTTGTGGACCGTGAAGATGACGACTATGCCTCGATTCGTTCAGCCTTTTTCCACATGATCTATCATCAGGATTTTCTGCCCAATTCTCCTTGCCTGATGAACGCCGGTACCGACCTGGGACAGTTAAGTGCCTGCTTTGTCTTGCCGGTAGAAGACTCCATGGATGGCATCTTCACCACCATCCGCCATGGTGCCCTCGTACACAAAACCGGTGGTGGAACAGGGTACTCCTTTTCCCGGCTCCGGGCAGAGAATTCAGCGGTCAAGTCGACCCAGGGCGTTGCCTCTGGCCCGCTCAGTTTTGCTGCTGTTTTTGACGCAGCCACAGAGACCATCAAACAGGGCGGTAAACGCCGTGGCGCCAATATGGGGGTCTTACGGGTCGATCATCCTGATATCATGGCCTTCATTCATGCCAAGGAAGATCAGACCCGGTTTACCAATTTCAACTTTTCCGTTGCAATGACAGATACCTTTATGCAGGCCGTCCGCAGCGGCAGTCACTATGACCTTGTTGAGCCGTCGACGGGAAAGGTCGTGAAACAACTGGATGCCACCGAAGTCTTTGAGCGAATTGTTGACCTTGCCTGGCATAACGGTGAACCCGGTGTACTGTTTATAGACGCAGCAAACCGCGACAATACTACCCCGCAACTGGGAGATTTTGAGGCGACAAATCCCTGCGGCGAACAGTGGCTGCTGCCCTATGAGTCGTGCAACCTGGGCTCCATTAATCTTGGCCGTTATGTCCACGACCGGAGGGTCGACTGGGACCGCCTGGCCCGTACCGTGAGAATTGCTGTGCGTTTCCTGGACAATGTCATCGACTGCAATCGTTTTCCCATACCGGAAATTGAAGAGATGACGCAGAAGACCCGCAAGATTGGCTTGGGGATTATGGGCATGCATGACATGCTCATTCAGTTGAAGCTCCCGTATGCGGAAAAACGCGGCCGTGACATGTCGGCAAGGGTCATGGCCTTTGTCAGAGAAGAAGCGGAAAAAAAATCTATTGAGCTTGCAGCACTGAAAGGGCCTTTTCCCGCATATGATCCGGCGATCAATACCTTTACACCACGAAGAAATGCGGCCCTGACCTCCATTCAGCCCACAGGCACAGTGTCGATGATCGCTGACTGCTCCTCAGGGTGCGAACCTTATTTTTCCATTGTCATGGAAAAAAATGTCATGGATGGTGACCGATTCCTGATGGTCAACAAGCATTTTGAGGCTGTGGCCCGGGCCGAAGGGTTTTACTCTGATGAGCTTATGGAAAACGTGGCAGCCTCGGGTTCGGTTATAGGCCATGAGGAAATTCCCGCTGAGTGGCAGGAGGTCTTTCGTACGGCTCAGGATATCGCTGCTGAGGATCACATCCAGATGCAGGGGGTTTTGCAGAAGAATGGTGTGGATTCCTCGATCAGCAAGACCATTAATCTGCCATCTTCTGCCACTCGTGAAGATGTGCATCTCGCCTATATGATGGGGTTTGAACTCGGCTGCAAGGGCTTAACCGTCTATCGCGACGGCTCTCGGGACAATCAGGTGCTGAGTACGGTGAGTTCTGCCGAGAAAAAAACCGCGATGGTCAACGCCAAAGGGTTTGTCCGCAAGAAAAACCTGCCCGAGATCCTCAGCGCTAAACGTTACCGGCTCAAAGATGTCAACCAGGAGACCATTTATCTTATTGTCTGCTTTGATGACAATGAAAATCCCATGGAGGTCTTTGTCAAGTTTCCCTTTGACAACCGCGTTGATCTCAAAGACAAATCAACCATGTGGACGACGACCTGCCGGCTGGTCTCCCTGGCCCTGCGCTACCAGATTCCCATGGACGAGATTATCAAACAGCTGGACCGCTCCTCCGGCCATCGTCTCGACCTGCCCGCGCAGCTGAGCAGGCTGCTCAAGAGTTTCATGTCAACCACGCATCATGGTTTTTCCTCCAACTGCCCAGAATGCGAGGGCGGCAAGCTTGTCTTTGAGGAAGGCTGCGAGACCTGCCATGACTGCGGCTACTCAAAATGCTCCTGATGTTCACGAGGAAAAGAGAATGGTGAAGATAGGCAGAAATGAGCCTTGCCCCTGCGGATCAGGGAAAAAATACAAACACTGCTGCCGTGCCCGCTCCGGGATGCAGACAGAGCAGGCAGCACCGGTTCGTCTGTCACTGCTGGCGGCAATTGAAAAAATTCAGGCTGCTGCTGCCGCCAATAAACAGCAGGTCATGGAGCTGGGGGTTTTCGTGTTCTTCAGTACCGTTTCCGGCAACGCATGGGTGCTGGAAGTTACCGATACAGATGCCATACAGGTGGCTGAAGCGGGCAGGGCGCTCACTCCTCCTGTTGAGGAATCATCGGAAACTATCGAGGTAAACTGGAGTCACGTCTTTGTTGTACGCGACCGGCAGCTCTTTTTCCGCTCATATGAGGACGACGTTGAAACCCTGATCGCCGATGCGCCGGTGCAGGAGATCAACGCTGCCATTCGACGCATTTTCAAACGATATCCCAGGAAGATGCTTGACGAAGTTCATGTTCGTGATGAGTAAACTCTCCTGGCCCTGCCAGGGGTAAAGCCTGTGCAACGACTGCGCTATCTCCCTGTGATGATGGTCATGGGGAGTATTTTTTTTCTCTCTCATCAGCCGGGCGACAGCTTCGCGCAGCTGCCAGGTTTCCCTGGCCTTGATAAACTGGTACATGCCGGCATCTACGCGGTGCTGGCCTGGGCCAGTTGCCTCGCTCATCCGGATTCCTCGTCCGGTTTGCGGCATGGGCTACAGATCACAGCCTTCTGCCTGCTGTATGGCATCAGCGATGAATTCCATCAGGCCTTTGTCCCCCACCGTTCTCCCAGCCTGCTCGATCTTGGTGCCGATGGCCTTGGTGCATCTTTTGCGGTAGTACTGTGGCACAGGTGGCGACGCCGGCATCTACGCGGGCTGTCCCTGTGACAAGGGGTACCAGCAAGCTGGAACACCCGATTATCGGGCTAACAGAGCAGCCATCTCCTTGGCAAAGTAGGTGAGGATGATATCGGCACCTGCCCGATGTATGGAGAGAAGTGTTTCCGCCATGACCCTGTCGTGATCTATCCATCCCTTCTGGACCGCCGCCTTTATCATGGCGTATTCACCACTGACATGATAGGCGGCAACTGGAAGATCAAATTCATCTTTGAGACTTTTGATGATATCCAGGTAGGCGACAGCCGGTTTGACCATAAGGATATCAGCTCCTTCATCCACGTCAAGGGTGGCCTCTCGCAGGGCCTCTCTGCTGTTGGCCGGATCCATCTGGTACGAGCTCCTATCGCCAAACTGGGGGGCACATTCAGCGGCATCACGAAAAGGGCCGTAAAAGGCAGAGGCATACTTGACCGCATAACTCATGATAGGGATGGCACTATGGCCGTTTTCGTCAAGCACCTGACGGATCTCTGAGACCCGGCCATCCATCATGTCACTGGGGGCAACCATATCAGCGCCGGCCTGAACGTGGGAGAGAGCGGTTTTGCCCAGCAGGTCCAGGGTGGCGTCATTATCGACATCCTCACCGTGAAGATAGCCGCAGTGACCATGATCAGTGTACTCACACAGGCAGACATCGGTGATAACCAGAAGTTCTGGCACCTTTTTCTTGAGCGCATGCAGTGCCTGTTGCACGATGCCCCCGTGAGCATACGCCCCTGAGCCACGGCTGTCCTTTTTTTCAGGAATGCCAAAAAGGATGACAGCGCGTACACCCAGCTCCAGGCAGGCGTTGGCCTCCTTAATTACCTCATCCACGGAAAAGCGGTAGACCCCTGGCATGGAAGGGACTTCCTGGCGAACCTTCTGGCCGGGGACCACAAACAACGGCAGGATCAGTTGATCGGCTGAGAGCCGAGTTTCCCTGATCAAAGAACGAAAGGTCGAATGTTTACGCAGGCGTCGGGGACGGTATTCAGGAAAGACCATGGGGCACCTTATGTTGTTAGGAGTGGAACATGAAAACCCATACCGTGGTATGGTGTCCTGGTTTTTGCAAAAAAAATGTTTCAGACTATGTTGAGCAGCTCTTTGTTGATGATCTCAGCGTTGGTATTTGCCGGTAATTTCAAGGGTTCTCCGTAAAAAATGTTTTCCACACCCGGTAAAAAAACACGCGGTGATCGTCCCTCAAAAACACTCGTTGCGGCTTAGGTTGTCTCGATGCCCAGGGCCTTGACCTTTTTGTGCAGGTGGCTGCGTTCCACGCCGATCTCTTCTGCAGTCTTCGAGATGTTCCCGTTGTTTTGATTAAGGCGGTCACGCAGGTAGTCTGTTTCGAACTGTCGTCTGGCCTCCTTGAAGGGCATCTGCAGATATGACTGCGAGGAAAGCACCGGGCTTGCCTCGGCAAGTGGTTTGCCGCTCAACGCAGCTTCGACATCAGCAGCAGTGATGCACGAGGCAGGGCACATGATAAGCAGCCGTTCTACAAAGTTCCGTAGTTCACGGATATTCCCGGGCCAGGAGTGACGGGTAAGGAGCTGCAGTGCTTCAGCGTTGAACTTTTTTTGTCCCAGTCCCTTCCCCTGGAACTGCTGAAGAAAGTCCTTGACCAGCAGCGGGATATCCTCAAGTCTGTCCTTCAGGTCAGGGACCTCAATGGGAACAACGTTAAGCCGGTAGAAAAGATCTGCACGAAAGTTGCCAAGCTCAATTTCCTCTTCGAGATTCTTGTTGGTCGCGGCCAGCACCCGTACATCGACGAGAATGGTCCGTGAACCACCCACTCGTTCAAATCGTTGTTCCTGGAGAATGCGCAGAACCTTGGCCTGGCTTTTGAGGCTCATGTCGCCAATTTCATCCAAAAAAAGGGTTGAACCGTTTGCCATGTCAAACTTGCCGCGCCGACTGCCATTGGCACCGGTGAACGCCCCTTTTTCGTGGCCAAAGAGTTCGGACTCAATTAAATCTTCGGGAATGGCAGCGCAGTTCACCTCGATCATCGGCCGACTAGCCCTGGACGAGTTACGGTGAATGGTCTGGGCGACAAGTTCCTTGCCAGTACCGTGGTTACCGCGAATGAGCACCCAGGCATCTGTGGGCGCTACCCGCTTGATCTGGGCCTTCAGGTTCTGAATGTGCTGTGAGGAACCGGTGATGCCCGGTTGTTGTCGGCCAGCGGCCCTGAGCAGCTGATTTTCCCGTTCCAGCCGGGCCACATGTAGTCCCTTGTCTATGGCAAGAATAACCTTGTCATAGGAAAGAGGTTTTTCAATGAAATCAAAGGCACCATCCTTGGTCGCCTGTACGGCAGTGTCAATGGTCCCGTGCCCGGAAATCATGATTACCGGAAAATCGTAACGTTTCTTGATCTCCTTCAGGGCACTGAGCCCGTCCATGCCCGGCATCCATATATCAAGAATGGCCAGGTCGACATCCTCGTTTTCCAGTACATGCAAGCCTTCTTCAGCACAGCTTGCCAGAAGCGGCCGGTAGCCTTCATCGCCGAGAATACCGGCCAATGTTTCCCGAATAGGGGCTTCGTCATCTATAATGAGTATCGTTGCTGGCATGGCTGCAGGCTGATTGTTGACAGTTGATGATGGTCCAGCATATCAATTCGTGATGGGGAGCTCAACCGTAAACACGGCGCCTTTGTGCTCGTTGTTTTCCACAGTGATTTTTCCGCCATGCTCGACAATAATACTGTGGGCAATGGTAAGACCAAGTCCTGTGCCAGATTTTCGTGTGGAGAAATAGGGTTCAAAGAGGCGCATCCTGACTTCGGCAGAGATACCTGGGCCGCTATCTTTCACCTGGAGCTGTACCCGCTGTTGATCATATCGACACGAGATTGTTACATCTCCGCCAGTTGGCTGGACGGCAACAGCGTTGTCCAGTAAGTTGATAAGTACCCGTTTAATCTGTATCGGGTCAAAGTTGAAAGAGGGCAGATCGTCGGCAGAGTGGACAGTAAAACGGATAGTACGGTGCGCCTCTGTATAGAGCACTGCAACCTCTCGAACCAGGCTGGCAAGATCGCCGGGAGTTTTGGTCATTCGCGGCATACGGGCGAAATTTGAAAATTCCGAGACAAGCCGCTTTATCTCGTCCACCTGGCGGACTATGGTTGTGGTGCACTGATCAAAGATTTCACGGTCTGTGGTGAAACTGTCCAGGTATCGGCGTCTTAACCGCTGTGCTGAAAGCTGAATCGGGGTCAGTGGGTTTTTGATTTCATGGGCGATACGCCGGGCAACTTCCTGCCAGGCAGCGAGGCGCTGGACCCGTTCCAGCTTGGTGAGATCATCGAAGACAATAACATAGCCGATGGGGTTGTTGTTGGTATCCACCATGCGGGTCAAATTGACCTGCAGAGAAAGCGTATCACCCTTGCGCACTGTGACTCGCAGATGCCGTTCAACTGAGGGTTTTCCCGAATCCTGTAGCTCGGCAAGAAAACTTTCGACCACCATGACATGCTGTCTGGCAAGCATGTCATGGAAATCGTGGCCAAGAAATTGTGACTGTTTAATACCCAGCAACTCTTCGGCAAAACGATTGACCGTGGTAACCCGGTTGTTCTCGTCCAGGGCGATAACACCGGCGGCGACATTCTCCAGGATGGTTTCCAGGTAATTTCGCTGTTGCTCGCTGGCCAGGCTGGTCTGCTGCAGGGCCTTGTGTGCTTCTTCAAGCTGCCGGTTGGACTTGAGCAGGTCGGACGTCATCGAGTTGAAAGACTCCACCAGTAAACCCATTTCATCATCGGATTCCTTTTCCAGAATAAAGTCGAGGTCTCCTTCGGCTACCCGCCTTGTTGCCTGGGCAAGTTTGTTGATGGGATCGGTGAGCGAACGGGCAATGTAGAAACCGAACCAGATTGCCCCAAACAAAATGAGCAGGGTGATAATTAACAGCATAATAATCAGGCTCACTTTTATAGGGGCCTTAAGCATGATCAACTGGCGGTAGCCAGTGATACCTTCGGATACGGCCTGCATCCTGGAAAGCTGTTCGCTCGGAATCAGGAGGGATGTGACGAGAAAGGCAGAGGAGTCATTCTGATCAGCATATTGTACCGAGCTGATCACCTGGATGAGTTCACCGAGAGCCGTATTCTGGTTAAGGGTTTTCGCTGTGCCCGCTTCTCTGGCCTGGCGCAGGGCTTCCGAGGGAATATAAGGGAGGACAATGGAGAGTAAACGTGGCCCTTTACGCGAGAGTAGTTCCTGCTGATTGTGATCAAGGAGGGTGAGGGCGTCCGGAGCACCCGGAGGGGTTATGGCCAGGGTGCGGGAAAAGAGATTACTTATTGCCTCAGTATTTCTTGCATCAACGGCACCCACTTCAATCAGCGTGGTTATCTGTTTACTGAAACTGACTGCCCGTTGTTCTGTTTCCTGAAAGATCGACTGGGCAAGTTTGAGTGAGGCCTCCAGCGACTCCTCTATCTTTGAGTTGAACCAGTAGTCCATGGAGGTGGAAAGAAATCGAAGGGCAACAAAGAAGAGGATCGACGTAGGTATCAGGGAAAGGCAGACAAAGCTTGCGACAAGCCGGGTACGGAGTTGCGCTCCAAGGATTTTCTGATTGCGGTCAAAAAGTAACTCCACCAGGTTACGCAGGAAAAGGTAGAGCATCAGTAACAGTAACAGGCCATTGATGTTAATCAAGGCAAAAATAAGGACTGTACTGGAAAGAGGCAGATTGAAGTCGCCGGTCAGGAGTCCCTTTTGCAGGTAACCAAGGAGGGGGATCAGCAGGCAGCAAAAGATGATGACATACCGGAAGAGGCGTCGTTTATTGTTCTTCTGTCTCTCGGTAAGCATCAAAAAATAACCGGGATTGGTAAATGTCAGTACCTGAATTCGATGGTACGCCAGTCCGTTTCAATGTTCCAGAGCGAGGTGAAAGGCAGCACGTAATGCATGCCAAGCGGCAAGGTGTTTTCCTCAAGGGTTGCCTTGAGTTCCAAGGTATAGGGTGCGTCAGGAATCAACTGAGAAAGCGCAATGATCTCGACACCATTGAGCTCTGTCATAAGTTGTTTTGCCTCGGTCAGGCTTGACGTGGTAACAACCTGATTGTTGTCTTCATGTTGAATCCGATACTTTTCTTTAAGGCTGTCATACGACAACACTCGGGTAATACTGAGGTCAGCCAGCTCTTTGTCCAGCCAGAGACCACGTATCTGGTGTAATCTGATTGCATAGGTAAAACGCAGGGGCAGGCCACTGTGGAGAGCATCAATCATCTCCTGGATAAAACCGTTTTGTACGGTGGCAAACAGCAGGAGATTGCTTTCCGAGGTCGTGATAATGATGTCAGTGAGCTCAGGTTTACTCTCCTTCGCAAAAACTGTGACAGAAAGCAAAAGAAGACCCAGGATGAGCGGCAGCAGACGCTTCATGAAAATATCTCTTATTCTTCAGGCACACCCGACAATATCGGGGGTATGGATAGTTAACCATTGGTAGCACAAAAATTTATAATATTACCTTGTGAGCAAGCCATTGTCCATGAGAACTGTCGTGGATGACAAAAAACCTAAAAAAGAGTGCCAGCCGGTTCCGGAAGAGAAGGGCAAATGTGCAGCACATTTTTTTGGAAAGGCGCTCCTCCAGTACACATCGACCAGGATAGCTACCCTGCCATTTGTCACCAGTTTCCCCTGTTTTTTTAAACAAGGGTCGAGTATGCTCGCAGGCGTCTGCACAATTGTGGCTACAGCTGCCCTGAGAGTTTCGCAGCTTTTCTGGTAAAAAGATGTAGTCTTTTACTGTGTTCCAACACGACATAGCGATGATAATAATGAGAGTTATAGTATGAAAAACCTGCTTGTTACCGGTGGTTGCGGCTTTATCGGCGCTAATTTTGTTCGCCTGGTCCTGGAATCTGAGGACTGGCGGGTCATTAATCTGGACCAGCTCACTTATGCGGGCAATCTGGAGAATTTGAAAGGACTGGAGGATCATCCCCGCTATCAGTTTATTCACGGTGATATTTGCGATCAGCAAGGTGTTGCTGAGCTTTTTCGCAGGGAGCAGGTGGACGCGGTTGTCCATTTTGCCGCCGAATCACATGTTGACCGCTCGATTCTCGGGCCAGATGCGTTTATTCGTACCAATGTTCAGGGGACCTTAAGCCTGCTCAACGGCGCCAGAGAGTACTGGCTGGGAGAGGGCGGCCAGGCTGATGGACAGCGGTTTGTTCACATCAGCACCGACGAAGTGTATGGCTCGCTTGGAGAACAAGGACTCTTCAGTGAAACAACCCCGTACGACCCCAGATCTCCCTACTCGGCGTCAAAGGCAGCCTCTGATCACCTTGCCCGAGCCTATTACCACACCTACGGGCTACCGGTTCTCGTCACCAACTGCTCCAATAATTATGGCCCATATCAGTTTCCGGAAAAACTGATTCCCCTGACGATTAACAACTGCCTCCTTGGTCGTCCTCTGCCAGTCTACGGAGACGGTGGCAATGTCCGTGACTGGCTGCATGTCCACGATCATTGTGCAGCCATTGTCCGGGTGCTGAAAACTGGAAGGCCTGGCAGCTCGTATAATATCGGCGGGCACAACGAAAAAACCAATATCGAGGTTGTCCGGCTCCTTTGTGATCTGGTCGATGAGCGGGTCGGCCCCATGGAAAACGGACAGGCCCGCCAGTCGTTGATTACCTTTGTCAAGGACCGCCTTGGCCATGACAGGCGCTATGCCATCGACGCGTCAAAGATTGCGGCAGAACTGGGGTGGCGACCAAAATTTTCTTTTGCACAAGGCATTAGTGCAACCGTTGACTGGTATCTGGAAAACAGGCCCTGGATCGAGGCCATTATCGACGGCTCATATCAACAGTACTATCACACCATGTATGGAGGCAGGTAAATGCAGGTTGATGCGACTGATATTCCCGGGGTACTGCTCCTGACCCCAACAGTGTTTGGTGACGAACGCGGTTTTTTCTTTGAATCCTATAATGCCAGACACTGGCAAGAGGCAACCGGCCTGCCACCCGCATTTGTCCAAGAGAATCATTCAAGGTCGAGCCGCTTTGTTCTGCGCGGCCTACACTATCAGATTCATCAACCCCAGGGGAAACTGGTTCGTGTGATCCAGGGAGAGGTTTTTGATGTGGCTGTGGACTTGCGCCGCAGTTCCCCCTCTTTTGGCAGATGGACGGGGGTCCACCTCAATGCCGCCAGCAAACAGCAGTTCTGGATTCCCGAAGGTTTTGCTCATGGATTTGTTGTCCTCAGCGACCATGCCGAGTTTCTCTACCTGACCACAAATTTTTATGCTCCCGAGCATGAGCGGGAGATCTTCTGGAATGATCCGGACCTGGCCATTGCCTGGCCTTTTCAGGGAGAGCCCTTGCTCTCGGAAAAAGACCGTAACGCACCTCTGTTCAAAGATGCCGAGGTCTATCCCTGAAGGGATCTTCTGGCTACTGTTTCTGTGACAACCCGCTGAGGCAAGGAAAACGGAGAGATGCGCCGGGTTACCATTCTACCCGGAGGGAATTGTCTTCAGGGGACACGCTGGCCAGCCGCACCTTGAGGGTGTCACCTACGTCCACAGGGAAGGATGGCTGCCCGGCGAGATCAACGTCAAGGAGACAGTCGGTGAGCAGGAGGCCCACTCTTTTGGGCCCCTTGTTGATTACCAGCGCTCCCACCCGTTCGCCTTCGCTTTTTTGCAAAAACCTGAGAATCCAGTACCGCTGCCGTTGATAGCTGATATTTGAAGCCCGGCTGAGATTTTGCTGAAGAATGCCACAATAGGTACGGCACTCCTCCTGAGAAAACAGCACCCCTTTACCACGAATCATGTGGTTGAGCTGGTGTTGAATAATAAGGTCCAGGCAGCGGCGGATGGGGCTGGTCACCGTGGTATAGCTGTTCACCCCCAGGCCGCTGTGGGGCTTGGGCTGCGGCGTAAGCTCACCTCTGGCGAGAAAGCGCCGCTGTCTGGCAATATCGGCGAGGGTATTCTTTGCCCCGTGGATAATCCTTTTTCTGGCCGGTCCCTGTGAGCGAAACATTCCTGGCACCTCACGGGTGGCGAAATAGTCAGCGGCAAGGGAATTGGCAAGAATCATCATCTCTGCAACAAGCATCCGCGAAGGTGTATCCACCGGACTCAGATAAACCTGCACCGCATCCCTGTCCCTGACATCAATATTGATGTCAGGCATGGAAAGAAAGAGGGCTCCGTTGTCAACCCTGTTCTGTCGCATTCTCGTGGCAATGGCATCAAGTAATCCCAAATCGGGATCATGGTCATGTATCAGTTGATCCGCCTCTCGGTAGGTGAGCTGTCTTCGGATTTCAATAATACCAGGCACAATTCGACTGCGGATTACTTCGAAGCTGGGGGAGAGCTTGACAAGAAAACTGATGCTGGGGCGGACGCGGCCCTGGATAAGGCTGCACAACTCAAGTGACAGTCGTTTTGGGAGCATGGGGATCTGCTCCTCAGGAAAATAGAGGGAAGTGGCGCGTTGCAGTGCCTCCTGGAAAAGGGGATCTTCCGGCTGGACATAATGACTTACGTCGGTGATGTGGATGCCCAGCTCAACGCCATCCTCAAGCTTTTCCAGGTGAAGGGCGTCGTCATAATCCCTGGTATAGGCCCCGTCTATTGTCAGACAGTTGAGGTGCCGCAGGTCCACTCTTTGTGGGTCGGCCTGCAGCTCGCTGAGCTGCGCCTCTTTCATCATGGAGGAATGATTAAGCGTTGCCGAGGTGAATTCAACGGGCTGATCAGAACGCAGCAGTGGCAGGTTGGGGTCCTGTTGCCAGTACCCGGAAGCCACCAGCAGCTGTGCAGGGGCATGGGGAGCGGTTAGCTTCGCCTCTTTGAGGAGCAGGCGGGTAAAGTCGGCTTCGCCTGCCTCATTGCCGTGTATTGCATACTCGGCAACCAACGAGAGACAGTGTTCACGCTCTGGCCATTGCTGAGAAACAGTTCCAGTGTCAAGGATCTCCCTGAGCCTGAGGGCGTTCTCCTCGATGAAACGCTTTTTTTCCGCTTCCTTGCGGCGTTGCTGTTCAAGGTGCTCAACCTGTTCCCGACTGTGTACCGTGACCTGCCCATTTTTGTACTTGAAGTAGAGTCGATCTGTAAAAACGGCCCGGAGAAAGGCAGCGGTACGGTGGTCATCCAGTTCACCGCCAAAGTGCAGTTCAGCGAGAAAACTCGCACTGAACTCTCTTTTCTCTTCCTCCACGGCCAGTTCCCAGATATCGGCAAGGTTAATTGTTTGCTGTAACCTGGTGCGCTCATCTGTTGCTGCCTGGGCGACCTGCATCTGTTCGTCGCGGTTCAGGTCAGGGCTGTGCCGAGTATTTCCGGCAAGCAGCACCCGCGAGTCAGAGAGTTTGACCTCTCTACCGTTCTGGTTGACCAGGTGCAAGCGATTGCCCGAACAGTGGTTAACAAACCCACAGTGGAATCTGCCGCCGTCCATGTATTCTATGAGGCTGCCCGGAACAATCATGTGTCTTGGTGGTTGCGAAGTTGGATCGTCATGGTAAGCTACAGTGGATAGCAAAAATGGAATTTTTTGTCATTAACTTCTTGAGAGATTGGCAAGCCAACACCTGGAGTTGCGCATGGGATCTTCCTCTGTCACTGACGGGCATCGTTCCGGTATTGTCACCCTGCTCGGACCTCCAAATGCAGGCAAATCAACACTGCTTAACCGGCTGCTTGGGCAAAAAATTACCATTGTTACCCCCAGACCCCAGACAACACGTAATCGCATAACAGGAATCATCACCGGCGCTGACCACCAGATAGTTCTTGTCGACACCCCAGGTCTGCACCGGCCCCGGGAACTGATAAATCAGCAGATGGTTCGCGCAGCCATGGAGAGCATCAAGGATGCTGACCTGGCGCTTTTTATCGTCGATGCCGCTGATACGACCCTGCTTGAGCAGGCGGATCGGGCCAGTGAGTTACGTGAATACCTTGTCCAGATCAACTGTCCGGTACTGCTGGTGGTAAACAAAATTGACCTGTTGAGTAGCCAGCAGTGCACCGACATAACCGCCGCCTTTGGCAGACTTCATTCCTTTGCGGCAGTTCAGCCTATCTCGGCGAGCAGGGGTGATAATACAGATCTCCTTTTACGGACACTGGTGGAGATGTTGCCTGAAGGACCGCAATACTACCCAGAAGATATTCCCACTGACGCCAGCGAACGATTTATCGTTGCTGAAATTATTCGTGAACAGGTCTTTCTTAAAACCCGCCAGGAGGTACCGTACAAAACCGCTGTCCTCATCGATGCATTTCAGGAACCCGAGCAGACTGGTCCGGTGATCATCCATGCCTCTATCCTGGTGGAACGTTCCACCCAAAAAGGTATTCTCATCGGTCACCAGGGCCGGATGCTTGCTGATATCCGTACCAGCGCGACTCGGCAGATTGAGCGGTTGCTTGACTGTCAGGTACGCCTACGACTCTGGATAAAGGTAAAAAAGAAGTGGACCGAAAATGAAGCACTGCTTCGCGAACTGGGGCTTGGCTGAGTAAAGCCCCAGTCCCAACGATCAGTTATGGGCAGCGATGTTCAGGCTTTTGAGAATGATCAACGCCGTGCTGAGCTGATTGTCTCTTTCCAGGCGCCTCGCCATATCTTCTTGTATTGCTGGTTTTTCTTCCTCATGCTTGTCAGCATCTTCATTGACAAAATGGCCCGGGAGATCCTGTTCCCGAAGGCCCCTGGTGTCTTGGTGTTCATCCTCGACATATGGCTGCAGGGGGACAACCATATCCGGCTGAATACCCTTGGCCTGAATAGAGTCTCCGCTGGGGGTGTAGTAGCGGGCCGTTGTCAGGCGAATGCCTGACCCGCCTGGCATCGGCAGGATTGTCTGCACAGAGCCCTTGCCAAAGGATTCGGTGCCCAGGACAATCGCTCTTTTGTGATCCTGCAGAGCCCCAGCGACAATCTCCGCGGCACTGGCTGAACCGCTGTTTACCATGAGAACCACAGGGAAATCAAAGGACTCAGGCCCTGGTCCGGCCTGAAAGGTCATGTCTCGGTCCTTGTCCCGGCCCCTGGTGGAGACAATAACCCCTTCATCTAAAAAGATGTCGGCAACCCTTACTGCCTGATCAAGTAGTCCACCAGGATTATTGCGTAAATCAAGGATCATGCCGTTAATTGGCCCAGCCTTACGCAGCTCTTTTATTTCTTTCAAAAAATCATGGGAGGTCGACCCCTGAAAGCTGCTGATTCTGGCATAGATCAACCCAGACTCTATCTCACGGGTCCAGACGGAACGCAGGGGGATGACATCTCGTACCAGGGTGAAATCCTTGAGTTCAGCAAGGCCTTTACGTTGAATGGTAATGGTGACACTGGTGCCCTTTTTTCCCTTGAGTCTTTTTACCGCGTCCATGAGCGACATCGACTTGGTCGACTCTCCATTGATACGGACAATCTGGTCGCCGGCCTGTATACCCTGACGATCCGCCGGAGTGCCTTCGATCGGTGAGACTGCGGTAAGCAGGCCGTCACGAATGGTAATTTCAATGCCAATACCCGTGAAGCTCCCGGTTGCCTCTTCCTGCAGCTCCTGAAAATCTTCAGGGGAAAGATACGACGAGTGTGGATCAAGGGACATGAGCATGCCGTTGATGGCACCCTGTATAGCATTTTCCGGGTCCACTTCGTCAACATAGTGCTCTTGGAGCAACATCAGCACATTGGCAAAATTTTCCAGATTACGGTACACCTCTTGGCGCTGTTGTGCTTCATCTGCGTTGCCAGAGCCAACCCCAGCAGTAACAACGAAAAAACACACGCACACCAGGTGATGGCATCTCATCTTTTTCGCTGCAGAGAAGAGGCAGGCAAAAGAGAGAAATGTTTTTCTAGAGAGGTAAGAGTTGTTACGGCTCATCATTGGGATTGCCTGCTGATAAAGTAGCGGTATACGCTCCGGGTTGGAGCCACAGAAGCGGGTCCAGGGAGGTATCGACATGCCTGATTTCGAAATAAAGCCCATCATTGAACAGGGTCGCCAGCTCACCTGTACTCCCCAGTACCTGCCCTTGTTGAACCTCTTCACCCTCATGAACGGTGAGATGTTCAAAACGGGCTGTCACCGTATAGTACTGCAGGCCATGGTCAATAACAATCATCTTCCCAAAGCCGCGCATATAACCGGCAAAGACAACCTTGCCTCCATACACTGCACGTACCTTGGCCTTGTCCTTAGTCTTGATGGTAATACCTGCGTCAGTTGCCGATATACGGTTTGCCTTACCCGGGTCTTTCCCGCTAAAGGTGTGGACGAGCAGGCCCTCAACGGGTTTTGGTAACTTGCCCTTGTTTAAAAGAAAACCACGGAGGCGCCGCTCTTCACGCTCCTTGAGCTTTAACAGTGTTGCAGCCAGATCAGTTTCCGCTTTTTGCATCTCTTTCAGCGCCTGCTGGTAGAGTCCTTTTCTGGTTCTGATTTTTGCCAGCAGTTCTTCTTTTTCTTTTCGAACCAGCTCGAGTTCCTGCCTCTCCTCGTTGATCTGTTCAAGAAATTTCTGCTGTACAACCTGTTCAAGGATGTGCACCTGTTTGCTCTGGCGGATCTTCTCCGCAGTCTCACGATAGTGGATAATCACCTTTTGGTTATCGTTGAGCATGGCACTGAATGCATCATGAAAAATCATTAATTCCGGTAAATTACGGCGAGAAAAAGTAACATTGAGAAAGCTGACCTTACCGGTAAGATAAAAGGCGCGCAACCGCTGCTGTAAATGTTCTCGCACCGTTGCCCCTTCGGCCATGGCTTGTTCAAGCTCATGTTCCTTGGTACGAATGAGTATCTCCTGGTCAAGGACCTGGTGTTCAAGCTGTGTTATTTTATCAAGACGTGCGCCAATGGATTCGTCGATGCGCTGCAATTCGCTGAGCAGATCTCTTTCCTCACGATCGGCATCGTCAACTTTTTCCTGATGTAAGGCTATCTCCTGACGAATTTTACCGATATGAATGCGAAGTCGTTGAGGTTCACCTGACTCCTGGGCACGGGGCACACCAGCGCATGGCAGTAAGATGGCCACATAGACCAGGAAAAGAAGTGAGCGAAAACGCATCAGAGGTGTTGAATTTTTCTGGTTGAAGAGAGACTGCCACTCGCGCAGAGCAGGGTGGAAACGGCAATAATGCCAACGGTCACGGACGGTGAAAAAAAGCTGAAAGGCAGCATTGCAAACAGGGCTGATCCGGCAAAACGTAATTTAATCCAATTAAATAGCACAAACAGGGCAGCTAGGCCGATACTTGATCCCAGTAACCCCTGAAAGACGCCCTCCAGGAAAAAGGGGAGGCTGATATATTTGTTGGTTGCGCCGATCAACCGGAGAATTTCCAGTTCCTGGAGCCGCGACAGCATTGTCAGACGAATGGTGTGGGCAACCATAAAGGTGGTCGTGAGAATGAGCAGGGTCCCGGAGAGGAGGACAACAATGCGCATCAACTGGATAAAGGCGTAAAACCGCTCAATCCACTCTTTGCCGTACTGTACCTTGAGGACGCCTGGAAGCGTGAGCAGGTACTCGGAAAAGCGTTTGATCTTGGTAAGATTTTCCAGGGAGCGTACCGGGTAGACCTCAATGGAAGGGGGAAGAAAATCGTGCGGCATATCCTCGAGGACATCTGCATCTGGTCCCAATTGTTCGCGGAACCTGGAGTAGGCGGCCTCACTGGAGACAAATTCGATCTTTTCAACCTGATCAAATTTAAGAATCTTGCGCTCGTACTCCAGCTTAAGAGCTGGTGGCGGTGATTCTTCGAGATAAACCACCAGCCTGAGATCATCATCAAGGTGCTGGCCAGTTTTCAGGGCATTGGTGTAAATCAGAAAAAAAAAGCTGAAGATAAGCACAGACAGGGTGACTGTCAGCAGGGTGAGCGCCTGTGCCCTCCAGGTGAGGCCAAGGTTTCGCAGGGTCTGCTGAATAATGGCGGCAAAGAATCCCATGGAAAATATCAGGTAATGGCTCGGTTCAGGGTAGGGGGGTGTTTGTCGGCGCAGAGCAGGCGGCCATCCTGCAGCCGTTCTATCCGTTGGCCGGCGATCTGGAGCAGGGCTGTATCATGGGTGGCGATAACCAGTGTGGCGCCTCGCTGATGGTGCTCGCGAAGCAGCTCCATGACTGTTCCTGTTGTCTCTGCATCGAGATTACCGGTGGGCTCATCAGCAAGGATCAGTTCAGGTTTGTTGGCGAGGGCCCGGGCCAGGGCAACGCGTTGCTGCTCACCTCGGGAGAGTTCGGCCACAGGTGTGTCAAACTTGTGCTCAAGATCGAGGCGTTCAAGCAGTTCACGGGTACGTCGGCGTATGGTGGAAGGACGAAGATAGCAGACCTCCATGGCCATGGCTATATTACTGGCCGCAGTCCTTTTTGGCAGCAGTTTGAAATCCTGATATGCCATGCCGATACGCCGTCGCAGCAAATGCAGCTTGTGCCGGGGAAGTTTTTCCAGGTCCATGCCAGCCACCTCAACCATTCCCTTGCTGGGCCGCTCGATGCGGCAGAGCATCCGCAGCAGGGTGGATTTCCCTGCACCACTCTTTCCGGTAAGCAGGACCATCTCCCCCTGGTGCACGGTAAGAGAGACATTGGTGAGGGCGCTGGTGTCCGGGGGATAGTGTTTACTGACCTTGATCAGGTCAATCATGATTTTGCTGGATGCTGTCCTGGCACTCATGAGAATTTTGCAGATGAGCTGTTACCCCTGTCGCTATCAGCACGTTGAGGTGAGGCAAGGGGTGTTACATTCATTGGTACTTCTCACTATGTATATACCTTGAACGATTCATTTTTCCAAGAGCAAAGAAGAGCAGGGGAAATTGCTGCTCCAAAATCTGGTTTTTCACTGGACGGAAGTCTCCTCCTGCCTTATTCTGCAACAACAAGAAAAATGTTCACTTGCCTGATTTTTCTTGTTTTTCTGTTTAACATTTTCTCCAGGAGATCCCCATGAGTTATCGTGCTGTACTGTTTGACCTGGACGGTACCCTGCTTGATACCCTGTCTGATCTTGCCGATGCCGCCAATCAGACTCTTGCCGCACTTGATCTGCCAGAGCATCCTGAAGAGCAGTATCGCTGGTTTGTCGGAGACGGTCTGCTGGCATTGATGGCCCGAATGCTGCCCGAGTCGCAGCGCACACCTGAAGACATTGAACGTGCCGCGCAGATCTTCAGAGAAAAGTACCGTCATTGCCATAACAATAAAACTCGCCCCTACCCGGGGATACAAGCGATGTTGGCCACTCTTTCCCGTGACAACTTTCCGTTAACGGTTCTGTCAAATAAACCCCATGCCTTCACCCTTATATGCGTACAGCAATACTTTGGTGATCAGGTGTTCTGCCAGGTACTGGGGCAGCGGGACAATGTCCCCAAAAAACCAGATCCAGCCGGCGCCTTTGAGATCGCTGCGGCTCTTGGTCTTGATCCTGCCTCCATCCTTTATGTGGGTGACTCCTCCACTGATATGCAAACAGCAACGGCAGCTGGTATGGATGCGGTGGGTGTCCTCTGGGGATTTCGTGATAAGGCGGAGCTTATTGAAAACGGCGCCCGGTATCTGGTTCATCATCCCGAGGAGCTCGCCGCTCTTGTGCAGACGGGTTCAACCGTAGAGCCCAGGTCGTGAGTTTCCATCCCGAGCTCCTCACCTGGGCAGGGCCACCCGTGATTGGCGCCTTTATCGGTTATCTCACCAACCGGGTTGCCATCCGCATGCTGTTTCGGCCTCTCAGCCCCTGGCACCTTTTTGGTGTACGCCTTCCCATGACACCTGGTGTCATCCCGGCCAAGCGCCATGATCTCGCCGCCAGCATAGGTGAGATGGTTGGAGAGCATCTGCTTACCAGTCAGGAGGTGAAAGCAGCCGTTGCCAGGAAGGCTTTTCAGGAACACCTGCAAGGTATACTCCAACAACGGATTACCCGAGTAAGCAAACGTGATCTCCCTGCTGTGGTAGACCTTGTCCCAGCCCCTCTGCACAGCCACTTTCACCGCGGGGTGCAGATCTTCAAAGAGAGGCTGGCTACCCTGCTTGCTGCCCACATCCCAACGCCGGATTTTCGTGCATCCCTGGAAGAACTGTTCGGGCACCAGATAGAGGCCCTTGCTTGTCAACCACTCAACGAGATAATCGACCCCGAGGCAAGAGCTGCCCTGTATGCCCACTTTAAGCCCTGTATCAAAAAACAGCTTAGTGATCCGGGTACAGCACAGCAGTTGACAAGGTATCTGCAGGCACGCCTCGATGATACCGCAGAACGCGGCCTCACGGTGAATGAACTCCTCTCTTCACCTGTGGGCGAGCTGCTCCGCCATGGACTTTCCAGCCAGGCTCCTTTTTTACTCGAGCGTCTGGGCGCATTGTTGGACGACACCGAGCTGCGCATGAAAATAGTCGATGCTGTGCTGGAAGGCATTGACAACCTACTTGATTCTCTTGGCCCCATGGGGGCAATGGCCAGGGGTTTTTTCGAGCCGGCCATGATGGAGGAGAAAATTACCACCTATCTGGACGAGAAGAAAGAGGATATCAAGGGCTGGCTGCAGCATCCTGAAATTCAGGACAGGGTTTCAGCCCTCTTACAGGAGCGTCTCGACAAGATTCTCGCCGCTCCTGTTGCAGAGGTGCTGTATGGCGTGAGCCGCGACCGGCAACAGCGGTTGATCAATGCTGTGGCAACGCAACTACTTGCTCTTTTGCGAAGTGAAGCCGGTGTCACTGGTCTTGTCTCGTTGCTAAGTGACGGCATTGAGCGGCAGCTGCAGGGTGGCGAGTTGTCCCTTGATGGATTAACAGGAGGAGACAGGGCTGCAACTTCGCGCCTGCGCCACCGCCTCACCACGCAACTGGTCTCGGCACTCCAGGTACCTTGCGCGAGTGCTGCCCTTAAAAATATGAGTGACTCGCTCGTCGATGCCCTGATATCCACAAAAATAGGGGTGCTTCAGCAGGTGTTTCCCGATGAGGTTCAGCAAGAGCTGGCCACCCAGTTGACTGTGGAAATTAACCGGACACTGGTTGAAGAGGTAGCAGGATTACTGCAAGCTCTTGATATCAAGAAGCTGGTGATCCGCAAGGTAGATTCCCTTGACCTCCTGAAACTTGAGGACCTGCTGTTGGCTATCATGCAGGAACAGTTCACCTACATTAACCTGTTCGGCGCATTGCTGGGTTTTTTGATAGGTTGTGCCAATGTAGTGGTACTGCAGCTTGGCTACTGAACTGAGGAACTGTTTTTTCACCAGATACGTGAAAAAAACCACGCGTAATAGGGGTGTTTCGTCAGGGGCAGGGGGCGTTGAGGTCTGGTTGTACTTTGTCAAAAAATATCACGTAACCGCCTGTGATGAAATTGCCTTGCACCCTTAGCTGGGGACACCCGGACAACACTGCTACCACAGCGCTCTCCTAGTGTATGCGTCTACGGCTATACTCTCAGGCCAGGATGACTTTTAAGGCATCCAGGAATCTGGTAACGTTTTCTGGCCTGGCAGAATGTCCCATCAGGCCGATTCGCCAGATTTTTCCAGCCAAAGGTCCGAGCCCGGCACCAATTTCCAGGGTATAGTCCTGCAGGAGTCGGTGGCGGATATCGGCATCATCGACATTTTGAGGGATAACCACTGCGTTGAGCATCGGCAGTCTGCAGGCAGGATCAACGAGCATATGTATGCCCATGGCCTGAAGCCCGTTGACCAGGGCAAGATGGCATTCCCGATGTCGCTGAAAGACCTTTGCTTCACCCTCAGCAAGGATCATGGTCAGGGCCTGGTAGAGGCCGTAGAGCATGTTAACCGGTGCGGTGTGATGATAGGTACGGCTGGCGCCCTCCCAATAGTTCATGATCATGGTGAGGTCAAGGTACCAGTTGGGGACCTTGGTCGAGCGCCGTGAAAGGCGATCTACAGCCTGGCGGGAAAAGGAGAGAGGTGCCAGCCCTGGAGGGCAGGAAAGGCATTTCTGGGTGCCACTGTACAGGGCGTCGATACCCCAGGCGTCCATCAAGATTTCGATACCCCCGAGGCTCGTAACCGCATCCACCAGATAGAGCGTTGCTGTATCACGAAGCAGTTCACCGATTTCAGCAACAGGATTGCACACCCCTGTGGATGTCTCGGCATGAACCACGGCAACAAGTGAGTACTCTTTTTGGCCAAGTTGTCTGCGCACCTCTTCGACAAGTACAGGGGTTCCCCAGGCAAACTCAAGGGTGTCCACTTCGGCGCCAAGCCTCGATGCCAGATCCTGCATCCGTAGGCCAAACACGCCATTGATGAGAATAAGCACCTTGTCTCCGGGTTCTATCAGGTTGACAAAGCAGCACTCCATACCGGCAGAACCTGTTCCGGAAACAGGAATTGTCAGGTCATTTTCGGTGTGGAGAAGTTCTCTGAGCTGCTCTTTTATGCGATCCATGATCGTTATGAAAGACGGATCAAGATGGCCCAGAGTGCTGCATGCCAATGCATTACGTACGTCATCGGCAACACAGGAAGGACCAGGTCCCATAAGGGTTACTGTGTTGATCTCTTTAAGCAGGTTGTCCATTTGTACCTCTCGCGCTGCATGCAGCAGGGTGTAGTGAAGAAAAGTTTTTCTGGCTTTTTGCAATAAAAGGGGAGCAGGCGGATACCAGGCACCGGTGTTTCTTCACGCATCAACGCCTGGAAAGGTTCACGGATAAGCTGGGTTGCTCAGCTCAGCCAAATAAAGCCGCTTGTCCTGGTATGAACAAGGAGCCCAGATGCAGTTCAGCCTGGGCTCCTTGTTGAGCGTTGAAAAGAGGAGATCTTATTCTTCGGTGAGTAGAGATAACTCCACCCGCCGGTTCTGGGCCCGCCCTTCATCGGTGGCATTGTCACCAATGGGCTGCTCCTTGCCATATCCTTTGGCAACAAGCCTGTCAGCTGCGATGCCGCGCTCGACAAGATACGCTTTTACTGCCTGGGCCCGTTGATTGGAAATGAACAGATTGCGTTGATCATCACCGATACTGTCTGTATGCCCGGCTACTTCAAAGCGAGCATCCCCTGCTTTATCGATGATGACCGCAAGCTGATCTAGGGCAAGCTGTGCTTCAGGGGTCAGGTTTGCCGTACCGAACTGAAATTGTACCCCGGTGAGCACCATGTTTGCCCCTGGTTCACAGCCAAACTGGTCAACTTCAGCGCCCGTTGAGGAGCCGGAGCAAAGATCGAGGCGATCAACCACGCCATCATTGTCAGCGTCGGTTTCACACCCTTGGGCAGTAACCTGTGCCCCTGCTGGAGTATCAGGACAGGAGTCATCAGCATCACTGATACCGTCACCATCACTGTCAAGAGTTTTCTGCTCAGCCGACAGCTGAGCTGCTTTGCCCTCGGCGAGTTCAAGCTCGAGCGAGGCCAGCACCTCTTTCAGCTGCTCGATCTCGGCATCTCGCTCTACCAGAGTATCGCGCAATGAGGCAACCTGACCAGATAACTCTTCACCGGTTGCCTTAGCGGCTGCCAGTGCTTCGGCCATGGTTCCTGCCTCAGTGGTTAACTGGCCCATGCGGTCAGTGTCAGCCGTCCGCGCTGCCTGCATGGACGCCAGGTCATCTTTCAGCTGGGTCAACTGCGATGATAGTTCCTTATTACGGGTGATTGCCTGTTGTAGCTCGTTGTTGATGGCTGTATTTGTCTCGTTTGCCGCGGTCTGTTCACCTTCGAGCTGGGTAATTACCGCTTGGGCGGCCTCAAGTTCAGCGTTGACTGCAGCCGTGCTGGCACCTTCCTTTTCCTCGAGCATCGCAATGGTAGCTTCATGCTCCTTGATTTGTTGCTGACTTGCTGCAAGTTGCTCGGTGACAGCCTGAACCCTGGTAGCAGACTCTGTCTGTAAGGCCTCAAGCTCTTTTTTGGTTTGTTGAAGGGCCTGAGAGGTAGTTTCAAGCGTGGTTTGCAGCTGTTGGCGTTCTTCAACTTGTAAGGTGGCAGCTGCAAGCTCTTGGGCCAGTTCTTCTTCCCTGGTCTTGGATGAAGAGATCTCTTCCTGAAGAGGTGCAACAAGGCCTTCAAGTTCGCTGACCTTTGTGGCTGCGGCGCTCAGTTCACTCTCTTTTTCGGCTAAACGAGCCTCAAGGCCGGTGATCTGCTCCTGGAGGGTGTTCATGTTGGTCAGCGCTTCTCCAGCCTCTGCCAGGGCTGCCTCTTTTTCGGCGAGCTGCTGCTGCAGTGGTTCCAGATTTGTAATCTGGGCTTCTATTGCCGTATTTTTTTCCTGGAGTTGAGCCAGCTGTTCCTGTAAAGAGCCCATGAGTGTCGCAGTGATCCCCTTGTTGACCTGAAGGGTCTCCACTTCTGTGACAGCTGAGGCCATCTGCATCTTTGTGGTGCTGAGTTCTTCTTCCAGGGCAGCCTTTGTCTCCAGGACCTCGTCCATTGTCTGCAACTTGGCTTCACTGGCCTCAAGTTTTGCCTGGGTTTCGGTTAGAGAGCTCTGGGCCATAATCTCAGCAGACTCAAGTTCTTCAATGCGGGTGTTTGCAGCCTGCAGTTTCTGGTTAGCGTCTGTTAACTGCTGGGTAATGCTGTTGTTCTCTGCGGCCAGTGTTGAGTACTGCTCTTCGAGTCCTTCAACTTTCTCTTGCTGCTGCTGGTATTCGGCCCTTAACGAGACAAGCTCTTTGTTGCCCTCTTCAGCCTCAGCCAGGATTGTTTGCAGTTCATCTATTTTTTGTTCGCGTTCGGCAAGCGCTGAGGCCAGTTGTTCGGCCTGATCTTGGGCCTCGGCCTCAAGCTGTTCTACCTGCTGCTGTGATTCGTCAAGCGCAGCTTGCTGTGTGGTCAGCTCAGTTTCAAGTACCTCGATACGGGCGGTCAAGGGAGCAACCTTTTTTTCTCGTTCCTGACCATACTTGAACATGGCCTCAGCCTTGAGTTCTGCTTTTTTCAGCCTTTCCCGAGTAAGAATCAACTGTGCAGAAGCCTCGCGCAGGCGTGCCTTTAGTTTGCCATTTTCCGCAATATTGTCTTGAAGGTCCTCTTCCTGGAGGAGAACCGTCTTACCCTGTTCTTCGGCGAGCTCCCCTTTGGCGGCGCCATAGAGGCGTGCTTCGTTTAAGGCCGCTTTTAGTTTTTCCACGGTTATCTTGGCGGTCTCCAGGGCGGTTGAGGTTTCCTGGTATTTTGCCGCCAGGGTCTGAATACGGGTATTGGCTGTTGCAAGGCCGTCATTACTGGCTTTTAACTGCTCCTCGGTGTGTTGCAGTTGTGCGGTGGTATCGTCCTTGAACTGCTCAAGCTCTTTCAGGAACATTGTCTTTTCGTCCTGCAGAGCTTTCACCGCCTGGGCTGATACCTGCAGTTCATTGCGAAATCTTTCACGGTCCTGTTCAAGTATGGCGGCAATCTCTTTTTGCTGCTCTAAGGCCGCCTGCAAACCGGCAATCTCCTCCTTGTTGGCAATCAACTCGAGATTGGCCTGATTGAGGAGGGTAAGCGGTTGTTTCTTCTCTTTTTTTGTTCCTTTCTCTTTTTCCGGTGGAGGGCTCGGGACGACAGCCTCTGGAGAGGTGGCAACCTGAGGGGTAGCGTGATCAGTACCCTTGTGCACCGGCACTTTTTTCTCTGTATGCACGGCTGTGGAGTGGTGCACTGTTGGTTCATTCTTGGCAGTGGCCTTACTTTTCTGTTCGCCATGATACAGGGCTATGATCAGGTACAGCACTGCGCCAATTCCAATGAGTAAAATAGTTCTCAACTTCATAAGTTCTCTGCCTTTTTAGGTTGAGCGGATAGAGGCCCGGTGATTTTCTCCCGAGCCGACAGGATGAATTTTGCTGCTATTAAACGGGCTTGAGAATCATTGTCGCCAGCGGCGGCAGTGTGAGCGTCAGGGTGTGAGGCTGCCCGTGATGGGCCTCAGCAACGCTTGTGAGCTCACTATTGATGACATTGCTTCCCCAATATACATCAAGATCAGAGTTGATCAGTTCACGGTATCTCCCGGCCCTGGGAACACCTATCGCGTAGTGCAGGCGGACAACAGGGGTAAAATTACAGATTACGACGAGAAAGTCATCAGGATTCTTTGCAAATCGCAGAAATGTCAAGACAGAGTTATCTGAGTCATTGGCATCGATCCATTTGAAACCACTCCAGTCAAAATCATTTTCGTACAGTGACGGCTCTGTCTGGTAGACTCGATTGAGATCCCGGACAAAGCGCTGCATTCCTTTGTGATTTGGCGAGGAGAGCGCTTGCCATTCAAGACCGTTGTCATAATCCCATTCCTGCCACTGGCCAAACTCCCCGCCCATGAACAGCAGTTTTTTGCCGGAATACGTCCACATGAATCCGAAATACGCCCGAAGATTGGCAAATTTCTGCCATTCATCACCGCTCATCTTCCCCAAAAGTGCACCTTTGCCATGAACGACCTCATCATGGCTGAGCGGTAAGACAAAATTCTCGTGAAAGGCGTAGAGCATGCCAAACGTCATCTCATTGTGGTGAAAACGGCGGAACAGAGCATCTTTTTTCATGTAACTCAGGGTGTCGTGCATCCAGCCCATGTTCCATTTGAGGCTGAATCCCAGACCGCCGAGGTAGGTCGGCCGTGACACCATGGGCCAGGAGGTCGATTCCTCGGCAATTGTCAGGACACCAGGAAAGATGCCATGAACGACCTCGTTGGTTTTACGTAGAAACTGGATGGCTGCAAGATTTTCCCGGCCACCGTGCTCATTGGGAACCCATTGATCCTCGTTTCGGGAGTAGTCCAGGTAGAGCATAGACGCCACCGCATCGACCCGCAGGCCATCAAGATGATACTTGTCGAGCCAGAACAGGGCGTTGGAAATCAGGAATGCCCGTACTTCGTTGCGGCTATAGTTAAAGATCATGGTTCCCCAGTCCTGATGCTCGCCCTGGCGGGGATCTTCATGGGCATATAGCTGGGTTCCATCAAAGCGGTTGAGCCCGGAACTATCCTTGGGAAAATGGGCAGGAACCCAGTCGAGAAGAACACCTATACCGTTCTGGTGACATTGATCGATAAAGTACATGAAATCGTCTGGGCTACCAAAACGGCTGGTAGGGGCAAAAAAGCTGAGCACCTGATACCCCCAAGAGCCGTCAAAGGGATATTCGGCAATGGGGAGAAGTTCGATATGGGTGAACCCCATCTCAAGGATATAAGGGATAAGGGTGTCAGCCATTTCACGATAGGAGAGATAGCGAAGGCCCCAGTGCTCATCGGGTTCCTTTCGCCACGAACCAAGATGCACTTCGTAGATAGAGATTGGCCTTTCCAGGCTCTGGAGCTGTGCGCGGCGATCCAGCCATTGCTGGTCATGCCACTGGTAGCTGTCCAGATCCACCACTACCGATCCGGTGCGTGGCCGCTCTTCAGTGGCAAAGCCGTAGGGGTCGGTCTTGTCGAGCTCTTCTCCCTGCCCGGTGACGATGCGGTACTTATAGACGGCATGCTGCGTGACGCCGGTGATAAAGACACTCCAGATACCCGCATCCGAGGAGTACATTGGATGTGCCGAGGCATCCCAGTCATTGAAGTCGCCTATCACCGAAACTGCGGTCGCGTTAGGGGCCCAGACCGCAAAGACAACCCCAGGGGTGTCATCAAAACAGTGCAGGTGCGCCCCCAGTTTTTCATAACTCCGTTCGTGGGTACCTTCGCCGTACAGGTAACGATCAAAATCGCTGAGCCAAGACTGTGGCACCTGTCTGGCGAGGTATTCGGTGTTCATGGCGATATCCTGTCTTGACGTTAGCGTGGGAGCGCAGTGGCCAGCATACTGTATCCTCGGCCGTATGTCATGTGAAAATGCGTTAACAGGGTGAGCGCTCAGGCGCAGTGCTTGAGAATATCCATAACAGTTTCAAAGGGATACTCTTTTAACCGCCAGCTACGTGCCAATCCCTTGGTGTTGTCAGCAATCAGGGCAAACTGGTCGGCGGCAATGTCTGTTTGCCCAAGTGTCGTTGGCATACCGATCTTTGCTAACCATGCTGTTAGTAGCGTGATGGTAAGGTCAGCCTGTTCAGAGAGCGTTGATGGCGGTGCCTGCTTCGGAAAAAATATCTTTCGACCAAGATCGGCAATGCGTTCAGGCGCTGTGCTCCTGCGCCAGGTAAGCCAGCCTGGCATGACCATGGACAGGCAGCTGCCATGGGGTAGGTTATACAGGGCCCCAAGGCTGTGGGCAATAAGGTGCATGGGAAAACCGACCCTACCAAGACCAGCTGCAGGCAAGCCACTTAAGGCCAGGGAACTGCACCAGAGCAAGGCTGCCCGTGCCTCGTAGTCCTCGGGTGCAGCAAGACATTTTTCGCAGGCAGCCATCACCGAGCAGACGATGCCTTCAATGAGTCGATCCTGGACAGGGGCTTGTTCGCCGGTGGTAAGGTAGAATTCGAGAACATGAGCGATAATGTCGGTTGCACCGCAAGCTGTCTGGTGCGGAGGTGTCGAATAGGTGAGAGCCGGATCAAGGATTGAAACCCGGGGAAAGAGCAGGCGATGGCCAAAGCCAAACTTTTCGCCGCGCTTGTCATGGGTAAGCACCATACCGTTATTCATTTCCGAGCCTGAACCGGCAAGCGTTGGTACGAGCACCACTGGAAGCGTAGATTTAAGAGACTTTTTGCCGTTGAAAAATTTCCAGACATCATGTTTGGCACCATAACCGGCCGCTATGGCCTTGGCCGTATCCATTGACGAGCCACCACCCAGGCCGACTATCACATCGACCTGTTGCCTGCCCGCCAGGTCAATCCCCTGTCGCACATGCGAGAGCAGGGGATTGGGCACTGCGCCACCAAAATGTACTGGTGTCACCCCTGCAGTGATGAGCAGCTGGTCAATGTGGTCAATCAGTCCACTCGTCAGTGCATGCTTTCTGCCAAAGACCAGCAAGGCGCGTGAGCCCAGCTGGGCGACCTCTGCTCCTATCTGCTCAAGTCTGCCATGGCCGAAAAGAATTTTTGCAGGATTGTGAAACGTAAAATCTTGCATGACGCTTTACCCCTGCTGCTTTTTCAGGCGTTTTTTCTGAAGAGATTCAAAAAAACGCAGGCCAAAAATGTAGAACAGCAGTCCGAAAGGCAGAGCCAGCAGCAGACCACCGGTGGTCATCACCAAGAGGGTATCGACGCCGAGGGAGGAAATGGTCTGCCAGGCATGAATCAGGCCGTCAGATCTGAGCTGGTTGAGCAGGCCTTCCAGTTTTTTCCAGGTCAACCTGTGGGGAAAGATCAGATCACCAAGCCACCAGGCTGCATAGTAATGAAGCGCAAAGGTGAACGGATTACTGACAATTGTGGCGGCAATGATCCCGGCTATGGTGCTGACACGAAACACCATTGTCGTGCCAATAATCAGCACGGTGTGAAAGGGCAGGGTCGGGGTCACGCCGATTGCAGCCCCCAACGCAGCACCAAGCGCAAGAGATCGGGGTGAACCTCGCAGCCGCTTGAAACGAAGAGCTAAATAGTTGATTTTTCTTCGTATGTCTAGCTTTTTCCTCATGGGCGCTCTCCGCCCGGGGCATCCATGGTATCTGCCACCTCACGGGTAAGTCGGACATAGGCTTCCGGTTCCAGGACACCGGCCCTTGCCGACGGGTTAATTGCCGCCCTTGTCATGGCGGCAGCGAGATCAGCAGAGGACAACAGGCCAGTGCTGCCAAGGGAGTTTTTGAGTGTTTTTCTTCGCTGGCCAAAGGCAGCGTTGACAAGTTTTTTAAACAGCACAGTATCCAGATCACCATACAGGCGGTGGCGCTGTTCCCGGGAAAAAAAATCCAGACGAACCACCACAGAGTCCACCTTAGGCCGTGGATGGAATTCGGCAGCCCCCACCTTCATGAGAAGGGTAAGGCGTGCACAGATGGCCAGCAGCACTGTTGGCACGCCATACTGTTTGGTGTTCACCCGGGCAAGTAATCGTTCACCAACCTCTTTTTGCAACATGAGGACAGCGTAGTCCATGCAGTCACAGTACTTGATGAGGCGAAAAAGAAAAGGTGAAGAGATGGAGTAGGGCAGGTTGGCAATGAGCTTGAGTGGTCCACCGGTGTCGTCGGCCAAGGCAGTGAGATCGGTTTTCAGCACGTCTTCGTGGCGCAGCTCAACATGACCTGGCAGGTCCTGATGCTCCCGGTGCATCCGGATAATACCGGCATCGGCTTCAAACCCGATAACCCTGGAACAGGTATCTGCAAGCGGCAGGGTAAGGGCACCAAGCCCGACACCGACCTCAACGACAGTGTCGCTCTCCTGCACACCGGCGAGGTCAACAATCCGCTCAGCAGTATGCCGGTGAACCAGAAAATTCTGCCCTAATCTTTTTGTAGGGGCAAGCCCCTGCTTTTGTAAAAGTGTGCGCGTGTTGTGGTACATTGGTATCAGATAAGGGGTGACCGGGGATAGGCATCAGCGTCAGGGTCGAGAACGTTGCCCTGGAGGAACCGGTGATATCCGGCCATGCCGATCATGGCGGCGTTGTCTGTGCAGTACGCCGGCCTGGGGACAAAAAGACGTAATCCCCGGCGACTACAGTGGTCGGCCAGCTCTTCGCGCAAACGCATGTTAGAGGCAACCCCGCCGCCAAGCACAACGTGACGGTGCTGAAGAGCCTCGGCAGCGGTGATGGTTTTGGTCACCAGCACATCGACAACTGCCTCCTGGAAGGCGGCACAGATATCTTCCTCAGGGACTGCCAGGTCCTGTTGCCGGTAGTTGTTAACGCAGTTGGCCACCGCTGTTTTCAGACCACTGAAACTGAAGTCCAGGCTTTCCTTGCCCATCCATGCCCGGGGAAATTGACAGGCTTGAGGATCTCCCCGTGAGGCCAGGGCACTTACCGGTGGACCTCCGGGATAGCCGAGATTCAGGAGCTTTGCCACCTTATCAAAGGCCTCTCCAGCAGCGTCGTCACGGGTACGGCCAAGCCGCCTGAAGTCAGTGGGGCTAAGCACTTCGAACAGACTGGTGTTCCCCCCTGAAACGATAAGGGCAGTGTAGGGAAAATCAGGGTGTTCATCTTCGAGAAAACAGCTGAGTAGATGACCGGCCATGTGGTCAACACCGACACAGGGGATGCCTCGGACCAGGGACAGTGTTTTTGCAAAAGTCAAGCCAACCAACAGAGACCCTACCAGCCCCGGTCCCTGGGTAACCGCGATCAAGGCAATTTTTTTGAGGGAAACCCGGGCTCGAACAAGGGCCTCCTCGACCACCGGACAGATCATCTCCACATGTCGACGGCCCGCGAGTTCCGGGACAATACCGCCAAAACGCGCATGGATCTCATCCTGGCTGCTGATAACGCTCGACAACACCAGCTGATCAGCTTTGAGTACCGCAGCTGCGGTGTCATCACAGGAGCTTTCTATGGCCAGGGTGTACATGGATCAGCTTGCATTCGTTCGTGTTCAGTGGTATTTATTGAAGTTCTGCTTTTTTCACTGTCAGCAGGAGCAGTGCTGCCTACAGGCCTAAGAGGTTCACATTACCTTAAAAAGATACTTCATGAGTGAAAAAATATCCAGGTTACAGTCAACACAAAACAGTCTCGTTGATCTCTTTGAACGATCCATCAGCTACCTGAGATTATCGATTACAGATCGTTGTAACCTCACCTGTCTCTACTGCGTACCCGAGGAGTCCGATGACGGCCCCTGCAAGCTTAGCCATGGTGAACTGCTCTCCTTCGAGGAGCTATTGCGGGTCGTTCATGTGGCTGTGGACATGGGCATTAGCAAGGTCCGCCTCACCGGTGGAGAACCTCTCATCCGCCGCAATGTTCTCAGCTTTATCGGCGAATTAGGCCGCATTAAAGGACTCAATGATATCCGCCTAACCACCAATGGCGTTCTCCTGGATCGCTATGCACAAGCACTGGTGGACGGCGGTGTTACCAAGGTGAATATCAGCCTCGATACACTGCGGCGCCAGCGTTTCGAGAAGATAACCGGCTATGACCTCTTTGATCAGGTCTGGCGGGGCATTGAGCGATCATTGCATGCCGGTTTTGCCCTGGTTAAGCTTAACGTCGTGGTTATGCGCGGAATTAATGATGATGAAGTTCTTCACTTTGCCGAATTATCACGAAAAAGACCACTGCAGGTCAGGTTTATAGAATTTATGCCTATTGGTGACTTCAGTCGCTGGAATAAAGAGATATATGTGTCCACCGATGAACTTCTTGAGCGGTTGTCACGCCATGGTGAGCTTGTTCCTGCCCCCAGAGGAAAGGCAGACGGGCCGGCCAGGATATATCGGTTTGGGCAAAACCCTACTGGAAATCTCGGGTTCATCAGTCCGTTGAGTCATAAATTCTGTGATCGTTGCAACCGTCTGCGACTCACCAGCGAGGGCAGACTTCGTTCCTGTCTGTTACATGACGCTGAAGTTGATTTGCGAAAAGTGCTCCGTAGCGGTGGTGGTACTTCCGAAATTCGGGAGGCGCTGCTCACTGCCATCCGTAACAAACCGCAGGAGCATGGCCTCATGAAACTTCAAGAGATAGATGGTGGCTCATGCCATGGGCGTATGTCTCGTATCGGTGGCTAGCAGGTTTTATCTGCACAGAACAGTCGGAGTTAGCAATGGTTGTTCGACCGAGGCAGGTATAGATAGGTACACGACCCGTAACTATAGGTAACTTTCCGAAAAATCCTTATGAACAGCTCTTGATTTGTTGGGAGAAAAACCCTATATCCAAGAAAAAGGACTGTCTTTTCGTTCTGCTAGCGGCACGATTGGTTTGAACAATGTTTGTGGTTGAAAAATTCAACGGAGGATATCAATGATCGCCATCTGCGAAGAGTGCTCGAAAAAATACAATGTCGATGAGACTAAGATTAAGAGCAACCGCGCAAGATTTGCCTGTTTTGAGTGCGGGCATATGATCATTGTGGTTAAACCGGAGCTCATTACGGCAATACCTGACTCGAAAAACGGTGTTGCGGCGGACACCGGAGAGTAGTTGCCAGGACAAGGGGTACTGCAGTCCTTTTTTTGCCTGTCATATCGTCAATGTGGTACCGTGGTAAGCAAGGTCATCACATGCTATTCTGATCCGCAATGCTTTCATGGACAGGGATAGTTTGTTCGAAACACACCGTTGAAAAAGGAAAAATGCGGTATTCCTAAGAACTCGTTACCATTCTCACCTAAGGTATGGTAGGATAGCGTCCATGTGACCGTCCGTTATTGAAGCCCAGGTATTTAGAGCAGGTAACTGCTTTTGATTTTTCTTTGATCTGTACATGCTAATCCCAAAAGAGAAACCCTACTTAGAGGGATTGAACAGTTATTATCTGCATCTCGACAAGTTCGTGGAACACCTGCAAGGAGAGATGGGATCTGGTTGCCTCTACTTAAAAGGAGTTACCAAGGAACTGCTCGTCTACTTTGACGAGGTGGAAATTGTTCGAACCATTGTTCAGGAGCATCGCCACCAGTGTGAAACTCATCCCTCTCTTGCGCCCCTCCAAGAAGCACTGAAGACAGACAACTTTACTGTCAAGGTTTTTTATCTTGGTGCCAATGCCATTTTTTTCTGGGGACAGCTGCCGCAATTCCAGCGGGCCAAGGCATCGTTGAACTCTGAAGAAATTCCACTGCCTGATCTTATTTTTCGTCTGAAACAAAAAAAGTTCTCCGGATTTATTGATGTCACCTTGCTCAAGAAGAAAGAAAGCTGCCTGGTGTTTTTTCATGAAGGTCGCAGGGTAGGGGGGTCCTACTCTTGGGGTAAGGGAGGGCTCAGTACCTCTGACGAGGATTACAACTGGTTGTTATCAAAATTACAGGTTGATGAGGGTGTTTTCTCTTTTGGCTCTTTTCTTGAAAATTTACAACAAAGAAAAAACAGCAAAAAAACGGTAAAAAAGATTAACACTGTTAAAGCAACACCTTCAGAGCCAAAAAAAAGCCTGCAACCCGCACTTGAGGAGTTTCTCTATCTGTACTCACAATCCATGCAGGAGGGGGCCTTAAAGGCTGACCCGATTATTTTGTTGAGGGAACGATTTCTTGAGCGTGTTGATGAGTACCCGTTTCTTGACCCCTTTATGGCGACCTTCGAATATACCAATGGTGTTTTCCACTTCAGTGACAATGTTCCAGAGGACGATATTGCCAGGGCAATTGTTATCTGTGTGTGGGATGTGGTCTGGGCCAACCGTGCGGAACGGATTTTTCAGAAGGTTATCAAAAATATGTCGAACAAAGAAGCTTTTGATGAAAGGGGGATCCCGTTTATCGGGTAATGAGGACATCGTCCGTGCCAAGAGATTACCCGGGCAAGCAGCAGCCTAAGTAGCGCGTTCCATTTGTCACTCAGTTTTCTTGCTGATTAGCCATCACTTCGTCACACACAAAGCTTGCCGCGGTTTTTTGCTCCTGGCGGCAAGCTGACCGCAGGCAGCACTGATATCGGCACCTCGGCTCTGGCGGATGAAAACAGTGTGCCCCTTGTCTCGTAAAATCTTTTGAAATGTCAATACGCGTGCACGGTCAGGGCTTTTAAAAGCCTCTTTGTCTGTGGCATTGACCGACAACAGGTTGATCTTGCAGGGCAGCCCGTGCAAGAGTTTTGCCAGGGCCAGTGCATCACCGTCGTTATCGTTGATCCCGTCGAACAGGGTGTATTCTATCATGATCCGCTGGCGTTTCTTGCGCGGAAAATCATGGCAGGCCTGGAGAAGAGCTTCAAGTGGATATCGGCGATTCACCGGCATGAGTTGACTTCTGACCTCATCGTTGGTGGCATGCAGGCTTACGGCGAGGTTGACCTGGGTTTTACGGCCCAGTTCAAGCATCTGCGGAATGAGCCCGCAGGTGGAAACGGTGATGCGCCGTGCAGAAAAGTCCAGGCCTCTCTGCTCGGTGAGGAGAGAGATGGCACTCAGTAAGGGCGTTATGTTGGCCAGGGGTTCTCCCATCCCCATGAAGACCAGATTGGTCAGGGGCGGCAGCCCCTGGGCTATGAGCCAGTCCCGTACCGCACAGACCTGATTGATAATCTCGGCAGTGCACAGATTACGGGTAAACCCCATGGAGCCGGTACAGCAAAAAGAGCATCCCATGGCGCAGCCAACCTGGGTGGAGAGGCAGAGTGTGCTGCGGTCCTCTTCTGGAATGAGGACCGACTCGATCAGCTCTGCGTCATCAAGACGGAAGGCAAATTTAGCCGAGCCATCTCTTGACCGCTCAACCTGGAAGGATTCAAACCTGCTGATACAGGCATATTTTTGCAGGACTTCACGAAAGACCTTGGCAAGATCGGTCATCTCATCAAAGCCGATTTTGCCGGGCCGGTATATCCACGCCAACAGTTGCCGTGCCCTGAAATCAGGCTGCCCCAGGGAGCGAACAAAATCAACCAGCTGATCCTGGGTCAGGTTTTTCAGGTCTCTCTTGGGCTGATTCATGGACAGTATCTGGCAGGGGGAGCAGAGCAGGACCTCAGGCAACCCTGCTCCACTCCGGAAGAATTCACGTATAAGAGGTACGAGGGGGCCTGCCCTCACCTGAAAGGGTGTGATGCGGCAAAACTGTTTCCTGGTATTTCAGTTTTCAGCTATTGCTGGCGGCAAAGGTAGCCATGAACTCCACCAGTTTTTCCACACCTTCAACCGGAAAGGCATTGTAGATTGATGCCCGGCAGCCGCCAATGGACCTGTGCCCCTTAAGGCCATCCAGGCCCTGAGCCGCGGCCTCGGCAATAAAGGCAGCCTCAAGTTCCGGGGAGGGAAGATTGAAGCTGACGTTCATCAGTGAACGGGAATCAACTCTGGCGTGGCCCCGGTAAAAGTCTGTTGCATCAATGGCATCGTACAGAATTTTTGCCTTTTTCGCATTCACCTGAGCAATGGCCTCAACCCCTCCCTGTTCTTTGAGCCAGCGCATGGTTCGCCCAATCACATAGATGCCGAAGCAGGGAGGCGTGTTGAACATGGAGTCCTTGTCAGCGTGCGTCTTGTATTTAAGCATGGTGGGGACAGTGGCAGCAGCACGTTCCAGCAGGTCATTGCGGATGATCACCACGCAGACACCGGCTGGTCCCATGTTTTTCTGGGCACCGGCAAAGATAATGCCAAAGCGGTTGACGTCAACAGGCCTGCTGAAAATATCTGAGGACATGTCCGACACAAGCATAGTATCGGTGGCTGGCATGGTCCTGAACTGGGTACCGTAGATGGTGTTGTTGGAGACAAAATAGAGGTATTCGCTGTCTGCATCAACGACATAGTCATGCTCTGCAGGAACATGATTGAACGCATCGGCTTCACAGTCATAGGCTACCTGCACGTCACCAAAGAGCTTCGCCTCTTTGATCGCCTTTTTTGACCAGGCACCGGTGTTTAGGTAGGTGGCCTTTTTCCCTGGCCCCAGTAAATTCATGGGAATCATAAAAAACTGGCTGGAAGCACCACCCTGCAAAAAGAGCACAGAGTATGTATCAGGGACATGGAGCAGCTCCCTGATGAGATGCTGGGCTTCTTCAGCAACGGCCATGAACTCTTTGCTGCGATGACTGAGCTCGATGAGCCCGATCCCCTTGTTGTTGAAGTTCACCACATCTCTGCCTGCTTCTTGCAGGACAGGGTAGGGGAGGGTGGCTGGTCCGGGACTGAAGTTATAGATACGTTCAGGCATGACGGTATTCCTCTTTTTGACAGGTATGGTTTTGCCGAAGGGCTTCGTAAAGAACAATCCCCACGGTCATGGCGAGATTGAGACTGCGGATGTTCGGGTTTGTCATGGGGAGGGTATAACAGCGGTCTGCATACAGCGCAAGAAGTTCTTCGGGAAGCCCTTTGGTTTCCCGGCCGAACACGAGGTGATCCCCCGGAGAAAAGCGAGCCTGTGTGTAGGGACGCTCGGTTTTAGTGGTAAAGAGATAGAGGCTGTTTTCCGATTGAGCTTCCAGGTACTGCTCAAGAGTGTTCCAGTGACGAATAGTCACCTGCGGCCAATAATCAAGCCCGGCACGTTTCAGGTGTCGGTCATCCACACTGAAGCCCAGCGGATGTACAAGGTTGAGGATGGAATCGGTTGCCCCGCATAGACGAGCTATGGAACCGGTATTTGGTGGAATTTCAGGCTCGACAAGCGTGACATTAAAGGGGAGGGTGGATGGTTTACGGCGTGTTGACACTGCAGGTCTCCGGTAATCACTCGGATTCAGGTTGCAAAATTACGGTTTCGCTTTACATTGAGAGGTTGCTGTGTCCCTGTGAACCTTGCTTTTCTACAGCGACACTGTCAGTTAAGGGATCTTGCAGAAACCAGTTTTTTAAGAGACAAGACACCATAGGCAACAGGTGCAGAGCTGGATGCTGTGCACCTCGTATACCGCAACCGTCCAGACTATTCTTGGGTATGTCTTGTATCTCTGCAACCAACCTCTCCTTGATCCTCATGACTCACCTCTAGTCTTTTAACCGGAAACTCATGAACCAGACAATCGAAATATACGACACAACCCTGCGAGATGGCACGCAGGCAGAAAACTTCAACCTTTCAGTGGACGATAAGATCAAGATCACCCAACAGCTTGATGATCTCGGTGTTGATTTTATCGAAGGAGGCTGGCCGGGATCCAACCCTTTATCGGTCGAATATTTCCTGCGGATGCGACGAATCAACCTGCAGCGAGCGAGCCTTGCCGCCTTTGGTTCCACACGCCATTTCCGAAATACAGCCGAAAGGGATACTAACCTCCAGGCTCTCCTCGATTCGGGTGCCCCGGTACTTACCATTTTTGGCAAGAGCTGGGATATCCATGTAACCGATTCACTGCGAATCGAACTTGACGACAATCTTGCCCTTATTGAAGAGTCACTGGCCTACCTTAGGCCCAACGTGGATCGTCTTATCTACGATGCTGAACATTTCTTTGACGGTTTCAAGCACAATCGCGATTATTGCCTGTCTACCCTGGTGGCGGCCATCAGCGGTGGTGCTGACACCCTGGTTCTCTGCGACACTAATGGTGGTACCTTACCCCATGAAATAGGCCCTGTTGTCAGGCAGGTTCAGGAGCTGCTCAGCGAAAAGGGCGCAGCGGTGACCCTGGGAATTCACACCCACAACGACACTGAGAACGCGGTTGCCAATGCCCTGCTGGCCGTGGAACTGGGCGTCCAGCACGTTCAGGGCACAATCAACGGCTTTGGCGAGCGGTGCGGCAATGCCAACCTGACCTCCATTCTGCCGGCACTGGTCTTCAAGATGCACCGCACCTGCAAGGCGGGTCCGCAGATTGAGCATCTGTATTCGACCTCTCGCCTTATCAATGAACTGGCCAACCTGCCAAATAACCGTTACCAACCCTATGTGGGTGAATCTGCCTTTGCTCACAAGGGCGGCATTCATGTAAGCGCTGTCCAGCGAAATCCAGTAACCTATGAACATATTCAGCCGGAAAAAGTGGGCAATGTCCGGCGTGTAGTCGTCTCAGACCAGGCCGGTCGCAGCAATATTCTGCACAAGGCACGCAAGTACGGTATTCAGTTGGAAGCTGATGATCCGATGATGTCTTCAATCATCAGCGAACTCAAGCATCTTGAAAACCAGGGGTACCAGTACGAGGCAGCTGAAGCAAGTTTCGAGCTGCTCATGCGCAGAGCCCTGGGACTCCAGCGCCGCTTTTTCACGCTGGCAGCCTTCAGGGTGATGAATCACAAGTATGATATCGACAAAGATCCGTTCACCGAAGCAACCATCAGGATTACGGTGGGTGGCAGGGAGGTACATACCGCTGCCATGGGAGACGGGCCAATTAACGCGCTGGACAAGGCCATGCGGGCTGCCTTGACACAGTTTTATCCTATTCTTGAAGAGATGGAGCTGGCTGATTACAAGGTACGGGTCCTTACCGGCGAACACGGGACCGGCGCCAAGGTCCGCGTACTGATAGAGAGCAAGGATGCCACTGATGCCTGGAGCACCGTGGGCGTGAGTTTCAATATAATTGAGGCCAGCTGGCAGGCCCTTGTTGACAGCTTTAACTTCAAACTGCTCAAAGAAGAAAAGGCACGGAGCTGACCTTGTCTGTTTTTTTGATTGTTCACCGGGAGCTGTGATGCAGTGGCTAAGGTTCACGTATGCTGATAAACAGCTTATCTGGTTGCTGGGAATTTTTTTGCTTCCTCTTTTTCCAGCTCTACCTGGCAGTACAGGATTGCCCTGGTTCGAGACAGAGGACAACACAATACCTCTCCAGGAGATGCTGCTTAGTGAAAAAACTACACCTCAGCAGTCTGTACGCAGCATACATTCGGCTATCCATGACAACGCCAGGGTCGCCTTTCTCCTCAACAGGCCGGTCAATATTAATGCAGCAGATGAAGTAGCCCTTGCCATGCTTCCTGGGATAGGGAAAAAAACAGCATCGCTTATTGTTCAGGACAGGGAGCGGTCCGGCCCGTACCATACTGTAGATGATCTCCAGAGAATTCGCGGAATAGGTAAAAAGACAACCACGCGGCTTGCCCCTTATCTGCGGTGTGGCAACCCATGAGCCGATGTATTCAATATCCGGTCATCACCTTGATCGGCCCGACCGGTATTGGCAAGACAGCGTTGACCCTGGAGATCTGCAAAGAGTTTAACGGTGAGGTTATCTCCATGGACTCCATGCAGGTTTACCGGTTCATGGACATTGGCACAGCCAAGCCCACTGTTGAGGAAAGGCAGCAAGTCCCCCATCATCTCATTGATATTGCAGATCCAGACGAACAGTACAATGCAGCACGCTTTGTCCATGACTGCCTGGCAGCAATAGAAGCAGTGGGAAAAAGGGGAAAAATCAGCCTTGTTTCTGGTGGGACTGGAATGTATTTATCATCTCTTCTCAATGGATTATTCGATAATATTCAGGTATCACCTGAGATTCGAAGGCGGCTTGCACAGGAGATAGAGGCCAAGGGCAATAACGCTCTACACGCGCGCCTGCAAGCCATAGACCCGGTAACAGCACAACGGGTTCATGTCAATGACAGGCAGCGTATCCTGAGAGCCCTGGAAATCTACGAAACCACTGGGCAGCCATGGTCTGAAAAGCTGCAGCAGACCCAGCGCCCCTGTACGCTTCAACGACTGCTGCAACTGGGCCTGCACTGCGATCGGGAAGAAATGTACGAACGAATCAACCGACGAACAGGCCAGATGATGAAGCAAGGCCTGCTGGAAGAGGTCAGGGCATTGATCAACCGTGGTTATGCCTGCTCGCTGCCGAGCATGGGCGCAATTGGCTATAGGCACATGTGTCAGGCGCTGCAGCAACACTGTTCACTCGCTGATGCTGTTGCTCTGTTGCAGCGCGACACCAGGCGCTATGGCAAACGCCAGATGACCTGGTTTCGCCACCAGTTAAAAAAAACCTGCTGGACTCATCGCAGTGACAGGGATGGCGTCATGAAGAAGATAAATAATTTTTTAAAATCGAAATAACAATAAGTTGAAAAAAATACCTCTATTTTACTTTATATAAATGAAATACTGCCTTGTCCATAGCGCAACCCATGTAAACCTGGAGCTCAAGCAGGCACTGATCCGCAGCCTCCACCTTCCTGCGCCATTGGCGCATATTCTTTGTCAGCGTGGATTTGAGTCAGTTGAACAGGTCAGAACCTTTTTGTTCCCGCAGTTAAGCGAACTGCCGTCTCCGTTTTTGCTCAGTGGTATGGATACGGCTGTTGCCCTCATCATTGATGCCTTTAAGAAAAAGGAAACTGTCTATGTGCATGGAGACTATGATGTTGACGGCATCAGCGCCACTGTTCTTCTCGTCCAGTTTTTCCAGACAATGGGAATGTCAGTAGAGTGGCACGTTCCCAATCGTCTCCAGGAAAAATATGGGCTCAGTCCGTTGTCCATTGAAAAACTCTGCCAGGGGAAACAGGGCCTGATTATCACTGTTGACTGTGGTATTTCCAACAATGACGCTGTTCAATTTGCAAGAAAAAAAGGACTCAAGGTCATCATCACAGATCATCATGAACCACCAGCCGAGCTCCCTGAGGCTGAGGCCATTGTCAACCCCAAAATCAGTCATTCACTTTTCCCGTACCGGTATTTATCTGGAGTGGGCGTTGCCTTTTTTCTGCTCATTGCGCTTCGCAGTAAACTTGTTCAGCATAAGTTTTGGGAAAGAGCTGCTGCCCCTAACTTGAAGCGATATCTCGACCTGGTCGCCCTGGGAACAATAGCCGATGTCATGCCATTGACCGAAGTCAACAGGACCCTGGTGCGCAATGGTCTGTCCGTGCTTGGTGAAAGGGTGAGGCCGGGAATACTGGCCTTATGCGAAAATGCCGGGCTATGGTCCTCGTTCATGTCAAGTGAGGATGTCTCCTACCGCTTGGCACCTCGCCTTAATGCACCGGGCAGGATGGGGCAGCCTGAGTTGAGCGTTAAACTGCTGCTGGAGCGGTCCCTTGAAAAGGCCAGGGGGCTTGCCGCTGCAATCGAAAAGGTAAACGAGCAGCGAAAAAAACTTGAAGCAAACGTTCTTCCAACTATATACCAACAATGTGAGGAACAGGTCCAGCAGGGAAACAGGCTGTTAATGGTCTACTCTGGGGAGTGTCATCCAGGCATTATCGGCATTGCTGCTTCCAGGGTCGTTGATGTATATGCAAGACCAGTGGTTATTCTTACCGACGATTCCACCTGCAGAGAGGGGCAGATTCTCAAAGGCTCAGGTCGCTCCTTAAACGGCATTAACCTGCATCAGCTGCTCTGCGCTGTGCCTGAAGATCTCATCCTTCAGCATGGGGGACACGCCATGGCAGTCGGTCTCACGGTAAACCATGAAAATCTCGCTAAACTCAATAAAATACTTAATGATATTATCAAAGAACATGAAAGTGAAGATTCGCAAAAAACAGTGCGCATAGATTATCAGATCAACAACGAAGAGCTTTCATGCGACGATCTTGTCGGAGCGCTGCAGTATATGCAGCCATTTGGCGAAGGAAATCCAGAACCGGTCTTTATGCTTAAACAGGAGCAGCTCCTCAATGGCAAGGCCATTAAGCGTCACCTGAAGTTTCAGGTGCAGCATAAAAAACGCCACATCAATGGGATAGGGTTTGGTATGAGTCAGCGGCTCGATATCCTGAGCACTCCTGTGGACCTGATTTTTAAGCTCAGGCGGACCTCTTTCAGGGGCGTGGAGAGGGACGAGGTGCAGGCGCTGCATATTCAGGAGTCAGCCTGAGTCAGTTGGGGTTAAATTTAACATAATATATATTATGCGACATAGTGTTTATCTTGTGTCTTGCTTGGCCAGTAGTTGCTCCCAGACATTGATTGTGAAGAATATCAGTATTACAGGCTGTTATTTTGTTAGTTTAAATAATTTCTAAGAGGAGTTGTCATGCAGCAGGATGTCTACCAGGAGCCCCTGGTTTCCAGGTACACGAGCCGCGCCATGCAGGAGCTGTTTTCCGAGCGAACCAAGTTTACCCTGTGGCGACAGTGCTGGATTGCCCTTGCCGAGGCACAGCATGAACTTGGCCTAACGGTTGTGACAGCGGCAATGATTGACGAGCTTAAGGCCCATCAGCATACAATCAACTTTGACCTTGCCGCTGCAAAAGAACAGGAAATTCGTCACGATGTCATGGCGCACGTCTATGCTTACGGGGTTCAGTGCCCTCTTGCCGAGCCAATCATCCATCTAGGTGCAACATCGCAGTTTGTTGTCTGTAACACTGACCTGCTTGTGCAGCGACACGCACTTGCCCTGATAAAGGCCTCAATTATCAATGTGTTGCATAATCTGGCCAAGTTTAGCCGCCAGTATAAGGCCCTGGCAACGCTTGGCTTCACTCACTATCAGCCAGCCCAGCCAACCACGGTGGGAAAACGTGGCACCCTGTATATGCAGGACCTTCTTCTTGATCTAACCTACCTGGAACACCTTGAAAAAGATCTCAAAGCGCGCGGTGCTAAAGGCACGGTTGGTACCCAGGCCACGTTTTTGGAACTCTTTGACGGCGACCATGAAAAAGTTAAGAAGCTGGATAAGATTGTCGCTAAAAAGCTAGGTTTTTCTGATGTTTTTCCCGTAACTGGGCAAACCTACCCGCGCAAGCTTGACATGAAGACAAGCGAAACCCTTGCCGGAATCGGGGCCTCAGCGCATAAGTTTGCTGTGGATATGCGGCTCCTTGCCAACCTCAAGGTTCTGGAAGAACCTTTTGCCGCAAAGCAGGTTGGAAGTTCAGCCATGGCCTACAAGCGCAACCCCATGCGCTCTGAGCGAATGACTGGGCTGAGCCGCAAGCTCATGGGCTTGCCGGCAAATTTTGCTGCAACTGCGGCGCATCAATGGTTTGAGCGTACCCTTGACGATTCTGCAATTCGGCGCATGGATATTGCCCAGGCCTTTCTTTTGGCCGATGCAGTCTTAAGAATTTACCTTAATATCACTTCAAACATAGTTGTTTATCCTAAGCAAATAGAAAAGCATCTTCGCGAAGAGCTACCTTTTATGGCAACAGAAAAGATTCTCATGGCCTGTGTGGAAAAGGGAGAAAGCAGGCAGCACATCCATGAGGTCATCCGCGAACACGCAGTTGCTGCAGGTGCAGCGGTTAAAATGGAAGGCCGCGACAATGACCTGCTCCATCGTCTTGGTGACGATGAGCGTATCCCCTTTACGACCGCCCAGCTCGAAAAACTGCTGACCGACTATCAGGGATTCACGGGCAGGGCTGAACAGCAGACCGAGGAATTTTTGCAGCAGGAGGTTGAGCCTGTCCTGCAAAAATACGCAGATCTAGTGGGAACCAGTGATGCACGCCTGAACGTATGAACGGATTTGAACGATTTTTTTCCCTTCCTCCGGATCGAATAGGATATACCAAGCATATCCTGGAGGGGTATGATAATCTTGCGGTGCTTTCCACTGTTTCTGCACAAGAAGGAATTGTTCGAGTCTGGGGGAGTGACCAGAAAAATTACGAGGATGTTGTACAGATAATGACAGAGCTGGGAGCTCAGCCGCTGGCAGCACCTGTATACCAATCTGCAAAGGCGTAACTGCGATTTTTTTCTACCTGTGACACCATGCAAAAGTCTGTGTACATGAAAACGTTTGGCTGCCAGATGAACCTCAGGGATTCCGAAATTATGCGGCAAATGCTGGCAGGAATAGGCTATGCTACCCAGGCAGCAACACCTGAGCATGCTGACCTGGTTGTGATTAACACCTGCAGTGTCAGGGCAAAGGCAGAACAGAAGGTGTACAGTCTTCTTGGTCAGTTAAAAGGAAATGCCACAGATAGTGCCAAGCAGATAGTGGCGGTAACCGGCTGTGTTGCCCAGCAGGAAGGCAGTACCCTTTTCCAGCGTATGCCCCATGTCAACATTGTTCTGGGGACCCAGCAGATCTACCGGCTGGCTGACCTTGTTCTTGCCGCTGAGCAGGAGTCGAGCAGTCATACCCTTGCAACAGGGCTATCCTCTTCCTTTGTAATTCCCGCCTTCCATAAACTCCCCTTCCCTGCTGTCAGTCAGCAGATTACTGACGAGGAACCTCGCCACAAGCGCTTCGTCAACATCATGCAGGGGTGTAACAATTTCTGTGCCTATTGCGTGGTACCATACACCAGGGGTAGAGAAATAAGTCGCCCTCTCGGTCATATACTTGACGAAGCTCAAGCACTGGTTGAAAGTGGAGTAAAAGAGATAACCCTGCTTGGACAAAATGTTAACTCCTACGGTCAGACCAACAGGGTGGCGGACACCCCGGTCACGTTCAGCGATCTTCTTCGCCAGGTAGCCCGGATTTCCGGGCTGCAGCGACTCCGTTTTACCACCTCGCACCCCAAGGACCTGTCACCAGAGTTGATCGGTTGTTTTGATGAGCTCGACATCCTCTGTCCGCAGTTTCACCTGCCTGTTCAGTCTGGTTCAAACGCGGTGCTCAGGAGAATGAACCGCGGCTATACCAGAGAAGAGTACCTGAGCAAAGTGGAACAGCTCCTGGAAAGACGCCCGGAAATGGCGATTGCCACAGATATTATTATAGGCTTTCCCGGAGAGACAGAAGAGGATTTTAGCCTGACCCTGGATCTGCTCCGGCAGGTTCGCTACCACAGCTCATTTTTTTTCAAGTACTCTGACCGCCCTCATACGCCAGCAGCCACATTTCCAGACAAGGTTGAGCCTGCAGTGGCGTCACGCAGATTTCAGGAATTTCAGGAGCTCCAGGATCACATCAGTCTGGAGCGTAACCAGGAATACCTTGGCAAGACCGTCGAGGTCCTTATTGACCAGATTAACCGTAAAGCCAGTACTGCAAATGGCCGTACCCCGACAAACCATATTGTCCATTTCCCGCCGGAGCCGCAGCACAACCAGGGCGACCTTGTCCAGGTTCGTATAACAGGGGCTGGCAGGCACTCTCTCAAAGGAGAAACACTGCCCTGATATTTTTTTTATATATTACATTAACTTTACCCCAATATCCTTCTGCTATAGCGACATGATAGACCTTCACACACATACACTTTTCAGTGATGGCGCCTTGATCCCCAGTGAACATGTCCGCCGGGTCGAACACATGGGATACCGCGCCATTGCCATAACCGATCATGCCGATGCCTCCAATCTCGAGCATCTCCTGACAAACACGGTCCGCGTTGCAGCCGAGTTGAACCAGGTTAACCGCACCAGGCTCATCGTTGGCGTTGAGCTCACCCATGTCCCCCCTTCACAGATACACGCGTTAGCGCGCCAGGCTCGAGCGTTGGGAGCTGAAATCGTTGTCGTCCATGGCGAGACACCTGTGGAGCCGGTGTTACCCGGTACCAATCGAGCTGCCCTTGAAGCAGGCGTTGATATTCTCGCCCATCCTGGTTTTCTTAGCGAAGAGGAGGCGCGCCTGGCAAAGGCCAATCAGGTGGCACTAGAGCTGACCGCCCGCGGTGGCCATAGCCTGACTAACGGTCATGTGGCCAGGGTAGCCGAGCTGGCAGGGGCGACACTCGTGGTCAATGCTGACGCCCATGGCCCCGGTGATTTTCTTACAGCAGAGATGGCACAAAAGGTGGCGCTGGGGGCAGGCTTGTCCCAGGAACGCTATCTGCGCCTGCGCCAGGACATGGCTGCACTTGCAGGCCTTGGGTAGGGACACCGCTGTTTTTGGGGTGCCCTACTCCACTTTTCTTCTTGCCGAGTAGCCCCCATTGTTCTGCCAAAAAATAGCAAAGATGACCTTTTTGCCACAGCAGCTGACGCGTTTTTCTTAGGAGATCATGATGCATAGATTTTGTCTGTTCTCGGGTGGTTCTCTGTTGTTAATTCTTTTTTTCAGTTATGCTTGCCCTGGCTTTTCCGCTGACCTGCCTGACAAGCCCCTGCTGCGCCTTGAGACCGGCAGACATAACGTAGCGATTACACGTATTGACATTGACCGTGAAGAGCGGCTGCTGGTCACCGGCTCTCTGGATAAAACTGTGCGACTTTGGGCCCTGGACAGTGGCAGCCTGCTGCAGACCCTGCGCCTGCCCCTGGGTACCAGTCATGAAGGCAAGGTCTATGCGGTGGCCGTCTCTCCCGATGGCAAGACCGTTGCCGCTGCCGGATACACAGGAAACCCTGAGCAAGGGTATTCTATCTACCTGTTTGCCAGTAGCAGCGGCCGCCTCCTTAGCCGTCTCAGCGGTCTGGAAAAGGCTATTACTGCCCTTGCTTTTTCCCCTGACAGCCGTCTCCTCGCGGCAGGCCTTGGGGGTAAGGGTCTGCGCCTCTACCATAAAAACGGTGAATACTGGCGCTTGGCAGGAACTGACCGCAACTATAGCAATACTCTCTACTGGCTGGACTTTGCTCCCATGACAACAGGCCAGCAATCAGCACGACTGGTAACGAGCTGTCTTGATGGTAACCTTCGCCTCTACAGGGCTGCAACTGACGGTCTCCACCTAGAGAAAAAGAGTATAGCAGGCGGTGGCAAGCATCCCGTTGGGGTGGCTTTTTCCCCAGATGGTAGCCGGATTGCCGTGGGCTATGATGACAGCACAGCCGTAACTGTCCATCATGGCACAAGCCTTGCCCGGCTCTTTGCCGCTGATACCAGCGGGATGGATAATGGTAGTTTGTTAAGTGTTGCCTGGTCGATCGATGGCCGCCAGCTCTACGGAGCAGGGAGGTATAACAGAAAAGGCGTGCATACCATCTGCCAATGGGGAAAGGCGGGTCAGGCGAAGCGGCAAGAGCTGGCATCAGAGGTGTATAATACCATCACAGGCCTGCAGCCACTTGCTGATGGCCGCCTTGTCTATGGCAGTGTTCAGCCGGCCTGGGGCATAGTTGGGAAACATGGACGACCGACAGTGCACCTGCCGGTTATCCCTGATTTCCGGGGCATGGGCCAAACCTTTCGCCTTTCTGCTGATGGGCGCACTCTGGGCTTTACCTATGGGGACAACACCCAGGCAGGCTTTTCCTTGAAGACCCTTGCTCTTGGCACAGAGCTGGGCCTGCAGCCGCCGAGAACAAGCGGCCTTGCCGTTGAAGACTGGAAAAATACTCGCCACCCTACCCTTGATGGCAAAAAACTGCCCCTGGAAAAACATGATCGATCGCGTTCCCTGGCCATAGCCCCAGAGGGCAAGAGTTTCCTTTTGGGTACGAGCTGGAATCTCTACAGCTTTGCTGCTAATGGCAGCCCACGCTGGAAGCGTCCAGTGCCAAGTGTTGCCTGGGCCGTCAACATCTCAGCGGATAGCCGCCTGGCAGCAGCAGCCTTTAGCGATGGCATCGTCCGCTGGTACCGATATAGCGATGGCCGACTGCTGCTCAGCTTCTTCCTCCACAAGAACAGAAAACACTGGGTTGCCTGGACGCCTTCGGGCTACTATGTTGCTTCGCCGGGCGGTGATGAGCTTATTGGCTGGCACCTCAATCATGGCCGTGATCAGGGGGCCAACTTTTTCCCAGCTTCGGGTTTTCGCAAGCAGTTCTACCGCCCGGATGTGGTACGTATGGTCCTGGAAACCCTTGACGAGCAGGAAGCCCTGGAGCAGGCTAACACTCGGGGCAGCCAACATCACGTCGATGTGGAGCAATTGCTGCCGCCGGTGATCCACATCCTTTCCCCTGGGTCGGATAGTGGTTTTTCCCGCAGGGACATGACCCTGCACTACCAGGTGACGACACCTTCTGGTGAACCTGCCACGTCGATCAAAGCCCTGGTGGACGGGGTCGAGGTTGCTGTTAACCAGGACGGCAAAAAACAGGGCAATGGCAGCTTCTCCCTTACCCTGCCAGAGCGGGACTGCCGGGTCTCCCTGATTGCGGTAAACCGGCATGGCACAAGCACCCCGGCAACGGTGCAGCTTCGCTGGGAGGGCAAGAGCCCGGAGCACGCCCTGTCCCTGCCCAGGCTCTACGTGCTTGCCATTGGTGTGAGTAAGTATGATGACCCCTCGTTTAACCTCGAATTTCCCGGCAAAGATGCCCGGGATTTTGCCCGGATTATGGTGGACCAGAAGGGGAAGATCTACCGGGATGTACAGGTTCGTCTGCTTACCGATGCCGAGGCCAACCGCGACGCAGTCAAGGAAGGACTTGACTGGCTGAAAAGGAAAAGCACCAGCCAAGATGTGTCCATCCTTTTTTTTGCCGGGCATGGCATCAATGACCGCAACGGCAACGCCTACTTCCTGTCCAGTGATGCCGGTCCTGATCCCCTGGACAATCGTGGGGTTTCCTACGGGGAAATCAAGGATACTCTCACCACTCTCCCGGGTAAACGGCTTGCGTTTATCGACACCTGCTCTGCCGGGAACGTCATGGCCATCCACCATGGTGGTAACTTGGATCTTACCGCGATTAGCAACGATCTTGCCGCGGTGGAAAACCGGGTGGTAGTGTTTACTGCCTCCTCAGGAGGACAAACCACTCTCAAGAATCGGTCCTCGAATAACGGTGCCTTTACCAGGGCTATGAGAGAAGGGCTGAACGGTAAGGCCAACTATGATGGCAATGCAGTTATCACGGTCAAGGAACTGGGCCTTTATATTTCCGAGCAGGTCAAAAAGCTCACCCAGGGGCGGCAGATCCCGGCTATGATACTCCCCAGAGAGGTGCCTGATTTTCCTCTGGCAGGCAGCAAAAAACAAGGGGACAAGCCAAGTTAACAATCATCTACTACAACACGGGCGCAGCCCCGCAAAGGCAAGGCCCACACCCCGCCTTTTCTCTTGTGCTACTCCTTTTTGTCTGCCGTCTGCGTAGCTGCTGGCGCTGTTTTTTCCTCAGCAGGCAAGGCGTTGCTGTCGACAAAACCTGGCAGATTAGGTGGTGACACTGGTTGTGATCGTGGTTTACCCGTGATATTGGCGAGCCGGCGAACGACCCGGGTGGAAAGGCGTTTGCCCCGGGCAGCAGCACCCTTGATCAGATAGTCGTCCAGATCAATCTCCAGGCTGTTGTACCTGGCCCTGGCCGAGGGCGCCAGGCTGGCCCGCACCCGCACCCCCTCGCCCATGGCAAGAAAGAGGATGGTTGAGCGCTTGTGCTCGTCAAAGAGCCGGTATTCGCGGTTAACAATGAATTTCGGCATGTTGAAGCGTTTGACATAGGTCAGATTTTCCGCACCATTACGGTAGATAAGATTGAACAGCATATTACCGCTGACCACTCCCATCCAGTAGAGGTCACTGCCGATAAACAGTTTTTCTGCAACGCTGACAACTTTATACAACCCGTTTTTGAAGATCAACAGGATGCGGTCATACTCGGAACAGAGCAGTTCCATATCCTTTTTTTGCGTGTCTGCCCTGACCTTGAACCCGACAAACCCCCCTTCCCTTTCATAACCGACCTGGAGGTTTGAGAGCGCAGCCTTGCGGGCGTTGATCTCGCCAAATTCACTGAGCTCGCTCACCCGAGGGTAGGCTGCTCCGTACTTTTCCAGGTTCGTTTTCAGGTAGCTGATGGTAAAGCCGACCATGTCAGCAAGATCACGGGTAATACGCAGAATATCCTTTTCTATGGCCCGGATTTCTTTGTGGTGACGGTTGATATCAAAACGGGAAATCCTGCGAATCCTGATCTCCAGGAGCCGTTCCACATCCTCTTTGCTAATCTTGCGCTGGAGTTCCTCGGCAAAAGGCGCCAGTGACTGGCGTACAGCGCTGACCACGGCCCTGTAGTTAATCTGCTCTTCAATCTCCTTGTAGAGCCGCTCCTCAATAAAGATCTGCTCCAGTTTGCGGGCGTGCAGTTTTTCCTCGAGCCGGCCAAGCTCGATTTTCAACTCTGTTTCGAGATCTGCGACGAGCCGGTCGGTGTTGTGCCGCAACACCTCCTCAACGGCCATCTGCCGTGGCATATTATCAAAGATCAGTACCAGGTTGGGGCTGATGGAGACCTCGCAATCAGTAAAGGCATAGAGCGCATCAATGGTTTCATCAGCGTGAATACCCCGCGGCAGCTTGATCTCCACCTCGACGTTTTCCGCGGTATAATCATTAATGGAGGCGATCTTCAGTTTACCGGCCCGGGCCGCCTTTTCCACTGACTCTATGAGTCCCTGGGTGGTAATGTTGTAGGGCAGCTCCCGGACGATAATGGTCTTCTGGTCCGCCTCTTCAAGACGGGCCCGGCAGCGAATACGGCCGTTGCCGTGATCATAGTCGCTGACATCGGTGATGCCGCCCCGGGGAAAGTCGGGATAGAGGGTGAAATCACGGCCCTCCAGGTAATCAATCTGTGCCTGGAGCAGCTCACAGAAGTTGTGGGGCATAATTTTCGTTGCCATGCCCACGGCAATGCCTTCGGCGCCCAACAGCAGCAGCAGCGGAATCTTTGCCGGCAGAACCACCGGTTCACGCATACGGCCGTCATAGGAGTCAACATACTCGGTCAGATCCTTGTTAAACAGGGTCTCCCGCGCTAAGGGGGTAAGTCGGCACTCGATGTAGCGGGCTGCTGATGCCTGGTCGCCGGTAAAGATGTTGCCAAAGTTTCCCTGGCGGTCAATGAGGTACTCCTTATTGGCCAGGTTGACCAGGGCTGCAAAGATCGACTGGTCACCATGGGGATGCAGCTTCATGGTCTCCCCGACAACGTTGGCCACCTTGTGAAAACGGCCGTCATCCATGTTGTAAAGGGTCTGCAGTAACCGGCGATGCACCGGTTTCAACCCGTCATTGATATCCGGGATGGCCCGTTCACGGATCACATAGGAGGTGTAATCCAGAAAATTTTCATCAAAGAGTTGGTGCAGTTTACCGGCCTGCCGTTCTTTCTGCTCGTTCATACTTCCGGCCTCAAGGTAAGGTGCTCCATGATATACTGGCGGCGTTCCGGGGTGTTCTTGCCCATGTAAAAGCTGAGCACCCTGCTCACCTCGCTGAGATTGTCGATACGTACCTGTTGAAGGCGCATCTCCTTGCCAATGAACTGTTTAAACTCAGGCGGGCTGATCTCGCCAAGCCCCTTGAACCTGGTCATCTCGACGGTCTTGTCGGAACGGGACAGCGACTTCAGCTCGCGGCTGGCTTCGGTCTTCTCTTTTTCCGAGTAGCAGTAACGCGTCGCCTTTTTGGTGCGCACCCTGAAGATCGGGGTTTCGAGGATGTACACATGGCCCAGCTTGATGAGCGGCTCAAAGTAGTGGAGAAAAAAGGTGAGCAGCAGATTACGGATATGCAGCCCGTCGACGTCAGCGTCCGTGGCCAGGATAACCCGGTCAAAACGCAGATCCGCAATGGAATCCTCAATATTGAGCGAGCGCATCAGCGCGTACATTTCATCATTTTTGTAGAGCAGGTCGAGGCGCTGACCAAAGACGTTCATGGGTTTGCCCTTGAGCGAGAACACTGCCTGGGTCATGGGGTCGCGGGCCGAGACAATCGAGCCGGCCGCTGACTGGCCCTCGGTGATGAAGATCATATTCTCCCGGCCTGGCCCCGAGGGTTTGTTTCTCGACGGGTGATACTTGCAGTCCTTGAGCTGGGGGATCTTGATGGCCACCTTCCTGGCATTGACCTTGGCCTCGCGACGTACGGTCTGCAGCTCCCGCCGAACCCGTTCGTTGCGCTGAACCTTGTCCATGAGAACATCGGCTGATTCCGGGTACATGTACAGGTGATTAGCCACTGTCTCCCGTACCGTGTTGACAATCCAGGAACGAATTTCAGTGTTGCCCAGCTTGTTTTTGGTCTGGGACTCAAACACCGGTTCCTGAACCTTGACGGCAAGGGTGCCGACAATGCCGTCCCGGACATCCTGGCCGGAAAACTTCTTGCCACTGAACTCGTTAACCCCTTTGAGGATGCCCTCACGAAAGGCAGAGAGGTGCGTGCCGCCTTCGCTGGTATAGGTGCCATTGACAAAACTGAAGTATGATTCGCCGTAATCATCGGTATGGGTGAAGGCAAACTCCAGGGTCTTGTCTTTCTGATAGATCGGCGGATAGAGCTGTTTGTCAGTACTCTGCCGATCGAGCAGGTCGAGCAGGCCCTTGTCGCTGTGGTAGCTGGTCTCCCCGAGCTGCAGGGTAAGCCCGGCATTAAGGTAGGCGTATCTCCACAGCCGTTCTTCAATGTATTGAAGATCAAAGGTGAACGCATCAAAGAGTTCGCGGTCCGGGACAAACTCCACCAGGGTGCCATCTGCTTCACTGCTCTTCCCCTCCTCCTCGTTGAGCAGGCGTCCCTGGGCAAACTCAGCGCGTTTGTAGTGACCATCACGAAAGGCGCAGACCGTAAAACTGGTAGACAGGGCATTGACGGCCTTGGTGCCTACCCCGTTGAGCCCCACTGAAAACTGAAAGACCTCGGTGTTGTACTTGGCGCCGGTGTTTATGGTCGAAACGCAGTCCACTACCTTGCCCAGGGGGATTCCCCGGCCATAGTCACGGATACGGCAGCGGCCATTTTCGTCAATCTCCACCTCGATGCGCTTGCCATAGCCCATGATGTACTCGTCCACGGCATTGTCAATGACCTCTTTGACGAGGATGTAGATGCCATCGTCAGGATGGGAGCCATTCCCAAGACGGCCGATGTACATGCCGGGGCGCTTGCGGATATGCTCGAGGGAGCTGAGGGTCTTGATCTTGGATTCGTCGTACTGATGGGCAGAAGAGGTTGGCATATGAACAGATAAGGTGTTTAATGAGTTGTCTACAAGGGGTTAGAGAACGTCTGCACCAGGCCCCTCACTCCATGAGGTGTACCCGTTCGCAGTCAGGGCAGATCCAGGTGGGGCCATTGCTGATCCCCCAGCGGTTGTCGGCAAAACACTCCGGGCAGATCTGAAACCCGCACTGGCAGCTCCAGCAGAACGGCGGTTCCTTGCTGCAGCAGTGGCAGCGAAAAGATTTTCGCCGGCGTCGGCGTTTACCTGCGTTCATGCTTACGCTCCGGCAGGCAGCAGTTTGGCTTCAAGCCAGGAAAGATACGGGGCAGCGCCGTCAATGATCGGTGTCACCAGAATTTCCGGGACCTCATAGGCATGGAGGCCGGTGATCTGTTCCTCAAGCCGGGGAAAAAGATCGCTTCTCGACTTTATCGTCAGGAGGTACTCGCTGTCATCTGCTACCTTGCCCTTCCAGCGGTAGAACGAGCGGCAGGAGGTTATCTGGACACAGGCGGCAAGCCGCTCGTCAACAATACAACGGGCAATTTTTTCAGCGTCTTGCTGGGAGGCAACAGTGGTCATGACCTGAATGTAGTTCATTTTCCTCTCTTTTTCTTCTCTCTTCAGCCCATACCAGGCCTGGGCTGTCTTCATCGGGCCGGGCGGCTCGCTCTTTTCTCAAGGCATTATGGATTATTTTCTGAAAAAAGAATATGGTAGAGCAACAATACTCCAACCTGTAAAATCTTGCCATGCTCTTTGTCGTAGACGTAGGTAATACCCACACGGTATGCGGTATCTTTAACGGCGAGCAGCTGCTCGGTTCCTACCGGCTCACCTCAGAGCTCAACCGCACCACAGACGAACTGGCGTTGCGTTATCATAGCCTTTTTCAGTTGCAAAACCTGCGCCCCGAACTGATTAGCGGATGTATCATTGCCTCGGTGGTGCCACCCCTGGAGACCAGCTGGTACACCTTTGCCCGCCGGTACTTTGGCAACCTGCAGCAGGATCCCCTTCTGGTCAACCATCGGATGGACACCGGTATCACGGTTGCCACCGAATATCCCGAAGAGGTGGGCGCTGACCGGATCGTCAACGCTGTTGCCGCCTGGCAGCACTTCAAGGACAACCTCATCGTCATTGATTTTGGCACAGCCATCACCTTTGACTGCGTTGACGCCCGCCGCAACTACCTGGGTGGCACCATCCATCCCGGCATCGGTATTTCCCTGGATGCCCTGGCCATGCGCACCGCCAAACTGCCCCGGGTAGATATCACCTCCAGGCCGGAGCAGGTGATTGGTACCACAACCATCAAGGCTATCCATTCCGGGATACTCTATGGTTTTGGCGGACTGGTGGACAAGATGGTTGCCCTGCTTGCCAGAGAGATAACGCCAACCGCTCGTGTCTGCACGGTCGCCACCGGGGGAATGGCACCGGTGATTCAGCCATACACCACCAGTATTGACCATGTCGACCAGATGCTGACATTGAACGGCCTGCAGATCATCTTTAACCGGATCTGCAATCATGACTAACCGCCCCACCCTGCCGCCGCCGCTCAGACGCGGTGACTGCCTGGGCCTGTTTTCCCCTGCAAGCCCGGTCCGGCAACCGAGGGTGCAGGAGCAGGCAACCCGCATACTCAAGGAGATGGGCTTTACCGTGAAACTGGCTGAACAACGGCCAGGGCCCTGCGAGTATCTCGCCGGTGACGACCAGTGGCGCGCCGACAACCTGATGCGGTTGTGGATGGATACCGCTGTCAAGGGGCTGGTCGCCATCAGGGGCGGTTATGGTTGCCAGCGGATGGTCGATCTTCTTGATCTCGATGCCCTGCGAAGCACTCCCAAACGAATGATCGGCTTCAGTGACGTGTCTGTGCTGCTCAATGTGCTGGCCGACCGTGGCCTGGTTACCCTGCACGGCCCGGTACTGACCTCCCTGCCGACCATCACCGACAACTCCAGACAGCGTTTTTTGACAGCGCTGACAGCTGAGCCCCAAGACCTGCAGCTGCGGCAATGCCTGGAGGTGCTGCGGCCAGGAACTGCCAGGGGCAGGCTCCTGGGGGGCAACCTCACAACCCTGGTCCACCTCATCGGTACCCGCCATGAGCCGCGCTGGGATGGTGCCCTCCTGCTGCTCGAGGATACCGGTGAAGCGCTGTATCGCCTTGATCGCCTCCTGACCCAGCTGCAAATGACCGGCATCCTCGCCCGGCTTGCCGGTGTTCTCCTGGGGACCTTTGACCTGGGGCCCGACGATACCGTCGGCAACCTGCGCCTGCAGGAGGGTGTCTGGCAAAGGGTCCTCGAACTCACTGATCATTGCCCGGTCTGGGGAAATTTTCCCAGCGGCCATCTTACGGAGAACTGGTGTCTGCCACTGGGCATGGAGGCAACCATGGACAGTCGCGCCGGCCAGTTGCTGTTTCACCCTCAATCCGTCGACAACCAGTGAACAGTATGCTCAGAAAATATCTGCTCACCGCATTGGCAGTTGCCCTGGTCATCCTTCTGCTGGCGTTTGCAGCGCTGCCCCTCTTGTTTGCCCGCTCCTGCATGCAGGGTACCACCTTCATGACCATGGCGCTTCTCTGGGTGTCTCTTGGGGTTGCCGTTCTGACGCCGATTCTTGTCCTGATTGTCCGCACGGTCTGGTTTTTTCCCGGCAGCGGCCAACCCCTGGCCAAGGAGACCCTTATGGCCATGCTCATGGAGGTCAATGCCCTTGATGCCCCGGTCAGGGCTGTCCGCAAACGAAAGAAACTCCTCATAGGCTGGCGTTTTGACGAGCCACGCTGGAGTGAGCTCATGCACGCTGCCGGCGTCAACCAGGTCTATGAACTGTGGCTGGACTTTGATGAGCCCAGGCGGACCGTCACCATGAAGGACATGGTGCGCCGTTTCAGGTTTACGCCGGCAACGCAAAAATCCCGGCAGGGGAGAATCTCCCGAGGCCGGCCCATCTTCAAGGTCACCGGCAACCTGGAACAGGGAATGCAGTTCTTCAAGGAAACCGGGCGGTTTCAGTACACCTTTGCTCCCCAGGAGCTCAAGTCGCCGGTGATGGCCATGATCCTCAATAACGGCTGGAACGTTCGCTTTACCCTGTAGCCTGGCAGCGTTCGGCCAGCTGTTGTTGAATAAAGCGGACAGCAGCGGGTAAATCCTCTGCTGCCAGTGCAGGCTGCAGGTGCTGTTCCGGGCCGATATACTGCCAGTCACCCCGGCCATATCCGGTGAGCACCAGAATGGGGGTTGCCCCGACAGCAGCGGCGCAGCGAAGATCTGACCAACGATCTCCCACCACAAAAGATTGCCCCAGATCTAGATGCATCTCCCTGGCTGCCTGGAGCAGCATACCAGGTTTGGGTTTACGGCAATCACAGGTTGTACGATATTTTTCCTGCTTGGCCTCAGGGTGGTGGGGGCAGACGTACAGCCCGTCAATATGGGCGCCTTCTGCGGCGAGCAGTCGTTGCATCTCAGCATGCACCTCGGTGAGCAGCTCCTCTGGAAAGTACCCCCGTGCCAGACCAGACTGGTTGGTGACCACCACCACTGGTACCCCGGTCGTGTTGAGCGCTCGAATCGCTGCCCCAGCACCGGGCAGCAAGTGAAACCTGGAGATATGGTTGATATAGCCCATCTGCTCGTTGATGGTGCCGTCGCGATCAAGGAAGACTGCCGGTTTCAGGGCTTGGATCTCCATGCTTAAACCTCCTCCAGGCAGCGGTACAGCGTGGCAAGAACTTTCTCCGGGGTGATCCTGACCATACAGTTGAAATGCTTTTCCGGGCACTCCGGCTTGAGACAGGGGCTGCAGTCCAGCTCTTCACGGATAACAGCGGCGTTGTTGCTGAACGGCCCGGTGGTGACCGGGTTGGTGGAGCCAAAAATCGCTACAGAGGGACGGTGCAGGGCTGCAGCCACATGCATCAGGCCGGAATCGTTGGTGACAAAGCAGTCACATTGGTCAATATGGGCCATGGCCGCCAGCAGCGTGGTCCGGCCGGTGAGATCCAGGACCCGGCTGGCCGGGAGGTTTGCTCCTATTTCCGCTGCTGCCGCATGGTCTGTACCGGTGCCAAAGATCACGACACTACCATCCATCTCCTCAATGACCAGGCCGGCCAGGGCTGCAAACTGTGCGGCTGGCCAGCGCTTGGCCGGCCCATAGGCGGCACCGGGGTTGAGCCCCACCACAGGGCCGCTGCGGCCATAACCCGCACGCAGGGCAGCCACGGCAGCTGCAGCTGCCTGTGTCTCCTGTGCCGGCAAAAACAGCTCCAGCTCGTTACTGCCCGGTGGGATGCCCAAGCCTTGAACCAGGGCCTGATAGTAGTGGACCTGGTGGGTGTGCCTGTGCTCTTTTGGCCGCGCTATGCCATGGCTGAGGAGCAGGCCCCGGCCATCAGTGGTAAAACCGCCCCGGGCAGGTATACCGGCCAGTCTTGCTATCACAGCGGCCTCAAAGGCATTCTGCAACAGAATGGCAGCCGCAAAGCCCTGGTGACGGAGGCCGAGCCCCAGCTTAATGATCCCTGCCACTCCCCGGTGCATACCGTGTTTGTCATAGGTGATAATCCGGTCAATCCGGGGACTGGCGCGGAACACATCCGCGACCCAGGGATGGGCCAGTAGGGTAATCTCGGTGTCAGGATAGAAGGCCCGGATAGAGCGCAGCGCCGGTGTCGTCATAACGGCATCACCGATCCAGTTGGTGGAGCGGATCAACAGCTTGCGTGGATGTTTGGGAAAGGCGGTCATCTCAGTGGTACTGCCCTTCCAGCTCTGCCAAATGACTGGCAGCAAAAGCAATACCGGGGTCGAGCTCCAGGGCAACCCGATACTGGGTCATGGCCTCCTGGGCCTCTCCCAGCAATTCAAGGTTGAGCCCCAGGTTGGCGTAGTCAATGGCTGACACCGGGTTCAGCTCTATGGCCCGTTGAAAATGCCTGGCCGCCTGCCGATGGTCGCCAAGCTTGAAATAGCAGACCCCAAGTGTATTGTGGAGGTCAGGGCGTTCCTCATCGACAGCAAGTCCCTGTTGCAGGGTGACAACTGCCTGGTCAAAGCGTTGCAGATCGCGGAGACAGGCACCGTGATAGGAGTGAATATAGGGGAGGTCCTCTGGATCCGGACTGCTGGCCAGGGCCTGGGCAAAATGGGACAGGGCTGCCTCGGTCTGTTCCTGTGCGTAAAGCATCTGACCACGATAAAAGGCAAGATAATAGGCACCAGGGAGGATGGACTGCATCTGGTCGAGCTTGGCCTCAAGCTCTCTGCCCCTGAGCAGCTCTGCCGCCAGTTTAGCGGCAAAGAGCGCTGCCCTGCCGCCGCTGGCACGTTCCCGGAAATGAGCACCGGGAATGCTCGTATACAGGGCAGGCACCTGCAGCTGCCCGTGCGTGACGTCCATGCAGTAGATCTCCATGCCAATGGCTGCCAGCGCCCGCTGACAGCTATGGATCTCTTCGTACATATCCGGAGCACTGATGGACACAAGGCTGTCCATGTCGCAGAAAACCCCGGTGTCGAGGATATGCCTGACCTCTTCCAGGGATGCGGGCTTGGGCAGACCGCTGGCCACATAGTTGGAGCCCGAGTTGAAATCACCGGCCAGCTGGGCCACCTCTGTCAGGGCCCGAATCAGGGCCTTGTTGGGGTCAGGGGTTGTGCCGGCGGTGTAGACAATCTCTGATTGTTGCGGAAAGGTCACCGGGTCCCAGGCCAGGGCAGCCACCGTGGGAATACCGGTGTTCAGGGTAAAGTCATTGAGGTAGAGTTCAATGCCGTTGTTGATAAAGGCGTTAATCAGCTGGACCGCCACGGGATCCTGCACACTCTTGAGAGCAATGGCCGGGGTCTCCAGGCGTTCTTTTGTGACCAGGGCGCAGACATGACGTTCAACCACCTCGCTGATTCCCTGCAGTGCTGCCTCTTCATAGGTATTGCCCGCTGAGGGACCGTTAAACTCGTTGATGGCAAAAAACCAGGAGAACGGCAGCAGCAGGTCCTGGTTGTCACTGAGCCGGGTTGCCCAGGTCCAGCGCATGGGCAACCCGGCCAGGAGACGGTCAAGATCACCGACCGGCAGGTTCTCGTCATGCACTGACTGGAGAAGCAGCTCCAGTGAAGGTAGAGGATAGCCGCCATCACGCATGGCTGCGTAATCACCAACCAGGAAGTTGTCCGGATTTTTGATGAAGCTGAAAAAGCTGAAGCGTTCTGCCAGCTCCATACAGGCACTGGCCATGGACTGCTCCGGTGTGGACCCCTTGCCCATCTGTTTTTTTGTGCCAATGACCTCACGGGCGTCCTGGCCGCAGACGCTGAAGTACACCGGGATGCCCAGTCTGCCCGAATCAATGCGCTGCACCTCTTCGAGGATGCGCAGGTCAAGCTTTTGCAGGCGGTCGAGTAACCGGGTAACGGTCTCCTCAGGAGACAGGGCCTTGTCCTGGTCGCGGGTATAGGTTTTCCGGCAGCTTTTCAGCCGCACTGTTCTCTGTTGCATGGATGCTCTGCGCAGGTATGAGATAACGGGTAGAACAGCTCTGGTCTTCCCCTGTTTTGTCAGAGTGCCCGGTAGCTGGCAGCGACCTCGGCAACGCGTTGCTGCCAGGAGCTGCCATGCCCGGCAAGGATCACCGTGTGGGCAGTTGTACCCGGTTCAAGAAAAATGTCAAGCCGGGGAATCGGCAGGGCAGCCCCGAGTCGGTCCGGCCACTCGATGATGCAGAGCCCGGGCGCCCCGATAAACTCCAGCAGGCCGGCATTCTCGACATCGTCGATGCCGTGCAGCCGGTAAAGATCCATGTGCCGCAGGGTGAGACGGCCGACATACTCATGCATCAGGCTAAACGAGGGACTGCAGACGTTCTGCTCTTCATCAACATCGAGCATCCGCGCAACGGCCTGGGTCAGGGTGGTCTTGCCAGCGCCAAGATCACCGTGGAGCAGCAGCACATCACCGGACTCGAGCTGCGGAGCAAGCACCCCGGCAAACTGCTCCAGGGCGTCGAGCCCTGCTATGCTGAGCTGTTCGCGGTTCATCAGCTTCCCCCTGTCTGTCCTGGAGCTCCCAGATACCCGAGTATTGCCAACCGTGCCATGCTCTTGATTCCCTTTTCCCGTTTATGGACAACAATTGTCATTGCACAGATTAACCTCGATGGTGACATGGGACAGAGACTTAAAGCCACGCAGTAAACGTTTATAGTGCTCAGTTGGCTGTGGACAGCCGGTTACCAGGGAGATAATGGCTGCATAGTCATTGGAACCTATTTTCCATATATGGCAATCAGACACTTTATTGTCCGAGTCACTCTCAATAGCGTGTTGAATCCTGTCCTGATAGTCAACATTGATACTTGCGTCTAACAGGATAGGACTTGTCTGTCCCAGTAACTTACAGGCCCAGCGAGCAATAATAGCCGCACCGATAACACCCATAACCGGGTCGAGCCAGTTCCATCCTAAAACGCTACCTGCCAACAGGGCGACGATCGCCAGGAGCGAGGTCAGGGCATCTGCGAGTACATGAAAATAGGCTGACTGTAAGTTATGATCATGATGATGGTTTTTATGGTGATCGTGGTGATGATCGCCCTTCAGTAGGAGTGCACAGCCGATATTGACCAGTAATCCAAGAGATGCAACCAGGATAGCCTCGGTAAAGTGAATTGTTTGTGGACTGAATAGTCGTTGTACTGATTCAATCAGCATAAGCAGAGCGACAACCGCTAACGCTATTGCACTGGTAAACCCGCCAAGAACATTTACCTTGCCGGTGCCAAAGGAATACCTTTTGTTGTTTTTATGTTTATCAGCATAATAATAGGTGAAAACAGCAATAACAAATGCAGCCACATGGGTTCCCATGTGCCAGCCATCTGCCAACAAGGCCATTGACCCATACACACTGCCGGCAATAATTTCCACAACCATTGTAACGGCGGTGAGGATAAGAACATACCGTGTCCGTTGTTCGCCCTGTTCATTGACCACATGGTACTCATGGCAATGTTGCCAGTTTTCCAGCTGATACCTATGCATGAAATACCCCCTTATTGCCTGTGCCTGTCTGTCACTGCCCCTGCCACCAGGTATCGATAAACTGCATGGGCCCGTAGTACAGGGGCAGGGTCTGTGGATAGCGGAGACCAGCCCGGAAACCGAACCGGTAAGCATCCAGGTACCAGTTGGGCACCACATAGTAGCCATACCAGAGCACCCGGTCCAGGGCCCTGCAGGCGGTGACCAGCTCCTCTCTGGTGGTGGCGTAGACCACCTCCTCCACCAGGGCGTCCACCACCGGATCATTGATACCGGCAAGGTTACGAGAACCCTTGTGCGTCGCTGCGTCGCTGCCCCAGAAATCCCGCTGCTCATTGCCCGGTGACTGTGACTGGCCAAATACCCCGACCACCATATCAAAATCAAAGGAGCGCACCCGGTCGGTATACAGGGCGGCATCCACGGTCCGGTAGTCCACTTCAATGCCCAGCTTGCGCAGATTGGCGGCATAGGCTGCCATAACCCGTTCAAAGCTGCTGTTGGCCAGGAGAATGGAAAACTTGAAGATCCGGCCGTCCTGGTGGGTCAGTTTGCCATCCCTGACCTGCCAGCCCCTGGCCTTCAGGAGTCTGCTTGCCTGGCGCAGGTTGGTGCGCAGACTCGAAGGCGCTGTGGTGACCGGTGGTGTCAGCGGTGTTGTAAACACCTCTTTGGGCAGACTGCTGCGAAATCGCTCAAGAAGGGCCAGCTCTTTGCCCTTGGGCAAACCAGTGGCTGCCATCGCTGAATTAGCGAAAAAGGAGGTGGTGCGTTTGTACTGCCCATAGAACAGCGAGGCATTGGTCCACTCAAAATCAAAGGCCAGACCAAGGGCCTTGCGCACGTCTCGATCAGCAAAGAGCTGGTTGCGGGTGTTGAAGACAAAGCCCTGCATCCCGGCCGTGTTGCGATGGGGAAAGGCTTTTTTGAGCAGTTCTCCGTTAGCAAAGCGGCGGCCAGTCAGATCGCGCTGCCACTGTTTGGCAATAGTGACATTGAGAAGATCAAACTCCCCGCTCTTAAAGGCCTCCAGGCTGACGACCGGGTCCTTGAAATACTTTATGGTGATGCCTGTAAAGTTAAACTGTTTTCTCCGGGTTGGGTGGTCAATAGCCCAATATTTGGTATTTTTTTTGTATTTTATTGTTTTACCGTTAATCACCTGGTCCACCACATAGGGACCAGAACCCACAGGTGGATGGGCAAACGAGGTGGCCTGGTTAAACCCGTACTGTTGAAAGTATGCCCGGCTGACAATCGGCAGCTGTGCGGCAATCATGTGCAGTTCTCGGTTGACCCGGCTGAAGTTGAAGCGGATCTTTCGGGTGTCGAGGATGTCGGCACTGGCAATATCCTTAAAGTAGATCTGATAAAAGGGATGTGCGTCCTTGCCCTTGAGGGTTTCCAGAGAGTAGCGCACGTCTTCAGCGGTTACCGGGCTGCCATCGGAAAAGCAGGCCCGCTCGTCAAGGGTGAAGACCACTGCGCGATGGTCTTGGGTCAACTCGATATCTTTGGCGAGGAGCCCATACATGGCAAAAGGCTCGTCCAGGCTGCTGACGGCCAGGGTTTCAAAAACATAGTGCTCCATACCTCTAGCGGCAACGCCCTTGAGGGTAAAGGGATTGAGCTTGTCAAAGCTGCCCTGACTGTGCAGGATCAGTTCGCCTCCGGAGACTGCCTCTGGCGAGGTATAGGCAAACCGCTGGAACCCCTTTGCATACTTGAGGGTGCCATCCAGGCTGACGCCATGAGCGGCATGGCCCGAAGATGCGGCGATCAGTCCTGTCAACAGCCCGCAGAGCACTCCGAGAACGTTCATCGTATCTCCTGGTGATGGAAGCAGAAAAAATACCGTAACTCCTCCCAGCATACCCTACTTGTCCGCAGTGCTCAAGCGCCTGCAACCAGGTAAAATGATTGACGCCGCAGGTGACGCCGTGTAAAACAACGCTCTCATCCCTTTAACCTGTGTACCCCTGGTTCCCCTGTTCAGCTTTTTACGCGACACCCCTTCAGGAACCGGCATACAGACAACAGCGAGGAAGACCCATGGGACAGACCATTGCCCAAAAAATATTTGCTGCGCACCTCCGCGGCAAGCCAACGCCAGATAATATGGTACTGGATATCGACGTGATCATGTGCCACGAGATCACAACCCCCATCGCCATCATGGACCTCATGGAAAAGGGCCTTGACCGGGTCTGTGATCCGAACCGGATCAAGGCGGTTATCGATCACGTCACCCCGGCCAAGGACTCAAAGACAGCCACCCAGGCGAAGATCATGCGTGAATGGGCACGCCGCCATGGCATCAAGGACTTTTTCGATGTCGGTCGCAACGGTGTCTGCCACGCCCTGTTTCCTGAAAAAGGATTCATCCGTCCGGGAACCACCGCAATCATGGGCGATTCCCACACCTGTACCCACGGCGCCTTTGGCGCCTTTGCCGCCGGTGTTGGCACCACAGATCTGGAAGTGGGCATCCTCAAAGGTGTCTGCGCCTTCCGCAGACCCAGGTCATTGAAGATCGAGCTGACAGGGACGCTCGGCAAGGGGGTGGTTGCCAAGGATGTCATTTTAAGTATTATCGGTGAGATAGGAGTCAACGGCGCCACTGATATGATCATCGAGTTCTGCGGGCCAGTGGTCGAGGCCATGAACATGAGCTCCCGGATGACCCTGTGCAACATGGCGGTCGAGGCCGGCGGCACCTCGGGTATCTGTCCGCCAGACCTGGTCACTGCTAACTATCTGTGGCCGTTCATCAACAAGGAGTATGCATCCCCGCAAGCGGCAGCCAATGACTTTGCCAGGTGGCATTCAGATCCTGATGCTACCTATGAGCGGCATATCCACCTTGATGTGTCAGCCCTGGCGCCCAGGGTAACCTACGGCTACAAGCCCGATAATGTCAAGGATGTGACAGAGATGGAAGGCACCCCCATTGACCAGGTCTATATCGGTTCCTGTACCAACGGCCGGATCGAGGATCTCCGCGAGGCGGCCACCCTGCTCAGGGGAAAAACCATCGCCTCCACGGTTCGCGGCATTGTCACCCCGGCCACTCCGGATATTTACAGCCAGGCCCTTGCCGAGGGACTTATCAAGATTTTCATGGACAGTGGTTTCTGCGTGCTCAACCCCACCTGCGGGGCCTGTCTCGGCATGAGCAGCGGCGTCCTTGCCGATGGAGAGGTCTGCGCCTCCACCACCAACCGCAACTTTAACGGCAGAATGGGCAAGGGCGGTACTGTCCACCTGATGAGCCCCATGAGCGCGGCTGCCGCTGCAATCACCGGCACGATTACCGACCCCCGCCCCTTTCTTGACCAGGCAACCCAGGAGGCGACGCAATGAGCACGAAAACCTTTGGCGGTCCAGTCCTCTTTCTTGACCGCGACGATATCAACACCGACGAGATCATCCCGGCCAAGTACCTGACCGAGATCAGCAAAATGGCGCTCAAGCCGCACCTGCTCGAAGACCTCTATTTCGAGGACGGCAGTTTTGATCCCGCCTCCAAAGAGATGCTGGAGGCGCGCGTGGTTGTCACCCGCTCCAACTTTGGCTGCGGTTCATCGCGTGAACACGCGGTGTGGGCCCTTGAGGTCAACGACATCAACCTCGTCATCGCCTCGGGATTTGCCCGGATTTTTCGGCAGAACATGTTCAACTGCGGTATCCTTGCGGTGGAACTCTCCCCGGACGAGCTCGACCGCCTGTTTGCCCTGACCGGCAAGGTGACCATCAGTGTCGATCTCGACAACGAAACCCTGAGCGCTGGCAGTGACAAGGCTGCCGAGCCCCTGGTCTTCTCCTTTTCCCTCAACGGCTTTGACAAGGATCTGGTCAGCGCCGGCGGCTGGCTGGCCTATGCCAACGCCAACTACTGACCTGCGGAGCAACAACAGAGCTGCCATGGACCCCGTGTTTGCCGAGCGGATTGCCGCTGTACCCAAATCGTTTATCCGGGAAATCCTCAAGGTTACCCTCAGGCCCGAGATCATCAGTTTTGCCGGCGGCCTGCCCAACCGCGACCTCTTTCCGGTGGCAGCCCTGCAGCGGGCTGCCAGCCAGATCTTTGCGGAAGCGGGCCAGGATATCCTCCAGTACGCCAGCAGTGAAGGCTACCTGCCCCTGCGCGAATATATTGCCGAGCGCTACCGCAGCCACCAGGGTCTTGTTGTTGCTGCCGACAATATCCTCATCACCACCGGCTCCCAGCAGGGACTCGACCTGCTAGGCAAGGTCCTGGTCAATGAGGGTGACGGCGTTGCCATTGAGGAGCCTGGTTATCTCGGCGCTATTCAGGCCTTTGCCCTGTATCGCCCGCGATTTCTGCCAATTCCCCTGACCGATGAAGGGCTCGAGGTGGAACGACTTGCAGTAGCCTTGCAAGATCAGTGCCCCAAACTGCTGTACACGGTTGCCAACTTTCAGAACCCGGCAGGCATCTCCTCTACCGAGGCCAACCGTCGGCAGGTTGCAGCGATCCTCGCTGATTCGGGCTGTTGGCTGATCCAGGATGACCCCTATGGTGAGCTCCGCTTTTCAGGAACCCCTGCCCCGAGCTTTGCCAGCCTGCTCCCGGACCAGACCGTTCTCCTGGGCTCTTTCTCCAAGACGGTTGCCCCCGGGTTGCGCCTGGGCTGGCTGGTGGCACCGCCCCACCTGATGGCCAAGCTGCTCATTGCCAAGCAGGCCGCTGATCTGCATAGCGACACCCTGGCCCAGCGGCTTCTCCACCGGTTTCTCCTGGATAACGATCTGGATCAGCATATTGCCACCATCACTGAGGTGTATGGCCGCCAGAAGGCAGCCATGGTCGAGGCCCTGGCCATGTACCTCCCGGGAATCCACCACACCAACCCGGATGGAGGTATGTTTCTCTGGCTGACCCTACCGCAGTCGCGCTCTGCCATGGACCTCTTTCACCGGGCCATCGACGGCAATGTCGCCTTTGTTCCCGGGGCACCGTTCTATACCAGGAAGGCAGGTGACAATACCCTGCGGCTCAACTTTTCCTGTGTGGATACCGCCACCATTGCCGAGGGGATCAGGCGGCTGGCTGCCGCCTATGACGCGACCACCTAGAGGGAGACAGCGGTGTTACCCTGCACGTCCTGCTGAAGGCGGGCAAACAGCCGGGGTGACAACCGCGAGTTATGGTCAAAGTCAGCCATCAGTTCCATGCCGGGAACCACAGCGCGACACACCGGGATATCGAGATCAGCCCGGGTGAGATCGACATAGGCCGGCATCCGGCCGCTTGCCGCAAGTGCTGTTTCAAGCAGGGCAAGATCACCACTGAAGCTGCCGGTTGAGAGGTCTGGCAGGTCTTCGAGGACGCAGACCGGCAGCCCTTCCGGAGCAGGACGGCCCGGCGGCCCCCAGGGGTAGGGATACGGCACCTCGAGCATGGCGGAAAAACATGCCTCAGGGCCGTGTAAACCGGCAGCCGCCCCCTTGACGACCTGCCCCTCCGGACCAAGCACAAAGGCACGGTAGCACGGCACCCCAAGCTCTGGGGTAATATCTTCAAAAAACACCGCAATGCCCCGCCGGGCAAAGTCATCAAGCAGTGCTGCCCGCTGACCATCCCGTGACTCCAGACGAAAACAGCGCCTGGTGTTGTGGGGGGTGACGCTCTCGGCATCACGTTCGATAACCTCGAGCAGGGCTGTGACCCGGGCGCGATCCATGTCCAGTCCTGCGCCAAGACCGGTGGAGCCCAGGCCGCTGCACAGGGCGGGCTCGTCCAGGTTGGCGAGAAGAAAGACAAACTGGGCCGGCACCAGCACTGGGGAGCCATCAGGATACGTCCCCCTGACCCAGTGGAGTATCTGGTCGCTGTCCGGTACTTCGAGGGGCAGTGACGCCGGTGCCAGGGCCTCGTGGCGCACCGACGAGTAGCGGGCCCGTACCAGGGACAGGGGTGTCCTGTACGCCAACGCTCCTGCCGGCCCGATACTGGCCCAGCTTGAAAAGCGCTCGCAGATCTCCATCAGCAGCCCGGCCTGGGCTGCCTCAAACTCGGTACCCCGTCCAAAAGAGGTCTGGGTGCCGCTGAGCACATAGCCCAGGCAGCCATTCTCGACACGGATCTCCATGCCCCAGTTGCGTACCAGGCCCACCGGGGCCAGAGACATCTGGTGCAGCATCTGCCTGTCGAGCCGAACGCCGGCAGCGGCAAGCGCCTGCCTGGCCCGGCAGGAAGCCTCCTCAGGGGAAGCCCCCTGGGTTCTACTGCTATCCTGACAGGCGTGCTGGGCAGCATCGCTGAAACGCGTTACCGGAACAATGTCCCTGCCTGCCGCGGCGATCGTCTCGGCAGGGTATGGCAGTGGCGGCCAGGTTTGAGGATCGGCCAGTTCAGCATGGTTGAGGATGTTGTCAGCAAAACGTCTGCTCCAGGCCCTGTGCAGGGCCATATCTGCAAAACCCTCCTGGGCAAGGTCGACAAGCGGGGTCTTTGCCAGAGACAGCGGCGTTAGCGCAGGCACATCCAGGTCATCACGCTGCAGGGCAGCCTCGGCCAGCAGGGGCGCAATCACCGGCATTGCCGCAAATTCACGGGCAAAGCGTTCCACCGCCTCCACTGGCATGGCAAGGACCCGACCAAGAAGATACCGGTGCATGAAATCGTCAAGCGGATGTCTTGCCAGATACCTGACAGCATCGCCATCAGCAAGATCCGCCTCAGGCTCACAGGCCAGATACCCTATGGTGGCGGCAGCCTCTGTCAGTTGCAGCGTATAGCGCATTGTCGAAACTCCGAAAAAGATAGACCTCGTTCTTGCCCCTTACCGGCTACCACAGGACGTTGCCCCTGGGCATGCCGGCAAAAAAAATACTATTCAACGGCAATCAGGATCTTGTCAAGTGCCAGGGTGGACTTTTTGGATGACGCCAGGTAGGGGGCTGCCAGGTTTCTCAAGTAGAACAGAGGCCCTGACCAGGACGGTGATTCCCGGCCAGGGTTGAGTGGTATTTTCAAGGTTGTCTTTTACCGGCTAAAGGGGTAAAGTACCTCTGTTTCTGGCTGCGGCCGCATGAACAGCCCGTCACAGAAATATCCCTCTTTTTTCCGCCTTCCCTTCCGGTGCGGCCAGCCAGTGGCAGCAAAAGCTTGCGGGCTCACCCTCCTGCAGCCCGCTGGCAACTCAAGCTGTGGCGCCTTGACACAGCGCTCCAAGGAGACGAACATGCGCACCCTTTTTCTGCTGTTGTTAGCCATTTTTTCAGGAACCCTGCCCTGCCAGGCGAACGATGTGTATGTCGACGGTACCTACGGGCAGGACAACCCCACCTGTGGTCTGTCACCAGACCAGCCCTGCAAAACCGTGAAGCATGTGCTTCACACTTTTTATTTTACACCCCTGAACATAAAAATGGCCGTCGGCACCTATTCCGAGAATATTTCCCTGAACGATGTTTCTCCGCAAGACCTGACCCTGGAAGGGGGCTGGAACCAAAACTTTACTGCCCAGCAGTGTGATCCTGACCTGACTGTTCTGGAACAGCCTGATAACGAAGAGTATGTGCTGTACACGTACCGTGAAAAGGCGAAACAGTACAACCTGCGCCTCTCCTGCCTGACCCTGCGGGAAGACCCTGCCGCTGGAGACTGGCTGCCCCTTGTCAAAGTAGAGGTTGATGAACAGGCCAAGCTCACCTTTACCATGAATCGATGCGTCGTTGACGAACGTGTCGGGTCAGGTGTATGTTTGACTACTCGTGGCGACGCCACCATGCATGCAACCATGGCAAATACCATCTTCAGAAATGCTCATTCTACTGAGCCGGGGCCTTTCGGCGGTGGAGTATTGGCATCCTCGAGAGACAGCTCGAAGCTGACCCTTACCATGAAAAACTGTCTGTTGCATAATAATACCGTCTATAACGGTGCCGGGATATATGTTGACTCTGGCAACACCTCTCTGCTGACCGCCGACCTGACCAACGTCACTGTCACCAATAACCATGCGGAAGGATATGGTGGTGGTTTATCCGCTACCAGCATTGATACCTCAACCCTCACCATCAATCTCACCAATGCCATTATCCACAGCAATAGTGCCGATAGTGCTGGAAATGATCTCCGTTTAATCGGACAACCAGGGGGCTCCACCAACACGACCAATGTCCGCTACTCGATCATTGGTGAGGTTGTTAACCATGGCGCCACCTGGAACGACAACGGCCACAACCTGGAGGTGAATCCTCACCTGAACAGCAGCTATCACCTGCGATCCGGCTCACCCGCCATTGACGCCGGGATATGTGGCGAGTTGGACTGGGTTCTGTATACTCGCATCGCCCCCTACTTTGATATTGACGGGGATCCACGCCCCCCCTTCCCCGCGCTAACCGGCTGCGACATTGGTGCTGATGAGTATGTGAGGGAAGATGAAGATTCGCTCTGCTTTCCGGTGAAAGCGAAAAACGGCACTACCACCATCATCTGCCTGTAGGGAGTCTTTGCCTGCAGGAGACACTTGCCGTTGAGCAGACGCATGAGATAAGTGGCTGATGTGGCCAGCCAGTGGCAGCAAAAGCTTGCGGGCTCACCCACCTGCAGCCCGCTGGCAACTCAAGCTGAGGCGCCTTGACACAGCGCCCCAAGGAGGTGAACATGCGCACCATTTTTCTGCTGTTGTTAGCCATTTTTGCAGGAACCCTGCCCTGCCAGGCAGTGGACTATCATGTCAATGGTGCCACCGGGCAGGACACCTCCACCTGCGGCCCACTAACCCAGCCCTGCAAAACCGTGAAGCAGGCAGTGGATAATGCCGGCACAACCACGCCCGTGAAGGTGAAGATCGTTGGTGGCCCCGTCGGCACCTATTCCGAGAATATTTCCCTGAACAACAATTCCCCGCAAGACCTGACCCTGGAAGGGGGCTGGAATCCTGATTTTACCCACCAGCTATGCGCCCCTGGCTGGACTGTTCTGCAACAGCTTGATGACGAAATTTATCTGCTGAGATCTCAGCGCACCGAGGCGAAACAGTACAACCTGCGCCTCTCCTGCCTGACCCTGCGGGAAAACACTGCTACCGGGACGTTTAATAGCCTTATCCACGTAAATTCGAAAGAACAGGCAGTTCAACGCTTTACCATGAATCGATGCCTGCTGGAGGGCTATGTCGGCTCAGGTGTGGACTTAATGACTTATGGAAATAGCTCCATGAATGCAACCATAAAAAATACCATCTTCAGAAACGCTCACCCTTACCCCTCAGGCTCAGCCGACGGTGGAGGAGTATATACTTTTTCGGCAGGCAACTCGGAACTACTCCTTACCATGGAAAACTGTATGGTCTATGACAATAGCGCCTTTCGCGGTGGCGGGATGAAATTTTACTCCAACGGTGCTTCCACCCAGGCTGCCACCCTGACCAACATCACCGTCACCAATAACCATGCAGCAGCTGGAGGGGGTGGTTTATCCGCTGTCAGCATTGATACCTCAACCCTCACCGTTAATCTCACCAATGCCATTATCCATGGCAATACTGACTTAGGTGAAAATGATATCCTTTTAATCCAGCAAGGTACCAGCACCACCACGGTCAATGCCAGCTACTCGATCATCGGTGACGTTGACAACAATACCGCCACCTGGAACGACAACGGCCACAACCTGGAGGTGGATCCCGGCCTGGACAGCAGCTATCACCTGCAGCTCGGCTCATCTGCCATTGACGCCGGAATATGCGGTTCCCAACTTGGTGGGACATATTATCGCATCGCCCCCTACTTTGATATTGACGGGGATCCACGCCCCGGCTTCCCCAAGCTGAACGGCTGCGACATTGGCGCCGACGAGTATCTGAGGGAATATGTGTATGTCAATGGCACCACCGGGCAGGATACCTCCACCTGTGGCTCGCTGAGTGAGCCCTGCAAAACCGTGAAAAAGGCAGTGCTCAATGGCTATCCAAGCACGTCTTTGAACGTGAGGATCGCTGCTGGCACCTATGTCGAGCATATTACATTGGGGGGTTGGCTTCCTAATCTGCCAGAGCTTACCCTGCAGGGGGGCTGGAACCCTAACTTTACCGACCACCAATGTGATCCTGGCCTGACCGTTCTGGAACAACCTGATGACAGAGATAATGTGCTGTGGACTCGCCGCACCGAGGCGAAACAGTACAACCTGCGTCTCTCCTGCCTGACCCTGCGGGAACCTACCGGGTGGCAGGAGCCCCTTGTCGATATAGCTTCTGAAGAACAGGCCGACTTTACTTTTACCATGGAGCACTGCGTACTGGACGGTTGTTTCGGACCAGGCCTGAGACTGAAGACCAGGGATGACGCCTCCATGTATGCAGTCATAACAGACACCATTTTCAGGAATGGTCGCCTTGCTCCCTATCCGGGAGACCCGACATCCGGCGGTGGCGTAACGGTAACTTCGTGGAACCACTCGGAGTTGAACCTTACCATGAAAAACTGTCTGATATATAACAACAGCACCCTTAGCGGTGGCGGGATGCAATTTTACTCCAGAGACGCAACCACGTTGACCGCCTATCTGACCAACATCACCATCGCCAATAACCAGGCAAAAGCGAGTGGCGGGGGGGTCTCCGCTGAAAGTTGGGAGAGCTCAGCGCTCACCTTCAACCTCACCAATGCCATTATCCACGGCAATAGTGCTGATAATGCTGAAAATGATATCCTTTTAATCCAGCGAGATACCAGCACCGCCACGGTCAATGCCCGCTACTCGATCATTGGTGAGGTTGTTAACCATGGCGCCACCTGGAACGACAACGGCCACAACCTGGAGGTGGATCCTCACCTGGACAGCAGCTATCACCTGCGGTCCGACTCACCTGCCATTAACGCCGGAATATGCGCGTATCAATTTGGTTGGGGATATTTTCGCCTCGCCCCCTACTTTGATATTGACGGGGATCCACGCCCCCCCTTCTCCGCGCTGACCGGCTGTGACATTGGTGCTGATGAGTATGTGAAGGATTCGCTCTGCTTTCCGGTGAAAGCGAAAAACGGCACTACCGCCATCATCTGCCTGTAGGGGGTCTTTGCCTGCAGGAGACACTTGCCGTTGAGCAGACGCATGAGATAAGTGGCTGATGTGGCCAGCCAGTGGCAGCAAAACCTTGCGGGCTCACCCCCACCTGCAGCCCACTGGCAACTCAAGCTGAGGCGCCTTGACACAGCGCCCCAAGGAGGTGAACATGCGCACCCTTTTTCTGCTGTGTTTAGCCATTTTTTCAGGAACCCTGCCCTGCCAGGCAGTGGACTATCATGTCAATGGCGCCACCGGGCAGGACACCTCCACCTGCGGCCCACTAACCCAGCCCTGCAAAACCGTGAAGCGGGCAGTGGATAATGCCGGCACAATCACGCCCGTGACCGTGAAGATCGCCACAGGCACCTATTCCGAGTATATTGAATTATACGACTACGCTTTTTCGCCGGATCTGACCCTGCAGGGAGGGTGGAACCAAGACTTTACCCACCAGCAGTGCGATCCTGGCCTGACTGTTCTGGAACAGCCTGATAACGAAAGCTACTTGTTGTACTCTCATAGCGACAAGACAAGAAGTTATACCCTGCGCCTCTCCTGCCTGACCCTGCGGGAAGACATGCCTACTACCGGAGAGGATGATCTTCTCTTCTTCTACTACGGAGGACAGGCAAAACTTACCTTTACCATGAAGAACTGCCTGTTGGACGGCTATCAGGGGGCAGGTGTGAGGACATGGACTGCTGGCAACGCCTCCCTGAATGCAAGTATAGCAGACACTATTTTCAGAAATGGTCATACTGTTGGTCAACTGAATAATGGCGCTGGAGTAGGGATAATTTCGAGCGACAACTCAGTACAGACCCTTACCATGAAAAATTGCCTGCTAAACAACAATAGTGCCTCTCACGGTGGTGGGATAGATTTTCACCCCCAAGTGAATGGCAGGCTGACCGCCTATCTGATCAACATCACCGTCACCAATAACCAGGCAACAGAAAATGGTGGTGGCATATATGCTGTATCTCGTGGTGACGCAACCCTCACTGTCAATCTCACCAATGTCATTATCCACGGCAATAGTGTTAATGGTGCTGGAAATGATATCTATTTAAGGAAATACCATAACTCCTCCACCACCATCAATACCCGCTACTCGATCATTGGTGAGGTTGTTAACCATGGCGCCACCTGGAACGACAACGGCCACAACCTGGAGGTGGATCCTCACCTGAACAGCAGCTATCACCTGCGGTCCGACTCACCTGCCATTGACGCCGGGATATGCGGCAAGTGGCTTTATGGCTGGAAGTATACTCGCCTCGCCCCCTACTTTGATATTGACGGGGATCCACGCCCCCCCTTCCCCGCATTGACCGGCTGCGACATTGGTGCTGATGAGTATGTGAGGGATTCGCTCTGCTTTCCGGTGAAAGCGAAAAACGGCACTACCGCCATCATCTGCCTGTAGGGGGTGCTTCTCCGAGGGCAGAAATCTTGTCACTCCTGCCCGGGTTTCAGCCGTTGATGGGCACTGTGGAGGCGGTTTACCAGCTCTTTTGCCGACCAGCCTGCCTGTTCGGCAATTTTTTCGAGTTGTTCAACCCGGGCACTGCCACCATGATTGCCCGCCACCCAGGCTGTTCCAGCGCCGAGTTTTTTGTAGCGCTTTTTGGCGTAAGCGGTCAGGCCCCAGCCTCGAGCCAGGTTATCCAGCCAGAGCACGAAAGGGATATTGCTATAGCCCGGTGTCTGATACCACGGAGGGAACAGGTCAAAGACCGCATCAGGCTGGCGAAACCCGGTACACGCTTCCATCCGGTCCTGCCAGTGTTGATAGGTGGTGGTGATGTATGCCGCATCGTTCCGGTGTGACAGTGCTGCAAGATGGTCCTCATAGTCTGTCGGTCGGGCCGCACCAATACTCAGCGTATGGATTTCCGGGCGATGCAGGCAGAACAGATCGTTAAACTGCATGGGGCTTAAAGGGTGGCAAAGTTCGACGAGCTCGGGAGGGGGGGCCTGAAGCATACCACCCTTGTCTGTTGGGCTGATAATGAAGACGCCCATGTTTGCTGCCTGGGCAGCAGCAAGCACCGGGGTATGCCGCTGAAAAATCGTGTACCAGTGGAGATTGATATAATCAAAACCGCCGTCATTTTCATGGCCCACCGCTGCAAGCAGGACATCGGTGGGCCCATGCCCTGAAAAACCTATCCAGCCTGCCAGTCCACGGCGCTGCAACGCTCTGGCCACAGAAAGGCAGCCGCCTGGGCGGCAGGCCAACCACAGGTCATGATAGTTGTTGAGGCCGTGCAGGGCCAGGAGTTCAACCCGATCAAGCTGCAAGCGTTGCAGCGACTCCAGAAAGTATTGTTCAAAAAGCTGCGGGTCTTCCTGCGGGGGTATTTTGGTCTGGATAATAAGGCGGCGACGGTCAAACTGCTTGAGGGCGACGCCAAGCTGCCGTTCTGCAGTGCCGTACAGGCGGGCCGTCTCAATGTGAGTAATGCCATGGTCAATGGCCCGGCCAAGGATTCGCACCAGATTGCGCTGGCCGTCTTCCTCTATTTCGGCGAACGGCAGATCTTTCCAGGACTGCATACACTGCATGCTGCCTGCTGAAAAGATCGGGATCTGCAGGCCGGTCCGCCCAAAGGTTCGATACTCCATCTCCTCCTCCTTTCTCTGTCCGTGACAAACGCTCCTTGTCGACGCAACTCATGGGTTCATCAGCTTTTGCAACACTGCTGTACCCTGAAGAACCCGTGAAACACCCTAAAAAAAAACAAAGCCCGCACACCGGCAACCGGCCGCAGGCTTTGTCAGGAGGAAGGCAACACCAGCATGGATTACCTGCTGGCTGCTGCTCAATGTTGCTAACCTGCCTTGTTGGCCTGTTTTGCAACATCTTGTTTTTTGGTCGGAACGAGAGGATTTGAACCTCCGACCCCTTGACCCCCAGTCAAGTGCGCTACCAAACTGCGCCACGTTCCGATAAAGGTTTGGCTGTTGTAGCACTCCTTAGAGATGCTGTCAACAGCTTCCGGCAACTATCACTGATGTTTACGATTTCCGCAAGTCTCTTTTTCCTGGTCAGTGCTGCTTTTTCTTGAGCAACCCAAGAATCCCCTGCAGCTCCTTCTTCATTTCGGTAAGCTGCCCCGGGGTGAACATCTTTGCGGGTGCAGGGGGTTGCTTGTTTTTTGGAGTGGCACTGAGCAGCTTTCTTGCCCCGGAAATGGTGTAGCCCTCTTCATGCAGCAACTGTTTTATCCGCAGTAACAGCTCCACATCCTGACGCTGGTACAGCCGTTGTCCAGATCGGGCCCGGCGCGGTTTCACCCTGGGGAATTCTGTCTCCCAGTAGCGGAGTACATGGGTGTCAACGCCGATAAGCGCGCTGACCTCACCTATACGGAAATACCGTTTGTCAGGGAGCTGTGCCCTGCTGACTGCACTGTTTTTCACGGCGGACCTGTAGAGTTCGAGGTTGCAAGTCCGGGCCGCTGACGGGCGCCCCAAAGAAGACGCCTGTATATTACAGGTTTCAGCTATTTATTCAACTCTTCCCTTAACCGCTTGCTGGGCCTGAAACTCACCATCTGCCGTTTGGAGATGGTCATTGCATCGCCGGTACGGGGATTACGTCCACGGCGCGGCGATTTGTCACGAACAGTCAGCGTGCCGAACTGCACAAGCTTGATGGATTCACCGTTGATCATGGTCTCTTTCATGGTGGAAAAAACTGTATCGACAATCTCCGAGGCATTGCGTTGCGAGATCCCAAGTTTCTCAGTAACAGCCAGGGCCAGTTCTTTCCGGGTAACGTTCTTTTTTGTCTTCATCTCACATTCCTTTCCGGTAGTGTCCACCAAAGGTGGTCATCAGACTGTTGACCAGTCTGGTGTGCATCGTATCCACATTTTTTTCGTTAAGGGTCTTGTCCGGCGACCTGTAAGTGACAGCCAGGGCGACACTCTGCATCCCCTCGTCCACCTGATCACCACTGTACACGTCAAATAGCTCAACTGTCTCTAAAAATCGTTCATTACACTTACGCACATGACTGAGCAAGGCACCGGCGGGAACATCCGCCGGCACAATCAGGGCGATATCACGTTTCACTGCGGGAAACCGGGGCAACGGTGTAAATGACTTTTCCTTTTTGGGCAGCTGCAGTATGGCCTCCAGGTCGAGCTCAAAGAAAAAGACCTCCTGCCTGAGGTCAAATTGCCTGCAGGTCTGCGCGTGTACTTTCCCCAGGAGCCCGAGCCGGTTCTTCCCGTCCATCAGGTCGAGCGCCTGCTCGCCATCAACAAATGGCTCACAGGTAGCCGGTTGCCTGAAGGACAACTCTCCAGCACTGCCGGTACAGCGGCTTTCAGCAAGAAGGGCCTCCAGTGCCCCCTTACAGTCAAAGATGTCTACCGGAACAGCAGGTGCATGGATGGCAGGATTTCCAGCATGACGGTTACCACTGAGCACCGCGCAGAGGCGAAAACGTTCCTCGGGAAGCTCTGCCACTCCTTTGCGAAAAACCTTGCCGATCTCAAACAGACGGACATCGGTGTTCTGGAAATTATGGTTGCGCAGGACATTTTCCAGAAGCCCCGGGAGCAGCATGCTCCGCATCACAGCCTGGTCTTCGCTGAGCGGGTTGAGCAGTCGCACCACATCACGCCGGGGATCTTCAGTGGCAAGACCGGCCATGTCCGGGTGCTCAGCCCTTACAAAACTATAGTTGATCGCTTCGGAAAAACCAAGACTGGTGAGCGTGGCTGCCAGTTGCCGACGCAGGCTGCGCAGCGGATCGCCAGGGGAATGGCCCATGACCAGATACGGCATGGTGACCGGGATGGTGTCGTAGCCAACAAGCCGAGCCACCTCCTCGACAAGATCCACCTCTCGTGCAATGTCAACACGGAAACTGGGCACCTGGACCCTGAGGACCTCATCGCTGATAGGCTCGACGGCAAACTCAATGGCCTGCAACAGCGCGGCAACTTCTCGGCCTGTCAGGCTGAGGCCCAGCAGGGCATTAACCCGGGAAAGGCGAAGCTCCAGCATGAGCGCCTGTTGTTTTCCAGGATAGCAGTCAATGCCGCCGCTATCATCCGGCCGGCCTCCGGCCAGCTCAGCCATCAGTGTGCAGGCCCGTTCCAGGGCCAGTGGCGCAAGCTCTGGGTCCACGCCCCTTTCAAACCGGTAGGAGGATTCAGAGGGAAGTTTGAGTCTGCGGGCAGTACGGCGGATAGAGACCGGGTCAAAACAGGCCGACTCCAGCAGGACATCAACGGTTTCGGCAGTCACCTCGGAATCAAGGCCACCCATGACGCCGGCAAGGGCTATCGGTCCTTGACCATCACAGATCAGCAGGGTGTCAGGCGTAAGCGTGCGGCTGCTGCCGTCCAGGGTGACCAGCTCTGTTTCACCTTGAAGCGGGGTACGGACATTGAGAGTACCGCCTTTAATTTTGTGCAGATCAAAGGCGTGGAGCGGCTGCCCAAGTTCAAGCATCACATAGTTGGTGATGTCGACGATGGTGTTGATCGGGCGCATGTCCGCAGCAAGAAGACGCTGCTGCATCCACCATGGTGACGGGCCGATGTTGACACCCTGAATTTTTCTGCAGGTATACCTTGGGCACAGTCCCGGGTCATCGATATGGACGCTGTAGCCGTCAGCAGCTGTGCTGCATGGGCTGGCCGGACCGGTTGCTTTGAGTTGTCGGCCAGTGAACCCGGCAATCTCGCGGGCGATCCCCCTGACACTGGCGCAATCCGGACGGTTGGGGGTGAGGTCGATCTCGATGACAGTATCCTCAAGCTGCAGGGCCTCTGTCAATGGCTGGCCAGCAACACAGTCTCCTTCAATATCAAGGATTCCGGAGTGATCGTCACCAAGCTCCAGTTCCTTGCGGGAACAGAGCATGCCGTTTGAGAGTTCACCGCGAACCTTGGCCTTCTTGATCTTATGCTTACCCGGGAGCACACTCCCCACCGGGGCAAAGGCGGTCATCATCCCGGCCCGGACGTTGGGGGCACCGCAGACAACCTGGTGCTTCTCGGTACCATCATCAACCGTACACAGCGTCAGCTTGTCGGCATTGGGGTGGGCAACGGTTTCAACAACCCGTGCACAGATCAGGTCATCAAGGCCCTGTGTCATGGGGGTAAGGCTGTCAACCTCCAGCCCGGCCATGGTCAGGCGGTCGGCAATCTGTTCCGCGGTGAGTCCGTCAAGGGAGATGAACTGGCCAAGCCAGCCAAGTGTTACTTTCATAATTGCTGTCCTACAGTGTACTCACTGCACCACCTGTTTCGGCTCGCCATAACAGCTGTACCGAGAGAGGATGTTAAAACTGGGAAAGAAACCGAAGGTCGTTTTCGTAGTACAGCCGGATATCGTCAATGCCGTACTTAAGCATGGCGATACGCTCCACGCCAAGACCAAAGGCAAAACCCGCATAGATGTCAGGATCGTAACCGACCATGGTCAGCACTTCTGGATGAATCATCCCGGCACCAAGAATTTCCAGCCACCCGCTCTTCTTGCAGACACGGCACCCGGAACCGCTGCAGATGACGCAGGCAATGTCCACTTCAGCACTTGGTTCAGTAAAGGGAAAAAAGCTTGGCCGGAAGCGAAGCGCCAGTTCCCGATCAAACATCTGGTGGGTAAAACTGGTGAGCACGCCCTTGAGGTCGGCGAAGCTGATACAGCGGTCAACGAGGAAGCCCTCCACCTGGTGAAACATCGGGGTATGGGTGATATCAGAGTCACAACGGTAGACCTTGCCAGGGGCAATATAGCGCAGGGGCGGCTCCTGATTCTCCATGATTCTCGCCTGCATGGGTGAGGTATGGGTACGCAGAAGCACCGAGTCCGAGACGTAGAAGGTGTCGTGCATGTCACGGGCCGGGTGGTGCGCCGGGATGTTCAATGCCTCGAAATTATAGTAGTCGGTCTCAACATCCGGTCCTTCGGCCACGGCAAAGCCCAGACCCTCAAAGATTGCACAGATCTCGTCCATCACCTGGGTGACGGGATGGAGGCGACCAGTGGCAGTTCTGCGGCCGGGAAGACTGAGATCCACGGCAGCGCTGGCGCTGACCTGCTCTCTGGCGCTGAGTTCCTCCCGGGTGCGATTGAACAGCTCTTCAATCTCAAGTTTGACGCTGTTGGCCAACTGACCGAGTCGCGGACGGTCCTCTTTGGGAACATTACCGAGCTCACGCATCAACGCGGTAATATACCCACCCTTGCGGCCCAGATACCTGACGCGGAAAGCTTCCAGCTCTTTGGCAGTGGCAATTGTGGCCAGCGCAGTGAGTGCCTGTTCTTTCAGTTCCGACAGCGCCTGTTCCATACTCGCTGATGCTCAGCTTTCCTGCTGGCTCTCTTTGACCACAGCAGTAAAGGCCTCAGGATCAACAATGGCAAGATTGCTCAGGACTTTTCTGTCCAGCTCAATGTCGGCCTTGCCGAGGTTGCCGATCAGCTTCGAGTAACTGACACCGTTGGCAACGGCTGCGGCACTTATGCGTTGAATCCAGAGACGACGAAAATCCCGCTTTTTGGTGCGGCGGTCACGGTAGGCGTAACACAGGGCCCGGTCAACGGCTTCAGTGGCTGTGCGAAACAACCGGTGTCTGCCGCCACGATAACCTTTGGCGAGATTGAGGACCTTGTTTCTTCTGCGACGGGCTTTAAACCCACGGGTAACGCGAGGCATGATATTCTCCGAAGTATACGTTCCGCAATGCGGCTACAGGTAGGGCAACATCCGCTTTACGGCCTTGACATCTGCAACATCAATCAAGGTTCCTTTGCGAAGGGTGCGTTTACGTTTGGTGCTTTTTTTCGTCAGGATATGCGAAGAGTACGCCCTGTTGCGACGGATACTGCCGCCGCCGGTGGCGCGAAAGCGCTTGGCCGCTCCTCTGTTGGTTTTCATTTTCGGCATAACTTCATCTCCCTGCTCAACGGGTTCGTTCAGTTTTGCGCGTGGTAGCGCGGATTTTCCTGTCCATTAACTCTTGGGACCGACAAACATGACCAGCTGCCGGCCTTCCATCTTCGGTTCCTGAAGGATAACACAGTGTTCTCGCAGCTCATTGGCAATATTGGTGAGAGACGCCAGGCCTATGGTCTCGGCATAGACAATTTCCCGGCCCCGGAACCGCATGGTCACCTTGACCTTGTTGCCAGCAGCAAGAAAACTCTTGATCTTCTTGATCTTGAAATTGAGATCATGCTCTTCGGTTTTGGGACGGAACTTGATCTCCTTGGTGTCAATTACTGTCTGGTTTTTCTTGGCTTCTTGCTGTTTCTTCTTGAGCTCGTACCGGTACTTGTCATAGTTGATGATTTTACATACCGGTGGATCAGCCTTGTCACTGACCTCTACAAGGTCAAGCCCCTGATCGTACGCCCTGTCAATGGCCTCTGCGGAACTGATGATGCCGAGCTGGCTGCCATCGCTGTCAATGCAACGGACCTTGGGGTACCTGATCATCTCATTGACCTTTACCTTGATCTCTACCTGCTGCGGTGGTCGTCTGCCTTTCCTCTTAATGTCCGTTCCTCCTGTTCGTTAGTTAGCTGAGAGTTCAGCTCAGTTCTTCCCTGCTCTCACGATGGACGAGATCAATAAATTCATCAGCGCTCATCGGTGGCAGATTCTTGCCGTTGCGGAGCCGTACCGTGATTGTTCTGCTTTCTTTCTCACGCTCTCCAGCGATAAGCATGTAGGGAACCTTCATCAGTTGGGCTTCACGAATCTTGTAATTGAGCTTTTCGTTGCGTAAATCTTTTTCGACCCGAATGCCAGCCTTGCGAAATTTCTCATACAGTTTGCTGCAGTATTCGCCCTGGTCATCGGTGATATTCATGATCCGGGCCTGCTCCGGTGTCATCCACAGCGGGAAGGCGCCTGCGTAGTGTTCGATCAGTACGCCGATAAAACGCTCCAGTGAACCCATAAGCGCCCGGTGAATCATGATGGGTTGATGGGTTTGGCCATCCTCTCCTGTATACCCCATAGCAAAACGTTCCGGGAGATTGAAATCCACCTGGATCGTCGAACACTGCCAAGACCGGCCGATCTGATCCTTAATCTTTATATCTATTTTTGGACCGTAAAAAACCCCTTCACCAGGGTCGATGGTAAAGGTTAGCCCCTTGCGTTCCAGGGCCAGCTTGAGGGCAGCGGTGGCCAGCTCCCAGCGTTCCTCGGACCCTACGTACTTCTCCGGCCTGGTGGAAAGATACACATCATAGTCTGTAAACCCGAAGGTCTCAAGGATATGCAGGTTAAGATCAAGAATATGAAAAATTTCCTCGTCCAGCTGATCGGGTCGGCAGAAGATATGGGCATCATCCTGGGTAAAGCCTCGTACCCGCATGAGTCCATGCAGGGCACCGGTACGCTCATAGCGGTACACTGTCCCCAGTTCTGCCCAGCGGATGGGAAATTCCCGATAGCTGTGCGGGGTACTCTTGTACACCCCTATATGAAACGGACAGTTCATCGGCTTGAGCTGGTACTTGACCTCGTCAATCTGCATGGGGGAATACATGTTTTCCCCGTAAAAGTCGAGATGCCCAGAGGTCTTCCAGAGATCCTGACGGGCGATATGTGGCGTATACAGGAGCTCGTAGCCATTGCGGTAATGCTCTTCCTTCCAGTAATCCTCGATAAGCCTGCGCAACAAGGCCCCCCGGGGCTGCCAGAGAATGAGGCCAGGGCCAATGTCATCCTGCAGGGTGAACAGACCAAGTTCCTTGCCCAGCCGGCGATGATCTCTGCGCCGGGCCTCTTCAAGCCGGCCAAGATAGGCCTTGAGTTCCTTGTTGTCGGCAAAGGCTGTTCCGTAAAGACGGGTGAGCATCTGTCGGTTTTCATCGCCACGCCAGTAACTGCCAGCTACCCGCAGGATTTTGAAGACCTTGAGCCAAGAGGTGTCAGGGACATGAGGACCGCGGCAGAGGTCAACAAAGGTCCCCTGGCGATAGATGCTCACGACCTCTTCGTCCATTTCTTCAAGAAGCTCAAGCTTATAGGTCTCGCCAAGCTCGGTGAAGAGTTCCACAGCCTGAGCCCTGGACAGCTCTTCCCTGACAAAGGGCAGACGGGCCTGTACCAGTTCAGCCATCTTTTTCTCGATGGCGGCAAAATCTTCGGGGGTGAACGGCGTGTCCTTGTCAAAGTCGTAGTAAAAACCGTCAGCAATGGCTGGGCCAATGGCAACCTTGACCTCCGGGCCAAAGACCTCTTTGACGGCAAGCGCCATGATATGCGAGGTGGAGTGACGGAGGATCTCAAGGCCCTCGGGAGAATCCAGGGTGACAGGCGTAAGGACGCAATCGGCCATAAGTCGGGCGCTCAGGTCCAGACCCTTGCCGTCGCTGACAACAGCAACAATTGCCTTGCGCTGCTTGTTGGACACCAGCCCCTTGAGGGCCTCGGCAATGGTGACCCCCTGCGCAAACTCATGGGGCTCTCCGGTGGTTATGCTGACACGTATGGTTGTCATCATCCCTGTTAAAAAGGAAAGGCTAACATGCTGCCACCAGCAGGTGCCAGCATGTAGCCTTTTTGCAATACTGGTAGGCGCGGGCGGGATCGAACCGCCGACATCTACCACGTCAAGGTAGCGCTCTCCCGCTGAGCTACGCGCCTACTTCTTCTATACGTTCATGGTGTTGCAGGTAATCAGCTGTAACAGCACAGTAAACCTCGGTTTTTTACCAGCCAACCCGAAGACTGTCAAGAAAAAACCAGTAAAAAAAGAGGAAAATGACCTGTCGTGTCAGGGTGTGCCTGCAATCTGCTGTCGGGTTTCTATGGCCCTGGTCAGGGTATGTTCGTCAGCATACTTAATATCCATGCCCATGGGAATACCACAGGCCAGCCGACTGACTCGGGTGCCCGCCCCTTGCAGCCGGTCAATCAAGTACGAGGCGGTAGCCTCACCAGGCACTGTGGAGCTGGTGGCTACAAGGATTTCCACCAGATGATCCGCGTGCACCCTGGCCAGAAGTTCACGGATCTTTAACTCCTCTGGGCCAATGCCGTCCATGGGAGAAAGCACTCCATGAAGAACGTGGTACACCCCCTTGAAACTCCCTGTTTTTTCAATAGCGAGCAGGTCACCGGGCTCCTCCACCACACAGATAAGCCGGGTATCACGACGACCGTCCGAACAGATCTGGCAGGGGTTGGTCTCGGAAAAGGTGAAGCAGCTGCTGCACAGCTGAATCGACTCGTGCAGCTGTTGCAGGCTCTCGGCCAGTCCCCTGGCCTGTGCTGCTGGTTTACGCAGCAGGTACAGGCTTAACCGGGTGGCGGTCTTCCGGCCGATACCTGGCAGGCGACTGAACTCCTTGATGAGCCTCTCTAGCGCTGGAGGAACAACCTGCATCAGAACAGCCCCGGAATATTCATACCGCCGGTGAGCTTGCCCATTTCACGCTTTCCCAGCTCCTTGGCCTTGCGCAAACCGTCGTTGACCGCAGACCGCACAAGGTCTTCGATCATCTGTTTATTCTCCTGGGTCAGCAGCTCTGCCTCAATACCCAGATCCAGCACCTCGTTGTTGCCATTGACAACGACGTTCACCATGCCGCCCCCTGCAGTACCGGTGACGGTCTTCTTTTTCATCTCCTCCTGGATGACACCGAGTTTTTGCTGGAACTGCTGGGCCTGCTTGAACAGTTCGTTCATATCCATACGTTTCTCTCCTGTCTTGCTGCGGCCTGATCTCAGCCGCTCTTACTCCTCTGTCACATCATCATCTGTAACCTGTTCATCCGGCAGTACCCGGGAAGCCATACCCTGTTTGGTGGAGGTGAGCGTGATGCCGCCAACCTGACCGTTGAAGATCTCAACCGCCGTGAGAACCAGGGGATTGTTGGCCAACTCCCTTCGCTGGCGCCTGGGCGTGAGGCCATTTTCCAGGGTATCATCACCTTCATTGCCCTCCTCGGGTGTCTGAAAATGGACGCTCAGGGGGGTCTGAAAAAACTCACACAGGTGCTGGTTGAGCACCCTGGTGTGCTCCGGGTTTCGCAACAGCAGGCAATCGGCAGGATCCTCAAACTCTATCAGCAACCGGCCCCTGTCAAGCGAGTACCGTTTTGCCGGTTTCAAGGCTGCAGCCATCCAGGCTTGCCGTTCGTGGATATGGGCAAGCAAGGTATGCCACTGTTTATTGAGGTCAATGTCATCCAAAGCTGCCTGTTTCAGCGGCGCTGAACCAGAAGTCGCCTTGTCAGCGGCTGGCGTTTTTTGTACAGGTAACGGCTGAGGTGCTTCATCTGCCGGGGCGCTGGTTGTAGGCGCAGCGGTTGTTGTCGCAGGTTCTGTCTTTTTTTCAACAGGCTCCCGCAGGGTTTCCCTGACCTGGAGTGGACCATGTTCGTCGGCTGTCTGCCGGGAAAGCGCTCGCGTTGAAAAGGTTTGCGGGATATTCTCCTGCAGGGCAAACGGCACATCAACATGGGCAAGAAGCGCATCGAACCGGCTGACCAGTTCGGCAACCGGGATAGTCTCACGGACCTGCACGGCCTTGATAAAGACGAGCTCCAGTGCTGTTCTCGGCTGCGCTGCTGTACTTGCCTGCTCCACCCCTTCCAGGAGGATATTGAGCAGATGGGTGAGGGTGGGCAGCTCATACTGGGCTGCGAGCGCTGCCAGACGTTCCAGCTCCTCGGCCGGTACATCGACAAGCGCCTGCGGCTGTGAGCTGATCCGGCAGATAACCAGGGCCCTGAAGCGTTCGAGCAGGTCGTTGCTGAGCCGCTTGAAGTTTACTCCCTGGGCATGTGCCTGGGCAATCAGGGTGAACAGGTACTCCAGGTTGCCTTCCAGCAGGGCACGGGTCATCGCAGTGACAACCTCGTGGCTGACCAGCCCGAGGATTTCAGTGACATCATCTGCCTGCACCTGATCGCCGCAGTAAGAAAAGAGCTGGTCCAGCAGACTCAGGCCATCGCGGACCGAGCCCCCGGCCTCACCTGCAACAAGTTCCAGGGCCTGGTCCTCAATGGTTACCCCCTCAGCCATGGCAAGCCTGCGGAAATGCTCGCACAGTTCACTGCGGGCAACCCGCTTCAGCTCGTAACGCTGACAACGGGAAAGAATGGTCACCGGTACCCGGTGGAGTTCTGTGGTGGCGAACATGAAGTACACATGGTTGGGTGGCTCTTCAAGCGTTTTCAGGAGGGCGTTAAAGGCCTCCATGGTCAGCATGTGGACTTCGTCGATGATGATGATCTTGTAGCGGCTGGCAGTGGGCATGAAGCGGATGCGCTCCTTAAGCTCACGAATCTCCTGAATGCCCCGATTGGAAGCGCCGTCAACTTCCTGCAGATCTACGGCCGAGCCTGCGGTTATCTCCAGACAGGAACGGCACTGGTTGCATGGTTCGCTGTCCTGGCGGTTTTCACAGTTCAGGGCCTTGGCCATGATCCGGGCAAGGGTTGTCTTGCCGGTGCCGCGGACACCGCTGAACAGAAGCGCTTGGGCAACCCTGTCGTGCTGCAGGGCGTTCTGCAGGGTGCGGACAACAACGCGTTGACCAACAACATCCCGAAAAGATTGGGGACGAGACTTACGGGCTAAAACAAGGTATGACACTTTGCCTTCCGGCCAGGAATGGATTGCTGTTGTTCGGCTCGAGGCCTCGGGGCTAAAAAAAGGATAGCCAGGCACCCCTGCGGCACATAAAGAACATCACTACCGCTGCTTCCTCCCGGACCTGACGGGGTTTGCGAGTCTTTATTGCACAGGACCCGGCTATCACACCTGAGTCTCGATATGGTCTGCATGACGAATTTTCCTGTCACCCTCTGGGGTGAACAGCCGTTGCAGGACGCACAAGGTAGCCGACCTCTTTTGCCGCGTCAAGTTTTTTTCTTTTCTCCACCTGCTGAGAGATCTCGATGAAATGGCGTATATTCGAAGAGTGTAAACCCTTACGTACCCTGTCCTCGCCCTCAACCGGAATAGAGGGCCGTTGCTGTCAGTACCCGGTGAACCTCCTGAATGAGGTTATCCGCAGTGAACGGTTTGGGCAGAAAGCCGTTAATGCCCTTCTCGTTATAGTTGTCCTGGGTGACCTCTTCAGAAAAACCGGTACAGATGATGACTGGAACCTCCGGGGCATACCGATGAATCTTGGTCGCCAGTTCCAGGCCAGTCAATCCTGGCATTCCCATGTCAGTGATCAACAACTCGGGCGACTCGCGGCTATTCTTGAAGGCCGTTAAGGCCTCCTTGCTCGAGGTAAAGGCCTCAACCTCGTAGCCTGCCGACTGAAGCACCTGGGTCATGTACTCGGTAATAGGCAATTCGTCATCCACCACCAAAATTCTGCCTGTGCCAAAGGGGATCTCAACAGGATTATGGTCTTCAACAGCAGCACTCTCTACGGCTACAGGCAGGTACACCGAAAAACAGCTCCCCTCACCCTGGGCAGATTCCACGTGGATGGCCCCTCTGTGGTCATTGACAATGCCATGCACCACGGAAAGCCCGAGCCCGGTTCCCTCCTGTTTGGCCCTGGTAGTGAAATAGGGTTCAAAGATTCTTGGCAAAAAATCCGGTGCCATACCGCAACCGTTATCTTCCACCTGAATACGTGCATACCGACCAGGCCCGAGGGTGCTAATGGTCGTGGAGCTGTCGGCGTCCAGCACTACCTCGTCGAGCCCTACCCGGATGCAGCCCCTCTTTCGTTCAGCCAGGGCTTGATGGGCATTAGTGCAGAGATTGAGAATAACCTGATGGATCTGGGTGGGATCGGCCTCAACCATAACATCAGGAGCAAGTTGATGTCGTATTTCGATATTTGCCGGCAGGCTGGCGCGTAACAGATTGAGCACCTCTTTGATGATCAGTCCCAGCTGCAGCGCAGAGACCGATTTATCGCTTTGACGACTGAAGGTGAGGATCTGCTTGATGAGCTTGCTGGCCCGCTCTGAAGCGACAATGATCTCCTGGAGATTGGCAGAGAGCTGTGTATCTTCTCCGGCACGAATGAGGGACAGTTCCGCATAGCCCAGGATGGCGGTAAGGATATTGTTAAAGTCATGGGCTACGCCGCCGGCCAGGGTTCCAATGGCCTGCATTTTCTGCGACTGCCGAACCTGCTCCTCCAGCTGCTTCTGCTGGGTAATGTCACGTTTCACTGCAACAAAGTGGCGGAGACGCCCGTCATGCCCCCGGACAGGGGTGATGGTCGCTTCTTCCTCGAACAGGGTGCCATCCTTTTTTCGGTTGGTAAAGTTACCGCGCCAAACCCGTCCCGATGAGATCTCTTTCCAGAGGTGATTGAAGCGCAACGCCCTGGAATGACCACTGTTGAGGATGTTTGGATTTTTTCCGATAACCTCGGAAAAATCATACCCGGTAATCTCCTCAAACGCTGGATTGACATAGACAATATTGCCGTCAGGATCGGTGATAACCACTGACTCTGCGCTCTGGTCCACGGCAGTGGCCAGCAAATGCCTACGCTCTTCCAGGCGGTAGTGGTTGCTCATGTCATGAAAACTGACCTGTACTGACTCCTGATCCGAATCAGCAGTGACACTGATACCTATACTCACTGGCACCTTGCGGCCGGTTGTTCCGTGGACAACAAAGGTATCCAGCTGCCCCGTCCCTTTACCGCCGACTTTTTGCTGATAATGGCGACGAAAGCTTTCCAGTTCATCGCAGGTTATCAGGTCTTCAAGCCGGATGCCGAGCAGCTCCTCTTCAGGTCGTCCGAACAGGTCCACGGCGCGGCGGTTAATCTCATAGATTTTGCCGGTCTGGTTGTCAGCAATGACGATAGCATCGTTCGCTGTTTCCAGTAACAGCCGATATCGATTCAGGGATTCTGCCTGAACCAGTGAAAGTTTTTTTGTGGTTGTGATATCGGTGAGAGCAACCAGAACCTCGTCTTGCTTATCACCGGGCAAAAGAGTGCTGGTAACGACAAACCATTTAGCGTGGCCGCTAACCGTTTTGACCTTACGTTCCACGGAAAATTGCTGCCGCCCGGCCAGCAAGGCGTCGATAGCCTGGCGGCCGAAATCATTGCCCGGCTCATTCAGGGTAATTGCAAGGTGACGCTGCAGCTCCTTACTGTCCTTTGCCTCGTACATAGTCAACGCGGCAGTGTTCACCATTATGACCCGCACCAGCTCAATGAAACGGCTGCGCAGGGAGCGTTCTGCCTCAACGTACTCATCCAGATCAGATAATTCAGTGTCATGAAGTTTCTCACACACCCGGTTGAGTGCTGAGATATCTAGACGCAATAGCCCTATGCCTGCGCCAAAAAATATTTTTTTGTAGCTCTCGTTCAACAGGGGTGCCCGCAAACCAGGAGGTCCTGGAGAACAGATCGCCGCTACTGTATCTTCACGGCAGCAAAGCTGACCCAGCTGCGTGACCAGCTCCAAAAACAGCGTCGAATCTTCGCCAGTGAACCGGGTATCCCGGGTTACACCGAGGACACTCCTCTGCTGCCCTGCCTGATGTAGAGGCAGGCTCAAGGTGTACAGGGTACCGGCGGTGACGGCCACGGCATGAGAAAGGAACGAGGCAACAGGTGCTGATGACGGCGAAAGAGGTTGCCCTGTGAACGCCTCCATGCTAGCGAGAGCGTTAATCTCGGCGGTCAGAGGGCTGTTGCCGCCTCGAAATGTTGCTGCATACTCAAGCTCATCACCGCGCACAAAAACCCGAAATTCACTTTCAGGTGCGTCCTGACAAATGATCCACACATATTCCGCAGGTAACAGACGGCCAATCTCGCTGGCCCCTCTGCACAGACGGTCTTCCAGTGTTTGTAGCCCTTGCAGGGCGGCTTCAAGAAGCTGAAGAGTAGAGTGTTGCATTTCCTGGTACATTGCCTTGAAAAAACCCTTACCCCTCCCCTCTTCCTGGAGAGCATTGACGGTACCAGCCATGTCCTTCTGACCAGAAAGATTTTTTCAAGGTGCCGCTTGTCTTGTGCTCTGCGGTGAATGAACTATAGTAGAGCATAACATACCTTTTTTTATTCACTCTCCCACCTTTTTTTTACCATGGAAACCAGCGCACCTGTTGGCACCCTGTATGTGGTGGCGACACCAATCGGTAATCTTGGTGACCTCAGTGGCCGCGCCTGCCGGATTCTCGAGGAGGTCAAGCTTATCGCCTGTGAGGACACGAGGCATACCCGTAAGCTTCTCAGTTATTTTGGTTTGTCCACACCAATGATCAGTTATTACCGGGAAAAGGAACACCAGCGGAGCGAGCAGATCCTGGCACGACTACGAGCTGGAGATGACGTCGCTCTGGTCTCCGATGCCGGAACCCCAGGCATCAGCGATCCCGGGGCCGTGCTTGTCAAGGCCGCGTATGCAGCAGAGATCAAGGTGGTCGCCGTCGCCGGTCCTTCGGCATTGACCGCTGCGCTTTCCATTGCCGGATGCCGGGACAGTTCCTTCTACTTTGCCGGTTTTCCACCGGTGAAACCCGGTGCCCAAACACGGCTCTTTGCCTCTCTTAAGCATTTGACATGCCCCCTGGTATTCTATGAGTCGCCCCGGAGAGTCAGCTCCACCCTCAAGCATCTGGCCGGCGAGCTTGGCGATCGGCAGGCCCAACTTTTCCGTGAGCTCACTAAAAGACACGAACAGCGCCTGAGCGGCAGCTTGACCAGGCTGGCAGAACAGACGGCAAACGGGATAAAGGGAGAGATTGTCCTGGTGGTGGACGGAGCTCCAGCAGCGGTAGCGTGCAGCTCGACCGAGGTCGATGAACTGCTGCTCTGGCACAAAGACCAGCAGGGGGCATCGCTGAAAGACGCGGTCCGCACCATTGCCAAGGAGCTCGGCCTTTCTCGTTCAAGTGTTTATCGACGAGCCTTGCAGCTCTGGCACACGCCGGAATAAGCTTTTTACTGGAGAAGATCAACAACCTTGCCCTGCAGGAGACATCATGAAAGACACAGCATCAGCCATCACCACCTGCCCTGACCGAGAATTAGCCGACCTGTTACAGATAGCGGCAAAAGCAGCCCTGACAGCAGGCAACGGCATTCGAGAGCTTTACGGCCGTACACATACTGTAACCATGAAAGGCACCATTGATCTGGTCACTGAGGCTGATCTGGCTTCGGAAGCGGCAATTCTGGCCGCGCTGACAACAGACACACCCGAGATTCCTGTCCTTGCCGAAGAGTCTGCCGGTGACCACACGGTACCTGGTGATGGCTGTATCTGGATCGTTGATCCCCTCGACGGTACCACCAACTTTGCCCACAGCTTTCCGTTTTTTGCTGTGTCCATCGCCCTGGTGGACAACGGTCTGCCGGTGGCGGCCGTTGTCTACGATCCGCTGCGAGATGAGCTGTTTCTCGCCAGCCTTGGCGGCAGTTCCTGGCTGGGAGAACACCGGCTGCAGGTATCTGCGACCGAAGACCTGATCAACGCCCTGATCGGCACTGGATCGCCCTATGACATTCACCGCCATCTGGATGAGGTCATCGCTGATACCGAGGCCTTGCTACCGCAAGTCAGAGACCTGCGCATCGCCGGCGCTGCAGCCCTGAACCTTGCCTCAGTCGCCTGCGGCCGCCTTGATGCCTATTATGAAATCGGCCTCAAACCCTGGGATACAGCAGCGGGCATGCTACTCGTCAGTGAGGCCGGCGGCCGGGTAACCGATTTTCAGGGGAAGACCTTCACGTTCAATCGGCCGATTCTCGCCAGTAACGGGTTGCTGCATCAGCAGCTGACAAAGGCGCTTGGATGACAGGTGCCCCGCTGAGCCCGTCACCAGCACCGTCGCCCTGGCGGGTTCATGCCCTGATGCTCGTCGCCGCGACCTTGGTTTCGACCTCCTTTACGGTGGGCAAGGCCATTACCGCGTACATGGACCCTGCCCTGCTGACGCTGGTACGCTTTCTTTTGGCAACGCTGCTCTTCTCACCCATGGCCTGGCAGCACCGGCCGCTTCTCCCTGGAGACTCCATCGGGAAAAAGCTACACTCTCTTTTGCGCTACAGCATGATCAGCGGAACAATCTCTGGCTTCTTCTACCTGATGTTCCTGGCGCTGCGTACCACCACCAGTCTCAACACCGGCGTTATCTTCACCTTGCTCCCCGGCATCTCGGGAATATATGCCTTTTTCCTGCTCGGGCAACACCTTGAACGTGGCCGCCTCATCGCCTTGATACTGGCCATGGCCGGTACCCTCTGGGTTCTTTTCAAGGGAAGTCTGGCGCTGATGCTGGAGATGCACTTGAACCGAGGTGATCTGATTTTTTTTGCCGGTTGTTTACTCATGGCCTTCTATTCACCGCTGATCAAGTTGCTCCACCGCGGTGAGTCCATGACCCTCATGACATTCTGGGTGCTGGTAACTGGCTGCGGCTGGCTGCTGGTACTGGCTGGCCCCGCCCTGACAGCAACCGCCTGGGATGCTGTCCCTGGAACCGCCTGGGCAGGAATAGCTTATCTGGCTGTCTTCTCCACCATCATCACCTTCTATATCACCCAATGGGCAACCCTGCACCTGGGGCCCACCAGGGTGATGGCCTACTCTTACCTCTATCCGCCCCTTATCCTGCTGCTGGATGCACTCTCTGGTAAAGGGCTGCCCTCTTCGCAAACCCTGATTGGCCTCCTTCTTCTTCTGCCAGCCATGTACTTTGTCCAGAAAGGCTATGAGCAGGAATGATCGGGGCCGTTTTTTCTTGTTCGCCCTTTTCCTGCAGGGGTAGGCCGTCCTTTTTTGCTTGCACACTCCTTTCAGGTTCAATAAGGTTCATGCAAAAAGTAAAGATCAGCTGCAGTAAAATTCATCTGTTTACTCACCTGAAAAGGACGCAGCAAGGTACTACCACAGGCACGGCAGCCCCTCTCTTTCGCCAGAGAATACCCATGTCTGTCTGTTGTGAAACGACGAAAAAATGTGTTTAAAGAACAAAAAAGCAGGAGAAAAAAATGAACACAAGTGAACTCCTTCAGCTAGGAGCAAAGGCCTTCAGAGACAGCAGTTTAAGTGGTGAGGCTGGTAGCAACCTTGATCTGCAAACAATAATTTCGGCAATATCTGGCCTGGTAGGGGGAGAGGGCTTTGACCTTGCCGCGATCGTAAGTAAGCTGAAAGCTGGTGGCCTTGGCGAGATAGCAATGTCCTGGCTGGGTAATGGAACCAACCAGGGAATCAGTCTTGACCAGGTAAAAGGTGTTTTTGGTAGTGAGAAGATTGATGCCTTCGCTGCTCAGCTTGGTCTCAACACCGAAGAGGCTGCAGGCGGTCTTTCCGAAGCGCTTCCCCTGCTGATAGATAAGGCAAGCAGTGGCGGCTCACTGCTTGACTCCTTTGGTGGAGTAGAAGGAGTTGCCGGACTTGCTGGAAAACTCTTTAATAAATAAGCAGAGCCCGGCCAGGAGTTTTTACTCTTTTTCAGCCGTGCCCCGCGAAATTTTATGCCGGTAAGGATCGCAGAAGACCACAACCCGAGCGTTTACACAGGCACCGGATCAATCAGCAGCTCTTCTTTGGGACAAGGGCGTCTGCTGATTGACCCTTTGACCTGAAAGACCGGGCAACCCACTTTAGCGACTGCAGGCTACCACGGTCGATGTAACACTGGTGCTCCTTTTGGTCGAGAGTCTTGCGGTTTCAGGGACAGGCCATCTCCTTGGTCGTGAAGATACCGTTACTGTCAATCTCGATAACCATAACGCACTTATCTGGATCACCGGAGGCATTATAACTCAAGGTACCCGTAACGCCTTGGAAATCCTTGAGTGCCACCAGCTGGTCTTTGAGCAGCCTGCGGTCTTCGACGATATTACCGGTCAGCGTGCTGATATTTTCCAGTGCCTGGACCATACTGTGCACAGCATCATAGGTCAGGGCGGCAACCTCGTTGGGCTGTTCGCCATACGCTGCCAAATACCGGTCAACAAACACCTTGTTTGCTCCTTTCGCACCACCAGAGGCATAGTTGCCAGTAAACATCAGGCCCTTGCAGTCATCGCCGCAGGCTTTCATCAAGTCTCCGCCAGCCCAGGAGTCAGACCCCATGATGAGATTGTTAAAGCCCAGCTCCCGGGCCTGCCGAACAATCTCGGCAACCTGCGTGTCTGTTTGTGGCGTGACGATCACCTCGGCACCAGCTTGTAGAATTCTCTCGAGTTGTGGCCGGAAATCTGTATCCCCTGTTCTAAATTCCTCAAAGGCAACCACTGAACCAGCACCCTGCAGCACCTCAAATGATTTTCTGACCGCCTTGGCCATATCTCTGGGATAGGCGCTGATAACATCATAGAGTATGGCCAGTTTTGTCTTCTTCAACTGCTTGGCAATGAACCCGGCGAGCAGAGACGCCTGAACATCATTAAGTGCCCCGACCCTGAAGACATACGGTCTGTTTTTGGTTGTCGCCGGAGCTGTCGACCATGGTGATATCATGGGCGTCTGGTAGGCGTCAGCGATACCACCTGCAGGGACAGCGTTGTTACTCGCCTGGGGGCCGATCAAACCGATAACATGCTCCTGACCGATCAGGCTCAGGGACACCTCGGTAGCTCTGGTATGATCGGAGGTATTGTCGCCGTAGAGGAATTTCACCTGATAGGTGGTGCCGCCAATGGTCACCCCTCCCTTCTTGTCGATATCCTCTCTGGCCAGCTCCGCACCTTTTTTAGCGGTCTTACCTATGTTCTCCAAAAGTCCGGTCATGGCGCCATTAAAGCCAATTTTCAAGGTGGGCGCAGCATACACACACGCCTCACCCGCTGCCAGCAACAGCAGACCGGCAAACAGTCCAGCCTTTATTCTATGCATTGCATTCTCCTGTGACGATGTTGATCAATTCTCCAGCTGGACTTTTTTCAAAGTGGTGTATCGGATTCAACGCGGAACATTTCAACCGCCTTCCTGAGGTTACCTGCAGTCTGGTTCAGCATTCCCATGGAGCTAGCCGTCTTCTGCGAAGCTGCCGATGTCTCCTTACTGACGCTGCCGATCTCCTCCATGGTGACTACAATCTCTTCCGAAGATCTTACCTGGTCTGTCGCCGCCTGGGTGATAGAGGCAATCAATGCATCAAGCCGATCAGAGACCTTTTCAATTTCCTGCAGTTTGTCAAAGGCATTGTCTGCAAGCTGGGATCCCTGAACAACCTTACCGATACTCTCATCCATACGGTTGGAAACGTCCTTGATTTCTGACTGAATACTTCGTACCAGCATGTCTATCTGCTTGGTGGAGTTACTTGAACTCTCAGCCAATCGCTGTACCTCTTCAGCGACCACCGCAAAACCGTGGCCAGCATCACCGGCCATAGCCGCCTGAATTGAAGCATTGAGGGCGAGGATTGACGTGCGGTCGGCAATATCGTTGATGATCTGAACGACGTTGCCGATCTCCATTGAACTCTCCCCAAGGCGTTTAATAGACCTGGCTGTCTCGTTGATCTGCTCTCGGATCTCCTCCATAGCTCTGTTGGTATGTTCAACGGTCTTGGCCCCTTCATGAGCACTGAGTCTAGAGGTCTTTGATACTTCGGCCGAATTGACAGCATTAGTGGAAATCTGGTCAATGGATTTGGCCATGGCATTCACCGCCCTGATGGCCTGGTTGATTTTCTCGGTCTGCTCAAGGCTCTTGATCGCCAAATCAGCGGTGCGACTGGTAACATCTGTAGCGGTATCATCGACAGCAAAGGTCGCTGACTTAACCTGCTTGACAATGTCACCAAACTGTTCGGCCATGGTATTGAAGCTATCAGCAATAGCGCCGGTGATATCTTCTGTCACCTCAGCACGGGTGGTAAGATCACCTTCGGTAAGGGCACTGATCTCCTCCATCAGGGTGATAATCGACTCTTGAATAGCCTCACGTTCCTCTTGACTCTGAATCAACTGCGTGATGTTATCAAGCATGGCATTGAGGGTGACAGCCATGGTCCCCAGCTCATCGGAGCTGACGACCTCGGCACGGGCAGTAAAGTTGCCCATACCGATCTCAGCCAGGAGGTTCATGATCCGGTCAACCTGTTTTGTCAAGCCGCGAGCCAGGCCAACGGAGATGGCCACACCAAGGACAATGGCAGCAAGCCCCACACCCAGGAGAATTTTCTGCATGTTGTCTTGCTGTTTCTTCAGATTGGCAAGCGCCTGTTGCTCATCAGCAGATGCATTATCAAGAAAGGCCTGGATAACCGGCTCAGTGGCCTGTACAGATTTTTGATAGGCGGCAATTCTTTCTTTGATGCTCTTATCTGTTTCCGAAACACTGGTAAACCACTTGACATACTCGGCAAGGGCTTCCTGTAAATCCCTCTGTAGTTCACCAGCGAGTTCGAAAACACCAAGGTCTCCGCTGAGAGCTTTGGCACTGGCAAGAAAAACTTCAGCACCGGTTGACGAAGGGAGGGCAGTGTAATCCTGGCCCAGACCAAAAAGGACACTGAAACGACCAACAAGTGAGGGATTTTTGACCTTATCGACAAGATCACGGAGTGCATTGGCCGAGGTCTCAAGCCTGACCAGTTCACCAAATTCAGGGTCAACCCGGAGCTCAAGCTGATCAACCGTGGCGACAAACGCAGCCAGATAGTCATTAATGGCCTTAATGGTTTTCTGAGCCGCTGCAAGCTCTCTGGGCGATGGTGCGATCTGACGTATCTCGGAGAGATGCCGATATGTTTCGCCACCGGCCTTCATCATCGGCTGCAGATAGCGGACCTTGGCCTCCTGAATTCCCATCTGTCTGTAATTGAGGAGAAAGTCTTTCTCCAGTGCGTTCATCTGTTTCAGGGCCCGATCTGTTGCCAGACTCAGTCTGGAGATCCTGCTCTGTACCTGGACGACCTCGTTGATGATCGCCTGTGAGTACCGCTGCGAAATAAAACTGATGGCAATAACGACAACGGTCAGGGCAATCATCACCATAAACGCCAACATCAACTTGCCACGGATCTTTAACCGTCTGGTCAATGCGGAAATTGGATTGCCGATGCCGCCACCACTCTGTTCTGCTTCCATTCTGCCTCCTGATCGCTCTATCCCCTGCCATTACCGACCTGCCTCACAATAGAACACGTCGTGCTACTGGCAGTTCTGCGACAATTCTTCAGCGTTTCATAAATTTGTCAATTCCCTCATTCTTCCATACCGTAAGCGCCTTTTTATCCTTGGATTCAATCTTGACACCTATGGCATTCACAGGAACCGAGTGCTTTTTCTGATTCTCTATCCAGTTTTTCTTAATCATCTCATTCAACGCCATGTCAGTCTCCCACGTACCATGCTAATAAACCGCCACACGCCTCGCCTCTCCTCTTGCAAGGTTCACCTTTGCGACTTCAGCAGATCTTCCCCGCGAAGGCATCACCGCGGACAATCGCTTCGAGGTCAAAAAGCATCACATACATGGCGCCTTTTGCCACAGAAAAATATCCCTGGAGCAAACCACTGGTCGCCAGCTCTCGAGGGGGCGACTGCGGTTTGCATTCGTCCGGGCTGGTATTCAGCCGTAAATGATGGAGTGCGGACGAGGTGATCGCAGCTATCTTCATGTTCTCTCCTGTCATCTCCTCTCGTATCTCAGTGCGTAATATGATGAGCTGCCTGGGAGCAGATATCTCCCCGGAACCACCTACTGCCGCGTCTACATCAAACACCGGCAATACCTGTCCACGGTAATGGAAGATTGCTGGGATGATCGGCGTGGCATGGGGCAGATGGCATATACCTTGAGGCTGTCGTACCTCAACTACTTGGTTGTAGGTAAACAGCACATAGATAGGCTGACCTTGATTCTGCTGGGAGGTGACCAGCACAAAAACACGGGAGTTGTCAGCTGTCAGAGCGGTCATGCCACAGACTCCCGAAGGACCTGCTCGCGAATGATCGGAACAGTGTCCTTACCGTTGACCAGTACCTCGCTGATCAGTGCCCTGGTTGCGGCTGTACAGGCAGCCGGTAGCGGCAGCAAGGCATCTTGCATAGCCATAACCTGCCGTCCCTTGCCCTGCATGGGGAGTGCAAGGTAGATATCTGCCAAACGAAGTACACAGTAACAGACAAAAGACGGTCTTGCTGGCGCCTTGCTATTCAATGTTTTTCCAAGGTCAACGATAACGGCTCGGCGCCCCCCGGATATGGGCAGTATGGTGACACCATTTTCTTCAATCACCCTGGCCTTACCCTGGAGAACCACACCGGCAACAACATCTCGATCTATTGCAAAAAGCTGCCCTTTCACCTTGATGAGGAAATAGGTCTTTGCCATCATCACCCATCTCCGTACTGCTCGAGACTCTCAGCACTACTCACGCCGGTGAGGCTTACCACGATATCCACCAGATCCTCGTCCCTACAGGGCTTGTTGAGGAAACCGCGCGCCCCGAGAGCAAAGGCCCGTTCCCTGTGCTTGGCAGATGTCCGGGACGTCAGCATAACAACTGGAACCTCCCTGAACCGGGAAAGGTTGCCAAATTTCAGCAAAAATTCATAGCCGTTCATCTTCGGCATTTCAATGTCCAGAAGTATGCAGTCCGGTTCATTCTCTTCCAGTAGCTGCAGGGCTTCCAGTCCATCCCTGGCCTCCAAAGGCTGCCAACCCTGGGCTCGAATCAACCGGCTCATAACCCGGCGGATGGAGATGGAGTCGTCAACAATCATGAGTGTAAATGGCCGGGGAACCTCCAGCTGTTGCCTGAACTGCGGCGTTTGACCACTCATTCGGTTGTTACTAATAAGTCCGGCCACATCAAGGACAGGCACAACACTGCCATCACCGAGGACCGCTGCTCCGGATATGCCAGGGACGGTACCAAGCTGGCTGCCCAGCTCCTTGACCACCACCTCACGCTGTCCGATAATACCGGGGATACTCAGCATCACATCCCTTCCTCCAGCCTCGAAAAGTAATGCCAGGGGATGCGGTTCTTGGCCTGGAGGATCGTGACCGAGCAGCGATTCCAGGGCGTACCAGGGCAACTCCTTGTTGTTCTGATAGATAATGCCTTTTTCTTCAATGATGTCAGCACCATTTACCCTGCGGACCTCGTGAACATCATTGATGGGTATAGCGTAGATCACCTGGGTAATGCGCACCATCAGACAACGGACCACTCCCATGGTAAGCGGGACCCGCATGACAAAGGTCGTGCCTTTGCCCTTGGCAGTCTCGACACTCACCGAACCCTGCAGCTCCTTGAGATTCTCCCGAACCACGTCCATTCCTATGCCACGACCTGAAATCTCGGTAATCGTCTTGGTGGAAAAACCGGGGTAAAAAATACATTCGATGAGTTGCTGCTCATCCATCTCGGTCAGCTGTTCACCCAGGCCCAGGTGCCGAGCCTTTGCGGCAATGGCTTTAAAATCAAGGCCCTGGCCGTCATCACTGAAACGGATGACAATACTGTTTCCTTCACGGCGACCTGACAGGGTAAGGACCGCTAACGGATCCTTGCCGCTGGCGCTTCGCTCCTCGGTCGTTTCGATGCCGTGGTGGATGGCATTGCGTATCAGGTGCATTAAGGGATCAGCCAATTTTTCCCAAACCATGCGGTCAAGCTCAACGTCTTCACCGTTGATCTGCAAACGTACCCTTTTTCCCAGTCGTAAGGCCACATCACGCACGGTACGGCTCAATCGGGGAACAACATCTGACATCGGGCTCATACGGGCATGCAAGGTCTGCAGTTGCAACTCACGTACCACCCGCCGCTGTCGATTGATATCACCGCCCAGGCCGCTGTAGACCCTATCGAGGGTACTGCGAATCGCCGAAACATCTATGGCTGATTCGTTCAGGGAACGGATAATAAGATTGAGCCGGGAATAGCGGTCCAGCTCCATGGTGTCAAAATCAGAACACCCTTCTGCGCCTCGCATATCAGTGGGCGTCGGCTCGACCCTACTGAACCGTTCCCGTAGATCTTCCAGCGCTTTGACTTCAAAGTTTGTTTCCAGTTCCAGGGCAATATCCTTAATCCTGGCCGTAGCTCGTTCCAGCTCATCTATCGTCTCGTGTAAGCGATCCATGTTCCGGTCAAAACCGCTTATCCCCACGAGCAGTTCGTTGGCCAGGTTCACCAGGGTATCGATCTGCGTCTGAGCGACACGCACAGTAGGAGCGATCTCCACCGGGCCTGTTGGCTGCAGCGACTCCTGTTTCTCCTTCTCGGTGTCAGCTTGTCTCCTGGACGCCAGTTCAACCTCTGGCAATGATATCCCTGGAGATTCTACCTGTGCATATGCTTCCTCAACGTCCACTTCACCTTGCGGCTCAGTTCCCCGCAGAGAGAACTCTTCCAGTCGGGCCAGGATGACCTGCATCTGCTGAAGGTCAACGCTTTGCGACTCTTCCACCAGCCTGCCAACAATGTCCAGAGCATTCAGCAGGGCATTGATCAGTTCAGGACCAGCCGTCTCCGCCTCTTCGTACAACCAGTCGAGAAAATCCTCAACACGGTGCGCATAGCCTGAGATGTTTTCCTGGCCAATAACAGCAGAGGCGCCCTTTATGGTATGCACAGCCCGGCGGACCCGGCGGACCTCTTCTCTGTGATCATCACTGAGGGGACCATCGGTGGTGATCTCGCTCTCCAGGATCTCCATAGCCTTGTGCAGCTGCTGTAGATGCTCTTCTGCCTCTTCCCGAAAACCTTCCAGAAGTATTGCCCGATCTTCATCGGAAAAGAGGTCACTGCCCAGCGACCCGGATGTGGAATCACCAGAAGAAGCCTCCTGCACCGGCTGTATCGCCTCGGACGTTTGCCTTTTTTCTTTTTCCGGAGCTGATGGTGCACCAAGATCCAGCCCCGGAGGCTCGATGACCTTTCCTCTCTGTATCCACTGATGCAGGCAGTGTATGGCCGACTCCGCACGCTTTGTCTCATAGCTGCGGCGCTCTTCGACCAACAGCGCCAGTTGACCGGTCACTTCGTCCAGGTTCTCCATTACCCCTGGATCGATATCTGCAGCCTTTTCATACAGCCAGTCGAGGACCTCTTCCACCTGACGACCGAGTGCCTCGACCGCATCAAGCCCCAACATCCCAGCAGCACCCTTCACCGTGTGTACCTGACGGCGTACCTGGCGAACCTGCTCGCGCAGCTGAGCATCAATGGGACATTGGACTGTTACGGCATCTCTCATCTCACCAAGCAGGCGTTGCATCTCTTGAAAATGCTGCTGTGCTTCCTTGCGAAATTCGAGGAGAAGCTCATTGTCTGACAAGATGTCCCCGGGCAACGCTGCTGGCACCTCATCCTCCTCGAGGAGATGTTGACGCGGGGGATCACCTGCAGTGGTTAGCCTGGCAAACGCCTCCTGCGTCGCTACCACTAGCTGTTCATTTTCAGTATCCCCTGCACCGATACCAGCACAGTAGGTCTCAATACGGTTGATCGTGGCCGCCATAATTGCGGCCGCTTCAGGACTAAGCGTTTCCTCTGCTTCAACCAGAGATTCCAGATGCACCTCCATGGCCCCGGCAATGGCGCTGAGTCCCTCGATGCCGACCATGGAAGAGGCACCTTTGATAATATGTGTCAGCCGGTAAACCTCGGCCAGCAGATCAGGACGAGCAGGTGTCTCACTCAACTGAGCAATATGTGATTTCAAAACAGGCAGATAGGTTCGTACCTCCTCAAGGTAACCGCTAAGATATTCACTGGCGACAGCCATCAGTTCCCCTGCTCCTCTTGTGCAGATTGACGCCCTGCCTCCATGTGTTGTCGCCAGTTACGTAACACCACTGATTCGGCAAGCCGGTTGCTGTCAAATATATTGATCTTCCGTTCACCGAACTCAAGAACACCACGAATGTAAAAGGCCAGATTTTCCGGATCAGTTCCTTGATCAACAGGTTTTAGTCCCTCTGCATTTTGCTCATTGACGTTAATGACTCCGATAAATTTCTCCACAGGAAGACAGAATTTGAACCCCTTTACATGAAACAGGAGAAAAGGTAGAGCATCCGATGTCGTGGAAATTTCTTGCAGCCCAAACAGAAGATGAAAATCCACCACGGAAAGAATTTCTCCACGCAGTTGAATAATACCGGGAATCCAGGGCGGCAGATGGGGCAGCGGGATGGACGTTGGCAACTTGCCAATCTCCTGAACAACCTCAATCGGTAGCGCGGTTTCCTCCTTGCCAAGGAGAAAGACGATAAATGGCTTTTTTTTGCGGATCTTTTTTTTAGTGGCACGCTGCCTGAGAAAATCCTGTTCCAGGAAGGGTGCAGTTCCACGGTCAATCCTGGCGAGCAGCGTCTGCAGGCTGTCAGTTTCCTTTCTGGGCTCCATACGAGAGGCTCTGGCAAGGGGGTTATCCCATCAACTTCATGGCGTTTTCAAAGAGTTCATTTTCATCGAAGGGCTTTGTCATGTACATGTCAGCACCTTGCTTTTTTCCCCAGAATTCATCACTCTTCTGATTCTTGGAGGTGAGCATGATCACCTTGGTTGCCGGTGCCGCCTTTTTAATTTTGCGGCAGGCCTGAAAACCATTGAGCCTGGGCATAATAACATCAAGCACCACCAGATCTGGCCGCTCTGCCTCCACCTTATTCAACGCCTCTTCACCATCGGTCGCGGCAATCACGGTGTACCCGTTTTTCTCAAACGGTGCACACATTATGCTCAGCTGTGTGGGGCTGTCATCGACTACCAGAACTTTTTTTCCTGCCATTTTTTCTCCTCAACAATCTTGCCACGCCGGTTTGTCACTACCTGGGCAAAACCTTACTCTTCTACAACATGTACCAATCTCAACGACTCACAGAGGTGGCAACAGCTACTCCTGTGAAAGACCTACAGGTGTTTTTCTATCTCCTCAATCATCTCGTCAGGATCAAAAGGTTTGGTTAGATATGCGGCAGATCCACCCATTCTTCCTTTCATCTTGTTAATGAGTCCATCCTTGCTGGTGAGCATGATCACCGGGATATCCTTGAATTCCCTATTGCCTTTAACAATCGACAGAATCTTGTAGCCATCCATCTTCGGAAGAATAACATCAAGCATAATGAGATGCGGACGCTCCTCGCTGATTTTACTCAATGCCTCTAATCCGTTCTCCGCCTCGATAACTTTGTAGCCTTTTCGTGACAAAGCGATACAGATTACTTTTCGTGTGGTGGAGCTGTCCTCAATCACCAAGATAGTTTTCTGAACCTTCCCGAGCTCCTCTTCACGTTCCGGTTCTGGTTCACTGAGCTCTTCAGGTGCGTTGTTCACCGTTTCGACACGGACAAGATAAGTCATCAACAGCTTGAGTTGATTGGAAAAAAACGCTTTATCCGGAGCTATCTTTGCCACACGGTCCAGGTATCCCAGGGCCTCTTCTAGGTTTCCGCTGTTAAGCTGGATTAATGCAAGACAATAGGTGGCGACAATATGCCGTGGTTGTGACTTCAGCACTCGAAGATAACGATCTAGCCCTTCTTTGAGGTAACGGGGAGGCACCTCATTACGACTAGTGAGACTTTCCTGAGAGACGGTAAGATATGCCTGACAGAAATGGCAGCGATTCTCTCCCTTGTTCAGTAGAGCCCAACAGAAAAAACATTTTCGTACACGACCATTCTTAACAAGGGAGCTGGTCAAGGTAAACTTGTGAACCTCTTCGTTGATATCGGGATCTTCCGGTGCAGTCGACTGTGCGAGGTCCAGAGACTTCTTTATGGCACTGAGATTCCCCTGAACCCTTGAATACCAGAGCCATCCCCGGGCACTATTACGGTTGTGTTTCAGGTAGGCGACAAGGTTGCCATGGGCATCTTTATACTGATGTGCTTCTGCTTGCTTGACTGCGGCTTCTAGGCAGGCTTCTCCGCTGATTTCGAGAGCATTCTGGCGATCATTCTTCCGCTTTGACGCCTCAAGTAATATATTGACCAGCGTGGCATTGATGGTCTGCTCCACCTCAAACAGAGGCATGAGCTGCACTTCCACATTTTCCCAGCCAAGAATCTCAAGGGCAGCTTCTTTGCCGATAAGATTTCCAGTGTTAGCGTTGACCAGCTCTCCCTGATATACATCAAGAAAGCCCACACCTCCATCGTGCCGCACCTCCAGGGACTGTGACTTTTTCTCCATCAAGAAAATCTGGAGAATGTTGTCCAGGGAAAAGCCGTCTATTTTCATCTGCGCAAAATCTGCCATAACCGTTTCTGCCGCACAGGGTGATCAGTCACAAAGAAGAGATGATAAAGTTCTACTGGTAAAAAGCCCGATACCAGGCAATATTTTGCCACTCTACATCCATTGTGCGTGAAGAACCGAAGGAATGCAAAAAAAAAATTAAGGAACTGCAAACTTGCCTGTTGTACAGGGTGAACCGTTTACACCTACGTGAAAAAAGGCCACTGGTGAGAAGAGGATGAGCTTAACATCAGCAAGAGATTAGGTCCGATTAATACCTTGAAGCATCCCCGTCAATCCTCGTCAACTCGTCCTGCCAACCGACGAGACATGACACCCCGTTTTTGTTGCACAACTATAAGACCGAGGGTAAATTTCCGCCAAAGGCCCCAGGGAAAAGTCATCTTCGCAGACCATAATGGTGCGTTTTTTCCCTGTTCGCAGTATGCTCGGCTGTCGGCCATGACGCCTGATCCGGCAAACAGCACCTCCTCATGGTAGGAGGAGGAGAAAGCAGACAAACCGTATAGAACCATTTGAGGAGAGACATGAAGATAGGTATTATCGGCTTACCCCAGACCGGGAAAAAAAGCCTGTTCCAGGTACTTACAGGGAGTGAGCTCCAGGACCTTCCCGGCCCGCCCAGGCCAGTGCCGGGTACAGCCGATATCGTTGACCTGCGCTTTGACCGACTCGTCAACCTCTATCAACCGAAAAAAGAGACCCGGGCCCGTATCGATCTCGTTCTCCTGCCCAGACTTGAGCAGGAGACTATTGCCCGTGGAGAAATATTTCGTGATATCAGCGATGTGGATGCTATATGCCATGTGGTTCGAGCCTTTGAGGATGAATCGGTCTACCACGCCAGCGGTTCGGTGGACCCGCTGCGCGATGTGGAGGCGGTCAACTCGGAGCTCCTCATGCATGACCAGATCTTTGCAGAAAAACGGATCGAGCGCCTGGAAATCAGTCTAAAGAAGCTCAAAGACAAACGTCAGGCAGCAGAACTTGAGCTGATGCGGCGTATGCAGGCCCATCTCGAAGAAGAACGGCCGCTCAGACTAATGGAACTGGATGCTGACGAAAAGCTTATGATCCGCAGCTATCCCTTTATCACCTTAAAGGAGATGATCCTGGTCTTTAACGTGACAGAGGATGCCCTTGGCGACAGCTCCCTCCTCGATGCCGCAGCCGAGATATGCGCGGCGAACCAGATGGAGGCCATGACGGTTTCTGCACAGGTGGAAGCGGAAATTGCGCTGCTGGACAGCGAGGAAGAGCGCCGGGAATTTATGCAGGACCTGGGCATCGAGGAGCCGGCCCTGGAGCTGCTGACCCGCCTCTGCCTCAGGGCCCTGGGACGGATTTCGTTCTTCACGGTAGGCAAAGATGAGGTCCACCAGTGGCTGGTCCGCCTGCATGCCCCGGCCCCGATGGCCGCCGGCGCCATCCACACTGACCTGCAAAAGGGTTTCATCCGTGCCGAAGTGATGAAATATGATGAACTGATGGAGGCCGGCAGTGAGGCGGAGCTGAAAAAAGCAGGCAGGCTGTATGTTCAGGGCAAAGACTATATTGTCGAGGACGGTGACATCTTAAACATCCGTTTCAACGTCTAAGCTGTCCGGCAGCCGCAATTTTGGCAAAAAAGCACTGAACCCGGGTTTCAGCGGCTGCCGGACAGATGCCGCAATTGCCAGCGCAATCGCCAGCTAAGCAGTAGCGCTGCCACACTCAGGCCGCTGATCAATCCCACCCAGAACCCCTGTGGTCCCTGGGGCAGTCCCCAGAAACCAGAGATCCCCAGAATCCAGCCCACAGGCAGGCCGATCCCCCAATAGGCGAAGATCAGGAGCAGCATCGGAACCCTGGTGTCGTTGAGACCACGCAGGGCACCGGCACAGTTGACCTGGATGGCATCGGGTAACTGGAACAGACCGGCAAACAAGAGCAAAGAGGTGGCCAGACCGGCCACTGCTGGATCTGGAGAGTACATGGCAGCGATCAGCGGGGCAGAGGTGAAATAGATGAGCGCCGTACAGCAGGCACAGCCAGCGGCGAGCCACAACCCGACCCGTACTGTCCGACGCAGCCGCTCGGGGCGCTGTCGGCCAGCGGCAAAGCCCACCCGCACCGTAAGCGCTGCAGCCAGGCTGTAAGGCAGCATAAAGACCAGCGACGCAAAGTTCAGGGCGATCTGATGCGCGGCAACCACCTCTGCGCCCAGACGGGCGATGAACAGGGCAATCACTGAAAAGATCGAACACTCGATAAAGAGGGCCAGGCCGATGGGCAGGCCGAGCCGGAGAGGTTTGGTCAGGCCGATGCAGAGATGGCGGATCTCCGGGCAAAAGATTTCCAGTCTCCGGGTACGCCGATTCCACTGGAGCAGCACCACCAGCACCAGCAGCATCACCAGCATGGACAGGGCAGTGGCGTAGCCGCAACCCACCCCTCCCAGCTCAGGCAGGCCGAAACGCCCGTAAATCAGGACCGCGTTCATCCCCATATTCACCATCAGGCCGATAAGTCCGGCCACTGTCGTCATTTTTGGCAGGGAAACACCCTCACAGGTTCCACGTAGTGCCAAAAAAAGTCCAACCACCGGCATCCCCCAGGCAATGGCCCGAAGGTACCCGACAGTGACCGGCAGGACCTCGGGAGAAACACCCATGAGGACGAGGACACGCGATGATTCGCGTACGACAAGCAGCATGATCGTGCCCAGTAGCAGACCGATCAACATACCCTGCCGCACCACCCTGCCGATAGCCGCGGTATCCCCTCTGCCATCGGCCTGCGCAACCAGGGGAGGAACAGCTCCCAGAACCCCCACCATGAAAAGATAGAGGGGAAAGAACAGACTGGACCCCACCGCGACCCCGGCCAGATCAAGGGCACTGTACCGCCCGGCCATAACAGTATCCACCACCCCCATCGCGGTCTGAAATACCTGGGCGAGCAGGAGAGGCAGGGTCAGTCCCAAAAGGCGACCACTTTCATGCAGATAGAGTATGCGAGCGCGGGTCATGGACAACAGGGCAAAGAAATCAGCGAGAGAAACTCATCCGGCCTGGCGGAAGACCCGGTCACCATACACCTGAACCAGAGAGAAAGAAACGGATTTATCTGCAGATGACAAAAGAGGGAAATCATCTCGCTTAAATTCAGTAAAGAGGACTGTCTGCGGTGTTCAAGAGCGTTGGTGTAGGCCGTTCCATACAAGAAAAAATGGAGAGCACTGGCCAAAACAGAGAATCAGAGCGTAAAAAAATCAAAGGAAAAGTGGAGGAGATCCACTGCCAGCAGGCGGGGTGCAAGCCGTGGCGAGCGACCGGCAAGCAGATGGATGACCTCAGCACACTGCAGGGACGCACAGGTACCAATAACCGGAGCCAGGCAGCCGAGTTCTTCCTCAGCGCCCTGCCCTCCCTGCCAGAGGGCCTCAGGTCGGGTATCCCCAGGAAGCACTGTGGCAGCAAGAGCTGTCCACCCGGCTACCGCTCCGGTCACCAGCGGAAGGTTTTGCCGGGCGGCAGCCTCCTGTAAAACCCGACGAACGGCTATCCCCCCGAGGGCGTCCACAACCAGATCCACGTCCTCGAGCAGTGCAACGAACCCGTCGGCGTCAAGCATCTCTTCACGGACGACGAACTCCACGGCAGGATTGACCACCCGCACCCGGTCAGCCGTTGCAGCCGCCTTTTTTTGCCCTATAGTCTCACTGGTGCAGAGAAGCTGCCGGTTGAGATTACTCCTGTCAAAATGATCTCCATCAGCCGCACGGATATACCCGACCCCTGCCCTGGCAAGAAATTCGACAACATACCCGCCGAGGCCACCCAGCCCAGCCACCGCCACCCGGGAGCGCAGAAGCGTGGCCTGCTCCTCCATGGAAATGCCGGCGATATTGCGCCGATAGCGCTCCGGAACGAGCCCGGCATCCAGGGCTGCCGCCTCGACCTCTCGTAACTTGACCCCATGCTCGACACCTACCGCCAGGAGCTGCTCTTCATCCATGCACCTGGTGTTGAGGTCGGCAGGGGCCTGCCTGGCCATGGCCAGCAAAGAGGATGCCAACGGGGAGAGCTTCTTCATCAGCCCCCGCCCACTGGCGGAAAGACACCAAGCCGGTCGCCTTCAGCCAGGCCAGTTTCCAGGTCGGAACGCACCCCATTGACAAAGATCAGCCGCACCTCATCCAGGGGAATATCGAGGCGCAGGAGTACCTTTTCAACGGTATCACCAGCAGCCACCTCCATCTGCCCATCAGCCGGGGCGTACTGCCGTAGGGTGGCAAAACACTTCACTGTAATTGTCATCTGTTTCTCCTGAACGCCGCTGAAGCACTGAAATACATCGTAGCCAAGCCTTTCGGGCCAAAGGCAGCTCTTTCAAGCATACCGGCTTACTCGCCAACCTCTTCAGTGGTATAGACTGGTCCCTTTTCCGCATCAACATCGATTTGCCCTACCTTTTCTCTTCCCCTACCCTCGTTGAGAAACAGGTCCACCATAAGACTCACGGAGTAGCAGAGACTGAACGGAAGACGATCTCAGATTCAGCGTAATCATGGTACAGGCTGTTTACGGCAACAACAGCCTCAACTGAGCGCATCAACCTCAGCAGTTCGGTCATGGCCTGTTCGGCGTCTATCTCCTGGCTGCTTGCCGCCAGCCCCAGCAGCCAGTCAACAAGGCTGCCGGCCGCCTCGGACAACCGTCGGGGAAAGCAGAGCGCAACCCAGGTATTGGCACCGGTAATCATCCCGGCAAGGTCACTGCCAAGGGCGGTGGCCACCGGTTTTGCCAGGGCATCAGGTGCACCACCGTGCTGCAGATACTCAGCCAGGGCTGACGGACCATTGGCGATCAGCAGCTTGTCGGCGGTAAGGGCCAAGGCGGGCTGCGCCGCCTCACCCGGCAGCAGCGGCCAGTAATGAATGGTGGTGTCTCCAGCGGCCAGTTGGTCACCGGCTCCTGGCCCCTGTTTTTTCAACTCCTCCAGCAGGCGATCCACCACAGCACTGGAGACCTTTGCATCACGAACCTGGACATAGGCCTGCAACTTGGGTAGAGGGAAAAATCCCCCTGGTGCCATACCGTTCATGGCAAAGCCGAACTGTTGGCCAAAGGCCGCCAGCAACTGCTCCAGCCCCATGTCCAGTTCCAGGCGAACCCGCTGATCCAGCTGATTATACGCATCATTGCCAAGGGATTTCACCGTTTCATCAAAGACCTCCGGGATAAGCGAGGTGCCCCAGGAGTACAACAGGGTCTCGGAAGAAATCAGGTTGAGACCGGTATTGCTGGTAGCCGTATCCACTGCAGCACGACTTGCCCTGGACAGCTTTTCATACGTATATCCGACCCTGCCAGCCATGTTCAGATCTTCTCCGTCCTGGTAGATGGTTGCGGCAAGATAATTGACACCCTCCATTCCCTTGAGATTTAAGTGGACACCCTCAGTTACCCTGCTATCACCCTGTAGCCATGCGAGCAGTGCCGGCATCCCCAGATACAGCTCGGTAAACCCGGTACCTCCACGTTCCTGTGCCCAGTAACGCCGGGCCTCAATAAAGGCTGGCAGGGTGTCGAGCCCTTCTCCGCCGGCCCGGCGTTCAAGCAAATGGTTGATGAGTGCCGGGTTACGCACGAGCAGGACAAGGCCGTTCTCCGCGAATCCGTACAGTCTGGAGCCATCCTCCAGGGTTATCCGGGTAAGACTGCGGCCATCCACCTCTTCACGACTGACAGTATCGCTCATCACCAGGCGGGCAAAGGCTTCGACAGGGGCGCTCACCGAGGTGGTGGCAAACACCACAAAATGCTCTTCCAGGGCCACGTCCGGAGCAGGAGTGAGCAGGGCTGCCACCGCATCATCGCCAAAAATCTGGCGAAAAGCAGGATTACCCATAACCTCACCCACCTGATCATAGAGACGGGCATATTCGTCGAGTATCTTCTGTCCTGCACCAAGACCACCGAGAACCTGCGTCATGGTCTCTTTGGCCAACAAGTGCCCCAGGGCTGTCTGGGGAAAGGTATCTGTCAGGTGATTGAGATTGATCATACGTACCGTCAGCAGGGTATCTGTGGGCAGATAACTGCTGAACGGTGCTGAAACCGCTGGTGACCGCATCAGCAGGTAACTGCCATACACAGCCGCAACAACGAGCAGACTCACAACCAAGATAATTTTTTTCATCACTGTTCCTGTTGTTGGATTCAAGGCGTGTCTGCGCTATCTTTGCCGGCAGACTCCTGTTCAAGACGTTCAATGGCCTCCTGTGCCTCTTCCCATTGGGAGTAGGCGCGTTCGAGCCGACGCTCAATCTTGCTGTACTCTCGGCTGACCCCGACCCAGCGTTCCTGGTCTCCATACAGCTCTGGGTCAGCCATCAACTGTTCCAGTTCGCCCTTGCGGGCCTCTGTCCTTTTTATTTCCGTTTCCGCCTCGTCGCTCTTCTTTTTGAGCGGTCCCAGTCTGCTGCTGAGCTGCTGACGCAAGAGAGCACGCTGACGGCGCTGTTCCCTGCGATCCTGAGGGGTGGCCGCCTGATGCTGCTCATCAGGCGACGCTTTGCTATCCCTGGCAGCAGGCTCTTCTCTGGTCTCCAGCTCTCGGCGCTTGTCCAGGTAGTCATCAACATTTCCTTCATACAGAGTTGCCCGACCGTCACGGATCTCCAGGACCTTGTTGACAAAGGCATTGACAAAAAAACGGTTGTGCGAGACCACGATGATAGACCCTTCATACTGAGCCATGGCCTCCTGTAACACCTCCTGAGAGCTAATATCCAGATGGTTTGTCGGTTCGTCAAGGAGCATCAGGTTGGCCGGCCGCACCAGCATCCGGGCAAGTGCCACCCGGCTCTTCTCTCCCCCGGAAAGTACCCGTACCTGCTTGTCGACCTCATCTCCGCTAAAGAGAAAGGCCCCCAGAAGAGAGCGGGCCTGGGTCATGGTCTTGTCTTTGGCAGCGTGATAGACAGTATCAAGGATAGTCAGCTCACCGGCCAGTTCCTGGGCCTGATGCTGGCCAAAATAGGTGAGGATAACGTTATGTCCCAGCCGGACGTCCCCCTCAGCCGGCTCCAGCCCGGCCATGATCTTCATGAGTGTGGTCTTGCCGGCACCGTTGACCCCGACCACGGCAAGCTTATCACCTCGCTGCAGGCTGAACTCCACATCATTGAAAACAACCTGCTTGGCAAAGCGCTTGCTCACACCGGTGAGGGTCAGCATATCCCGGCCAGACGGTGCGGCCGGAGGAAAGGAAAAACTCACAGTGCGTTCGGTCTCGGCAAGCTCGATACGCTCCATCTTCTCCAGCTGTTTGATACGGCTCTGTACCTGTCGAGCCTTGGTGGATTTGGCCCGGAACCGCGTGATAAAACGCTCACTCTGGCGAATCTGTGCCTGCTGATTGTTGTAAGCGGCACGCTCCAGCGCCATGCGCTGCTCCTTCTCGACCAGGTAATGGGAATAATTACCCCGGTACACGGTCAGGCGACCCAGACTCAGCTCCCAGGTGGCCGAGGTCACCTTGTCGAGAAAGGAACGGTCATGGGAGATAATAATCATGGCTCCCTGATACTGCTGGAGGAAATCCTCCAGCCAGGTGAGTGAATCCAGGTCCAGATGGTTGGTGGGCTCGTCAAGGAGCAGCAGCGATGGACGCTGAAGGAGCAGGCGGGCCAGGTTGAGTCGCATGATCCAGCCGCCGGAGAAACTGGCTGCGGATCGATCCAGATCAGCGGCACTGAACCCCAAACCAAAAAGTACCTGCTCAATCCTGGGACGCATTCGAAAGATATCGCTGTCCTCCAGGTACTGCTGTAACTCTCCCTGACGTCTGAGTAATGCCTCCATCTGGGCGTCCTGCCCGGAGGAAACCACGGCCAGTTCAGCGCTGATCCGCTCCAGTTCGTCTTGTTTGTCCAACAGGTCGGCAAAGGCGGATGCAGCTTCCTGGTAGAGGCTGTGCCCTGAAAGGTTACCGCCGATCTCCTGGGGCAGATAGGCGACGCTGAACCAGGAGGCCCGGCTGACAATCCCTGGATCGGTCTCCTGCAGCCCGCACATAATCTTCATCAAGGTGGATTTTCCGGCACCATTGACGCCGGCAAGCCCGATCCTGTCACCAGCATGCACCTGTACAGAGAGATCTTTGAAGAGGTGTTTGTTACCATATTGCAGGCTGAGGTCATTGACACTGAGCATTGCTTCTTCCCTCTTCAATACCTTCCATGCGCACCTGTCCACGGGGTATGTCAGCTGTGGGGACAAGCTGAAAACGCCGCCACAGGCCAAGTTCTTCGAGACGTTGCCGGTTCATCTGCCGCTGCCCGTGAAATACCGGCTGATCACCCGGGGCGATCAGCAGCCTTGCGGTCTGCTCGCCGCCCAGCCCGGCAAGGAGCCGGCGGGTGTGGCCCAACATAAGCCGCGAGGCCACCATCTGCCCAAATGCCGGATGATAGGGACCGGCGATTAGGGCTCGTTCCAAGCTCTCCCCGGGCTGCAGTCCCATGCGGATCACCGGGATCCTTGCTGCAGTAAAGCGTTTTTTCATCCAGGCGGCAAGCAGCACGGCCCGGTCCAGGGTCAGGGGCTGATAATCTCCACAGGCATACATCCTGGCCAAGGCGCTGCCCTTGAGGACCAGCAAGGGATAGATGCGCACGCACCAGGGGTTCTGCCGGATCACCTGGGCCACTGTCCGCCGCAGATGAACAAATCGTTCGCCGGGAAGTCCCAACATCAACTGCACCCCCACCCGCAAGCCGGCAGCCTTGAGTTGCTGTATGGCGGTAATAGCCTGCCCGGCAGTGTGTCCCCGTCGGCAGTTCTGTAAAAGTTCATCCTCAAGGCTCTGCACACCCAGTTCAACCAGGTCGACACCGTAGGCCCTGAGCAGGGCGATTCGCTCCGGATCGACAAGGTCCGGGCGGGTAGAACAGCGCAGTGAATCCACCTGCCCGGAACGCAGATACGGCTGGACCGCCCCGAGCAGGTCCTCCTGCCGCTGTTTTGTCAGGCCGGTAAAGGTGCCTCCGTAGAAGGCTACCTGGACCTGTGTTCCTGTCCTGCTTTTGCCCTCAGCGTTCTCTGTGTACTGCAGCCACTGGTCAATAACCGCCTGTACGTCCTCTGCTCTCAGGGGTGAACCACCGGCGCCACTGATCGCCTCCTGATCACAGAACAGACAATCGTGCCGACACCCTTCCTGGGGAATAAAGACCGGGATGACAAACCAACGTGCCATTTCAGGCGTCTTCCTCCTGGCGTAACAGTTCCAGCGCAGCCGCCGCCGCCTGCTGCTCGGCCTCTTTTTTGCTCGCAGCCCGGCCTCTGCCCATCTCCCGGTCACGGAACACCACCTCCACGGTAAAGACCCGGGCATGTGCCGGCCCCTCCTCGCCAACCAGCGTATAACGAGGCGCCTCGTTATACAGCTCCTGGAGGAGCTCCTGGAGGGCGCTCTTGGCATCGGCCGCAATCAGCCGCTCGCGGGAGGCATCAATCATGGGCTCAAAAAAACGGCGTACAAACTCCAGGGCGATATCGTAACCTCCATCAAGAAACAGCCCACCCACCAGGGCCTCGTAGGCACAGCTGAGAATCGACGACTTTTCCCGGCCACCACCCGCCTCCTCTCCCTTACCCAGCAGCAGATAACGGCCAAGGGCAATGCCCCTGGCCTGCCGGGCCAGGCCGTTTTCACTGACCAGGGCCGAGCGGATGCGGGTCAGTTTACCCTCACGCAGCTCCGGAAACCGGGTAAACAGGATATACCCGACAGTCAGATCCAGTACCGCATCGCCGAGGAATTCCTGTGTCTCGTTGTGGCAGACATTTTCCAGCCGCTCAAAAGCAAAACTCGAGTGAATCAGGGCCCGCTGCAGCAGCTTCAGATCGGTAAAGCGGTAACCTATGCGCTCCTGGAGCTCTTCAAGCTGTTCGCTGTTATCTTGAATCAGGGCACCGAGTGTTCTGCCCATGGTGTTTTCCTCTTGTCAAAATTGCAGACTGTGGTATAGATGCCGCTACCAAATCGGGCGACGTAGCCAAGGGGTAAGGCAATGGTCTGCAAAACCATCATTCACCGGTTCAAATCCGGTCGTCGCCTCCAAAACGAGCAAGGGCCTGTCAGGTGTGCACCATGGACGCTGCAGGCCCTTTTTTCATACAGCCATCACGCCTCCGGTTTCACCCCTGTCAATAAATACTCAGCCTCTGCCGTGTGTACAGCCCCTGAGGCACCCAGAAAACTCGAGTAGAGGACAAAGGACCTCACCTCGAAGGGGAGGCTCGTGTAGAGTCCGTGTTCTTCGAGAAATCGCCCTACCCTGGCTGATGGTGTGTTGCGCAGCCGGGCCAGGGTGACGTGCGGGCTGTACTTGCGGGTGTCCGGGGCAATACCGACACGGGCAAGCGCGGCATTTACCCGGGCCTGGAGGGCCTGCAGCCCGCCGACCTCAGCCAATCCCGCCCAGAGCAGCCGCGGTCTGCCCCGGGGAGGAAAATGCCCCACACCCTGCAGTTGTAGGGAAAAGGACGCCACCGATACCTCGGCAAGCACCTCACGGATATCCTTAAAAGTTGCACCGTCTACTTCACCGATAAAGCGCAGCGTCAGATGAAACTGTCCGGGAAGCACCCAGCGGGCACCCGGCAGCCCGCAGCAGAGCGGGGCCAGCCCCTGTTGCACGGCGTCGGGCAGGTCGACAGCAATAAAGAGACGGTGGTTCACGGTCACTCCTGATTGAAAGCGTCCCCTCGGGCCAGCACTCCTTCTGAAATGCTGGCCAAACCCGCACCTGTCAGGGGTACCAGGGTCGGTTTATCAATGACCGTTTTTCGCGATGCTTCACCGCTCATGATCAGCGCTGTCTGTTCAGCCGATCAACCGACTCTTCGAGCACGGCCAGTCGCTCCTGCAACTCGACCTCCTTGCCGCGTTCCTTGGCGACGATCTGTTCCGGGGCCTTGTCAAGAAACTTGCTGTTGGCAAGCTTCCCCTGCACCCGCGCCAGCTCCTTGCCAAGTTTCTCGCGCTCACGGGCCAGCTTGTCGAGTTCGGCGGCAACATCAATGAGCCCGGCCATGGGAACGACAATCTCCACGCCCTGCACCAGGGCATGGCCGGCATCATCGTCAACCTGCCCTTCAGCCTCAATGACCAGCTCCGATCCCCGGGTCATGGTGCGGATATCCTCACCATACTCTTCAAGAAGGGCCCGTTTGGCGGCTTCGCCGCAGATGAGCCGGAGCGCAATCTCTTTGGAGGGGTGCAGCTCGTTTTCACTACGGATGGTACGGACAGCGGAGATGATACCGGTCAGCAGCTCCATATCTGCCTCGGCTGCCGGGTCATCCCAGGCGTCCACCAGCATGGGATAGGGCTCTTTCATAATATAGCCGCGTTCACCGGGGAGCTGGCTCCAGATCTCTTCGGTGACAAAGGGTGTGATCGGGTGGAGCATGAGGAGAACATGCTCGAGAACGGACAGCAGCACGGCGCGGGCACCATCTCGGGCAGCGTCATCCTTGCCGTACAGGTCTCTCTTTATCCACTCCACATACCAGTCACAAAACTCGTGCCAGGTGAACTGGTAGATAATCGAGGCAATATCGTTGAAGTTATATCCTGCGTATGCCGCCTTCATCTCTCTGAGTGTCCGATTGGTACGGCTGAGAATCCAGCGGTTTGCCAGGGACAGTTTTTCAGGATGCTCGCAGAGCACGGTAATCCCGGATTCCGTGTCTTTAAGATGCATCTGGGCGAAGCGGGCCGCATTCCACAGCTTGTTGATAAAGCGGCGGTACCCGTCAATTCGCTCCTCATCCATGCGGATTTCCCGGCCCTGCGCGGCAAAAGCGGCCAGGGTGAAGCGGAAGGCATCAGTCCCGTACTGGGCGATCATGTCCAGCGGATCAATGACATTTCCTGTGGACTTGCTCATCTTCTTACCGTGCTTGTCACGTACCAGGGCGTGGAGATACACGTCGTTGAACGGCACCTCATCAAGGAAATGCAGGCCCATCATCATCATCCGGGCCACCCAGAAGAACAGGATATCAAAACTGGTGATCAGCACCGAGGTGGGATAGAAGACAGCCATCTCCGCAGTGTTGTCAGGCCAGCCCAGCGTGGAGAACGGCCAGAGCGCCGAGCTGAACCAGGTATCGAGGACATCGCTCTCCTGACTGAGCTGTGCGGATCCGCATGCCCCGCACCTTGAGGGAGGGTTCACCTCAACGAGCAGTTCACCGCACTGCTCACAGGTCCAGGCCGGAATCCGGTGACCCCACCAGATCTGGCGGCTGATGCACCAGTCACGAATGTTGTCCATCCAGTTGTAGAAGGTCGTGTACCAGGTGTCAGGATAGAGACGTATCCGGCCCTGGCGGACCGCGGCCACAGCCTTCTCGGCCAGGGGGCGCACCGACACAAACCACTGCTTGCTGACGGCCGGTTCCACTACGGTTTTGCAGCGATAGCACATGCCCACCGCATGCTGATACTCCTCCACCTTTACCAGATAGCCCTGTGCCTCGAGGTCGGCGACAATGCGTTTCCTGCAGGCGAAACGATCCAGCCCCGCATAGGCCCCGGCATTTTCGTTCATCACGCCATGCTCATCCATAACCACAAGCAGCTCCAGACCGTGCCGCAGGCCGATCTCGTAGTCATCCCGGTCATGGGCCGGCGTAACCTTCAGGGCACCAGTGCCGAATTCGCGCTCGACATGGGTATCCAGGACCAGCGGGATGGCACGATCGGTGAGTGGCAGTTCTATCTCGGCGCCGGCCAGATGGCTGTAGCGCTCATCTTCGGGATGCACAGCCACACCAGTGTCTCCGAGCATGGTCTCGGGACGGGTGGTCGCCACCACCAGGGCCTCTTGACTTCCGACAACAGGATAGCGCACATGATAGAGTTTACCGTCAGTGGGGTCGTGCTCTACCTCATCATCGGCCAGGGCCGTATGGCAACGGGGGCACCAGTTGACGATATAGTCACCCTTGTAGATCAAGCCCTCCCGGTACAGGCGGACAAAGACCTCACGCACGGCCCGCGACAGCCCTTCATCCATGGTGAAGCGTTCCCGGTCCCAGTCACAGCTCATGCCCATGTGCCTGAGCTGACTGATGATGGTACCGCCCTTTTCCCGACGCCATTCCCAGACACGTTCAATAAAGGCCTCCCGGCCGAGATCGTGGCGGGACTTTCCCTCAGTGGCCAGCTGCCGCTCCACCACGTTCTGGGTGGCAATCCCGGCATGGTCGGTGCCCGGTATCCACAGGGTATTGTCACCGCGCATCCGGTGATACCTGATCAAAATATCCTGCAGGGTAGTATTCAGGGCATGGCCAATGTGAAGGACGCCGGTGACATTGGGCGGTGGGATGACAATGGCAAAGCTCGGCCGGCCTTCTGTCATGGTGGCGGCAAAGGTCTTGTCCTCAAGCCAATGGCGGTACCAGCGCGCCTCCACCTCCGGGAATTCATAGCTCTTGGGCAGGTTGTATTTCTCGTTATGAGTATCAGGGGAATTCATGGGATAGTCGGTTGGTTCAAAAGTTCATGGGGTTGCGGGCAAAATCGTTTTCTCAGAGCACGCTCCAGGGCTTGGGCATGAAGATCTGCGAATAAAGGTCCAGGGCATACCGATCTGTCATGCCAGCGATAAAGTCGCAGACCTGTCGGCGGCGGCGCCGTTTCTCATCAGATGATACCGGGATACTCAGCGGCGTTTGCCAGCCATTGCTGCGGGAGGGTAGTTCATGCTCAAGGAAATAGGCGTACAGGTCGCTGATAATCCGCTGGGCCTTCTCAAACTCGCGATGCACTCGCCAGGCCCGGTAGACATTGTCATAGAGAAAGGTGCGCAATTCGGTGATGATCTCGTTCATCCTTGCGCTGAGCCTGAGCGTACCCTCGTCACGTGCCAAGGTGGTGCGCACCAGGTCGTCGACCATGGCGCCCACCCGTCGGGATGGTCTGTCGCCGAGGACACGGCGCAGATGAGGCGGCAGGTCAGTCTCTTTGAGCATCCCGGCACGCAGCGCATCGTCCATGTCATGGTTCACATAGGCAATGATATCAGCAACCCGAACCACCTGTCCCTCCATGGTCGCCGGCAGCAGGGACTGGTTTGCTGGCAGGATCTCACGGTTACCCTTGCTGTGCTTGAGGATACCGTTGCGCACCTCCCAGGTCAGATTCAGGCCACGACCGTCCCGTTCAAGAAAATCAACGATACGCAGACTCTGGCGATAATGCTGAAAGCCGCCGGGATGCAACTTGTTGAGGCTGTACTCCCCTGCATGGCCGAACGGGGTATGGCCCAGGTCATGACCAAGGGCGATGGCCTCTGTCAGGTACTCGTTTAGGCGCAGGCAGACACTGACAGTCCTGGCGATCTGCGCCACCTCAAGGACATGGGTCAACCGGGTGCGGTAATGGTCGCCGGCCGGGGCCAGAAAGACTTGGGTTTTGTGCTTGAGGCGACGAAAGGTCTTGGAGTGAATAATCCGGTCACGGTCACGCTGGAAGCAGGTCCTGAGAGCACAGACCGATTTCTCTCTTTTTCGTCGGCCCCGGGTCTGTACACTCAGGCAGGCATAGCTGGAAAGCACCAGAGGCTCGCGCTCTTCCTGCTGTTCACGAATACTGAGTGTTCGCCGGTTCGTCATCGTCACTCGTTCCGAGGCTGGCATCAGTGTGGCTGCCAGAGGAGATACGCCTTGATAAACGCGTCCAGACGACCGTCTAGTACAGCGTCAACATTGCCGTCCTCATGGCTGGTGCGGTGATCCTTGATCATCCGGTACGGCTGCAGGACATAACTGCGTATCTGACTGCCCCAGGCAATGTCTTTCTTATCACCGTGCAGATTCTCCTGCTCCTGGGCCTGGGCCTCGCGCTCCTGTTCATACAGGCGGGCCATGAGCATCTTCATGGCCATATCCTTGTTGCGGTGCTGAGATCGCTCATTCTGGCACTGTACGACGATGCCGGTGGGCAGATGGGTGATACGGATCGCCGAATCAGTCTTGTTGACGTGCTGGCCGCCAGCACCACTGGCCCGGTAGGTGTCGATGCGCAGGTCCTTGTCGCTGACATTCACCTCGACATCCTCATCCAGCTCGGGCAGAACCATGACCGAGGCAAAGCTGGTATGGCGACGCCCCGAGGCATCAAACGGCGAAATACGGACCAGTCGATGGATTCCCACCTCGCTGCGCAGTAATCCGTAGCTGTTGGCCCCCTGCACCAGTACCGTAACACTCTTGACCCCGGCCTCGTCACCGGGCAGGTAGTCGAGGATGTCGGTCTTGAACCCCTTGTCCTCAGCCCAGCGCAGGTACATACGCATGAGCATGCCCACCCAGTCCTGGGCCTCGGTGCCACCGGCGCCGGCATGGATAGTCAGCAGCGCGTTGGCAGCATCATGTTCACCGCTGAACATGCACTGCAGCTCGACCTCGCCGATCTGCTCGTCGAGGATGCCAAGGCTTTCCACCACCTCCTGGTAGGTTTCGGCATCTTCTTCTTCCAGGGCCATCTCCAGGAGCATGCCGGTCTCTTCGAGCTCACGAAAGTTCCGTTCCCAGGCTGTAATGACATCCTGCAGCTGTCCCAGCTCTTTTTGGACCTTTCTGGCTTTGGCCTGATCGTTCCAGAAATCCGGCATTAACGACTGTTTTTCCAACAGGGCCACAGCTTCTTTTTTGCTGTCCAAGTCAAAGATGCTCCTTCAGGGCCAGCATCTTTCCCCTGAGATCATTGATCCGCTGTCTCGACTCAGCCGCTTCACTCACCTCAGCCATATCCACCTCGTTGCCCCGCAGTGAAAACATCACCAGGGCCTTTGCCTAGTACATTTTTCGAAATCTTTAATAATAAACGGTTGGCGCTCACAACTCAAGCATGTTCTTGCGGTATGCCAAACATCAACACAACACCACCAAAAAACCAGACCTGTTAATCGCGTCCAGGGGAACCTCCAATTCTGTCCCCTGGTTACCGGCGCCGGAAAAGTACAAGGGGGAGAATCAGTGCCAGACAGGCTGCGCCAAAGTGATGGCCACCCCGCTCAAACACGGTCTGTTTTTCCAGCAGAGGAACCTGAGCCCGAACAGCGGTACGGGTGAAAAGATCAGTGGCTGCCATGATATTACCTGCCGGATCGACAAAACCGCTGATACCGCTGTTGGCAGCACGCACCAGCGACCGTTTATTCTCCACTGCCCGCAGTACCGTCATGGCCATGGACTGCCAGGGTGCACTGGATCGGCCGTACCAGGCATCGTTGGTCAGATTGACCAGCACGTTGGCCCCCTTGGCCACAGTTATCCTGGCAAGATCGGGAAAGATGGCCTCATAACAGATCAGTACGCCAAGGTGGAGCATCCCCATGTCAAGGGGGGCGCTGGAGCTCCCCGCCGTAAAGTTGCCGACACTCTCCACCAGCGGGGCGAGAAAGAACAGCATCTTTTGCAGCGGAACGTACTCGCCAAAGGGTACCAGATGTTGCTTGGCATGGGTGGCTCGAATCTTTCCGGCAGGATCAATGAGCATGGCGGAATTAAAGTACCTGACCTGTCTGCTGTCACCAGCGGTGATCCGCTCAAACGCAGGACTGCCAGTGAGCAGCCAGGTATTCCAGCGGGTGGCGGCGGTGCGGATCTCCACCGATTTGGCAGCCTGCTGCACATAGAAGGGCATGGCCGTCTCCGGCCAGACCACCAGTTCCGCGTCATTGTCGGCAAGGGCTTCCGCGGACAGCCCGATATAGGTATCAATGGTTTCTCTGCGAGCCTCAGGTGTCCACTTGGCCCCCTGATCAATGTTCCCCTGAACGACCACGACTTCGGCCTGCAGGGCTCGCCGGGCCTGATCCGTAACCACCTCGTAACGAAGTGCTGAATAACCAAACACAAACACCAGAAACATGGCGGCAGCCAGTAACGAACGGCGCTCTGCTGCCAGGTCCAGCCGGACCTCACGACGCTGCCGGTCAAAGATGGCCAGGACCAGACCGTTGGTCAGCACCAGGCAGAAGGATAATAGGTGGTGTCCTCCCAGATCTGCACCCTGAATGAGCATTGGCAGGGTATGCAGGCCGTATCCCAGATCCATCCAGGGAAATCCAGTGAAGAGTCGGCCGCGCAGGTACTCCAGCCCTACCCAGAGCACCGGTGCTGTCCAGACCAGGGCTGCCAGCGAACGCTCCCGATGCCAGTACCGGCCGGCCAGATAGCTCAACAGCCCGGACAATACCGCCCAGTACAGCGCCATGTACAGGGCCAGCAGCAGCAGGGCCGGCAGGCTGACAAAGAGCGGCAGCCCGCCATAGCGACCAAGCACAATCACAATCCAGTACAGCTGGGTAAGGTAATAGACAAAACCGCTGCAGAGCCCGGTGAGGGCACTGGCACGGACCGGCAGATAAAGTGTGCAGTACAACAGTGGAGAAAGCCCGACAAAGAGCAACGGCCACCAGGATACCCCGGGCATGGCCAGGGCCAGCAGCAAGGCAGAGGCTGCCGCGCCGAGGATTATCCGGCCGGGCTTAGGAACCTGCGGGTTCATGTAACCGGCTGATACGAACAGTCTTCACCCGGCGTCGGTCAGCAGCAAGCACCTTGAACACAAGGCCGTTCTCCTGGACCTCGGCCCCGTCTCCGGGAAGAAAACCGAGACGGTGAACAATGAAACCGCCCAGCGATTCATAGGGGCCCTCAGGCAATGTCAGGGTAAAATGGGCCTCAATATCCTCAATGTCGATCTTGGCGTGGGCAACGACGGTGTTTTCGTCGATTACCTTTAATTCGCGCTCTTCGTCATCATGCTCGTCATCGATGTCACCGACAATCTCCTCAATCACGTCCTCCAGGGTGATCAGGCCACGGACGCTGCCAAACTCGTCGGTAACAAAGGCCATGTGGTTTTTTTTCGCCTGAAACTCGCGCAACAGCTCGGTGATGGGTTTTGCCTCGCCGATATACATTGGAGAGTGGAAAAACTGCTCCAGCCTGCTGCCGCCGCCCTCTTTACTCCCGCAGAACCGGAGCAGATCCTTGGCGTGGAGCACACCGATAATGTTGTCTGGCCGCTCATGAAAAATCGGGATTCTGGTATAGCCCTCGTCAATGACCAGGTGAATCAGCTCATCGACCGCTGTCCCCTCTTCGGCACAGATCACGTCGGCCGAAGGCGTCATGATCTCCGAGGCCACGGTCTCACGGAAATCAAAGATGGAGCTGATGAGACGCTCTTCCTGCCTGCTGATAAGCCCCTGCTCTTCGCCCTCTTCCAAAAGTTCCTGGATTTCGTGCTCGAGCTGCTCGGTGGTATCCGGGCCGTTGCGCAAACCAAGTCGAGAAAAAAAACGGTTGATGAGACTTCTGACCCTTCCCTGGTGAAAGCCAGGGGCATCACTGCCCTGGCTGTCTGAAGAATTTTCCATGATGTGTATTGATGCAAGGTAAAGGAGGAAATGACTGTACCACCAAAACAATGTATTCCGGTGAACTGAAAATTCGCAAGACTTTTCAGAAGGTATTGTTCAACACCCTAAAGTCAAGGAAAAAGAGATCACCTGTAGAGCCTTCTCACTCTTTCCTTGAGCTCTCGGTTTTTTTAGCGCTTTTCAAGTCAGGCTGGTTCGGGTAAGGTACCCTGACGAAAAATGCCAATAACCGCCCCCCGGATTGTTCCATCCCCTTAACCCGAGCATGTTTGCATTGCCTGGCTGCAACCGGGGGCTGTTGTTTTATCAAAAAAATGGAGAAAACGCGTGCAGGGCAAGGTACTTATCGCCAACCGCGGAGAAATAGCTATCCGAATCATGGAGGCCTGTCAGGATCTGGGCTTAGAGTATGTGATCGTTTACACCGAGGCCGACCAGGACTCTGAACATGTACGCCGCAACCGGACCTCAGGGGCTGAACAGAACGCCTGGCGAGTCATCAGCTACACCGATCCCAATGACATCCTGGCGGTGGCCGATCACACCGGCTGTACAGCTATCCATCCAGGATACGGATTTTTCTCGGAAGATTTCCGCTTCGCCCGCCGGGTCACCATCCGTGACCGGCCCCTCACCTTTATCGGCCCCAACTGGGAAGTGATCAAGAGTCTGGGCGACAAGATCAACACCAAACGCACCGCCAACATGCTGGGTATCCCCACCATCCCCGGCACAGACGCGCCCATCTACAACGAGATGGAGGCTGAAGAGATCGCTGTTCAGCTCTTTGCCGCTCAGCTTGAAGCGGGTGAAGCAAAACCGGCAGTACTCATCAAGGCAGCGGCGGGCGGCGGCGGTATGGGGATCGAAGAGGTGCGCCGTATCGAACAGTTCCGCCGGATCTACCGTCAGGTGCAGAACTACGCCAAGCGGCAGTTTGGTGACGGCGGTGTACTCATTGAGCAGCGACTCACGGATTTTAACCATCTGGAAGTGCAGCTTGTCTGTTCCCGCCACAACGAGCGGGTGCATTTTGGTTCGCGTAACTGCACCATCCAGTCCACCGGCCGTCAGAAACGCATTGAGGCGGCCCCGGGCTTTGACAACTCCTGCTTTGCCTATGAGTTTGCCCACGAAGGAGTGCTCGACGATATCATTGATCACAGCCTCCGGCTCGCCGCCCACGTGCGTTACGACAATGTGGGCACCTGGGAATGGATTGTCAGCCGCAGCGGTCAGCCCTACCTGCTCGAGGTGAACACCCGTATTCAGGTGGAAAATGATGTCTCAGGACGGGTGAGCCGCCTCAACGGTGTTCAGCCCAACCTGATACGGGAGCAGATCCGCCTCGCCTTGGGGGAACCCATGGGGTACACCCAAGAGGATGTCATCTTTGAGGGCGCCTCCATTGAGCTGCGCATCGTTGCCGAGGACACTCGCCGCGACTTTGCTCCCTGGATCGGCACCATCAGCCGTTTTGACCTGCCCGAAAGCGAATGGTCGGCGGTCTACTCCCATGTACCGCGTGACCGCGAATATCCCATCCCCAGTGAATACGACCCCAATCTGGCCCTGGTCCTGGTCTGGGGCAGGGATGTGAATGAGGCCAAACAGCGGGCCATGATCTTCATCGAGCAAACCCGCATCGAAGGGAGAGACAGCTCCGGATGTCCCATTGTCACCAATCTGGAGTATCTGCGCAATCATCTTGACCAACTCCTGACCTTCTGAACCTACTCATTCCTGCCCCTAACGGCAGGCCACTACGATAATGAACGACCGTCTTAAAAAACTGCAGGCCATAGAAGAGCGCATCGGTTACCTCAGGCACATCAAGGATACGGATGACTGGGGCAACCTCACCGAATTCTCTGAAGAAACCGCCGCCCTCAAGGAAAAGGTGTACGATCTGGAAGCGGAAACGTTTGCCTTGCGGCTCAAGGAGCTGCACCGCAGCATTATCTCTCTTGAAGAGCGATGCGAAGAAGAACTGACGCCCATGGAACGGGTTCGCATCGTCCGCAGTCCGCTGCGGTTTTCCCTGCGCGATATTCTGGAGAACGTCTACGAGGAGTATACGGAACTCGGCGGCGAAGGTGAGGCTAATGTCGATCCTGCCATGGTCGTGGCCAAGGCCAACATTGTCCGCCGGATCAAACGCAAGCCCTACACCTCGCACGTCATGGTCATCGGCCAGGAGGTGGGGCATGGCGAGGAGTTTCGTAACGGAGGTTCCTGCAAGCCCTGGGGTAACGCCAAGGCGCTGCGCTACATGAAGGTGGCCGAGACAGAAGGTCTGCCCATTCACTTCTACATTTTTACTCCCGGCTCTTATCCGGTGGAGGAATATCCCGGCGCTGCCCAGCAGATCGCCCGTAATATCTACGCCCTTACCAAGTTGCGGGTACCGACCATCTCGGTGATCTCCGAAGGAGGCTCCGGTGGAGCCGAGGCCATCGGTCTGTCTGACTTTCGTCTGATGTTTTCCCACGGCTACTACTCGGTAATCTCACCGGAAGGAGCTGCCGCCATTGAGGGTCGGGTCCGGGAAGGCTCCAAGGTACCGCTGGAGCTTATTGAGCATTGTGCCGCCCAGCTGGGCATCACCGCCCAGGACAACCTCAACTTCGGCACCATCGACCGTATCATCCAGGAACCACCTCTGGGGGCAAAAAGTGACGATTTCACCTTCTTTGCCCGGGTCCGCTCGGAGATCATCCGCGCCACTGACGAAGTGGTGCTGCAGACTAAAAGTCTGCGGGCCTTTCGTTCCTATGAGGTCAAACGCAAAAAGGCAGACAATCCCGAAGAGGCGCCACAGATTGACATCCCCTGGGATCTCACCCCCAGGGAGACCCACAGGCTGCTGCTGCGGCGCTCCAAAAAATACCGCGAGATGGCCATGGGTGCCTTTGGCGGTGAGCCACTGCCTGCGGAAAATGCTTTTAAATCCATGAAAGATGCGACGGAAAAAGCCTACTATACCTTCCGTTACGACATCCTCAAAAATAACCACAAGCAAGCACTGAAGGTGCTCAAGGAGTTTCGTGGCGAAACCTCCATTCTTCTGAAGCGGCTCACCGCGCCGATCACCAGTATGTACGCCGTGTTGACCCCCAAGGGAGGGGAAGAACCAAGGCCCCTGCCCAAACTCCTGCCGCCGACCAATGAAAGCGGTGCAGGTGATCAGGCCGACCCCCTGGAATTGGCCGACGCCTATACCAGCCCCCTTGCCAGGGAGGACAGAACCGTCACCTGCCCCAATGCCGACAAATATGGCTGCAAGGATCTCTGGCTCCCGGATCTATTTGGAGAGTTTGCCGGTGTCTGCGAGACCTGTGGGCACCATTTTGCCCTGGAGCACCAGTGGTACCTGAAAAATGTCTTTGACGATAACAGTATCAGGGATTTCAACAACGAAGTTTATTCGAAGAATCCACAGAAGTACAAAGGCTTTGATGATCGTCTGCAGATGGCTCGCTCGAAAACAGGCATGGGAAGCGCCAACCTCACCTTCCATGCGCAGCTCATGGGCATCAACCTGGTGGTTTCCATGCTGGTGGCAGACTTCCGCAACGGCACTGTGGGAGCGGCCGAAGGAGAAAAATTTGTGCAGGCCTGCGAGGTAGCCCGTCGAAAAAAACGGCCATTTCTTGCGTATATCCATACCACCGGCGGCATCCGCATCCAGGAAGGAACCCTGGGCGTTATCCAGATGCCCAAGTGCACCATGGCTGTTCGCGACTACATTGACTCCGGCGGTCTCTATATTGTTGTCTACGATAACAACTCCTATGCCGGACCAGTGGCAAGCTTCCTCGGCTGCTCCCCCTATCAGTTCGCCATCCGCTCAAGCCGCATCGGCTTTGCTGGCCAGAGGGTTATCCGGGAGACCACCGGACAAGACATTCCCCCTGATTACCACAGCTCGAGAAACGCCCTGAAACGCGGCCACATCCAAGGGATCTGGGACCGCCGCGATTTTCGACGCAACCTGTACAAGGCCCTGCAGACCATGGGAAGCCCTGGGCTGTACTACCGCTGATTGCAACCGGCGAGGTGTCAACGAACGGCAACGGACTGACAGCTCGCAAAACCCGGCAACACGTCGGGATGCAACTTGGACTTGACGCGACAGCAGTGATGTGCTAGAAGACGCGCTGTACTTTTACAGGGCCGTTAGCTCAGCTGGCAGAGCAGTTGACTCTTAATCAATTGGTCCGGGGTTCGAATCCCTGACGGCCCACCAAAAAAACAAAGAGTTGCTAGACAGGATAACGAGCCAAATTAGCAACAGTGAGCAATATCGCAAAAAATAGCGGATCGTTTTTCGATCCGCTATTTTTTTTGGTGAAATCGGTAAAAATACCCGAATCCTGCCCCAAAACACCTTGAATTCAAAGGTAAATCTACCTTTCAGCACGTTCGCTCGATTTCTCCCATCAGTTTTTTGACCGCCAGCTCCTTGGCCTTTGCTTCGACCTCGACGGTAATATCCAGCGAC
>PDWJ01000023.1_pt1 | contig 190199 bp, 141 predicted proteins | sample 1430881 | NCBI WGS metagenome assembly PDWJ01 (sample SAMN01162460, study PRJNA174530) | Oral metagenome, whole genome shotgun sequencing project. | biome: Marine environment; feature: Marine mammal; material: Swab sample of the gingival sulcus; isolation source: swab sample of gingival sulcus...
GGGGGAGGTCAATTTGAGAAATGAAAAACATAAGCCCTGTTTATGGGCTATACAGAAGAAAAATAACCGACTTCAAGATTTAGTCGGATAACAGTGATTAATTTTATAGGTTTGTATAGTTATAATCCACTTTTTGGATCAGATTTCCGTTCGAGTCTGTGATTTTAATTAATCGGCCCAAATCGTCATATTCATAGTAAGTCGTCTGATTATTTATATCCGTAACACTGGTGACTCCTGCAATAGGATCATGGGTATATGTTTCCATTTGAGCACCCTTGGGATAAAACCTGATCTCATCAGTATATTGTCCTGAATTGGCAATGGAATAGGTGTCTGGAGGGTTCACCAATTCAGTTTCATGATAAACCCAGGGAGCAGATGAACTATTTTTTTTCCAATAGGAAAGAATATAGGTGCCTGGATCAGCGTAAAGGTTAAGGGTATAGGCTCCATATTTTGACTTCTTACCTGTTTTTGCAAAGCTTGTACTCGCTTCGGCATCTTCTTCAAATCCCTCGTAAATAATGTTATTCTCGATATTAGTGTAAGCGTAGTCCGTATCTATGTCAAGAAATACTACTCTTGCTGTACCTACATTTACTTTGTATTGAAACTGGTAGCTACCCTCTTCTAAATGAAGCGAAACAATATTTGATGTGCCAGGGTAATAATTACTTTCAATATAGTAGGAAGGGCCTGGACCTGCCAGACGAACAATACAAGATGCATTGGTGCCTTCATGTTGCGAAATATCTATTGTAATATTAACGGTTTGGTCATGATCCAGCACCAATGGAGCCCCAAGGTTTGTCCAGTTTGGTATATTATTAAGAGCATGCGTTGAAGCCGATTTAGTAGTTGAGACTATTTCATGGATATTATTGATTTCAGCATTGATAATTCTTGCTACTGGGAGTGCGTTGTTATAGCCCCAATAATAACTTTCAACTACACCATCAGATTTACCTATAATTTCAATGTTTTCATGATCATCGAATCCATAACTTACGCTAACATAATCTGAACCCCCTGTTGGATAGGTTATTGTGGATGTTGGTTGAAGTACATCATCTGCAGCATCATAAGCATAATTGTTTAATACCTTGGAAACCGTATTAGAATTGACCTTGGTAGTTTCCTGAATCAAAACTCCGGGCATATGTTTGTAGTTGGTATTGTAAACATCATACATTTGAACAGGGGCTCCGGATCCTGGATCACTCGGATATACGAACTCGTTCCTGATGCTTTTCTGATTGCTGTCCACAGTCTCAATTATAATTGGGTTGCCATGTTTATTTGAAGAATCATAAGTGTATGTAGTGGTGGTTGTGACTCCATCTTTAGAAGCGATTTTACTCGTTGGACGTAAGCGCATGGTGAACAGTTTGTAGTCTTTATATCCTGTCCGGTCTGAATACACGTAAGTGGGATCGTGATCATGATCTAAATGTGTACAAGGTAATCTGAATACTCTACGGGCCTCTGTGATAGTATCAACTGAATAATAATTGTAATTATATTGCTCAGAAGCGATTGTGTTATTGGAAGCGTCTTTTTGATAGACATTTCTGAGTACTCCATTACATAACGGACTCTGGTAACCCATTTTGGGATATTTTAAATCAGGGATATACACCTTGTCGTCGTATTCATACTGAATGTAACTATGATCAACGTGCATTTCTTTTACCCTGCCATAGCTCATGATGTACCCCTGGGTACTATAAACACTGGACTTTGGAGACGCATTTAAAGTCTTATAGTAGGTGCCCCCGTGATAATAGTCAATAGTGGGATTAGTTGAGGGATCATCAATAAACATGGAATTTGCGCTTATATACGGGAAATCTGAGTGCAGCCTTGGGCATTCGTACTCATATTCAACTACCTCATCAGGTTGATTATTATTGTACCTTTTTGTTATACTCGCGACTCGAAGCCCTCCAATCGGGTTTTCACTGTATTCGTGTGCCTCAAATGCAAAAAATGTCTTGCCGCCAGTTGGGTATTCTATACTTTCCAGAGTCCATGCCTTCATTTTATTCTCAATTACATTGCGATTGGCCCTTCCATCGATAATATCCCCGCAGGGATTGGTCATGGTAGGGACCAGCCCCTGATTAGAATCCGCACCATTGTAGTACCCCCAATAATCGCGCGCTAAAGAGAATCGCCTCGCCATCTGAGTTGAGTTATAAGTAAAAATATATGGGGGTTTTGATATGGTCTTATCCCCGTTGAATTCTTGAATAGAGTTTAATCGCAGTCTTCTGGTATCATGCGTCACACCGGGATATTCAGGATATCCGCTGGAAATTGAACTTGTGAAATAGCTATCAGTATCTAACACAAAGATTTTTTTAACTGACCCACAAGCATCCTTAATATGAATTTCTGAAAGAGCCTTGGCACTAGAATTCTGAGCATATCCAGTAATTGCATTAAAACCAGATAAATCCGTTCTTGCTGTTGACGACTCCTGAAACTCAATCTCAACATTTCCCGAACTAGTTCTTATTTTACTCAAACGCCTACCATCAATCATATTCACCATTAGATGACCGGGTGCGATTCTCTCATTCTGTTTATGGGAACAAGTAATATATTCAGATAAATGCAGAATATGAGAAACGCGATCTGCAACACTATATGCCTCAGTTTCATAATCAAGTTCGATAAATTTGTCACCGTTGACTGATTCTATTCTATACAGATACCAGGTTGTAGCTGTATTGTATTCAGGAGATACCCCTCCAGAGCCGTATGCATAGGTATAATTGTTTTCGGTTCCATTTATGCCTCCAAAGTAGTACTTAGTACCATCAGGTGTAGTTATCTTCCAGGATTTGAAATAATTATCATTTTGCTCATCGTTTATTGGCTCTATAAGGAGGTCTTTTTGAGGGATTGTGTAGAGTTTACGGTTTTCACCAAAAACGAACTTGCCGATATTTCCATCAAAGTTATAGGTGTAAATATCAGGCTCCGTATCAATAAAGCCATTTGCTGCATCTAAAAAATATGCTCGACAATTATAATTGGTGAAGCCAGGATATTCATATAAATCGTTGTGATTACAACCTTCTGTACAGTTATAGAATAAATCAGTAATAGGTTCCACGTTACATCCGTCAGTACATATACAGGGATCCATGATAATATCCAGAATTCCATTATCCTTATACCAGCCCCAACCAGCTTTATCCGTAAAACTCATTGGAACATATGTATTTCCTTCATCTCGACCGCCGACAACTGTCCTGGAAATAATACCTCCAGCATTTAGTGACCATCCCAGTCCAACCCAACTGGCAGTTTCGTTTACTTTTATACCAGATCCGTGGTATGAAAGAGAAATAGGAAGGCTTAATTCACCTTCTGTAACTGTATATATTGGAATTGAAATATTCGGAACACCCGTATAGTGGCTTACTGGGATGTCCCCATATTTACCCAGAGAGGCAGCATTGGGGGTTCTTGGTATTGGTTCCTTAAATTGGCTGTCCTGTGCTTTGACAAATTGAATTGCAGACAAAAAAAAGAGTAGAATAGCAAGTCCTTTCATTTTCATTTCTCAATTTTATTTCGTTTAGAAGATCCTATGAGGTTTCTCTTACTAAGTATATCCCGAGAACCCCAAAAGGTAGCCTAGCAAAAACAGGTTTTTACGAATCCGTATGCTAAAACGTATCCGGCCTACCAATCCTTCTTTCAGATTATTCGGTGAGTTCGTAGGTTTGGCGCATCTGAAAAACAGAAAGACACAGCTGGGAAGAAATGTTTGGTCATACCAAATCCTGGAAGAACAGCGATCAGTATCAAAAGGTCTATTGCAAACAACCGGGTCTGGCTATTAAGACATTCCAACATTGGGTAAAGAAAGCAAGCCTTCGGTCTATCCCGTGTTGCAAGAGTCAAATTATCTCCAGGATTTGTTAGAGCAAATCCAAGGATTTTCAGATTTTCGCTGCCTTTAGTTGGATATTTCCTGCCTTCTCGATTACTGACAGTTATGAGGGAGTAATTCAGCCCTCTGGCTGTAATCGAGCTCCTGATCATCTGCCATGGCTTCCACTTTGTACAACATGCCGATTTGACCCAGGGCATATGCTGCTCCAGACTTGTCTTCCTTTAAGGCCTCCATTAATTTTCGTCTGGCATGTGCCCAACAACCCAGGAGCAATACGCCTTTCTTATTCTCATAGAGAGAGTATACATCAAATCCATCCGTCTGGACTGCCCCCTTGAAGTTATCGAGCAGCTCAATAACCACTCTCTGCACCCTCGAACCTTTATCATAAATGGAAAAACACCAGCTTATCCACCACCGATCGAACGATCCATAAATAGGCCTTTGCTGCCCGTTTTTCAACACAATTATATGCTATTACGGAACCCTGGATGGCGATCGGGTGAATAAAAATCATTCCGGCCAGGAAATCCTGGCGCTGATTCCTCAATAGCTGAATCAAATCCAACTGAGATGACTAAATTGCAGGATTACGCATTAATCAGACTAAGATATCCTTATCGGCAAAGTCAAAAGCGATTTCGATATTTTCGGATAGCCCGGATTATCATAGTTGTCTTACTGTTACCTCTTTTTGATTGCTTCTTGGCTGCTTCTGATTCTTTAACAGCGATTGTTAACTCTTTGATAAAAACCCTGTCGGAACCGGCCCTCTTAAGGAAGTCCTTTTTCTCCTGCGGGTTTAAATCTCCCTTGATGTAACTTTCAATTAGCTTCTTATCTGTATTTCCGTTCATGTGATAATCTGAGTCATGTATATGATGACGTATCGGTTGTCTAAAATAAACAAATGTCGGTTGTACACACCGTATTTAAAATATTTCAACGAAAAATATCCAATTCTATTGAATTAAGATGGTTAATCTCCAAAGATTTTTTCAGGTTCCACCAATGGGAAATGATTGTTGTATTCTCTTTCAATCATTTTCGCAGTACGAAAGGTGTCTCCGAAAAATCTGCTTCAATATTGCAACATCTTGAAATGGGACAACGTAATAAGACCTATTGATTAATTGACTATGGAGTGCTAATCACGTAAACCCGAAATTATATGTCTTTTCTTTCAAATTCGATTCACAACTCAAATATCTCCAAAGTATTTGATGGTGCATTTCTTCTAAATTTAGAGAAATCGGTATATGCATATGTTAAAAGCAATTCAGGCACAATACACGATGCTGAGGATATTTATCAAACAGGATTGCTAACATTTTTTAGCAAGCTTAATAAAAACGAAATCGTATTATCCTGCAAACCAGAAAAATATGTTTTCAAAATTTGTAAAAACTTATGGATGCAAGAACTGGCGCGAAAAAAAAAGATCATAACAATGGATCATATTCTTGATTGTCAACAAAATGATAAAAGTGCGCTATATGATATGAAATATAAAGAACAGCTCTTCATAATCCTGAAGAATAACATGAAGCGTTTGAGTTCAAAATGTCAAGAACTTTTTGAGCACAAAATGCAAAACCTGTCAATGAATGATATTTCAATCCTGATGAACCTGAAGAATACCCAAATGGTAAAAGACAAGACTTACAGATGTAAAAAGAGACTCAAAGAACTCGTCAGCCTGGATAAGGGTTTCCAAAGACTGATACAAGGAGATTTCGACTCATTTTTTCCCGGATAGGGCTGTATTCTATCTGATCTTCTGAGAAAGGAGCAAAGATTTCCATGAGTTTGATATTCAAGAGGCTTGCGCTTTGATACGATACGTTTCCAGAAAGCTGCTGAAGATCACTGTATTTATTGTTTCCTTCCCTTAAAAAACCCCTAGCTCTATGCGGTAACAGACACTCCAAAGCAAACTAGACCCCCGGGGTCTTTTAGGACAACGTTCAGGCTGTCGACTGGTATAATGATAACCAAGCCGGTTTAGGTGATCGGCTATATTGAATAAATCAAAACGGTTAAAGTGGATGCTTTGCTCCACACGAGCCATGACCCGAAGATGGGGGAAGAACCTACACCGTGTTGAGGCAATAAGACCCGGATTCATTTTCAAAGGCCCGGCAAAAGAAGGCTGAGGTTCTTTCATGGTATTGGAGTTCGCAGCACTGTACCCGTTTGTTCATCACCGCTTAAGGATGATAAGCCCCCCTATCTGCGTGGCACCGGCAACTTTCCCTTCGGCCCGAAACCATAAACTTGCCAACTATGTGCTATCTTTGCCCTCCCAAATGATTGTCCCGATGACAAAGAAAGCTTTTAAAAGAACCCTCGTTACCTCCGCACTGCCCTATGCCAATGGCCCGATCCACCTCGGACACCTTGCAGGGGTATATGTACCTGCAGATATTTATACCCGTTTCCTGCGGCAGCGTGGGGAAGATGTCTTATGGATCTGTGGTTCAGATGAACACGGAGTACCCATTACCCTGAAGGCGCGTCATGAAGGCATATCGCCACAGGACGTTGTGGACCGCTATCATGCGATTAACAAAAAGGCCTTCGAAGATTTCGGGATCAGCTTTGATATTTATTCCCGCACCTCGAACAAGCTACACTATGAAACGGCCTCGGATTTCTTCCGCACCCTCTACGATAAAGGGGCCTTCATCGAAAAGAGTACCGAACAGTACTACGATGAGGAAGCCAAAGCTTTCCTGGCCGACCGCTATATTACCGGATCCTGTCCGCATTGTGGAAATGCTGCCGCCTATGGCGACCAGTGTGAACAGTGCGGAAGCTCCCTGAGCCCGACCGAACTGATTAATCCGGTTTCCACCATCAGCGGAAGCAAACCGGTTCTGCAGGAAACCAAACACTGGTACCTGCCCCTCGACCAGTATGAAAACTGGTTAAAGCAATGGATTCTGGAGGAACATAAAGAATGGAAGCCCAATGTTTACGGCCAGTGTAAATCATGGATCGACCAGGGGCTGCATCCCCGCGCTGTGAGCCGGGACCTGGACTGGGGCGTACCCGTACCGGTGGATGGCGCCGATGGGAAGGTCCTCTATGTCTGGTTCGATGCTCCCATTGGCTACATCTCTGCAACCCGGGAGCTCACCCCCGATTGGGAAAAATACTGGAAGGATGAAGAAAGCCGGCTGGTACACTTCATCGGCAAGGACAACATCGTATTTCACTGCATTATCTTCCCCGCCATGCTCAAAGCAGAGGGATCCTATATTCTGCCCGACAATGTGCCGGCCAATGAGTTTCTGAATCTGGAAAACGATAAGATCTCCACCTCACGGAACTGGGCCGTCTGGCTGCACGAATACCTGGAAGACTTCCCGGAAAAGCAGGATGTGCTGCGCTATGTCCTCTGCGCCAATGCCCCTGAAAACAAGGACAATGATTTTACCTGGAAGGACTTTCAAAACCGGAACAACAACGAACTGGTAGCCATACTCGGAAACTTTGTCAATCGCGCCATTGTTCTTACACACAAGTATTTCGATGGAAAAGTTCCGGCAGTATCTTCCTTAAGCGAACAAGACCGTGAGGTGCTCGGGCAGATCGGAAGCATCGCCGCCTCGGTGGAAAAAAGCCTGGAGCTCTTCCGCTTTCGGGAGGCTGTAAAAACCGCCATGGACCTGGCCCGTCTGGGGAACAAATACCTGGCCGATACCGAGCCCTGGAAAGCAATTAAAACCGATCCCGGGCGGGTGGCCACCATCCTGAATATTGCCCTGCAGATTACTGCAAATCTCACCTTGCTGATGGAGCCCTTCCTGCCCTTCTCCATGGAAAAACTCCGGGGATTTATACAATTCGATGAAAGGGACTGGAAACTGCTGGGTCGGGAAGACCTCCTCAAGGCCGGGCATAAACTGGGCAGGGCTTCCCTGTTGTTCGAAAAAATTGAAGATGCCCGGATCGAAGCCCAGATCGAAAAGCTGATGAAAACCAGGGAGGAAAACAAGGCCGAGCCCGAACTTGCAGCCCTGAAAGAAGAAATCACTTTCGATGACTTCAGCCGCATGGATATCCGCACCGCCACCATACTGGAAGCCGAGAAGGTGGCCAAGACCAAAAAACTGATCAAGATGCAGGTGGATCTGGGCTTTGAACAACGCACCATTGTTTCAGGAATCGCCGAGCATTACGACCCGGCGAACCTTCCCGGCACCAGGGTTTGCGTACTCGCCAACCTGGCTCCACGAAAAATCAAGGGTATCGAATCGCAGGGCATGATCCTGCTGTCGGAAAACCCCGATGGCAGTCTCTACTTTGTTAAGCCTGGTGATGAGGCGTTGAACGGAACCGAAGTGAATTAGTTCGCCAGAAGCCAGATACCCTGCAGGCCTTCTTTTCCTTTCAGGGTTCTAAGCGCTTCTTCAGCCTCCTTTTTACTTACAAATGAAGCGACGCTGACACGGTACATACGGTTCTCCGTAAACATCACCTCAGCGCCGTCGTAGCCGAGTTTCATGAGTTCATCCTGGCATTCGCTGGCATTCTTTAGATGCTGGAAGCTGCCGGCAATCAGAAAATAGACTGGTTCCACGACCGTCTCGTCTGCTTCATCATTGGTTATGGCTGAACCTTTATCCACAGCATCGCCAGCAGCTGAGCCGCCCGTCTCTTCCAGTCCTTCACCTGAGGATTTCCTGGCTCCATCCTGCTCCCCTGAAGGCTCATCAATGCGTTCAACAGCGGCTTTGTTCGCCTGCTTCACTTCCTTGTTATGCTTGCGACTGGAAATAAAATCGGACGGAATCATCAACAAAATGGCAAGCACAATGACTAGCAGAACAACCACCAGAAAGATGGCCCTCCAGGGTTTTGCCGAGCGACGCAAAGTTTTGGGCTCCCGTTGTCGGCCAAGGGGTGGAGCCAGTTGGGTTACCGAAGCCCCTGATTCGGCTGGTTTATCTCTTGTAACTTTAGGCGAAAACGAAGGTATTTCAGGATGCCCCTCCAGGTTATCCGAATGGGTGGCCCCTAAAGATTCGTCTTTCGCCTCCTCCATGGTAGCGGAGCCATCTGCCACCGCTTCGGGGGGGGGAGCTGTTTCGCCGGAAGCCTCAAGCTGCTCGACGGGTGGCTCTGCTGTTTCGCCGGAAGCCTCAAGCTGCTCGACGGGTGGCTCTGCTCTTTCGCCCGGGGCCTCGTCCATCTCACCAGGGCCCTCTGCTGTTTCGCCCGGGGCTTCATCCATCTCACCAGGGCCTTCTGCTGTTTTGCCCCTCTCATCCTCCAAAGGGGGATGATCCAATTCCTCCAGGTCCATTGGTTCTAAGCCATATTGTTCAGGAACCGGTTGCCAGGATGGATCGGTCGTAAAAACGAGTCTTCCATCTTCGTCCCTGCTGAAAACCCCCACTTCCTGAAGGGGGTAAGACTCGCCCGTGTCCAACGCAAAACGGATGGCATCGACCAGTTCCAGAACCTGCTGAACAGCCTCATCGTCAGATAATTGCTCCCCTTTGGAGTAGGCACTTGCCAGCAAGCCATTGTCCAGGGTATGGGTGCTGTCGATCCGAATGCTGCGTCCCGGTGGAAGAAAACGGCCTTCATCACTCCCCGGAAGCTCCGAATGCTCTTTCAGGCTCAGCCTTGCAAAACCCGGTAAAACAACTTCTTGTCCTTCTTCCAGCAATGCTCTGACGTACTTTCCAATCATGGTATTTCGGGTGTTTATCAAGTAAAAATACGGAGAGCCTAAAGGAATTCAAAACGAACTTTTCAACCCGTAAAAATTACTATCTTCGTGTACTATTGAAGCTCCCTCCAAATGAAAGAAATCAGGATGGTCGACCTACATGGCCAGTATGCTGCTATCAGTGAAGACATACACAAAGCCATGCAGGGGGTCATAGACGCGACATCTTTTATCAAGGGCCCCGAACTGGGGCGATTCGAAGCAGATCTTGCCAGCTACATGGATGTACCGACTGTGGTAGCATGTGGAAACGGAACAGATGCGCTGCAGGTGGCCCTGATGGCACTTGAATTAGAACCCGGAGACGAAATCATTACCACCCCTTTCACCTTTATCTCGACCATAGAAGTCATTAGGCTGCTTGGCCTGAGGCCCATACTCGTCGATGTAGAACCCGATAGCTTCAATCTGGACCCAAACGGCCTTGAGGCCGCGATAAGCCCAAAAACCAGGGCCATCATCCCCGTTCACTTGTTCGGACAATGTGCGCACATGGAGCCTATTCTGGAAATTGCGCAAAAACACCACCTTTATGTCGTCGAGGACAATGCCCAGGCCATTGGTGCAGATTACCGTTTTCGGAATGGCAGCTCCATGAAAGCCGGCAGCATCGGACATATAGGTACCACCTCATTTTTTCCCTCAAAAAACCTGGGGGCTTTTGGTGACGGTGGCGCGCTCTTCACCCGGGACGAAAGCCTGGGCCGACGACTCAGAGCCCTGGTCAATCATGGCATGAAGGAAAGGTATTACTACGACTTTGTGGGTGTAAATTCCAGGCTCGACACCTTGCAGGCAGCTATTTTGGGGGTTAAGCTTAAACACCTGGATGCTTATCGCAGCGCACGTCAGGCCGCTGCTGCAAGCTATGACGAAGGCCTAAAGGATATACCGGCAATTGAGCTGCCCTTCCGGTCGGACTTCAGCACCCATGTATTTCACCAGTACACCCTGAAGACCGATCCCGCAAAGCGGGATGCACTAAAGGCACATCTTCAAAAACATCAGATCCCTTCCGCCATCTATTACCCCCTGCCTCTGCACCTCCAGCGTGCTTACCTCGATCTGGGTTATGAAAAAGGCGATCTGCCTGTATCGGAAGAGCTGTCGACGAGGGTCCTCTCCCTTCCCATGCATACCGAACTGGACAGTGAGCAACTCGATTACATTGTCCATAGCATCCGCTCATTTTTCAGCACAGCTTTATGAAAGGATATTTCGCACACGAAAGCGCAGTCATTGATCCGGATGTCAGCATTGGCGAAGGCACTAAAATCTGGCATTTTAGCCATATAATGACCGGAGCAGTGCTGGGCCGGAACTGCAACCTGGGGCAGAACGTGGTGGTTTCCCCCGGTGTAAACCTGGGAAACAATGTGAAGGTTCAGAACAATGTTTCGATTTATACAGGCGTTAATTGTGAAGACGATGTCTTCCTGGGCCCATCCATGGTATTTACCAATGTGATTAACCCGAGATCGGCCATCAATCGGCGCAATGAATACGCCAGCACCAGGGTAGGCAAGGGTGCAAGCATCGGGGCAAATGCAACCATTGTTTGCGGAAACGATATCGGACCCTATGCCTTCATAGGAGCAGGTGCAGTCGTTACCCGTGATGTTCCGGCCTATGCCCTGGTGGTTGGAAACCCATCCCGCCAGATTGGTTGGATGAGTGAATACGGCCACCGGCTCGAATTCGATGAAAACGGCCTGGCTATCTGTCCGGAGAGCAGGGAAGAATACATTCTGGAGAACGAAACTGTTAGAAAAAGCAAGCGTAGTAATGAGTAGTGAAGAACGAAATTTTGCCCTGATCGGGGTTGCGGGATACATTGCCCCCCGGCATGTCAGGGCCATTAAAGAAACCGGAAACAAGCTGGTGGCAGCACTGGACCCTTTCGACAGCGTGGGTTTCATTGACAGTCATTTCCCCGAGGCCGATTTTTTCACCGAATTTGAACGATTCGACCGCCATGTTGCCCGACTGAACAGGCAGGGCACCCGGGTAGAATATGTGGGCATCTGCTCCCCGAATTACCTTCATGATTCGCATATCCGCTTTGCACTGCGCAATGGGGCAGATGCCATCTGTGAGAAACCCCTTGTGCTGAATCCCTGGAATATTGATGCCCTGAAAGACTATGAAAATGAGACAGGTAAAAAGGTCTGGAACATCCTCCAACTAAGGCTTCATCCTTCCATCGTCGCACTCCGGGACAAGGTCCTGAACAGCCCCTCCGACAAGGTTTATGATGTAGACCTCTCCTACATTACCTCTCGTGGCAACTGGTACCACTATTCCTGGAAGGGAAAAGGCGAGAAATCGGGAGGCATCGCCACCAATATCGGTGTTCATTTCTTCGATATGTTAAGCTGGATCTTCGGCGATGTAAAACAGAACAACACGCATATTCTGCAGAAAAGCCGTGCAGCCGGTTTCCTGGAACTCGAAAGAGCCAGGGTGCGCTGGTTCCTATCCATCGATTATCAGGATATTCCCGGGGAGTTAAAAAACCGGGGGCTTCGTACCTTCAGAAGTATTACGGTGGATGGAGAGGAGATTGAGTTCAGCGGAGGCTTCACCGACCTGCATACCATGTCTTACATGCAAATACTTGCCGGGAACGGTTTCGGCCTGGAGGCTGCAAGACGCTCAATACAGACCGTTTACACGATCCGCAATGCAAGTCCCACCGGACTAAAGAACGATTACCATCCAATACTCAAACGTATCGAACATGATTTATAAGGACCTGCTAAACCATAAGAAAAAAATGGCCGTCATTGGCCTCGGCTATGTCGGACTACCCATTGCACTGGAATTTGCCCGGAAGATTTCGGTCATTGGTTTCGACATTAAAGCCGACCGTGTCGAGATGATGAAAAGGAAAGAAGATCCCAGCCAGGAACTGGGTGCTGAAGCCTTCGAGGACTGCGACATCAGCTTCACTTCCAATATTGAAGATCTCAGGGAGGCCTCTTTCTACATCGTCGCTGTTCCAACCCCCATCGACGAACATAAAAAACCCGATCTGACCCCTCTGCTCTCGGCAACAGAAACCGTGGGAAAGGTCCTTTGCGAAGGTGACTATGTAGTTTACGAATCGACCGTCTATCCGGGCTGCACCGAGGAGGACTGTATCCCGCTCCTGAGCAAGGTTTCCGGACTCCGCTACATGGATCAGTTCAAGGTCGGTTTTTCTCCGGAACGAATCAATCCCGGCGATCGTGAGCATACCCTGACCCGCATTACGAAGGTCAGTTCGGGCTGCGATCCGGAAGCCGCTGAACAGATTGCCCTGACTTACGAATTGGTCATTGAAGCGGGCGTTTTCCGGGCCAGTTCAATTAAGGTAGCTGAAGCAGCCAAGATTATTGAAAACACCCAACGCGATATCAACATTGCCTTCATGAACGAGTTGTCGATGATCTTTGACAAAATGGACATCAACACCTACGAGGTGCTGGAGGCGGCGGGTACAAAATGGAATTTCCTGGGCTTCTATCCGGGCCTGGTTGGGGGGCATTGCATTGGAGTCGATCCTTATTATCTGACCTACAAATCGGCTAAGTTTGGCCACCATGCCCAGATCATCAATGCCGGCAGGGGGATCAACGACGGGATGGCCGCCTGGGTGGCTCACCAGCTTACACTGCGCCTGTCCTCCACCTTCTCCAACCTGAAAGACTGCCGGGTCCTGGTGATGGGGACAACCTTTAAGGAAAATGTCAGCGACATCCGAAATTCAAAGGTGGTCGATGTAATCTCGGAACTTCAGGAATTTGGGGTTCAGGTCGATGTCATAGACCCCTACGCCTCCCCGCAGGAAGTAAAAGAAGAATATGGCTTCGAACTCATCCCAAAGGCGACAGGCCCCTACCATGGCTTCATCGTGGCTGTAAATCATAAAGAATACACCGTTCTCGATGAAGAATGGTTCATGTCCCAAAGTATGCCGGGTGCCGTTTTTGCCGATCTGAAGGGCGTCTTCCGTGGAAGAATCAAGGAATTAAACTACTGGAGTCTTTAAACAACAAAGCCAATGGCACAGAAAATTCTGGTTACCGGAGGAACCGGTTATATCGGTTCGCACACTGTGGTTGAACTCATAGAAGCTGGAAATGAGGTGGTCATTCTCGACAATCTCTCCAATTCGCAGCGAAACGTACTTGACGGAATTGCGGAAATTACCGGACAAAGACCGGCTTTTGAGGAAGTTGATTTACGTGACGAAAAGGCTACGATAAGCGTTTTTGAACGCCATCCGGGAATTGGGGCCGTCATTCATTTTGCAGCCTTTAAGGCTGTAGGTGAAAGCGTGGAAAAGCCACTCGATTACTATGAAAACAACCTTCAATCGCTGATCCACCTGCTCAGGGCCATGAAGCTAAACAGTGTCGAAAACATTGTCTTTTCTTCGTCTTGCACGGTATATGGGGAACCCGACCAATTGCCTGTTTCCGAAACGGCGCCCATCAAAACAGCGAATTCCCCCTATGGAAACACCAAACAGATTTGTGAAGAGATCTTAAGGGATGCCATTGCCTCTGCAGCCCCGTACAAAATCATTTCCCTGCGCTACTTCAATCCAATCGGGGCGCATCCCTCTGCCCTGATCGGAGAGCTTCCCATAGGAATCCCAAACAACCTGGTCCCCTTCATCACGCAAACAGCGTATGGATTGAGAGAATCGCTGAGGGTATTTGGAGATGACTACAATACCCCCGATGGATCGGCAATCAGGGATTACATCAATGTTGTGGACCTGGCCAAGGCCCATGTGGCTGCCATCAGGCGTCTGCTCGAAAACAAACAGAAGCAGGCCTTTGAGGTATTTAATCTGGGAACAGGGACCGGCTATTCTGTGCTGGAGATCATCAAGGCTTTTGAGGCCGCTACCGGCCAGTCCCTAAACTATCACATCACTGATCGTCGCGAGGGAGATATTGAGAAGGTGTGGGCCGATACGCGCTACGCGAATGAAGAGTTGGGATGGAAAGCCGAAAAAGAAATCGGCGAAACCCTGCTCTCTGCCTGGAACTGGGAAAAGAATATCAGGTCGAAAATGAAGGGAAAATGAACACGATTCTCGTGACTGGCGGAGCTGGTTTCATCGGCTCACATCTCGTACGCAAGCTCGTGAATTCGCGCCCGGACACACAGATCCTGAATCTGGATAAACTAAGCTATGCCGGTAACCTTGAAAACCTCAAGGATGTTGAGCAGCGACCAAACTATCAGTTTGTCAGGGGAGACATTCAGGATGGCGACTTACTGGATCGTCTTTTCAGGGAATACGACATCCGGAAAATTGTTCACCTGGCAGCCGAATCTCATGTCGACCGCTCGATCGACGACCCCATGGCCTTCATCCATACAAATGTTCTTGGAACACTGAGCCTGCTGAATGCCTGCCTGAAAGCCTGGGACGAGAAGCGGGGAAAGCTTTTTTATCACATCTCAACCGACGAGGTGTATGGAAGTCTGGGAAAAGAAGGGCTGTTCAGCGAGCAAAGCCCCTATGATCCACGAAGCCCCTATTCGGCTTCAAAAGCAAGCTCCGACCACCTGGTCAGAGCCTATTACCACACCTACAAGCTACCGGTTGTGGTATCGAACTGCTCCAATAACTATGGCCCAAACCAGTTTCCGGAAAAACTCATCCCTTTGGCCATACGCAACATCATCGAGCGCAAGCCCATCCCCGTATACGGAAAGGGAGAGAATGTACGGGACTGGCTGCATGTAGAGGACCATGTTGCAGCCATTGACCTGATCCTGAATGAAGGGATCATCGGACGCACTTACAACATTGGCGGAGCCAATGAATGGAGCAATATTGACCTGATCCACCTGCTATGCAGAATCATGGACCGGAAGCTGGGCAGGGAAGAAGGGGATTCGGCCAGCCTGATCACCTTTGTCAAGGACCGTGCAGGACACGATCTGCGCTATGCCATCGACAGCTCACGACTACAGAAAGAACTAGGCTGGAAGCCCGGTTATAGTTTTGAGCGCGGGCTGACGAGTACAGTTGAATGGTACCTCGAAAACAGGGCATGGATGGAAAGGCTTACTTCCGGAGCCTACCTGGATTACTACGAAAAACAGTATGTGAAACGCTGATCGGACGCTAAGCAGGCTGCTACTATAGCTTTAGGTAGGTCACCTCCAGTCTCAGACGCGATTCATTGCCAGGCAGGTTCCCCCAGAGCTTAACAGCATGAGGGTTTACCAGTGGACCATCGACCTGCAGCAGGATGGGATTGTTTTCTACTTTCCCATCGACCAAAGCCTGAAAGTGCAGAGGCATTTTGAAGGCATAGGCATAGGTCGTATCCTTAAACATCCCTTCTGATACCGCCTTCAGATAGCCTCCAAACTCACGAAAAGAACCATCCTTATTAGCGGCCATCATAATCACAGGATCGTAAAGTCCATCAAATTGTTCATCCGATACCTGAACAGCCATGGTTAATCTGTAGGGCAGGCGGTCGAAAGGAAGTCCGCTAAGCTCTTCCGGCAAAACATCAAAGACAAGACGTGCTTTGGCAATGGCTATCGGACTGCGTGCCAGCCATTCGGCAAGACTATTGAAAGACAGTCTTGTATTCACTCCCGCCATGCCCTGTACATAAAGCCATGGACAGGAAGCATTCTCATCCCCAAGAATGGAAGCAAGATAGGTTCCCTCATAATCGTGTTCAAATACATTTACTTTCTGGGAAGAATACTCATTAATTCTGAAATAGGCCCATTTAAAATCCCGCCCAGCTGTGCTGTCCACCTCGGTACTGTCGTTGTGATAGTGAACAGACAATCTCGTGTTGATGGAGTTCATTGCCAGCCTTGCCATAGCCCCCCGACCGGAAGCTGATTCGCAGGTAATGTAAAGCCCGTTAAAATAGTCCTTAAAAATAGAGTCGTTTCTGAAGTAAGTGGTATCGTCAGCTATCGCAAGAAATTTATCAATGAAATCCTGATTGGTAATCAGCATCTTATGTGTGGTATCCGCCACCGGCATGGTGGTGATCTCGGCCAATGGCACAGGATTGAAGCGCCCGGTCAAATCAAAATCGGAATAGTAAAAGGTGTCCAGCGCAAGCCGCTCTTCAAATTCATACAGCCGATAGGTAACCTCCTGATCAAGTTCACCCAGGTATTCGTCTACATGCAGGAAAAAAAGGATGGTGTCAATTTCGGTATTTGCACAGTTCTTAAAAAGACCATTGGCATTAAACTGGGTTACCATCGATGCCCGGGAATAACCGGTAATGGTATCACGGAACTCACCGGCAAGATACTGCCGTTTAGGATCCAGGCCGTATTCTGATGTACGCTGATGAGGGCTGAGTACAGGATAGGCCATGATGTCGAAAATGGTGTCATGGAAAAGCGCCACACTGTCTCCGGGGGGCAATAAATCTTCGCCCAGTTCTGAATGACCAACCCGGCAGGAGGAGGTCCAAACGACCAGTATAACGGCCAGTATGAATACCTGGCCTCTGTATTTCTTCATGAATTCAATTTGCTTAGTCACCAATGATCTTGTCATAGAAAACGGAAAATGCATCCACATATTCTTCCCCATCCACATAATTCAGCATAGGTTTCCCGCTTTTCTTCAAGACCTCATTGACGCCCCCGGGCAATGAAGGGCTCCCCTGAACCAGACCATCGGAATAGGTGGCTGCAAGCTCAACAAGATTTTCATAAGCAGGCTTTTCAACCATGCGAACATGCTCGGGGCTGACCCCATCTATGAGCATCTTATGAGCAAAGGAATCGTTTAAGGGAAGATCAAAGCCGTTATCATAGAAAGAAAACGCCACCTTGGAATGTGCAAAAAGGGGGTCTTCCTTGTAAGCATTCTTAATGTAAAGCGGGACAAGCGAGGTAAACCAACCGTGGCAATGCACCAGGTCGGGCGACCAGCGGAGCTTCCGTACCGTCTCCAATACACCCCTGGCGAAAAAGATCATGCGTTCGTCATTGTCGGGGAAAAACGTTCCATCCTCATCACTAACGGTGTATTTCCGCTGAAAGTAATCCTCGTTATCGATGAAATAGACCTGCATACGAGCCGCCTGAATGGATGCCACTTTAATGATCAGGGGATGATCGGTATCATCAATAATGAGATTCATGCCCGATAGCCTGATCACCTCGTGAAGCTGGTTCCTGCGCTCGTTGATATTTCCAAACTTCGGCATGAAGGTCCGGATTTCCTTGCCAGTTTCCTGAATGGCCTGGGGCAGGTTTCTTCCAATAAAAGAAAGCTCCGACTCGGGTAAATAGGGTGTTATTTCCTGTGATACAAATAAGACCTTCTTGCTTTCCATCATGCACGCCGGGATTAGAAATCATGCAAATTTACTAAAAATAATTGATTCCATTTTAGCTATCTTTGAGCACAGCTTGACAAGATGATCGTATACAGGACCAAAGCAGACCTCAGAACGCATCTCGACCGCGACAGGCAGGCTGAAAAAAGCATCGGCCTGGTTCCTACCATGGGCGCGCTGCACGCCGGACATGCTTCCCTTGTTTCAAGAGCTGTAGAAGAGAACGATGTGAGTGTAGTCTCCATATTTGTCAATCCGACCCAGTTCAATGACCCGGGCGACCTCAAGAAATATCCACGGACCCTGGATGCCGACCTGCAACTCCTGCAGAAACTGAATACCTCTGTGGTTTTCGCCCCTCAGGTAGCTGAAATGTATCCACGCCCCGACAACCGGCTTTTCGACCTGGGTGGGCTGGACCAGGTCATGGAGGGCAGGCAGCGACCAGGGCACTTCAACGGAGTGGCACAAATTGTCAGTAAACTCTTCGAGGCCGTGAACCCCGCTAAAGCCTATTTCGGGCAAAAAGACTTTCAACAGCTGGTGGTTATCCGAGAACTGACCCGCCTGCTCGAAATGGATATTGACATTGTTTCCTGCCCCATTGTGCGCGAAAACGACGGCCTGGCCATGAGCTCCAGAAACGTGCACCTGGATAAAAAATCACGCGCCGCAGCACCCTTTATCTATGCCACCCTGCAGAAGGCCAGAGAAAAGAAGAAAGAACTGGATCCGGCCAACCTGAAAATCTGGGTTAAAGAAGCTTTTGAAAAGCAGGCCATGATGCAGCTGGAGTATTTTGAAATCGTTGATGATAAGAGGCTTCAGCCGGTTAAGGCATGGAAAGACAAGGTGAACAAAGTGGCCTGTATCGCGGTCCAAATAAATGGGATAAGGCTAATCGACAACCTTCATTTTGATTAACTTTGCGGCAGGAAGGATGCACGGCATGAACATCGAGGTAGTCAAATCAAAGATCCACAGGGTTACCCTTACAGAGGCTAACCTGCATTACATTGGCAGCATTACCATTGACCAGGACCTGATGGATGCGGCAAACCTGATCGAAAATGAAAAGGTTCAGGTTGTCAATATCAACAATGGAGAACGGCTCGATACTTATGTGATTACCGGAGAGCGGGGAAGTGGTCAGATTTGCCTCAACGGCCCTGCTGCACGCAGAATGACGGTTGGAGACATTGTTATCATTCTTTCCTATGCTTCCATGGACTTTGAGCAGGCAAAGAATTTTAAGCCGGCACTGGTCTTCCCCGACACAGCCACCAACAAAATACACTGAAGCCCAATTTGAAAAAGAACCTGACTAAACTCCTGAAAGTCACAGGATTCCTGTCGCTGAGCATCCTTTTGCTCTGGTTGGCTTTTCGGCAAATTAACTTCGATGCACTGGTTGAAACCCTGCGCAATGCCCGTTTCGGCTGGATAGGCCTTTCGCTGCTTTTTGCCTTCATCTCCTTTTTCAGCCGCGCCCGTCGATGGATGCTCCTCATCGAGCCCCTGGGTTATAAGCCACGTTTCTTTACCACCTACCATGCCCTGATGATAGGCTATCTGTCGAACTATGCCCTGCCCCGCCTAGGTGAGGTTACCCGCTGTGTCAGCCTTGGCAAGAAGGCAAAAATCCCGGTTGATGCCCTCATCGGTACGGTAATTATTGAGCGGGTTATCGACCTCATCATGCTCCTGCTGATCACGCTTGTACTGCTGATCAGCTGGATGGAGAAGTTCGGAACCTTCTTTCAGGAGCTCATCATGGCTCCCCTGATGGAGAAGCTTGGTGGCATCTTCGGAGGCACCCTTGTTTTCTGGTTCCTCCTTGCTGCAATCTTGCTGTTTATTCCCGGACTGCTCTTTGTCTTCAGGCACCGCTTGAAGCAGTCGGGGCCGGTAAAGAAGGTTATTTCCTTTCTGAAGGGCATCCTGGATGGATTGAAAAGCATCTACAAAATGGAGCGAAAGTGGGAATTCATCCTGCATTCGCTGCTCATCTGGTTCTTCTACATCATGATGACCTGGGTGGTGGTTTTCGCACTGAAGGAAACCGCCGGACTGGGCTTCATCGATGGCATCTTCCTACTGGTCATTGGCGGGCTGGGGATGTCGGCGCCGGTAACAGGCGGGTTTGGAGCCTTCCACTGGATCGTCTCCCGCGGTATGGAGTCCGTTTACGGGTTCTCCCTTGAAATGGGAGGTGCTTATGCCATTCTGGCCCATGAATCGAACTCGCTTTTCACCATTCTGCTGGGGACCCTCTCCTACCTGCTACTGATGACCCGAAGAAACAAAAAGGCCTGATCCCATGTTGAGCTACGAAAACATCTGCAGGAAGATCATCAGCCTTGAGGAGGCCCAAAGCCTGCGCGAAGCAGAAGATCGGTCGAAACAAAGCCTGGTCTTTACAAACGGCTGTTTCGATCTGCTTCACCGCGGACATATTTACTATTTGTCAAAGGCAAGGGCCCTGGGCGACATCCTGATTCTGGGACTTAACAACGATGCGTCGGTACGCCGGCTGAAAGGCCCAGCCCGTCCGGTAAACGATGAAAGAGCCCGGGCCGAGGTTCTCGCCGCACTGGCCTTTGTCGACTACGTCATCCTTTTTGGCGAAGACACCCCACTGAATCTCATCAAAAGCCTCAGGCCCGACATCCTCGTGAAAGGAGGCGATTACAAGGTCGAGGACATTGTAGGCTACAAGGAAGTCCTGTCCTGGCAGGGGCGCGTTGAAACCATCCCGGTTCTGAAGGGCTATTCCAGCAGCAACATCATCTCAAAAACCTGAGGATTTGGCTAAATCAAAAACAGTTTACGTGTGCAGTAACTGTGGCACAGATGCCGCAAAATGGATGGGAAAATGTCCTTCCTGCGGACAATGGAACACCTTTAGTGAGCAGCGAATCGCCAGGGGCAGTGGACACGGAAACAGCAGCAAACCCGCCAGCCCAAACCGCCCCCTGAAACTGGCCGAAGTGGATACAGACCAGGTTACCCGCATCGATCTTCGAAATGCAGAGTTCAACCGTGTACTTGGGGGAGGACTTGTACCAGGCGCCCTGGTGCTGTTAGGGGGAGAACCCGGTATTGGAAAATCGACCCTGGCCCTGCAGATTGCCCTGCAGCTGCAACTCCCAAGCCTCTATATTTCGGGAGAGGAAAGCCCCCAGCAGATTAAGCTGCGGGCAGGAAGGCTTGAGGCCGCTGAGGACCATTGCAGCATTCTGCCCGAAACAAACCTGCAAAGTATTCTGCAACAAGCAGATCATTTAAAGCCGGGGCTGCTCATTGTGGACTCGATACAGACCCTGTGGTCGGATGAGAATGAGTCTGCACCCGGCACTGTTTCTCAGGTACGGGATTGTGCAGCCCGTCTGCTAAAGCTGGCCAAGGAAAGCCACATCCCGGTATTGCTCATCGGCCATATCACCAAGGAAGGCCACATTGCCGGCCCAAAGGTTCTGGAACACATTGTGGACACCGTCCTCCAGTTCGAAGGCGACTCGCACCATCTTTACCGCATCCTGAGGGCCAGCAAGAACCGCTTTGGATCCACCTCCGAAATAGGGGTCTTCGAAATGACCGGAAGAGGGCTCAGGGAGATTCCCAACCCCTCAGAACTGCTCATTAACCAGCATGGCGAAGGGCTGAGCGGGTCTGCAGTGGCTGCCCACCTCGAAGGAGCCCGGCCTCTCCTGATTGAAGTCCAGGCACTGGTTAGCCCGGCCGTCTATGGTACCCCCCAGCGCACCTCCACTGGTTTCGATATGCGTAGATTGAGTATGCTCCTGGCTGTGCTTGAAAAACGGGCAGGTTTTAAACTGGCTGCAAAAGATGTTTTCATCAATATTGCGGGGGGAATCAGGGTCGATGACCCTGCCATAGACATGGCAGTGGTAGCCGCCATTCTGTCCTCCACCGTGGATATTGCCATCGAAAAACAGGCCTGCTTTGCCGGAGAGCTCGGGCTTTCTGGAGAAATCAGGCCCGTAAACCGTATCGAGCAAAGAATAGCTGAAGCCGGGAAACTGGGACTGGAGCGCATCTATTTGCCCTCAGCCAATATGAAAGGCCTGCCACCGCTGAAAAATGCCCTTGAGATCTGCGAACTTAAACGCATCCAGGACTTGCCAAAAGCCTTATTCGGCTAGCCCGGTCCGGTGATCAAAAATCGGAGAAGTCGGAGTCGTTGCTGGCCGGAAGAATGTCGGGACAATCGAGGTCCACAAAAAAGTCCAGGGGTTTCTCAAACTCGTCGTCCATGTTCACCCTCAGGCTGGAATCTGCATAGACCCGCTCCATAAACCCGGCGTAAATCGGCAGCGACATGTTGCCCCCCGCGCCCATGCCCAGTTCATCAAAGTGAATGGAACGGTCCTCTCCGCCCACCCATGCAGCAGCGGAAAGCTTCGGAGCCAGGCCGATGTACCATCCGTCGCTCTGGTTCTGCGTGGTCCCGGTTTTCCCGGCCAGCTCCCCGGTAAAGCCATGCCGCGTTCGCAGGCGGTGAGCCGTTCCGGCATACCACTCGCCCCGAAACTGCCCGCTCATGTCCACTACATTTCGCAGCAGGCTCAGCATTAAATAGGCTGTTTCCTGGCCAATGGCCTCATGTTCAAGGGGATGAAAACTGGAAACCACATTCCCGTAACGATCCTCAATACGGGTCACGTAATTTGGTGCAACATAAATACCCCTGTTGGAAAAGGTATTGAAAGCCCCCACCATCTCCTCCAGCGAAATGTCTGAAGGGCCGTAGATCATACTCGGTACCGGATCGATGTAGGATGTCACCCCCATCTTTCGCATCAGGCGAATAACGTTTTCGGGATTAAAGTTCTTGAACAACCATGCCGAAACCCAGTTATGGGAATTGGCCAGACCCCATTTCAGGGCAACCATGTTCCCGGCAAACTTAAGGCTTGTTGCCCGGGGGGTATAGGTTGAATCGTTCACCAAGTCCTTAAAGGTGGTCGGAACCAGGGGAATCATTTCACATGGAGAGTAATTCTCCTGCATGGCCAGCAGGTAAAGAAAAGGCTTGATGGTCGAGCCCACCTGTCGGCGTCCCTGGTAAACGTGTTCATACTGGAAATAGCGGTAATTGTGCCCCCCCACGAAAGCCCTGACATGACCGCTGGTGGGTTCCATGGCCATGAAGCCTGCACGCAGGAAGTGTTTCATATAGCGGATCGAGTCCATGGGAGACATCAGGGTATCGACAGGTCCTTCCCAGGAAAAGACCTTCATCTCTACCGGGCGGTTAAAAACCTCCAGAATAGAATCCATGGAAGCCCCCTGCGACTTCAGGTACTTGTAGCGCTCGGTCCAACGCATCGACCTGTACAAAATGGCCTGGATCTCCTTCTTGCTGATTCCCCCAAACGGGGCATTTGTACGGCCCTTTTTCTCCCGGAAAAAATGAGGCTGCAGATAGTTCTTCAATTGATCCTCAACGGCCTCCTCCGCATATTGCTGCATCTTGTAGTTGATGGTCGTGTATATACGCAGACCATCGCGGTAAAGATTGTAGGGTGTTCCATCGGGCTTTGTGTTCTTATTGATCCATCCGTAGAGCGGATCATTGGCCCAGCGGAGGGAGTCGCGACGATAACTCTCCCAGGCCAAAACACCGGCGTTCTCCCCGGGAGGGATCGGCCGCTCTTCATTCATAAACCCAGCCAGGAAGGTTCTGAAATGCTTTGCGGAACCTGTCAGATGGCTGGAAAGCCTGTAATCTACCGTAATCGGAAGTGCCTTGATTGAATCGGCCAGTGTGGCATCGAGATAGCCGTATTTCACCATCTGGCTGATCACGGTATTGCGCCGATTCCTGGAGCGCTCGGGGTTTAGTCTCGGATTAAAAGCCGTTGTAGCCTTCAACATCCCGACCAGGGTAGCAGCCTCTTCGATCTTCAGTGAATCGGGAGTCGTATTAAAGAAGGTGCGCGAGGCCGATTTAATCCCCATGATTGATCCGCCGCCGAATTCCACGGTGTTCAGATACATGGTAATGATTTCCTTCTTCGTGTAGCTCCTTTCGAGCCGGACTCCGGTATTCCATTCCTTGAACTTGGTCACCGTCAGGTGGGAAACCCGGCCCAGTTTCGTGCGCTTCACCGCAGTGTCCCTGGGGAAAAGGTTCTTGGCCAGTTGCTGCGAAATGGTGCTTCCCCCTCCTTCATTTTTCCCCAGCAGGATCGTCTTAACCCCCACACGAAGCAAGCCCCTCAGGTCGATGCCCGAATGGCGGTAGTACCGGACATCCTCGGTAGCCACCAGCGCATCGACCAAATGCGGAGCCAGATCCTCATAGTCTACAAAACTCCGGTTCTCAACAAAGTACTTACCCAACAACTCACCATCCTCGGTGATCAACTCTGAAGCCAGATTGGTCTGCGGGTTCTCCAACTGGGCAAACTCGGGCATGAAGCCCATTTTCCCGTTCCCTATACGAATCATAATCAGGGTGAAGATGAAAACAGGCAGAAAAAAAAGCGTCCAGAGGACCAGCAGATACCTCCTGCTTTTACCGGATTTAGAGGTCATGGAATGTCAGATTTGGATCAAAAATAGCAATTATTTACATCAAAAATTTTGACGGTGGGGGAGTGTTTCATTTATTTTGTGCTCAATTTACTAACGTGGAAGCAAGAATCTTATGATAGAGAATCTGGTAATTGTCGAGTCCCCGGCAAAAGCGAAAACGATAGAAAGATTCCTTGGAAAGGACTATACGGTACGCTCGAGTTTCGGCCATATCCGCGACCTGGCCAAGAAAAATCTGGGCATCGATATCGACGGAGGGTTTAAACCCAAATACCTTGTTCCGCCCGATAAAAAAAAGATGGTCAGAGAACTCAAAGACATGGCGAAAGAGGCCAATATGGTATGGCTCGCAACTGATGAGGATCGCGAGGGAGAGGCCATTGCCTGGCACCTTTACGAAGAGTTGAAACTGGAACACGACAAAACCAGACGCATTGTTTTCCACGAAATCACGAAAGACGCGATTTTGAATGCGCTCGAGAATTCCCGTCACATCGACACCAACCTGGTGCATGCTCAACAGGCCAGAAGGGTGCTTGACAGGCTTGTGGGCTTCGAGCTCTCGCCCCTGCTATGGAAGAAGGTCAAACCCTCACTTTCGGCAGGAAGGGTGCAATCTGTAGCCGTTAAACTGATCGTTGAAAAAGAGCGCGAAATTCTGGGCTTTCAGGCCAGGCCCTACTACCGGGTCAACGGCCTTTTCCTGGTGCCGGATGAAAAGGGGAAAACTGCAAAAATGAAGGCCGAACTTTCGAAGCGGCTGGCCAGTGAGGAAGAAGCCGAAGCCTTTCTCAAAGCCTGCGCCCAGAGCAGCTTTACAGTGGACAGCATTGAGAAAAAACCCCTGAAAAAATCACCTGCCCCCCCCTTCACCACCTCTACCCTGCAGCAGGAAGCCAGCCGAAAACTGGGCTTCTCTGTCAACCAGACCATGTCTGTGGCCCAACGCCTTTACGAGTCGGGGAAGATCACCTACATGAGAACCGACTCGGTGAACCTCTCTAAGCTGGCCATTGGAACTGCAGCCAAAAAGATCAGCGAGAGTTATGGGGAGGACTACCTCAAGTCGAGGAACTTCAGTACAAAGACCAAGGGCGCCCAGGAGGCCCACGAAGCCATCAGACCAAGCTATCTCGATCGGGCCAGGATAGATGGGAACCAGAACGAGCAGCGGCTTTACGAATTGATCTGGAAAAGGACCATTGCTTCCCAGATGAGCGAAGCACAGCTGGAAAAAACAACAATACGCATCGGTGTTTCAGAGGCAAAAGAGCACTTTGTCGCCAGTGGTGAGGTCTTGAAATTCGACGGCTTCCTGAAGGTATATATGGAATCCTCCGATGATGAACAGGAAGAGGAAGCAAAAGGATTGCTGCCGCCGGTAAAGGAAGCCGATCGGCTTCAGGCAGAAAGCATCGAAGCTACACAACGATTCACCCAACAGCCGGCCCGCTATACAGAGGCCAGCCTGGTTAAGAAGATGGAGGAACTGGGCATCGGCCGGCCTTCGACTTACGCCCCCACCATCTCGACCATTCAGCACAGAGAATATGTGCTGAAGGAGGACAGGCCGGGGAAACAGCGGGAGATCGTTCAGCTAAGCCTGAAAAAAGGTGAACTGGAGCGGAAAACCATGACCGAGAACTATGGACACGACAAAGGCAAGTTGTTCCCCACCGATATCGGCAGTGTGGTGAACGATTTCCTCGAACAAAACTTCCAGGACATCATGGACTTCAACTTCACAGCCTCGGTCGAAAAGCAATTCGATGACATTGCGCTGGGCAAACTTGATTGGCCCGAAATGATTGGGCATTTTTACCAGCCCTTTCACAGCCGGGTTGATACCGCCACCCAAACCTCGGAACGGAGCAAAGGCGAAAAGGTACTGGGAACCGATCCTGCCTCGGGCAAGCCTGTAAGCGTGAAGATCGGTCGCTTCGGCCCCATCGCCCAAATCGGGGAGGCCACAGATGAGGAAAAACCCAGGTTTGCCAGCCTCCTAAAGGGCCAGAGCCTGGAAACCATCACTTTTAAGGAGGCCCTCGCCCTGTTCAGACTACCTCGGGAACTGGGAAAATACGAAGAGGAAGACATTGTGATCGGAGTGGGGAAATATGGCCCCTATGCACGCCATAAATCGAAGTTTTACAGCTTGGCCAAAACCGATGATCCCTACACCATAGAGCTTGAAAGGGCCATCGAAATCATAGAGGCTAAACGGACCCAGGAAAAAAACAGGAATATCAAACAATTCGAGGAAGAACCCGATTTACTGGTGCTGAACGGCCGTTATGGGCCCTACATCTCATTCAGGAAAAAGAATTATCGCATTCCAAAGGGTAGTAATCCCGAGGAACTGAGCCTGGATGATTGCAGGGAAATCATCGAGAAGGCCAACTCAAAAAGTAAAAAACAATAGCCCCGGCTGCCCATGAATCTCAACGACTATTTCGATCCGGTTAGCCTGGAACGACCGGAGTACCAACTAATTGAAGCCGGCTCTTCCTTTAGTCATCACCTGAGTATTCACACCCCCGACCAGGCCATCAGAGACCTGGACAAACACCAGGTGGCCCTCATCGGACTTCCGGAAGACAGAGGAGGCTTTGTCAAGGGTAGTGCGAATGCGCCTAATGCCATCCGAAACTGGTTTTACCAACTCAGGCACCCCAGAAATACTCCGGGCATCTACGACCTGGGCAACATCAAAACCGGAGGCAGCCTGAAAGACAGCTATTACGCCCTTCGGGAGGTCCTCACCGAACTCAGGAGCAGAAAGATTGGCGCCATCCTGATGGGGGGATCACAGGACCTGGCGGAAGGGGTCTTTATGACCCTTGAAAAGGAGGCCGGACTGCATCATGTACTCTCAGTAGATGCCATGCTCGATTTCCTGCCTGGATATGAAAAAGAAAGCAATTCGAGAACGCATCTGAATAGCCTGCTGAAGGGAAAGCGGCGTAAACAATTCAGCCTTACAAACCTGGGCCATCAGGCCTGCATGTTAAGCGATGCACAGCTCGACGAGATGGCAAATTTTCACCTGGAAAGCATCCGGCTTGGAGAAGCCAAAAACAAGATCCGCGAAACCGAACCGCTGATCCGGGAAAGCGCCTTTGTTTGTGTCGACCTTTGCGCAGTCAGACAAGCTGATGCACCGGGAAGCTCAACACCCTCGCCAAACGGTTTTACAAGCGATGAGCTTTGTCAGATCGCACGTTATGCCGGACTGAGCGAAAAGGTCAATATCATCGGCTTTTTTGAGTGCAATCCGGAAAAAGATCCAAACGGGCAAACAGCCCACCTCACTGCCCAGGCTATCTGGTACTTTATCGATGGCCTGCTGAACCGTATGGAGGAAAACCCGGTGAATACCCCACAACACATCAAGAAGTTCATTGTGAATCTCGATGCCGCCGGTCACGACATAAGCTTCTATAAGAGCAGCATCTCCGGAAGATGGTGGATGGAGATTCCGGTAAAAAATCCTGCCTCCGGACACAACTTTTTCGTCTCCTGCTCGTATGAGGATTACCGGCTGGCCTGTAAAGAAGAAATTCCAGACCGCTGGTGGCGCTATTTAAACAGGCTGGAACGTGATGCCGAATAGGCCTGAAAGGCATCCGGACTTATGAACAGGTGATTGTTAATAATATTTGTTCGGTCAAACTATTTTTACTTATTTTACCCACGCTAAATAGCAGAAGAAACCAGGCTAGACGGTGAATTCACTGTACATGAAGAGATTGGTAGTGATATTTCTTTTCGGTGCGATTTCGATGGCCCTGCTTGCACAGCAGGACCCGAAGTTCAGCCAAAACATGTTCCTCGCCCCATTTTATAACCCGGGTGCGGTGGGGAGCAGCGACCGCATCTGCCTGGCGGCGGCTTTCCGCAATCAGTGGGTCGGAAGGACCGACGCCCCAATCACCACAACCTTTACAGCACATATGCCGGTTCATTTTCTGGGACGGTCTCATGGAGTGGGAATCAACCTGATGAACGACAACCTGGCGTTCAACAACGATTTTCAGTTCTCGGCCAGCTATGCCTTCCGGCTCGATCTTGGAAACGGGCAACTGGGCATTGGGGCGAGCCTTGGAGTAGCCAACCAGGCCCTGACCCCCAACTGGATCGGCGGAGATGTAATCAACCCCTCGGGGGATGATGCCATACCCCAGAACGGAGGCAGCGTGTTCGGATTCGATCTGGGTCTGGGTGCCTTTTACAAGACCGATCAATACTTTGTTGGCCTGTCCACAACCCACCTGAACGAAACCTCTTTCGACTTTCCGGACGACTATGCAGAAACCAAGCTGCATCGCCACTACTACCTCCTGGCCGGATACAACATACAGCTTCCGAACCCAATGTTCGAGCTGATGCCTTCGACCATGATACAAACCGACGCAAAGTCGCATCATATTTACCTGAATACCAACCTTCGATACAATAAAAAGTTCTGGGGAGGAGTTTCATATGAAGTGGGAGGAGCCGTCTCTGCCCTTTTTGGGGTAGAACTGTTGAATGGAATCATGCTGGGTTATTCCTACGATTTCGAGCTCTCGCCCCTGATAAAATATAACAGCGGATCCCATGAGATCAATGTGCGCTATTGCTTCGATCTCAGTGTGGACAAGAGCCCGCAAAAGTATAAGAGTATTAGATTTTTATAAAAATTAACTATATTTAGATTGTTTTTCAAATTGTAAACAATTCGTAATACGTTGATTATTGCATCTTTTAAGAGATAAGCTATGAAACGAATCGTTGTTTTGAGCCTAATCTGGGCATTGGTTGCTGGCTGCAGTTCCTACAACAGTGGGGAACTTGTGGGAGTAGAGGGAAGAAAAGCCTACGGAGAGCCCGATCCCTTCGGAATGGTGCCCATTCCCACTGGATCCTTTGCCATGGGACCCAGTGATATGGACGTAACCTGGACGCAGAATACCACATCCCGTACAGTGGCTGTGGATGCCTTCTGGATGGACGAAACCGAAATCACAAACAACGAGTACCGCCAGTATGTAAACTGGGTACGCGACTCTATCATTCGTAAGCAGCTTGCCATAGACCTGGGTGAAGATTTTGCACTGATGGACGATGACGACCAGCAAATTCTTGACAGGGATGAGAATCCCGTCATCAACTGGGATGCCAATATCGATGCATCCAAAGACAAGGACGGAAACATCCGGCAGGTCATCGAGGACCTGGGTATCTACTACAGTGGAGACGACCGCCTGTCTTACATCAGCAAGGAACTCAACGTAAGCAAACTGATTTACAATTATTACTGGGTCGATCTGGTACAGGCAGCTAAAGCAGCCAACCGTTTCAGTCTCACCTATTCCGGAGGAAATTCCGATCCGCTTGTTCAGTACAACGGTACCGTGACCCGTCCTTCCGGAGAAGTAGAAGAAGTAACAAGTCGGTCCTCTTTTGTGAACAAGGACTGGGTCCTGGTTTATCCGGACACCCTGGTCTGGATTTCCGATTTCACTTACTCCTACAACGAGCCCATGACCAATATGTACTTCCGCTCGCCCTCCTATGACAACTATCCGGTGGTCGGGGTGAACTGGAAGCAGGCCAAAGCCTTCTGTATATGGCGTACAAACTATCTGAATCAGGCGTTGTTAAGCAACAAACAGCCCCTCGTTCAGGATTACCGTCTTCCCATCGAAGCGGAATGGGAATATGCTGCCCGCGGAGGACTGGATCACAGTATGTATCCCTGGGGCGGGGTGTATCTTCGCAATAAACTCGGTTGTTTCATCGCCAATTTTAAACCCCTGCGGGGCAACTATACCGACGATGGTTCCATGTACCCGGCAAGGGTTGGATACTATGGGGTGCCAAATGAATATGGGCTTTACGACATGGCGGGGAACGTTTCTGAGTGGACGATTACCGCCTATGATCCATCAGCCTATGTGTTCTCGCACGACATGAACCCCTATTACAACTACAACGCAAAACCCGACGACCCACCGGTAATGAAGCGCAAAGTTATTCGTGGTGGTTCCTGGAAAGACATTGCCCGCTACCTGCAGGTAAGCACCCGCGATTATGAGTATCAGGATACAGCAAAATCTTACATTGGGTTCAGGTGTGTACGTTCGTACCTGGGCGATCAATAACCTAATAATACCTTAGAAAATGGGAATTACTGAATTAGTTCAGAGTTCGGGTTGGAAGAACTTCACCGCCAAGCTTTATGGATTTGGTGCATCCGTCGTAATTATTGGGGCACTGTTTAAAATCATGCACTGGCCCGGGGCCACGATAGCCCTGACCTCTGGTTTGCTTATTGAAGCAACAATCTTTTTTTTCTCCGCCTTTGAACCTCTGCACGAGGAACTCGACTGGACCCTGGTGTATCCCGAACTTGCCGGGATGACCGATCCCGATGAAATCGACGAGATCAAAGAACAGGCCATTGCCGACAGGAATGTGGGTCTGCAGAAATTTGATGAGCTCTTTCAGCAGTCGCAAATCAATGCAGAGGATGTGCGAAGCCTGGGTAAACACCTTAACACCATCTCCACCACGACAGAAACCATTGGAGATATCACTTCTGCTTCCCTGGCCACAAAGGAATACTTCGACAAAATGGGCAATGCAGCGCAAAACCTGGAAGGGGTTGCCACAGCCTATGGCGACAACAGCGGGGTGCTGAATGAATCAATCACTGCACTGGCAAGTTCCTACAAGAATACAGCCAGTATGATTGATGAAAAGGGGAAGGACATTGCAGAAAGATTTGCAAGCTCGAGCGCAAACCTGACTGCCACCTACGAAGCCATGTCGGGCGAAGTGAAGGAGGAACACAGCCAGATCACCCAGAGTCAGAAGCAATTCAACCAACAGTTGGAAGCGCTGAACAAGAACCTGTCGGATCTGAATTCATCGTATGCGGATCAGGTGAAGGGCAGTAAGAATCATCTGGAGGGTACTGCTGGCGTATACAAAGGGCTGAACGAAATGATCAACAGTCTTCAGAGTTCTGTGGAAGAGACCCAGAAATACAAGAATGAAATCGTTAAGCTCAGCGAGAGTTTATCTGAGCTCAACAATGTATACGGAAACATGCTCTCCGCAATGAGCATTCGTAAAAAGTAGTACGCTTAAGCCTCAATATAAATGGGACACGGAAAAGAAACCCCGAGACAAAAAATGATCGGCATGATGTATCTCGTGCTGACCGCCATGCTCGCTTTGAATGTGTCTAAGGATGTTCTGAACGCTTTTGTTCTCGTAGACGCCGGACTGGTAACCACCACTGAAAACTTCCATGCAAAAAGTGAAGGGCTCTATGCTGTTTTTGAAGAACAGATGCAGTTGAATCCGGAGAAAGTCAGTGACTGGAATGCAAAAGCCCAGGAAGTGAAGAGGAGTTCGAATGAACTTTTTGAGTTCATTCACGAATGCAAAGTCGAGATTCTTTCAGTTAAAGAAGAAGATGCCATTCACGAAGAAAAGGTACACTTAGACGAAGTTGCCGGAAAGGATGACACCAATGTACCGGCCGAGATCATGATTCTGAAGAACAAGGGAACCGAACTCAAAGAAAAGATCGAAGCCCACCAGAAACATCTGCTCGACATGATTGACGATCATGAGAAGTATGCAGTTACTGTTGAAGCCATCACCTCCAACATGAATACAGAACTGCCTGAGATTCATCTGGAGCACGGGAAAAACCACACCCCAACATGGGAATCGACCTATTTTGAACACCTTCCCCTTGCTTCGGTGATTACTCTGCTCTCTAAAATGCAGGGCGATGTGAGAAACGTTGAAGAAGAAATGCTTAACTACCTGCTGGGGCAAATTGACGCAGGAGATTTCAAAGTAAATGTGCTCGAAGCAGTGGTGATCCCCAACACCAGTTACGTTTTTAAGGGCCAGGAGTACCGGGCTGAAATTTTCCTGGCGGCCTACGACTCCACGAAAATGCCCAAGGTGGTTCTAAACAACGGAACCGAACTCGATGTGATGGGGGGTAAAGGGATTTACAGCACCGTTTCCAATTCAACGGGTATGAAGCAATGGGGCGGAATCATCCAGCTCGAAAACGATGGGATGATCATTGAGCGCGAATTCAATGCCGAGTTCGAGGTAGCCGAAGCCAATGCCACCATCTCGGCAACGGCCATGAACGTCTTCTACCGCGGGGTTCCCAACCCGGTAGCTATTTCAGCCGGAGGGGTAGCCGAAAGAGATGTAGTGGCACAAATATCTTCCGGAAGCATAAACCGGACCGGTGCAGGTGAATACATCGTTAAACCCGGATCCAAGGGTGATAAGGCTACCGTTAGTGTGTATGCAAATGTCGATGGTTCGAGAAAATTAATGAACCGGATGGATTTCAGGGTGAAAGACCTGCCAACCCCGAATGCCATTGTAAAAGGAGTCAAAGGACCTGAAGGCAACCTTACCCTGGGTCAGCTTTCCTCGCTGAAGGAGGTTCGCGCCGAGGCCGAAGACTTCCTGTTTGACGTAAAATACCAGGTCCTTTCCTTTACCGTGGCCTTCCAGGGTTCGGGAGGAATCTGGAACTATGAGAAATCTGCCAGCGGCAACTTTACGAGCAGGCAAAAGGACATCTTTCGTCAGCTCCGTGCAGGCCAGCGTGTAATGATTGAGAAGATAAAAGCCACCGGACCAGATGGAAAGGTCCGGACACTGAACAACATCACAATAACAGTTATATAAGATGAAGGTAAGAAGGTATATTTTAGGAACAGCCCTGCTGGCGATCTGGACATTATCTTTATCCGCCCAAAGCGTGAATACTTCCATTACACCCGGAAGTACACCGGTGGTTTCATCCCAGATACCCAGCAAGAACGTGTATAAGACGGAGAACATCATTCCCGAGAAGAAACCTGTTCCCTATGTATACGTCCGTGAAGCGGATGTGATGTGGTCAAAAAATGTTTGGCGTGTCATTGATCTCAGACACAGGATGAACATGCCCCTTCGCTATCCCATGGAAGGTGTAATGGCAGATGGTGAGCGTTACAGCCTTTTTGGCCTGCTGATGGAAGGGATCAAGAGTGAGGAACTCACCGCATATGAATTCCCGGTGACGGGCTGGAAAGACCCCTTCTCAAGTGTTACAACCCTGGAAAGAATCTACAGCCTCACCGGCGGTGATTCGATTCGCGACGACCAGGGCGAATTCCTGTATGTAAATCAGCGCTCGAACGACGTGATGCAGTTCCAGTTGCAAGAGCAATGGTTTTTCGACAAGAAACATTCGGTGATGAAGGTCCGCATTATCGCACTTGCTCCTGTCTTTTACGAGCGTTACGATGAGTTCCAGAACCTTCTGCCGGCTCCCCGCCCCCAGATTCCTTTCGTGGTTTATTTCCCGCAGTGCCGCCGCCTTTTTGCGACGCATACTGTTTATAACCCGAACAACGATGCCCAGACCATCTCTTTTGATGACCTCTTTTTTCAGCGTCGGTTCTCGAGCAATATTATTGCAGAGTCCAATGTCTTTGGCAACCGCCTGCTGGCCGACTACAAGATGGGGCAGGATGTGCTGTTAGAGGCCGAGAGAATCAAAGAGGAGCTCTTTATTATGGAACACGACCTCTGGGAATACTAATCGCTTCCCTGAAAGACAACAAAGGCGCCTCTGGAGGGCGCCTTTTTTAATGCCGGACTTACATCCCTGCTGCCAAAACCTTCGGTTTGCGAAAACAAGGAAGAACTTAGACTTCGTCAGAACCCAGCTCTGTTTTAATCTCGTTTACGTACTGCTTAATCTTCTGCTCGTCCTCGCGACGACAGATCAGAATAATATGCTTGTTCTGTACCACAATATAGTCCTTCAGGCCCTGCAGCACAACAAGGGTGTCGTCCTCAACCTTCACAATGTTTCCAGTCGATTCATACATATACACCTTCTTGCCTGTAACCGAGTTTGAGAACTCATCCTTCTGCAGCTGGTCGTATAAAGAGCCCCAGGTTCCCAGATCGGACCACCCGAAATCAGAGACCAGGACAAATACATTGTCGGCTTTCTCCATGATGCCGTAGTCAATACTGATATTCCTGCATGCACTGTAGGTTTTCTTTATAAATTCTGCTTCCTTTTCAGTACCATAGAGCGCAGCGCCCTCTTTAAAGAGGTCGTGTATTCCGGGAAGAAAGGCCTCAAAAGCCTTCATAATGCTCTGCAGTGACCAGAAGAAAATGCCCGAATTCCAGTAAAAGTCTCCGCTGTCAAGAAAGACCTTGGCCATCTTCAGGTCGGGTTTCTCCGTAAACGTCTTCACCTGCATCATATTGGCATTCTTCCCGCTCCATTCCTTTTTAACGGCCTGGATGTAACCATAACCGGTTTCGGGACGACTTGGAACGATCCCCATGGTAAGCAGGACATCATTGTCTCCCACAAAAGCGAGACCCCGTTCAACCGCGGCCAAAAACTCAGACTCCTTTGTAATCAGGTGGTCCGAAGGGGCTACTACAATACGGGCAGCAGGATTGTCCTTCAGAATCATGAAATTCGCATAATCGATACAAGGCGCTGTATTTCGCCTCGAAGGCTCCAACAGAATATTCCCTTCGGGAATTTCCGGCACCTGCTCACGGATAAGCGTTTTGTATTCCAGATTGCTTACCACAAAAATGTTTTCTGCCGGAACCACCTGACTGAACCGGTCAAAGGTTTGCTGAAGAAGAGTCCTGCCCATTCCCAGAATATCAAGAAACTGCTTGGGACGTTCAGTCTTACTAAGGGGCCAGAACCGGCTACCGATTCCTCCCGCCATTATCACGCAATAATTGTTCTTATCCATTGTCTTCCTTAAAAAGTAATCATCTCCATTAAAGATAGCCGCTTTTTTATGAATTAGCGTCCTGCTTCAACAGAGAATTCAATAAAGCAAAGGAATATCGCTCCGAGCGCCCCGCCCAATCCTTTCACAGCCAAAAACCAGATTGAATCCCAGCCAAAAGTTTATTGAACTCGCGTCGGCCGGCCATAAAAGAGTCGATAAACCGTTGTTCGTGACAGCATAGATGTTAAAAACTCCAAGATGAATCGAAAGGCCTGCTCCCATGTTTTTATAGTTGTTATCAATCGCCGAATAACTCAGCGACAAATTGAGAAAACGACCGGTAGTTACATTTGCAGAAGCTGTGAACTGTTGCCGAATTCCTCGCTGTAAAAAATCGGTACGGGAAAGCAGCCCAATATTGACCCTGGGGCTAAGATAGTAAGAAGCCCCAACATACAGTTTTGGATTCAGCCTCCTGGCATAAGGATCTCCAGAACTGCTACTAAAAGCCCCGGTCAAGGTATCATCGAACTGATTGACAAGGCTATCTATATAGACATCAAAGGGATTCTCTGCCGGGAAGTCGAAGGGATCGAGTTCTATCCCCTCAAAGGCATAGTCGAGCTTATAGGAGAACTCATGAACCTCATCTCGCCAGACGATACCTCCGATATCCAGCACGCTGATGCTAAGCTCCAGCTCTTCGAGAGGCTTTATAATAAGACCAAGATCAATGGCTGCCCCCATATTTTTTGTATTCAGGAAATAGGGCAGCAGGCGGTTCATATGAAAAGTCTCCAGATCGGGATTAAGGAGAAGGTCCTCAAAATGGCCATCGGCATCATAAACCACGGAGGCAAATGGAACAGAGGCTTTCATCGCCAGATTGGCCTGCATATTCAGCTGGTCATATGCGCTTTCAAGTAGAACTTCCGAGCGCTGGGTCGAGAAATTAGCGAGGCCGAAAAGCGCTCTTGCCCTAAACCCAAAGCTGATCATTTCTCCAAGCGGAAGGGACCAGCCCAGGCTCAACTCATCATATGCTACAAGATCTACTCCGAGGCCAGACAGATCGTAACTTTCTCCGTCGGCCAGTCCAAAAAGCCCCAGCCGAAACAAATCTCTGGGATAGTAAAACTCCGATTCGACCCGGTTCGAAATCCCAAGGTTAAAATAGCCAATCCCTGTTCTGAATCCGATCGAAGCCAGATTTACCGACGTAGCTGTACTAAAGACGTTTAAAGGCTTTAACTGGTCCAGGAAGGCTTGTCTATCCCCAAGGGGATGCAAAAAAAGAATCAGTGAATCCGCTGTCGGATGTGGAAGCACCACATCGCCATAAGACAACCCACCCGTAGAAATACTGGTCCTGATCGGCGACATACCCGGAATACCAAGGTAAAACTTACAAGCAGGATGACGAGCCGGGTTAAGCAGAGAAGACTGTGGAACCCCATACATATGATACAATGTATTGCTCATCTGCGCATTCAGTGTCAAGGTCATCCCCAGCACAAGCCCCAGGCCCATGAGGACACTTTTGTAGATCATTCGTTTGGCCATCATAGCTTCAGTTTAGTTCAGTGTATTGATCCGGAATTTTCCACGCATTGCGAGCTCAAAATCGAGGCTATACCGGGAATAGAATTTCACAAACTTGCTCCCTTCCTCAGCCGTGATCAGCCGCGCTACAAATCTAAGATAACTCGTCTCCTTTAAGCGATCGATCCGATCGGTGGAAAGCTCAATTCTGTTAAGCTCCTCACCTGCCTCAATTAGGTTCCCGGAGGCATCGGTGCTTGAGGCCTGCAAGAGAATGACTTCCTGGTTAAAGATTGAATCGACAAGCCCATAGTTGTCGTCCAGCATATATACCTGAACCCCTAACTCAAGGGGCAATTCATTGTGTGTATGAAGCATGATTTCAAGCTCACGGATCGTTGATGTCTGAAGTGTTGAATCCATGTTGAATGCCAGCGTATCCTGCAGACTGTATGCGGTAGTTTTAAAATCGAGGGGCAAAAGAAACTCCAACGAAAAATCAAAACGGGAACTGTCCAGAATGAAGTGCTGTGCCACATCAGAAGCGGAATAGGTGCGCGCCACTACCTCATAACTGATGCCCGAGGGTTCGCAGTTCAGAAAATCATCGATGTTACTGGTGGTATTGTTAATTCTGATCACCGTGTCGGCCCGACCGGTCTGGCCTATCTTCAGGCCCGGGACCACAAAGGGATGCCCTTCCGTAAATTCCAAATTCACAGGTGCTTCCCCCGAAGAAGGTGTGGCAACAACCCGGGGCAACTGTACTTCCACAGGAATACCTACCGAACTCGAAGTCGAGATCATTATACGGGGATCCGCAAACTTCAATGAGCTCAGTTCGGGGAACTCCTCATAGAGCGAAATATCAAAATCTGCTTCTGTTTCGAGCAGGTTGCGCGAATCGATATACCCATAGAGCCCATAAAAGCCCATGTCTTCGAAGGAGGCCAAGATCTCACAATGATCATCCGGCTGCACCACTGCACCTGAATTGATCAAATCGAGTTTGAAATTCAGCTGTACAAAAACGGAGTCATCCTCTTCCTCTGTAAGCACGGTATATTTGTCGGACAGGAACACCTGACGATCGCTAAAGCTACCGTCCAGTTCACTAATCAGTACCTGGGTCGAAAAGGTATCGCGGCTGGCATCCAGAAGCTGGGAACTACTGATGGTCAGAATCCCGGTATGTTTAAAAGTGCTGCTCACATCCAGCACAATCCGACCTCCTTTTACCGATACGCTATCGACCTGATCGTTGCCATCCAGGCGAAAGGCAAAACGCTCTTTTTTATAAAAACTAACCGTATCTCCCGAAGAACTGCTCATCCAGGCGGGCCCAGCTATATCGGAATCAAGGTAGTACTTTGAAACCACCTTGTCCTGAATCTCAACCAGTGTATCGGCCCTTCCGGAAAGGAAGGTATCGGCATAGACAAGGTAGATCAGCCCATTATCAAATTCATCAACGAAACCCGTTGAATCAATCTTGTCGACCAGCTCGCTCATCTGCATCGAGCCATAGATCAGGGGAACCAGAATCCCTGGTTCCAGCTCAATCTCGTCAGATAAGCGGTCGTATTCAAAATACTCCATCTGACAGGCCGGACTAAAAAACAGCAATACGGCGATTAGCGAAAGTGAAACTGTACAGTGTCTCATACCTATTCTATTGAATAATTATACAGAAAATTGTTGTTGCTGCCCACAATCAGATTAAATCGGCTGTCCGATCCCGCAAAATAGCCAATACTGAAACGGGTCGAACCCTCAAGAGGAAAACCCTCATAAAGCGAACCATCGGCATTCACCAAATAAATACGGTTTCGGGACCTGTCGGTGATACCGATTTTTGTATCGGAAGAGGAGAACTTATAAATGTCTGGGCGGTCGTCAATTCCCTCCCTCACCTTAAAACTACAAAAAGGCTGGCCATTCTGCTTTAAGACCTGCATTTCCTGGTCCTCGGTCAGAATAAACTCCGGAACACCATCCCTGTCAAGGTCCTCCATCTGGAAAAAATGGTCAGGACCGGCCTTTTGTTTTAACAATGTCGTCAGCGAACCGTCCAGATAGATGGCTAAAACGTTTCCGGCAGTATCAGTCGTGATCCATCTCGGCCTGGCTTCAGCCACATTCATATCGAGCGTGAAGGCATTGTTCGGCGAAACCACGAATCTGCGGGCGGGCCTGATTCTCTCTTTTCCTCTTCGATCCAGAATATAAATTCTTCTGTCGTCCCTGGCCAGGATATAGTCACGTGTTTGGATTCTGAAATGTTGAAGGACCTGACTAACCGTCGACTCGGTCTTTCCAAATTTCCATCCCGATACAATGTTCCCCTCAATATCGTAGAGATAAATCCTCCTGTCTTCCGCGGCCACACATATACGGTAGTCACGACTTTTGTCATAGTCGAAAAGTGCAATCGGGTTTGTAGCCGGAACACGCATGGCAATGGGATAGCGTTCAACATAATTCCCATTCCGATCGATCAGATGAATCTTATCCCGGGTATTGAAGAGAAGCTGCAGTTTCCGGTTCTTGTAAAAATCGACCTGGTAAACCTCACCCATCACAGGACCGTCAACATATTGCGACCATAAAATACGGCCTGTACTATTGATCAGGTAAATCTTATTCGATGCATCCTGAACAAAGATTTCTTTCTCACCAGTCAGATGGTTCTGCACGAGTACAGGCTTCATGAATACACTAGTGTCGAGCAGACTCTCCCATGCTGTTAGTGCCTTTTCATTAATCTGAAAAGTGTATTTGCAGGCTACGTTCTGATAGAACAGTTCCCCTTCATTCGTGTATTGAAGGACGACCCCGGGCATCCTGCGCAGAAACAATTCCGCCTGTTCCATAGCCTTTTTACCAGCCTCGTTCAAAAAAGGACGGATGTAACCCAGAAAGGCAAAAGGCCGAAAAAAGAAGCTCAGATTATTTCTGTTGGCCAGATAATCGCTCATCTCCTTAAAGGCCTGATCACTGACAATGGTTTTGTGCAATACGTTCTGGTACAAAACGCGCGACAGCACCTCCACGGAGGGGCCAAAGATCAGGTTGTTCCCATAAACCGTAAAACAATCCCCGAAGAGCCGGTTTGCGGCGGTCTCTTTGAAAAACTCCGGCAGGCGATAGATGGGAAAGGAGGTCTCTTTATCGAGGTGATAGACCTGCCTGTACGACTGCATATCAAATTTGTGCTTCTCCAGATATAAGCGGAGCCATCGCTGAACCGTCTCTCTGGTCTCTGACTCACTCAGAGTCTCAATCAACAGGACTTCATCGGCCCTTTTCGTGGTCAGTCCTTCAATAGAAATCCATGCGAGCTCATCATCCATCAGGTTCAGCAGATCGTTCAGCGGATCGATTCCGTATTCCTTCTTCAATTCCTCCTGCACCAATGCCACCTTATCCCATTCCTCGCGGATCGTCAACAATTCGATCAGGTCCTCCTTAAATGCCGATTTGTTACTAATCCCCAAATGCAGAAAAGAGGATGTCCCGGAAGGCATCACCTGGTGAATCTCCATACGCACAGGATCCTGATTCTGCAGTACCCGCAGAAAGACATCCTCATCATCGGCAGCCAGGCTCATGCCATTGAAGAGAATGGCATCGGATTTCACATCCAGATCCAATTCTCCCCAACTGGCCAAACGGGTTGCTCTGCCAAACACCCTGTTGTTGGGTTGGGAAAGAAAGGGAGAGAAAAGCTGATTCAGGAGCGCGTAATTCAGATAGACATTTGCATGTACGTAGCGCCCGGCAGTAGCCTTAATACGTTCCAGGCCCGGATTTTCCTGCCGCCCATCTCCGGCATGCACCTGCCGTACCGCTTCCTCTACCAACAGGGAAGAGGCCGAGAGTATACAAATACCGTTTCTACAGCTAAAGGTGAACTTCCCGGGAACAAAACCCGGCCTGCCCGACACATCAAAAATATGGATGCCTTCATACTTACGGGCATTGACCATACTTTCTGCTTCGAGATAGTCCTGCATAAGCTGACTAAAATCATTGTCGCTGAAAGTACCACCATAAGACAGGTAGAACACAGGAGCGATTTGCTGTTTACCCAGAAGATGAAGGGAAACATGAAACCCTTCGTCGGCCAGGAATTCGCGAAGTGCCGGAGCCTTTTCCAGTCCGGTGAGCCCCAACTTTATCAGGGAGTCGAGCTTCATGTGTTCGGTGGTATTCACAAAATCGATCCATATTCGGTTCTCATTGAAAAAGGGGCCGACCAAAAAATCATAATCAAGGCCTTCCACAAAAACAATCGCATCTCCGGGAACAGCCTGCCATACATCCAGTGTTTCGGTTTTGTCGAAACGCTTGAGTACAATCGCTGCCAGAAGGCCGAAGACCACTACGGCAAAGACTCCTCCGTATATCAGTTTTTTCACCATTACAGCCCTTTTCACCCAAATGTATGAATTTAGATGGCTGAATACAGGGCATTTTACCAACAGCGGTACTATTTTTGCATGATTTTGAGAGACTTGTCATCATGAGGCCAGCTATATCTTTCATTATAAGCGTATTCCTCCTTTCTTTACCCCTTGCCGGGCAAAGCCTGAAAATCGTATCCCTCTCCGACCAGAAAGCCATCCCCTACGTAGCTGTATACAACCAGCAACGCGATCAGTCCTGTATCTCAGACTCCAGTGGTTCCATCAATCTGGAAATATTTCATCCTGGCGATACCCTGAGCTTCCAGCATCCGGCATATATCATTGTCCACAAAACAGTCGAAGAAATGAAAGGGCGAAAAATCCTGGCCCTCAGCCCTAAAAAAATCCTCATTGAGGAGTTCATTGTTTCTGCTTCGAAATCGCGCGAAAGCAGCTTAGAGACTCCATGCATGGTGAATGTGCTTAAGACCGAAGCGTTTTTCTTTGCCGGACAAGACAATGCTGCCGCAATACTCGAAAACACCGGGAACATTGTCGTGCAGAAAAGCCAGGGAGGGGGAGGGAGCCCCATCCTTCGTGGTTTCGAGGCCAATAGAATTCTCCTGCTTGTCGATGGTGTACGCATGAATAACGCCATTTACCGAAGCGGACACCTTCAAAGTGCCATTACCATTGACCATGCCATACTGGAACGCGCCGAGGTCGTATTTGGACCTTCCTCGGTGATCTACGGAAGTGATGCACTGGGAGGTGTGGTGCACTATTACACAAAAGAACCGGTCCTTTCCCGGAAAGGACCCGCCTTAACATCTGCAGAAGCCTATATCCGGGGAGCATCGGCTAACAAGGCTTTGAGCAGCCACCTCGATTTTGCGATAGGAGGAAAGCACTTTGCCGGCCTTAGCAGCATTAGCTATAAGGACCTGGGGGATATCCGCAGCGGGTCGAATCGAAGCCCGGGTCTGGGCGACTGGGGCCTGATCAAACACTATGCGGAACGGATAGATGGTCGCGACAGCATGATGCAAAACAACAGCGCAACGATTCAGCCAAAGTCGGGCTACCGGCAAATCGATCTGTTGCAAAAAATCCGCTACAGCCCCTCCTGCTACGTAGACTGGATCCTGAATATGCAGTTCTCCACTTCATCTGAGATTCATCGCAACGACAAGCTCAACGACTACAAGGGTGATTTGCTCCGCTATGCTGAATCGTTCTATGGCCCCCAAAACCGCAGCCTGATCTCGCTGAAAAACCTTATTAAATACAACAACCCCCTCTTCACCAATGTGACAACCATCATCGCCTGGCAGGATATTGACGAGGATCGCTATTCAAGGAGATTCAAGCAAAACAGGCGCCTCATGCAGAAGGAAGATGTCCGGGTACTGAGCCTGAACAGCGATTTTCTAAAACTCTGGTCGGCGACTCACAGGCTGCACTACGGAATAGAAGTCAATCACAATCGCGTATCCTCATCGGCAAGCTACAGGGATATCCTGACCGGCGAGCAAAGCCCGGCCCTGACCCGCTATCCCAATCTGGGGAGCCAAACCTGGAGCGCAGCTGCTTACGCCAGTTACAAATGGCAAATATCCCCGGTTCTATTGTTCAACGGCGGACTCCGTTATAACCGAAGCCTGCTGAAATCAAGCTTTGACAATGCCCTTTTGAAAGATCTGCAGATTCAGATCGCCAATGGTGCGCTAACCGAAAGTGTGGGCCTGGTATGTCATCCGGATGAGCGCTGGCAGTTAAAAACCATGCTTTCCTCCGGATTCCGCACCCCCAATGTAGATGACTACGGAAAGGTGCGGGCCAAAGACAAGTATGTAACCGTTCCCAATGGACAACTGAAACCCGAATACTCGTACAATGCAGAGCTTGGAATCAGCCATGTTATCGATAAGCGGGTAAAACTCGATTTCACAGCCTATTACACCTGGCTTAAAGACGCCATCGTAAGGACAGCCTATACGCTGAACGGAATGGATTCGCTGCTGTACGATGGCGAGATGTACCGGATCACCGCCAACAGCAATGCAGCGAAAGCCCGTATCTACGGAGGATCGCTCTCCTTATATGCCGAGTTTTACCGCTATTTTGAGCTGAAAGGAAGCCTGAACTATGCCAGAGGACTCAGCATCAACGAAAACCAGGCACTGGGGCACATCCCCCCCCTTTTTGGACGTAGCTCGCTGAGTTACACAAGAACGAAGTACTGGTTTAAGAGCTCTATTGTTTATTCCGGTTGGAAATATGCCGATGACTTTTCGGCCTATGGAGAAGACAACGATGCTGAAGCCATGGAAAAGGGCTTTCCCTCGTGGTGGACCGCCAACCTGAGTGGCGGGTTTATGCTAGGAAAGCATCTGGAGTTCGACCTGGCCATCGAGAACATTTTCGACCGTTTCTACAAACCCTGGGCCTCTGGACTTGCCGCGCCCGGAAGGAACTTCATTGTCACCCTTCGCTTCCTCCATTAGTTTCGGCAGAGCTTTTTGCCAAGCTGCTCTGGTTTGCGTATTTTCGCTTTATGCCTCCCATCGACCCTAAAATTGAAGAAAGCTGGAAAAAGGTGCTTTGGGATGAGTTCCAGTCTCCCTACTTTTCCGAACTGAAAGCCTTCTTGCAGCAGGAGCGTTCGAAATACCGCATTTACCCTCCGGGGCCTCTGATTTTCAATGCTTTCAACCAAACCCCATTTGGCAATGTAAAGGTGGTCATCCTGGGGCAGGATCCTTACCACGGGCCAGGCCAGGCTCATGGCCTCTGCTTTTCAGTACCTCATGGCATTCCTCAACCACCCTCCCTGCAAAACATCTTCAAAGAAATCAGGCAGGATCTGGGACTTCCCCTGCCTGCCCACGGAAATCTCGAGAACTGGGCCCGGCAGGGCGTCTTGCTGCTGAACGCGACTTTAACAGTGAGAGCCGCGCAAGCCGGTTCGCATCAGAAAAGGGGCTGGGAACATTTCACCAACCGGGTTATCGAATGTATATCGGCTCAACGCAAGCATGTGGTATTTTTACTTTGGGGGCGCTATGCCCAGGCCAAAGAATCATTGATCGATCAAAGCAAACACCTGGTGCTGAAGTCGGCCCATCCATCGCCCCTCTCGGTTCACTATGGTTTCTCCGGCTGCCGGCACTTTTCAAAGACCAATGCCTATTTGGTGGAAAAGGGGATAAAAACGATTGATTGGCAACTGTGAAAGCCTTTTTGGCACGCTGTTTGTTTTGTATTCAGCGACAGTTTATTCAATCATATTCCCTGAAGACTTTAGGGCCAGGTCCGTCTCCATAAGGCGGACCTTCTAATTTATACAAAAAAAGGGTGTCCCTTCCGAGACACCCTTTTATCATTGGGGTTTGTTCCTTGCTACTGTTTGTTAACCTTTCCCTGGAAGGCCTTACCATTCTCCAGTCTGATGCTGATCAAATAGAGGCCTGTTCTCAGGCTGCTCATATTGAGTTCATCGACATGTCCGGCGACCTGCAGAACCCGGCTTCCGTTCAGGGTGTAGACACTCACACCAGAGATTTCGGATTCAGAAGAGATATGAAGTACATCCTTCACAGTGACCGGATAAATCTTAACACCTGATGCATATTCGGTGTCGAAAATCCCTGAGGGAACAGTAATCTTAATCACCGCACTGGGATCGGAAACATTGTCATATCCATCAATGGCAAAGACCAGATAGTCACCCGTGTCAACGTCGGCGGTCGGAAGCTCTATAGCCACACCACCTGTACATGCAAGCGAAGAAACGCTGGCTGCTGTTATTCCGACAACAGATGCCGTTGTACCGTCCGGTACCAGATAGATATTTCCATCCTCATTGCTTCTGGCCGAAACGACCGTGCCCTTTGGAATCGGGCCTGGAGTAACACCACTCAGGACCGGAGCCGTAAGGTCGGTGATTGAAATTACAGGACTTGCATCAGAAACATTATCAGAAGGATCAATGGCATGAACCACATAGGATCCATAAGCTGCACCCGATGTGGCCAGTGTAACGGCCACATTAGCTGTACAGGATGCTGAAGCAATGCTTGCCCCGGTAACAGCCCCGGCATTCTTGGCCGTTCCCTCGGGAACAAGATAAATCATCCCGTCCTCATTGCTGGTGGCAGAAATATCGTCGCCCGGCTCAATTGGCCCTGCCGTAACATCTGATACCACAGGTGCCGTAAGATCGCCCACGGCAATCACCGCACTTGCTGAAGAGACATTGTCCGAAGCATCAACAGCATAAACCACATAGTTGCCATGTGCAATACCCGAGGTAGACAGGCTGACAGCCACATTTGCAGAACAGGCTGCTGTAGCTACAGCAGCCGAGCTGATGGAACTGGCGTTGGCCGAAGTGCCCTGTGGTACAAGATAAATAGTGCCATCCTCATTACTGGTAGCAGCTATTGCATCGCCCGCATTAACCGATCCGGTAGTCACATTCGAAAGCACGGGCGGGGTAATATCGCCAAATTCAACTGTCGTGGAAACACATGAACCGGCCCAGGTCGAACTACTTGAATTATAAGCCCTAAGGAAATATTCTCCATCGGTGGTAACCACATAGGTGGCATCACTGTTGCTTGTACTGGTTTCACAACTCGTGCCCTGCCAGTAATAGATTATCCCTTCCGGGGGGTCAGTTCTGGAAATTGTGGCATTTGATCCACTGTAGCTTATGCTCAATGTTTGCGCAATCACACTGCCTCCGCCCAGAAGCAGCAAGATCGAAAATAGGGTACTGATACGTGTCTTCATTTCGAGATATTAGGTTATTGTCAACAAAAGAATTTAACAAATTTAACAGAAATCTTTGGTTCGGCAAGTTTTTATTGACTTAGCTACCTGCAATTCTTGCCTAAAATTGTCTCCGCATCGGTAAAACCACAGTCTAGAGCCCTGGCCCATTGCGCACAAGCAGCATCCCGGTCTCCAAGCTGAAAGTACACATTCCCTTTATTGACCATGGCCAGGCAATTGCTGCTGTCGAGCTCAAGGGCTCTTTCATAATCGTCCAGGGCCTGCTCAAGTACTCCCGAAAAAGCCCATAAATTTCCCCGGTTCGAATAGGCCTCGGCCAATACGGAATCCAGCTCAATGGCCCGGTTAAAATCTGCCAAAGCCTCATCCGACTGGTTTATGTGGAAACGGCTGACCCCCCTGTTGTTGTAGGCTTTCCCCAACTGTGGAGCCAATTCGATGGCATGGTCAAGCTTCTCAAGTGCAAGCGTGTATTCCCCCAGGGCATTGAACGAGCGTCCCAATTCATTATAGACCTCGGCACTGCCCGCATCCAGCTCAAGCACCTTCTGCAAGTACCCCAACGCCCGTTGCGGATCCTGCATCTTATTGTGGAATTTGCCCAACTCAAACAAGGCCTGCTTACTGCCCGGATATACCTCCAGCGCCTTTTCCAGGTCGGCAAGCGCCTCATCGTTTCGGTCCATTCTTTGTAAGATATCTGCTCTGGCCAAATAGATCTTTGCACGATAAGGGGCGACTTCAATAGCAGCAGACAGTGTCTCATAGGCCTCTTCGTTCCGACCACGATGTTTGTAGACATCAGCCAGGTTTAATCGCGCCTCAAAATAGCCTGGATCCAGACGAAGTGCCAGCTCCAGATCCTTGATTGCAAGCTGAATGCTGTCCAGTCCGTAATAGGCCCGGGCCCTGTTGTTGTAAAAGAACTTATATCTGGGCTGCACCTCAATGCCACGGTTAAAATCGGCCAGAGCCAGTCTGTATTTTCCCTGCACGCAATAGGCATTCCCCCTGTTGTTGAGGGCCTCCATCACATTTGGATCGTGCCTGAGCACACTGGAAAAAAGACTGATGTCATCCTTCCAAATCTTATTGCGCTGAAAAGAGGCTACAGCAAAAACCAGCATGGCCGCAAGCATCAGGCCTCTGGCCACCCATTGGCTTTCCCTGTGCTGGATGCCTGTCACTAATGTAGCCACCACTAAGCCCAATCCAATGTAAGGCACATAGCTATAGCGGTCGGCCACTACCACAACACCCTTGATCGAAATAAAATGAAGAAAGGGCGCAATGGATATGAGAAAGAACAAAAATCCGGCAAGGCAGATCCGGCGATCCCGCTTCAGTCTGAATAGTAGAAAAAAGACCAGGGCAAGGACCAGGGGTGCAACAACCAGGGCAAGGGTATAGGACGGTGGAAAACTACCATGTATCTTGGGTGGATAGGGAACGATGGCCGAGAGTTTGGCCGGAAAGAAAAACTTCTGCAGGTAGAAAAGCAGAGCCCAGGCAGCCAGCATCGATTTTTCAAGCAGACTGTATCTATAGCTCTGGTGGAAGGACTTCAGCTTTTTTCTTCCCTGAAAATCCATTCGCGCCTGAGCCCCAAAAGCTATCCGGTACACCTCGCTGGCCGTAAAAGCCAAAATGGGAAGTTTTTCAATAAACAACCACAGGCTCAATCGCCTTTGGAGAATGTAATCGAGCAGGAAGAGCAGGGGAGGAATGATCACCGCCGTAAACTTGGCGTGCCAGGACAACCAGAAACAGAGATTGAATGCCAACCAGTAAAGGGCCTTCATACCGGGCCTTGTTACTTTCACATAGCTGATGTAACTGTGCAGGCAGAGCAGGAGAAAGAAGGTGTAAAGCACATCCTTCCGCTCCGAGATCCAGGCCACGGACTCGACATGCATGGGATGGATGGCAAAGAGCATGGCTGTGATAAAGGCCACCCCTCTTTTCTTCACAAGGCGCATGAGCAGGAAATAAAGCAGCAGCACATTGAGCAAATGCCAGAAGATATTCTCGATATGATAGGGTACCGGGTTAAGGCCCCAGAGCTTGTAATCGAGCATGAAGGAAGTCAGGGTGAGCCGGGTCCCCCCCATCCCTGTGCGCTTTGTCCAAAGCTTCCACAAACCCTCCTTTGAAAAGTCCTTGATAAAGCGGTTCTGGGTGACATAATGCTGGTCGTCCCAGCTTGTAAAACCATTGTTCACAGCCGAAGAATAGACCAGGGCAGTGAAAAAAATCAGGATCAATACCCAGATTGTCTGCCCTTTCACTAATTTTGGGCGGTCTTCCAGAAGACCTGCGACATTCTTTTTCATGATGTGGCACTTTTAACCGGACTAAGATAAGAAACTAAAGCTATGCCCGAGCTGAGCATCGTTGTCCCCTTCTATAACGAGGAAGAAAACCTGAGCAAACTATACGATCGTTTGTATTCTGTTCTGGAGAAAACAGAACAAAACTGGGAAATCATTTTTGTTGACGACGGCAGCAGTGACAAAACCCTGGAGGCTGCTGCAAACCTGGCTGAAAATGAGCCCCGGGTCAAGGTCATTGCCCTCACCCGAAATTTCGGGCACCAGGCTGCGCTGATGGCCGGACTCGACGCAGCCCGCGGAGATGCCATTGTCACCCTTGATGGGGATCTGCAGGATCCACCTGAGCTCATCCCTGAAATGATCGATAAATGGAAGGAAGGCTATCGGGTGGTTTATGCCAGACGGTTGAACTACCGAAAAGACAATTTTGTAAAGCGCTGGATGTCCATGCTCTTTTATTACATGCTCCGCAAGCTGAAGGTCTCCAGTGCACCAAAAAATGTAGGGGATTTCAGGCTGATCGACCGCCGGGTGATGGCCGAACTCAGGAAAATGCGTGAAAGAACCCGCTATCTGCGGGGAATGATCTCCTGGCTGGGATTCGATTCGGCTTTTGTGGACTACCAGCGCCCCGATCGCGAAAACGGAAAAGCGGGCTACAGCTTTGCCAAGCTGATCCGGCTCGCCATGGACGGCTTTTTCAGCTTTTCGCGCCTGCCCCTGCGCATCGGACTTTTTCTGGGCGTCATCAGTATTATGACCGGACTCGGCTTTATGGCCTACATGGTCTATGATATTCTGGCCAATGGCGTGTACTACCACCTCTACAAACTGCTGGTGGACCTTATCTTCATCTTCATGGGCTTCCTCTTTATCCTGATCTGGATCCTTGGCGAGTACATCGGCAGGATTTACCACGAGGTAAAGCAACGTGAACTCTACATCATTTACAAAGAAATAAACACCGCTAAAGAAAAATGAGGCTGCTCATCCTGAACTATGAGTATCCACCACTGGGAGGCGGTGCAGGAGTCTGCAGCCGTTACCAGGCCGAAGGGCTTGCCCGTCTGGGCCACGAGGTTACTGTGCTTACCACCTGGTTCCGGGGTGAGGAGGAAGAGAGCCGGGAGGGAGGGCTGCAGCTGATCCGGCTCCGGGCCAGACGGAAAAAACCCTATCGTTCGAACCCCCTGGAGATGCTGTCCTGGGTAAGGAAAAGCCGGTGGTATATAAAAACACACCGGCTGTATGAACGTACCGACCTTGTGCTTGCGCACTTTTCCATTCCCGGTGGACTGGTCGCACTTCCGTTGAAATGGCGCAGGGGCATACCCTACCTGCTGATCACTCATGGCCAGGACATTCCCTGGTTCAATCCACGCGAACTCTTTGCCTACCACTTGCTCTTTTATCTACCCATCAGGTGGATCTGCAGGGGGGCCAGTCACATCAGCGTACTGTCGGAAGAACGCCTCCGCGATTTAAACCGAATACTAAGGGGCCGAAAACAACCGCGGAAACACATCATCCCGAACGGATGCGATACGAACTTCTTCAGGCCCGGGACAGAGAAAAAGGACAGAGAAGTCCTGCGTGTGCTCTTTACAGGGCGGATGACCAGGCAAAAAGACCCTTTCACTTTGCTCAAATCCCTTCAAATACTCAAGCAGAAAGGCATCCCCTTCACACTCGACATCGTAGGAAACGGCCCGCTGCTGAAAAAAATGCAGCACTATACCGAAAAACACGGACTAAGCAAAGAGCTGAGCTATTCGGGTTGGGTCGGCAAGCAGGAACTCCTCCGTAAGTATCAACAATCCCACCTGATGGTAATCAGCTCACTGGACGAAGGCATGTCCCTGGCCATGATAGAGGCCCTCTCAACCGGCCTCTATGTGGTAACAACACCGGTAAGCGGCAGCAGTATGCTGATTCGGGAGCGGCTGAATGGAGAACGCTTCCCCTTCAGGGACGCGGCCCGGCTCGCAGCCATCCTGGAACGCTATTACCGCGATAAAGTATCTGGTGCTGAGGCCTTGCCTTTGGCAGCGCTGGAAGAAATCAGGAAGGAAATCAGTTGGGATCACTACGTGATGGCCTATCACCATCTTGTTCAATCATGAAAACACTCTACCTCATCGATAACTTTTCCCTGGGCGGGGCGCAGATGGTGGTGAAGGGCATCATGGAAAACAACCAGGGCAATGAAAAGGTGTTTGCCTTTGGCCTTCGCGACAAACCACCCCATCTCCCCATCTCCCATACGCAGGCGGTCTGCTTCCCCGGTAAGCAAAAATACTCCCTGGCACCTCTGCGCTTTCTGAAGCATTTCATTACTGAACAGGGCATCGAACGCATTCACTGCCAGCTTCCACGCGCCATCCTCTTTGGCTACCTTCTGAAAGGCATGCTCCCCGAACTGAACTACATTGTCCATGAGCAGGGAGATGTCTTCGAATCGAAATTACACGCCTTCCTCCTTCGTTTCTACAAAAAAAGAGCCGATGGCATCCTGGCCTGCTCGGGAGATACTGCGGCAGCCCTGGAAAGCAGGGCCAAAATCGACCGGGATAAACTTAATGTCCTCTACAATTTTGTGGACACCACCCGTTTTCGGGCCGGGAAACTGAAGGCCCGTCCCATTCAAAAGATTGGCTTTGCCGGACGCATTGTGGAGCGCAAAGGCTGGCGCGAATTTGTGGATCTGGCTGCCCACTTCCGGAATCATCCCGGGCTGTCCTTTCACATGGCCGGCAGCGGAAGTGAGCAGGGAGAACTGGAAAAACTCAAAACCCGGAAAGGCCTTTCCAATCTTCAGATCCGGGGTTTTATCTCCGAAGTGCAGGAATTCTACAGGGACATTGATCTGTTGGTGGTCCCTTCCCATTTCGAGCCCATGGGCATGGTTGCCATAGAAGCCATGGCCTGCGGAGTACCGGTGTTGGCCACAGATGTGCCGGGCCTGAACGAGGTTGCAAGGAAGGGAGAAAATGCATGGACCTATCCCCCGGGATCGGCCCATGCCCTGATTGCCGCCACCGAAGCCCTGCTTAAACTCAAAGAGGATGAAGTCTTGCAAATCAGGGAAAAAGCCCTCTTACACGCAAGAACCTTTTCCTACTCAAACTTCTATGAACAACTGACATCTTTTTATGAAAACTGACGAGATTCGACAGCTCCCTTTCTTTTTCATCCTGGGCCGGCCACGTTCAGGAACCACCCTTTTGCGCACCCTGCTGGATGCCCACCCCGCTGTGCAGATTCCCCTGGAAAACCTGGGAATGATTCAACTCCTGTACAGTTTTGGCAGAAAAAAAAGCTGGAACAGCCAGGAGCTCGATCGACTCAAAGCAGCCTTTCTGGGTATCCGAAGTGTTGAAGGTTGGCAAATCAACCAGGATCGCCTGAATAAACAGCTCCATGCGCTGCCATCCGACTGTCGTTTCAGCGAGATCCTGAAAATCTTCTACCTTAATTACCAATCGGCTTTCGACAAAACCAGCATCCGGTGGATAGGAGACAAAACTCCTGTCAACTCCCTCTATGCCAAAAAGATATTCAGCTCTTTTTCCGATGCAAAATACATCCACCTGGTTCGTGATTACAGAGCCAATCTGGCGTCGATGAAGAAACAACGCCCCTTTTCCCCGAGTGAAACAGCCATGCTCATGCAGTGGAAGCGCTCGGTCCGGCAAATCGAACGCCTTTCCAGGCAACACCCCGGCCGGTTCCTGCTGCTCCGCTACGAGGACCTGGCGGGCGAACCCGAAGAAAGTTTCAGGAAGGTCTGCGAGTTCCTGGAAATCGAATACATACCCGCGCTTCTGGATCCCGGTCTCAGGAAAAAGGCGGTGCAGAAAATCTATGATCCTTCCTTTTTAAATGACTGGCAGCCCCATCTGAGTGAAAAGATCTCCTTGAACCATGCCCGTAAATGGGAAAAGGAATTGTCCCCCGCCAGCATCGCCAAAGCCGATTACGTCGCCGGAAAAACCGGAAAAAAATATGGCTATGAACCTCAAACAATACGCCTTTCTGTATTCAACATCATAAAAACCGAGCTTAAAAAGAGCCTGTTCTTTTTGAACGAATGCAATCGCTACCTCTACGACAGGCTTCCCTACCAAAAGAAAATGAAGATCAAAAACAGAAAACGCATCTATTCTTACGAATTCATTCGATTTATTAAAAGGAAACTTGGCCGGACCTGATCGCATATTGTTTGTACCCCCGGTACACTGGAACTACTACCCCTACAGGGACCAGGAACTGCCTGCAGCCCTGGCCCGGAAAGGCTACGAATGTATTTACCTGAACCCGGTGGCCTACAGGGGAAGTGAAAACGCCGGTCGCTTCCGCGCCCTGAATCCCCGGGTGAAGCCGCCAGGGCTTCACATCGTTGACCGCTCGAGCCGGCTCCGTAAATCCTTCCTGGAACTCCTGGCCGAGAATGTCCGAAATGCCAAGGCCCTTCACCACTATCACCCGGATGCCGTAATCAGCACCGACCACCTGATGTCGGCCTTTCTCTGCCTGGCCTGTCGCCGAAAAGGCATCCCCTTTATTTTCGATGTTACCGACAACTGGGAGCTGGTCGACAGCAGTGTGGCCGGCCGGCTCTATAAATGGATCATTAAAGGGCTGCTGGGCCGACGATCCTACGCAATCACCTGTTCGAGTCAGCAACAGTTCGACTACTTCAAACGAAAGAATCAGCGCAGTTACCTGATTCCGAATGCCATCAACCCCGCCTTGCTGGCCAGGCTGGATGCCCTGTCCTCCGTAACACCCGACCGGGCCGAGGTGAACTTCATCGGCAGCCTGAGGGACTGGTACAATTTTGAACTCCTGATCGATGTCTTTAGCCATTTCCCCTCTCTTACCCTCAACATCTGGGGTGACGGCCCCCTCTTACCCGGCCTGAAAACCCGCACGGCTGCCATCCCGAATATACACTGCCACGGGAGCATCCCAAACGACCAAAGTGCCGAACTGCTCAAGCGCAGCCTCTTCGGCATTTTACCACTCCACCTAAACGAATTGAACCAATCGACCTGCCCGATCAAACTATTCGATTACTGGGGAGCCTCAAAGGCCGTGATATCCACCCCGGTAAAGGAAGTAAAACGGCTGGGCGGTTCAGACATTCTCTATGCAGAAAGCCGGTCGGAGTTCATCCAGGCCATAAAGAAACTGCTCGACGATAAGACGCTTCGGCTGGCCATGGGAAGGGCAGGCAGAAAGAAAATCGACGAGGCCCACAACTACCAGCATATCACCAGAGAGTTCATCCAAATCCTTTAATCCCACGCACCTTGAAAAAGCGCTCCTTCAGCGGCCATGTATTGCAGATCTTCTCGACCAATGTCCTGACTATGATCATTGTCACGGTCAGTGGGATTGTGCTGCCCCGCCTGCTGACACCGGAAGCGCTCGGACGCCTCAACACCTTCCTGGCTACCGCGGCTATTGTTTACAGCATCACCTTTCTGGGCATGCGCTCCTCCCTGGTCATGCACCTGGGAAAAGAGAAATTCAGTAACGCAGATACCCTCCGTGCCCTTCGCTTTGTCTTCCTGCTGTCATCCTCTCTTTCGACCCTGGCCCTGCTCTTCTTCTTTTTCGTCCTAAGCAGCGACAGCTATCCCCCCGACATCATCCTCCTGGTAGCCCTGATCAATCCCTTCGCTTTCATCATTGCCTATATGCAGGGCTACAACCTTGCCAGTGGTCAGATTGCTAAATTCAATCAGCTGAAATGGCTGCCTGCCGCACTCTATCTGCTGGCCATTCTGCTCTTTGTCGGCCTGTTGGGATGGGCAGTCCGTGGAGCACTCATCGCGACTATTCTGTCGAACATCGTGAGCATCATCCTCTACATCAGTATGGGGGGCATTAAAACGGGCAATGGTTCAAAAGGCCCCCCCCCCTGGCCGGTGATCCGCTCACTGCTGGCCTATGGAAGCCTCTATGCTTTGGCCTATCTGGCAACCCGCCTGAATCACAAAATCGACATCCTGCTAATGAAACGCCTCTGCGAACTGAAGGAGGTCGGCTTCTATTCCCTGGGGGCGAATGTGGCTGAAACCCTTTGGCAGGTGCCCATCGCAATAGGGCTCATGCTGATGACGCGCACCGCCTCTGAAAAGGATGAGCGCAACTCCACAAATGAGGTCTGCGCCAGTCTGCGTATTTCACTCTTACTCGTGGCCTCAGCGGCAGTTCTCCTGTACCTCTTTGCCCCGGTCCTGGTCGCCCTGCTTTTTGGGGAGCGCTATGCAGCATCCGTCCCGGTCATCCGGACCATCCTGCCAGGCATTCTCTTCTTCGTTATCCTGAAAATTCTCAACAGCCAGTTCATCGGAAGCGGGAAGCCACAACTGACTTTAATCGCACTCCTTCCCGCCCTTCTGCTCAACATTGCTGCAAACCTCATCCTCATCCCCCGCTATGGCGGCAGGGGAGCAGCCCTGGCAACCGACTTGAGCTACTTGGGAGCCAGTCTTTTACTTCTGCTTGTTTATTCGAAAACATTTGGAATTGGGCCGCTGGAAGTATTCCATTACCGGAAAAGCGACTTTGTCTTTCTGAAAAAGCTCCGGTTCAAAAAATAATCCACATCTTTAGGCTTCCTTTTCCACCTGACTATGCAAAACGACCTGAAAAAAAAAGTATATGTCTGCTCAAATGGCTGTAACCGGCGACTGCTCGACGCCGACCGGGTAAAACGCTATTTCCGGCTGAATGGCTGGCAGCTCTGCGATTCCCCTAACGAAACCGACTACAACCTCTTTTTTGCCAGTGCCCTCAACCGGGTCCGTATCGATGAGTCATTCGACATCATCAAACGGCTTTCCCGCTTTCCCGGAGAAACCATTGTGCTGGGCTGTATCATGGAGGTGGCTCCGACCGAATTCAAAGAGCGATGGAAGGGCAAGGCATTGGCCGTAAAGGACATGAATGATATCGACGACTTTTTCCCTTCGTTTGAGATCAAATACAGGGATGTCACCCTGGCCAATACCCCCATCCCATCCAGGAATATTTACAAAACCATCAGTCCCTCCAGCTTCCTGAAGCAACGCATCGCTCTGGCACTCTCGCCCCGGCAGGTGGCCGACAAGCTCTACAGCTATGTGCACCGTGAGCAGAAAGAAAACTATAACTCCAGCTTTATCTGGGTCAGTACGGGATGCCCAAACAAATGTTCCTTCTGTGCCGAGCGAAAGGTCGTGGGAGAGCTCCGCAGCCGGCCACTTGAGGAGATCGTAAAAGAGTACTCGGACCTCCTCAGTGAAGGCAAACGCCATTTCGAATTTATAGGGGATGATATCGGATCTTACGGTCTCGACCGCAACAGCAGCTTTCCCGAACTTGTGGCTGCCCTTCATAAGACCGATTCAGATTATGAGGTTCACTGGGTAATCAAACATATTCATCCCAAGTTTATCATTCGCTACCAGGACGAACTAATCGACCTGGCCCGCTTGGGTAAGATTCAGGAACTGATTTGCAGCTTTCAGACGGGTTCCAATCGCCTCCTGGATTTGATGAGCAGACAGCATCATATCGAAGAAATCATCAGTACCCTGAAACGCTTCCGGAAACTCCTGCCCAATCTGCGCCTGGCAACCAACATCATTGTGGGTTTCCCCACCGAAACGGACGAGGAATTCATGCAAACCCTGAAGGTCTTTGATCAGGTCTGGTTCGACCGCGTACACATGATCAAGTACTACAACGCTGAAGGTTCCGATTCCTTCGACCTCGAACCAAAGGTGAGCGATGAAAAGATTTCGGCCCGTATTCACCTGGCCAAAAAGTTTCTGAAAGAGCGGAACATCTACTTCCAAACAAGGGACTGAGCCATGTCGCAGCAAATCGCCATCTTACACGCCCACAATACCTTCAATAACGGCTCCTTTATGATGCTGATCAATCTGATCTGGCACTGGGGCAAGGCAGGCGATCAAAACGATCCCCTGACCTTCTGGATAGAGATGGATGGCAGAAGCAATCTGGAACGACTGGAGCAGGCCATCCCGGCCGGGCAGCTCAGGGCCAGGGGCATCCGTCTGAAGGCCCTGCCACTGAAGATCACTTCGGCCGATCGGGCTCCCCTCCCTGTGAAGATCGTAAGACTCTGGGCAAAATTTCATCGACACCCGCGATACTTCCGAAAGCAAGGCATTAAGAGCATCATCATACTGGGTGGCGATGACATCAGTGAATACTATAAAAAATGGATGATCCTTTCAGATCTTTACCGAATTGGGCGTTATTCGCGAAATCTGCACACCGTGCTTGCGGGACAAACCATCGGTCCCTTCACGGGCATCCGGCAGGCTGCTGCCTCCCGCTTTTTGAAACGAACAACGATCTACAGCCGCGACACACCCAGTGCCCGCTACCTGAAAGAGAAGCTGCAGCTTCCGGCCACCGGGGTCCATGAATCGGCCGACCTTTGCTTCCCCGATCTTCCGGCACAACAGGAATTGGGCCAAAACATGCTTTCCCGCTACGGACTCCGTGAGCGGGACTACATCTGCATTGTACCCGGGGGGTTCTTCTCCCTTTACACCCATGACAGGGCCAGCTACATCAACTCCTGGACAAGCTTCATCGCAGCCCTTATCAGGGATCCTGAACTGAAGGGGAAGAAGGTGGTATTGCTGCCCCATGTCACCCGTCCCGAAGACGATCGCAGGGTCATTCGTTCCATAGCCGGGGGCATGGCAAAGGAGGGGGCGAAAGGACAGCTGGTGATGGTAGATGATGAGTTGCTTCCCCAGCAACTGAGGGCCATTCTGGGTGGTGGGCAGCTCACCATTTCCTCCCGTATGCATGCCGCTCTGTCGACTTTCCAAAGGAGAACCCCGGCCATTGCCATAGGTTACTCCGTTAAATACGACGGAGTCATTGGCCATGCCCTTCAACTCCCGGATCTGGTCCTTCACAGTTCGGGCCAACTACTCCAGGATGCAGATCGCTTCAGCCGCGAATTGCTGGGAAAATTCCACTATGTAAGCCAAAGGGAACATGAGATTCGAAAACAGCTGGAGGAACGCATCCCCCTGCTCAGCAAAATGGCCCTTCGTCAGATCAGCGATATTCGCAGGAAGGCTTTAAAAATCAGTGCCCAATGAAGCTGTTCCCCCGACCCGGACTCAAGTCCAGCCTGGCCATCACCACCAACATCGGCTGTCGGAATATGTGTAGCTACTGCCCCCAGTCTACGGTCATCAAAGCCTACCGGGAAAGATCCGGAATCAAAAAAATGTCGCTGGAGACCTTCAAAAGCTGCATGAAAACAGTCCCCAAAAATATTCCCCTTTCCTTCTCGGGTTTCTCCGAACCCTGGCTCAATCCGGAGTGTAGTGCCATGCTCCTGCATGCCGGCGAGCAGGGCTATCCCATTCGTGTCAATACCACCCTTATCGGGATGAAAACGGCCGATGTAGCGCTTCTTTCAAAGCTGTCATTTATTAAATTTGTGGTTCATCTGCCCGACAACCAGCAGCTAACCCGAATCAAAGTCGATCAGACCTATCTGGAGGTCCTGGGACAGCTTGCCCAAAGCAATATGCCGGCCCTGCACTGGAAGTTCCATAAGTCCTCCCCCGATATCGATCTTCATCCTGAGGTGGCAGCAAAGCTTCAGAAAAGCCAGGCGCAGATCGAGTATTTCGGACTCAACAACAGAGCAGGGCAGGTAGAGACAGCCCTCAATTACGCCCCTGTAAACCGGGGCCGGGTGCTGCGCCCCTGTCAGGACTTTCATCACAACATCCTGCTTCCAAATGGCGAGGTAGCCCTCTGTCATATGGACTGGCCGCTCCGCCACATCCTGGGTAATCTCCTCCACGACAATTACAGAGATCTGCACAAAGGACAGCCCTTTCAGGAAATCCTCGATGGGCTTGGAAAACCTGAAGCCGACATCCTCTGCCGTGCCTGCGAAAAAGACCAGGTAAAACGAAGCCTGCCCGGACAAATCTCGCACAGCCTCAGGAAACGACTGGGTGGAAAAAAGGACATCTACTGAGACCCGCCGGATTTCATTCTTCTCAGACGAAGATAATAGGACAGGTCCTGCCTGATGTACTTCAGTCTGATTCCGGGCGATTTTGACTGTAAATAGTAAACCCGTCTGATGTCTTTTTGCTTGATCATGCCCTTGCACATCTCACAGGGTTCAAAAGTGGACAGGAGCAAGAGACTGTCCCTGTCGAGCTCCCCGAAGGCCTCCCTGCCATAGACCGAGAAGGCCTCAGCTATGGCCATGATCTCGGCATGCCCATAAGCCAGGGTGTCGGCCTTAATGGTATTATAGCCGCTGCCTATAATCCGATCGCCATACAACAACAGAGCAGCATCAGGATAATCACCCTCTTCCAACGCCAGGGAAGTCAGCTGGACCAGAGAATCGACGAGCCGCTGATTAACCGGAACGGCCGGACGAACACCGCTGAGAAAAAGCAGCGGCAAAAGGATAATAAATCCCAGGATGGTAAGGCCAAAGGCCAGGTAAACAATCTTTTTCATTGCCTTATCTTAATGAGCCGGTAAGCGATACGCATGAGGAAGGGCGAGCGATAGAGCAGCATCTTCAGCAGGAACCTTAGCTGCCCCAACAGACAAACAGGCCCATAAAGCAGGTATATCCCTAAGCGCCGGAGCGAATTTGCCTTCATAGAGGGAGCATAGCCCAACCCTTCAGCCAGCCTTCCTGCCAGGACCTCACAGCGAAGCAAGTCCTTCCCCCTGAGTGCATGCTTCCACTCTCCAACCTTGGCCTTGTTAAAGGGCGTTTGCAGGCTGCCGTGCAGTCCGCTAAAACCGGGATCCTGTTTCCCGTAAGCTGCGACTTTCTCCTGGTATTGGAGCATATCGGGCCGAAAGGGAAGCTGAAGAAAGCCACACAAAGCCCGCAGTTCGGTTTCAGGATCGCTAATCAGATCTTCGAAACGGATGCTCACAAAACGCCCGGGATGCTTCCTCTGCTGCCTTAACACGGCCTGGTTGTAGAGCCTCCATCTGCCCAGGGAAACCACAGGGTGGCCCCTTTCCCCGATCCCTTTTCCCGCCCGGCCTACCGAAAGCACATTGTCCCTGTAATCGCGCAGCAGAAAAACGAACTTAGCCTCCGGGAACAGCTTCATCAGACCGGGGATGAAGAAAGAATAGCGGGGGTTCTTATCGCCAAGCAAAAGAATCTCCTCCTTGGGGAAGACCGTGTGAGTGTGCAGATAGATGAGCTTGCACAGCATGGAAAAGGACAAGGGTGCATAGGCCCGGATAGCCGCTGTCAGGGAAGCCTCATTGAGCGCAGGAGGCTCAAAGCTTTCAGCAAGCAGACCCACCGCCTGCAATGCTTCTTCACACGAAAAGTGTTCCTTATACCCATAATGGTAAAGAAGGTATTGCACAAAGCGTGATTCCAGGGGAATCTTTACCTGCGGATGGGCATCAAAAAGGCTTCGCAACAGGGTAGAACCGGAGCGGCCTCTGCCAACGATAAAAAAGACCGGAAGCTGATCCGGAAGCATCAGAAGGGTTTGTAGCCGAGAATCTCACGAACCTCGCGAAGGGTTTTTGACGCACTCTCCCGTGCCTTATCTGCGCCCATCTTCACCACCTTACGCAGGTAGTCATCATCGGTGTAAATCTCATGGATACGCTCCCGGATAGGTGTGGTAAACCTGATAATGTCTTCGGCCAGCTGTTTCTTCAGATCGCCGTAGCGGATGCTGCAATCGTTGTAGGCAGCGCGGAAGTGTTCAAGGGTGTCGGGAGTCGAGAGCAGGCCAAGCAGATAAAAGAGGTTGGCCACCGGCTCTGTCATGGGAGAATTGGGCTCCTGCGGTCCTGCATCTGTCACCGCACGCATCACCTTTTTCCGGATCACCGCCGGATCGTCGGCCAGGTATATGCCGTTGCCATCGCTTTTCCCCATCTTGCCACTGCCATCAAGTCCGGGCACCTTCACCAGCTCCTCGCCGAAATTATAGGGCTCGGGGAGCTTAAAGTACTCGACCCCGTACATATGATTGAAACGCTTTGCAAATTTCCGTGCCATCTCCAGGTTCTGCTCCTGGTCCTTGCCTACCGGCACCTTGTCGGCCTGGTGAATGATAATATCGGAACACATCAGCACGGGATAGGTGAGCAATCCCGCATTTACATTCTCTGGTTGCTTGCGCACCTTTTCCTTGAAGGTGGTGGTCCGCTCCAGTTCGCCCACATAGGCATTCATGTTCAGCAGAAGATAGAGTTCAATAATCTCGGGCACATCGCTCTGCACATAGAGGGTTGCGACCTCCGGATCCAGCCCGGCTGCGAGGTATTCGGACAAGACCTTTCGAATGTTGTCATGAAGATTTTCCGGCCTGGGATGGGTCGTCAGGGCATGGTAATCGGCCACAAAGAAATAGCACCTGTTTTCGTGCTGCATCTTTACAAAATTCTTTACCGCGCCGAAATAATTCCCCAGGTGGAGGTTGCCCGTCGATCTGATCCCGCTCAATACTGTATCCATAGCCAAAACTGCCTTTTTTAACGATTAGGCAAAACTATAAAATGTAATCGAAAAAACGTACTTTTGCCCCTATGACGAGTACCCGCCAGCACAAAGTCGGCCGGCTTCTGCAAAAGGAACTGGGCGATTATTTTCAAAAGAAAGGGGCCGGCCTTTCAGGGGGGAAAATGGTTTCAGTTACCGAAGTTCGTATCAGTCCCGATCTGGGCATCGCGAAGGTTTACCTGAGTTTTTTTCCTGCCGGGGATAACGACAGCCTCATTGAAAGGGTGCGTGAACACGCCCCCTCCGTCCGCAGGGAGATGGGAAGCCGTCTACGAAACCAGCTCAGACACATCCCCGATTTCAGCTTTTTTGTTGACGATACGCTGGATACCCTTGAACGCATCGATGAGCTCCTAAAAAACTAAGCATGCAATACGACCCCATAAAACGCAGCCTGGGCAGGGTTTTCAATAAAACAACACTTCTGCGCATCCTCTTTTACCGCCTTCTCGACCTCCTCCTGCTTCGCTCCTGGCATATCAGAAGGGAGATGAAAACACTCAGAGAATCCGGGTTTGAACCGAAAAGCATCCTGGATGCCGGCTCCGGTTTCGGACAGTATGTCCACTGGCTTGGCCGGATCTTCCCGAAGGCCTCCATCAAAGGACTCGATATCAAACAGGAACAGGTCGACGATTGCAATGCTTTCTTTTCTAAGACCAAAGGGGCCGATCGTATTTCCTTTGCATGGGCCGACCTGACCCAACTGAAGGAAAGTCTGGCCTGGGACCTGGTTCTCTCGGTCGATGTCATGGAACACATCGAAGACGATCGGGCTGTATTCGGGCATTTCTACCGCGGACTCCGCGAAGGTGGCATCCTGCTGATCTCCACCCCCTCGGACCAGGGCGGATCGGACGTACATCACGAGCACGAGGAGTCCTTCATCGATGAGCATGTCAGGGACGGATACAGCATTGAAGAGATCACAGAAAAACTCCGGGAGGCGGGATTCACAGACATCAGCTGCCGTTATTCCTATGGCAGGCCCGGGAAGCTGTCCTGGAAGCTGTCCATGAAATGGCCCATCATGCTGGCCAATAAAAGCAAGCTCTTTCTCCTCATTCTGCCCCTGTACTACCTGCCCGTCTATCCGGTCGCCTTTTTTCTGAACAGGGCCGATGTCAGGCGAAAGCACGAAACCGGAACAGGCCTCATCGTGAGGGCGCGCAAGTGAGGCTCTCCCTTTATATCGCACGCCGCTATCTCTTTGGTAAAAAGTCGCGGAATGCAATCAATATTATTTCCGGCATTGCGGCCGGCGGGGTCACTGTGGGCACCATGGCACTGGTCATTGTCCTTTCGGTGTTCAATGGCTTCGACCAGGTGGTCAAATCGCTCTTCAGTACCTTCGACCCGGAAATCAAAATCTCGGCTACTGAAGGCAAGACCTTCTCGCCCGCAAAAGAAACCCTGAAAGCGATTGAAGCCCTTGATGGCGTAAGTGCTGTATCAGAAGTTCTGGAAGAGAATGTACTGCTGGTCTATGGCGAAAAGCAACATATTGCCACCATCAAAGGCGTGGATGATCATTTCACGGAAGTCAGTGGCATCGATTCCATGGTCTACGAAGGGGTTTTTAAGCTAAAAGACCCTACCCGGCCTTATGCAGTGGTCGGACAAGGTGTGGCCTACAGCCTAAAGATCGGATTGCATTTCGTGGATCCGCTGTTTGTTTACACCATAGACCGCAAGTCGAAGATCAACATGGCCCAACCCGAAGAAGCCATCCGCCGAGATTTCATTTACCCCAAAGGGTTTTTTGCCATTGAGCAGGACTTCGACAGTCGCTACGTCATTGTGCCCCTGTCCTTTGCCCGCGATTTGCTGGACTATCCCGGTGCAGTCTCCTTCCTGGAACTCAAACTTGAGCCTTCCGCAGACCTGGAGACTGTCCAAAGAGACATTGCCAAATTACTGGGACCCGGATTCAGCGTAAAGAACCGCCAGGAGCAAAATGAGCTCTTTTACCGGGTCATGAAATCGGAGAAGTGGGCCATCTTTCTGATCCTTACCTTTATTCTGATTATTGCTTCATTCAATATCATCGGCTCGCTTTCGATGCTCATCATCGATAAAAAAGACGACATCCTGACACTTCGCAATATGGGAGCCACGAAAAGGCTCATCGAACGCATTTTTCTCATCGAAGGCTGGCTTATTTCCGTATTGGGGAGCATGCTTGGGCTGGTCCTGGGAACCGGTATAGCCTGGCTACAGCAACGCTTCGGTTTCATCCGCCTGGCGGGCAACGGTTCCTTTGTAATAGACGCCTATCCCGTTCAAATTGAAGGACTTGATATTCTGTTAATTGGGCTTACGGTAAACCTGATCGGACTACTGGCCGCCAGGTATCCCGTACATCACATTACCGGTAAATACCTCAAATCCCTTGAGTCAGACGGGATTGTTTAAAACTTTGTGCATCACCAATGTGCAGATACGCTATTTTTACGGTGGTCTGTGCCCAAACAGTGTTTGAGCCTGCAATCAACAGCAGGTGAAGACTGTGTTTTAGATATCAGCAATACGGATATGGAGCGATACAGAAAATTGATTTTCACCATTGGCATGGTTTTCATCACGATGGGTATGCTCGGTGCCCAGGACGTCATTATCACGAGTGTATCATCCACTCCGGTATCCTGTGGAAATGGCAATGATGGCACCATTACAGTAAACGTATCGGGAGGCATCGGAGCCTATACCTTTCTGCTGGTCAAAGGTGCCGTGCCGGTCGAGAGTAGTGGGGCCATTGCTTCTCCCAGCTTTACATTTACGGGGCACAGCAAGTACAGCAACTACATTGTGATCGTTTCGGACAGCGATCCGGGTACTGCCGATGGCTTCACCTTTGCCACCATAGACGGGGCAGAACCCATGAAAGTGGAGAGCCACTCGTCCACGGATATCAGCTGTAACAATCTAAACGACGGAACCATAACGGTGAGTGCCTCCGGGGAGAAGGGAAATTATGTTTTCGATCTGAACGGACCGCTTAGCCAAAGCAATGGAAGCGGAGTTTTCACAGGACTTCCAGAGGGGAATTATGTCGTTACTGTGAGGGATGCCGACGGCTGTCCCTCGACCGATAACACCCCAGTGCTCAACATCACCAACCCGCCTGCAATCAGCATCACCATAGATAACAGCAGCAATGTGGACTGCTATGGCGAGAACACAGCCAGCATCTCCATCACACCCGCCGGAGGTTCCCCTTCCGCAAGCGGCACAGGTTATAGCTATGCCTGGACAGGGCCCAATGGCTTCAGTTCGGGCAACGAAGACATTGCCAACCTGGAAGCAGGCAGTTATAGTGTTACCGTTTACGATGCTAAACTTTGCGCCGAAACAGCAGGGCCGATCAACATCACTCAGCAGCCCGAACTAACGGTCAGCTTGATATCCAGTAGTGACGCCAGCTGCCATGGAAGCAATGACGGTACAGCATCGATTACTCCGGGTGGAGGGGCCGGGAACTATTCCTATTCCTGGGATGGACAACTGACCGGACTGATTTGCACGGATGAGGACCCCGTGAATCTGCTGGCCGACGTTTACGACCTGACCATTTTCGACGGGCTCGGCTGCGAACGAACCTTCCCGTCCTTCGTGACCATCGACGAACCCGAGGGAATGACGGTGGCCATCGATTCACATAGTCCTGTTTCCTGTAATGGTGGCAATGATGGCAGCGCTGAAATCACTGTTACGGGAGGCACCGGACCCCTTAGCTTTAGCTGGAGCGGACAGGGATCGGGATTCAGTTCCACAGATGAAGATCCGAATTCAATGCCCGCAGACAGCTACGACCTGGAGATCACCGATGCGAATGGCTGCAACCAGAGCTTCACCAGCTTTGTTACCATTACCGAACCCACCGCTGTTTCTGTTGTCCTGAATAGCACCAGCAATATTAGCTGTCACGGCGAGAACACAGGCCGTGCATCGATTACCGTCAGCGGTGGCAGCACGCCTTATAGCTTTAACTGGACCGGTAAAAACACCGGAGCCATCTCCACCGCAGAGGACCCGGTTGATCTGCTGGCAGATACCTACGAATTGACAATCACAGACAACAATGGTTGCATCTATTTCTATGACGATTTTCTCACCCTCACCGAACCAGCCGATATCAGTGTTAGCATCGACCAGCTTGTCGATGTGAATTGCAATGGTGAAGCCACCGGGGCTATTGCAATCTTGGTCAGCGGCGGCACGCCGAATTACAGTTTTGCCTGGACAGGACCAGATGGTTTCAGCGCCAGTACCAAAGATTTATCTGGTCTTAAGGCCGGGGAATACAGCCTCAGCATTACCGATGCCAACGGATGCGAAAAGAGCTTCCTGAACCTGGCAACCATCCAACAAAACACGGCCATTTCGGCAAGCTTTAGTTTAAACCATCTCAGCTGCAACGGAGGTTCCGATGGAGCCATTGATATCACCCCCTCTGGTGGCACCCCGGACTATAGCTACAGTTGGACGGGTCCCAATAATTTCAGTTCGACAGACGAGGACATCAGCGGACTGCTTGCCGGCAGCTATACCCTAACCATCACCGACGCCCTGAACTGTTCGCAAAGTATGCCTGCACAGGAACTGACAGAACCTGCTGGACTCACCGTGACGGCTACAACAAGCCATATCGATTGCTTTGGTGCAAACAACGGCCATATCGATCTGGATGTCAGTGGCGGATCACCCCCCTATAGCTTTGCCTGGACAGGCCCATCGGGTTTCACTTCTGCAAGCGAAGACATCTCGGGACTTGCACCAGGCAGCTACAGCATTGATATCACCGACAGCAATGGCTGCAGCAAGAGCTATCCCGACATTGCCACCATCAATGAATCGCCAGAGATTAAAGTCCTGTCCACAGCCAGCAATATCAGCTGCGGCGGACTCACCGACGGGACCATCGACATTGCAGTCAGTGGAGGAACAGGCAGCTACAGCTTTGCCTGGAGCGGACCATCGGGTTTCACGGCCACCACTGAAGACATCTCCGGACTTTCGGCAGGCAGTTACAGCCTCGAAGTAAGCGACGGAAATGGATGTATGCGCAGCTTCCCCAACATCGAAACCATTGTCGAACCTTCAATTATCAGTGCTGCCTACCTGTCTCATACCGATGTGCTGTGCAAGGGAGAAAGCACCGGATCCATCCAAGTAGATGTCAGCGGTGGTGTACCACCCTACCTTTTCAACTGGACTATTGATGGTGGAGGAAGGGTATCTACGGATGAAGACCCAGGCAACCTGGCTGCAGGCACTTATTCGCTGGAAGTAAGCGATGCGAATGGCTGTAACATAGTCTTCCCCAATTTGGCGACCATTAGCGAACCTCCCGAACTGATTTCAACCCTTTCAGCCAATGACCTGATTTGTTATGGAGACAACAACGGGGAAATCAGCATCAGCACAACGGGAGGGACCGGCCCCTACGAATACTCACGTGTAGGAAATATCGATCCGGGCTACCAGAGCTCATCAACCTTCAGCGGACTCGGACCCGGTCTCTACAACATCTGGACCCGCGATGCCAATCGCTGTGTGGTCCTGGATACCATTAGCATTCAGGAACCGGAAGAGATTCAGATTGTGGGAGAAACCAAGAGCGGACAAAATCTTTGTTATGGCGACTCCTCGGGACAGATCTCGATTGACGAGGTGACCGGAGGCATGCCTCCCTATGTCTATTCCATTGACGGAGGCAGCACCTTCCATACCAGCCCCCTGTTTACAAACCTGCCTGCAGGCAACTACCAGACGATCGTCAGGGATGCCAATGGCTGCGCCTCATCCGGAAATCTGAATGTCATCACCCAACCCGCAGATATTCAAATCGATTCGTACGGACAAGTCGATATCAGCAGTTGCTACGATGCCCGGGAAGGACGTATTCTGATCACCGCCTCCGGAGGAAACGGAATCATCACCTATACCCTGAATGATACGCTTAACTCGACTATCGGCGACTTCCAGTTGCTGCCGGTGGGCAATCATACGATTCGGATGGAGGACGAAAACCGCTGTACGAAGGACACCAGCGTGGTACTGACTGCGCCCCCGCCCATCGTTGTCAACAGCCTCACGATTGCCCATGTGAGTGGATGCAACGGCGATACCAACGGCAGCATCGACATTAGCGGGACGGGAGGCAGTGGAGGCATCAGCTATGCCATTAACGGGGGGGGGCTGCAGGCAGGAGGACTCTTCAACAACCTTGGTGCAGGAAATTACACCCTGAGCCTGGTGGATACGAAAGGCTGCAGTTTCGACAGTACGGTGGAAATCACCGAGCCCGGCCCCATCCTCATCACCGCCGAAAACAAGACTGAAATCAGCTGTGCAGGTGCAGCTAACGGACAAATTGAGATGATTGTATCGGGAGGTACTGCTCCACTGAACTACAGCCTGAATCCGGGAGCCATCAGCAATACCAGCGGTGTATTTACCATGCTTGCTCCCGGTACTTACACAGTAAGTGTGAATGATGCCGAAGGCTGTGGCCCCATTGTCTCGGGCAACCTGGTTTTTGTCGATCCGCCGGTGTTCAGCCTCGATTCGGTTAAGGATCGCAATATCTCATGCAACGGAGCCGCTGATGCTTCCATCGGAATCTTTGCTTCGGGTGGCGTAAGGCCTTATTCCTATTCGGTCGATAACCGGGTCAGCTGGTCGGCTGACAGCCTCTTTACAGGCCTGGATGCAGGCAGCTACGAAGCCTGGGTGCGGGATGCCAATGGCTGTGTAATCTATGCCGGCGCCTTTAACATGAGTGACCCGGCGGCCCTCATTCTGGATGCCACAAGCACCGACATCACTCCCTGTGCCGGTGATGCAAATGGGGTAATTGAGGCCCAGGGCAGTGGCGGTACCGGCGCTGTTGAGTATTCGATCGACGGACTGCTATTCCAGACAGAGATTCGCTTCGAGGGCCTCTCCGCAGGGGACTACACCCTCCATGCCAGGGATGCTGAAGGCTGCCTGGCCACCAAAGCGATCACCTTATCTGAGCCCGAGCCGGTTAGCGCAAGCATTGCCAAAACCGACGCCATCAATGGCAATCTTGGGACCATCACCATCTCCAATGCCACAGGGGGCACAGGCCCATACGAATTCAGCATTGATGGCAGCGGAGGAACTTTCAGCAGCGAAACCTTTTACGATGCACTTTCCGCAGGCAGCTACAACGTAGTGGTCCGGGATGCCAATGCTTGCCTCTATGAAGAAACCGTGAACATTCTCGACACGCCGCCCCTGGACATCGACCTGAACATCGTGCATCTGAGTTGCAACGGGACCGACGATGGTTCCATCGAGTTTATTCCCCTCAATGCCGCAGGTGCGGTAGAGTATTCGATCGACAGCGGACAGAACCTGGTAACGAATCCTCTCTTCGAAAAGCTCCCGGGTGATTCTCTTTACCACCTGTTTGCAAGAGATTCTGAAGGAAAGGAATACCGTGATACCATCACCATCCAGGAACCCGAAGCCATAGAGATCGCCAGCAACATTTCTCCGGCCACCTGTAATTCTTTTAGCGCGACTGGAAGTATAGACATCACTGTAACTGGCGGTACAGGGGGCTACAGCTTCTCCTGGTCAGATGGAAACAGCGATGAGGATCGGACAGCCCTCCTGGCAGGAAGCTACACCCTTGAAGTGACCGATGCCAATGAATGCTCCGAAACAGCCAGTTTTGAAGTAAGCAGTCTGATTACGGTGGAAGCCAATGCCGGTGCCGACACTGCTGTTTGCGAAGGAACCAGCTTCCAGCTCCACGGACTGGGCGGACATTCACCCTCCTGGGAACCTTCAAACCTGCTCTCCGATGCAGGGGTGGCCGATCCGGTGGTTTCCGGCCTCAGTGAAACCACCACGTTCATCTACACCATTACAGAAGAAAACAGTGGACACAACTGTAGCGACAGTGATACCCTTACAGTGACTCTTCTTCCAAAAGTGGAAATGTCCATTACCCCCGACACCCTTGTGTTCCAGGGCGAATCCCTGCAACTGATGGTCGGTGGAGGGCCATTCACCAGCTATCGCTGGGAACCAGGCACCTGGCTGAACGATGCCTCGATTGCCAATCCCCTCAGTACGCCAATCGACCCGATACGCTATACCGTATATGTTGTGAATGAATACGGCTGTGAACAGAGCGACTCGGTCTTTGTAGACCTTCTGCTCGAACTCACCGTGTACAATGTCTTTACGCCGAATAACGATTCACAAAACGACTATTTTGAAATCGACCATGCAGAACTCTTCCCCGAGATGCTGGTTGAGGTCTACAATCGCTGGGGCCGTTTGCTGTTTTCGACCAAGGGCTATGGCGATGATAATCGCTGGGACGGCACATCGGGAGGCAAAGATGTGCCGGTAGGTACCTATTATTACATCATCGTTCCTTACAGTGGAGCAAAAGCCATCACCGGGAACGTAACGATCATACGCTAGCATGAAAAAAGTCGCCTGTCTGATATTGTTCCTCGCAATCGCCCTTCTCCCCAAGCTGAAGGGACAGCAGATGCCGCACTATACACAGTATATGTTCAACGATTTCGTGATCAACCCTGCCATTGCAGGTACGCACGATTACTACCAGATCAGGACCAATCACCGCTTTCAGTGGGTGGGCTTGCTCGATCCCCCAATGACCAACTCCATCGCCTTCTACGGGCCCCATGCAAACATGAACATGGGCTACGGAGGCTATGTTTACAACGATGTGACCGGCCCAACGAGCCGGACCGGTTTAACGGGGTCCTACGCTTATAACATTGCTGTCAGCGGCAGCATGCGCCTATCAATGGGGCTCTCGGCAAGCGTGATGCAGTTTCGCATCGACGGTACGCAACTCAATCCAAAAGATGTCTCCGATCCGGCTCTGCTACACATGGTTTCAACAAGCTATCTGCCCGATGCCGGAGTCGGCTTCTATCTCTACGATGAGAACTTCTATGTGGGTCTGTCGATCGCCCAGTTGCTGAATAACAGCATCGAGATCTTTGATAACAAGAACGGCCTGAACCGACTCAAGACTCATATCAACCTGACGGGTGGATACCGCTATCAGCTGAACAGCGATCTGATGCTGGAACCCTCTGTGATGATTAAGGGCAGCCTGCCCAGGGAACTCAGCTTCGATATTACAGCCCGGGCCGAGTGGAAAAGGATGTTCTGGGGAGCCCTGGCCTATCGCCACAAGGAATCGGTGGGCGTACTCATTGGTTACAACTTCGAGAACATGCTGCTTTTTGGCTATGCCTACGACATCGGGACTTCCAGCCTTCGGAAATACAATACCGGAACCCACGAGATTGTGATTGGCTATCGCTTCAACGAAATAAAATAAAGGCCCGTCATGAAACAAATTACAAGCCTGCTGGCAGTCCTGCCGGTTTTGCTGGCTTCGTGTTCAAATGAACCCGAGGTTACAGGGGATGCCTTTGTTCCCAGAGAGGTCTTTATTGATGTGCTGGTCGATATTCACCTGGTCGACGGCATTACCCAGGAACGCATGTTTTACAGGCGTTACAAGGATGTCGACAGCATTGATGTACTGAGTCCGATTTTCGATAAACACGGCATCGATGCAGCATCATTCGACACCACGATGTATGCCTATAGCCGTTACCCGGAACTGTATGACCAAATCTACAACGAGGTACTCATGAAGCTCAACATGATGCTGGACGAACTCGATAACAGCCCGGAGAAATAATCAATACAACAACATAACCAACAGGGCTGTTGCCAGGCCAAGGAAGTATGCCGGAATCAGACCCGATGGCCTCGCTCGTGCAAGCACAAGTGTAGCCGAACCTGAAAGCCCCGAGGCCGCGAATAAACAGAGCAGAATACCCTGGGCCAAAACACCATATCTGAAGGCCAGGGCAAGCACCATCCCGGTCATTGTACCCAGGCCCATTAACTGGGCGTTCATCTGCCAGCGAATACTCAGCAGCACATACAGTATCAGGGAAAAGTTTACGGCCAGTACCCAGGCATGGATCACAGGGCTCAGGGGTAAACGGCGAAAGTAAATCCAGGTCATTACAAAAAGGACCAGAACCATAAAGCGGGCCAGTTTTGACGGCCCGCCCCCCTCTTCCTCCTGGAGGATCTTACGAAAATGCATAATGGGAAGCATCAGAAGAGGAAAAACCAGGGTGCCCAGTGCAATGATGATCAGCAAAGCCTTTTTCACGGCCGGGTCGAGCAGAGAAACATAGCTCCCCGAATGGAGCAGAATAAACAAGCCCAGGGTGGGCATCAGCAGGGGATGAAAAAGGGCATTGATTGCCCTGGCAGGAAGCTTGAATTTCATAGGCTAGAGTTCCTTCCTCAAACGGGCAACCGGCAGGCCGAGTTGTTCCCGGTATTTCGCCACTGTCCGGCGGGCAATCTGATACCCCTTTTCATTCAGAATCACCGAGAGCCGGTCGTCGGTCAGGGGCTTGCGCTTGTCCTCCTCATCGATACAATCCTGGAGGATTTTCTTAATCTCCCTGGTCGAGACCTCCTCTCCGCTATCGGTCTGCAGCCCTTCGGAAAAAAAGTACTTGAGCTGATAAATCCCAAAATGGGTCTGAATGTACTTGCTGTTTACCACCCGGGAAATGGTCGAGATATCGAGATGGGTAAGATCGGCGATATCCTTCAGGATCATGGGCCTAAGCCGGGTCTCATCGCCTTCGTAAAAATACTCCCGCTGATAATCGAGGATGGCGTTCATGGTCAGCATCATGGTATTCTGCCGCTGCCTGATCGCGTCAATGAACCACCTGGCCGAATCAAGCTTCTGCTTCACAAAGCTTACAGCATCCTTCTCTTCCTTGCTGGCTTTATCTTTATTTGCATTGTAGCTCTCAAACATCTCTGAATAAGTCTTGCTTACCCGTAACTCGGGCACATTGCTCGCATTCAGGAAGAGTTGCAGCTCACCTTCACGTTCCTCCAGGATGAAATCGGGAACAATCTGATGAAAAGACTTGACCTGAGAATCACCCATGGCTCCGCCGGGTTTGGGATTCAGCCGAAGAATCTCCTCCAGGGCTTCTTTTAGCTGTCGCTCATCAATCCCCATCCGTTGAAGAATCTTATCGTAATGCTTGTTGGTGAATTCCTCAAAATGATTTTCAAGAATCTTCCTGGCCAATGCGACGCTTTCCTGCTCCAGATCGCGACGTGCGATCTGAAGCAACAGGCATTCCTGCAGGCTACGCGCCCCAACTCCGGCAGGGTCAAACTCCTGGACAATCATCAACACCTCGTGCAATTGCGCATCGGTGGCCTCCAGGCCGGCCGAAAAGGCCAGGTCATCTGAGATGGCTTCCAGATCCCTTCGGAGATAGCCATCATCATCGATATTTCCCAGAATGTACTCTGCAAAAATCTCCTGTTCCTCTGAAAGCTTCCTCAGGCCCAGCTGGCTTTTCAACTGTTCCCTAAAAGTGGACCCCATGGAGAAAGGGATCTCTTCCCGTTTTTCATCGGCCGAGTGGTTCCGGGCATTCAGGCGATAACCGGGGATCTCATCATCCTGCAGATAGTCTTCAAGCGAAAACTCATCCTGTTGGGTCTCGGATCCATCGTCCTGCCCATCCACATCGCTGAAATTGTCATCGGCTCCCTCCTCAAGGACAGGGTTCCCTTCAAGTTCCTTCTTGATGCGCTGCTCCAGCTGTACGGCAGGAATCTCCAACAGCTTGATCATCTGGATTTGCTGTGGCGAAAGTTTTTGCAGCAGCTTCTGCTGGAGCCTTTGTTTTAGCATAACAGTTTCTCTAGAATTCAGCGTTTTTCGGTGTTCTCGGGAAAGGAATCACATCCCTGATGTTACTCATCCCGGTAACAAACATAATCAGGCGCTCGAAACCCAGTCCGAAGCCACTGTGCTCGACTGTCCCAAATTTACGTGTTTCCAGGTACCACCACATTTCCTTCTCGGGAATACTCATTTCTTTCATGCGCTCCCGAAGTCGATCCGAAACCTCTTCCCGCTGCGATCCCCCAATAATCTCGCCGATTTGCGGAAACAACACATCCATGCCACGCACGGTTCGCCCATCATCATTCTGTTTCATGTAAAAGGCCTTGATGTCGCGCGGATAATCGGTCAGGATAACCGGACGTTTATAGTATTGCTCAACCAGGTAACGTTCATGCTCGGACTGAAGATCGGCCCCCCATTCAACAGGGAACTCGAAAGGCTGCCCCGATGCCCTCAGAATCTCGACCGCCTCGCTATAGGTCCGACGTTCGAAAGGCCGATCAAGCACCGACTGCAAGCGTTCAAGCAAGCCCTTGTCCACCATCTGGTTCAGGAAGGCCAGGTCATCGGCACAGTGCTCCATCGCATAGCTAATCAGATACTTCAGAAATTCCTCGGCCAGGTCCATGTTATCATTGATATCGTAGAAAGCCATCTCGGGTTCAATCATCCAGAACTCGGCCACATGCCGCGGGGTATTGGAATTCTCGGCCCGGAAAGTGGGGCCAAAGGTATAGACTGCAGACAGGGCCAGAGCGCCCAACTCAGCTTCGAGCTGACCCGAAACGGTGAGGTTGGTAGGCCGACCAAAGAAATCCTCCCTGTAATCCACAGCGCCATCTTCGGTCTTGGGTGCACCATCTGCCGGCAGGGTCGAAACCCTGAACATGGCCCCTGCACCCTCAGCATCAGAAGCCGTGATGATGGGTGTATGCAAATAGTAGAACCCTCTGTCGTTGAAAAACTTGTGAATGCCATAGGCCAAGGCATGGCGAATGCGGAACACGGCCCCAAAGGTATTGGTCCGAAAACGCAGATGCGCAATCTCTCTCAGAAACTCAAAACCGTGCCCTTTCTTCTGCAGAGGATAGGTTTCAGGGTCGGCATCTCCCAGAACCTCAATGCTTTCTGCCTGAATCTCAACACGCTGACCTTTTCCCATCGACTCAACCAGCTTTCCACACACTGCCAGGCTGGCTCCCGTGGTGACCCGCTTCATGGTCTCTTCAGGAAATTTATCGAGATCGGCCACCACCTGAATGCTGTGAATCACCGTTCCGTCATTGATGGCAATAAAGGCCACCTGCCTGTTCCCGCGACGGGTTCTCACCCAACCTTTCAAGAGGACTTCACTGTTCACCAAATCATTGCTAAGTAGCTCTTTTACTGTCGATCTCTTCATGCGTTTTGTTTTTACAAGCTACAAAAATACAATTTTATCATTTTCCAACCGTTAACTTTATAATGTAAAACAAATCAATTACTTTTATCCGAATTCAAAAAAAAATACATGGAGCAAGCACGAAAATCCATCATGGTCACCTGGGATTTTTCTGCCGTTTCTGAGAATGCCCTTAAGCATGGCATAAAGCTGGCAAACATTGTGAAGAACGACATCTTGTTGTACCACATCGCCGCTGATGAAGAGGAGAAAGCAACTGCAAGCACCAAGCTGGAGGCTGAAGTGAAGCGCATTCGCGAAGCGTACAAAATTGAAGCAAACTTCGTTGTGGAGGTGGGTAAGATTTTCGACGAAATCTCCGATTTTGCCTCAAACGAGGACAACAATATTCACATGGTGGTCATGGGTACCCATGGCATCAAGGGCAACCAGAAGTTCTTCGGAAGCTGGGCCCTGAAAGTTATTGTGGGTTCGGCCGTGCCCTTTATTGTGGTTCAGGATGCACCCTCCGGGGACGATCGCTACAGCAATGTAGTCTTTCCGCTCGATTTCCGTTCTGAGAACAAGGAAAAACTGCAATGGGCCATCTTCATGGGTAAATACCTGAACTCCAAGATTCACCTTTTCAAGGCCGCGATCAACGACAAGGATCTGCATAAGAAGATGAATGTGAATCTGAACTTTGCCATTCGCTTTCTTATCCAGAATAACATCGAATATGAGATCCACTCCGGCAAGAAACTGAGCAATCTCCAAAAGGAGGTCCTTGCCTTCTCTAAGGAGATCTCGGCCGATATGATTCTGATTACCACCACCAAGCACATCACCTCGATGAACTACATTTTCGGGGCCAAGGAACAGTATCTGATCGCCAACGAGGAGCGAATCCCCGTTATGTGCGTCAATCCGAAATCCAACTTCGCCAAGGTGGGGCAGTTTATGTACGGCTAATGTCGATCAGGGTCGAGAGCATCAGTAAACGCTATGGACAGCAACTTGCTGTCGATAAGGTGAGTTTCCGTATTGAGAGCGGACAGATCGCCGGCTTTATCGGGCCCAATGGTGCCGGGAAATCGACCACGATGAAAATTCTCACGGCAACCCTGCCCAGCGATGAAGGCCAGGTGTTTCTGAACGAAGAACCATTAAGTGCGAACAAAAAGGAACTGAGACGACGCATTGGCTACCTGCCCGAAAACAACCCCCTCTACCCCGAAATGTACATCCGCGAATACCTGGCTTATGTGGCAGGAATGTACGGAATAAAGGGGCAAAGAGCCCGGCAAAAAGTAGAGGAGGTCATAAACAGTACGGGGCTGGGGCCCGAAGCACCAAAACGCATTGCTGCACTTTCGAAGGGCTACCGTCAGCGGGTTGGCCTGGCCCAGGCACTGATCCACAACCCCGACATTCTAATCCTCGATGAACCCACGACAGGCCTGGATCCAAACCAGCTAAGCGAAATCCGTGGTCTCATCACCCGTATTGGACAGGAAAAAACCATTCTGCTTTCGACCCATATCCTTCAGGAGGTGGAAGCCATCTGCGACCGGGTCATCATCATTGATCGGGGTAGAATTGTGGCTGATGACAGTGCTGGCAGCCTGCGTAACAAACAGGAAGACAGCCATACCATCCTGATCGAGATCAGTGAGACCCTGAGTGCCGACACCTGGAAAGCCCTTCCCTTTGTTTCTGACATCCGCAGCCTGGACGGGAAGCGTTTTCTGCTCGAAACCCTTGAAAAACGCGATGTTAGGGCAGATATCTCCACCTTTGCCGTTGCCCGGGGGATGACCATCCTCTCACTCTCACGCCAGGAGAAAGGGCTCGAAGAACTTTTCCGTGACATGACCGGCGAAAGATAATCTTCTGATCTACATATCGATAGAAGGCGCAATATTTGGCATTGCATTTGTTTACAATATTTATATATTTAACCCCTCTTAGTGTTAACGAAACGATTACTTATGAAATTACGCGTATTAGCATTGATCGGTACGATGATCCTGACTGTTGGTCTTTCGGGCCAGGCGACGCTTACCGATGTGATTAATGAGTTCAATACGGGTGTTGAAAAACTCAACAACCAGGAATACGAAAACTCAATTGAACATTTCAACCAGGTTATAAGCCTGGCTGAAGCGGTAGGAGACTCTGCCCTGGAGATGAAGGCAAATGCTGAGAAACAAATCCCCGCAGCCTACTACAGGCAGGCCACGGTATTCATGAAACGGAAGCAATATGACAATGCCATTCCCTACCTGGAAAAGACCGTGGAAACTGCGGCTCATTATGGCAACAATGAAGAGATCGCCGGTAAAGCCGGTAAATACCTGCCCCAACTCTATCTGCGGGAAGGCTTGAAAAATACCTCCGGGCAGAACTATGAGGCTGCCCTGGAGAACTTCGACAAGGCCCTGGCACTAAACGAAAACCTCTACAAAGCCCACCACGGAAAAGGCATGGTTTTCCAGGCCCAGGATGAGCTCGATATGATGATGGAAGAGTATAAGCTGGCCAAAGCCGGCGCTGAAGCCAAAGGCGACACCAAAACCATCGACCAGATCGATGCGGCCGTCAACAAATACTATAACAAAATCGTTCAGGAGGAGTTTGAAGCAGTCGATCCCGAAGAAGCGGACTATAGCTACCTGATCGAAGCGGCCGAGAATGCACTGGAAGCAAACCCGAAAAACGGACGGCCTTATTACTATTTGGCTGCCGCATACAACAAGATGGTCGAATACGACAAGGCTATTGAGAATGCCCTTAAAGGTGTGCTGTACGAAAAAGAAGCCATCTGGCTTTCAGCAATCAATCTTGAACTGGGTACTGCCTACCAAAATACAGTCGAATACGACAAGGCCTGCGAAACCTTTAAGAAGGTGCTTGAAGAGCCTTTTGCATCGCGTGCCAAAAAGAAAATAGGCAACGTTCCCGACTGCAACTAGCGCATCGGGCACTTTATCATACAGGCCGTCGAATCACGACGGCCTTTTTTTTGCCCGGATGGGTGTTTTTTTGTTCCTTTGTGAACCGGAGTGGAGAGATTTGTCTGATTGCAACCACCCAAAAAAATGCTAAAGCAGATTTGCTTACCCTTTCAGACACATCTCCTCCCATTTTATAAAAAAACAAAAGCTATGGCATATTTATTTACCTCAGAATCAGTAAGCGAAGGCCATCCCGACAAGGTGGCTGATCAAATTTCAGATGCACTTCTGGACGAATTCCTGGCCTTTGATCCCACCTCCAAGGTGGCCTGTGAAACCCTGGTGACAACGGGACAGGTGGTCCTGGCCGGTGAGGTTCGGACCAAAACCTATATCGACGTTCAGAAAGTGGCCCGCGAAGTAATTCGCCAAATTGGCTATACCAAAAGTGACTATCAGTTCGAGTACAACTCCTGTGGGGTGGTCTCGGCCATCCATGAACAATCGCCCGACATTACCCGGGGGGTCGATCGCTCCGATCCTATGGAACAGGGAGCAGGTGACCAGGGCATGATGTTTGGCTATGCCACTGCCGAAACAGACAATTACATGCCCCTTCCGCTCGACCTGAGCCACAAATTGCTGGTTGAACTGGCAGCCATCAGGCGCGAGCAAAAAGAAATGACCTACCTGCGCCCCGACTCTAAATCGCAGGTAACCATTGAATACAATGACAAAGACCAGCCCATTCGTGTGCACACCATCGTTGTTTCGACCCAACACGACGAGTTCGAAAGTGATGACGAAAGCATGCTGGCCAGGATCAAAACCGATGTGGAAACCATCCTCATCCCCCGCGTCGTAGCGCAATTACCTGAACGCCTGCAGAAACTATTCGATGACGACTTCATCCTCCACGTGAACCCAACAGGCAAGTTTGTCATTGGTGGACCACATGGCGACACCGGCCTTACCGGCCGCAAGATTATTGTCGACACCTATGGAGGCAGGGGGGCCCATGGCGGGGGAGCCTTCTCGGGTAAAGATCCTTCAAAAGTCGATCGTTCGGCTGCCTATGCTGCCCGTCACATAGCTAAGAACATTGTAGCAGCAGGTGTGAGTGATGAGGTCCTCATCCAACTCTCCTATGCCATTGGCGTGGTAAAGCCCATCGGAGTCTTCGTAAACACCTTTGGCAAGGCCAGGGTGGATCTGAGCGATGGAGAAATCGCAGCTATCATTGAGGAGAATTATGACATGCGTCCGGCAGCCATTGAACAGCAGTTAAAACTCCGCAACCCCATTTACCAGGAAACGGCTTCTTACGGCCACATGGGGCGCACACCCCGACTGGTTCATAAAACCTTCTCCTCCCCCTACTGGGACGACAAGACGCTGGAGGTAGAGCTCTTTACCTGGGAAAAACTCGACTATGTAGATCGCTTTAAAAAGGCTTTTAAGCTTTAAGCCATGTTTTCAGGAATAGTTGAGGAAGCCGGTACCGTTGTGGGCCTGGCCAGCGAGCAGGAGAACCTCCACATCACCATAGGCTGCAGTTTTACAAAGGAACTGAAGATAGACCAAAGCATCTCCCATAACGGCGTATGCCTCACGGTGGTGGATATTAAAGACGATTGCTATACCGTTACTGCCATCAGGGAAACCCTGCTTAAATCGAATCTGGGGCTGCTGAAAGAGGGTGACAAGGTAAATCTGGAACGCAGTACGCGCCTTGACGCCCGGCTCGACGGTCACATGGTACAGGGCCATGTCGACCTTACCGCCCGCTGTACTGCGATTACCGAAGCTGAAGGCTCCTGGTACTTCAGCTTCGAATACGAGCCCACATCGGAAGAACATATCACGGTAGAAAAAGGCTCGGTATCGGTCAATGGCGTCAGCCTTACGGTCGTCAATTCGAAAGAAAACAGCTTCCAGGTGGCCATCATCCCCTTTACGTATGAGGTGACCAACTTCCACCAGTTTAAGGTGGGCAGTCTCGTAAACCTCGAATTCGACATTATTGGCAAATACATTGCCCGCATCCTGAAAGCCCAACTAGGGAAATAGCAAGGGACCCATTCAAAATACAGCCCCATGAAACGCATCCTCGTCCTGGGAGCAGGACTATCCGCCACCTCCCTCATCGAATACTTCCTCGAGAACTCCGAATCGAAGTGGACCCTCAGGGTTGGCGATATTAACCTGGCACTGGCCGAGGACAAAGTGCGCGGCTATAAAGCCGGAAAGGCCTTTACTTTCGATGTCTTCGATGAGCCAAGTCGCCGAAAAGAGATTGCCGCTGCCGACCTCGTGATCAGCCTTCTTCCTGCACGCTTGCATTACATGGTAGCCGAGACCTGTGTTGAACTCTCGACCAATCTGGCCACAGCCTCCTACCTTTCGCCCGAGATCATGAAACTGGATGAAGCTGCCCGGGAAAAGGGCATTGTCCTCATGAACGAATGCGGAGTAGACCCCGGCATCGACCACATGTCGGCCATGCAAATGCTGGCTCGTATCAATGAAGAAGGGGGTGAACTGAAGGCCTTTGAATCGAGCACGGGAGGACTGGTAGCTCCGGGTTATGAGAACAATCCCTGGAATTATAAATTCACCTGGAATCCACGAAACGTGGTGCTGGCAGGAATGGGGGGCGCACGCTTCCTCCACAATGGACGCTTTAAATACATCCCCTACCATAAACTCTTTAGCCGCACCGAGACCATTAAGGTTCCCGAACTGGGCAAATTTGAGGTTTATGGCAACCGCGATTCCCTCACCTACCGGGAAACCTATGGCTTAAAGGATCTGAAAACCATGTTCCGTGGCACCATCCGGCGCCCCGGTTTCTGCGAGGCCTGGGATGTCTTTGTTCAGCTGGGAGCTACCGACGACAGCTATGAGATGGAAGACACCGAAAACATGACCTACAGGACCTTTATCAACAGCTTCCTGGCTTTTTCCACCCACAGCAATGTCGAGAGCAAGCTGGCCCGCTACCTGGGCATCGCCGAGGATTCTCCGATGATGGAACGCCTCAAATGGCTGGGCATCTTCGAAGAGCGAAAGATTGGTGTCCCGAACCTTACACCGGCTAAAATCCTGCAGAAACTGCTCGAAGAAAAATGGGCCCTCGACCCGGGCGACCAGGATATGATCCTGATGCAGCATCAGTTCGATTTCCGTAAGAACAACCGGCTCTACAAACGCTATGCAACCCTGGTTTATATCGGCAGGGACACCCGTCATACCGCTATGTCGATGACTGTTGGCCTGCCGCTTGCCATGGTAGCACGCCGCATCCTCGAGGGTGAGTATCCCCTCACAGGTGTACGTCTTCCCATCGACCCGGTTATCTACAACCCCGTACTTGAAGAGCTTGAGGAACATGACATCCGTTTCAGGGAAGAAGAAATTGAGCTAGAGGCCTAAATGATTGAGCCATCCTTCATGGTGATCGTGCGATCAGCCATTGAAGCCAGGTCCTTATCGTGGGTCACAATGACGAGGGTTTTCTGGAAGCGCTCTCTTAGGGTGATAAAAAGCTTATGAAGCTCCTGTTTATTTTCCGTATCGAGGTTGCCAGAAGGTTCATCGGCCAGAATGAGTCCGGGATCATTTATAAGAGCCCGGGCAACAGCAACCCGCTGCTGCTCCCCGCCGGATAATTCTGCAGGCTTGTGTCCGAAACGATGACTGAGCCCCAGGAAATCGAGGAGTTCAGTAGCACGCTTTTCGACTTCAGCCCTGGGACGATTGGCAATGAACCCGGGAATACAAACATTTTCCATGGCATTAAATTCGGGGAGAAGCTGGTGAAACTGGAACACAAAGCCAATATGGCTGTTCCGAAAGCGCGCCAGCCTGTTGCTGGTAAGGCTGTCGGTACGAACGCCGTTGATGCTGACATAACCACCATCGGCTTTCCCAAGGGTGCCAAGAATCTGCAAAAGGGTCGTTTTACCGGCACCGGAAGCCCCGACGACCGAGACCACTTCCCCGGCTGCCACTTCCATATAAATGCCCTTTAATACCTGAAGCTGGCCGAATGATTTGCTAATGTTTTCCGCCTTGATCATACAGATCAGAATATAAGGTAAATATACAAGAGATATAAAAGAATCATAAAAAGGCCCTCGAAGCGCGTAATCCGGGCCCTGGCTACCGGTAGCATGAGGGGAAGCAGAAGAAAACCCGTAATCAGCATGGCCGGTATATCGAAACAGGCGATTTCCCGTTCAACACGGATGGGCGCAATCACCGAAGTGAGGCCAAGTACCGACAAAATGTTCATGATATTGGAACCGATAATGTTCCCCACCGATAAATCACTTTCCTTTTTGAGTGCCGCAATAACCGAGGTAGTCAGCTCCGGGATACTGGTGCCAACCGCCACCATACTAATCGAAATAATGCGCTTGGAAACACCAAATTCTTCTGCGATAAGGGCCGCATTGTTTACCAGCAGGTCGGCCCCCAGAGCCAACCCTCCGACTGAGGCCAGAAGCAGGAGCAGGGCCACCCACCAGGCCATGGAAGCCCCTCCTTTTCCATCGCTGGCAATGGCTTCGTTTCCCCGCTTTTCCCTACGGCCCATCCAGACGGCAAAACCGATGTAAAGAAGCAGGAGCAACACCAGAATCAGGCCCTCTGACCGACTGAGACGAAGGTCATAGGCCATCAGGAAGAGCAGCAATGAAATCCCGGCCATCATGGGCCAGTCACGGCGTAGCGAAGAAGCCGGAACGGGGATAGGATAGACCAGGGCGGTGATGGCCAGAACCAGAAGGATGTTAGAAATATTGCTACCCACGACATTGCCGATGGCCATCTCCGGATAGCCATTAAAGGCTGCCTGAAGACTGACAAGTAACTCCGGCGCAGAGGTGCCAAAGGCCACTACGGTGAGCCCGACAATCATGGTTGGAATCTTCAACAGTCGGGCCAGCGCCACACTGCTATCGACCAGAAATTTTCCGCTTGCAAAGAGGAGGGCCAGTCCGGCAATCAGGAGGAGATAAACTTGTATCATGATCGGACAAGTGCTTATCCGATATCTATGTTCTTACGTACATTCCTGACGATCTCGTCAGTCTCGTGGGTCAGATTTTCCTTAATCACAGAGGCTTCCTTGCTTACCGTTTCCTTAATTTCCTTGAACTCGTTTGCCACCTCGGGGGAGTTTTCCTCGAACTCTCGCTTGATATCTTCAGTTGCTTTCCGGAACTCTTTCATGCCGTTGCCGAAGGTTCTTGCCAGCTTTGGAATCTCCTTTGAACCAAAGAGGAGCAATGCAATCAGAAAAGCAAATATGATCTCCTGCCCGCTGATAAATATAAGTGTCACGATCTTCCTTGCTTTGATTTACGCAAAGATAGCAATTCCTGAACAGCTTGGCACCGCAGACCGCAATTCGATCGCCTAGGATACGAATGAGGCCCGTCCAAAAGGCCGGGGGGATGACTCGGGACTGAAACCTCAAAGGGTATAGGTCTCCTCGTTCATCCCCCATCCAATGATAGCGCCAGCTCTTTGGTTCCCACCCAAAAGGCCGGGGGGATGACTCGGGACTGAAACCTCAAAGGTTGTAGGTCTCCTCGTTCATCCCCCTTCCAATGATAGCCCCGGCTCGTTCGTTCCCATCCAAAAGGCCGGGGGATGACTCGGGACTGAAACCTCAAAGGTTGTAGGTCTCCTCGTTCATCCCCCTTCCAATGATAGCGCCAGCTCGTTCATCCCCATCCAAAAGGCCGGGGGGATGACCCGGAGCTGAAACCTCAAAGGTTGTAGGTCTCCTCGTTCATCCCCCCGCCTTTTGGGGGAAGCTATGTTGAGGGCTAATGCGTTGAGAGTTGCAAGGTGTAACTGCCCTCTGCTTTATCCGCTTCAACCTCATAGTTCCAGGCCCCTTTGTAACGCGCCCGGCTCTCCTCGTCAATCGTATTCGACTGGTTGAAGGTCACCTGTGCAGACGGGGAAATGCCGAGCTCTTTAAAGAGCTTGCCATCGGGGTAATAAACCCGAATGCTTATATGCCCCGACCTGACCCGGCCATGGATCATACACTTGAAGACGTGAGCTTCTGCATCTATCTCAAACTCGCCTTTCGTCTCGTCGGAGCCCCCGCGGAAGGTGTTGCGCAGGATAAGCTGAGAAGAATGCTGGTGCCCCATAAAGGAAAATACATTGCCATCATCGGCCAGAAAATAGCTGTCGTCCTCATTATCAAAAAAGATATGCTCACGTTGACGCCTGGCCAAATCCCTTTCACGATCTGCATGCTCACGCTGAATAATCACCATTCTCTGTTGCTCATCGAGCATCTCCTTCTTCATCCGCAGTTCTTCTTCCTGCGGAATCTTGCGCTCATCCACCTGGGCATTCAGGACCGGAGCCGCACATAAGGCCAGCACAAAGATGGACCACTTTATTTCCTGCATCGTTTTCATCCCTTTTTCGTGTTATTGATTCTGCAACAAATGTAAGCCCTGAGACCATAGAACTTGGTTAATGCAATGTTAAGCCTGGGTTAATGCTCCCCGAAAGGTCCTATCTTAGTCCGAAAGTAGAACATGAAAAGTCGTTACCTCATATGGCTGTCGGCTTTCGCTCTGGTGGTGCTGGTTTGGGTGCAGTACATCTTCATCACCGATACCTACCGAACAAAAGCGAACCAGTTCGATGCCCGCTTCGGAGAGCTGGTACAGGAAGGCATGAAGGCCTTCAATGGCATCGATTTCAATTATGGTTACGATTCCCTGCTTTACGAACTCGACGAACGGGCCCTCGAGTATCAGTATGCGAACCCCGATACGCTGGTCAGAACGCTCGACCAGGAATTCTACCAGATCCTGAATAACTATGAGGAGGCGAAAAGCTTTCTTACCGCCTACCTTCAGGAAGCCGGAGAGGAAGCCCATTTTACCTGGCACATCCTTCTTGCAGAACTCTACCTGAAAGACCTTAATCTCGAGACAAAATACTATCCCAACAGCAAGCTGAAGTCCTTACCCCTCCCTCCCCCGGAGGCTCTCCCCGCAGCCAGCTACACCCATGTCCGGAATTTCTTCAGGATGTCCTATTCGGTATACATTAATTTCGACAGGCGTTCGGCTTTAATCTTTCGTGAGATGAAAGGCATACTCGGCCTTTCACTGGCTACCATCCTGCTGGTATTTTGTGTATTCTACATGACCATCCGGAACATGATGCGCCAAAAGCGGCTATCGGAGATGAAAACAGACTTCATAAACAATATGACCCATGAGCTCAAGACACCGCTCTCGACCATCGCAGTAGCCTCAAGTTCACTCGGGAACAAGCGCATCACCAGCGATTCGGCCAGGGTCGAAGAACTCTCGGGCATCATTAAACGGCAAAACAAACACCTCTCCGGTCTCATCGACCGCATCCTCGATATCAGTATCTTTGAAAAGGACCAGGTAAAACTCAAACCTGTCGAGCTGGACCTCTCCGCCTGGCTCGACCAGCTGTGTCGTGCTTTTCGCCTGGAACAGGGCGATCACGCACCTGAGCTTGAGCTGCAACTCAGGCTCGACATTCCCAGGGCTATGCTGGATGAGGTCCACATGTCCACAGCCCTGAACAACCTGCTTTCCAATGCCGTGAAATATGGCCCGGCAGATTGTAAGATCACCCTTCGGGCAGAGCATACGAAAAGTGCATTAGAACTGCATGTCAGTGACAATGGCCCCGGAATCAGACGGGAAGAACAAAAGCATATTTTTGAAAAATTCTACCGCGGCCGGGAAGCAAAAACCCATGTCATCCGCGGACTTGGCCTTGGGCTATACTATGTAAAACAAATCGTTGAAGAACACGGCGGAGAAATAAGCCTTATAAGCAGCCCGGGTGAAGGCAGCACCTTTATCATTAAGATTCCACATCATGATCAATCTACTTCTGGTTGAAGACGACATTGACCTGCAGAAGGTCCTGGCCGAGTACCTCGAACTATCGGGCTTTCACCTTACAACTGCAAGCCATGGCCAGCAGGGGCTGGATTTGTTTCGAAAACAACACATCGACCTCTGCATCCTCGATGTAATGATGCCTGTAATGGATGGGTTTAGCCTGGCTGTCGAAATTCGCCGGCTCGACCCCAACATACCTGTGGTCTTCCTGACTGCTAAAAACCAGAAGGAAGATCGCCTAAAGGGCCTGAAGATCGGAGCCGATGACTACATTACCAAACCCTTCGAAGCCGAAGAGCTGGTCCTGCGTATTCAAAATATCCTGAAACGAAGCGGAAGTCAGAAGGTCCCTGCCCGGCAACTTGGTCGCCTGACCATCCGTTTCGATGAACTCTGTATCGAAAGCCCCGATGAAAAGCATCATATGACCCCCAGAGAAGCCTGCCTCCTGAGCTATATGATCAAGCATGCAAATAAACTCATGAAACGGGAAGAAATCCTGGAGGAACTCTGGGGACAAAACGACTACTTCATGGGCCGCTCAATGGATGTTTTCATCTCCCGCCTCCGCAAATACCTGAAAAGTGAACCCTCCGTCAGCCTGGAAACAAAAAGGGGCGTGGGATTCATCCTGAGAATCGATACCCACACCCCTGTATAGTGTAAATTGCTGTCTTACTTCCTGACGGTTCCTTTCAGTATCCGGGTTTTCTCATCACCCTTTACACTGTCATAAACCACCGGAGTAGCAATGAACAGTGAAGAGTAGGTACCTACAACCACCCCCAGGAGGAGGGCAAAGGTAAAGCCCCTGATCACATCCCCGCCAAAGATAAAGATGGCCAGGAGTACAAAGAAGGTCGAAAGCGAGGTACTGAAGGTCCTGCTCAATGTGCTGTTCAGTGCCGTATTAAAGATCTCACTGCGGTCCCGCTTTTTCTGCAGGCCGACAAACTCCCTGATCCGGTCAAACACAACCACCGTATCGTTGATGGAGTAACCTACCACCGTTAGTATGGCTGCAATGAAGGACTGGTCGAGCTCCAGGGAGAAAGGCATAATGCCGTGCAGGATGGAGAACAATCCGATCACAATCATCACGTCGTGTACAAGGGCTGCAAGTGCACCAAGCCCGAACTGCCAGTTGCGGAATCGAATCAATATGTACAGGAAGATGACCAACAGAGCGCCGAATACGACAATAATAGCACTACGCTGAATGTCGTCGGCAATGGTTGGTCCCACCTTATGGGAGGAAACGATGTACTCCTGCCCGTTGATGAACTCGTTGAGGCTCACATCCGGGCCCAGATAGGGCTGGAGGCCGGTATACATTTCTGCTTTAATAAGAGAGTCCACAGCGGGGCGATCATCGTCGATCAGGTGACTGGTGGTTACACGAACCGTATTCTTGCTACCATAGGTAATGACCGTGGGTGCCTCACCAAAGGCAGCAGCCAGGTCATTTTGTACATCGGCCGTTTCAACATCCTGCTTAAAGGTGATCACGTAGTTTCGGCCTCCGGAGAAATCAACACCAAGGTTCAATCCTTTCGTGGCCAGAGAAACCACACCGGCAAGAATAATAACTCCGGAAATAAGGTAGAAGAGCTTCCGCTTACCCAGGAAATCGATCCGGGTATTCTTAAAGGCATTCCGGGAGATCCGGGTATCAAAGGTAAGCTTGATATTCTTCTCGAGCATCCGCTCATAGATCAGGCGTGTAAGCACAATGGCACTGAAGAGGGAAGTAAGGATACCTATGACCAGGGTCGTCGCAAAACCTTTGATCGGGCCCGATCCGAAGAAGAACAGAATCAATCCAACCATGAAGGTAGTCAACTGAGCATCGAAAATGGCCGAATAGGCGTTGCGGTAACCATCCTTCACAGCCGTCTTGAGGTTCTTTCCTGCGGCCAGCTCCTCTCTGATACGCTCGTAAATCAGTACGTTGGCATCCACCGACATACCGATGGTAAGAACGATACCCGCAATACCCGGCAATGTCAGAACCGCCTGAAGTGAGGCAAGCACACCAATCAGAAAGAACATATTGGCCAGAAGGGCAAGATCGGCTACGAAACCTGCACGGCGGCTGTAGTAAAAGACCATGTAGGCCAGAACCACAATGAAGGCAATAACAAAGGAATTCAGCCCGTCACGCACCGATTTGGCACCCAGTGAAGGACCAATAACCTCTGAGGACTCAATATGAGCACGGGCCGGCATCTTACCAGACTTCAGAATGTTGGCGAGGTCCTCGGCTTCGGTTTGTGAAAACCGACCCGAGATGGAGGAACTACCCCCCTTAATCTCACCACTAACATTGGGGGCTGAATACACCAGTCCGTCGAGTACCACGGCAATCGCTTTGTTGACGTTTTCTCTGGTAATATTGGCCCAACGCTTCGCTCCCTCTGCATTCATGTTCATGCTTACCTCAAATTCACCGGTATAGGGATCTGTATTTACACGTGCATCTGTCACATACTTACCCTCCAACACCGGTTGGTGATTCCGGCTGGCCTTCAGGGCATGCAGGCGGATATACTGCCCTGCCTCTCCATCGGGCTCAAAGTGCCAGGCAAAAATCAGATCAGAGGGAAAGAGCTGCCTGATCTGCGGAATCGAAAGGTATTCGTTCAGCTTGGCAGTATCCTTCAACATGACAACCCCCAGGGTCGATCCGGGGATAAACTGACGCTGGTTGTCAAGGTAGGGGGTCAGTACCGCATAAAGTGGATTCTCTCGTATGAAGGCGGCCTCCTGGTCGTTAAACACCTGAGTGGTATCCAGATCGGAAAGCAAATCCAGGCCTGCAGTATCAAGCAGCAGGTCATTCTCAGTGGTATCAGGCAAAGCAGCTTCTTCGGCCACATCCTCTTCGGGAAGCGCTTCGGTTTCAAGAGCTTCATCGGCCACCTGCATCCCTGCCAGCAAGCTGTTAGCCTGGTCGAGAAGCTGCCATACCTCAGCAGCTTCATAGGTGGTCCAGAACTCCAGATTTGCAGTTCCTGTGAGCAGTTTTGATACGCGCTCGGGCTCTTTAACACCGGGAAGCTCCACCAGAATACGCCCCTGACGCTCCAGCTTCTGAATATTCAGCTGAACCACACCAAAACGGTCAATCCTGTTCCGAAGCACATTGTAGGAATTGTCTATCGCGCTCTCTGCCTCTTCCTTCAAAAAGGCCACTACATCCTCATTGGTAGTGCTGAAATCGATCTGACCGCGGGTTTCCGGCGTCATGAAGAACTGAGCCAGCTGGGCCCCGGGATTGCGTTCCTCAAAGGCTGCAGCAAAGAGGTTTACAAAATCCTCCTGGCTGTTGGCCTTCATCTTATTCGCCAGTGCCATGGTTCCTGTAAACACCGGATCTGTGAGATACTGAGGTGCTACAAGCGACCGAATAACATCTTCAACTGCGATCTCAAGGATCACATTCATCCCGCCTTTAAGGTCGAGACCGAGGTTGATTTCCCTCTCTTTACATTCCTGGTAGGTGTATTTCTTCAACAAAACATTGTAGATCACCTCACCTTTCATGGAGTCCAGGTACGAGCGTTCAATGCGCACATCACCATTTGCCAGCTTCCGTGCATCCTTTTCCACCTTTTGCGTGAAAACGGTAAAAAGCAGCTGGTAAACACTAACGAGGGCCAGGACGATCGTAAAAAACCTGATAGCACCTTTGTTCTGCATTTTGTACTTATTTATTGGATAGTTACTTGATTGTCAATAGTAATCAGGGCGCAAATATAGCAACTATTTTCGGCACTTTGGGGGCAAGTATTAAAAAAAAATACGCCGCGGGCTTCTCTGCCCGCAGCGCAAATACAATTGTATAATCACCTGATATTATGAGTCTTCTGTTTCAATCCTCGAAAAGCTTCAGATTGTCCAGACTGTCCATAACCTCCTTCACGCTCTTTGCAGAGGTTCTTAGCATCTCTTTCTCATCTTCATTCAGGCTGATCTCAATGATCTCTTCCACTCCGTTTTTACCCAGTTTCACGGGTACACCCAGGTAAATATGCTTCTGTCCGTATTCCCCATCAAGATAGGCGCAAACAGGAAAGACCCGTTTCTGGTTGTCAACAATGGCTTCCACCATCTGTGAAACAGCAGAACCAGGGGCATACCAGGCTGAAGTTCCCATCAGACTTACCAACTCACCTCCCCCCTTCTTGGTACGCTCCACGATGCTGTTAATGACATCCTTTCCGAGTAATTCAGTCACAGGGATGCCACTCACCGAAGTGTAGCGCGGCAAAGGAACCATGGTGTCTCCATGCCCCCCAAGCAGCATGGCATGGATGTCGTAAGGACTCACATCAAGGGCATTGGCCAAAAAAGCCTTGTAACGTCCGGTGTCAAGAATGCCCGCCATTCCAAATACTTTGTGAGGATCCTTACTGGCGGCCAGATAGGCCGCATAGGTCATCACGTCTAGCGGATTCGATACCACAATGATGATGGCATCGGGCGAATACTTAATGGCCTTTTGGGTCACTTCCTTCACAATACTGGCATTCGTACGAATCAGATCATCACGCGACATACCCGGCTTGCGCGGGATACCGGACGTAACCACAATAATCCCCGAACCCTTGGTCTTCAAATAGTTGTTAGTTGAGCCAACCACCCGGGTATTAAAATGGTTGATGGATGAGGTTTGCCAGATATCCAAAGCCTTGCCTTCGGCCAGGCCCTCCTTCACATCGAGTAAAACAACTTCATTGGCCAGATCTTTATGTGCTATAACATTCGCGCAGGTGGCACCGACATTTCCGGCACCAATGATGGTAATCTTGTTCATTCTCCGGAGCTTTTTTAAGATAACATCTTAAAGCCAAATAGGTTCAAACCTTGACTTTGGCACGAAAAAGTGCTAATTTGAGCAGAAACCCATCCCTCCGACGCCATGAAAATCGATATCTCAAAGTACCTGACCGACTGGTACAAGGAAGACACTGCAAAAGATTTCTATCCGGGCCCGGTGGTCAGCATTTCCCGCGAGGTCGGATGTCCGGCCAAGCGCATCGCTGCCGAACTAACCAAAAAACTGAACAAACTAAAGCGGGTCCATGCCAAAGATCTGCCCTGGCGATGGATCAGTAAGGAAATCATGATGGAATCGGCCAGGGAAATGAATGTAGATTCGAGCCAGATCAGGCATGTATTTGATTACAAAACCCGGAATACCCTGGAAGACCTTCTGCTGGCCCATTCGAAAGACTATTACAAATCAGACCTGAAGATTCGTAGCACGATCGCCAAGGTGATCCGCCGGTTTGCCAATGAGGGAAATGCCATCATTGTGGGCCGGGGTGGGGTAGCCATTACCCGTGATATTCCCAAATCGCTTCACGTTTATCTGGAGGCCCCGCTGGAGTGGCGGGCCATGCGCGTTGCAGAGAAACAAAATTTCGCCATTGAACAAGCCCGCAGCTATGCACAGAATACAGATAAAAAAAGGTCGCAGTTCAGAGATTTCTTCCAGGGCAAGGGTAACGACTATACCCGCTTTGACCTGAAAATCAACTGTATGACGCTCGATATCAACGAAATAACCGACATTGTCATCGGCGGACTCCAAACACGTGCCATGATCTGAAACTTTTGCTATTTTAGGGTCGGAAAACCCAAACCCCCCCAGTATGCCTAAATCCTACTATTGGATCGCTGCCCTTTTTCTGACAGTTCTTTCTTGTCGCCATGCCGGAAACAGCGAACAGGAAGACTACATCCCGGAAACTGATCGTTCAAAGACCAGGGAGGCCATCGATGTAATCTATGCCATGAACCTGCCTACGGACGTGGTCTCACTATTCGAAAAAACCGGCACAGGCTTTAACGCTGCCCTGCTGATCCATTCCGAAAATGTGGCAGTTTATGAAGCCCCTGAGCAGATGGCACTGTTGCTGGGTGCCTTGGGTGTCGATTTAAGTTATTGCAAGTTATACGGGCAGGCCGAACACGCAGCCGGTCTCTACCGGCATATTGAAATGCTGGCCGAGAGGCTTCAAATACCAGAGGATGTTTTTACCCGAACCCGGAACGATATCGAGGCCATCATCGAAAAACCCGACTCAATGACGTCCATGATTACAGAGATATACTCCTCGGCCGATGCACATTTTAAATCGGTAGGGCAAGAGGCTCTGGCCAGCCTGTCACTATTGGGAGGCTGGCTCGAAGCCATGTACATCGGGGTCAACATTTACCAGGACAAGAAAATCCTGGAGGTCGGGGACAGGATTCTCCATCAGAAGTATGCCCTGACGAGCCTGTTGGGCCTGCTGAACAACTACCAGGAGTCGCTTTTCATCAGGCAATATGTTCACGACCTGGAGAAGCTCCGCAGCTTATTCAACGAGGTAGAAATTCTCTACGCCTCAGACAACTTCGATATGGAAGCAGGGGAAAACAGCTTCCGGGCGCAAAATGCCGTCCTTCGATACAGCCCCGAAACCCTGGCTGAAATCTGCTCCTCGGTGCTTGGCCTCCGAAACAAAATCATGCCCTGAATCAGATCAGAACCTTTCCGGTCATTTCTTCTGGCCGTTCCAAACCCATAATTTTCAATAATGTAGGTGCCACATCGGCCAGAATACCGTTCTGCAGTTCTTTGTAGTCATCGGTCACCAAAACACAGGGCACCGGGTTTAATGAATGTGCCGTATTGGGCGAACCATCGGGGTTTACTGCGTAATCGGCATTGCCATGATCGGCAATGATCATCACATCGTAGCCATGCGCGCGGGCTGCATCAACAACCTCGCCCGTGCACTGATCCACGGTCATTACGGCCTTTTCAATGGCTTCATACACACCGGTATGCCCCACCATGTCGCCGTTGGCAAAGTTCAGACAGATAAATTCAGGCACCAGATCATCCATTGCCTTAATCACCGCATCCTTCACCTCAAAGGCGCTCATCTCGGGCTTCAGGTCGTAGGTAGCCACCTTGGGAGAGGCTATCAGGATGCGTTCCTCACGATCGAATTCAGCCTCCCGGCCACCCGAAAAAAAGAAGGTCACATGGGCATACTTTTCTGTTTCGGCAATTCGCAACTGGCTCCGGCCAGCAGCAGCAAGCACTTCACCCATGGTATGGGCTACGTTTTCCTTGTCGAAGATCACGTGAAGCCCCTTAAAAGTCGCATCATAAGGGGTCATTGTGCAATAGTGCAGGGGAAGGGTTGTCATCCCCTCCTGGGGCATGTCCTCCTGGGTAAGGACAATGCTGAGCTCCCGGGCCCGGTCGTTCCGGAAATTAAAGAAGATAACCACATCTCCTTCCTGAATCCTGCCCACCGGATTGCCTGCCTCATCAACCACGACAATCGGTTTTACAAATTCATCGGTCACCCCTGCATCATAGGAATCCTGAATGGCTTTCAGCACATCGGTGCAGGCCTCTCCTTTACCGTGCACAAGCAGGTCATAAGCATCCTTGATACGCTCCCAGCGCTTGTCCCTGTCCATGGCATAGTAGCGGCCAATGAACGAGGCCACCTTTGCCCTGGAACCCCTGAGATGATCAAGCAGGGCTGCCATGTAGCCCTTCCCGCTCTGGGGATCGGTATCGCGTCCGTCGCCAAACCCATGAACAAAAACCTTCTCAAGCCCATAATCGGCCGTCATATCACAAAGCTTGTACAGATGCTTATCGAGAGAATGCACGCCCCCATCGGAAAGCAGCCCCATAAAATGGACCTGCTTAGCCTGATCCCTGGCGTAACTGAGTGCCTCAACCAATACAGGATTCTCGGTAATGCTATTGTCTTTTACCGCCATGTTGATTTTCACAAGATCCTGATAGACGATGCGTCCGGCCCCAATATTCAGGTGGCCAACCTCGGAATTACCCATTTGCCCGTCGGGCAGGCCCACATTCTCACCTGAAGCAAGTAGCTGTGAGCTGGGATATTCCTTTTGCAGGCGGTCCATATTCGGAGTAGGAACCTGACTGATTACATCACTTCTTTCGCCGTTTCCGATGCCCCATCCATCAAGGATCATCAGCATTGCTTTTTTATTTTTCATATCTGTTTTGTTTTTAGACTGTATTCAAGCGCATAAAGATAAACTAAATTTACCAGATGAATAGGGCAAAAGGCTCTCGGGATACGCTCCAGGAACTGAAGACTGTCGCCTGAAATTTTCTCGAAAGACTGGCGAAAGCACCGCTTTGCACAAAAATAAGCCGGCAGAAGCTTTGGACCGATCAGCGAAGCCGCAGGAATCGCAGGCGAAGATGATTCCTAAAACTTCCCCCGGGTATTGCCAGAGCAAAGCAGAATAGTTAGTTTAGTCGCCCCGTCAGTACACTAAAACGATCTCTGAATATGAGCGGCTTTTTTGGGGCAATTTCAAAAGCAAATTGCGTTTACGATGTTTTCTACGGAACAGACTACCATTCCCATTTGGGCACGAAGAGGGCCGGCATGGTCTTTCATAACGATGACGAGGGCTTCAGGCGTGCCATCCATTCCCTCGAAAACAGCTACTTTCGAACAAAATTTGAAGCCGATCTCCGGGACTTTTCCGGAAACAAGGGCATGGGCATCATCAGTGATACCGACCCCCAGCCCGTCCTGTTCAATTCTCATTTGGGCCGCTTTGCCATTACCACGGTTAGCCGCCTGGTAAATATCGACGAACTGGAAAGTCATTTCCTGGCCAAAAAGAAACACTTTACCGAAAACTTCCAGGGGAATGTTAACCCGACCGAGGTTGTGGCCAATCTCATCTGCGAAGAGGAAGACTTTGTGGCAGGTATTGGCCGGGTTCATGAAAAGGTGAAGGGTTCCTGTACCCTGATGATTCTTACTCCCAATAGCCTGATTGTGGCACGCGATAAACTGGGAAGAACGCCTGCGGTTATCGGAAAAAAAGACGGGGCCTATGCCGTGGCCTCCGAAACCTGCTCCTTTCCAAACACCGGCTACGAGATTGCGTACTATTTAGGGCCGGGTGAGATTGTTGAGATCACAGAAGAGGGCTATGAGGTTCTTCAGCCCGCACAGGAAGAAATGCAGGTCTGCTCCTTTCTTTGGGTATACTACGGCTATCCACCTTCATACTATGAAGGAATCAATGTGGACGAGGTCCGCTATCGCTGCGGAGCAGCACTGGCCAAACGAGATCCGGTGAAGCCCGATTTCGTATGCGGGGTTCAGGATTCGGGAGTTGGCCATGCCATTGGCTATACCAATTACAACGGCATCCCCTACAAACGGGCCTATTCCAAGTACACACCCACCTGGCCAAGGAGTTTCATGCCCCAGAACCAGGAAATGCGCGACCTTGTTGCACGGATGAAGCTGATTCCCAATCGCTCCATGATTAAAGGCCGATCCATGGTCTTTCTGGACGATTCCATCGTACGGGGGACCCAGCTCAAAGACAATACTGCCGATTTACGCAAGGCTGGAGCCGGGGAAGTCCATATGCGCATCGCCTGCCCCCCATTGACCTTTCCCTGCAACTACCTCAACTTTTCGCAATCCAGATCGACCATGGAGCTTGCCACCCGAAAGGCCATTGTGCAACTGGAGGGTGAAGTAAAGCATCTCGAAGAGTACGCCGATCCAGGATCGGATCGCTACAAGGCTATGGTCGAAAAGATCGCGGAGAATCTGGGACTGGATTCTCTCATTTTTCAAGACCTTGACGACCTGATTGAAGCCATCGGCCTGCCCAGGGAAAAACTCTGTACGCATTGCTGGGACTGCTCGAGCCGTTTCTGATCAGCAGAGCCACACAGGGCTTGTTTTGCGGCCGCCATTCGCTGAAAAATAAAGGCAACCGGGACCCTCAGGAAAGGGGCCTGAGGAAAACCGAAATCAACAGCTGTTGGGAATGGTAAACACCCTCGCCCGGAAAGAGATGCATGCTCCAGCCAATCTTCGATCTGACGCGGGAACTTCGGAAGGGGTCAATGAAAAAATCAAGACGACCATAGTGATCAGCTGCATACAAAGGATGCCCAAAGCGTAAAGCAAAACCTTCTCCCAGATAGTGCGCAGCCTTGAAATCGAAGATCCCCCGACCGGCTCTGATCTCGGAATACCACCCCTGAAACCAGTTTAGCCGGGTTCTGCGCGGCCATTCATAGATCTTCATATACCCGCTTGATATATCCAGTTCATCGAAACCGAAGACCTTAGAAAGCTCGAGTCCGAGCATCGCTAAAAACGCACCTTCGTCGTAAACACTGTTCTGATCATCTTCGGCCCTGGTTCTTGCCAGGTGGTAGCGGACAGTTATCAGTTTAGCGTAAATGATACCCGCCTCCACCTTCAGATCCAGGCCTGTCAGAATGCTTTCCCGAACCTGGGTTGTCTGGCGCCCCATCCAATCGATCCAATAGTGGGCTCTCCCCTTTATCCTCCCAACCGTCCAGTTCCAGGCAAGCGACCCCCCTTCCAGATTTGGCCGGTAGTAGTCCAGAGAATCACTCAAAAGAATAAGGGGATAGTCCATAAGCTGTCTTCGGGAAAAAGACCCGAAAGCTGCTTCGAAGCGCGACCCGCTGTAGTGATAGCTCAAATCAATCTGAGGCCGGACAGCCAAGAGCTCATGGCCATTTTCGTACATATAGTTGATTCCAGTACGGATCGAATGGATCGAATCAAAGCTGAAGCGCAGACCGGAATTGATCCGTTCGGCAAAAATGGTCTGCGGCATGCCATAGCGGCCATTAAACTCTCTGTTGTCAAAAATCTCGTCGAAACCCAGGTAAAAGGCAGGCTTCTGGGCCTGGGTAAAAACAGCATTTAAGGCTAATAGAAAGATAAATATCCGCTTCATACGCCATGCATCTCCTTCAAAACCGTGCTCATCCGGTCGAGATAGTTATCGATCTGCCAGGCATGCTCAAAACCTACAATGAGCTGGTCGACACTTCCCAAACCCAGAACAAAGCGGAGGCTGTGATCGATCTTATCACTGTCGTCTTCCAGCATGCCATTTCCAACAAGTTTCATTCCAATTACGCCTTTCCCGACAGCGTGAAGATCGTGGATCACCTTCACCACTTCCTCCGGATCCTTACTGTCCATAACAAGTCCATAGGGATTAATCCGGGTATGGATCACATCCACCCAGGGCTCTTCAACCGCCTCCTTCATGGCTTCAAGAGAATGTACAGAAACCCCGTGAGCCCGGATCTTACCCTTTGCTTTCAGCTCTTCGAGAATGTCCATCTGCCGCCTCATGGCAGAGGTCCATCCCTTCTCAACCATACAATGAATCTGCACAAGATCGATGTAGTCGGTTTCCAACTCCCTGAGAAAGCGTTCAAGCACGACATTGGCATCGGGGCGTTCCGGTTCCGGAATCCCCCCGGAACTAAACCAGATCTTCGATACCAGGGTGAGTTCGTCCCGTTCCATCCCCTTCATGGCCTTCGCCAGAAGGGGGTGGGTACCATAGCTGTCTGCCGCATCGAACTGCCTCAGCCCCCGATCATAAGCATAGCTCAACAGGGCTATGCTCTGCTGATGATCCTGGCGTGTCAGTGCTGAAGACCGCCCACTCGCATGACAGCCTGTTCCCATTCCAAGGAGGGTTGTCTTCAGACCCGAGTTTCCCAATCGCACCCTTTGCAGGGGATCGACCGAGGAAAAACGGGGTGAGGAGCCATAGAGGGGGTTTTCAAACAGGAGATGGGCCGAACCAAGTCCAAGCGCAGCCAAGAAGGCCCGGCGATTCATATCAAACGATCCCATATTCAGCTATTGTGTAAAATATCAGACGCTTAAATCTGCATATTGCAAGCAGACTCAACTACTCACCGGGCAGCCACATATCATCGGGCTCCAATCCGGCATAGCCGATCATCTCAATGGCATAGTCCATTCTGCCCAAATCATCTGCAGCGCCATTGTTGGTTCCAAAAGTAAACTTCACCCCTGCTTCTTTAGCCCGCTTAATAAAAGCGGGGCCGGGCAGAAGGAAGCGGTTGTTAATCTCCATGGCTACATCATTGGCAAGCACAGCGGCAATGACACGGTCCATCCTTTCTTCGGTCCAAAGTTCCTCGTAGCGGTCCTCCAGTTCCGGAGGTAAGAAAGTGGGATTCACATAAATATCAACAGGCTCCTGCAATACAGCCTCAATGGCTGCAACCAGCTGCTCCATGAAATCTTCCGGATCGCCGACCTCGGTCTCTTCCGGAATCCACAAACGCTGACGGGTTCCGTTTCGGTTGGTCCAGGTCAGGGCATCGGTAAAGACATAGTCGAAACGGGCTACATTCTCCTCACTAAAGAGCTCAAGCCATTCCCGGCCTTCGGCCTGCATAGCGTGCCAGGCCAGGGGAGAGGGATCAACCTCGGCCAGATAGGCCTCCAGTTCAGCATCCGATTCGAAACCCATCTTCAGACCGGCATTCACAGCAATACCATAAGTATAGCCATATTTACGGGCATTCGCCAGTGCTTCTTCTTCCTTCAATCCACCCTTCAGGTGGGTATGCAGATCGACCAGGGGAAAGTTAGCAGCCGAAAGGGTAAGGAGCTGTTTCTCGAAATCCAGGTCGGAGGGAGCTGTCCCCGGCGAGGCCAGGTCATCGGGCAGGACTTTTACTTTGATATCCCTGAAACGAACCTCAGAGGAAGGATCGTGGCACTGCAGGGCAAAGGTACCCTCTCCCAGCAACCTGCCTTCAAAGCCCCCGGGCCTCCAGGCTTCTTCCGGTTCGGTATAGTCAGCTGCCAAAATACCATTAATGTAGGTTCTGATGGTCTTGCCTTCGACCCGAATACGGAAATTGAACCATGTATTGTCGGGCACCACCTGTTTCCAGACATTCCGAATCGCATAAAGGCTGCCCGTCATTTTGTGCTCGACATAGGCCCCTTCCTGTGCAGGTAACATGGTATTAAGAATCTGGCATTCATACCCTTTAGCGGGCCAACCATCCTGTTGGAAAGCGGTATGCACATACACGCCCGAATTTGAACCCTTCGTGGTCAGTACCTCCAGACTCAGTTCAAAATTCCTGAACCGGTGTCCGTTCACCTTCCCGTCATAGAAAAGATGGGAACGCGGTCCGGCCGTCACAATGGCCCCGTCTTCCACCTTCCAGGAGGCCTCATTTTCGCTGGCTTTCCATCCCTCCAGGCTATGCCCATCGAAAAGGGAAATCCATTCATCGCTACGGTCATCGCAAGCGGTACAGAGCAACAGGCTGACAATGGTTAAACTAAAAATGCTGCTTTTCATAGACTCAATCTTCGTAAAAACTGTTTTGCAGTCTAAATTACATAAAACCATGGAGAATGCGTTAAAGCTCCGTTAATGGGCTCCGTTTTCATGGTTCACTCACCTGAATTTTCATAACTTGCGTCGGCATACAAAATTCAGAAAAATGAAATTAACCAGACGCAGTTTCATTCAGACAGGCGGTGCAGCCATGGCAGGAACCATGGTACTTCCACCGCTGCTGTCTTCTTGCAAGAACCTTCAACTCTCAGCAGACGTGAAAAACTACCTTGACCATTTTGAAGTCACTCCCGAGATGCTGCAAAGAGTTCTCGCCCGCGCAATGTCGAAGGGTGCAGACTATGCCGATCTCTTTTTCGAACATAAAATCTCCAATACCCTTGCCCTGGAAGACGGAAAGGTGAACAGGGCTTATTCCAATGTGGACTATGGCATGGGGATCAGGGTCCTGAAAGGCGACCAGACAGGCTTTGCCTATACCGAAACTACCCACGAAGCGGATATGCTCAAGGTGGCCACCACGGCGGCCAATATTGCCAATGACCCGGTTACCTTCAAACAGGACGACCTCCTGGAAAAGGTGCCACCCAACTACTACAAGATCGATCGCAAATGGGAAGATGCTTCGGTAGAAGACAAAATCCCCTTTGTACAGCGAATCAATGACCGGGTTTTTGAACTCGACGAGAAGGTCACCAAAGTGAGTGCATCACTCTCAGATGAAAGCTCTTACGTAATGTTTTACAACTCCGATGGCCGTATAAGTTATGACTACCGCCCAATGGCCAATTTCCGGGTACGCTGCGTCATGGAAAAAAACGGACAGATCGAAAATGCCGGAAGCTCTCGTTCCTTCCGTAAAGGCTTTGAATGGTTGGGCGACGATATTATCGAAGAGATTGCCAACGAGGCGGTCGAACGCACCAACATCCTCTTTGGGGCCATCAAGCCGGTAGCCGGAGAAATGCCCGTTGTGCTGGGTGCAGGCGGATCCGGCATTCTGCTGCACGAGGCCATGGGTCACGCCTTCGAAGCCGACTTTAACCGCAAAGGCACCTCCATCTTCAGCGAAAAGATGGGCAAGTCCGTAGCAAAGAATTTCATTAACATTGCCGAAGACGGGACCATCGAGAACAACCGTGGTTCGATCAACATCGACGATGAAGGCAACGATGTGAAAAAAACCTATCTGGTAAAAGACGGTATTCTGGAAAACTACATTCACGACCGCATCAGTGCAAAATTCTATGGTGTAGAAGCCTCCGGAAACGGACGTCGCGAATCCTTCCGCCATGCACCCATGCCCCGCATGCGCATCACCTATATGGATCCCGGGCCACATTCCAAAGACGACATTGTCTCCGCGGTGGATTACGGGGTATATGTCGATAATTTCAGCAATGGCCAGGTGAACATTGGTGCGGGCGATTTTACCTTCTTCGTGAAATCGGGTTATCTGATCGAAAATGGCAAACTGACCCAGCCCATCAAGGACATCAACATCATCGGGAACGGCCCCCAGGCCCTGGCCGACATTACCATGGCTGCCGGTGACTACAAAACCGACAATGGAACCTGGATGTGCGGGAAAAACGGACAGTCGGTACCAGTTACCATGGGACTGCCCACAGTACTGGTAAGCAAACTGACGGTAGGTGGAACAAATGCCTGATTAAAAACATTGCATCATGACGAAAGAAGAAAAATACAGCATCGCGAAATGGGCCATGGAGCACGCGCTTAAGCATGGCGCTCAGGAGGCCAGCGTATCTATTTACAACAACAACAGTTCCCGTATTGAGGTCAGGGAGGAAAAAATCGACAAGCTGGAAGAAGCCAATCGCAACAATATGCGCATCGCCCTCTACGTAGACAATAAGTACTCCAGCATCTCCACGAGCCGCATTAACAATAAGGACGAACTCGGCCGCTTTATCGAAGAAGCCATCGCCGGTACCCGCTACCTGTCGGAAGATGAGTTCCGCAGCCTGCCCGATCCTTCGCTCTACTACAAAGGCGACGGACCCGACCTGAAGACTGTCGACGAAGGCTTCAGCTCGGTCGATCCGGCTCAGAAGATCGAACATGCCTTTAACACCGAAAAAGAGGTCCTCGGCAGCGATGATCGCATCGTCTCGGTCTCGAGCACCTACAGCGATGGACAAAGTGGGAATGTGATGGTCAGCAGCAACGGTTTTGAGGGCGATACCGAAAACACCTATTTTTCAATGGTGGCCTCCGTATCGGTAAAAAGCGACGACGCCCGGCCTCAGTCCTATTGGTACGAGTCCTCGATTTTCCATAAGGACCTGCCCTCAAAAGGGATCGGGAAGATGGCACTGAAAAGGGCCCTCGACAAACTGGGACAGGCTAAGATCGAGTCGGGACGCATGCCGATGATTGTGGAAAACCGGCAAGCGGGCCGCACCCTCAGTCCACTTATTTCGGCGCTGAACGGATACAGCATTCAACAAAAGAACTCCTTCCTGATTGATATGGAGGGTGAGAAAATTGGGTCCGATCTACTCGATTTGGTGGACGATCCCTTTATTATTTCCGGACGCGGTTCCAGGCATTTCGACCGCGAGGGACTGGCCATGCAAAAGCGTTCCATCATTGAGAGGGGCGTACTGAAATCCTATTACATCGACACCTATTATGGCAAGAAGCTCGGCATGGCTCCTACCTCGGGCAGTACCTCCAATCTGGTCTTTAAACCGGGAAGCAAGAGCCTTGATGAACTCATCGCCGATCAGAGCCGTGCCATTTTGGTCACCGGCTTCAATGGTGGCAACTCGAATGGGGTAACCGGCGACTTCTCCTACGGGATTGAAGGCTTTCTGGTGGAGAACGGAAAACTAACCAGGCCGGTGTCCGAAATGAACATCACCGGCAACTACCGCCAGGTATGGAAAGACCTGATCGCTGTAGGCAATGATGTCTACACGGGGTCGTCCTGGATGATGCCCAGCATGGTCTTTGCCAACATCGACTTCAGCGGCATCTGATGGCCGCCTGAATCCGGCGTGCCCGGATACACACATCCCGCCGGCGGCAGGCAATCCCCGGCGGGATTCTTTTGTGAGCACAGCCCTCAGGGCTCCCGCTCTGAAGACCTGTAAAGAGAAATAGTGATGCCCTGGGGTTCAGCAAGGGCATCCTCAATCACCAGGCGCAGCGACCGGCAGCTATACAGGTCGGTGCGCAAGAGACGCTTGTAGCCGATGGTGGTTCCGGATGTGATTGTCTTCCAGTCGCCTTCGGAAGGAAGTTCAATTCGAAAGCGGCTCACTCGCTGACCCTTGCTGATGTCTTCCCGAATCTCGATGCGGTCGAAGGCAGACTCGCCTGGGAGGATAAGATCATAAATCCAATGACAGTCCTCCGTCCTGGACTCTTCCAATTCGGCACCGGCCGCCAGGTCCTTTGCAAAGGTCTCGTCCAGGATACTCCGGAAGGTGGCCAGATGTGCCACATCGGTTTCGTGAATAAGGCCCCGTCGGTCGGGAGGAAGGTTGAGCAAAAGGACAGCGTTTCGGCCAACCGACTTATAGTAGATGTCGATCAGCTCTTCCGGCGTTTTCACCAGGCTGTCTTCATCGGCATGATAGAACCAGCCAGGGCGAATCGACACGTCGCATTGCCCGATTATCCAGCAGTTGCCCCAAGGCTCGCCGGTATTCAGGTATTCCGGATCCGAAGCTCCGATAAACAGTTGGCTACTGTCTATGGTCGACCAGAATGTTTCACCGGCAAAGCCGTGCTCGTTGCCAACCCAGCGCAGATCGGGGCCTGCATCAGAAAAGATCTTGATCCCGGGTTGTAAGTCCTTTACCAGCGCCACCGTATGCGGCCAATCGTAGTAGGACTTCTTGTCGACCTCCCTGGTTTCATTGGCTCCGCCATAGTAACCGTCACCACCATTTGCGCCATCGAACCATATCTCGTTTATTTCGCCATAGCGGGTAAGCAATTCGCGTAGCTGATTCCGGAAATAATCGATGTAAGCCGGGCTCCCATAGTCTGCATGATTCCGGTCCCAGGGAGAAAGGTAAAGCCCCACCTTGAGCCCATGCTTCCGGCAGGCCGAGACAAACTCCCCGACAATATCACCCTTCCCATCCTTGTAGGGGCTGTTCTTAATGCAGTGCCCGGTGTACTCACTCGGCCACAAACAGAAACCGTCATGATGTTTTGCCGTCAGAATCAATTCTTTCAGTCCGCCTGCCTTGGCAGCCAGGACCCACTGCTCTGCATCCAATTCGGTCGGATTAAAAATGGCGGGGTCCTCGTCCCCATATCCCCATTCCTTATCGGTAAAGGTATTCACCGTGAAATGAATAAAGCCAACCTGCTCCAATTGCTGGTAGGCAAGCTGTCTGGAGTCGGGCTTTACCAGGCCGGGACTATATGTCTTGCAGGCAGACAGGGAGAGGACTAAAGCAACGACCAGAAAAAATGAAATTTTGTTTCGCATCTAGTTAATATTTTGACAGTTATTCTCGAACAAAGCTAATTTCTCAGAAACTCAACAATGACCCCTGCACTGTCGGCCTTCGAGTCCAGATGCTGGTCGCGGACCTCTACTCCCAGATTAAAAACGCTAAAGGCAGAGGCATGCAGGGCAGCCGTGTCGACCATGGTTAAAACCCCTCCTGCCTGGCTAAGGCCAAAAATACCCTCTTCGTTTCCATTGTAAATACGAAACAGCAATGCCTGCTGAGGCTCAGGGTCATAAGCCTCGAGTAAAGCAATCGTATCGCCCGGAGCTGCCATTGGGCCGAAGGAAAATTGCTGGTCGGGACAGACCGGCGGAAACTCGTTCAGATCGTGCAATTGAATGGAAACAGTAACAACCGTTTCCATGGGATCATTCGGATGATCATCGGTGGCAGTCACCTCCAAACTCAGCTCCGGATGCGCTTCGTAGTCGAGCTCCCGCGGATCAGCAACAGACAGGTGTCCGCTGCATGCATCCAAATCGAAGGTGCCCGCTTCATTTCCCCCTGTAATGCGAAGGCTGAAACTTTGGCCCTCGTCGAGTTCATAGCCGGAAACAACCCCGACAATGGTGCCGGCTGGGCTGTTCTCATCAAGCCTAAAGGTCTGGTCCTCGACAAAAGGCGGGTTCGTATTCTCCTCCATGCAGGATCCCAATACCACTGCCATGGCAAGGACAATGATGATCTGCTTCATCCCTTCGCTTCCTTTCAGATACGGGGTTGCGCCTTCAGAGGGGCAATGGCCTTTTTAGCTGCCGGTGCAATACGCAGCGCAAATTGCCTGGGCCAGGGATTCCGGGCCGAGCGATCCATCATTTCACCGGGTGCCGGCAGACAGATGAAGTTGCTGTTCTTCCAGATAATCGTTTTCTCAACAATCTCCCCGGTAATAAAGCTTTGGGCCTCTTCCAGGCTTACCAGGAGCATGTTGGCAATGACCTCTGCCCCCATCAAAACAATTGCAAGGGGATTGGCAATCTCAATTTCGTCACGAATCCACTTCATGCTGTTGTTGGCATATTCCATAAAATGAGAACGCTGTTCCTGAATTTCTACCCCGAGGCGATGATATTTCTTCACCTGCAACTCGTCGAATAAGTGCACCTTTACCATGGAGGTGAGCCAGCATTCGTCCCGCTCAAGACCCAGGGCTTCCAGAATGACCTCGTCGAGCTCCTGCCCGACCAGGGAACTGCGTACCTGCGATCCATCGTAATAGGCTTCTGTTGAAAAAGGAGCATTTGAATTGCCTACCGGAACATCCGGAATATCGTCTATGGTGTTCATTCGCACACCGGGCAGGGGTGCAATAATCATGATTTTTCCAACCGCTGTTTCAATCGGAATAACCGGAGACACAGGATTGCCATACACGTATTTTAGTTCGGAGGGGAATTGTATGCTCTGACAGTAGTCTGTAAAACACTGCTTCTGGAACTGGTGAATCGTCATGAACAAGACCTTTTGGGGATTGAGTTTTCAAATTACGATTTTCTTTGCAATTCTCCCCTCAATCGGCTACGAAACAAAAGGAAGATGGCACAATCCCGGTCCTAAGCGTATCCAGAGGCCCGGCCCGGGGACTGAGCCGATAAACCATTCCGCGCTGTATAAAGTCGATCGCATCGGCGACATAGACCTCCGAGGAAAAGGGGTCAATACCCAGGCCGTAATACCCGCCCGTCATGGAATTCCCGTATGGACTGGGCAGAAAACACTCGGGCCGGGAAGCAAGCACAGACATGCGGTACACATCCCTGTTCAGGAAGTAAAGCGTATCGCCCCCTGCTGTGATCTGCAACTCGGAAGGACTATCGGCCTGGTCGAAACGAAGGATCTGAACAGCCGCCTTTTCACCTGAACGGATTCTGTATAGTCCAGGCGCTTCGTGTCCAAAAGGATTGCCCTCATAGCCGCCGTCACATAGTACCCATATACTCCCATAACGATCCATAACCATGGAATTCGGCTGCAGGCCTACCCGGATCGAATCAACCAGCCGGTCCTCAACAGCATCAATTACCAGAATCTGGTTGTCAAAACTCCAGCAATTCACAAAGACATAGCGACCCTGCTGTAACATCATCTCCGTAGAATGTCGATTGAAAGCGCCTCCTTCCAGTTCCACATCAATCGATGAGAGCAAATCGAAGCTGCGCGGATTCACCACGGAAATGGCCCGGGCATAGAGATCCGAAACATAAGCCTTTTCATCGCTCAAAAAATGCATGTATCTGGGCGATGTCAGACCGGTGATCTTGCCACGGAAAGCAAAGTTGCGATGATCGATCACCATCACTTTTCCACTGTTGTTCACAACAATATAGGCAAGGCTGTCGCGAATGAGCATAGACTGCGCCACATCACCCAGGGGCAGGCCATTGGTCTGGTAGAAAACCTCATTTAGCAAGTCGCCGCTTCCCGGATCATAGTAGCTCAAAGAGGCATTGTCGTATGTGAAATTACCCTCATGGAGGATGAAGACCCCCCCTGCGGGCCTCTTATAGTGCAGGTGTTCGTAATCCCAAAGGGCACTGTCGTCCATGCAGGAGCGGAACAGGAGCAGGGTCATCATCCCGCCAATAATGTATAGCCACCTCAGGTTCACAGCTCGAATTGAAGAAGTAAGTAATAGTGCCTTCCGGGCATGGGACGAAACAAGACGGAATGATAAGCCTCATCGAAGAGGTTATGGACTTTTAGTTCGAGCCGGAAATCCATCTTCAGAAGCCTGAACTCAGCTCCTGCCGAAAGATCGTTCATGAAATAGGGATAAAGCCGGTGCCTGCTTGTCGGATCATTGCTGGAACTGGTAAAACGTTCGCTATAGCTATTGTGCTGCCAGCTTAAAAAGAAGCTGCGATAAGCCACCCGGAAAAAGGCATTTCCGGAATGAAGCGGAGTATAAACCAATTGCTTGCCATAGGATTCATCTCCCCAGACCAGGGGATCGCCATAGTTTAGGGCACGGCTCAGCGCATACTGGCCCCCAAAACGATAGGCTACAGGGCCTGCAGTCCCTTTCAGCTTCAGACCGGCCTCAAATCCGGTGGTCTCTACCCGGCGAATATTCATAGGCTCCCAATAGCCCTTGAACGAAGGAATCCATAGAATCCAGTTATGAATGTCGGAACGAAAAACCGTCAATTCACTCTCCCATTCCAATCGCGGAATCCCTCCGCTCCAGGCCAGCCCCGCTTCCATACTGAACCCCTCTTCGGGCAAGAGGCCGGGATTCCCCCCCGGCTGCCAGTAAAGGTCGTTCAGTGTGGGTTGGTGATAATTCCTTGCCAGGTGGGCCTTCAGGAACAGATTTCGGTCTCTGATCAATTTAAAATCGGCCCCGACAAAAGGAATCACCGGTACCCGCCTGCCTTCGATCCACTCCTGCCTGAGCATCAAATTAATCGTAAATCGCTCCCGGAATTTTCTTCGGGCCGAAAGCAGAAAGGACCATTCATTCCGCTGCCGCTCGTAAGCCAGCCCTGTGACCCTGTCATGCGACGAAACATCGTGGAAACGGGCATCTATGGTAGCCTCCAGTTCCAGTTTTGTTCCCACATCGGGGAAAAGCGAAAGGGTATTCATCCAGCTTTGCTGCCTGCCAATAGCGTAAATACTGGTATCGAGCCCGAGCCCGGCGATCCGGTTTCGTTGAATGAAATCGAGCCGCTTACTGGCATAGCCCGTACGAAGCAGCAGCTGTCCCCTGTCGCCATAGCCCTTCCAGTCGGCTACCAGCCTGTGGTCAATATCGGTCTGCTTGTTCAGGTTGGCATTATCGGGCCCTTCATAACTGCTTGGCTTCGGAATTACACGCGCGGCAGCCTGGGCCCAGTACTTGAAAGAAAGCAGCTGTGATGCAGCAGGACGATAGTAAAACTCCTGCAGAAGCCCGTAGCGCCGATAAGAGGCATTGCCATTGGTATCGATCGGATGCACAATCTCTCCGCTCAGGGGATCGATTTCCCCGATCCCGTAGTTTACAAATGTGTAATTGTTCGCCGAGCTGTTGTGGTACATTCGGGTCTTGCTCCGGAAAACCTTCTTCCCGAAGCCTGCAAAAAGATACTCATCCAATGTTCGGTAGCTTCCGATGCCCTGGCTGTATTTCAGTGATCTTCCCTGGTCCCAGCCCGGACTGTTCCCGATCCTGATCGATCCGCCAATTCCCCCGCTGCGATCGGCCAGAGAAGCCGCACCATGACGAAGACTCAGCTCATCAATAATGTACACCGGCACAAGCGAAAAATCAACCATCCCGGTCATCGGGCTGTTCAAATCGATCCCGTTCCACTGTACCTGAGAATGGGAAGGCGAAGTCCCCCGGAAGGAGGCCGTTGCCAGGGCCCCCCGGCCATGATTCTTAATAAAAACAGAGGTGTTTTGGGACAGAAGTTCGGAAAGGGAAGCACTCATCTGGTGCTGGAGAATTGTGGTATCGACAACGGTAGCCTTTGCCCCTGCATCCTCAACCCGACTGGCCCTGATCTCGACCTGCTCAATCTGCACCGTATCCTGCAGCTCCTGGGCGGAAATGCTTCCGATACAAAGCAGCAATACCGGCACAATCCGAAAAACCTGTCTCGGGGGCTTCATCTTAGCGCTTGATAACTTTAATCCGATGCGTTCCGGCAGCTCCGTCAATCGAAACAATGTAAACCCCGGAAGGAAGATCGCTTAAGTCGAGGAGGGCAGGTGAAGTCTGTGGGCGGAACTGCTTCAAACAAATGCCCGATAAGGAGTAAAGAGCAAGCCCCCGGCCGGAAGCCCCACGAACGTACAATACATCGGTCAGGGGATTCGGGTAGACGGCAACCGCTTTGTCGCTTCCAAAAGAGTTGATACGGGTCGGCGCAACTACGCTTGTGATGGCATCAGCAAAGATATCGGGATTGCTACGCAGGCTTGCCCTCAGCTGCAACTCGCCCTCACTAAGCACAGAGAGAACCAGATGTTCATCAACCTTTGCATCACCTTGACTGACGGTCCAGTCCACTTCCGGCAGGGCTTGCAGGCGGCCATTGGAAAAATAAAAGAGTTCAAGCTGGTGCCGGCCTGTATCGATTTGAAGTGGCAGGTCGCGGATAAGCAGAATCTCCATGCACCCTTCCCAACCAGGTGATGGGCTCACGAGGACAGCACCCGTAATCTCGGTGGAGACCTCTCCAAGCCAGCCACCATCGGCCTGCATGGCCGATTGCACTTTTACAAAGTGGATTTCGTCCAAATCGACATACCGCCCGCTGCTGTCCACCGCCCAGGAAATATCAAAGGCATCGCCCCCGGCATTTTCCCTTTCCAGGGTATAGGGATTGTCCGGATAATCGTAAGGTGCTTTCCCCCGCAGCCGATTATCGGCATAGCCAAAAGCCCGGTGCAGGGAACGCTCCCTGATTGGATTACGATCGTCGCGCATCCCGCTTATCCGGATCCCCTCCAGGCTAAAGCTGTCGGACCCGATCGACGGAAAAGAATCGGGCAGGGGATAATAGCTTTGGGTATGCGCAGCATTGGTCCGAATGCTTGCACTGTCACCGGAAGTGCTGGTCCAGGGCACATCCCTGGCCTCATCTCCTCCCGGGTTGTAGTAGGTGACCCTGTACCCGGTTTGGGTATGCGAAAAGAAATAATCGCTGCCTGCAAGGGCATACCACTGGTCGTCGGGCAGGCCATTTTGGTTCTCATCCTTCATCACCCAAACAACACCAGGCTCCGACCAGTCGGGCAGGGCGTTTCCAAAAATACTGAAGTCGACACCGAAAGGATGGTCGGGATGGTTCTCCACCGGCCGATCGAAGGAAAACACAACGGAACCCCCAAAGGCTCCCAGGCTTAACAAGCCGGAAACTCCATCACAAATTGAAAAAACCGACCGGGGCTGCCCCCCGGTCGGTGTATTAATAAACTGTCCCGGAGCAGGTAGGTAAGACCAAACTGTATCGATGTATTGCGCACTGGCCGTCAGCGGCAGAAAAAGACACAGGAACGCAACCTGCAGGGAAGTTCTCATCTTAAAGTTTCTGAATCAATTGCCTGTGAACCTCACCCGCAGATTCTACCAGGATGAGATATGATCCCGGCTTAAGCGCGGAGATATCGAGGCTGGCTTCTGATCCCTTCAGGTCAATGCTGCGCAGACAGGTCCCCTGGAGATTGTAGAGTTTCACACTGGCACGATCACCGGCAGAGCGAACATAAAGCAGCTCGCGGGCCGGATTCGGATACAGTTTAATGTGTGTCAGACTGTTCACATCCATGCCCACCGTTGAAGTCAGGCTGATCATGATGGTATCATTAACCATCTTGCCATTGGATTGCGCCTCAACGACAATGCAGGCGTTTCCACTGCGCTCAGTGGCAAAACTCAGATGCAGGGTATCGTTGGAAATACTTGCAGTGACCAGTGATTCATCACTATTGCTTAGCACGCTATAATCGATATCCTCATCGGGATCGTCCGGATCACTGAAAACACCGGCAAGCGCCAGCAGGGAATCAGCACTCGGATCTGTCAGGTCGATGTCAGCCATGGGATTGGCCACTATTGGAAGGTAGTCCATGTGAAGCTCATTGAGTGGGGTGCCCCCGGCATAGGTATAAACTGCATTCCCGGGCGATGGTTCTGCAAATGAACCTCGAGTCTCAATGCTCATAAGCCAGGATGCAGAAGTGGCCAGGGTATCGAGCTGAATACCATCCCCTGCTGTTCCATTCCACCGGGTAAGCGCCTGATTCGAACCTCCCCAGATATTCAGGTTGACAAACACATCACCATTCGCATCCACCGCACAATCACCTGCCCCGGCGGGCAAATCGGAGAGTTTCACGGCATCATCCAGATCCAGCGGAAGGGCATCCGTATCATTGATTACAGCAGAAAGGGCGACACTGTCCCACTGAACCAAAACATTGGGGTCCATCGAATAGGAAGTCCCGCAATAAAGGTCTCCCATCTGATCGACTGACATACCCGTAGAGTATCCACCAATCTTGATCAGTTCACGATGCTGATTGTTTCCACTGAGGTCTAGTAAGTAGATCCCACTGGGGGCACCGAACTCAGCATTATTGGTGCCGGAAACCAGGATCTGGTCATTCCAAAACTCCAGATCGTAGTTCGCCTGGAAAGCAGCCTTCTGGGTCCAGGAACCATCGCTCAGATCAACCTGATAAATACGGTCATCGGTAAATCCTGTTGTGGTAAAACCGGTCCACAGGCTTTTTCCGTCGGGGGATAAGACCACAAAGCTGATAAAGTGCTTGGCCTCGTAATCGGTGGGTTCAAAAAACTTCCCTAGTTCTCTTCCGTCACGGGTATCGACAATCACAATACTGTCGGCGTTCTGAATCACCAGACAAGTGTCATTCAGATCGATAGCTCCGTTAATCAGATAATTCGGAAGCATTTCTGCTGCCTTGAAATCCTCTCTGGGTGACAGGATGCTTTGTGCTTGCACGGACAGCGCCATAAGGACGAGTCCAAGTGCCATAAGGTAAACCTTTTTCATAAGCTGTACTTTTTAATGAATTAAACATACAGCAAGCGGAGATGAGTTGAAGTCAAAATAGATGTTGTGACCAGCTTCCCGTTCACCGCGGGCTGCAAAAAAAACGTCTCATCACTGGCAGGTCTTCTGACTTGTCCATGCTTTCGACGCCTTCCCGTTCGAGTCCCGGCCGGACCTGAGTGAACAGTGGCACATTGCCGAAAGCTGTTAGGCCCGGAGAGGGCCTGGATTCACAGCAGCGGGAACTGTTGCCGATTCTAACGGCATTCCCTTTTCATCCCTGACGCATTCGCGAAACGGAAACCAATGATGATTCAAAAATATGAAATATTTCAATACGCCTTCACGCCCGCTAATGTGGAATCAGGAGACCCAGGTCACATACAACTTGTAGACCAGAGAAAGCACAATTGAACCCAGGAAAAGGCCAATAAAACCAAAGGCTATGAAGCCTCCGAGTGCACCCAGAAAAATGACCAGCATCGGTACATCCGAGCCCTTGCCCATCAATACCGGTTTGAGCAGATTGTCGATGAAGCCCATGACCAGAAAGTAGAGCGACCAGGCCGCCGCCGGCAGGGGCTCCCGGAAAGCGAAAAGGTAGATGATCAGAAACACATTGAAGATCAGCGCAGGAATCTGGGCAATGGTCATAATCAGCAGGACCACAATCCAGACGGCAGCCAGTGGAACATTCGCCAAAATCAGGCCTATTCCCATCAGCGTGGTTTGAATAAGAGCCACACCCAATACACCGGTGGCCACATTGCGAATTGTCCGCAGCGATTCCTTCAGAAATTCATCACCCCTTTCCCCGGCAATCTTCTCAAAGACTTTGTGCCCGGAGTCCTCTCCCTTTTCAGAAAAGATCAAAAAGACGCCGGCAATAATAACAGAAGCCGCAAACTGCAGGAGTCCAAGCCCTGTATTGGCGAGTGCTCCCAGTCCTTTCTCAAGGGAGGTCGCCATTTGGGGCAGATAACCCGCAAGCAATTTCCCCGGATGATCAGCCATGCGGGTCCAGTTCTCATAAAGCCATTCGCCAATCAGGGGCCAGTCTGCCACCTCGGGCGATGGCCCGGGTATCTCCAGGACTCCGGCCTGCATGTGTTCCGCTAAAAAACGCACCCCTTCTATAAGCTGGTTCACGAGCCAGATACTGGGCATCACCAATACCGAAAGTGCCAAAACAACGATCAGTATCGCGGTCAGTTTACTTCGCTTGCCCAGCTTTCCCTGCAACCAGCGAAAAAACGGAAAGATAACAATGGCAATGATGAGCCCCCAAAGCAAAATACTCAGGAAGGGCCTGAGTATCCGTAAGCAGAGAAAAACCAGGAGAAATAGTGCCCCTATTTTCAGAATCAGGTCGATGGCAATGTTCACATAGCGTTTCCCATTGTCAACCCTGTCGGGACCAGTTGAATTTGTCGTCATAACTGCTTTGGCTCAGGACTACAAATTGAATCAGAATTATTGATAAAATCAAATCCTGTCCTTCATCTTCGGGCAGTGGTGCTAAAATGACGGGATGCTGCGGGAAAGAGCTAAATAATAGCTACTTTTGTAAAATCCTGTGATGAAGGGAAGACAACATACTGCCATCGTCCTGCTACTGGTGCTCACGTCCATACTGGCACACAACCTGGTACCCCACCATCACCACGCCGGATTTCTTTGCCCCGTAAATGATCGGGCCATTCATCATCACCGCTGCCCTGGCAATGCGCCTGAAAAAGAGGATCACAAAGCTTTGCACCACGACAGCCGGCATTGCCATGCCTTTAACGCTCTCGATCTGCAGCGCTACAAAAAGGCCATTGCCCTGCCCAAAGCCCTGCAAATGGATGCCCTGCTTCTGTCCCTGCCCTTTGAAGCACTCAGCAGGCCTGAACCCGGCTTAAGCTGGCTGATCCTTCCTCAAAAAATCCCGGAGCTATCCGGCCCCCCGATTGGGGGAAGCGGCCTTCGTGCCCCTCCCGAATACTGTTCCTGATACCCCCTTCAGGGGATTGATACGGACGCTTTGGTGTCCTTTCACAGTGTTCATCTAAACCATAGCCACATGAATCGCATAGTACCGGCACTCCTTCTAGCGGGTGCCCTGGCCTGCGGGCCACTAGACAGGCACGAAACCGCCCCTTCCGGGGATCATGCCCACCAAACCATTGCCCACACCTGCTATACAGCCGATATGGAATTTTTCCTGGAACACCCCCCATTAATTGCCGGGGAAAAGGCCCGTTTCATTGTCCATTGTACCCGGCTTTCCGATTACAGCCCAATTGCATCGGGTTGCATGACGCTCACCCTCGGAGGAGAAACGGTTAAAAGCACGGAGCCCGTGGATGAAGGCATCTATGAGCTGGAAATTGCAGCTCCGAAAGCAGGTCTTTTGGAGCTTGATTTAGCATGGCAGGCCGGTGAGCTTTTGCAGAGAATCCACGCCCATGTGGAAGTATATGAAGACCATAAACAGCTGCATGCAGAACCCTTTTCTCCGGCAGGCCACAGAGACCCGGCAGATCATGACAGCAAAAAAGCAGATGCAGATCATGCTCATCAAAACACCCCTTTCCAAAACCCTGAATCGTCTGGTACAGGCGACATCATTTTTCACAAGGAGCAGGCCTGGAAGACCGATTTCATGGTTTCAAGGGCCGAAACCGCTCCCTACGCTGCCGTCATTCGTACCACCGGCGAGCTTATGCCAAGCCCTGGAGAAATAAAAAGACAAACCGCGCCGGCCAGGGGCATGATCGAATTTGCCGATCCCGAATTGGTTCAGGGTGCTTACGTAAATGCCGGCAAACACCTGTTCACCATTCGCTCGGGCAAGCTGCCGGGCGACAACCTGGAACTACGCCTGCAACAGGCCGAAAACCGACTGACCAAAAGCCGGAGCGATTACCTTCGCCACCAGGAGCTGTTGAAGGCAGGTGCGACTTCAAAAAAAGCCTTTTTGGCCTCGCAGTCGACCTACAGGGCCGACAGCCTTCTTTATAGCGATCTGGGAAAAGACACCGGACCGGGTGGCATGAAAATCTTTGCCGAAAACAGCGGAAGTATTCACTTGCTCAACGTCTCCAACGGGAGCTTTGTGGAGACCGGACAGGCCCTTCTGACCATCTCATCGGACCAGAAACTCCTGCTCCGGGCAGATCTTCCCCAGCCACAAGCACACTTCGGCAAGGAAATCCAAACGGCCAACTTCCGCCCGGCCTACGCAAAGGAGGCCTGGAGTATGGAAGATTTCAACGGAAAACACCTGTCCACGGGTCATTCCGTAGCCGAAAACGAACACTACCTGCCGGTCTATTTCGTACTTGAGAACGACGGCCGCCTGATGGAAGGTGCCTTTACCGAGGTTTATCTGATCGGTCGCACCCTCGATTCGGCCCTGCTCGTCCCAAACACCGCCCTGCTCGAAGAACAGGGCAATTTCTATGTCTATGTGCAAAAGGGCGGAGAAAGCTATGAAAAGCGGGCCGTTGATATCGGCCCCGGCGATGGCAGGGAAACAGTGATAAAGACAGGACTTGCTAAAGGCGAGCGCTTCGTTTCACGCGGATGTATGCTGCTCAAAGCGGCATCTACTGTTCGCACGGCAGTCGGAGATGGACACACACACTAAAGGGAAAAATCATGCTGAACAGAATCATAGAATTTGCATTGAATAACCGCATCCTGGTTGTCTCGCTTTCGCTTCTGATCCTGGCCGGTGGTTTGTTTACCCTCCCTGACATGGATATCGATGTTTTTCCCGATCTGACCGCACCCACAGTGACTGTACTTTGCGATGCCCATGGCATGGCTGCTGAAGAGGTTGAGGCCCTGGTAAGCTTTCCCATCGAATCGGCCATGAATGGTGCCACCCATGTCCGGAGGGTCCGGTCCTCCTCTTCCTACGGCTTTTCAATCGTATGGATCGAATTCGACTGGGATATGGATATTTATCGGGCACGCCAGGTAGTGAGTGAACGGCTTCCAGTCATCGCTGCACAATTGCCGGCTGGTATTGAAGCGCCCATCCTGGCGCCCCAAACCTCGGTAATGGGCGAAATCATGCTGATCTCCCTCAGATCCGATACCCTGTCAATGGCCGAACTACGGGATGTAGCCGACAAACAGATCAGACAGCGCCTGCTTTCAGTTACGGGGGTTGCACAGGTCGTAACCATCGGCGGCCATCCCAAAGAATACCAGGTCCTGGCCGATCCCTTCAAAATGGACTACTGCGATGTAAGCCTGGAGGAGCTGAGAACGACGGTCAGGAACACAAACAAAAATGCCTCGGGTGGTTTCATCAAGCAACACGGACAGGAATACACGATCAGGGCCACAAGCCAGACAAAGGATCCGCTCGAGCTCGGTGCTTCGGTAATCAAGATCCGGAAAGGGCAACCGGTGAAGATCAGCGATGTGGCAAGCCTTCGTACAGGCAGTCCCGACCAGATTGGTGAGGCCCGCCTGAATGGCAGGCAGGCCATCATTATGACCATCCTGAAACAACCCGACGTAAACACCATGCAGCTGACTGCCGATGTAGAAGCCGCCCTTGAAGGACTAAAGGCTACCATGCCTCCCGGGGTAGAGATCAACCCGGCTATTTTTCGACAAGCCGATTTCATCGATACAGCCGTGAAGAATGTACTCAGAGTCCTGATGGAAGGCGGCTTTTACGTCAGTCTCATCCTCTTCTTCTTCCTGCTAAACATGCGTACAACTGTCATCTCCCTGCTTGCCATTCCCCTTTCTTTGCTCCTCTCGCTGATCACCCTGAGGCTGCTGGGCTTCACCATTAATACCATGTCGCTGGGTGGCATGGCCATTGCGATAGGTGTACTGGTCGACGATGCCATCATCGATGTGGAAAACGTGCTGAAACGCCTCAAACAAAACCATCGCAGGAAGCCCGAAGAGCGGGAAAACACCATCCGGGTTATCTACAAAGCCTCTGTGGAGATTCGCTCTTCCATTGTTCAGGCAACCCTGATCATCATCATTGCCTTTATGCCGCTCTTTTTTCTGTCTGGATTTGAAGGGCGTATGCTGAAACCCCTGGGAATTACCTTCATTGTATCGCTGCTGGCCTCACTGGTGGTTGCCCTTAGCCTGACACCGGTACTGGCCAGCTACCTGCTGACCACCGAAAAGCAACTCTCCCGGGACGAACGCGGACGCAACCGCATCGTGCAGCAGCTTAACCACTGGTACACCGGTTTTCTGAGAAGGTTATTGCCCTATCGAAAAGCTGTAATAGGAGTGGCGGCCGGGCTCTTCCTTTTGACCCTCCTGCTCTTCTTCAGGCTGGGGAGTGCCTTTCTGCCCGATTTTCATGAAGGCACACTGACCATCTCGGCCACCACCCTCCCGGGCGTTTCCCTGCCCCAAAGCAATGCCATGCTCGACCAGGTAGATGCCGAACTGATGCAGATTCCGGAGGTACGCTATGTGAGTCGCCGTACCGGGAGAGCCGAACTCAATGAACACAGCCACGGTGGTTCCAATACCGCTGAGATTGATGTTCCCTACATCCTTGACCATCGGAGGCATGCCGATTTTATGAAGGAAGTCAGGGAAAGACTATCGGGTATCGCCGGACTAAACCTGAATATTGGTCAGCCGCTTGGACACCGCATCGATCACATGCTATCCGGAACCAGGGCAAGCATCGCCATCAAACTCTTCGGCCCCGATCTGGGTAAAATGTATCGCCTGGCCAATGAAATAGCGAAAGAAATTGAAACGATAGACGGTCTGGTAGACCTCAACGTGGAACAGTTGGTGGAGATTCCCCAGATTCAGATTCAACCCCGGCGCGAGATGCTGGCCCGTTATGGCATCTCCATGAACCAGTTCAATGCATTTGTTGAAACGGCGATTGCAGGCGAGGTCTGTGCCGAGGTCTACGACGATAACCTGAGTTACCCGGTAGTTCTTCGCTACGAAGAAAGCTTCCGGAACAGCCTGGAGGCCCTGCGCAACACAAGAATCGATGCAGCCAACGGACCTAAGATCCCCCTGAGCTACGTAGCCGATCTGGTTTCAAGTTCCGGACCCAATACCATCAACCGCGAAAAGGTCATGCGTAAGCTGGTCATCTCGGCCAACACAGCAGGACGCGACCTGGGAAGCGTAGTAGCCGACATCCGTACACGAATCGATGAACATGTGGATCTGCCTCCTGAGTACCGGATCGAATACGGGGGCCAGTTTGTGAACGCACGACAGGCCAGAAGCACCCTGCTGATCACCTCGCTTCTGGCCATCCTGGCCATCTTTGTCATCCTTTTCCAGGAATTCAGGAGTGGCAGCCTGGCAGGGATCATTTTGCTGAACCTGCCTCTGGCACTCATTGGCGGGGTGGCTGCAGTCTGGATTACTTCTGCTACGGTCAGCATTCCCTCCATCATCGGCTTCATTACCCTCTATGGCATCGCCACCCGCAATGGCATCCTTTTGGTTTCCCGGTACAGCCATTTGCGAAAGGAGGGACTCGGACTGGTCGATACCATTGTACAGGGTTCGGCCGACCGCCTTAATCCCATTCTGATGACCGTTTTGGCCTCAGCACTGGCACTGATTCCCCTGGCCCTGGCCGGGGATAAGCCCGGGAATGAGATTCAGAGCCCCATGGCAATCGTCATACTGGGCGGACTGGTGAGTTCCACTCTCCTGAATCTCCTGGTCATCCCCTCCGTGTACTATATGCTAGAAAAAGGAAAATCATGATCAAAAAAATCAGTCTAGGCCTGCTTCTTCTGGGATGGGGAGTAAGTGCCACAGCCCAGCATTTCCCGGATACACTCATGAGAACGGTCCTGGAACACAATCCCGCTCTGAAAGTGGCCCGTGCACAAAAAGAGGCCAGCATCCTGGCTGCCGGTACAGGCAACACCCTTTATAACCCAAGCTTCGAATTCGACTATCTCTTTGGAACCCCAAAAGAAATCGGAAACAAGGTCAATCTGAGATTGAACCAAAGCTTCGACTTCCCGACAAGCTATCTGCACCGCACGCGGCTCCGGGATTTAAAAACAAAGCAGGCCGAACTGGATTACGTTCTGGTCCGCCAGGAGATCCTCCTCAAGGCCCGCCTCCTATGGCTGGAACAGGTTTTTCTAAGGGAGCAGAGTTCCCTGTTCCAACAACGGCTTGGAAAAGCGAAACAGCTGCTTGATTACTACAGAACCCAATTGGAACTGGGAGAATGCGACCAGTTAACTTACAGCCAGGCCGTTCTTCAATATACCGTGCTGGAGGGACAGGCCGACCAGGTGAAAAGCAGCATCTTGCAGAACCATCAGGCCCTGAAAGAATTATGTGGAGGTTTTGAAATCAGCGAAAATGCTTCCATGCTTCCCCTTTCGCATACCATCCGGGCCGATTCGCTCAGAATGGCCTACAAAGAAGCTCCGGGCATCCTCCGTTACCAGGAAGAACTGAGAATCCGGGAAGGCCGGAAAAAGCTGATTCGCAGTGAGACCCTGCCCCAATTCTCGGCCGGATACTTCTCGGAAGCGCTTATGAATCGACAGTTCCAGGGCCTGCAACTGGGGATGTCGATCCCCCTCTGGGAAAACAAGGGCCGGGTGAAACAAGCCATATCCGAAATTGAGCTGGCAGGTGCCAGGCTGGAAGGCTATGCACTCGAACAGGAACGCCGGCTCGAGCAACAGCTTACTGAAGCGAATAGCCTCGACCAGCGGATACGACAACTTGAAGTCGCCCTGGAAAGCACCCATGGACTGGACATGTTGGACGCCGCCCTGAAAAGCGGAGAGATCTCAGCGGCAGACTACTATTACAGTTCGGATTTCTACTTCCGCAATCAGCTCCTGCTTTTAAACTACAAACAAGAACGCCTGACACTGGAAGCAGAACTCTATAAAATCTTCCTTTAAGCGAAAGCGGTGCTTCAGCCGATACTCAGTTCAAGGCTTCCAGGCTGAAGATTTCGAATCGGTCCATATCGACCCAATAGTGCTGGGCCAATTCTTCTACATACAGCCAGTAAGCGTCTGTCTTAAGCCCGTAGGTGCGAACCCCGTATGCGATGTCTGCCTTCATCCGCTGTGCAATCTCAGCGCTCAGTTCCAACCTGGCCTTACGACCATTGAAGCTAAAGATCAGGGATGGACGCCTGGAAATGCTGTCGGACACGCTTATCAGGCCCTGGCCAATGGTAGACCCTGTGCTAATCTGAAGCCCGTCATTGAAACAACTAAAGGGGGGCCTGTTCCCTGCAAAACTCAGAATCTCAAGGTTATTAATCCCCACATTGAAATACTCCATCGCACGGATACCTGCCTTGGCGCCAATGATAGAATAAATCCCGGTATGCCCGTGAATCTCGTTGGTCATGCAGATGGCTTTCCACTCCTGCAATCCGTATTTCCCGCTCACTTCTGCCAGAATGCCCGCATAAGCCGGTTTATACAGCGCTGTATCCAAAGGAAAACTGCTAAATACCCGGTTATTCGTGGCATTCGACGAGGCCAGTATCTGAGCGATGGTCTCCTGTAGAAAGCCGGTCGGAAGAGCAGGGTTCAGCGACACCAGATCCATGCCCTTTTCTTTCTTCAGATCGAAAAGTACAGGGGCATTCAGATAAACAGGAAGCAGATCATCCCAGAGCTTCAGGTGGCCGTCTCCAACTTTGGAAGCGACCTGGTCCTGTTTATGAACCCTGAGAATATGCTCCGCATAGGAAGATGGATGAGCCACAAGCCGGTCTATAAAAGATTGGTTAAAGGCGTAGTCCCGATCCCCGGCATCCAGAACAACCAGGGGGAGCTTAGTGCCTTGAATGACCTTAAAAGCCGCCGGGTCGCAACGATAATTGAATCCCTCCTCAATCTGGTGTTCATTGTACCAAAGGATGCGCTCAACCTTGTCTTTCAATTCGGGCGAAGTGCTGAACAATCGGGCATAGGTAGCCAGGGAACCCAAGGCCAGGAAGCTGACCTTTTCCGAATAGGTGGCCAGGACTTGTTGCAAAAGCCGATCTGAAGGTACAGGCGCCGGCACATTCCGCATACTTTCTTCCGTTCCCCAACTTACAGCCTTTGCAAAACCGGCCCACGGGGGTAAATCTATTGCCGGTTCACCGCTGATGCCCACCGGAACACCTTCATGATGAAAGGTTCCCAGCAGAGCCCTTACCTTCCGGCTTACTTCCTGGGCAGGAAGAGTCCCTCCCGAACAGGTGATGGCAAGCACACGAACATCATCTGAGGCAAGCAGGATTGTAAGGGCCCGCATGTCATTAATGGCTCCATCTGTATCGATCACGACATGGAATTTTGGTTTACCCGAATGTCCAAGGACCGGGTTCGGCATAAAAAGGTTCAGTGCCAGCAGCAGGGCGGCAAAGATGCGCAAGTGTTGGAAAGCATTCATCGTTTAGTCTTCTTTTTCTTCCCGGACTTTTTCGTTTTCTTTTGCATGGCCTCAAGAATCAGCAGGGAAGCGTTTACTTCGGCCTTATCCACTTTCTTCTGCTGACAAAAGTAATGAAGTACCTCGCTCAGCGAATCGGAAAAATAATTTTTCAGTAGCCGGTCCATCTGCATATCCCGGTATTGCTTCTTCGACAGAAGGGGATAGTATTGGTAAGATCCACCATAGGCCCTGTAGGACACAATATCCTTTTTCACCAACACGCGCACGATGGTTGAAACGCTATTGTAGGGAGGCTTCGGATCGGGAAATTCAGCCTGGATATCCTTGATAAAACCCTTTTCGATCGCCCATAATATAAGCATGATACGCTCTTCCCCTTTCGTCAGCTTCAGCATAAAACAAGACTCATTTCAGGATAGGATTCTAAAATATAACTTATTTTTACGTTTTCCTATTTATTTATAAGTTATTATACCTTACGATTAAATATTTCGGGCCTCCATTGTCGCACCATAAACTGATAACATCGCTGCCTGAACAGCTAAAATGTTTAATGACATTCGTCCTTGGATTTCTTTAGAATCTTTCTAAACTTGCAGCATTGTTATTCACTAAAAAATAAAAACAATGGCTATATCCACATTAAAACTCAACGCAAAAATGGGCAATAGCTTCAAAACTGAAGTAAACTGCTCACACCCTTTCATTATAGACCAACCAGAAGCCATGGGTGGAGAAGGCCTGGGCCCGAATCCCATGGAGATTTTCCTCTCCTCTCTTCCCGCATGCATTTGTGCCATCGGCCGAATCATTGCGAACCAAAAAAGGATCAAACTGAACGGAATCAAGGTAGATCTGGAAGGCGATATCGACAAGGATTTTCTGCTGGGAAAAACCCAGGAAGGACGTGCCGGATTTACAGAAATCAGGGTTAATGTAGATATCGATGCAGATATGAGCAAGGCTGAAAAGGAAGACTACCTGAAAGAAATCACCAGGCGCTGCCCAATCGCCGACAACATTACGTTCACCTCCACCATCAAGGAGACGATTAAGTAAGACGCCCTGATTTATTCAAATGAACTACCGGGCCGAAGCTGATCGTTAGCTTCGGCCCGGTTTGTTATCGGCTCCCCCTGTCGGATGCCCCGGATAAAAACTGACAAAAAAACCATCCCGACACAGGATGTCGGATAGTAAATCGACCAGGCAACCATCTATGAAAGCTCGTATCCTGATTTTACTGACCGTGCTTTTTGCACAGGCTGTCTATTCCCAGACCGGCACGTTCCAATGGCCCGATAACAAAAAAGCGGCTATCTGCCTCACCTTTGACGATGGCCTGGACTGTCATCTCGACAAGGCCATTCCGCTGCTCGACTCTTTCAATGTAAAGGGCACCTTCTATTGCACGGCTTATTCAAGCTCACTGGGGGCCCGTATTCCTGAATGGCGCAAGGCTGCTGCAGAGGGACACGAACTGGGAAATCACACACTGTTTCACCCCTGTGATGGCCGTCGAAACAACTGGGTCAGACCCGAATACGATCTGTCCAACTATAGCAGGGAAGAAATTCGGGATGAACTCAGAACAGCCAACACCCTGCTAAAAGCAATCGATGGCCGGGAAGAAAGAACCTTTGCCTATAGCTGTGGAGATTACAGGGTTGCGGGCGACAGTTCCTTTGTCGACATTGTTCAAGCCCTTTTCCCGGCAGCCAGAAATACGGTACAGGGCCTTCCCTCCTCCATGAACTCGATCGACCTTCACTTCGTGCCAAGCCGTGGTATGCACAATAAAACAGGACAGGAACTGATCCACTTTGCAGAGGAAGCCCGTGAAAAAGGGACGATGGCTGTTTTCATGTTCCACAGTGTTGGTGGAGGCTACCTGAATATCCCCACCGAAGCCCTCAGGGAACTGCTTCAATACCTCAACGATCACTCCGGCGACTACTGGGTCGACAGCTTTTACAATGTTACCCGCTACATTGCTTCAAAACAGCAGGATTCAGGAGAATAGTAAGCCTTATTAAGCCCTTTATAAGCTGCAGTCGGACCAGTATTTTTGAATCCAGGGCTTTAGCAGCTATCTTCGTCTAAAACTGCATGAAATGAAAACCCCGGCAACCATCCTTTCCATTCTTATCCTTGCCCTGTTTTCCTGTAAACAAAACGACCGGCCCGATACCAAAAAGCCAGACACTGAAGATCTTCTTTGGTATCGCTCGCCAGCAACTGCCTGGATTGAAGCATTGCCCCTGGGAAACGGACGCATTGGTGCCATGGTCTTCGGGGACCCCCACAAAGAACGCATCCAGCTAAATGATGATTCCATGTGGTCCGGAGCGGCTGAATGGGATGAACCTTTGGGCCGGCCCGGTGACCTTCAACAGATTCGTCGCCTCCTGATGGAAGGAGACCATGCAGAGGCCGACCGGCAATTTGTGGAACGCTTTTCTAACAAGCGTATCGTGCGCTCTCATCAGACCCTGGGAGAGCTTTTTATTGAGATGGATTCGGGACAGATCAGCGACTATCGCCGGGAACTGAACTTAAGTAAAGCACTGTGCACCGTCTCCTACAAAAGAAACGGACATGCCTTTAGCGAGTGTGTACTGGCCTCCCACCCGGACCAGGTCATCGCAATCAGACTAAACTCGGAAGATCCTGAAGGCTTCGATGCACGACTGATGCTGGAAAGGCCCGATGATGAAGGCATTCCCACGGTAAAGACATGGGCCGGGGAAAACTGCATCTATATGGAGGGGGAGGTCACACAGCATGGTGGACTGTTCCGCTCCGAAGCTGTAGATATCGACCATGGGGTGCGCTTCCGCAGCCTTCTGAAGGTCGACCACCAGGGCGGGCAGTTAACAACAGACGGGCAAAGCCTTTCCCTGGAAGGGGTCCGGCAGGCCACCCTGTATTTTGTAAACAATTCGTCCTGGTACGGCGAGGATTTTAAGGAAAAGGGGGCGAAACAGCTCCTTGACCTGGAACATTGCGATTTCGAAGAGCTGCTCGCCCGGCACATCCAGGATCACCAGAGCTACTACAATCGCACCAGGCTGCATTTATCCGGCGAACGCTACAAGGACCGACCCACCGACGAACGGCTCGCAAGGCTTAGGGATGGATTCGAGGATGCTGCACTCAGTGAACTGCTGTTTAACTATGGCCGCTATCTGCTGATCGCCTCATCCCGTCCGGGAAGCAACCCGGCCAACCTGCAGGGCTTGTGGAACGAGCACATCAACGCTCCATGGAATGCAGATTATCATTTGAACATCAATTTGCAGATGAACTACTGGCTGGCCGACATCTGTGGTTTAAGCGAGCTGAATGAGCCCCTGTATGCCTATATCGACCGCCTGATCGAAAGGGGAAAGAAGACTGCAATGACCAATTTCGGTTGCCGCGGGAGCTTCCTCCCGCATGCCACCGACCTGTGGGCACCAACCTGGCTGCGAGCCCCAACCGCTTACTGGGGTTGCTCCATGGCAGCAGGCGGATGGATGCTGCAACACTACTGGACAGGTTTTGAATACAACCGGGACACAAGCTTTCTCCGAAACAGGGTCTTCCCGGCACTTGAGCAAGTGGCCCTCTTTTACAGCGACTGGCTCATAGAGGATCCACGCGACGGAAGCCTGGTATCGGCTCCCTCTACCTCGCCCGAAAACCGTTTTATCACGGCCAAAGGCGATACTGTAGCCAGCTGCATGGGAAGCGCGATGGACCAGCAGGTGATCGCCGAGGTTTTTTCCCACTACCTCGAGGCCTGTAAGATCCTGGGAATAGAAAGCGAATTGCACTCAAGCATTACCCGACAACAGAAGAAACTGCGTCCGGGATTTGTCATTGGAAAAGACGGCCGCATTCTCGAATGGGACAGCGCCTACAGGGAACCGGAGCCCGGGCACCGGCACATGTCTCAGGTCTATGGCTTCCATCCCGGCACAGATGTTTCCCCGGAAACCAGCCCCGAGATCTTCGAAGCAATCAGGAAAACACTCGATTATCGCCTGGCCAATGGCGGTGCGGGGACAGGCTGGAGCCGGGCCTGGCTGATCAACTTAAGTGCCCGGCTGCTGGAAGGAGAGATGGCCTATGAACACATTGGCCTGATGTTCAGAAAATCGATTAGCGACAATCTCTTTGACATGCATCCACCCTTCCAGATAGATGGCAATTTTGGCTTCAGCTCGGGGCTTGCAGAAATGCTGCTCCAGTCACATGAAAAGGATATTCTGCGCATATTGCCGGCCCTGCCAAAGGCCTGGCCGGATGGATATGTTCTTGGATTGCAGGCCCGTGGTGGAATGAGCCTCGACATCGAATGGAAGGATGGCCGGGCCAGTTCCGTCCGCATCCATTCCCTCCACAACAATCGTTTCACCATGAAAGTGAATGGCCTGGACCTGCCGGTATCAATCGCTAAAGGGGATACTTTTGAGTGGAAAAACTAAGCATCTCGTTTTCAGAGGAGAAAATCAAAATACGCGGGCACTCAAGCACAATGATGCAGATTCAATTGCTTGTAACGCTTATCCATCACAGCCAGGTAAGCGTCTTTCATCTCACGGGTCAGGAATGAATTCTCAACCCAGTCATCGGCCAGTGGCCGGTTCCGCTGCATACGATGAAAGGCAGCCTTAACTTGTTTGGTCGTTAGCTGAAGCGAAGCACCCAGGGCCTCAAAATCAGCTCTGTTAAATTTGCTCTTCTTCCCGTGCATGGAAAGGGCCAGTTCTTCCCTGGCCTCGGGAAGGACCAGGGCCACATTCAACAAATCGTAAGCCGGCGCAAGCACCCAGCCGTAGGGCTTCTTAACCATCGAAAAGTTTTTCAGATGCATGTCATTGTTGCCTGTAAGGAAGCTGAACAGGGACACTTCAAAGAAATAAACCTTGTCGAGCCAGGGATTTGCAGAATGCAAATGGATGGCCTGGCCCACCTTTTCCATTGAACTCTTATGCTTATCAAAGGCCTGGGTAATCTGAAACATATCGAGCATATGAAGCTTCCCTCTCCGGGGATCCCGGTCGATGCGCCTGGCAATATAGGCAAGCTCCCCAGATGCCATGCGAATCAGAGAAGAAGGAACCACAGGAATTCCATAGGCTTTTGCCAGTTGCATGCTTAAGTGCTCATTCTCGGGCATTTCCCGAAAATGCTTTGCAGGCGGCTTAAAAATAAAGGATGCACCAGGCCCGGCTCCGGTTTCAAGCCGACTATGCCCTGTACGCAGCCCATCCTTTACAATATGAAGGGAAATTTTAGCCTGGACACCCGGAATGGAAATGTGCCTATCCGTCATCCGCCGGCCCTGTCGCTCGATCTGATCGAAGCGATGCGGCATGATGGGCGGGTGGATTTGCCCAAAAAAACTCCTGGAGCAGCGCTGGTGATAGCGCTCCTCCTCCCCAAGGGGTTCATAACAGTATAAACACTTACGTTTCATCGCCCTCTGTTTCAGCTATCACACTCACGGCTCCAATACAGTCCCTGCAACAGGCCAGCAGCAAGCCCATTCTGTCGTTCCTCTTAACCCCCCAACGGGTTATCGCCATATCCAGCAACCAGCCCTCCGGAAGCAAGGCCTCGAAAAAGGGAAACAAGCGTCGCTCCCTGTAAGGCACAGAACTTACAGGCAGAGAAAAACTCAAATGCTGGTCGGGATGGGCCAGGACATAGGCTTCATCGTACTGGAAAACGTATTCCCCGTCACCTGTATCGGTCAGAAGTCCGGCCAGCTCGTCTCCGTAATATACCTTCGCCCGTCTCATTCTTCTTCTGCAATGCTCTTTACCGGCCCCAGTTCATGCCCGAACATGCGCAACACCAGGTTTACCGTATCCATGTTTAGATTCGTTTTTCCCTGCTCGATCTTCCGCACAACCGCAAGGGCAACACCAGCCCTTTCAGCAAATGCTTCCTGGGTAAGACCAGCTTCCTTTCGGCGGATTTTGACAAAACGGGCCAAGTCCTTCATTATATAGATTTAGATATATAATACGCTAATGTACAAAATATATTGCATAAATTATATAAATTCAATGATTATTTTTTGTTTATATTTTAATAAGTATAATATAATTAATTATTGTTATTTTATACGTGTTTAAGTATATTATTGTCTATATTACTATGTTTGTATTAAATTGAATATATTATTCGAAGTATTCCTACTTTTATATTATTTTACGTATGCTTTTAGGTTTTATACGCTTTTTATATGTCTTTGCACATATCTACGTCACCGGTCTTCGATCGCTGTGTCCGCAAAAAGAACCGACAGACCTTATCCCAGGTTGGCCCATACCTTTTGAATCAGGGCACGGGTAGCCAAAATCCCCTCATGTTCGGGTTTCTCAACCCCTTCATATTCGACCCCGATGTAACCATCAAAACCAAAATCCTTCACCACTTTGAGCATCTTGTGGTAGTCGATGATTTTGTCCTCGCCAGCTTCATTAAAGTTGTAAGCCTTGGCACTTACCCCTCCGGCATAGGGAAGAAATTCCCTTACACCCGTATAGCGGTCATAAACCTCCTCGCATTCAAACTGGGTTGATCCCCATTTAGCACTCAGACACCAGTTCCCGAAATCGGGCAGGGTCCCTAAATTGTCCTTGGCCACTTCCTCAATGATCCCGACAATAAAAGCTGCATCGGAGGAGAAAAGCCCGTGGTTCTCGATAAGAACAGCAATATTCTCAGCGGCAGCATATTCGGCCAGCCTTCCCATTGCATCAACAATCGCAGCCCTGTAAACAGCCCGTTCGGGCTCTCCGAAAGCATTTACGCGAATCGAATGGCAACCAAGCATTTTTGCTGCATTTACCCACTTGTAGTGGTTCTCCACTGCCTGCTTCCGAAGGGCATCATCAGCCACTCCCAAATCCCCTTCATTGTCGCACATAATCAGCAAATTCTTCACACCAGCAGCATCTGAACGCTGTTTCATATCCTGCCAGAAATGTTCATCACTGCCCTGCTCCATAAAAAAGCCATTTACATATTCAACAGCCTCAAAACCATAATTTTCCGCAGCAATAGCTGCAAAATCCCTAGGATCCAGATCTCCACCAAAAAAGGCCCTGTTCAACGACCACTGTGCGAGTGACAATTTTGGGCCTGAAGGCCTGGTGCTACAGGACGAGATCAGGGATGGTGCAAGTGCAACTGCAGCGCTACCGACGCCCAGCCTTTGTATAAAGGTTCTTCTTTTCATGGTGTTTATTTCATTCGTGTATAAAAACAAAATTCGTCTCTTTCGAATCCTGAAAAGCAATTTTAGCCCGTAGGCCACTAATTTTCTCATGGGAACATGGAAGGAAAGCTGCGAAACAGCACTAAATTAGGATTCCTTCCCCGATTTCACAAACCAATCATTCCACAATAAATACCGTATCAATCCGCGAGCGGGCCATAAAATAGCCCATGATCCCCTCTCCAAGGTTGGAAGCCGGGTTATATGGTGTTGCCGAAGTGGCCATTCTGCCATACAAGGCCTCATTGAGCTGACTGCAATAGACATAGCTTTTCTGATCGATAGAATAGAGTCTTAGCTCAAGGGTATCACCCACTTCGGTACCAAAGAGGAAGAGGCTCATCTCCAATGAAGAACCGTTCTCTCCGTACATATCAGTAGCCAAAAAATAGCCGAGATCGACGGGAACCTGGTTGTGCATCACCTTAAGCAAATAATTGTCCGGGCGTCCCGGATGATCGGTCAGGAAAAGAATAACCATACGGGGAAGACCTTCGGCCCTGGGTGGTGCAAAGGCCAGTTCCTCACTAAAAATCCCTCGAATCTCTGCCGGTGGATAGAGATAACTACTACCCGCATAGTGCTTCCCATTCCTATCGATTTCCAGGGTGTAGTCCTTGTCCGGCGTTCCCCTGAGCCGGCTCCCTTTGTAAACCCCATCGCCCAAACAGGTCAGCAGTTCTTCTTCTCCATCAGCCGTAAGCACACGCACAGTGGCATCTTCCACTGGTTCTTCAGCATCTGCTGAGAAATAATCCGAACTCAGACTCAGCCGAACCCGGCACAGGGAATCCTTCTCCATATAGCCCTCGGCGACAAGCACCGGATCTGCACGGTTCAGATCAATCTCAATAAGCTCCTCACAGGAGATCAGAAGACCTGTAAATATGGCTCCAAGAACAATTGTCTGAACCGGTTTCACTTGCTTCATCCCCGTAAATATCTTCATGGTCAAAGGAGCTAAAACTTAAAGTTCCAGGTAAGAGAGGGGACAACACCGAAAAGGCTGAGGCGAACTGCCTCAGTTCTTCCCGGCATGCTTTCACTTTCCTGAAAACTGATGATGTAGGCGTTGTGGCGATTGTAGACATTGTAAACCGAAAAATTCCAGCCCGATTCAAATCGTTTCCCTGGCCTGCCATCAATGTGCAGGCTGAGATCGAGACGATGATAGTCCGGCATTCGGTAGCCGTTTCGCTCTGTGTAGTAGGAAAGGGTGTGCCCATCGAAAGTATACTTTCCGCTGGGAAAAGTGACCGCATTCCCGGTGTAGTACACCCAGGCCCCCGAAAGGGCTATCCGCTTGCTCAGCTGATAACTAAGCACCACCGACAGGTCATGAGTCTTGTCGTAGGTCGTTGAATACCAGTGCCCGTAATTAATCCCTTCGATCCGCTTTTCGGTCCTGGCCAGTGTATAGCTCAACCAGCCTGTAAACGCCCCGTTCTTCTTCTTCAGATAGACCTCGGCCCCGTAGCTTCGACCATCTCCCGCCAGGATACTGGCCTCCACATCCTCATTAAACAACACATTAGTCCCGTCTTCGTAGTCGGTCACTGCATCCATATCTTTGTAATAAGCTTCGAGGGAAAACTCCAGCATGTTGTCGAGGAAATTCCGGAAATAGCCGGCCGAAACCTGATTTACGATCACCGGTTTAATATTGGTCGTACTGGGCACCCAGGTATCCGTCGGCTGGCCCGAGGTAGCATTCGACAACAGGTGAAGATACTGTGCCATACGATTATAGGAAGCCTTGAACGCGTGCTTATTTCCCAGGCGGTAGTTTAGACTTATCCTGGGCTCAAAAGCCGTGTAAGTCTGCATAATCTCCCCGGCCTCAAAGTGCACCGAATCAATCCGCTCGTTCAGTTCGTTAAAGCTGTAAGTGTTCCCTTCTCCGATCTGATTAAACATTGAGAAACGAAAGCCGTAGTTGGCCGCAAAGCGCTCTCCGATCTTCATCTCATTCGACACATAAACGCCCGATTCAAGCGCCTTTTTCTCGGGCAGAACGATCTTCGGTACGAAACTGCTGTCGGGATCGTCCGGCACCAACTCTCCTGGGCTGAAACGGTGATAGGTCGATTGCAGGCCGAACTTGAGGGAATTCTCGGGATTCAGGAAGAAACTCATATCTTCCTTGAGGCCCAGATTCTCAATACCCGCCGACATCTTAATTGCATCCATAATATTGAAAGCGTAGTCATAATTCGAATAAATAAAAGTCGTGTTGGAGAAGAGACGCGGACCAAAGAGATGGTTCCAACGGGCAGTAAGGGTATTGTTACCCCAATTGATGCCGAAATCCTCATAACTGAAATCATCTGCACCATTGTAAGCCGAAAGATAAAGCCGGTTATTCTCATTGATTCGGTAGTTGAACTTCGCATTCAGGTCATAGAAATAAAGCCCCATGTTGTTGTCAATGTAGCCTGCAAGCCTGGCCATCAGATCTGCATAGCTGCGCCTGCCCGATATGATAAAAGAACCCCTGTCCTTTACGATTGGCCCCTCCAGTGTCAATCGGGAGGAAATCAGACCAATACCTCCGGTGGCACTGAATTTCTGGTTATTCCCATCCCTCATTTGTATATCAACTACCGATGAGGCGCGCCCGCCATAATTGGCCGGAATGCCTCCTTTAAAAACAGATACATCTTTCACTGCATCGGCATTGAAAACCGAAAAGAAGCCCATCAGATGGGAGGAACTGTAAACCGGTGCCTCATCAAGCAGGATAAGGTTCTGGTCAATGGATCCGCCACGTACACTGAAGCCTGTTCCCCCTTCAGCCACAGTAGAGATCCCGGGCAACAATTGCAGGGTTTTAAGCAGGTCTCTTTCGCCAAACAATACAGGCAATCTGGCAATTGAAGCCATGTCTACTTTCTCCACACCGATCTCGGCTGTGCGCAACCGCTGGTCGGCGCGTTCAGCCTTGACCACAACCTCTTCGATCAGGGTAGGCAGGGACTCCAGCTTCAGATCAAAGGTCTGGCTACCCGTTATCGTCAAGGGCATTTGTATTCCCCTGTAGCCAATATAGGAGCACACCAGGACCACTTCTCCTGCAGGAATGGTCAGGGAATAAAAACCATAACTGTTCGATGCAGTTCCCAGACTGGTACCTGCTACAAAGACCGTCGCCCCGATCAGATTCTCACCCGTTTCAGCGTCTGACACGTGTCCACTAACAACGAAACGGTCCTGGGAGATCCCACTCCATCCGTACAAGAGGGGGAAAACGGCCAGTACAAGAAGCCTAAGACCACGCTTTTTCATACAGATCAGTAACTACACTAAAGAGTCATAAACAAAGAAATAGTTGCTGCAGGCTCTGTAAAACAAAAACATCCCGGCAAAAGCCGATCAGTTTAGATTTGCAAACCCGGGCATTTATGCCCTTGCTAAAGAAGGATTTACACCAGTCTGAAAACTTCTATGCTTCCTCCTGGTCTCTTTTAAGCTTTTTTCCCGCCCTTTCGGCAATATACTTCTCACCTCGCTTTCTGGCCCGCTCGGTCCGTTGCACAAACAAGGCATCGATGAAGGCGAATATAAGTCCGATTCCAATGAGAATGTAAAAGACCGTAAAGACTTTTCCGAAATCTGTAGCGGGAGAAAAATCACCATAGCCAACAGTGGTCAGGGTGATAGCAGAGAAATAGAAGGCATCCAGCCAGTGCCAGCCTTCAGTAAAATGATAAACGACTGTCCCACTCAGTAGAATCAAGCTCGTGGAAATACCGAGATAGATAAGCCTCCGCCTTCGATTCTTTTCATCAACCGGATCTGTTTTTGCTGCCGAAGCTTCAACCATAGGATATGTCGGATTCATGATCCATTTATACCCTAAAGATAGGGAACCTTTTTTAAGGACTGAAATCCCCGCAGAAACGCCTGACCGGGCAACAGTAGTGAAAAAATACATCAGGTCTGTAAAATTAATGCCCGGATAAAAGCAAAAACTGCAAGGAAATAAGTACTTTATTTCCCAAAAATTAGAACACAATTTAGCCCCCCGAACAATGAAAAGAGTTTACACCCTTCTTCTCGGACTCCTCATCCTGGTTGCCTGCAACGAAAAAAAGCCGCAATCCCCGGCCGAAATAGACACAGCCTTTACTTCCTATGTCTCCGGATTTACAAGTGGGGTGGTTTCCACAACCGCAGATATCAGCATCCGCCTGGTCTCGGAACTTCCTGAATCACAACGCGATGAGCTCCTTGAAAAAGCGCTCTTTCAGATCAGGCCCACACTCAAGGGAACACTCGTCTGGCTGGATAACAGAACCCTGGCCTTCAGGCCTGAGCACAAAATGGAACCGGGCACAAACTATTCCTGCCGGTTCCGGCTCGACAAGCTCCTGGATGTCCCTGCCCGACTCGGCACTCTGGAATTCGAATTTCGAACCATGGCACAGGCTATGGCGGTTGAAATCGGTGGAATGACCTGCCTTGATGAAGAAGACCTTTCCTGGCAGCAACTTTCGGGTATCCTGCGTACAGCCGACTTTGCCGATGCCGAAGCGATTGAACAAAGCCTCGAAGGCAGGCAAAAAGGAAGAATGCTTGGCATCGAATGGACACACAGCGAAGATGGCAGAACCCATGCTTTTAGGATCGATAGCATCGCCCGAAACGACGAAAAAGGAGAGCTTAACCTGCAATGGAAGGGCGAAGCCCTGGGATGCAGGGATGAGGGTAGTGAAACTGTCAGCATCCCCGCCCTGGACGAATTTACCCTTATGAAGGTGAATGTGGTACAACAACCCGAACAATACATCAGTGTATTCTTCTCGGATCCGGTTCAAAGAAACCAGGAACTCGATGGTCTGATCTATCTGTCGACAGAAGATGCCCTGAATTTTGAGCGCAGGGGCAACGAGGTCAGGTTGCATCCACAAAAGCGCCTGGAAGGTGACAAAATACTCTATATTGACCGGGGACTCAGGAACAGCCTGGGCTATGCCCTTCCGAAAGAGTATCGCGAAGAGCTTCAGTTCACCAGCCTGGATCCGGCAATTGAACTAATCGGTGATGGGGTTATTCTGCCCGGAAACGAGGGCTGGGCCTTCCCCTTCAGAGCAGTTAACCTTTCGGCAGTCAATCTGAAAATCATCAGGATTTACGAAGAAAACATCCCCCAGTTTTTCCAGGTAAACCAATACAGTGGAAGAGATGAACTGAGTCGGGTAGGACGCCTGGTGCTGAAGAAAGAAATCAAACTCACTGCGGACCGCCCCATCGACTATGGTAAATGGAACCTTTTCTCGCTCGATCTGTCGGAACTCATCAAGGCCGCCCCTGGTGATATGTTCCACATCAGCCTGTCCTTCGACCGCAGCCAATCGCTTCTGCCATGTGCAAAAGAGGGGGCAGATGATTCCCTACGCGATGAAAACGAATCCGGCCACGGGGAGTCAGGTAGCGATGATCCCGAGATGGCTGTTTACGACAATCCTGTTTCCGATGGATATTACTGGAACGATTGGGAGGACTTCAACTGGTATGAGCGGGACGACCCCTGTACAGATGCTTATTACATTTACAGGAAGAACCAGCACGAACTTGAACGGAATGTACTGGCCTCAAATCTGGGTATCATTGCCAAGCACGGGGAAGGGCAATCCCTTTTTGTCGCAGTAACGGATCTTGTGAATGCCAATCCGCTGAGCAATGTCGAAATAGAAATCTACAACTACCAACATCGCCTGCTTGGCAATGCAAAAACCGACCAGCAGGGAATGGCCGAAATTCCTCTGGACAGAAAACCCTTTCTGCTGATTGCCAAACATGGGGCCCAACGGGGTTATCTCCGTCTCGACGATGGTTCAGCCCTGTCGACCAGCATGTTCGATGTTAGCGGGCAGCGGAATGAGCGCGGCATTGAAGGCCATTTGTATGGCGAACGGGGCGTCTGGCGACCGGGCGATTCTCTCTACCTTACCTTCGTGCTGGAGGATCCCCTCGGACAATTGCCCCAGGACCATCCGGTACGTTTTGAGTTATACAGTCCGGATATGCACTTGCAACAAAGCCGCACCCTAACCCACAACCTGAATGGGGTGTACGATTTCAGAACGGCTACCGAACCCGACGCAGTAACCGGAACCTGGCTGGCAAAAATCAGGGTTGGCGGACAAAACTTCAGCAAAACCCTGCGCATCGAAACTGTAAAACCGAATCGCCTGAAGATCGGGCTCAACTTCGACAACCCCATCCTGCAACAGGGACGAAATCCCGGAACCATTCAGGCTCGCTGGCTGCATGGAGCAACTGCCGGAGACCTGAATGCCGATATTGAACTGGAGCTTAAGGCTGCTACCACTCCCTTCCCCGATTATCCGGACTACCATTTCAACGATCCCTCGAAGTCATTCGCATCAACGGCCAGGCAGATTTATTCGGGCCGGCTTGATGCCGGGGGAGAGGCGCGCATCTCAGCCCTTATCGATGTTGAGGACCAGGCCCCGGGCATGCTTCAGGCGCGTTTTAAAACGCGGGTCTTTGAGCGCTCCGGCGATTTCAGCGTGGACAGGCAGAATGTGCCTTTTGCGCCCTATCACCGCTTTGTCGGCGTCAAGGTTCCCAAAGGACCAGGCTGGAATGGAGCCCTCTATTCGAACGAAAGCAATATGATCCCCATCGTGAGTGTCGATGCCCATGGCCGCCCGGTTGATATCTCCAACCTGAGGGTGGAAATTTTCGATGTCAACTGGCGCTGGTGGTGGGACCGTGATCAGAGCGACGACCTGGGTTCCTTTGTCAGAAACAGAAGTGAACACCTGGTCAGAAGCGAGCGCATCGCAACGGTGAATGGCAAGGCCATGTACGAACTGCGCTTCGATGAAGAACAGTGGGGACGAAAGCTAATTCGCATTAGCGACCCCAATGGTGGCCACAGCTGTGGACAAACCTTCTATGTAAGCTACAAGGGATACTGGAACGACGCCGGCCAGGACGCCCCCGGTGGGGCTGAAATGCTCAGCTTCACCACAGACAAGTCTGCCTATGAGGTTGGTGAAGACATCTATCTAACCCTGCCCGATATTCAGGAAGGCCGGGCACTGGTAAGTGTGGAAAATGCATCGACCCGCCTCCGGAGTTTCTGGGTGGAGGCGCCTCTTGACGGAGCCCTTCAGATTGAAGCCACTCCGGAGATGGCACCAAATGCCTACATCAATGTAAGCCTGGTCCAACCACACAGTTCATCCAACGACCGTCCCATCCGCATGTATGGCATACAGCAGGTAAAGGTAAGCGATGCCAACAGCATCCTCAAACCCCGGCTTGAAATGCCGGATGTTCTGGAACCCGAAGCGGAAGTTACGATGAAGATTTCTGAAGAAAGTGGCCGGGCCATGACCTACACCATTGCTGTGGTGGACGAAGGGCTGCTCGATCTCACCCGCTTTCGGACACCTGATCTGTGGCACTTGTTCAATGCAAGGGAAGCCCTGGGCATCCGGACCTGGGACATGTATAAATATGTCATGGGAGCGCTCGGGGGAGAAATGGCCGGTCTTCTGTCTGTCGGGGGTGATGAATACCAGGAAGAAGACGGCAGCAGCAACGCAAGCCGGTTTAAACCCGTGGTGAAGTTCCTTGGTCCCTTCGAGCTGAAAGCCGGAAAAGAACAAAGCCACCGTTTCACCATGCCCAACTATGTGGGTTCGGTGCGTACGATGGTAGTAGCCAGCCATTCCGGTGCCTATGGCAGTACCGAAAAGACCACAGCTGTTAAGAAACCCCTGATGGTCCTGGCCACGCTGCCACGCATCGCCGGACCCAATGAGACCATCTCACTACCTGTCAGTGTTTTCTCCATGGAACCCGGAAGCCGTGAGGTAAAGGTCCGTCTCAAAACCAATAGCCTGTTTAGGATTGAAGGCCCGGAAAAACAGACCCTCCGCTTCGAAGAAGAAGGTGAACAAATGTGTTGGTTCTCTCTTAAGGTGGCACAGAAAACGGGTGAAGGGACAGTGGAGCTAAGCGCGAAAAGTGGCTCGGAAGAAGCCAATCATGAAACCAGCCTGACAATCCGCCTGCCCAATCCCTCCATTACCAAAGTAGAGGACGCCATGCTTGATCCGGGCAAGAACTGGAAAGGCAACTATGATGGTTTCGGTCTGGAAGGCAGTAACCAGGCGGTCCTCGAGATCTCAACCATCCCTCCCATGCACCTTTCGCGTCGACTCGGCTTCCTGATGAACTACCCCCACGGCTGCATTGAACAGACGACTTCAGCCGTATTTCCCCAGCTCTACCTCGACAAGCTCATGGAATTAGACGACCAGCAAAAAGGAGAGATCCAAGGCAATGTGGAAGCCGGTATAAAGCGCATCCAGAGTTTCCAATTGCCCGATGGAGGACTCAGCTACTGGCCGGGCAGCGGCTATTCAGCAAATACCTGGGGCAGTAGCTATGCCGGGCACTTCATGCTCGAAGCCCGTAACCGGGGTTATAAACTTCCCACAGGTTTCATGGAAAACTGGATCCGTTTTCAGACCAGACGAGCCAACAGCTGGAACCGTACTGTAAGAGAGGGATGGCTTCCCCGCAGCAGCGAGCTGGACCAGGCTTACCGCCTCTATACCCTGGCCCTGGCAAAAAAACCAGCCATGGGAGCAATGAACCGGCTCAGGGAACATAAAGAATTGTCGAACACCACGCGCTGGACCCTGGCCGGAGCTTATGCACTGGCCGGAAGGAAGGATGCTGCAAGACAACTCATCGCTGAGGCTTCAAACGATATAAAGGCCTATCGTGAACCCGGGCCAACCTTCGGCAGTACATTGAGAGACAGGGCAATGATCCTTGAAGTGATGAATATCATGGAAAATGGAGAAGCCATAGGGGACCTGATCAACGACCTGGCAAAAAGCATGGCTTCCGACAACTGGTACAGCACACAGACCACCGCTTTCGTATTAACCGCCCTTGCCCGAAGTACGGGAAGTCATGAAGGCATGGAAAAAATCAGCTGCAATCTCAGGATTGGGGACCATAAAGAAAAGCTGAATTCCAAAATGCCCCTGGTCGAGCTTTCCCTCCCCTTTGATGGAGGCTCCGGACAACAGATTCGTGTCGACAATACGGGTGAAGGCCGGCTTTTCATCCACCTGAAACAGGAAGGGATCCCGCTTGATTCTAAACTTGAAAAAATGGAGAATGATCTTCGTATGCGGATAAGCTATCTCGACCTTGAAGGTCGCCGAATCGATCCTTCGCAGCTGGTTCAGGGCAGCGATTTCATGGTCAGGGTCGATCTCGAACATCCGGGTATTCGAAGCGCCTACAGGGAACTGGCCCTTGAGCAGCGCTTCCCCTCGGGCTGGGAGATTCGGAACCTGCGCCTCGACGAAATGTCGCTGCCGGTAGATGCCGATCAGCCCGATTACCAGGACATTCGGGACGACAGGGTTTACAGCTATTTCGACCTGGAACCGGGTGAGCGAAAAAGCTTCTACTTTTTGCTGAACGCCAGCTATGAAGGACGTTTCTTCCTGCCGGCTGTAAGCTGCGAAGCCATGTATGACAAAACAATTGGAGCAGTTGAACCAGGGAAATGGGTGGAGGTTATTCGCCCCTGAGCAGTCCCGGATGCCGATAAGAGCCTGGCTGTTTCGAAAGCGCTACCTCCTTGCAGCTTTGTTGCTACTGATGGTGGGCTTCTTCTGCCTTCCGGTAGTGGAGTTTGAGGACCCTACAAACACCGTGTTAGAGGATGCAGATGGAACACTGCTGTCGGCAAGGATCACCTCCGACGGCCAGTGGCGTTTCCCGGCTTCCGACAGCCTGCCTCACAAAGTAGCCACCTGCATCCGCTACTTCGAGGATGAATATTTCTACCGTCATCCCGGGCTAAACCCGGTATCCCTATTCAAGGCTCTGTTTCGGAACATCAGTGCTGGCAGAGTAGTCAGCGGGGGAAGCACCCTGAGTATGCAGGTGGTTCGCCTTTCCCGAAAAGGCCGGAAACGAACCCTTGGCCAAAAAATCATTGAAATCGTGCTGGCCCTGCGAATGGAGCTCGCCCTGAGCAAGGAAGAAATCTTCCTGCTCTATGCCTCTCATGCGCCTTTTGGAGGCAATGTAGTGGGACTCGATGCAGCCGCCTGGCGATACTACGGTCGGGCGGCCTCCACACTCTCATGGGGCGAGTCAGCCACCCTGGCTGTTTTACCGAATGCCCCCGCCCTCATCTATCCGGGCAAAGGCCGGCAGGCCTTGCTCAACAAGCGCAATCGTCTGCTTCAAAAACTGGTGGAAAAGGGAGAGTTGGATCAGCTCAGTGCCAATCTGGCCATGTCCGAGGCCCTTCCCGGAAAGCCCCTGCCCCTGCCCGACCTTTTACCCCACCTGCTCGAGCGATGCGAATCCGAGGGACATGGAGGAGAAAGACTGAGTACCACCATCGACCTGCACCTGCAAGAACAACTCAATGCATTGATCCATCGCCATCACCTTCAGCTAAGGCAAAATGAAATACAGAATGCAGCCATTCTGGTGCTGGACGTGCGATCCGCTACCGTGCTGGCCTATGTTGGCAATACAAGGGATGAAAGCGAAGGCAGTGGAAGGCATGTCGATATCATCGACGCGCCCCGAAGCTCCGGCAGCATCCTGAAGCCCCTGCTCTATACCATGATGCTGGATGAAGGCAAGCTGCTTCCCCGGATGCTTGTCCCCGATGTGCCCACCTATATGTCGGGGTACAGCCCACTAAACTTCGATCGCAGTTACAGCGGTGCCGTAGCTGCCAACACGGCACTGGTGCGTTCATTAAATATCCCGGCTGTACGCATGCTCAGAGATTTTGGTCTGGAAAAATTTCATGCCCGCTTGCAGGAACTTCAGTTCAGCACCATAAACCAGCGCCCCGGACACTACGGCCTCACCCTCATACTTGGTGGCGCGGAGGTCAGGCTCTGGGACATCTGCCGGGTTTATGCCGGCATGGCACGCACGCTCAATAAAATCGAAGAACTCGACTATCGCTACGATCCAATGGCTTATGATGCACCCGACTATATCCGTAAAGCTACTGACCCGATGATCCCTAAAGAGCCCGAAACCAAAACACAGGGCATCATGAGTGCCGCTGCAATCTGGCAATGCATGGAAACCCTGACCGAGCTGGAACGCCCCTCCGTAGAAGGACAGTGGGAACGCTTTAGGTCGTCCAGGAGGATTGCATGGAAAACAGGCACCAGCTTTGGCTTCCGTGATGCGTGGGCCGTGGGGGTAAGCCCCGAATACGTGGTAGGGGTCTGGGTAGGCAATGCCGACGGGGAAGGTCGTCCGGGACTAACGGGCCTCCAGGCAGCCGCGCCACTCATGTTCGATGCCTTTGCCCTCCTTCCCCCGACGAGCTGGTTCCAAACACCACTCGATGAGCTTTACGAAATAAGCATTTGTACTAAAAGCGGTTTCCAGGCGGGGCCTGATTGTCCGGAGCGTACAAAGACCCTGGCGACGGAGAAAGGCCTGCGGGCTGCAAGCTGCCCCTTTCACCGCAAAATCCACCTCGATCGCAGTGGGGCCTGCCGGGTCCACAGCAATTGCTATCCCGTCCATGACATCCGGACCGAAGCCTGGTTCGTCCTTCCCCCTCTCATGGAATGGTACTTTAAGAAGCAAAACCCGGGCTACCGGAGTCTCCCGCCCTACCTATCGGGTTGTGAGCCCGGACAGGAGGGTGCTATGGAAATGATCTATCCACCCCAGGGCCACCAGCTTTTCATTCCGAGACAATTGGATGGCACGCTTAGCCGCATCGTACTGGAAGTAGCCCACCGTAAACCCGCCACAAGCATTTACTGGCATCTCGACGATCACTATCTGGGCAAAACAAAGCAAATCCACCAGATGGAATGCCTTGCTGAAGAAGGATGGCACAATCTGGTACTGGTCGATGCCAGGGGCGAAGTCCTGGAAAAGCACTTCGAAATCGTGGGTCGATAAGCCTATTCCATAGAAAAGAGCGCGTCATCGAGATTGGTGTTGAACCTGACCTCGTCGAAAGTCCACGACATTATAGTCTGGCCACCAACCTTTTGTGTAGTCGACATGGGCATCATATACCCCTCGATGCGCTTATAGTCACTCATATGTGCTTCCACCTCCATTGCTGCACCATTCACGGGCGCAGTGGCTTTCACCATCACAATCAGATAGCTCTCCTTGTCGATGTAGTACTTTTCATCATCGCCACCGGCCTTGGTCAGCTTCAGAACGTAGCTTGCTTTACCATGAACATCCTCTTCGCCAACAAGCTCCACTTTGTGCCCCTTTTGCGCGTAGTTCCAGAGTTTGCCATCCATATCGGCCGACTCCATAAAGCCATCAGCCTCTGCACCCGACATAGCCACCGGCACAGATGAACCCGTCATCGGGTTCATCGTCCATGCAGTTTTCCCATCATAGCCCGTAATTATTTCCATGCCCTGCAGCTCAATCACCATACGCAATTTATGCGGACGCTTGGCCATCATGTGAATGCCTGTTGACATTCCCATCATTGAAGCAGAACCCCTGGCATCGATGGTTTTGATCTTACTCAGCTTATCCTGGCCGATGGCCCTGAAATGCTTGTCCAGGATCTTATCAGCATCCTGGGCCATAGAAATACTCATGGCTGCAAAGGCCATGAAAACTGTAAGTGAAATTGCTTTTTTCATTGTGGTCTGTTGAAATGAATAATCGAATCCCCTAAGGCAACAACCAAATATACGGCCTTTTTCTGAACGGTGCTCACCGGGAATCATCCCCTAAACAAAATGCTGATTTCAAAAAAAATGCAAAAAAATTTCCGGATTGAAAAAAAAGCAATACTTTTGGACTGTTTTATTCAATTAGTCGAATATGAGAAAAGAAAACACGTCCCTCGACATTGTCCATGCAGCTAAATCGGTCTTCGCCCGATTCGGCTTCAAAAAAACCAGCATGGATATGATTGCCAGGAGCATTGGCAAGGGGAAAAGTTCGATCTACTATTATTTTAAAAGCAAGGAGGACATCTTCCAGGCCGTAGTTGAGCAGGAAGCAATCGAACTCAAAAACGAAATATACCACGCAGTCAACAGTGTAGAGTTGCCGCGACAAAAGCTAAAGACCTACATCCTTACCCGTCTTAAAACACTTGAAAAAATGGACAACCTGAGCAATGCGCTGCGGGGTGACTATCTGTCGAACCTGCACTTCATTAACCAGGTCAAAGCCCGTTACAGGGCCGAAGAAATGGAAATGGTCAGCGAAATTCTGCTATACGGCCAACAGAGAGGAAAATTTGAATTCGAAAACGTCAGGGAAGTCGCGAAACCAATTGTTTTGGCAATCAGCGGCCTCGAAATGGAATACTTTATAAACCCCATGAAAGAAGACATGAACGAGATGGAACGAAACCTGGACCTCTTGCTGGATGTCTTTTTCAAAGGACTAAGCAAATCATAATTTTTTTTGTCATTTTTTCGACTATTTGTCATTATTCGTCGATTCGACTATATCACTAATCATACCATTCACATGAAAAAACAAGCATTCATTCAACACCGGCCCGGGACGAAGTCCTTTCTTCTCCTGAGTACCGGTCTGCTGACCCTCGCCACGCTCAGTGCACAGGAAAGCCTGTCGCTTGAAGAATGTCGCGCCCGGGTCCTCGAACACAACCATGAAATCGTACTTTCGGGCCATGCCAAAGACGAAGCCCATGAGGCCTATGAATCGGCCCGGACTCAGCTCTTACCAAGGGTATCGGCCACTGCGGCCTATACTTACCTGAACAAGCCCATCAGCTACGACATCAGCATCCCGGAACTTCATCTGCCGGTGGGTTCTCTCGCACCAGACGGTTCCTGGACCATTACCCCGGAAGATACCAAGAACACCTGGGTTCCCATGGGGGAAAGCTACGTGCCTCTTGATGCCAATGGTGCACCCTTCGATCCCAGAGAGGAGCCCGAAAAGCTTATCATCGCCGATTGGGTCAATGTTCCTGCCACGGATACTTCCCTGAGTCTGGGTCGACACAATTACATGCTGGGGAGTGTGAACCTGACCCAACCCATCTATATGGGAGGGAAAATCAGACAGGGAATTAAAATGGCTGAGTATGCTGAAAATATAGCAACAGCTGCCATGCAGGGTACCCGATCCGAGATCCTCTATCGCACCGATGAGGCTTACTACCGCATCCTCACCCTCGAGGAAAAACACAGGCTTGTCCGATCGGCCATCGAAATGCTGGAAACCCTTCAGCAGGATCTCCAAAACTATTACGACGAGGGCCTGATTAACAGGAACGATCTGCTGAAGGTGGGAGTTAAACTCAACGAGGCCCGGCTAAATCAACAAAAGGTAGAGAACGGGATCCAGCTTTCAGTGATGGTCCTGAATCAGATGATGGGATCGGCACTTGACACACCGCTTGAACTTAGTGATAGCATAAGTATAAAACTGCTCTCGCTAAATGCTGAAGACTATCGGTCAAAAGCCCTGGAAAACCGCTATGAAATCAAAGCCCTGAGGGAAAAACAAAAGATAGAAGAAGCCAAGGTCCAAATCGCCCGTTCCCGCTACCTGCCAAATGTGGTGGCCAACGCCAACTACTTTGTCCTTACACCGAACCCCTATGACAGCTTTAAGGAAAATTTCGGTGCTGACTGGAGCGTGGAACTGGCCGCCAACATTCCCATCTTTCACTGGGGTGACCGGCGACACACCACCAATGCAGCCAAAATCGCTCAAACCTCAACAAATATTCGCTTGGAACAAGCCAATGAGCTCATCAGCCTGCAGGTGGAGCAAGCCCTGGTACATTGCCGCGAAAGTGTCAGTACCGTCCTTCTGGCCGAAAAAAACATTGAGCAGGCTGAGGAGAACCTGCGCATCCACCAGGAAAACCTGTCAGAAGGCATGGCCACGGTCACCGAGGTGCTTGAAGCAGAACTCATGTGGCAAAAGAGCCATGAAGAACTGATCAATGCTCGATCCGAGATGCAGATGGCCTTTACCCATCTCGATAAAGTAAGTGGAACAATCAACTAATAACAAAATAACCATGAAAAGAAACAGTCTCATCATGCTGCTTTCAGCCGCCGTACTAAGCAGCGCATGCAGCGAAGAAAAACGCGTTGAAACACAATCATCTGAACCGGTAATGGTCCTTACCGGTACTGCAAAGGAAATTGAGTACCGTCCAAGCATGGACTATGCAGGAACCGCCCTGCCCTTTCGCGAGGCCAATCTGGGCTCTCCATTACCCGGCAGGGTCGAAAAACTGTATTACGAAAGCAACGACTATGTGAAGAAAGGAGCGCTGATTGCCAGCCTCTCCCAGAATATGCTCGACCAGACCAAGGCCGAACTCGATGCCGTAAAAAAAGACTACGAAAGGGTACAGCGGCTTCAGCAAAAAGGAAGCCTGACCCAGCAGGACCTGGATCACATCAGTGCAAAGCTGGAGGCCACCGAAGCCAAAAACAGCATGTTTGCCAGCTTCTCCGAAATCAGGGCCCCCTTTAGTGGTAAAATTGTTGGCTTCCTGGTCAACGAAGGAGAAGTCTTTACCATCGCCCCGGGCCTGCAGCCCGGTTATTCGATGACCTCCGGCATAGTCCGCCTGATGCAAATCGACAAAATAAAGGTCTGTGTCGAAATCAATGAAAAAGACTATGCAGCAGTGAATTCCGGCATGGAAGTGCGGGTTTTCCTGGATGCCTATCCGGACCGTGTATTCACAGGCAAGGTGCTAAAAAAGGCTGATTTCCTTTCCACCGTAACCCACACCGCTGAAGTGGAGATCGTTGTGAACAACAAGGAAGAGCTCATCAAGCCCGGTATGTTTGCCAGGGTAGAAATTGAAAAAGAAGCCAGGCCGGCCGTCTTTGTGCCCCAGGAGGCCATTTACAAACTTGAAGGGACCAGTGAGGAGTTCCTTTACCTCCTTGAAGCCGAGAACCGCGTACGCAGAATGCCGGTTGTCAGGGAAGGTTTCAAAGCCGACCTGGTAGCTGTAAAAGGCCTTAAAGACGGGCAGACCGTCCTGATCAGCGGACAAAGAAAAGTAAATGATGGCGATCAGGTACGGATCGCTGAATAAGAAAGAATGAAGCCATGAAACTACCTGAAATATCCGTAAAAAGACCCGTGGCCACAACCATGGTCTTCCTGGCCGTACTCCTCTTCGGTCTGGTATCTCTGAAAATGCTTCCACTGGATGTCATGCCAGAACTGGAAGTACCCTCTCTGACCGTTATTACGGTGTATCCGGGTGCCTCTGCCGAGGAAGTAGAAGAACAGGTCAGCGATGTCCTTGAGGCCACCCTGGCCACTGCATCCAACCTGAAAGAGATCTCTTCAAACTCGAAGGAAAACGTGTCCTTCGTTCAAATGTCCTATCGCTGGGGAACCGATGTCACCGAGGCGGCAAACAATGCCCGTGACATTATCGAAGGCATCTCTGCCCACCTGCCCGATGCCGCCCGGAAACCAATTATCTACAAAATCAACTCATCGATGATGCCGGTCATGTTTTACAGTGTGACCGCCAACCAGAACTACGACGGACTCGAAAAGATTCTGGCTGATAAGATTGCAGCCCCCATCCGCAAAGCCGATGGTGTGGGAACTGTCATCTTCCTGGGCCAGCCGCGCCGGGAAATAGAAATCCTGGTCGACCCTGCCCGCCTCGATGCCTATGGCCTTTCCATGATGCAGCTTTCCACCATCCTGAAAGCCGAGAACATCTCTGTTCCGGGTGGTAGCCTGGGTGTTGGTACACGCGACTATGCCATCCATGTCGAAGGCAACATCGAAGACACCGGGATGCTCGAAAAGCTGGTCCTGGCGGAATTCAACAACCGGATTATCCGGCTCGAAGATGTGGCTGAGGTCCGTGACGGCTTCCCCGAAGATGACGAAATCGCCCGTAGTACAGATGGAGAGGGTGCCGCACTGATGATTCAGAAACAGAGTGGTGAAAACACCCTGGCTGTTATTCGCAACGTCCGCGAAAAGATGGAAGAAGTAAGGAAAACCCTGCCCGATGATGTAAAAGTGCAGGAAGTTATTTCGACCGATGAAATTGTTACCGAGAGCCTTAGTTCACTGGGATCGTCTCTGTTCTGGGCCTTCATCTTCGTCATCGTCGTGGTTTTCCTCTTCCTGCGAGAGGGCAGAAGCAGCCTGATTGTGGCCCTCACCATCCCCTTCTCCCTGATTTCAGGGATCATCGCCATGTTTGTCATGGGCTGGACGATTAACATCTTCTCACTCATGTCGCTGATCATTGCCATCGGGATGGTTGTGGACAATGCCATCGTAGTCCTTGAAAACATCACCCGTCACATCGAAAATGGCGCCCACCCAAAGGAAGCTGCCATCTTCGGCTCTTCCGAGATGGGACGCCCCATCATTGCTTCAACCCTGACCACCATCATGGTCTTCCTGCCCATGGTATTCATGGGGGGTATCGTGGGCATCCTGTTCAAGCAACTGGCTGTAATTACAGTTATTACCATGCTGGCCTCGCTGATCACTGCCCTCAGCCTCACGCCCATGGCTTCGTCCAGACTGCTGAAAGGCCGGGAGAAAGGCCAAAGCAGAAAGCACACTGCGCTTTACCGCTTCAGCGAAAAAAACCTGGTATTCATTGAGAACAATTACAAAAGGCTGCTGTCCTGGGCCCTGAATCACAAGTTCATTACCCTGTTCATCGCCATCCTCATCCTTGTTGTATCGCTCTGGTGGGGCAAAAGCACGGGCTCGGATTACATTCCCGATTTCGATGCCGGCGACCTGATTGTTGTCATGGAAACCCCGGTAGGCACCAGTGCAGCCGAAACCGACCGGATCGCTCAAAAGGTGATGCAAATCATCCGTGAAGAAGTTCCCGAGCGCGTTCCCGGCAGCCTCTCCGAGATTGCCGGCCAGACCAACGACGGTGCTCTCACCGCCGTGGGCTTCAGCGAAGGAAAAAACGTAGCCACCATCCTTTGCCACATGGTAAAACCGGACGAACGCGAACGGAGTGCTGCCGAAATTGGCAAAGTGGTCCGTGCCAGGGTAGCCGAGATCCCCGAGATTGAGAAATTCCATGTCACCGCCGGAAACATCCTTTCCACAGCCCTCACCGGGAATGAAAAGCCCGTTGAGCTGAAGGTCTTTGGATCGGACTTCAACGACATGAACCGGGTTGCACTCGAGATCGAAGCAAAAATGAAAGCGATCTCCGGATTCAATGACATTGAGAATACCATTGATCCTGGCAAACTCGAACTCAAGGTCCACATCAACCGCGAAAAAGCCTCCATCCTTGGCCTCAACTCTGCCCTTATCGGGGCCCAGGTCAGACAATCGGTCTACGGTACCGAAGCTGGCGAACTGAAAGAAGGCAGCGAACGCTACGACATCACTATCCGTTACAATGACGCAGAACTCGCCGGGATCGATGACCTGGAAAACCTGATGATCTCCAATATTCGCGGATCACAGATCAAACTGGGATCAGTGGCCGATATCGAAGTCGACTATGGCTCATTGGAGATCCGGCACATCAACCAGGAACGGGTAATCAAGGTTCAGGCCAACACCGACGGAATCTCGCTGAACGAGGCTGCAGAACTGGCTACCGACTGCATTAATGAAATTGATCTCCCGGATGGAGTAGAGGTGGAACTCGGCGGCCAAATCGCCTCCAAGGACGATTCCTTCGCCGATCTGAAGCTGGTGATGATCATGGGTATCCTTCTGGTATACATGGTAATGGCCGGACAGTTCGAATCCTTTAAACACCCCTTCATTATCATGCTGGCACTTCCCTTCATGTCGGTTGGAGCCATTCTGGCCTTTAAAGCCACAGGCATTACCCTTTCGGTCACCACCTTCATTGCCCTCATCATGCTGGTGGGCATCGTAGTCAACAACGGTATTGTATTGGTCGACTACATCAACCTGCTCAGGGCTCGTGGGTATCGTGTTAAGGATGCTGCTGCCGAAGCTGGCAGGTCCCGGATGCGGCCTGTAATGATGACATCCTTTACAACCATTCTCGCCATGGTTCCCATGGCCATAAGCAGTGGGATGGGTAAAGAAATGTTTTCTCCCCTGGGCATCACCATCATCGGAGGACTGCTGGTCTCCATGCTGATCAGCCTGATCATCGTTCCCACACTCTATGTGAGCATGAACCGAGAAAAGAACATTGTCAGGAACTAAAACATCAAGTGAAATGGAAATGGTATATATCACAGGCAAAGTAAGCCTGCGCAGAAAAATCATCGAGATGCTGGAAGACAGCAAGATACGTGATTATCAGATACTGGACCATGCCGTAGTGAAAAACAAAATCGGGCCACCCCGCTTCGATACGGAGATCTGGCCAGGCTATAACATCGCCTTCCTGATCCAGGTCAGTGAAGAAGAAAAAGTCGGTCAACTGCTCGATCGCCTCAAACGCTTCAACGTGGATGAGGCCTACAATGAAACAGAGTTGCTGACGGTCTGCACCTGGTCCCTCAACAATTACTTCTACGGACAGGATTACCAGGGGCACTAAGCCCTCCTCCAATCATCAATGCAAAACAGACAGTAGCCCTGGCTAACTGTCTGTTTTGTTTTGCTACATATTGAATACCTTGCAGGAAATAGCTTTTAAAACCAATCCTTATGAGAAAGCTTTCGAAAACCAAAATCCTGTCAGCACTTATCCTTTCAATTCCGCTCCTGCTTATCGTATACAAACTGGACGAAAAGAGGAATCCCGTACTCGAGGTTGAGGGCGGAAAAATTCAGGGCCTTGCATCTGAAACAGCGGGTGTTTACATCTATCGAGGCATTCCCTTTGCCGCTCCCCCCATTGGAAATCTGCGCTGGAAGGCACCCCGGAAAGTCATCCCCTGGGAGGGCGTCAGGCTGGCCGACACCTTTGGCCCCCCGGCCTACCAAGCGAAACACGAGGAAGGATCCTTTTATCAGAAGGAATTCTTTTTCGATGGCGACCCCCCGTACAGCGAAGACTGTCTCTTCCTGAATATCTGGACCCCGGCCCCTGGCAAAAGCAATCAAAAACTCCCGGTAGCCATGTGGATTCATGGAGGTGGTTATGTCGCAGGTTGGGGATTCGAACCCGAAATGGATGGTGAGGCATGGGCTGAAAGGGGGGTGATCCTGGTAACCATCAATTATCGCCTTGGCATCTTTGGGTTCATGGCCCATCCCGAACTCAGCGCTGAAAACCCGGCCGGTATTTCCGGCAACTATGGCATCCTCGACCAGATCGCAGCCCTGAAATGGATAAAAAACAACATTGCACAATTCGGAGGCGACCCCGACAACATCATGGTCTTCGGACAAAGCGCCGGGGCTAACAGCGTCAAACAACTCGTTGCTTCTCCCTTATCGAGAGAGCTGATGGCCAGTGCAGTGATCATGAGCGGGGGAGGTTTGAGCCCCCAGGGCGGGCCGATGAAAAGCGACAGCCTGGACGAAGCCGAAGAAAAGGGTAAGAACATGATGGACATAGCCGGACTGGATGGCCTCGACAAGATGCGTTCCGCTTCAACTGAGGAAATCTTCGGTGCACTTCAGGGCTATGCCGACTCCATGAAGCAATGGCCAAGATGGGGACCGGTGATCGATGGCTCCGTCATCCCACAGTCCTTTGAAGATGCCGCCTGCGCGGGTCAAATTGCCGATATCCCCTACATGATTGGTTTCACCATGGATGACTTCGGAAGCCTGGCCGACAAGGGCCAGATTATTGATTTCTGTGAGTTGAGAAAGGAACAGGGTGGCAAAGCCTTTGCCTACCAGTTTGCCAGACCCCTGCCCGGTGACTCGGCCGGTGCCTTTCATTCATCCGATCTCTGGTTTGTATTCCATACCCTGGACCGGTCATGGCGGCCTTTTACTGAAGGAGATGCAGCCCTGAGTGAAACAATGGTGGATGCCTGGACAAACTTTAGCAAGTATGGAGATCCGAACGACGCCGGGGGCAAAAGCTGGCAGGCCAGCAGCAAATCCCGGACCGACTGCATGGTTTTCAAACTGGACGAAAACGGACTTGAGGCATCCGAAATGAGACAACCCCTGCCACGCAGGTAGTTTCCCGGCTGGGGATACTCCATCTGCGGAAAAGAATACCACCAAGCCAAAACCTTAAATGTACCAAACCCGTAAAAAGAAAAGCTCATGAATTCAATCGTATACGTTTTAATGTCCGTTGCAATGCTCCTTTGTTCGTGCAGGAACTAAATGACGGACATCGTGCATTTTCACAACTAAGCCTGCAAAAGAAAGGTTCAATGCTTTTATAAACAGCAGATAAGGAAACAGCCTTACATGGAATCATTTATCGCTTCGCCGGGCACAGTCCACAAGACTTCAGCAGGCTTGGATAACTCACTGCTCTTCGGCGTAAAAAACTGGCTGAAGGGATAGAAAACAGGTGAACCCGTCAAACAGCCTCCCGGATCAGGGGGGGCTGCCTTATTTGTCAAAGTCATTTAGTTTGGCTCCACCCGCATGGTATGAAAGGCTGTGAAGGTCCGATCGTATCGATCCCTGGCCCTGACCTCAATAATATGCCTTCCGGCGGGCCAGTCTGTTCCAATGCTGGCCTCCCACATATGGCTCGAATTCTGTGGAGGTGTTAAAGGTCTGCCCGGAAAATCGTCCAGACTAAGGTTCGGGTTTTCTTCAATAATTTTCGCATATCCCATTTCCTCAAAGGTCAACCACCGCTTATAAATCATCTCATAGTAAGGGTCCGGTTTTTCCACTTTATCCATTGTTTTCCAATCACTTAAACCCTTGATTCGGTATTCGAGACTGGATTCTTCACTGCCGTTAAAGAAGTTTACACTCAACAGGACTGTATCGGCCGAACCGGCGATAATCCCCCTGGGAACATGGATGTTCATCCGATGGTCATCCGGACTACCGGCCACCTTCCAGTCGATAATGTATTCGGTGCCCTTGAAGGAAATGAAAGAATAGCCGTTGGGTGTCCCATCACGCATCATGGTGTGGGGCACATCGGTTTCACCTTTCAGGCCGCTCCACCAACTGCCCGAAGCCGTTCCAACATTGAAATGATGGTGAGGTACCGGCTGCTGCCAATCGCTGGAATCGGCATGAAAATGCATGTTCTCATGAACATGGCTGTGCGCAGAAATGGAAAGGGTATGGGGAAATTCTTTCAAGAGATCGAAGAGTTTCTTCTGATCGCTTTTCCTGAAAGCCTCTCCGTGTTGCGCCAGAGGAATGTGCATCGTAAGGACCACCAGGTCTTCGCGGGGAACCGTCTGAAGATAATTCCTGACAAATTCGAACTGATCGGGACGAAGCCCTCCCACATAGGAGGTCGAACCCGATTCACTGGTATGGATCACGTCATCCACGACAATGAAATGCACCTCGCCATACTCAAAGGCATAAGTGGCCGGCCCAAAAACGCGTTCATAGGTCTCATCCGACAAGCGGTCATTGGGTGCCAGATAATTCACATCGTGGTTCCCCAACACATTGTACCAGGGGATTCCAATCATTGAAACTGCCTGATTCAGCGGAGAGAATAGATCCAGTGAATTTCCGACAATGTCACCCATGGTCATCCCGAATTCCAGATCGTCGCGACCAATCAATTCAAGCACAATGTCCTCCGCCAGATAGTCGATTTGTTGAATATTGTAAGGTTGGGGATCTCCAAAAACCACCATTTTAAAGGCCTCAGAGGCATTTTCCGGATAGAGCGGAAAATTAATCTCCTCGGGCAGATCGCCTGTGGGTTCCACCCCTTTGTATCTCAAATACTCCGGGGAGCCCTTGGGCTTATGGAGATAATAAAACTGGGGAAGGTTCTGTTCATTAACCGGCGTCATCCAGTCCTTCGGCTTAATTACAAACACAATGGCATCGTCCGATACCGGTATCGCATAGTCCCCATTCGCATCGGTCTGAACAAGTTTGGTGCCATTGGATACCAGTACCCCGGAAATACCCCTTTCGCCGTCATCCTTCACCCGGTTTCCATTCTTGTCGTGAAAAACACATCCGCTGGCAAGCTCTTCGCCTGGTCCTGCCTCAAGGCTGTGCGGCAAATTGTAGCGTGATTTGTCATCCTTTGTGCTGCAGGCAACAACAACCAGCAGCAGTCCAATAAGCAATCCATATGGTTTCATGATCAGGCGATTTGGTTCTGAGAACAAGATACCCTAAAGTTTTTATTCCGACCTAAATTTCCAGTACTCAATGCGGGGATTTTTTGCAACCTTTTTCTTATACGCTTCGATGTAAAACTGGTTCAGGGAGTCGCTGTCGCCATACTGCTTCCTGAGTTCTTCCAAACGCCGGTGTAAATCGGCCTGTACATCGGCATAGGCAGGATCTCCATAAATATTCTGCATCTCGTCAGGATCCTGTTCCAGATCGTACATTTCCCACTCATCGATATCGTAGTAGCAATGCATGAGTTTATATCTGCTCGTAGTAATCCCATAGTGACGCATCACATGGTGTTCCGAAGGATGCTCATAGTAATGATAGTAGTGTCCGGTTCGCCAATCCTCCGGTGTATTCCCCTGAAGAATGGGCAGTAAACTGCGGCCCTGCATTTCTTCAGGAATGCTTGCACCGGCAATATCAATAAAGGTCTCCCCGAAATCGAGGTTGGAAACCAAATCGGTATTCACGCTTCCGGCTTCGATCTGCTCCGGCCATCTGATCAGCAGGGGAGTCCGAAGCGATTCCTTATACATCCAGCGTTTGTCGAACCAGCCATGCTCCCCCAGATAAAAGCCCTGGTCAGAGGTATAGACGACAATGGTATTTTTATCGAGCCCGCTTTCCTCCAGGTAGTCCAGTATTTTCCCGACGCTCTTGTCGACTGCCGCAACCGTGGACAAATAGTCCTTCATGTAGCGCTGGTGCTTGAACTTCACCAGATCCACTGCTGTCGGATTGGCCCGCTGGTAAGCTTCAAAAACGGGACCATAGACAGCATTCCACTTTTCGAGTTGCGCCTCGTTCAATCCCACGCGGGGCTGGTCCGACATTTTCAGGTCATAAACCATGGTCATCGTTTCAGCGATGCTCATATTGTTCAGCGCAGCCGCCTTTCTGTTCCCCTTGTAATCGTCGAAAAGGCCCGGCGGTTCGGGAAAACTCACATCTTCGTACATGCCCAGCTCATTTGGGCCGGGCTCCCATGCACGATGAGGAGCCTTGTGATGCATCATTACCATAAAAGGCCGACCCTCGTCCTTCACGCTTTTGATCCACTCAATGGTCTTGTCGGTAATAATCTCAGTGGCATAGCCCTCCATTTTGTATTTGCCCGAATCATTGATAAACTCAGGGTTGTAATACCTTCCCTGTCCCGGTAAAATGTCATAGTAATCAAAGCCCTCCGGACTGCCCCCAAGGTGCAGCTTCCCAATGATAGCCGTCTTGTAGCCCGCCTGTTGCAGGACCTTGGTAAAGGTTTGCTGACTGAAATCGAACACCGTTCCCGCGGTATTGTCCACGAAGCCATTCCGATGGCTGTACTTCCCGGTCAGAATCGTAGCCCTGGACGGACCACAAATAGAGTTGGTTACCATGCACCTGTTAAAACGCATACCCTCCTTCGCAAGGCGATCAATCTGAGGCGTTGGTGCCAGCTCGGCCAGCGAGCCACCATAAGCCGAAATAGCCTGATAGGCATGGTCGTCGCTCATGATGAAAACGATGTTTGGTCTTTGGGCAGGCTGGTTTTCAGTCCCTAAGTGGCAAGAACTGAACAAAAGTGATGTGACAGGGAATGCCGAAATAAAGACAATAAGCTTGATCAGTCTCATATCGCTTGTTTTGGGTTATGCGAATAAAAGTATGGGATTTATTCATATCCGCCACATTGAAGTGTCTATTTGCTACTGTAAATGCGCCAGATCAGAATCAGGCCACCAGCTTAGATCGCTTTGGAAGAACAGCCCGACACTATAAAAACCAACCTTAACTGGCCACCCTTCCCTTCATCAACAAATCCAAAGCCTCTCCAAAAGAACCCGCAGCGATGATCTCACCATCATTCACAAAAAAGATCTCATCGGCATTTTCGATGGTATTCAGACGATGGGCAATAATGACCCGGGTAGTGGAATCGGGCAGGTTGGTAAGAATCTCTTCAAGTTGCTGTTCGGTCACCGTATCGATATTGGCAGTAGCCTCATCCAGAATAAGTAGTTCCGGCTTACGAAGAATGGCCCTGATAAACGCGATGAGCTGCTTCTGCCCCAGACTGATCCCATCTCCGTTCATCTCTATATGCGTATCCAAACCATCCTCGAAGCGATGCAATAATTTCAACAAACGGGCATCCCTCAGGGCTGCCTCCAGTTCTTCATTGCTGAAGGCTGCATACTGAGGATTGCCATACAGGATATTGTCACGTACGGTCCCCGTAAACAGAATGGGATCCTGAAGGATGAAACCAATCTTTGCAGCCCTTTCAGCGGGGGTGTAAGACCGGATATCGCGTCCGTCAAGCCGGACAATTCCTTTGCTCGCATCATAGAGCCTGGCAACGAGCGATACCGTTGTGGTCTTACCCCCTCCGGTGGGACCCACAAAGGCATAGGTCCTGCCACGTTGGAGATCGAAACTGACCCTATGCAGGACCTCCTTGCCGTCGCCATAGGAAAAAGAGACTTTATCGAAACCAAGGTATGATCCATTCGGAGCGGGAAACACATCCTCAACCACCTTCAGATTGCTTTCCAGGGCAAGCAGATCGGAAATCCGGTCCCATGCCGCCATAGCACTCTGAAAACTGGCCCAGAGTGCAGACATCTGGCGAAGAGGTTGATAAAAATAGGCAATATAGGAGAGAAAACTGATCAGTATTCCGACCGTAAACTGGCCTCTGCTGATCAGGAAGACCCCCAGGACCAAAATAATGAGCTGACCCAGATGGGATGCAAAGGAGTATACCGGAATCAGGATGGTGTTGGCAATACCTGCATGAACAGCCCGTTTATAATTCTCCCGGTTCACTTCCCTGAAGCGGCGACGAAAATAATCGCGCCGGTTGAAGACCACGATCACTTTGTAATTGGCCAGACTCTCCTGGATCTCGGCCGAGAGTGCACCCAGGGACTCAAGGCTCTTTTCGTTCTTTTTACGAATCCAGGGTGAAACAGCCCTTGTAAAAAGCCAAAGAAAGAAGGCCGGGACCAGAGCTGCCAGTCCAAGCTTCCAATTGATCACCACCAGAATAATCCCTGCCCCAATCATCGTAAACAGGCTCCCGATAAAGCGCATCAGCGACTGGGAGATAAACTGGTTTACCTTTTCGCTGTCATTGTTAATACGCGAAATCAGATCGCCCGATTTGTTTTGGTTGAAAAATGCCAGGGGCAGTTCCTGCAGCTTTCCAAAGATTTGTTCGCGAAGCTTAAAAAGCATGCGTTGACCGATTCCCCCCATGATGCGAATCTGCAGATAGTTCACCACAAATGCGACCAGATAAATCCCCAACAAAATGGCAGCAAAGCGCAGAATACCCGGATAGTCCCCGGCCGCTACATACGTATCAATGGTGTAACCCACAAGATAGGGACCCAGGAGGGTGAGTACAGCGTTCAGGAAGATGGCAGACAAGGATACAATCGTATTCCGCCGTTCCCCGCTGATCATGCCCGCAAGCTTTTTCAGGGAAGGCGCCAGGGCCTGCTTTCGTTCCTCCTTACTCAATTCATCCAGCCTATAGTTGCCTACCCCGGATTCGTTGACGCCATGCTGACTACTCATAATGCTGTGTACTCTTTTGTGAACTGTAAATCTGCATGTATTCGGGCGAGTCTTTGAGCAATTCCCTGTGCGTTCCGCTAACCACCACTTCCCCGTTCATCAGCAAGATAAGCTGGTCGAAATGCTTCACAGAAGCAATCTTTTGGGTCACCGTAAGGAGGGTCAGATCGGGGTAGTTGTTTGCGATACGATCCAGGATCTTGTTCTCTGTTTGCCTGTCGACCCGGGAGGTAAAATCGTCGAGCAACAGGATTTTCGGTTCAAGAGCCAGGGCGCGGGCCAGCATAATTCGCTGTTTTTGCCCCCCCGATAAGCTTGTACCCCTTTCCGACACCTGTGTATCGAGCTTTTCGGGCAAGCTGTCGATAAACGCCTGCAACCCGGCCGTATCGATGGCCTTTTCCACAGCCTCGGGCTTTACAGCATCACTGAAGGCAATGTTCTCGCGCAGGCTCATATTAAAGATAACGCTGTCCTGAAAGACAATGCCAATGTGGGTATGCAATACCTCAGGGTCATAGTCCTTCAAATCGATTCCGTCGAGCACAATCCGGCCTTCCTGTGCTTCGGTCAGATGGGAAAGCAGGTAAAGCAACTGGCTTTTTCCTGCAGCCGTAGGACCAATAATGGCTGTTTTACTTCCTGCCTTCACAGCAAAGTTCAGATCGCGTAACACGGTCTTTTGCCCGTAACGCATCGTGAGTCCAACAACGCGGATATTCCCTTCGGGTGCTGTCTTTATCCGGCCACAGGAAGCCGCAGAGGGCTCAATAAGTACCTCTCTAATGCGGCCATAGGAAGCAGAAGCCGAGGCAATAATGTTGCCCATAAAGCCGATCATCAGGATGGGATAGATGAGCATCATCAGATAGGAGTTAAAGGCAGCAAAATTTCCGAGTGAGAGAGAACCCAAAACCACAAAATGCCCGCCAAGTGCCAGGATGGCTACTACGGCCAGGTTTGACACAAACATAATAATGGGCACCAGCACTGAAAAAAGCCTTACAATAACGAGCCCCAGGTCTCTCGACTCAACATTCCTTTCCAAAAACTTCTGTCCTTCGGGCTGCTGTGAATTCAAGACCCGAATAAGGGCCGAACCCAGAATGCTCTCGCCAATAACCGCATTAAGCTTGTCGATCACCTCCCTGCTCTTCTTGAAGAAGATGCGCAATTTACTGAATACCAAAGCAAATGAGACAGCTATAATGGGGACAATTGCCAAAACGACCAATGCCAGCTGAAGATGGATGCGAATCAAAAGCACTGCGGCCCCGCCAATCACAAACAGGGAGGAAATGAACATCACGAAGGCCATGGAGACAAAGGTCTTTACCGATTCCATGTCGGAGGTCAGATTGGTTAACAACTTTGCCGGATTGGCCCCGATCACATAGGAATAACTCTGCTCGGAAATCTTGTCAGACAAACGGTTCCGCAGGTCCATAGCCACCTTTTCGGCCGTATATGTTTGCAGAATCCCCTGCAGGAAAGTAAAAATGAAAATACTCCCCGCAGCCAGCATAAACCGCAGGATGACCTGCCGGACTTCGAACACACCGGCACTGAAATCGTCGATACCTTCTGCCACGATTCTCGGAATGAGTAAATTTACGGCCGAACTCAACAAGGCAAAGCCAATCAAAAGGGTCACGAGCAGCTTATAGGGCCCAAGCACCCTGAATAAGGCCCCCCGGTCATTCTGCTTTTTTTCCCTTTCCTTTCTTCGCATGGTTTCCGTTCCCTTTCTGAATAGAATCGGCTGACATGTCAGGCATCGAAGCATAAAACTAACATAATTTTTCCATCATGCCGGCGGGTGGCTCTTTCAAGCCTGCCGACCCGGATTCGAAGACCTTTGATTGATATTTCCTACCTTAGCACTAAAGCACCAATATCAACTGTTCCATGCGCCTGAACACGCCTGTTGAATGGCCGGCATATCCCTTCCGCATAAGTCACCAAAGCCCTGTCATGCTTATGGGATCCTGCTTCAGTGAAAACATCGGGAAGAAGTTGTATCAGCACCTCTTCCCCACCTGCATCAATCCTTTTGGTGTCAGCTACAACCCCCTTTCTGTATTGAGAGGCCTTGAAGTTCTTATGAGGAAAGAGAGATATGGGATGAAGGACCTGAACAAGCGTGGTGACACCTGGTTCTCCTTCGACCACTTCACAGGTTTTTCCTCGAACAGTGCTGAAGGATGTCTGAACAAGATCAATACCCGGCTTCTGGAGGCCAGATCGTTTCTTAACAATACAGCTTACCTGATCCTGACCTGGGGAACTTCCTGGGTTTATTACCACCTGGAGCAAAAGCGGATCGTAAACAACTGCCACAAACTTCCATCCCAACAATTCAAACGCGATCGTCTGACTCCCGAACAAATCAGGACAGCTTACGAGGCTTTTCTCCCCCGATTGTTTTCCAGTTTGCCCGATCTCAGGATTCTGATAAGCCTGAGCCCGGTCAGACACCTGAAAGATGGGGCGCATGAAAACCAACTTAGCAAGGCTGGTCTGCTCCTGGCTGCGGAGGAACTGGTGAAGCAAGATCCGGAACGCATCTCCTACCTTCCCGTTTACGAAAGCGTATTAGATGATATGCGCGACTACCGGTTTTATACCAGCGATCTGGTGCATCCCAACGAAACGGCCATAGCCCTGATCTGGGAACAATTTCAGCAGGCCCTGTTCTCAGAAGAAACGCGGGAAACCAACCGTCAACTTAAGCCATTGTTAAACCTGTGGGCACATCGACCGATGAGCGATAACCCATCCGGACTCTTGCAGCACGAAAAGAAAAAGGCAGAGAAAAAAGAAGCCCTGATCGGTCGCTTTCCTAATCTGGCCTGGCAGAACCTGATTTAGCTTCTTTCGAATCACCCTCATTTATACGATATCCTTGTAAACATTAACGATCATCCTTTGTTTCAATGAAAAAGTAGGATATTCATGAAGAAATGGACATTTTTCATCGCCCTCTTGCTCCTGCAAACCGGTCTTTGGGGGCAAAAAGGGATTCTTCGTGGGAGGGTTTACAATGCTGCCAACAACGAGCCTGTTGCCTTTGCCACCATTGCAGTATATGGCACCACCATCGGCTCGACCAGTGATCTGGACGGAAATTTTCTCTTCACCGGTCTCGAACCCGGTTATATAGAACTGCGGGCATCCTCGGTAGGCTTCGATCCCTTTATCTCCACGAGCATAGAAATCAGCAATGCACGCGAGGTATTTATCGACATCCCATTAAATGAGGCCAATATAAAACTGGAAGAAGTAAGCATCCGGGCTTCCATTTTCCGAAAAACAGAAGAGAGTCCGGTTTCACTTCAACGAATCAGTATTGAAGAAATTGAAAAGAACCCCGGTGCAAACCGCGACATCTCAAGGGTTTTACAGTCTTACCCCGGGGTAGCATCGACACCGGCTCAACGAAACGATATCATTGTTCGTGGCGGGGGACCAAGCGAAAACAGCTTCTACCTGGACGGAATTGAGATTCCGAATATCAATCACTTTGCCACCCAGGGGGCCTCGGGCGGACCGGTAGGCATTATCAATGCAGACCTTCTCCGGGAGGTAAAACTTTATACGGGAGCCTTTCCGGCTTCGACCGGCAATGCCCTTAGTTCGGTGATTGAGCTCTCACAAAAAGACGGGAACAAAGAAGGCCTGAAATTCAAGGGATCGGTTGGAGCCTCGGACCTGGCACTAACCCTGGATGGGCCGTTGGGCGAAAAGAGTTCATATATCCTGTCGTACAGGCGCTCGTACCTGCAATTCCTGTTCCGCGCACTTGGGCTACCCTTCCTCCCCAAGTACAACGACTATCAGCTTAAACTGAAAACCCGTCTCAATGAACACAACGAACTGTCGTTGATCAGTATCGGTTCGTACGACAACAATGCACTGAATCTCGATGCCAATGAGACCGAAGAAAAGCGTTTCATCCTGGGCTATCTGCCCGAAAGCTACCAATGGAGCTATACCATTGGCCTGGTCCTGAAACACTATCGCGAAAAGGGCTTCGATACCTGGGTACTGAGCCGAAATTACCTTCACAACGAATCGCTTAAGTATGCCAACAACATCCCATCGGAAGACAGGCTGATCCGGGACTACAATTCGGATGAGATCGAAAACAAGTTTCGCTACACCAGGTCCGGCTCATTTAAAAATGGCCTGAAGACAAAACTGGGAGGAGGACTTGAATATGCCAAATTCCACGCCGGAGTCTTCAACAAGAGCTTCATGAACGGGGCGCCACTGGTCATCGACAATACCTCCTCCTTCGATCTCTTCAAATGGCATGTCTTTGCACAGGCCGGCAAAAAACTGTTTTCCAACCGCCTGACCCTCTCTCTGGGCATTCGAAGCGATGCAACGAATTACAACGCCAAAATGCAAAACCTCCTTAAGCAGCTATCGCCCCGTTTCTCAGCCTCCTATATGCTCAACACCAAATGGTTCCTGAATTTCTCCACGGGCAGGTACTATCAGCTCCCTGCCTATACATCCATGGGCTATTCGGACAATTCAAAGCAATTGTTGAATCGCAACAAGCTGCGCTATATACGTGCCGAACACCTGGTCGGGGGACTGGAGTTCCTTCCCGACAATGACTCCAGACTGAGCCTGGAAGGTTTCTACAAGCACTACAGCTATTACCCCTTTTCCCTCTCAGACTCTGTATCACTGGCCAGCAAGGGAGCCAATTTCGGACTCTATGGAAACGAGGCCCTAAGCTCGACAGGCAAAGGCCGGGCTTTTGGTGCAGAGTTTCTCTACAGGAATCGCGATTTAAAGGGACTTAGTCTTACCCTTTCCTATACCCTTGTCAGGAGTGAAACCCTCCCCAAACGATCATCTTTCGAAAACCTCGGCCCCATTCCCACAAGCTGGGACAACATCCACCTGCTCAATGTTTACGGCTTTCGCAAATTCAAAGGCAACTGGCAACTTGGTTTCAAATGGCGCTATGTGGGCGGACAACCCTATACCCCTTTCGATCCTGTTCTTTCATCAAGGACTCAATACTGGGATGTTACCGGATACCCTGCCCTGAATTACAACCTTTACAACCAATTGCGCTACAATGCCTATCATCAGCTTGATCTTCGGATCGACAAAACCTGGTATCTGAATTTGGTCACCATTAACCTGTATGCAGATGTGCAAAATGTCTACAATTACAAATCCGACAGCTCTACCTTCCTCGTCACTGAAAAGGGTGCCAACGGGGAAGCCCTGATTGAAAACCCCGATGATCCCCCTTCCCTCCAGCGCTATAAAATGAAGGAACTAAAATCGACTTCCGGAACCCTTTTACCCACGCTGGGCATCATTCTTTCATTCTAAAACCCAGAATCATGTACAGAACCATCAACTACATACTCCTGATCCTCCTGGCAACCGCCTGTAAAACGACCCATATTCCAGTCGATGATCCACCAGCACATATCCATACCAATCCCAATGGCCAGGGCCTGGCGCTTGAAATTGAAATGATCCGTGGTCCGGGTCACAATCATCCACTAATGGCCATCTGGGTCGAAGATACCACAGGAGGGTTCATTCAGACGCTCTATGTTGCCAATTCGATTGGGACAGGCTGCTTCTTACACGGCGATAATTCGGAAGGGTTCTGGAAATCCTGTGAGGTTCGCAGGCCTGCAGCACTACCCCGATGGGGCCATCAACGAGGCATCAGGGCAAAGGATGGCCTATTTCTTCCTGATAGTCAAAACCCTGTTGCCGATGCTTATACCGGTCCAACACCACAAAGCAGTTTCATCCTGCATACCCGGCTCGATGAAAAGGTGGAAGGACCAATCAGGCTCTTTTTTGAAATCAACCAGACCTGGGACTGGAACGAATACTGGACCAATAATAAATATCCTGACAACGAAGAGTATAAAACCTCCTGCCAGCCTGCGCTGGTCTATGCCCTGGAGATTGACAGTTCCGGACCAAAAGCAGCAGGAGATATGAAACTAATTGGACGAAGCCATCATTCTGGTGAAAATGGAGAATTGTACACCGATCTCCATACCATGACTGCACAGAAAATTGTGAAAAGAATAAGCGTAAGGCTTTCAGATTAATTTAGTTCGAAGCACTATCCAAAGCTCCTTATGAGTTTTCTCATATTTTGTCCGACCTAAAATTGAGATCTTTGAAACCTATTTAGGTTAACAATAGGGTTAGATCTAGGGCTAGAAAAGCTGTCCGTCAGGGCGGCTTTTCTTTTTTTCGTACGCATAAATTGTATATATTCGTTGCAGATTCTAAACAAACCAAAAAGCTCCTGAAAATGAAGTACTTTAAATTCCCTCTGGCCCTGGTATTGGCCCTGGTGGTCCTTAGCTGTGGCAATAAGAAGAAGCAGGAAGTAGAACAAGCCGTCAAAGCTTTTGATATTGAAGACTATATTAAAACCGCTGAATCCATCGAACCCAATCTGAGCAAGGTGGACCAGGTTTTCAGCATCCTTGACATGGTCAATGCAGAGTACTACGAGTCGCTTACAAATGATCCCTATAGTGCTCACAGCTACAAGACTTCCTATCCTGTGGCAGCGGCCAATCTGGGTATTTACATCACCGATATCGTATACCACCAGTTTGGGGGGCAGGAAGAGAAAATGTACCTGACTTTCCAGGCGGCTCAGGAACTGGCAAACTATGTGGGAGTAGAATCTGCATTCAGTTCATGGACCATCGATAACATAGAAGGGGCAGACATGATGAAGCGCGATACCCTCACCATGCTCTTCAATACCCTCCTGAAAGACAGTGAGAAATACAATTCCGAAAAGGAAATGGTATTTGTTCATACAGCCTTTCTTACCGGTTCTTTTATCGAGAAGGTTTTTATCTCCGGTAATCTCCTGAAGCAGAAAATGCAGGAAAGTGAGCTCACGCAGGAGCAGGAAGGGGATATCAAGAAATTACTGGTGATCTATCTCAACCAGCTTGATCCGGCCACCGGCACACTCTACAAAGCTTTTGAACAGCAGAAAGAAGCCCTTTCAGGACTGACTGTCCTTTCAACCTTTGAAAAGCTTGAGGCGCTTTCTGTTCATCTTCGCGAAATTAAGCCCGATATGATTGCTGCACCTGTTGCCGAGCTTGCTTCAAACAAGGATTTGATCACCTCTTTTGAGCTGATCACAGACCTGCGCAACGTGCTGGTTTCTGCTACGCAATAAAGAATCCAACTGATTATAGCAGAAGGCCATCCTTGCAGGGATGGCCTTTTTTATGCAAATACAAAAATGTACATTTAGGACATGAAGGCATTGGGAAACCTAATATGGCTTGTATTTGGCGGGCTGGCTACGGCCATAGGATACTTCCTGGGCGGAGCAGCCATGATGTTAACCATTGTCGGCATTCCCTTCGGCTTCCAGTTGATCAAAATCGGCTCCCTTTGCCTGTGGCCCTTCGGCCGTAGTTTTGAAGTGAATAAGGGAGATTTACCCGGCTGCCTTTACACCTTGTTGAATCTGTTCTGGATTCTTGTTGCAGGCCTTTGGATTTCCTTAATACATCTGCTTTTTGGTCTCCTGCTCACACTTAGCATCATCGGCATTCCCTGGGGTATGCAACACCTTAAACTGGCAGGTTTTGCACTCTCCCCTTTCGGCCGCCATGCCGATATTATAGGCTAATCCGGAACTGCCTTCCTCCGGGCAGTATCATGCCTCTCATGCTGAAAAACACCAATTCAGATCCGAAGGTTTGGCATCCTTCTTGTTTAAGATGCGTTTGGACACGCAGCTTTTTGTCCGGATTTTTCGTCCTTCATGTAAACATTACTTATGGTGAATACCCCCTATAGCATCATTCTTGGCGCCGAAGGCGAACTGGGCAGGGCCATGGCACTCGAGGTAGCCCGCAAAGGATGCAACCTGATCATGTTATCCATCACAGAGGCCAGGCTGGAGCCTTATGCCAAAAAGCTCCAGGAAAGTGAGGGCGTTCAGGTCGAAGCCAGACAGATAAATCTTAAGGATGATGAAGCCGTGAAAAATCTGGCCAATGCCTTTGGCCGGGAATACGAAATACGTGCACTGATTAACAATATTTGCTGCGACTGGTCGGTAGAAGAAAAACGCTGCATCTCAGAGATTGCAGGAAATGATCTGCATGCGCGCTTTGAGGGGGCCTCCCTTTTCAACGCCACCCTTTTGCCATATATGAAAGCCCTTTCCTCGGCCTACATTCAACACATTATTCCCTTTCCTTTCGGGCGCATAAAATTCGACCCCGAATTACAGAAATCGGTAACACTCATGTATGCCTTCGCCCTGGAGCTCAAAGAACACCTGAGAAATTCGACTGTATCGGTCAGCATGATGCATCCTGCTCCTGCGAAAGGCCTGGGACAAGAACATGCCGGGTCAAAAGTAAGCCAGGAACCGGGAATGAACCCCGGACTAAGCAACATTGCGCTGAAAGCTGTTAACGGAATGCTGAAAGGAAACGGACGTATCATTCCGGGATTCAGGAACTGGTTACAATTCACGCTGAGTCGAACCCCCGGCGTCTGGGCCTGAGCAGTTTCTCCACACTAAGATGCAGATCTACATCCCGGTCCTAGTGTGGCGGTTTACGCAAAATACCTGCTGCGGCCACCATATTCTCAATGGCAGGCTTCACCTCCTCCCATTTGCGGGTTTTTAAGCCGCAATCGGGGTTTACCCAAAGCTTGCCTGCATCAATGTAACGCGATGCGGCATACAACAGATTGGTCATTTCGTTTACCGCCGGAATCCGCGGTGAATGAATATCATAAACACCTGGTCCAATCTGATTGGGGTATTTTGTTTTGGCAAACACATCGAGAAGTTCCATTTGCGAACGGGATGTTTCGATGCTGATTACATCGGCATCCATATCGATAATCGCTGGCATGATGTCATTGAATTCAGCATAGCACATGTGGGTATGAATCTGGGTTTCATCCTTCACCCCCCAATGACTCAATTTAAAACAGTCAACTGCCCATTTCAGATATTCCTCTCGTTTTTCCTGCTGAATAGGCAATCCTTCACGAAGTGCAGGTTCATCAATTTGAATAACCGAAAGTCCGGCTTCTTCAAGGCTGAGCACTTCGTCCCGGATAGCCAGTGCAATCTGAATGGTGGTATCTTTTCGTGGCTGGTCATCACGAACAAAGGACCATTGTAAAATGGTCACCGGCCCTGTAAGCATGCCCTTCACCGGTTTAGTTGTAAGTGATTGAGCATATTTCGATATCTCCACAGTCATCGGACTTTTTCTGGAAACATCGCCATAAATAACCGGTGGCTTAACGCCGCGCGAACCGTAACTCTGTACCCACCCGTTTTGGGTGAAAGCAAAACCATTTAAGCGTTCGCCGAAGAACTCAACCATGTCGTTTCGTTCAAATTCGCCATGAACCGGAACATCAATCCCGATCTCTTCCTGCCAGCGAAGGGCCGATCGTATTGATTCGTGAACGAATTTCGTATAGTCTTCTGCACTTATTTCTTCATTGATAAACTGACGACGCATTTTACGGACTTCGGTCGTCTGAGGCAGGGAACCAATCATGGTCGTCGGGAAAGCAGGGAGCTTTAGTTTCTCCTGCTGTTTTTTTATTCGTACCCGGAACGGCGAATCCCGTTTTACTGAATTCCACCTCTCACTCATACCGGCAACCTGTGTCTGCACTTCCTGGTTTTGAACAAAAGCAAGTGTTTTCCATCTTTCACGCCCGGACTTCTCCTGTACCAGTTCTTTTTGTGCCCGCTCCGAGGGAGAATCATTGAGCAGCTCCTTTAGGGTAACGAGCTCATGGACCTTCTGTCTGGCAAAGGCCATTCTTTCTTTCACCTCCCCGGGGAGACCATTTTCATCGTGTTCATTTTCTAAATCATAGGGAACATGGAGCAATGAACAAGACGGTGCCAGAATGATCCGTTCCGGACCAATCACAGCTTTTGCTTTTTTAATCAATTGCAAAGAATGCTCCAGCTTGTTCTTCCAAATGTTTCTTCCATCTACAATACCCAGCGAAAGAGCCATTGTCGAAGGGATCTTTTCTAAAAAGGTATCCAGCTGCTGCTCATCGCGCACTAAATCGAGGTGTAAAACCTCTAGCGGAAGCTGCGAAATCCAATCGGCCTCCCTTTCAATGCCTTCAAAATAGCTGGCCAATACAAAACGCATCTTCGGAAAGGACATAAAAAGCTTACTGAGCGTAGTTTTATAGAGATTTCGTTCATGGGCAGTTAAATCACTAACCAGGCAGGGTTCGTCAATTTGGATGCAACTGGCACCGGCATCTTCAAGCTTTCCGATAAGCTCTAAGTAAACAGGAAGAAGCGAATGGATCAATTCCATCCGGTTAAAACCGGTGCTTTTTTCCTTTCCAAGTTTTAGAAAAGAGAAGGGGCCTATCAACACAGGCTTTGTCTGGATACCTAACTGTTTCGCTTCAATGAATTCGTCGATTGCTTTTGTTTCGGCCAAAGAAAAGGTTTGTCCGTTTTCGAACTCGGGCACCAAATAATGATAGTTTGTATCAAACCACTTGGTCATTTCGAGTGGAGTGACATCCATTCCGTCTTTCTGATAACCCCGACACATCGAAAAATAGAAATCCATCGGCCTAAGTTTTTCCTTCAGGGCCTGAAATCTTTCCGGAACCACACCCAGGACAAAAGCCATATCGGCCATCTGGTCGTAAAACGAAAAATCGTTGGATGGAATCAAATCAACTCCTTCCTTTTGTTGAAATACCCAGTTCTTTTCTCGTTCTGTTTTCCCTGCTAGCTCAAGTTCTGTAAGGGAAATCCTACCTCTCCAGTAAGCTTCGCAGGCTTTCTTTAGTTCACGTTTGGCTCCAATACGCGGGAACCCCAGATTTTGTGTAAGCATACAATGATTTTTAAATTCAATTTCTAAACCTGAATGCTTTTGCGAAAAAAGAGTTGGATGAAAAACCGACAGATCCGATTCAGTCCACACAACTGCTCTATACCGCGAAAGCAATTGCCATTCAATAAAATAAGACAGGTCTCCTGGCTTGTCTGTTTTACAGCGCCTTCCCAAAGTTCCTCTTCATACTGCCCCGGAAGGGGGCAAACGAACTCTACCCTTCAAGGAGGGATCGAGGAAGATTCAGTGGCCTCAGGCTGTAAAACTGTGATCGGACTTTACAGTTGCGCGACAGCTCACGATTTTCACGTGATTCCCTATTAAACCCGTTTTACCGGGTATCTTAATCTCAGTTTCTTGAATGAACTTGTGTGCAAATGTAGCTTAGTTTTAAGCAAAAACCAATAATTGCCCGCTCCGCAAACAGCACGCTAATTAGGACCCGACCTTTCCTTTTACGACCTTCCTTTAAGCAAAAAACTGAACCCGGAATCCCCGAACCGAATACTCCGGGGGGCGGGCCTCAGGAGCGCGAGAGCTGAATACCATCACGGGACACCGAAAAATCGACAAAACGGGCGCGCGCATTCGGAGGATGCTTCTCCAGAATCTGCTCTATCCTGTGCGCCGCATCCGGAGACTTGGCCATAATTAACAGGTAACCTCCTCCTCCTGCGCCCAACAATTTATAACCCAGACACAAATCGTCAATCGAGCGGAGGATAGCCCTGATTTCATCGGTATTTGTACCTTCATCAAGCCTCTGGTTTAAAATCCAGGTATTTGCGATTTTAGATGCAAGGCCTTCATAATCGTTTTTCAACATCACCTCAAAGGTCTCCTGTGCATGGGCCTTCATTTCGGTGAAGATGGACAGATGCGAGCCCTTATTCAGGAACATGGTTTTAACAATTTCTCCAAGAATATCCCGCGCAACCCGGGTAACCCCGGTATAGTATAACAACATGCAGGTCCTTGTAGCCCGGTCGGTAAACAGCTGTTCGGGCAACCAGTGAATAACGGGTTCCTGCCGGATACCGGGGGTGGTCTCCAGCAACTTTATCCCCTCAAAAATCCCCCCATACTGGTCCTGCCAGCCCCCACCCGAGGTCAACATCTGTTCCAGGATCAGACTGCGGTAGGCCAACTGATGCCTGTCCCAGTTCAACCCGCAGAATTCGGACAGGGTTCCAAGAACGCTTGCAGCAAGATTCGAACTGGTCCCCAAACCCGATCCCTTGGGAATAGCGGCCAGCAAGGACATTTCAATTCCACAGCCAAAGGACTGCAATTGTTGCCTGAGATCGGGAAAACTTTGCTTCGAAAAGATTGGGGAAAAACCGGCGAGCACCAGTGCGGCCATGGGAATGGAAAAGCTCCCCCCAAGCTGGTTGTAGCGGTGCAGAGAATCATAGTCATTGATCTCCAGCATCTGTCCCTGATCAATGGACCTGAGCACGATATGGGGCGTTTTCAGAGGGCGGGCATAGACCTGTATGGGCAACTGCCCGTTAAGCTCTATGGAAACATTCAACACCCGGCCCCCTTCCATGATGCAATAAGGCGGGGTATCTGTCCAGCCCCCGGCAAGGTCGAGCCTGACCGGGCTCCGCCCCCAGAGAATCTGGTCATCCAGTACATTCCTTTGCGGTTCCAGCGGTTCCGATACCAGGGTTGAAATCATCTCCTCCCTGAGCAAACCGAAGGCACGTTTTTCCCAGTATTCGGCCCGGTCGCCAGAGCGATAATAGCGGGCCCGGAACATACTGTCACTAATTTGCTTAATCATGCCTTCGCCTTCTGCCAGCTCCGGGGGCAGGGACAAGCCGGCCTCCTGATAGTCGCTGGCCGTTTTGTCCAGATCCAGGTAGTAGAAAATACTGCGGTTATGATTTGCAGCCAGTTTCTCCATGGAACGCGCCCTTCGTTCTTTTCGGAGCGCATAAACCCGCCCCATCTGAATATGGCCGGGTATATCCCGCCCGGATATGCGCAGAGAGTTGAGCCACGGACCGGGATCGGCTTTTGGATCAATCATCGCCTGTAAAAGGGCTGGAATCTCTTCGTATTGGCAAAGAGGGAAAAGGGCTACATCGAAAAGCTCCTGGCCCGGCATGAGTTTCAAATCAGCCGCATTCAGCTTTCTGGCTTCAAGCCATTGCTTCAGGTCCTGGCCCATCCAACGGGCTTCATCATCCCAGGCTCCCTTCCAGCTGTCCTCGAAACCATATACATGAAGGCCGTATCGATCAGAGCCAACCGGCAACACATTGATGCAGATACCGGGAGGAACATGAACATGCCAGGTATTATCGGGAATACCTGTAAGAATGTGTCGTTCGTGCAGGGTCCAGGTAGCAGGAAGGTGGGCATTCTCGATCCAAATGTCGACATTCTCATCTCCAAATACGGTTTCAACCCGGGCATTCTGCAAAAAGACCGACGGATGATGTGCATCTTCCCTGCTCAGGGTGAGCCGTTGATCGCGAACCCTGTTCTGAAGCCTGAGACAGGCATCAATCAGATCGCGGTTACTGCCAAAATGGTAAAACGAACCATCACTCATCGGATGCATCCTGACTTTCAGGCTGCTCAATTCCTCATCTCTTCCGGAGGCCTCCTCACCAAAGGCGGTAAGCATATCACTATAGAGGTCGTAATAGGCCGGGGACCCGTTTTTAAATCTCCCCCGATCTGCGTTCCAACCACAGCGCTCCATTAGCAGACGGGTGGCCTTTTCGTTCATAAGCACAATACCCGAGTCCATCAGGTAGAGGTAGTCCTCTGCACTGGATTGCAGTTCGTTGAGCCCGGGTTTTTGCTTTACAAAGGCCAGCTCTTCCGGTGAAGTCCGCCGGCTGAAGAAGACCCCGTGCCGACTGGCTACCTCATCGGGCACCCAAAGCCCAAAAACCAGAACATCGGCCTCGGGCAGCGCATTGAATCTGTCACCATACAGAAACATCACATCCCCGGAACCCACCAGGGTACGGTAATTCGGGGGAGCATGCGAAAGGATGTCCTCGTAAAAACCAAGTTGCAAATCAAGCAATTTCTGATCGAGCGACTGTCCTTTCGACCACCTGAATACCGGCATGGGTATTAAAGATTTTCCAAAGGATGCATATGCGGGCAAGCGGCGACTTTCTCCCCCCGAATGAATGATCAACCGTTTTTCCTTGTTCAGCCAGGCCCCAAAATCACGGTCGCCACTGGCTTTCCATGCATTTGCCAGGATATGTGCCGTTCCCCCTCCGGAACCAACACGCAAACCCTCCGGGTCGGCATCCACAAACCAGGAGTCGGCATCCCTTTTCTCGTGCAAGGCAAACTCGGCCACCATGCCTGGCGGCAGGCTAATCATTCTTTTCATCATCGGGAACCTAGTTCAAAATAGGGGTGAGCACAATGTTTCTGTAACTGACCTTGCCATGATCACCCTGGAACAGGATGGGACCGGGAAGGCATTCATCGGATGTCAGTGCACCACCCGTAACCCCATTGACAGGCTGATGATCGATAATCTTCGTCCCGTTCAGCACAACAGTCAGGTAACGCTTATACAGGACAATATCCATGCTCTGCCATTCACCTGCAGGTTTTTCAGCCGCTTCGGAAGGCGTGATGCGACTGTAAAGCGCACCCATGTTATGGGAATCCGGATCTTTTCCATAACTGTCCATCACCTGCACTTCATAGATTCCGCGCAGATACACACCACTGTTGCTTCCCTCGGGCACATTTATCTCGAGGCTGAGCCTGAAGTCTTCAAACGTATCGACCGTGCGAATATTGCCATAGTAAACGTGGGCTTTGCCCTCTTCCTGAACCGGATTATTTACCAGGCTGCCATCGATTACCTCCCAGCCATTCTTTGCACCTTTCCCGGACAGAATCCATCCATCCATATTCTTGCCGTTAAAGAGCTTCACAGGTTCCCCGTATTTCACCTTCTTCAATTTGGGCACCTTGCCGTAAGGAGGTCGTTTTTTCCCGCTAAAGCGCACCGAATTACAGCCATCACCGTTTCGATTCGGAAAGACTGCCTCTCCTTCAAGCACCCCCTCTGACACAATCTTCATAGTCAAATAGTAAACCGGATGCCGGGTTCGGATGGCATTCCCTGCGGCATCCTTTTCCATCACCACATCCTCTCCGTGCACCAAAACCAGCTCATCGTCGCGGGTAAAAGCAAAATCAACAGGATAAACACTGCCCCAACGCCATAACAGGGAGGCGTCCAGATAAGCCTGATCGCGGGTCACCTCGAGCCAGCCGGCTTTATTGTTTTCATACGCCAAATCGAGGGCCCAGGTGCCCAGAAAAGCATCGGAAGGTTTATCCTGAGAGAAAAGGAGCGGCGCTGTCAGCAAAAACAATGCAGACAGTAAACAAAGGGGAAGATTCCTTTTGAACATAGTTGTAGGTTTTAGATGAGCTAGTAAAGGTGCTTAAAATGCCACAAAATATCAATGGTATTTTAGCTGCAGGGCCTATCTTCGCAGGAGCATCCTGTACCCTATGAATAAACGCATCCTTCAGCTTGCCCTCCCCAATATTGTCAGCAATATCTCCATCCCCCTGCTGGGCATCGTGGATATGGCCCTGATGGGCCACCTTGAATCGGATGCCTATATTGGAGCGATTGCACTGGGATCGCTTATCTTTAACTTCATCTACTGGAGCCTTAGTTTTTTACGTATGGGAACCAGCGGATTTACAGCCCAGGCCTTCGGAAGCGGCGACATGGCCGAAACCGTGCATGTTCTGACACGGGCAGTGGTGATCGCTGCAGGCATTGGCCTGGCCCTTTTGCTGCTCCAGCGCCCCATTGAATGGATCGGCTTCCTGGTGCTAAATGCAGAGGAGGACGTCGAAACCCTGGCCAGATCGTATTACAGGATCAGGATCTGGGCTGCCCCCGCAGCACTCGGACAGTTTGCCCTCCTGGGCTACTTCCTGGGCATGCAGAATGCGCGGCTCCCCATGATTGTACTCATCTCGACCAATGTCATCAACCTGCTCTGCAACTACAGTTTTGTTATGCATCTCAACATGGGGTCGAACGGCGTAGCACTGGGTACAGTAATTGCCCAGTATAGCGGACTGCTGATTGCCCTGTTTCTGCTCTATAAACACTTTTCCGATAAACTCAAACGCATCTCGACCAGGGCCAGCCTGCAGGTGAAAGCAATGAAAGCCTTTTTGCGGGTGAACCAGGATATCTTCATCCGTACCATGTGTCTGGTGGCCGTTTTCTCCATCTTCACGGCCCGCTCGGCCAGTGTCGATGCCAGCGAGGGAGGAAAGGAGAGCATCCTGGCGGTAAATTCCCTGCTCATGCAGTTTTTCATGTTTTTCTCCTTCCTCATCGATGGTTTTGCACATGCGGCTGAGGCCCTCACGGGGCGTTTCATAGGAGAGGGAAACCAGACTGACCTCCGCAGATCGATCCGCCTGCTGTTCATCTGGGGCAGTGGAATTGCCCTGGTCTTTACCCTGATTTACCTGTTTGCAGGAGCGTCCATCTTTCGGCTGCTAACCAATAATCCTGAGCTTATTTCCAATGCCCGGCCTTACTTTTTCTGGATTGTGCTGGTGCCCATGCTTTCCTTTGCAGCCTTTATATGGGATGGGATCTACATTGGAGCAACGGCTGGAAGGGAGATGCGAAATGCCATGCTGGTTTCCACCGTTCTGGTCTTCTTCCCCACCTATTTCCTGGCCAGATCGTTCATGGACAACCACGGACTATGGCTGGCCTTCATCCTGTTTATGGCAGCCCGCGGACTCACCATGCAGTGGTGGTCGAAAGCTGCGGTTTATGGCAAATAGAGGCTGATGGGCAAGCGCATCAGGCATTCTTCCGGCCACGCTTACGCTCATGTTCATGCAGCAGAATCTTTCGAAGGCGAATCGATTCGGGAGTAACCTCCACATACTCATCCTCCCCCACATATTCCAGCATTTCTTCGAGCGAAAAGCGAAGCGGTGGGGCGATGGCCACCTTGTCGTCGGACCCGGAAGCACGCATGTTGGTGAGTTTCTTGGTCTTGATAACATTAACCACCAGGTCGTCCTGTTTTGTATGCTCACCAATCACCTGGCCCATGTAAATCTCCTCGTTCGGTTCCACAAAGAACCGGCCTCTGTCCTGCAGCTTGTCGATAGAATAGGCAATACAGGTGCCGGTTTCCATGGCAATAAGCGCCCCGTTCCGCTTCCTGTTAATCTCTCCCTTCCAGGGTTCATAGCCCGAGAAACGATGCGAAATCACCGCATTCCCTTCGGTGGCCGTAAGCAGGGGCTGGGTGAGCCCGATCAGGCCACGGGCAGTAATCTTGAATTCGAGGTTTACCCTGTCGTCCTTTTTCTCAATGTTCACGATGTCCCCTTTTCGGGCAGTAACAATCTCAATCACCTTACCCGAGAAGGCCTCATCCACATTAATGAAGAGCATTTCCACCGGTTCATGCTTGTAGCCGTCTATTTCCTTGATCACCACCCTGGGCTGGCCCAGTTGAAGCTCATAACCTTCCCGCCGCATGGTCTCAATCAAAATGGAAAGATGCAGAATACCCCGCCCGTAAACCATCAACCGGTCCGGTGAATCGGTATCTTCTACCCGAAGAGCCAGGTTCTTTTCCGTCTCCTTGTAGAGCCTGTCTCTGACATGCCGCGAAGTTACATACTTGCCCTCCTTTCCGAAGAAAGGAGAATTGTTGATTGTGAAAAGCATGCTCATCGAGGGTTCATCGATGGAGATCGGCGGCATGGCTTCAGGAGCCTCAGCATCGGCAATCGTATCTCCGATATCGAAATCCTCCAGGCCCAGTACGGCGACAATCTCTCCCGCACCAACAGCCTCCTTGGTCTTTTCCTTTCCCAGGCCTTCAAAGGTATAGAGTTCCTTCACCGTCGAAACATGACTGAGCTTATTCCGCTGAACAATGGAAACCCTGTCGCCCATCTTTATGCTTCCCCGATGAACCTTGCCAACGGCGATCCTGCCCATGTAGGAGGAATAATCCAGGGAAGAAATCTGAAGCTGCAGGCTTCCCTCATGCTTCACAGGAGGCTCAAAATAATCAACAATGGTATCGAGCAGATAGGCCATGTCGCTGGCCGGATTCTTCCAGTCGGGGCCCATCCAACCCTGTTTGGACGATCCATAGACCGTCGGGTACTCCAGCTGATCCTCGGTGGCATCGAGCGAGAACATCAGCTCAAAAACCAGTTCGTTGATCTCGTCGGGGTTGCAATTGGGCTTATCGACCTTGTTGATCACCACAATCACCTTCTTCCCCAGCTCAAGCGCCTTTTGAAGAACGAAACGGGTCTGGGGCATGGGGCCTTCAAAGGCATCCACCAGGAGCAATACGCCATCGGCCATATTCAGCACACGCTCGACCTCCCCTCCGAAATCGGAGTGCCCCGGGGTATCAATAATATTGATCTTGGTATCCCGGTAACGGACCGAAACATTCTTGGAAAGAATGGTAATCCCTCTTTCGCGTTCCAGGTCGTTCGAATCCAGAATGAGTTCGCCCATGTCCTGGTTATCACGAAAGAGTCTGACCTGATGTAGAATACGATCGACCATGGTCGTCTTTCCATGGTCGACGTGTGCGATGATAGCTATATTTCTGAGTTCCATAATCTATCGTATCGGATTAAAAGCCCGCAAAGGTAGCACAATTATGCCTGTTTCTCGGGTCTTTTCACTACTTTCATCGACTTAAACCACTGCTATGAAAAATATCCTCCTCATTCTGAGCCTCGGACTGGCCATGTACCAGTGCAAACCTGCCCGGGAAATTCCGACTACGGTAGCTGAACCCGTGAAAGAAGAGCAGGCCCTTATGCTGCAAAACTTTGCCGATTCGATGAGCTTTTACATTGGCATCGCCATGGGGCACGACATGGCCACAGCTCCCTTTGAAGTAAACAACAATCTTTTTACTGAGGGCTTCCTGTCGGTTAGTCAGGACAGTGCAGCCATCAGCAAGGAGGAAGCCAGGGCCGTCATCAGCAGCCTTCAGGATGAACTGAAACGCCTGACCCTCGAAGCCGAAAAAGCCAAAGCAGCGAAAGCCAATGCTGAAAATAAAGCATTCCTAAATGAAAACGGAAGTCGCGACGGGGTCCTTACCACCTCATCCGGACTGCAGTACGAGGTACTGGTAAAGGGCGATGGCCCCATGCCCGCTGATACCTCGCGGGTAAAAGTACACTATGAAGGGAGCCTGCTCAATGGCCAGGTTTTCGACAGCTCTTTTGAAAGGGGCGAACCCATTACTTTCGGACTCAAACAAGTCATTCAGGGCTGGACTGAGGGATTGCAGCTAATGCCGGTCGGATCGACCTACCGCTTCTGGATTCCCCCGGACCTGGGTTACGGTTCAAGGGCCCAGGGAGATATCCCCGCTAATTCCATACTGGTCTTTAGGGTCGAGCTACTCGGGCTGGAATAGAATCACGAATCGAATACAGCAACTCAGGTATATTGCCCCAATTCCATCCAGCGGGCCATCTTCTCGTCGATCAATGCGATGAGTTCGGCGATACGGGCCGACTTTTCTTCAAGTGCTTCATAGCCAAGCTGGCCGCTTCCAAGGGCCTCCTCCAGGGTCGTTTTTTCTTTCTCCAGCGCCTCAATCTCGGGTTCCAACTGGTCATATTCCCTCTGCTCCTTATAGCTCAAACGGGTCTTTTCTCCGGCTTCGGATGCCTTCTGTACAGCAGGCTTTTTGTCCTTTACCTTCACCGGCTTTCCGGTGCTGCCCGACTTCTCCCGGAAATAATGACTGCAGCTGCCGTAATAATCCCGGATGCGTCCCTCGCCCTCGAACACAAAAAGGTGATCGCAAAGTTTGTCGAGAAAATACCGGTCATGGGATACGATGATCAAACAGCCCTGAAAGCCCATCAGAAACGCTTCAAGGGTATTCAGCGCAAATAAATCCAGGTCGTTAGTGGGCTCGTCGAGAATCAGAAAATTTGGATTCCGAATCAGCACACTCAATAGATGGAGCCGTCTTTTCTCTCCGCCACTGAGTTTTGCAATCTTCTTGTATTGTGCATCGGGCGGAAACATGAAATGTTCGAGAAACTGTGCGGCCGAAATACTCCGTCCATCCTTCAAATGCACCACCTCGGCAATCTCCTTCACGGCATCAATAACTCTCATGGCCGGGTCCCACTCCTGCACCATCTGTTTATAGTACGAGGCCACCACGGTTTCCCCACGGACAATCGATCCGCTGTCAAGGGCCTCTTCAGCCATCAGCATATTCAGAAATGTACTCTTCCCGCTACCGTTGCGTCCAATAATTCCGAGGCGGTCGGCCCGCTGAAAATGGTAGGTAAAGGGGGCCAGAATCTGCTGCGAACCAAAGGCTTTCGAAATACCTTCAAGTTCCATAATCTTCCCCCCCAGACGAGGCGATTTTACCTGCAGGCTCATTTGGGCATTGTCGCTCCGAAGACTGGCTCGTTCTTCGAGCTCTCCTATCGCATCTATGCGGGATTTCGACTTGTGTGTTCGGGCCTTGGGCATACGCCGCAACCATTTCAGCTCCTGTTTAAGCAACTGGGCAGCCCTTCCGGCTTCCTGCTCCTGCCGGGCCTCCTGTTCGGCACGTTTCTCTAAAAAGTAATTGTAGTTCCCGGGGTAGCTGAACAGGGCCCCCTGATGCATTTCCAGAATGCGGTTGCAAACCCGGTCGAGAAAGTAGCGGTCGTGGGTCACCATCAGAAGGGTCAGGTTGGCGCGGGCAAGATAGTCCTCGAGCCACTGAATCATTTCCATGTCGAGGTGATTGGTTGGCTCGTCCAGAATCAGGAAATCGGGCTCGTCGAGAAGCACAAGGGCCAGGGCCAAACGCTTGCGTTCCCCTCCGGAAAGGGAACCTACAATTCGCGTAGTATCTGTAATCCTGAAAAGATCGAGAAGCTGCTTCAAGCGCCGTTCATAGTCCCAGGCCTGAGCCTGGTCCATCGCATTTGTGAGCTCCTCCAACATGCGGGCATTTTCGCTCGTTGCCTCCCTGGCGTGCTCACGAAGGGCTTTCTCATAACGCTGTATAAGCGCTATGGAAGCCGTGCCTGCCGAAGCAATCAGGACATCAATGCTAAGGCTTGCATCCAGGTCCGGCACTTGTTCCAGAAAGGCCACACGAATGCCCTTCCGGAAACTGAAGGATCCCGTATCACAGCCTTCCCGTCCTGCCAACATACGTAAAAGGGTGGTTTTACCCTTCCCATTTCGTGCCACCAGAGCAGTTTTATCACCCCGGCTCAATCCAAAACTGATGTCATGAAAGAGCTGCTGATCGCCAAATGATTTTGAGAGTCGGTCGACAGATAAATAGTTCATAGCTAAAATGCCGGGATAAATCTGCCGCAAGATCGGAAAAAAGCCTCAGGCAAAAAAGCCCTGTAGACGGGGATCATTCACTTGGAAAAAGGCCATGATACCCTGCGACTGCAAGCGCTTGAAATACCCGGACAGGAAGCCATTGACTTCCGCCTGCTCATGCTGCAAGGGCTTAGTCCTCCGCGCTGATCAACTGGTTCTGCCAATAATCGAGGTGATAAACAGGTCCATCGGCATGCCAGATTTTTGAAACCAGATCGGGATCCCCATCGCCATCCACATCCCCTGCCTGGGCATCATGCCAGCCCGGATTGTCAATCTGGATCACACAGGGCCTGAAATCATTGTCCCGGGGAGCCATGCTGTACCAGATCACTCCGCGCTCTTTCAGACCGCGCGGTTTCATAGCTACCTTCCCGCCCGCTTCCATATAGGTATCCGGATCCTCCTGCTCGCCTACAAAAATATCCAAACGATTGTCGCCGTTGAAGTCAGCAATGGCCAGAGAATGGAATGACCCGCTGCCCTCCCTGTCACCCGGCCGGGTAGGTGGATCGGGAAAACAAAAGACACGCCAGTACATTCCGGCACCTTCATTTTTCACCCAGAATAGCTTTGAACCCCCTGTATCGCAATGCGCATACACAATGTCCTGATCACCATCGCCATCCAGGTCAACCACCCAGCTCCGGATACTGATGCCATAAGAAGCATTCGGAACAGGATCAAAAGGCCAGCTATGCTTCACCCATCCCCCCTTTCCTTCACCCGGGTTCGCAAACCAGAATCCGGCGATCAGAACATCGATGTCGCCGTCGCCATCCAGATCGCCATAACCATGCGGTGCCATGCCCCCATGATCCTCATGCCCGGCAGATATCACATGTTCCCGAAGAAGGTTGGCCGGATCGTACCAGGCCAGCTTGTGTCCGTCATAAACTAATAAATCGGTCCGATTGTCGCCGTTCACATCAACAGCCGCAGCATCGTGCCCCCCTGCCTTAATCGGCCTGGCTTCCCATTCCACATCGGGATAGTCTTTCAGACATCCCGGATTCCGGAACCAAACCCCCTCATACATGACATCCATCCATCCGTCATTGTCCATATCTATGCTGGTGGTACCGAGCGTAAGTTCAAGGGTGGGCCAGCCACCCATCAGGTGCTGAATCCAGATGCTGTCATTCAGCTGCTCATACCAATAGGCCTGTTTAGTATTCCGGCGCGAAACAGCCACATCCAGGTCTCCATCCCTGTCATAATCGGCCAGGGCAGGACCTCCGGTTCCCCAGGACGAACCCGGCATAATGGGATCAATGGAAATGTGCTTCCATCCCGAATCCTGGGTCCAGCCAGCATTGGCATTAAAAAACAAAACCAGAGTGACAAGCAAAAAGGGGGTGGACAATCTCTTCATTCCAGATGAATTACAGTCTGCAACAATGTACGAAATTTGCCACTTCCCTCGTTGGAAAAGTGAAAGCCGATGCCAAAAAGTTTCCGATCCAGTGCTGAGCTCCAAAGCAATGGACACCCCGTCCTGCGATGCTACCGGAGATGAAAAGGATCAAAGACGATGAGGCATATTCCTGTCCAATGCAGATTTTATTTAAACCCAGAATGCTTATCTTTCCACAAGCTCAAACACCTTTACTTTGAAACCAAATAGATTAATAGCTGTTTTTTGCCTGACGACCATTGCCTTCATTTCGGGTTCTCTGCCTGCTATCGGACAGAATGACAGCCTGGAGCTTCTGTTGGAACATGTTGCCGATAATGAAGAAAAGATTCAACTGCTCTATGCACTGGCCCGGCTCGATAATTACATGAACCGGGAACGGGCCCTGGGTTATCTTGAACAAATTCGTGCCCTTGAGGGAGATGATTACAAGCGAGCAGCACTGCTTGATACCCTTGGCCTCTTCACCCTGCAAACAGGTGACTATGAAAAAGCGCTTGAGTATTTTGAAGACTCCTGGATTCTGTTTAAACAGCTGGAAGACAGTATCTGGCTGGGAAACATTGCCAACAACATGGGCGTCATTTATATGGGGCAGGGCTTCAGAAGCGAGGCCATGGAACACTTCAGGAAAGCCTATGACATCCGTAAGGGCATTGGAGACATGGCCGGCGTTGCCCTGGTTTCATGTAATATTGCGCTGATCTACCAAAGCTGGGATATGTATCAGGAAGCCCTGAACTGGCAACTTGAAGCCATGAACATTTCATTGATGAACAACGAAGAACATCCGCTTTCCTATGCCTATTCCAGCTTTGGAGACTACTATACCAACTTACAAAGTTACGACTCAGCACTCCACTATCATAAACGAGCCATGGAAACAAGTATGGACGACGTGCGTTCCCTGGCTCTGATCAAGGAAAATATCGGAGATGTATTTTACAGATTGGGCGAAATGGACTCAGCCCTGCTTTATCTGAAAGAGGCTGTTTTTCACGCAAAAAGAATCAATAACCCTTACCGGATCGCTCAGGCTGAACACGACCTCGGGAAGGTCTATCTGGCCATTGGGAACATTGATTCAGCCCGTGCCAATAATAGCAGAAGCTCCCGTTTTGCGATGGAGAACAACCAACCGAAACTGCGTGTCGATAACTACTTCCAGAAATCGGCCATTGAGGAAAAAGCGGGAAACATTCGTAAGGCATTACAGTACTATCAAGAGGCCGTTGCACTGAAAGAAGACTTTGACCAGACCGAGTTTTCAAAATTCACGCTCATGGAACGCCGCTATCACATGGAACGGGAGAATCAGGAAAACGCCCTTCTGCGTCAAGACCTTGAGATCCACGAACTCACCATCCGCAAGCAGAACATCGTCAAGGCTATACTAATCATCGGAACCATTATCATCCTGTTTGTACTGTTTTTCATTTCCCGAAGCCGCCTCTTTATTCTTCGACTGAACAAACAACTTCAAAAATCGGAAGATGAGCTCCTCAAATTGAACGCCGACAAGGACAAGTTCTTTTCAATCATTTCCCACGACCTGAAAAGTCCTTTCAACGGGCTCCTTGGCATCTCAGAAATACTGGTCTCGAACGACAACAAGCTGTCTCCTAAAGAGGAGAGAAAAATGATCGAGGTCATGAGAACAACCATTCTGAACGTTTACAAACTGCTTGAAGACCTTTTGCAATGGGCGCGTACCCAAACCGGCAGCGTAAAACTGAACTTAAGCCTTGTAAATGTGTACAAGGTATGTGAAAACGTAATTGACATTTTGCAAACAAATGCCCGACAAAAAGAGATTTCACTGTACAACAAGACCCGCCCGGACTGTTCAGTCGAGACAGACAGGGAAGCCCTGGAAACCATTGTGCGCAATCTCGTGGCCAATGCCATAAAATTCACCAACCCGGGAGGAAAAGTCAGTTTAAAATGCAATGTTATAGACCGTGATCTTACCGTGGCCATTTGTGACACAGGCATCGGCATGGATGAGGAAACACTATCTAATCTGTTCCGCATTGATATTCACCAGAGTAAAAGGGGAACCAAAAAAGAGACAGGTACCGGACTTGGGCTCATCCTCTGCAAGGAACTCATCGAAAGCATGGGAGGCAGCATCCAGGTGGAAAGCAAGCCCGGAAAAGGCAGTACCTTCAGATTCACCCTTCCAAAGAGCAATCCCGATAGTAAAAATGACTAAGAGATCATCCATGCATCAATGATCAAATGCTTCAGACGATTTAGATTTCAGATTGAAAATCGTTCTCCGAAAACCCTGCCCATGGAGCTATTCCTCATCGAATCGCTCAAGGGAGCGGAAACCCTCCCCCAAGATCATATTGGCCCCAACTACTGTAACAAAAGCGTTGGGATCGATGGCCTTGATGTGGTGTAAAAGAATAGTTAACTCACGTCGATTTAGCACAGTCAAGAGCACACTACGCTCCATCCCCTGATAAATGCCCCTGCCCGAAATGATGGTTCCCCCTCGTTTCACGGTCGATTTAATCACTTCAGCAATCTCCATATTTTTATCAGAGACAATGGTCACCGAGCGTTCGTAACTCACCCCTTCCAACACCATGTCAATGACCTTTCCCATAATAAAAATGACGATCCAGGAATATAGCGGAATTTTCCAGTCACGAAAAGCCAAAAAACCAAAAAGAACGATGACCGAATCAACGATGATCATGAGCTGACCAAGAGGTATCCGAGAATACTTTCCCAAAATCATGGAGATCACATCCGACCCTCCTGTAGTAGCCTTCGATTTGAAAAACAAACCGACGCCTATACCAATCAGTACACCCCCGAAGATGGAAGAAAGCAGCGGATCGTCCTCCACCAGGGGTTTTCCACCCGAGAACCAGTTGAGCATATCAATAAAGAAAGCTGCCAGCACAAAACCCACCACGGTCTTGATTCCAAAACGAGGTCCCAGAATGCGGGTTCCCAGAATGGTGAGGGGGATATTAAAAGCCAGGGCCAGAAGGCCAATCGGAGTATGCAAAAGGTGGTGGAAAACAATCGAGATCCCATAAATCCCGCCCGGAATAATCTTGTAGGGAATAATGAAAAAGACGTACCCTGCCGCCATAATCAAGGTGCCAATTAAGATATAGGCATAAGACCTCAGCCAGTTTGAAGTGAAAATCTTTTCTTTAGGCAGAAAACGGGGCATAGCATTGCATTTTTCGCAAAAATAAGTCCGGCCCGTGAGCCGAACAATGACGAATCCCATGTATCTCTGCCGCTCATCGACGATTCCCGAGAACTGTACTCACGTAATTTTACTCATAAAAAACAGGCAAATAACCTTACATCGGGAAGCCTGTAACACACTAGCTTTGAACAAAAGCCAACAATGTAGTATCGATCATGGGGGACAGGCCGGCATTTTAATGCAGGTGCTCGTCCCTCGTTGATTTCGGAACCCCTGGTTTCTGTCCCTAAGAACACATCTTCTTTTCAGAATCAGTTGAAGCTCAGCAGAATTTCAATTATCATTGTAGTATCAAGATTTACAAGCGATGAATCCACGCCACAGCATCCTGCTGCTTCCCAGCATCTTTTTCTGCTTCACCCTCTCTTATGCCCAAAACCCTGTTCCCGACCCGGTCTCTTTTGAAGAAGAACAGCCTGCATGTGCTGATTCGAGCCAGTATCGACTTGTATTCATCCCGGCCAGGCATCCACATATCTATAGCGAAGGGCGTATCGGGCAGAACGAAACAACAGGAACCTCAGAGATATACTGGCCTGGCAGCTTTGTTTCGCTTTGCTTCCAGGGCGACTCCATCTCGGCCGTTCTGGAAGATGAGAAGGGCGAAAACTACTTCAATGTGCTGGTCGATGGAGAACAACTGAAGGTTCTTCATCTCGAAAAAGGCATCCATGAGTACAGCCTGGCCTCGGGGCTGAGCCATGGCATCCATACCCTTGAATTGCACAAACGAAACGACTGGACCTATGGTTTTAGTCGCTTCTATAGCTTCTCAATGAGAGGGTCAAAGACCTATGCACGGGAGAAAAAAAAGCTGATGATAGAGTTTTACGGAAACTCCATTACCACCGGTTATGGCAATGAGGACTATAGTGGGAAAGACAGGCCTACAGGCGATTATAGCAATAACTACCTCGCTTATGGTGCCATTACGGCCCGAAACCTGGATGCGGAATATGCCTGTATTTCACACAGCGGTATCGGCATCCTGATCAGCTGGCACGAGCTCATCATGTCGGAAGAATACGACAGGCTCAACCCGGCCGATTCTCTAAGTCATTGGGATTTCAGCACCAACAATCCCGATTTTGTGGTAGTCAATCTTTTTCAGAACGATTCCTGGCTAATCGAAAACCCCAATCACGAACAATACATTCGACGCTTCGGCGACACCCGGCCCGGTGAAGAAGCGATCATCTCTGCCTATGCCGACTTCCTTGGCTTGCTTCGCAAGGCGCGTCCGGGAGCACAGATCATCTGCCTGCTTGGAAATATGGATGTTACGAAAGAAGGTTCTCCCTGGCCAGGCTATGTTGAACAGGCAGCAGAAAGGACCGGAGGCGACATTGAAATGCTGTTCCTACCCTACAAAAACAGTCCGGGACATCCGAAGCTTGAAGAGCAGCAAGCTATCGCCGGGTCTTTAACCGCACTAATCAAAGAACTCATTGAAGCTGAAAAGTAATTTATTGGTCAATTTGCTTGCTTAACGCAACTAAACGAATCTGCTAATGAAAAAAGGATCTTTCGCCATTCTGACTATTTGGATTCTTTTCCTCCCTATGCTGCTAGTTGCCCAATCCGGCAGTCCGAAAATAGGCCTGGCACTCAGTGGTGGTGGAGCAAGAGGAATTGCCCATATCGGTGTTCTTCAGGTATTGGATGAAGCCGGACTAAAACCGGATTGTATCACCGGTGTAAGTATGGGCAGCATTGTGGGCGGACTATATGCAGCCGGATACAGCGCAGACAGCATTGCCCGCATTTTCAAAGCCGAGGATTTCGATGTCCTTTTAAGTGACCAGATTTCGGAACGCGAGGTTGTGTTCAGCGAAAAGGAAAACTACCGGAATCAATTCATTGCCATGGGCATCAGGGGAAAATCGATCCAGGCTCCGGGAGGGCTCATAGAGGGACAGAAGATTACCACCATGCTCAATCATTACTGCTTCCCGGTGCACATGATCAAGGACTTCGATTCCCTCCCGATTCCCTTTAGAGCTGTTGCCACCGATATTGTAAATTGTAAACCCTTTGTGCTCGACCATGGAAGTCTGGCCATGGCTATGCGAGCGAGTATGGCTGTGCCAACAGCCTTTTCGCCCGTCGAAATCGACAGCACCCTGTTAGTAGATGGCGGAGTAGTCCGGAATTTTGCCGTAGAGGAACTTCAGGCAATGGGTGCGGAACTGATTATCGGTTCTTATACAGGCCGAAGGCTGCTGCGAAAAGACGAACTGGGCAGCCTTACTTCGGTTATGGCACAAACCGCCAGCTTTGCAGGCCTCTTTGATGCGGAGGTTCAAAAACAGAATGTGGATCTCTTAATCAAGCATGACCTGGATCTGATTTCAACAGCCGATTTTCATCTGGTGGACTCCCTTATAAAAATCGGTTATCAATCGGCCCTGCCGTTCAAAGAAGAGTTTACAAGAATGGCAAACCTGCGAAAAAGAGTGCAAAGCCCAAATGAGCCTGAACCATTCAGATTAACAGGGATTGCTATTGATTCCATTGAGGTGGTTGGAAACACCCTGGTCTCGGATGCCCAGATCATCCGGGAGCTGAAGATTGAATCCGATTCAAGCTATGATCAATCCCAGCTGACCAAACGCATGGACTACCTCTATGGCCTTCTTCACTTCGATCAAATCCACTATGAAATCGTGACCTTTGAGCATGGGAACATCCTGAGAATTATCTGCAAGGAGAAATCACCTCAGATCGTGAACCTGTCTCTTCACTATGATAAATACCTGGGCTTCGGCATCAATTTCAACTATTTACATCGCAACCTCTTTATTAAGAACAGCAAGCTGACCGTGGATGGTCTGATTTCGAACTTCTTTCGTATTAACCCTGCTTACTGTTTTGTTTTTGGTCAGAACCGAAACTGGTACCTCGAAGCCGAGGGACTGCTAAGCAGAGACCGTATGCCTGCGCTCTTATTAGATAACCGCTTCAGACGCTTTAACAATATCGAAGTGGATTTTACAATCGGGGTTAACAGGGTGCTGGGCTACAGCAATCGCATTGGTTTTGAAACCGGTTTTGAGAATATGCACCTCAGCCCGGAAATTTTAGAGGCGGACACTTGGATGCAGGCTGAATACAACAACTGGAATACCTCCTTTACCTTTACACACAACTCACTGGATCAGTATTTTTTCCCCAGAAAAGGAGTCGAAATTGATTTCAATCTGAGCAATATCTATCTGATCGACATTACATTCAGGCATGAAGACAGAAATCTGAACGACACCTGGAAAAACGAGGGAACATTTTTCTTCGACAGTTACTACAGAGTTCTGTGGAGAAGCCGTTACTATATTCCCCTTCACAAGAAGCTTACCACATCGCTCCGCCTGAATGGCGTGCTTACAACAAAAGAAAGCTACGACGATAATAATTTTGCGCTGATCGGAGGCTATGATTTACTGCATAAACGCGGCCTTCCCTTCATTGGCTTCCATGCCAGTGAGATACTGAGCAAGAATGCTGTTGGTGGTGGTTTATCGCTCCATTATCATTTGTTACATAATTTGCAGATTACCGGACACGCCAATGCTTACTACGTTGAAAACCTAAGATCGAAAGAGCTGGAAGCATATTACGGTTACGGATTTGAACTTGGCTACATGACGGTTGCCGGACCTCTGCGTCTGGGCTTCATGCATGGCTTCTACCCTGGCAGCTATGCCTTCCCCAATATAAAACTCTATATTGGAATCGGATTCTAAATCCAACCCAAAAAACGATTCATGCGACCACCAAAATTGCTCACCACATCCCTGTTGATTCTCTTTTGCGCAAGCTATTCATGTAAATCCGGGGAACGGAAAGACCTGGTAAACACCCTGGATGACGGGGACAGTCCGTTGCTTATACTAACAAAGCAAGCTGAGTTCCTGAGAACCATCTTCCAGGGAAGATTTTATGATCCTGGTTTGCAGTTGCCGGGCAGATGCGGCTTCATTCATACCTGAAGTCCAGCAGATCGAGTCCCTTCTGTATCTCGGAGGCTCCCATGAACAGGTCCCAAAGGAGGCCCGTACGGTGGTTCTCTATCATCACCGGAATGGGGCCCTGGTCGATGGCAAGATAACGAGGCAGACACCAGTTCTGTTCAAAACTCATGGCATCATAGGGACCATATTTCCCCCGAAGGCTGTCACGGGACTCATCGTAGAGAAAACGTATCATATCCATGCTTTGCTCAGGGGTATAGGGATAAGAGGCCAGCGCTGCAGTGGGAGAAACCACACCAACATCGTTGCCGGGCTTGTGTCCCATGTATCCGCCTGGGGAATAGCTCGATGTAAGGCCCCAAAAATCCTTCCCATAACCTTCAAAACCCTTCGGATTCTCCAGACAATAGCTGAAATGGATCAGGGCCTGGTTTCTGTTAAGGTCCCAGTAGGATGCATAGCGGTCGCGCAGCTTCCTCGGATCGAGACCGAGATAGGAATAATGTGCCCAAAACATAGGGCCTACGGGTGTGTCTCCGCAAAAATTCATGATTAAATCGTAGCCCATATAGCGCTCATCTGACGCTATATTTCCGTCCAGTGCCCACCCCTTATGGTACACCTCCGGGCGAATAGGGTAGGTGGGTGAGGAAGCAGCCAGAACATACACAAGGAGTGCCTCATTATATCCCCTTACCCGTAAATTCATCTGCCAACCGTAGTTGGGCGACCAATGCCAATAAAGGACATCTTCTCCTCCCCTGGTATACCAGTTCCATTCCACGCCTCTCCAAAGTTTATCAATACGGCCGGCCAGGGCCTGCTCACGCTCCGAACCATCATTAAAATATTGCTTCACAGTGAGCAGGCCCTGAACAAGAAAAGCAGTCTCCACAAGATCACCACCATCATCCTTTTGTGAAAAGGCTTTGGTCTTTCCACTTTCTCCATCTATCCAATGCGACCAGGCACCGTGATAACGGTCGGCCGTTTCCAAAAAGGACAGCATCTTTTCAAAGCGCTCCAGGGCCTGCTCCCGGGTAATAAATCCCCGCTCAACTCCCACCAAAATAGCCATCATCCCAAATCCCGTTCCTGCAGTAGTCACAATGTGCCGATCCTCCATTGGATAGACACTATCCAAATGAATCCGCTCACGGGCCATCCCGGAATTGGGTTCAGCCCCTTCCCAGAAGTAGTGGAAGCACTCCTGCTGCAAGCGGGTGAGCAATGCTTCGTCCGAAACTACTGTTTGTCCCCTGTTTTTTTTACATGCTACAACACACAAAACCAGAACGAAACCAAGTACCAGAAGCCTGCTTTTCATAAGACTGTCTTTAAGGATGACCTTTTTTAAGTCTGCATGTAGTAAACCCAAACCCTTCCTGCCCGGGAACAGACCTGTTAAACCGAAACGCTTCACCGGAATCAAAAGATACAGCTTTTCCAAAAGAAGTATCGGCAAAAACAGGCAAAAGTGTGTTAGCACGGGCATTTTGCTCCCAAACGATGGTGTAACTGCCCCGTACATCCAGGGTTCACTTTGCCTTTGCTTCGGCAAGCTGCCAGATTTTTTTTCGCGTTCCTTTTTAAGTAGCTTTGCATGTTATCTTAAACTCAATTTGATTAACTAAGCACATATTCTTATGAAACATTTAAAAATCAACCTGTTTCTTTTTCTTTTCGCAATCGTTGGTGCAGGCGCTCTGCAGGCTCAACGCGTCGAAAGTGATTCTAAACTGATTGGCAGATGGGACCTCACAATCATGATGGACGACGACCAGCTGGAGAACCTGGGTCTCTTCAGACATGGACTCATGGCCGCTAACGGTTTCCCCGGTTGGCTGGAAGTTAAGCTTTCCGGTTTCTCAACCCTCGTTGGCTATTATGTGGGTTATGAAGGAAGTGCAAGACCCATTGCCGAGGTGAAATACAATGAAAAGAAAGGCAAATACTATTTCACTATTCCTCCACAGTGGATGGACATTGATGACATCTATTTCGAGTTTGAACTGAAAGACGATAAACTTGAGGGCTACAAAGTTCTGGATGGTAACAAGCTGAAATTTACCGGTGTCCGTGCACCAAAACTGGACAGAGCTGAACCCCCTGTCTGGGGCACTCCGATCAATCTGCTTACCAAGAACATGGATCGCTGGATTATTCCTGCCAACAACAAGTTTGTGATGGAAAATGGCATCCTGGTCAACAAGAATAAAGGAGGCAACCTCATTACCAAACAAAAGTTCAATGATTTCAAACTCAGCGTAGAATTTAAGTACCCGGCCGGAAGTAACAGTGGCATCTACCTTCGTGGCCGTCACGAGCTCCAATTGGAAGACTCCAAAGGCAGAACCGACAAGGTAAGTATCGGTGCCATCTACGGATTCATCGAGCCTGCGGTTAATGCTGCGAAAAAACCAGGTGAGTGGCAAAGCTATGAAGTTACCCTGGTCGGCCGTCACGTAACTGTCGTGCTCAATGGCATCGAAGTTATTTCGAACCGTCCTATCCCGGGCATCACAGGTGGATCGCTCGACAGCAACGAGGGAGAACCGGGGCCAATCATGATTCAGGGTGATCATGGTCAGATCGAATTCCGCAAATTTGTAATTACTCCCGCTGTAAATTAATTTCCACACTTTAGCTGGAAAAGGCGTCTCGAATGGGACGCCTTTTTTTGATCGTACAAAGGAAATTGAAACCGGTATTTCTGCTTCAGGAGCCCCGCAAAGGCCCCCCGGATCACGGGCCATTCCTCAATCGGGCTAAAAATAACAGCCAACCCTTGTCGTCCCAAACGGCGGGCAGATCATCGGAAAACCTCAAGTCTTGAATCTCAAGAATGCTAAGCCGGAGGAGCTCCTGTGCCACCTTTGTCAGCGGGTAGGCGCAGCAATAAAGGAATTGCCGGGGGCTTTAGATACCGACTGCTTTGGCCATTTATGAAGCATAAGAACCCAAGCCTGAATCTTGTCCCTTAAATAACAGCCGCTCTGATCGGCAAGGTCCGCAATCATAAGCGTGAAAACGGATTCACCCGCCGCATCGTTCGAGACACGCTCTTCATCGCCCCGAATGCCTCTCTGGGGCATAAGATTCAGAGCGGGGAACAATGCATGCTGTTTAAGAATGGAAACCGGAAAGTCCGAATGCCTTATTATTCCGGTGAATATGGGAGGTGTGAACCATGCATGACAATGCGTAACTTCCCATTTTCATCTTTGGTATATGCGAAGGAATACTCCACTTTTACCTCGTCACCTCCTTTTGCCGGTGTGAAATAGTAATTTCCCATAGCAATAGCCATGTTCCCCTCGGTGATAACGCCAATGCTTTCCCACCGGACATTGCTCCAGGGCTTAATCGCAAAACCATAGTCCTCCGGATAATTGTCATCATTGCCCACAAAATAGGAAAGAGCCCCTTCTTTGGTGGTACGAAACTGCTTCTCGGCAGCCAGGGTTGGCTTAAACAATACCGGCCCCAAATTGTAACCATACAGATCGGCAATATGATTCCTGGCCTCGCTTTTATAATCACCTTCTTCAGTATAGACTTTGCCAATTCGAACGATTCCCTCGCCCCAGATCCTTTGAGCTTCCAGTACCTCTTGTTCGGTGATCGTGCTGCCTGGAGTAGTCTCTGAAACAGCCTTATCACTTGATTCTGCCTGCGCTTCATTTTGTCTGGTATTGGTACAGGACAAGTTCATCAATACGATAACCATAAACAATGCTAAACCTTGAATTGCTTTCATATCAATTGTTTTTATGATCGTATAACAAGATAAGCGATCTTTGGTTCAAGGCTTTAATCGGCATTGTTTACTTATCACATATCAGCCGAATGGCATTCATTGAACGCCTTTTACACTTTTCAAAGGACATAAGGTTTTGTATCTGAACAGTGCAGTCCTTTCGGTTGGGGTTTACACAAAAATACCGGGGCTTTCCCAAGCTGATTAGCACTAGAAAAAACAGTTAACAGCGATCGTAGCCGGAGGGATTATGCACCGACCACAATCGCTGTTTCAGCTAATAATAGCTCAGTATTTCATCCATCCGGCGAGAGATCTCCATAAGCCGTTTACGGTCACCTCCGCTGACCTCGGCGGTCAGCCATCCTCCCTGATAATTTACTTCACGGAGTGCTTTCATCACCTCCGGCCAATTGATATCGCCTTCGAGCAGTTGGGCCTTAAATCCCGCCCAAAGACCTTCCTCATTCATCAACTTACGGCTGTATTCTTTAACATGCAGCTTCATGATGCGCCTGTTCAGTGTTCTTATCCAATGCTCGGGCCAGCCGTAGCGTAAAATATTGCCCACATCGAAATACCAGCCAACCAGCGGATGGTTAATTTCGTCCACAAAACGTTTGGCTTCCAAGGGACTGATCAAAAAATTATTCCACACATTCTCAAGAGCAATCTGCATTCCGGTTTCTTCCGCATATGGAATCAATGCCCTCACTGAATCATACGCCGTACGGTAGGCCTGCTCGTAACTCAGGTTTTCATTTACAAGCCCCGGAACCAGTAAAACCGTATCCCCGCCAAAGTCTTTCACATCCTTCAGCGATCGGGCGACCGATTTTATGCACGCTTCCCGTACTGCCGGATCGGGATCGGTAAGCGGTATTTTCCAGTGGTCGCTGTTTACCACACTGGGGAGTTCAATGCCCGATTTTTCTTTGGCTTCAAGAATTTCCGACTTGTCCAAATCATTGGGACTGTTCAGTTCAATTCCGTCGAATCCCAAATCCCTGACCAGTTTAAATTTGTCAAGCAATGGCAAGTCTTCCTGTATCATTCCAAACCCCAAACTTTTTTTCAGGCTCGCCTTTGCTGCAGCCGGGGTAGTCCTGCGAGCGGCTGAGGCCGAAAACGGGGTAGCAACGGTTGTGGCCCCCGCCATCAGACCGACCGATTTGATAAAGCTTTTTCTGTTCATGCTCATATCTATTTAAATTTATTTACTCCCGGTATGGCAACAGGAATATCATAGGTTGTTTTCCAGCTTATGTTTCCGGGAAACAGCTCCTCCATGGAGGAAAGGGCCTGTTCATAAGAAATGGTCTGTCCCGTGTAAGCAGCCATTCGCCCAGCCAGGGCCAACAGGTTGGAACGGGTCATCCATTCGCCGTCATTCATTGGCTTTCCTGAGCGGATCGAGGCAAATAATTCATCATGCTCCTGTTGATACATGTTCTTTACTTTGGACTTCTTATATGCATTTGCATCTGTAAATTCAGTGGCATCGTCATAGCTCCAGGGATTTTCACCTGTTATTTCGTGCAATCCCGTTCTGCAATCTACCACACACCTGCCTTTTGACCCGACAAGTTCAACGGCATACGAAGGGCTCGTTCCTTGTTGCTGACGGCAAAAGAGATGTCCTTTTATGCCGTTTGAGTACTCATAGCTAATGGCAAAATGATCATAAACATTGCCATACTTTTCAGCAACCCGCTTTTGACGACCGCCTGTTCCGCTCACCTTTACAGGGGCTTCATCGCCCATGGCCCATGAAAGCATGTCAATGCTGTGGATGGCCTGCTCAATGATATGGTCTCCCGAAAGCCAGTTGTAATAGAGCCAGTTCCGCAGCTTATACTCCATATCGGACCATCCTTTCCGGCGTTCTATGTACCACAATTCTCCCGTATTGTAGGTGGCCTCAGCTGCAAGGACATGGCCAATCTCTCCATCCAGTACGCGGTTGAATGTTTCACGTTTAGGGATATGGTATCTCCAGCAAAACCCCGAAACCAGCGATAATTGCTTATCCTTCGCTTTTCTTGCTGCCAACATCACCCGGCGCAGTCCCGGAGCATCTACAGCAAATGGCTTTTCAGTAAAAATATGCTTTCCGGCATCCACGGCAGCCTCAAGATGTTGCGGACGAAAGGCCGGGGGCGTTGCCAGCAAAACAACGTCCACATCCGAATCAATCACCCGCTGGAACGCATCCAGTCCAACAAATTTGTTGTTGTTTTGAACCTGCACCTTTTCTCCAAATTTTTGCTTCAGGCTTTCATAGGATTTCTCCAGGCGGTCGGAAAAGGCATCTGCCATGGCTGTCAGCAACACATTGGCGTCGGCGCTGAGCGCCTGCTCGGTGGCATCGGTTCCGCGGCCCCCGCAACCAATCAGCCCTACCTTTAAGGTGTTGCTGTTTCCAGCCCATACGGCATTTGATGAAATGACTGTTCCCACTGTCGCCAGTCCGGCAATCTTTGCGAATTGTCTTCTTGATAGGTCCATATTGATATCGTATTTATGGTTTAGAAATCACTGTTATCCGACTAAATCTTGAAGTCGGTTATTTTTCTTCTGTATAGCCCATAAACAGGGCTTATGTTTTTCATTTCTCAAATTGACCTCCC